>Ga0207886_10024_pt1 | contig 542217 bp, 579 predicted proteins | sample LinPmetageLP35_FD_184048 | JGI IMG/M metagenome (GOLD analysis project Ga0207886, IMG submission 184048) | Marine viral communities from the Pacific Ocean - LP-35 (SPAdes) | ecosystem: Environmental > Aquatic > Marine > Oceanic | place: Pacific Ocean | collected 2009-08-31 | reverse complement strand
TGGAGCTAATAAGAAGTATTGCACTAATTGTAAACAACACTCCCATATTACCTCCAATTGTGCCTTCTTATTTCCTGATAAGGCTCCCAAGGGGTGGAAGAAGCCAGGAGGGGATACTAATAAATCACCTGACAAGCTTGAAAAATCAGCACGTGAGAAGCGAGACGACAATATCGACGTCTTATATAGCACTGCAAATACTGCGCTTGATATAGGTGATTTTGTTATTGATTTTGACGTTCCAATGGAAGATATGGTATTTATAACTATACCCCAAAAAACAGATAAAATAACTAATATTGATAATATAGGCATTAATCCTGTAAATATGCAAGAAATAAGGAAATCAGGTGTATATAGTCAATTAAATATATTTGCATTTGATACTGCCGCAACTAAGCATATATGCTGTGATTTGTCATATTTTAGTAATTTTAAAACTATAAGAATATAATATGCACCTCGCTTAGCCTCGCTTAGCTTTCATAACCTCGCTTATGGCATAAACAAAAGCTCGCTTAATTTAAAGATATTACAGGCTCAGGGGCCCCCTACAAAGCCTGTAACTTCGAAGGCTCGCAAACCCCTTTACAGGGGTTATTTATAAAGCTCGCAAAGCCTCCTTAAAATAAGAGTTATTTACAGCTTGCGATGCGATGCGATGCGAGGCCTTGGTACTAGGCCTAAATAGGCAACTAAAGCGACGAGAGCTAGCCGAGCCTTGGCAATTAGAGTAGTTATAAGGACCTAGAAATCCCCCTTCAATAGAATCATCATTCACACCGATTATTACTTCTTTACACGTATTACATGTAACATTAGTGGTGCGAAGTAGTAAAAGTTTTAAAAGAAATTGGAGTTAGTATTATTTATGTTAGTAAGAATTTTATATTGCTAAATCATTATTTTTAATAAGGAATATTTACTTTTAAAGTACTTAATTAATTTAATATGAATTACGAAAATTAGGCAATTAGCGAAGATCTTTTTTTAGTAAAAATAAATTTTATACTTACAATTTGCAGCTATTAAGTTTATTAAAAGAAGAATTATAAATTTTAAAAGAAAGTGCCATATATATTACTATCTTTATAATATCACATACCAATACAAACCCACATTATTATTATTTCTGTCTACTATTAACACCAGGTGCATATTACTTCATTTGGATTGAATATTACTTGAAAAAGGATAAGAATGGGATTAGCTTAAGTGAAGCAATTTCTAAAGTTCACGCATTTGCAGTTCGCAAACTGCATAAGCCGATTTTTGTTTCAATCAACACATTATAAGTCCAATATACATTTTGCGAGATAATCGCATTTATTATAATCGAACCCCAGTTAATGTGATATGTCTCGATTCTACCATCTAATAAGTGAAGAACACGGCTCAGATAGCTTGCAAGTTACTGTATCTCAGAGTTCTCTCAACTCCTTGGTCACAACAGCAGAATCACTTATAGCGGTCCCGTCTTCGCTTGCACTGCCGACTCCCGCTCTCATGCCATTCACACTTGGAGCGGTTGGGGTTCCATTTGACTTAACATCTACGTAGTAAGCGTGTCAGCAAACACTTTTATGGGTATTGTAACGGCACGCACATCGCCATGGATTGGCGGAAGCACTAAGGGTGTCCCATCAACAATAAAGGAAAGCCATGATACGTACGTCGTTCAAATTCGGCCCATTCTCCGATCTGTTCCTCGAAGAAGTGATCACCATCGAGACCATTGATTTCGACTTCTTCGCTGACCCTGAGATGTAGACCTGGGATGTACTTCATGATCAAGAGCAAGAGACACGAGACAGTGAAAGAATATGCAGTGATGGCACAAATAGACGCCACCCTATACACAATGTAAGTCAGTGACTGCGTTAAAGATGTAATAGGAGATGGATTAAGAAAATCGACGTCCGAGAGAGTGAAAGTCAGGGGAAGCACGCTTCTGTGATACGTACTGGTAGCCAATCTGCAAGCCATTGCCATCAATTCCACCGGGTGCTTCTGTGCCGTCCACCATAGAGACTGTGTTTGTAGCGAAGATGCCTAGTTACGGTCAGCTATCACCTACTGGGCAGTGGAAAATGGAGAGAAAGTCGGACCCGTCAAAAAGCAGCCCACCATACCACCAACACCATGCAACTTGAAGACGTCCAAGCCTTCATCAATCCGGATCCATTTATTGAGATCCTCCAACGATGCGCAGACTATGGCAGTGAGGAGCCCAATGACTCCCGCCAGCCACTATCGGAATGTCAATACATATCGCTGAGACATGCGTGAAGGTCGAGGAAAGATCTCAAGATGAACAGAGGGGGTGGATCATTCAATGGGCACATACTGGACTCACATAACCAGCTGCAGGGGTGATTCCAACCAAGCCGGCGCTGTTCAAGCTTGTCAGCAGAATCCATCTAAATGCTCGGCAAGTGTATTTACATCGCACCCTCGCAAGCTCCAACGACGGAAAATTTGCCTCGGGTTCTGATGAAAAAGACTAGGCTCCAGCCCATAATTCCGAAGGCTGCAGCAATCTGAGTGTTAAATGCGGCCACAATAGAACGCACAGTTAGGCTAAGTGTAGACCCCCCGTTGAATCCGAACCACCCAAACCAGATGAGGACTGTTCCTAGGAAGACCATTGTCGTGTTATCTATGTGTCACAAGCATCAGCAACTTGACTATGAGAGCGATCTCATCACAGGCAAACAGCGGGACTGTTTCTGGAACGTGAACTTACGGGATTTACCGTGCGATTCGTCCCCGGTGTGTCTACGTTTTCCGAGAATGAGAGCATATGCAAGTGCACTCACTCCAGACGCAATATGAACAGGGCCTCCACCGGCATAGTCCAGGTCTGGAAGATTGTAAAGCCAGCCATTACCATTCCCTAGATGATAGAAAGGTTAGCCCCAAGGCCTGGGTAGCCAAAAGCAATACATCCAAGACAGTACATAGAGCTAGTGTTAAAGCAAGGAAGAGAATCCACAAGTACTCACAGGTCCAGTAAGCAACAGGGCAGTATACTATGGTAGCCCAGAAAAAGGCAAAGAGCAGCGAAGGTAGGATGCGTCCGCGTTCAAAAGAACCTCCAATCAAGATCTGGACAGTAACAGCGCAGAAGAGGAGCTGATAGAGGCAAAATGCAATGTCAGGAATATCGCCTTGTGGTGCCAACCAAACGTTGCGCAGGCCAATATGGTCCATATTCCCAATGAAGGGGCCACCAGTTCGGGAATATGCAAGAGAATAGCCCCAAAACATCCATTGGAACGTGGTGACTCCGAGAAGCATGAGGGTTTGGAATATCAAGGCAAGGGATGATTTTCGGCGAGTCTGATAGCACAAATCCTCGAGTCAGCATACCTTCCTTGAACGGGTTGGAAGGGTTCTTTATAAAGATCGCGGAAACATCGGCAGCAGTCGTTCAGGATTAGGATGAGAAGAAGTGCTTCCCCAGAAAGGGTGTACTGACCAAGCCGCCATAAAGTAAGCCTACGCCGGGAATGATCATCCACACTAAGAACGCGGCGATTATGATGAATCTACGAGGTATATTAGCGTCTAGTCTGAAGCTCTCTGAAGGAAAAATCAGGATAATTGAGGCCAATAAAGGCACAGAGAGTATAAAACTAGAGCTTACAAGTAATGTATCTCGAAACCGACGTACTGTGATGACCAGGATGTGAGCAATTCTCATTTTACTGGTGTCTCAGGAGCACATTCGGGAGTAAAGTGCTCCTGTGACAGCGAACTGGGAGAGATGGAGACTGCTCAGAAACCTACCTGGGCCTGAACATCGGTACTGAGAGCATCTCCACCTCCTGGTATGCTCTCGTTAAACGTGGGGCCCTAACTTTGAAGTCAGTACTGAGCTGTAACAGGACCTATCTGCCGATGCTACGAACCACAACTTCGTCCATAACGGGCAAATGCTGAAAGATTGTGATTTGGTAGGGGTTGTAACGTGTCTTTAAGCCTTGCAAGGTATACACAATAACCCTCGTAACAGAGAGGAATTTGACTTCCTACTTATACACCAGTCTCCTGCATCAACGTCTCCCCACTTCTGCCCAACAAGGCGGAAGCGGAGTCGTCATACCGAGAGGCTTACTTATCAACTCGTATCTTAAGAGATGAAGTCAGTCCCTTTAGATAGCCAAATGGTGCTTGGATTCAAAATAATCACTCATTCATCGAGGTAGATCTTCTGAACCTGTGGAGTCTTATTCGTCTTGAAAGTGCAAATACTCACAACCAAGCGATAAGGAGTATTGACAGAGTACCCAGTGTGCCTATGCTAAGATCCTTGGGAGTCTTGGTATCAGTACCGTAATACCTTGAATGGACGATGAGAATTGCGATAAGGTGGTATGGTCTTGGGTTTACACTGGCGGCTTGGAAGTGCCGTGGGTCGTCTTGGGGAATTCTCGGATGACGTGCCGAACCCGTGAAAGCATGTCTTGTTGTTTTCATAACAAAACACAGCCACAAATGCTAACAAATATATCAATTTATCAATATGAATAGATCCCGTGAGAGAATCGATTGAAACGAGGCTTAATAGCATAGCATCTTTGCGTTCTTGTTGATTTGCTCTCTGAGAGTACTGTATGTTGACAGTGGGGACCTCTCGCTTCAGGGTATCGGTCCGGGCGGGATATTGGCTCAGCAAGTCCAGTGCAGCCTCACGTGCGGAGGGTCAACTCTGGCCGGAGCGATGAACAACCATCGACGCCCCGAGACTCGGACGGAATCGGAAGGACAGCGTATAACTCTCCATTTAATTGTATTCTTTTCCAATGATGTTGCCCATCAATTCAGATACATGTGAATAGTCGATAGGTATATCCACGATACTCACTCCTTTATATGCCAGGGCTTCTTTGATCACATACTCCAGATTGTGAGGCTTCTCGACTCTAAAGCCTTTCGCTCCGAACGACTCGGCGAATACCACGAAGTCCACACCTCCAAGATTTACCCCAGAGCTGCGGCCGTATTTTGCTTCTTCTTGGAAAGAAACCATGCTATTATCCCGGATCAGCATCTGTCTGCGTGGAGCGATATCCCACAGCAGTCAAACTTACTTGTAGGTTCCGTCATTCCATATGAAGTGGGTGATGTCGCATTGCTGTTGAACGGCAGTTGATAGTTCTTGGGATGTAAACATGAAGCCGCCATCACCAGATATACTGATGACCTTCTCTCGTTTTGATGGGTCATTGGGAGATTGGACCAAAGAAGCTGCAATTGCCCACGGCAGAGCTACCGAAGGGGTCAGTATACTCTCATTTCGAGTGGCAAATTTCCAAGGTTAGTACTTACCGACGCCAAGAGTCTGCTGGCCATTCGACACAAGGAAATGGCGTGGCAAGTAACAAAAGAAGTAACGAGACATGTAAATATAAACGGTTCCAACATCGCAGCACACCACCGTCGTATCAGAGACGAGGCGCTGCAACGTGGAAACGAAGTGTAACGGGTGAACCAAAGAAGCGTCTGGGACAGCCTTGACGTAGCAAGTATCTTTCCACGACCGAAACTCAGCAAAAATCTCCAAGCAAGCGTCATGGCTAGCTGTTTCTTGTCTCTCGTCGAGTTGAGCGGTCAGTCTTTCCAAGGTCAGTCCAATTCCACCAATAAGTTCAATCACCGGCTGGTAATGGTGAGTGTAATCGCAGCCTTTGATGTCCAGATGAACGATATTCAGGTTGCCATTCACATTCCAGGAGAATGGATCGTACCTAATGATCTGACAGTCAGTTCTCATGGTCAAATTGATTGAAACTGACAGGATTGCATGCATGTATCAAAGGGAACAGAAGGGGGAATATTTCCGAGCATCACCTACTCTGTCGGATCGTAGCCCACAGTCAGAACCAGGTCTGACTTTGCAAGGAGTTTGTCTCCAGGTTGATTGCGAAATAGCCCAAGACGTCCAAAGAAGAGGTGCTCCAGATCACGACTAATACAGCCGGCCGCTTGAAATGTTTCTAGCACTGGAATTGGGTGTTTCGCGAGGAGATTGTGTATAATCCCAACAGTGGTAGGGTCGCTGGCACGCATTCCTAGAAGCAATACCGGAAGCTTGGCAGCATTTACCATTGAAGCAAGCTTGGTAATGAGGTCGACGGGCGCAGCTCCGTAAACAGGGGGTCTATAAGCCCTGGAAGGAAACGCCCCGAAAGTCGTGTGGAAGGTGCTCATGACTGTGGAGGAACTCGGAGTCAGTATTACTTCTTTTAGATAAAGTGAAGAGCGCAAAGTGAAGGGAAGATTGTCTCGGGAGTAAGCACTGACTACAGTGAATCTAAGATAACCTGAAAAGGGAAATAAGAACTCGGAGAACACCCACTGTCGAGAGGTAGCGCGACAGCTGAAACACCTTGGGGGTATGATGCTGCCGTTCTAAACGCATCCAGTACGATATCGGCAACTTGATCTTGATGATCAACAGACTGGGTCTTTTTGGCTATAGGAGCAATGACTTCCAACAGGTGCATACTCTGATGAGTCTTCGCTGCTGACATATTTCTGGGCACTGAGCCCACCAGTGCCACCACTGGATCTCCTTCGGTATTGGCGGTAGCTAGGGCTGTGACCAAATTGGTTCCTCCCGGACCAGATGTTGCTAAAATATTTCAGCCTTAATTCGACAATGTTTGGGTACTCTGAGTTCAGCTGAGTCTGTGAGATGGTGATGTTCACGTAAATGAATGGAGGACCTTGGAAATGAGACTAGAACCCACCAACACAGACACCCGGGGATCCTGTCAATCTTCCAATCGCGGCTGCAATAAACGCAGCATTCTGCTCATGCCGGCAGACAATTAGCTTAATTTCCGAATGATCTAGCAGTTCATTGAAAAGTGCATCTATCTTGGCACCAGGTATTCCAAAGACCATCTTCACGCCAGCATTGACCAGAGACTCCACCACGATCTTTGCAGGCTTCGAATTTGTACTAGCCGACATTGTATGATGTTCAAAGCTGGTTGGATCTCCGGTCCTTGATACTTTTCGCTTCGATTCTAGGAAGTGTTCAAAGGATCACAGGTGAGATTCGCAGGTGCCCGAATCGAGTGCTGTGAAGATCAAATGAGGCCGCTTGCAGCTATCGAAAATACCAACGGAAAACGCAGAACGTGGTCAAGAGTTGGTGAAGTTGATTGAGAAGTGAACCTTTTTTAACTTGACTTTTTATACATGTATACCAAGTAGTCGATTGATTATGTCAGCCATATCTGTCGTCATCCCCGCAGCTCCGGATCTCAGAGCAATGGCAAAATAACGAGCAGTACTGCCTGAGTAGGATCAGGAAATTGTTGTGGCCAACGAGGATATGTGCCTAGTAATTCAAGATGGAAATGGTACAGTTGTTGGCAGGCACAATTAATTTGTTTCGAGGGAGCGGAAATGCAAGCAATCGGTTGAGGAAATGATGTTCGGGGTAAATCGTGCCAGAATAGGTACTCGAGGTAGTGTACGGTACTTCGGTAAGTCGGTCTTAACACGCCCGTTATGGGGACTGTCGCTGTGCCAGTTCTGCCAGTGTAGGAAAGCAATTACTACAGCTGAACTTGGAACTTGGAACTTGAAAAGAGCTCTCGAGTATTGTCTGCGTAAGCACTTGCTGCCTTTTCGACTTAGTCAAGTCTTGCTAGCCTGAGGTGATCAAAGACTTCACTGAAACTAAGGTAGCCTTGGAGACACCCTGATGTTGAGGAGATGTACTGTAGAATAGATAACAGTATGCTCCTGCCATCTTCAATAAGCACTACAAGATTACAATAACATTTGTGGAATCTAAAACACAACTCATAAGTACCTAGACTTCGCCCTCCGCGCGCAATGTCGTAACGTTCTGCTCATGTCAACCCGCCGCTCCTCATTAGCGAATTGACCCACTGTGCCCCATAAACCCTTCATATCCCGCAAAACGGCGCCAATATAATCAGTAGAATCCAGTCCACATATCGTGTATCGTTTCCGGTCCCGGTGCGATGACACCAAACTCACCATATCAGATTTCCCTTCTAAATTTGCCTTTTTGCCTTTACAAACCAGGGTCACGTTCTCTTTCCTCCCAAAACGCCTGCTGCACAGCATTAAACACCTCTCCATATTTCTCCACAATACATCAAAAGAACCATGGCTGCGGCAGGAAGCGTCTGCTAACCCGGCCAGCCGAGAGAAGAAGAGATATGCCTTCAAATGAATGCCGGCTCGGGATGTTGTGCTCTCCTCTTTTCCTCGAGCCTGACAGTCTGTTCGGCCATCAGAATGGCCTTGAGCTTTCGCATCTTCATATATATGTACACTCCGGCAACCACCGTCACCAAGAAGGTGAAGCCCAGCACGACGCCGTTCACCAGGTTATCTTTCTCCTTCTCTTGGGTCAAGAGGACTCCGAAGTAGACGATAATGATCTGCTTTGGTAGGGTAAGGAAGGTTGCGACTGCGAAATGCCAGAATTTAACGTCGCATGTCGAAAAAACCGCAGTAGAGAGGTGTGAAGGGATGATCGAAAATCGGATGAGAAGGATGATCTAGAAAAGTTGTCAATATTCGAAGCCCATTCTCTCACAATCATGATTATCTTACCCAGAATCCTCCGTCTCGAGTCAATCGCGCGAGCGCACCATAATTCAAATTCGTCTTCTCGAGCTTGATAGCCTTTCTTCTGAAGGCATACTTGAATGCATACCAAGTCCCGACTAGGTAGATCAGTCAAGAATCATCCAAGCCACAACATCTCAAGAGGGGACCGAAAGGGGTACATACTCTCTCCAATAAATGTTCCTGCAGCAACGATGGCGAAACCAATCCACAGCCCCCAGACAGCTCCAACGAGGATGCCAACAATTTCATGGCCGAACAAAGGTGGAAAGGAGATAACGATCAAGATAATCACTGGAATAATAAAACCTCCAGGTACGTCCTTTATTTTCACAGAAAATGGTCTCAAAGTCTGATGCTCGGTTAGCTCTACTCGCCCAGTGGTAGCACAGAAAACTCAGAATACCTCGACAATCTTGTCGTGTTTGATCGTTATATAAGCAACACCCAGCGTGACTATAATCCCAATTATCCACCATGCTGTTCCTGTCAGTATATGCTCCGAGATCAGTAGTGCTGGGCCACAAACGGATATATTTCGCCTTCGTAAATGGATCTTTCCACTTGAAGTCCTTATATTCGTATTCCATTTCTTCCACCTTCAATTTTGTGTCTTCCTTCTGCAATATTGACAACTCCATTCCATCATCGTTCATCTTCTTTGATCGCCCCATTAGTACCATAATGCCTTCCTGTCTCCCGGCTTCGGAGTGGTATCGTGAAACCCCAGTCTAGCCGATATCAAGTCGTGTCTGTTGTAATCTGGGGCATAGATCAATAGAGGATTTAGAGACGAGGGCGAGGGGCAGGTACGGATATGTATGTAAATCAGGGCTGAAGTCAGTTTAAACTGTGGGTTTGAGGAGTGTTTGGTTTCATCAAGTCGGAGATTCCCTTTCGCGGGCACCGAACTTACCTGGATACTATTCTTGGCAGGATTGAGGCATTGTGCCAGCTGGGGCGAAGCACGTTTCAAATTGCAGCATGGCGAGCCCGCATCGATTGCTCAATTCGATGAGATGAGATCTTATTAATAATGAGCCGAGAGCGCTTGTGCCCTGGAAAAGTAATTGGATTCAAGATGGAATACACCACCAATTTAAATTCGTACACGAAGAACTTTTTTTTGACAATGGGCTCCCCTTACAGTACATGGGAAGATGCATGGTAGCAGAGAAGACTGGGGTGATGAGATCTGCAAGCGCCGGCAGTGCACCCAGGCGCCTCATGTCGCCGCCCTCTTAGCCACTTCACTCATGAAGACTTCTCTCCACTCCTCGTCAACATCGACGATGCCTTCGACCCCCTTCTCTTCCAAGACCTGGGTATCAAGAACAAGCGTAGCCACGATCTTAGCTTCTTCCGTCTCACTCGCGTTGTCACTGATGCGATGCCGGCATCCAACGCCCTCAAAGAACACTTCGCCAGGCTATCCCCAGAAAAATTAGCCACAAATTCATCCCATTCTTCCAATTCCGTAAGCCTCAAACGGGGCCAAAACGGTTGTTTCCGGTTTCTGCAGATAGTCATGTGACCTGAAAAGGTGTCTCTAAACTCGTGCTATCCAAGGCACATTTGACAGCCTGAGTATGCTTATTTGACCCGAACTGAGCAGAAAGTTGGCCAACACTTACACCGAAGACTGTCATTGGGTTGTCGTTCATTTTGTTGTATACGAATCCCGACACGACATTGACAGAGACGAAAGCAGTTGGGTGAGTATGCGGCGGTGTAGAGGCATTGGGTGGGAAAGTGACGAGTATGCTTGGGAAAGCCGGTCAGTGAAGGCTTGCTAGTTGACAGGGCAAGAGTGAGTTCCCATGAGAGATTTTTCTCTAAAAATGGGTTTGTCTCACGAGCGACCCAGGTGAACGAACGATAAAAAGTTTACCTGAGGATCGACTTGCCAGGACAATTTGGCAGCTCATTTTGATAGATTGGAGTAAGTATAGGATGCGGTCGACTATCCATGGAGTCAGCATTACGTTCGTCGAGATCGTAATCAAAAGTAGACCTGGTAATCATGTGGATGTTGGGGATTGGAGTCGAGGCTGGGTATACCTCGGATTGTACCTGGGCTCGACAGCAGGGATAGATGGCTTTGTGGACATATTGAACTCGGGTGAAGAAATCGAACTATTGGGAATTGACATAGACTTATGGCTGGGAGGTGACTGAGCTGTAGTCGAAAGTGTTGTTGAATTGGGGGAAGCGGCCTCTTTTATTCCTTGCTAAACACCCACCTACCTGCAAACAATTGATGGAATAATGGATACCTGGCTTATGACGGCTGTCATATTGCCTGGAAGCCTATCACAACTGTCCCCCGAGCTTGAGGACTTTTACCTTGCAAAGTCTTAGTAATAGGATACTGATGCTGATCGTGCTAAGAGTGCGGGTATTGAATATCCCTTGGGTACCCGACGCGTCTCATGGAAGGGCAAGCAGAGTATCGCAACACGATCAGGATTCGAGTATCTACGCATTGGAACATTTCTGGCCAGGCTATGCATTCCATTACATATCGATGAATTCAACTTGCATCATTTTAAGCAGGAGATACACTACCGGCAATATATCGCTCAACCCCAGCCGCGCAAGAACGCAAGAAACCTCAACACAAAGTGACTACATATAGACCAAACCTAGGTAATAGTTCCTAGTAGTTCTGACCAACTTTAGAAAGTAGCCTAAGCTCGTCTCTGGATTTCCTCGCCGCCTAGGAGCAACGATAGTATTGGGCCTAGCAGACCTGGAAGTAAACCAGGCTCTTCAGTCGGAGTAGGCGTAGTGGCTGGTGCAGTAACAAAGATAATCGATGGCAGAGCAATGGTTGGAGCCGGGACGACACTTGGTGGTGTAACGCTGGGAGCCGCCACGGTTGGAAGTGCTACACTAGGTACCGTCACAGGTGCGCTAACAGAGGGTACAGCAGAAGATATGGCGCTAGGCACGACCGTTGAAATGAGGGTATTGATGCTCATGGAGGGCCCTGTTGGGAGAGTGCTTGGTAAAGCCGAGGGCGTGGCCACTGGCAGTGATACGGATGGGACTGACAGAGGAACACTAGGAACAGCCAGACTTGTAGCAAGTGGAAAGGCAGCGGATAGCGAGCTCGCCGGCACACTCACAGGAACACTGGGCACCACACTGGGAGCAATTGGCAATGATATCGATGGAGCCGGTACAGGAACACTTGGAACTGGCACACTTGGTCTTCCGGCGGGGAGAGGCGCTGTTGGAGAGCTGACAGGGAGAGTGGGGACTGATGTGGCAACCGGAATGATCGAAGATAGGAGAGAAGGGAGCTTAATCTGCCTTGGAGATAGAACCGAGAGGCTTGAAAGCGGAGTCAGAGTAGGCTTGATAACCGATGGTAGCGTAAAGATCCCCGTGCCTGTGAAAACATAATGTGTGAGTTTAAGTACCTGTGACTTAAGGGGACAAACAATGTCAAGAATGAGTGAATCATTGCCGTAACAATGAGAGATTATCACTTGCCAGTCGACGCAGTAGGAATAGTCAATCTACCAGTCCCTGGTGGGATACGCGGGGAAGTAAATTGCCTAGTTCCGGTCGGACGAGGTGGCAGCTTTCTAGTTTCAATTGGCTTCAAAATTGGAAATGGTGGGAATGAAATTTTTCCTGTTCCTACAGGAAATGGAGGCAGGTTTCCAGTCCCAAATGGCGTAAATCTTGGGATACTGAAGTCGGTTCCCGTGGGTAATTTCGGAATACTGAACCCTGTCCCGGTTGGCAGCGTTGGAATACTGAGTTCCGTACCAGCTTTCAAAGAGTAAGCAATGTATACATCGAAGCTCAGTGAGGACAAGATTGAAGACTGACTTGGGAATTTAGAAGTAAAGGCTGGTTTTTGTTATAAGTAGGAACGACTTAAGCAACGCGAGGGAACGTACTTGGCTTGGGCAACGTGAATGACTTCAAGGGATTACTAGGCGAAATTGTAGGCAGAGTTGGGGCGGTGTTCAAGGGAGTCCATGTTGGCGTCGGAATCAAGACAGTTGGAAGAGTTACAGAGCTCGGGAAGCCAAACGTTGGAAAAGTGCTAGGAATCTGAGCATCTCGCTTAACTGGAATCGCACCTACGAGGCTGCTTCTTGTTAGCATCATGTATAAGAAGGGTGAATCGACCTACGCAGCAGTAAGCAAACTCTTAAGTACTATGGATTGGATATGCATTGTCGTTTGAAGCATGAATTCGAATTGCGTTATCTGGTGCAGAGAAACGAACAAGCAGTGCTCAGGGGGTAGGGGCTGTGATACTTATAGGGTATTTCCACCTTCTCCAATAACTTTGAAAATAGCTCGTATGCAGCTGATGAGTGGCGACCTGGTGATGCTAGCGCTGGAAGCATTGTTTACCGAAATCGAGACTTCCGCTGCGTTAAAGTTCTGATACGCATAAGAAGTACCACCAAGCCCAGAACATGCTGGTACCTGATGCTTCCTACAGGAACTGACGGGTCAAAACGTCATCACAGGCACAACTTCCCATCTTCCTCGTTTATACATATTAAAGATTGGAACATAATTCTTTTCCCGCTCGTCTCTGCATACCGGCCCGGGAAACAGATACCGCTTGGCGAAAGTTTCAAGGAACTGACGTTACTTTCCCATGTTGGGCGGTTTAGCCAGTATGAGAATCTCATATGGGATTCAGGAGAGCTCGGTCTGTGCAGCAGGAACAGGCGAAGCGAAGACTGAAAACAAGCCTCGTAGCACACAGCACTCTAGCAAGCGACGTGGAATGCTTGGCTGGGAGGACCTTTCCGCCCTTGCAGCTCGTGGCGGAAGAAAATTCCAGCATCGAGCAACATACGAGCTTCGGCATATATAGTACATACCTGCCTCTGCTAATGCTGGGCCTGTAGATGCGTCTCCGGGGAGCTGCCCGTGTGTATCCGTCACGTGATTATGGCGAGCGAAATATCCACTGTAGCCGTGTTGCAACCCTGTGGAAGATGTCGGGAGAATGCAGATCTTCGATACTTCGGTCTCAAAACAAGGCAATGAAAGAACATGATAAGGTAGATTGTATGTGAGAACCTTGCTTGGGCACAGCATCATCCCATTGCATGTTTATCTCAACTCACGAGCGATCGGCAATGTTCTCTCTTCCAGAAGCTCGACTGATCTGATTTCAACGTCGACATCATCAATGCGGGTTTGATATACTCTGGCTTAAATTCCGGATATGAGGAGATCTATACGAGTGCATTGGATGAAAATAAATGACGACAAAAAGGCACCAGCGGTATCAGAATAGAATAGAATAGCTACCAAGAACGGAATTCCCCCTCGTTTCCAGAGTCATATCTCAGACGATGGATTTCGAATAACCCCAAGTAACATCTTCCTATGTTCACCCCCTTTATTTCCTCCAATGTCACACCTGCGATGCTATGCCGTTCATGCATATGCCAGAGTTGGCTGAGGCTTCTTTGTGGAAACATGAGTCGGCTTAGGGGTTGATTTGGTGGGATATACTGTCTTGGTTGGCTTTGGGATTGAGACAGTAGGTAGCACGGTGTTGCTCGAATTGGTAGGCTTTGGTGGCTTGACCGTATGGGTGATGGTGGGCTTTGGAGGGAGCGTGAAGGTCGCAGGGGCTGATGGGAAGACAATGGTCGAGCGAGAGAGTGATGACTCAAGGACGAAAGTATTCGTTGGCTTTGGTTGGATAACCGACAAGCTGAATGTCGGAGGTGGGTAGACCTGAGCTTCCCGCATTTCGTTCTGAACCGGAGCTGCGTTCGAGAGGCTGACAATGCTGTTAGGACCTTTGGAAGTGACTACTGGAGTCATGGGCATTACCCTGCTGCGAACAGACCAGACGCGATCAGTGTATAAAGCTGCATGATTGCCTGGAAGATCTGGATGAGATTTGGAATTCGAAATTGGACCAATATTGGGTTGAGGATTCGATGCAAGCACTTGACTCAGGACTTCCTCTTACTTATATAGCGTCTCAAAATTCGTGGCTTACTACAAATCTGTTGCTCCTCAGCGACCAGACCATGTAGCAGTGCGGAGGTAGACTCATCGTTCCCGTACATAGCTCGGTTGGATCTATGTGTGAGACAAACGATGGATCGCTACAAGTCATTGACGCCACCACTGACGCCACCAGTATAACGCCCGAGATGAGAGGGACTACCACTTTCAACAACCGGCGACAAGCGTCTCTGGTTTGCAGATACGAGATGTATTCGGATAGGCAACCGATCAGATGTATTGGACACAAGCTTTTTCTAACGTTGCGGAACGGAACGTACAAATAGATTTGAGACGGCATTACTGCCTGTTCCAAGTATGAAATGATTGGTTCGAACCTGGAAATTGAAGACCATCCGACGCGAACAGTGCCACACGAGAGATGTATTCCCTAGTGGAAGTTGAGTCCCCTCACTTGAATGGCAGGGACACGCCGCCTTGAGTGCCCATGGGACCGATGTTTTTGTGTCAATTTGTGGACTGCGCAATACAGGAATTTGATTTTAGAATCTAAAGGCTTGTACATAGACTGCTTCCAGGTAATACTTCGCAGGGCGGGATGGTGCCTCCTTGAGCTTATTTCAACAGCTTGAATATCAGGTGACGTGCTCATTAAAGCACCTCAATAAGTGAAACCGTAGAGACCCCTCCGAAGTATAATAGATGAACGAAAGCCGCAGCATAGATGCAGCATAGTAGCGATGGGTCAGGCAGCTGCGAAGACTTGCGTGGCCACCGAGCTTATCCAAATTGTGCAGTTCAGGCTATCCCAGGACCCAGGTGGGATTCGGATGGTGAAACCTTTCTCGATGGAGAATACTTCTCTGAGCTCCGATCAAAACATTTGCCAGAAGCGCCATAATCAATACCGCCACTGGACCAAATCTTTGCTGAACGACACGAAGAGGGGTAATGACTTGACCTGCGCAGTCTGATAGGTGACAAGGGCCTGTAATATCCAGTACCAAAAGGCTGCAGGTCAAATGTAAGGGATGGAAAGATAACACAAAGCGAGAACAATGCTAGAAGCAACGGCTATAGAATTGTCCACCCCGAGTGTAGTTCCGAGGGATCTATATTTCGGGTGACTTTTTGCGTCATCTCATCTTCATGAAACGCCGTGCATGCATCCAACCCACGCTGCAGATCCAAGCCATGTCATACAAGTCAAATTTCACGCAACACATCTGCAGATACCATAGTTGTCTGCCGTCTAGCCTCCACCCTCATCACCTGCAAAATTGGCATACTCATAGTCACCAACTTCTTGCTCGGTTAAACGAAGGGCCTCGCCCACGTCAGCCACAAAATGTTCTTTACCACCGCAAATTTCGAGAATCCCACTCCTGCGAAAGAGCTCATATATTGGGGTACCTTCAGCCGGACCGCGTGTGAAGAATACACGGACCCCTCGATCTCGATATTTGCGGACGATCTCCTCCAGAACCTGTGTTCCAGAGCCGTCAAGGCCAGTCACGCCATGGATGTCGAAGATTATGTTCTTGTTGTGCTCAGGGGAGCGAACTCTGGGTAAAGCCGGGTGGGCGCTCGTTGTGCCGTAGAGTTCGAGTCGTCGAAGACGATTCTTCAAGTCGCCTGTGTTGGCGAACGTCAATGGCTCGGGAATTTTGACTATCAAGCAACCATCGATGAACTCTAGGTTTTCTTCCGGATTATCCTCTGCATTTTCGAAACGGTTGGTCCCTGGTATTCTTCCTAGAATCTGTATACGAGGACGAGTGCTATGTTTGATGACAGAGAGGAGAGAAAGTCCTACGCCAATAGCTATTCCCAGCGTGAGGGAATAAAAGATTGTTGCAGCGAAAATGATAGTCATTAATCCGAGCTCAGTGTAGCCTCGAATCCTGATGAAAAACATGATGTCATGCGGAGCTTCCTCAATCAAGGACCATGCCACAACTGTAATCATTGAGGATAGGACGGCTTTCTATGAAGTTATCAGCAAAGCAGTGTAAGGCAGGAGTTACTTCACGTACTGGAAGATAGTGAAAGGCTGGTAGCAGAAACAAGACGCAAATGATTGTTATCAAACTCAAAAAAATGCTGCTCATCGGAGTCTTGCCTCCTGTGCTTGCATTGACTTTACTTCTTCCGTATCCACCAAATGCAGGCAGAGCACAAAAGCACCCTCCGACAAGGTTTGCTACACCTAGTGCAACCAGCTCTCGGTTTGGACTCAATGCGATCCCTTGGATGCCATCCTTACCATCGCCGCCTCCGAGGCTCTTGGCGGCAACCGATGACTCGAAGAATCCAAGCAAGGCAATCAGAAATGAGGTGCCCATTGCTTCCTGGATATGCTTCATGTGGGCAGCTTTGAATGGCCAATGGAATGGGAACGGATTCCCCGTCCTTGATTTGACTTCACCGAGGATTTCCAATCCTGAAAGATCCCATCGCAGCTGCCAGGTTAAAACTGCCGATAGAACAACAACAAGAAACCGGTCTGGAATATATGCTACTCCTGGATATCGAGGCTGCAAACGCTTCTTCATTTCCCTGGGATCTGTCAGTAAAACAGCAGCATCTGTGTTGAGGATATTCTAGCTTACCTGAACACCATAATGATCACAAAGCTCACACCTGCTACAGTAGCAGTGATCTGAGAAGAATGCTGGATGTTTTCGAAGAGAAACCTGAGCTTGTCCACACTACTACCGTGGCTAACACCACCATGCGCCTCCGCAAGGTCTGCAAGTCCCAGCTCCGGAATCAACTGATCAACTACGATAACGAAGCCAATGGCAGAGATGAAGCCTCGCAGGAATGGTCTACTCAGCACACTATCCAAGAATCCTAGTCGTGTAAGGCCTGCAATGAAAATAGCAGCCCCAGCCATGCCTGTAACAACACCAGCAATTCTTGCGTGCATGGCCTCATCATATTCTGGTGATTTCCCGCTATCCACGCTGGATCTGATGACACTTCCCACAAGTAAACTCCCAGCTGCTTCTGGACCTACAACCATCTGTGGACAGCTTCCAAGAATAGCATATATGAGGGGATTGAAGACGAATGAGTATAGCCCATTGATCGGCGGAACATGTGCGAGATTTGAAGCGTAGGATAGAGCCATAGGGAGGTAGAAAGATGCCATGGTAAGGGCTGCTACAAGATCGCCTTGTAAATGCACCCATCTATATTGCCGGATCCAAGCAAAGAAGGGGACATAATAAGTCAGGTACCTGAAAAGGCACAAAGATCAGCAGAAGATACGTGGATCAGGTCTTGCATTTGAGGATCCAGCCAAACATACATCGTTCTCGTGTTGGTAATCCCGTGCCGCTCCGCCAGATAGCTCGTCGTGCTCATTTTCTTGCTTGCTCTGCCCGAGCCAAACATGCTCCCAAGTATTCCTCCGCTTCCTTCCCCAGATCCTGTTCTCCTCGGTGGTGATCCGCCAAATCCATAACCACTGTGCCCGCTCCGCATACTGTCTGCCCGGCTCTCCAGTCTAGGGCTGAAGGTGCCATGATTACAGGGACCGCCATGGGCGGGCGTCCCAACAACAAATTCGAAAGGCTTCCGCAGCAGGGCTGTCGTCTCGTTCGCGATTTTGCTGCCCAAGTCAGATGGCTCTTGCGCATGGCCGTCAAGGTTATGCTCGTCTCTAGTGTCGGAAAATTAGCGACTGATTCGTCAGGGGCTGGCTTGCGAAGAGGATATAGCATGCCAGTAGGAGAGTTTATAGACTTTGGAGAAGGAGATTTGAGCTTCTCTAATACCTACTCTGTATCTGGATCCGCTTCGAGATTTGTCGGATATGTATTGGGCGAAGGCTCTGAACTACTCGGCGCTGTCTTTCTGCCTGTGGTCGTAGCCTGATGGCTCGTCATATCCTCTGGGGAGCGTGCCAGCGTTACAGATGCTCGCAGACCGCTCGGGGTGTTCGGCGCATGATCGTGATGTTGGTGTTGATGTTGATGCTGATGCTGGCCCATGGAGGCGTTTCGAGACGAGTTTACGGACGAGCCCGAGCCTGCAAGAGGGGAAGGACCCCGAGAGGACATGCTGACGACTGACGGCCTCGATCGATGGCCTGTTCACTCGAGGAATGCATATATACTTGGAGTATTCCTACTCAGCATGGACGAAGAGATTATGCCTGGATCTGCGGAGGGGGTTTGCAAGAGGGTAGAAAATAAAGATGGGGTTTCATAGCGCCGCGCTCGTTTTAGTTGTATACCGTACCTAGGTAAGTAGGTATTTGTTGTCTCTGCCATGTTTTGTGAGGGCCCGGGCCCGGGCCTGGGCTTCCCTCCTGCCTGCTTATTCGGCCGCCCTACAGAGCACCGGACTTGAAATTACCTCCTGCCAGAGTACCACCAGTACAGTAAAGGTAGGTAGGTACCTTACCTGTGCATGGCACATGGCACATGGCTAAAATTCCTGGCGAGCCTGGCTGGCGTTCTGTGGATAGGTAGTAGGTACCTACTTATACTTATACTTATTCCTCTTTCACCTTATAGCTTACTGTCTCATTAGACACACATTCCAGCCTTTAGTTACTTCATCTACATATACAAATACAAGCACAAGCACAAGCAGCGTCACTTTTTCTAATTCTTGGCGGCCGAGCTTACGAAAGCTTGTCATCTCTACTCTAGCTGTCTAGAATCCTCTATCATAAATTTGGCTGCTCCAAAACGTCATAGGGCTGCATTGCATACGAGCTTGTCTTGATCAGGTACGGTGGCTGAACGATGATGCTAGCAACCTCAATGAGAATTCATGGGAGCTCATAAGAGATCCTTTACTTTTGAACAAATTGTTGATATAGGGAGGGATCATGACTACCTGCAATACTTGATTGCACGATACATCGGCCAGGCTGAGCCCGGAACTAGTTGTTTCTGTTGTAGAGATTCTGGGTCCATTCAGAATAGGTATGTCCGAAGTTGCTACAGTAAGTCCTGACAAGCGGGGAAATTTTCCACGTTACAGGCGGGCTTCTCCTGGTATATTCTGGAACACAAGCCCATCATACATGAACTTGATTCAGAGGTATTGCTAACAAAATGCACGGTGGTTAGGTCTCGTGTAGTATCTAAAGCTGCAACCTGTGCAATACGACGAGTAAATGGCCAAAGCACTCAGTAAGGTAGCTGTCAGCCATATATATTACTTGATAGGTAGCGAATGGCACAGCACCTGACTCTGGATGTCAAAGATCATGCTCAGTTCTTCTTGTATGTTTGGAAGAGGTGATTAGTACCTTGGGGTCCATCTCTTATTCCATTCTGCCTCGTCTTCTCAAATTCTGGGCCAAGACAAGTTTGGACTTCGCAAGTTCCGATATGAGAGACCGATTCAAATCCAATCCTTAATTTAGTCCTGTCGAACGACAGAGTTCTTGTGTCGAGAGCGATGCTGTCACACCGCGCCAGTTTCTCGCATTTCCATGAGGCATCATTTGATGCTTGCAGTGATTCTCACTGATCCACCTTGGAGATCCCTCTAGCTTCATCCAGCGTATTTAACAGACTCACTGCTCTTTTGTAACATAGACTTATCATGTCAGAGACGCGCCAAAGCAGAAAGGCTCCCCTCAGTCGCTAGCGTGCCCTCGCCCCAGTCTGTGCTCTCCGTTCAGCAGATTGCGAATTTTCAGCACATACATGGCTCCACTTGCACTGCCTTATATATGAGCTTATTTCGAGGAAATGGAAATGCTCGACTTGATCTGGTTTCTGCGAAATGGAGTGCTAAGCGACATCATGAAAATATCTGTGTTCGCTCATGCTGCAGTCCCACGAGTGAGATGTCTTGGGCTCATCTGAACAAACTCTCATCCTCGAATGGCCTCAGCCAGTTCGTCAACGAAACCCGCCATAATCTTGGTCATAGCATGGAGGGTGCCTGTGGCAGAACTCCTTGAAGTTTCCTCCGGAAGAATATTGTGCAAGGCGCAGCCCTGCCAGGTACCGGTAAATTGCACCTCGGCCAACCCTTTAAGCCCTCGTAAGCCCTTCATCTCCCTCTCGAGGTCAGCTCTCAAATCCCCAATCCTGTCCCGGTAGTATTCCAGGCATGCGCTCGAAACGCCGAAACCTAATTTCAGCTTTCGAAGCTTGTCCATTCGCCCGTCTCGGGCGCATTTTTCTAGGAATTCTGTGCAGCAGTACAGCCCAATTGGTTCCTTCCTATGAGTTGCCCAGAGCATCGAACCCGGACTTTCCAGCTGGACTTCGAGGTCAAGGTTTTTTATGTAGCCCAGAGTCCGTGGCAATTCCCTATACAGACTCCAAACGCATCCATGCAGATGGAATCCCGTGGGGTGGATGCGAGCTCTGTAGTAGACATGGCCGTACCATTCCTCTCGCACTTCCGCGTAAAGTTGCCGATTGATGAGGAAGATGGAGGGGCTGCAGACGACGCCATCGGTGCGCAGAACTTTGGGGGTCTGATATAAACCGTCGCAATAAACATTGGGGCACAGGTAGCGATGAATCTGGAGACGGAGTTCGAGTGGTAGGGACAGGAGTGGGAATGATGGCTGAATGAGGTTGGCTGTCGACGATGTGTCTCTGGGTGTGTTGCGCAATTCGGCTGTGGTGATTTGACGTACGAGAGCTGTGAACGAGGGGACCACAGATTCGAACATCATATCCGGATACTGTCTGGTGTCGTTGTGGTGAACATTGATGGACAGATTTGCAGGTGGAGGTTAGCTGACTGATGATTGAGACGAAGCCCTTGAAGGATGACCACTTTGATAGCAGCGATCCGACAGGGATCTGGCCACTAGACACCACCGCCCCCTGCCCTCCACTGTCTCACCTCGCTTGACGGCACCTGGCAGTGTTTACTGTTTACGTTGGATTTGCTCCGATAGGAATCGAAAATCAACAATAAAGGGGAGTGAAGATTCTGCTGTGAATTTCCACTCGAACTCTAACTATAGGAAGTCACTGTAGTTTCAGCGAGACATAGTAAGTTCAACGGTGGTAAAATAAAAATACAAATGCTGTTTCTATGTGATGATCTCATTGATCACTGCTTGTCCCGCTCTAATGAATACACCTCGCACTCTGCAATCATAGTCCGTGCAGGGATGGTGACGCAGATAGGAAAGCCGCCCTATTACGATAGTCGTTAATCAGTAATCGCTCACTCCCAGGAATGCTTGGGGGATAATGTCTCCAGTGAAAATGAATACTTTCGAAGCAGGGGGACTGTACGAACATAGTCTGGATCTTCATTCGGCATCAAGCAGAATTTACCACTTCTTGTCTCATCCCCATTCAGTTTTCTTTCCGTGACAAGCTTGCCCGTCTCGTTTTCAAGGGATTTTTCCACGAAGCTGAGAATGCCAGTGAAGGTAGATGTTGGCGACAAGCTCTTAAACTCCGCCTGAAATCCCCAACCGATGAGGAGAAATCTGGCCCCTCCTTGATGAATAATGAGTCCAGCGCCAGGACCCGCCGTCCCGAAAACAAAGCAACGATTGACGACCACCTCGAAATCACCGAAGCGAGCAACCGTAGGTGGTGAGGTATCACGGCCGTCGGCTGATATCTCGTCAAAAAAGAAACCCACCATCGACTTCGGAGTTCTTTGGGCCTGCAGCACGATATCCTTTACCCGTGATAATAAACCATAATGTCTCGTGAACGGGCTTGTTTCGGGCTCCAAGGTGTCGATACCAAATGGTGATGTGCAAATTGCCTGGTATGACCCAAAAGCTTTCCAGATTCGCCGAGCGCCGTATTCGTCTCTGCGCTGCTCTGGGATACATAACGGCTGGTCCAGGTGACGGTAATTGGCACATGATGAGCTGTAGTCGTTCAAGTAAATATCTGGGGCGACAAAGTCGAGGCTAGGTGCGAAAGCTTTCCATACATCAAGGACATTCGTCACAGCTCCACCGGAAGGGTAATCTCCAGGATCACCACCACCTCCCACGATAATTGGAAAATCGGTTTCGGCATCCGAGCCCACGTAATTTTGCCAGACATTTGTATAGAGTGGGAGTGGGTATTCTGTCTTGCCAGCAGCTGCAACCTTCTCTACGTAGATGGCGTAGTGATACGCCATAAAAATTTCGTCCGTCTTCTTACTCTTTCCAAAAACATCCTCCCAGGACCCAGATGTCTTTCCAAGACGCTTGAATGCCTCCAAGTTGAATTTCAGATCGGTGTGTAGAGTATTCCAATTTGATGACAGATGTTCAATTAGTGCAGCTGGGACAGGCTCTTCGAAACGCTTGTTCGCAATGGGACTTCCGTCTCTGGAATCGCCCAGCAGACCAATTTCATTCTCGACCTGAACCATCAGGACAGTAGAATAAGCCTCGTCGATCTTCTTGACATGCCGCATGAGCTCTGAAAATGCTCGAGTATCTGCATCGCGAACTTCTGTATGGAATATCGACACGACGTCTGCTGTTTCCAACAATCCTCCAGCTTTACGAAGCAGGGCTCGTGGGAAGCGTTTCGGATCTGTCTTGATCCATGAGGGGCAGTAAGTCGATATTCCTAGGCAAACTAAGCTCAGCACAAATAGTTTAAGATTCTAGATCGAAACCTACCATTCTTGAACGATCCGAACCAGAGAAGCACTAGATGTAGACCATGAGCTCTAGCCCTCTCAATAACTCCATCTAAAACCGCGAAGTCGAAATTTCCTTCATCAGGCTCGATATCTTCCCATGTCACACATCCGAGTACCGTGTTTATGTTCATATCGACAAGCTTCTGCCCTGTTAATATCAAACGGTCAATATCTCTGTCTCAATTGTCATGGTGGCTGCCAAAAGCTCCGAAATTCACACATAGCTTGGAACTAGCACTTTTGTGACCCGATAACTTTTGTAATAAAAGATGGAAGAGTGAAGCACGCTAGTCTTCTGAGTGTATTCGAGGTTTTCGATGACAACTTCCCATACGTGGAACTTACAGATCGGGTCCATATACGCTACTGATGACATGGATGAATTCTGCAGCTCTGCTCCAAGCATCAGAAAGGGTTTACCATTCACGATAAGTTGCTGGGATCTTTCGATCCTTTCCAGGTGAGGGATGGACCTCGATTCGCGTTCCATGTTGAAGGGACGGATTGCTCGTAATTCTCATGAGTAGTCGCTAACGTTTCTTTGTATGAATTGGGGTTACAAAAATATTGGGTAAGATAAGGAAAGTTCTTGGTTTCCGGCGCAGGACACAATAAGTATAAGTAGCTCATGGTCCTTGCATTGCTGTGGTCGAAGTCAGATAACCTTGGCATCTTGCTGCAAGTCGAGGTCCGGGAATGAGGGCGTGGGATTGGTCAGGTGTCCGCCAACGTTCCACATTGGAAGCCATGGTAGGGACAGCCGAACAGCGACGAAGATTTGGTACTGCTATCCCACTCTTGAAACACATGCACTAATAAATAATTGGTCCGGATCATGCAACAACTGCAAATCAATTTTGGGCCACGTGCGGGCTCCTGAATGATTTGCATAATTGGCCACCCAACACACCCACAACCAATCTTAACTCTACTCTCAAAAATACCTGGCAACTGATCGGGAATGAAATTAAGTGATTGGTTCAGAAGCCGTAATCGTATCCCAGGACTGCAGTTGGGGGAATAAGGAGTGGATTAGGGAGGCACTCGTGATAGCTGCAGTCCCAATGCTTCACGCAAAAGTCTTCATTGTGATGGCTCGTAGGACAGCGGAAGATCGCAACCTCTTTCCTGTAAGATGGGCATGACCGGAGTTGGTGTCACAAGAGTTCTTGGTGCTGGAGAAAGTACCATAATTTCCATCCTCAAGATGGCAAAAAATAACAAAAATCGGGCAGTCGACGAGCCTGGCAAAGGCGAGGATGCTTACTTGGACTATCATATCGGAGGCTTGGATGGACAGCAGTCACTTGGTGGAAGGACCGTGGGCTTCGACGACTTTATGCGGAGATGTCCATTTTGTATGTATTTCTTGGGTCAACCATTATAGCTACGATGCTTCATTGTCGAAAGGCCTTCGGACTATGTTCTCATGGTAAGATTTTGACTGTCCACGTTGATTCGAAAGTGTGATTAATCTAAAATGAAGGACATACGTTAAGTTTCCGAGCGGATCAAGACTCCGCCTCTTCACTACCATACAGAACCATCGGTGGGGTATGCACTCTACTGCGCAATAGCTATACCGCAGATATGTTTGGCAGAAGGAATGGCGTTTGTCTCGGACCGAGATATGTGTTTTCTGGTACCATGCGTGTTAGCGGGTGCGCCATCCCTTGTCGCCATCTGGGAGCGAAGCTGACGCCTCACACTGGTGCCAAAACATAATCATGAGAGCTTGTTCGTTGGAGGGAGACTTTTGGTAGGGCTAGGGTATGCTTCTCAGCCACAAGGGTGGGACTCTGGCAAATACACCGAATACAGACTAGGCCTAATGTTGCTCAAGGTTCAGTACCAGTGCTCATTATGGAAGTTGCCCACCCACAACTTCAAGGGAAATTACTATCATGTGAAAGTCTTATAGTAGACTCAGTATTAGAGTTTTAATACTGGTGTGACAGGTATAACACCCTCTGGTATGTAGCAAACATCGCAGCCTGTTTTGGTACTGTGAAGTACACGACGAATGCAATTTGAGAATATCGGTTGGGGCTCAAGGGCTTTTGCCAGCGATACAGTTTGCGTTGATATTCCTCTTGCCAGAATACTCACGCTGGCTGTTGGGATAGACGAGGCTCTGGCCACTTGATCAAAGTAACTTTGACGATTAGATCCTTGTGACAGGCTGATATGGTCCAGAACCACGCATCCGATCATGCCAAGAACCATTTCGAGGCTCAAGAGACTTTACGCTTAGAAAAATCCAACTCTAGGCATGGATGGTCAGTCTTCTTGGGAGCTCCTGGCACCAGGAAGCGGCTGCTCCTTATCGTCCTCGTTTCGTTCTTTTCGCAATGTTCCGGCAACGGGCTTGTGTCGTACTATCCGCACAGCATCTTGCTTTCGGTCGGCATTACCGGTTCATATAATCTGACAGCGAATGCTGTTCATGATTGCTGCAGTAGGCATGCTGATTACTTTCGCTATATAGATTTCTTGCTCGGCGAAGTATGCATAGACGGGGAACACAGCAGCCGGATCTGCTGTCATCGCAATGACTTTTCTCTTCTATCGTGTGGTGGCTTTGCCTGACCTGTTTTGACTGCTGAGTACTGTGCTGAGATATGGGTCCCGTGACGGATATTTGTAGCCTATATTGTTGCTAATGCTTTTCAGACTGCCCGTCAATATTCAAGCTAAGTGTTTCGCGATTGACTTCGCACTCACAGCCTTGGCATTTGTTTCCAATCAATATAGTCGGTTCTGTGCTGCTACTGGATAATGACGATAATCTGACAGCAAAAGGTTAAACAAATCGGTCTCGGATACCTCGCTTGGCAGTTCTCGGTCGCTTACATCGCAATCCTATTCATTGAGATTTTGTGTACCTTGCTCTTATTCGTGGAAACCAAAGGGTCCAAGTCCAGAAGGAAATCGCGCGACTGTTCGATGGTAACGACGCCAATGTCTCGGGCAGGAGTATGCCAGCTGCAAAAGCTAAACTTGGTGTATCTGGAGAGGTTGAGTATGCTGAAAAGTTATGACAGGCCTATTCCTGATTTGGACTGCATTACTAGGGCGCGATGCCTCCGTATGTCGTGTTAGTAGGACGGGACGGGACAGCTTCAGTTTCCGAGTACTAGCCAAGGGCGTTATCTATACATGACATTGAGATTTATGAGAAAATTAAACGTGTAACTTGAAGGAATAACCATTGTTCCAGGGTATCCGGCTGGCTCTGGTACACAGCTCTGACGATATGCTTGTCTGCTACTGATCAAGTCGTTTGTGGTAGTGTGCCAAGGATATTTCCTGTGACCCGACTTCTTTGGAGAAGTCTCTCATCTTCAACGGAGGTAGGTCGAACGAAGGAAACGGTGCTGATATGCGAGCCATCGTGTTCATCTAAAGACAGAGCATGCTGCAGCAAAAATTTGAGCATCCACTTGTCAAATCGATGGGTTCCTAGTTGCGCAGTTCTTAGGCACTCGTTTTGAAAGGTAATCAACCGCTTCATCTGCAAGATGTTAGACATCCTATATCTAGAACAGTAGGGCGTATTTACCATTACGTCGACGCTCGGCCATATTTCCTTCAATCTGACCAGGAATTCAAAGTTTGACTCAAGTCTCTGTCTCGCCATTGGTAGTTCTTCATCGTCGCCAAGAAGTAAAGTGTGCAACAGAACCGAGGAAGATACTACGGTCACTACGAAGAAAAATGGAGTCAGCATCACATATTAATTGGAAGGTTAATGAAATCCAGGAAACTCAGAGGTTGTATGCCGAGACTATTTCGAAAGAAGTCAGAGGGAAGCAGAACTCGGTAAGCACTCACTATGCCCAACCACGTTATGGAGTGCCTCAACTGCGCCCTGCTTAGCAGCCATACAAATAAGTTCACAAAACGCGATGGCATGGTATTTGCACCTCTCAGTGAAGATCCTCTTGGTTGAAGTGGATGGCCGTCGTTGATCGAGATATTGATAGTAAAGCAAAGTCGCATAATGGTGGTATCCAAGATGTAAAGCGACAAAGGCTCGGCCAACTCCACGGCTCGCTTGAAAATCGAGGTTCTCGGGACTGACAGTCATTGCTGGTGGTAACTCACGCTCGAACGCCGTCAGCAATTCCGCGAAATGGAGGACTTGCGTCTCTATGTAGTCCTCTTCCCAGTCCACAGCTTCTACGAGCATCTTGTTGAAATCTTGGATATCACCAAATATTTTGACCAAGGCGATCATATGGCTCCAGATTCCTGGGTTCCATACCTTGACTGTGTCGCTACCCTGAACTGAACTTAGCAATCGGAACTGCACCTCTTCCATGGGAAGTGGCGGAGCGTTATCATCGACATGGATCTGTCGAGCAAGCCCAAGCCCAGCACTAGCCCATCGGTCTATCATAAAAAGACTCCACCACACTCGGCGTTTGATCTCAACAGTAATAGGACCATCTGCGGGATCCGGCCTCGAAAGCTTCAAGATTTCTGCCATACGATTTGCGACAGCTATAAGACTGTTAGTCAGAAGAGTTGGTGTTATTGGCGAAGACGAACCAAAGAAGATAGATTCTGAGTCTGGTTGACAATCTGCGAGGCAAATATTCCCAGCAAGAATACACGCTTGTATGTTCTCAACGCAAGCGTGCTCGACGCCATCGCGGACCAACTTCCTGGCGGAAGCACTCCACACGTGACCAAGTTGTCGAACGCCTTCATCACTTGAAAATCTTGTAAAATATTAGATTAGATTGAGGTATTGAATTAGGCGGAGAGCGGACGGTTTCGATGCACTGACCTAGCAGCAAGGCCAAAAATGCCGAAGAGAACTGCTGGTGACAATGTTCCCTCGGCAGCAGATTCCCTCAGCGAAGGCTCATGAAATAGAGTGTGTGGCTTGTCGTGGAGATAGCTGATGTAGAGATCGATAAGCTCTGTCGTAATCTCCCTGGAGGGAAGCCGGTTCATTTCCAAGGATGTCCGCCTGTGTGTCGCAGGTTGAAGTCGAAGTCTCTGGGTCGGGGTCGGGGCGATGATGGCACGCAAACCTGAACACTGAATACCGCGGCTTGTGCATTGAGGACAGGCTGTGCCGGCTGGCGATTTGCCACATTTTCTCTTTCCGGTTCTGCATTGCAAGCATGCTGAGGCAACCTTCATCACAATTCGTGGCGTTGAGGCGGTTCTGGAGATTCAGTGCGCGGGGTGCAGGACAGGGACAGGGCCAGGGCCAAGGATGCGCTGGAGTTTATAGCTCTGGTGTTTCCCGCCACCACGTCGCTAACGATGTCAAGTACTGTGCCGTAGGTTCTCTACTTCCAGCACCTGCAAGGCGCTACCACAGCATCTATTAATTCTATGCTTAATGTAAACGTCCCTCGGCGTGTCAGTTTACCATTGTTGGCATATGGCGAGGCTCCTATACTATGTATTTGGAAGCTGTATATGATCGACTTAGTCAAGCCAAGATATTTGATTGATTTACTGCCTTGCAAATCCTGGAATATGTTCCGAGGAACTAAGCAGTAGAAGTAGGTATCGTCAACAGAACTAGACAACCTCCGCAACTACATATACATACAGGCATCTTGGCCAAGAAGTTTTCACCAACCCGATATTCTCCTAGCTCAGGTGTCAGATAGTAAGATCAAAACGAATGCCACGCCACCGCGCGCCGTTCCAGGCAGATGATCGTCTCGTGAACCGCAGGCCAGCGACTCTGTCACTGGCGATGCAAATTCGCCCTAACTATTCTTGCAGAATGGGAAGCAGTAGGCGCTATGCACTTGAGTATTCTCTCTGATCTGTAAAGTCTTGAGCAATGATTGATATTTATCCTTAAGCCAGTGTAAGAATGGCCGGGGTGGCATCTGCTTTCTTGTCAACGAACAGCCCATCCTAAGCGAGGAATTTTGTTTATTGGACCTGGTGGACAGTGGCCGGCTCTTCGAATCAGCCATCTGTAAGCCACTCCGTACACTGCAAGGATGCTTCCGAAAGCGAGAAAGGGTTAGAAAGGGGGGAATGTTACGATCGATGATCGCAGTCCTGCTGCTGCGGTAATGCTTCACATGTCGGTAGTGCAGATTGCTGATGTCATAACAATTCTTCTAGCAGCAAGTTGTCCAAGTATTACAAGTGATACAAGTAGTACAAGTGAAGCAAAATAACTTACACCGCCAGTGTTTGAGGCTGCAAGCTTCCGAGAGGCAGTCCCTAACATGTGGATGCTGTACCTGGCGAAAATCCTTTCCTTTCCCGAGGACCGATCTCGACTCTTGCTCTGGAGCCTCGACATCTCGTGGTGTGAGGCTATCGAAAGTGGTGACTCTGTACTTCAGGCACACGTGCCAAAGAGGTGTACAAGCCATGGAAGTAGTGAGATACACATGTTCTTTCCCAATCTAGCACTCGGTTGCACCGTGTGTGCAGTATTCTCACTACATGTCTGCGAGACTTTTCATAGTCAATAAGTGTTGGTGTGGTCATGCCGGGAACCATTCATCGTTAGTCGATTACATGTGCAATTGAAGGTACAAAAGTGCACCTTGAGCTTGAAAGCTTTTCCCAGGTGAGAGATCTGTGCTTCCACTGTGAGGTCTATATTCCAAGCAGGTTTTCATCGAAATCATGTTCGTATTGGTTCTGGTCATCGTGGGGGGCTTCTTGGTTGCGGCTCTCCATACGCATGCAGCCTTCGCGCGAAGACATGATGGTATTCTGACCGTCTTTCTGTACTTGAATCTACTCTCTTTACTGAGAGGGGAGACCAGGAACGATTTCTACGAGGTACGCATTCACTGGCCAGCGCTTTGATCGAAGATGCGGGACAACTCGCGAAAGGGATCTTCTTGCAGCAACTGAACGCCACAAGGTCTTGAAATGAAATTTGGCTAACTCTGAGCGAAGAGGAACCTAAAACGTCACTTGCATGGTTCTGGCGTTGTCAGGACATGGCTTGCGGGGCATTGGAGCCTAATTGTCACCCAGCCGGAGCTGCTGGTGGAAGTTCTTAAGAAGGAGCACATCTACTCGAAGGCCGGATTCAATATCAAGACGCTAGGGACTGTGTTTGGCCACCTTTTTGGTGCGAATATAGGGGTTAGTCAACTTGGTGGTTCCTAGTGCCCCTAACCGAGTGTCTCAGGAGCACTTACAGGAGCGAAGGACTCCTCAGACGTTAGTACTTGAGTAGTTACCGACCCTCAAATTATCAAAGGATTCTCACGAGACCAAATGGAAACTTTTTCGGGCGTACATGAAGCCAGGACTTTAGGATAAACCCGTAGACTACTAAGCTTTGCGTATCGTCTCTAACCGATTCATCGACGTAATACTCTGTGAGTAAAACACACTGACGTATGGAGGACCTCTGAACTGCGATGAGACTGCTAGAATTTGGGCCATCGATGCAGTTGGGAGCCACTTCTTCAACATTGACTTCAAGGCTTTGACGAACTCCAAGGCAGCTATTGTAAGCGTGTGGAAGACGGTCCTCGAAGCTGGCAATACACCACTTCGATCCACATTTCCAATTACTGAAAGCTTTGATTGGATATTTGCCAGCAGACGTAATATGCATAAGCTGTTCGAGATTCTCACAATCACCTGGCGGAGGCATCAGAACATACAGTCGTTGGAAGCGACACTCGACAAGATGTCCCCAAGCAGCGCTCCGTATCTGAGGGTCTCATCGCAGGCTACTGGGACGGTAAGCTCAGCAAAAGGCAACTTTGTTGCAATCTGACTGCGACCTTCGTCAATCGACATGAAAACATCCTTGCATTGACGAAGTCGGCAATGTGGGTACTAGGAAGGCGACCAGAGCTTCGAGCCGCTCTTCGGAAGGAGGCTCTTGACACCAAACCTAGAACAAAGTTCGAGCTGCATTCCATGCCTTTACTGGCCTCGGTTATTTTCGAAGTTGGACGTCTGTACCCGCCACTATCTCAGCTTGCAAATCGAGTCACTTTCGAGGCAACTTTACTAGGCGGAAAATATCATGTTGCAAAGGGTCAATGGGTGGGGTGGAATTCATATGGCGTACATACTGACACCAATATCTGGGGTTCAGATGCACTTGAGTTCAACCCACAGAGGTGGGGAAATGATGTGGAAGCCATTGACAAAATGTTTCGACGCTGTCAGAACAATTGCACGTACATCACGTGGAATGCACACGCAAGGAAGTGCATGGGAATCTCCTTCGCGCGTTTGCAATGTAAGGTGGTGTTATGTGAGATGGTTAGAAGAGTATCATGGACTGTCGACCCATCGTACAAGTATCTCATCAAGCACGTACGTTATGAAAACGTCATTTTTCAAACCATTTGCTGACAGTCTCAGGGATCTGTATTATCGCCTCGCAACGTCCCAATGATTTTCAAGAAGAATGAGAAGGAGGCATTGATAAGTGGGACGTAACGTAGAGCTTATCAGTGGATATTTTCTTGACGAGATGCAACCTTTGTTGTCAAGTTTCTGATTGTAGTTTCTCCTATGTCAGAAAATTGCATTCCCTGCGGCAATTTGGCTAGCGAAATAGAAGCCGTACAGGGAGGGATAGTATGCTGTAGCTCTGAAAAGGCCAACATGAATTTTGCTACCGCTGCGACTAGATAGTTAGACTCATAGGCTATCTGCCAAACTAACTTGCTTGGGGTCCGTTCACGCCTTCTAGCTTTTCCCGCTCCCCTGGCTGACTCAACACGATATTCCTCGCTTCAAACATCTTTCTTCCAAAATTGACGACAACATTTGAAAAGGGATAGAATATGTCTTTGGGGAGTGGTAGGCCCAAGAAGTGACACAGCGGACCCCAGCCCTCTCCCAGTCCAAGCGCAAGAAGCTTGTTGCTCGGAACAACCCTCCTCACGTGTTCGATATGTTCCTTGAACCGCTTGATCATCGTATCTTTGTCCGAGCAATTACGAAGTACTCCTTGCTTAACGACGGATCGTGCCATGATCCTGGCGTTCAGCATTCGCTCTGGCCATTTCTCACCTGGTCCCATCGGCCAATCTCGAATTGTCATGCCAACTGATCTGTACCAATCTTCCGGGTCTCGAACCGTCAGGATAACCTTTGCGTCGGGGTATATCTGCCAGAGGTCCTCCCAGAATGCAGCACCTGGCCAGTCAACTGCCGCGTCATAGTTATTGAAGACTTCATCCCGGTTTGGCTTGAATCCTTCGTCAAAGGCCCTTTGGAATAAGGATGCGTCTTGAGTTGGATCGAGGATGACCTTCTCCACTGTATAGAATTGTCAAAATCTGTCTACTTGAGTATCGAGAGAGGTAGAGGTTGTTGAGTATCATGGCCTACGTACTGTGATAGCACCTCAGCCTGGAAAATAAGTTGGTCAGCAGTCTTCAAGTAAAACGATTGATGTACATGTAGATCTGGCCATCCTACCCCAGGATATCTAAAGCTTCGCAAAGGCTGAGAGTGCCTGTATGTCCATAACCTGCGACGATAACTTCCAAGGGAGCCATGATGCGGAGAGATTTTCATGAAGCTGATGGTGTAGAGATGTCAAAATGTGGGCAGCCAGAATTATTTAGGGCCCGTATCAGCCCCGGGTGTCAATGAAGAGGAAGACCAATGTTCCTCTCGTAGTCAACAACATGAGCCTCGGAGTTCCAACCAATCCGCCGACCCTGTGCTCTCGTTGTCAAAACATATAGCCTGATGGAGAATCACTGATGTTGTGGCTAATCATGTGTGACAACCAAAGGTTGAACAATATTCGTGTTTGCACAGCCGATCTGGGCTACAATCGTCTGGACATGAATGTTCGTTTGTTGAACCAGGGGTACAGTAAGGCTAGAATAAGCGAGTGTTGATCCGGGAAACACAACATCTATATGCTGCAAGGAACCGAATGCGGCCACAAACAAAGCGACGACCAGATACTTAAGTAGTACCAGTCTCATGCTGCACGAGGTGTCAGAAAGTCTTCGTGTTGCTACCCTCGGTCCATATTTATTGAGTGATCTTGTGTTGAAATCACTTTGGGTATATTTGACCACAACGTAACATATCGAGTTTAAAGTTTAGCATTGCCACAACGGTACAGAATGGTAGCACAGACACTGGGATTTATAATATCGGTTTATTGTCTAGACTCCCAACTGGGATCCTAGCGCATTTGAAGATTCTCAGAGCCATTTTCATCAGGTGGAAGCTTATTTTCATCGGTCGCACACATGACTTCCAACCATTGTTCCTTTCTTCGAGGTAATTGTTAAATTTGGCTCCCAGGGTTTTTAATCCCCAGAAAACAACCGTTTGATGCTTGTACTAATGTTCGAGAGCAGAGACTTGGTTGGGATATTTCTCCATCATGCGTCGATTTGGCAGCGAAGAAGGTTTAAGGTATCTCTTACACCACCTCTCCTGAAAACCTCAATATATAATCATATCTTCTACGGCAAAACTGTACTTCTAGGATCGCTCAATTAAGTGCCAGGATGCCATCACCGTTCACATTCTTTCCACCAGTGCCATTCTTGATCTGGTTACCCGGTATGTTCTCATTCAAGGGCAAGAAAGTTCCTTTGATCATATCCGCTGCCTTCTCGCCTATTGCATAAGCTGGCATTTGCGTGTGACCCTGATTCAACAGTGGCATCACACTAGTATCAGCTACGCGAAGCCCCCTGACCCCTCGAACTCTGAGCTCAGCATCAAGAACGGCCATTGGGTCATCGCTCTTACCCATCTTGCAGGTTCCACCGGGGTGATAGCCTGCTAGAATTAGTATTTCAAATGGTAAGAGGGAGTGAAGGCTTACATGTGGTTGCATTTTCCTTCACAAATGGTACCCAGTCCTCCCTTTTAGCGTTCTGATGGTGCATCAGATCAGAGGGCCAACTTCCATCTACAATGTCTCTGGTTCCCTTCCCTTGAGTGATGATTTCATTCGCAAATTTACAAGCCTCGCTGAGGACCAGAACATCAAGATCGTCAGCTAGGTAATTGTGATCCACCACGGGATTCTCCAAGGGATCGGCCGATTTAAGCGTAACCTGGCCTCGAGATTTTGGCGAGAAGAGCTCGGCAATGAGAGAGAATGCATGCGTCTTGTCTCCGTCAGGGAATTTGTCATACTGCTTCGGACCGCCGTAGCACTCCGTGCTGAAAAACTCGATGTTGGGTTGGGATGATGTGAGTCCCATGGGGTCCCGCCCGTCTTCCCGAGGAGCTGTCTGCCAAAGAGGTTCGGACTTTAGACGCTCGTCAAGCCTGGCGTAGCCAAATGCTCCAAATGGGAAAGTTGAAAGTGGCCCGCGCTTCTCTTCTTTCCATTGACGATATGCTTCACCAAGGGCGTCCGGCTTGTAGAGGAGATAATCATTTGTTATGTTCTGCTGCTTGGTTGCATAGAAAATGAAGACAATCTGAATGATAGTCAGGAACATCAACCAATTTCTTATTCCTATTTGGCCTGAGCCTTACCAAGTGATCCATGAGGTTTTTACCAACTCCTTGCAAGTCTACCTTGCATTCAATACCATGCTGTGCAAGCTCCGACTTCGCTCCAATCCCGGATCGCATCAAAACTGTTGGTGAGCACTGCGATGATTGAGAGATCAGCAACTACTAATATATTCATGTCTCAGGAGCACTTTTGGGAGTAAAGTACTCCGGAGCGTCGAATGGGGGAGAATGGCCACTGCTCAAACACCTACGTATGCACCTCCGGAAATAATAATTTCTTTCCTGGCCTTGATCTCCCTGGTGGACCCATCTTTCTCAACGATCTTGACCCCTGCAGCTCGCAAGTCTGATTCCTCACCCTCCAGAATGATCTTGTCCACTATCGTGTCTGTTTTGATGGATAGGTTCGGTCCCTTGTGAAAGAAATAGTTGGCAGCTGTCGTTCGATCGCCCTTGTACACCGTCCTTGGGGCATGTCCACACCCATGAGGATTGTCGCCTGTGGTAAACATGTCTTCCTGTAGCCCAAGTCCGTGATCTTGCATCGATTCAAGAATCATATTCGAGATTGGAGCCTCGCTGAGATGAGCGCACATCTTGGAAAACTCTACGGTACTCACTTACAAGATCGTGCGGTTCGACGTCGAGGAGCCCCTCGTGGCCATGAGCTTGCTCGTCTGCTTTGAACCATTCTTTACCATGGAAATTCTCCGCCTACATGACAAAGTGTCAGCGAAGTTACAGCAGTATGGAGATTAGATTTGCAATACCTTCTTCATGTAATCAAACACCTCCTTCCCACTCCAACCTGGCATATTCCAGTCATCGTAATCTTGTGGCGTGCCTCTGATGCAAAGCGTTCCGTTGACTCCTGAGCTCCCTCCCAAGAACTTCCCTCGGCTCACTTTCACTTGTCTTCCATTTGCCCCAGGACTTGGTTCTGTAACGATGTTCCAATCTGCTTCTGTGTCGAAGTTCTGGGACCTGAACATAAATGAGAGGTGGAAGTTTACAAGCTCTCTGCGACATGGCTCTTACCATCCTCCGACCATCACAGTGTTCTCTAAGAGTGAGTTGTGCTGGCCAGCTTCAATAACAAGGACGGATACATTTGTATCTTCTGCGAGACGGGCAGCTACAACGCTTCCTGACGTACCGCCGCTTCCAATGTTGATTAGACTTTGCCCAGTACGGTATTCCGGGGTTTCGAGCTTACCCGCAGATGATGTAGTCGTAGGAAGAACCCCGAGGTTCGAGCGTGATAGAGCTTGCCATTGCTGGATTCGGTTTGTGCGTTCGTAACTTCGTGGGGATTTCCAAGAGCTCCTCGAATGAACTAGCAGACTAATGTCACATAGAAGACTTCCGTCTTTCTCAGGAAATTATTATTGTTATTAACATTATTGTAACCAGCTGGTTGAACTTGAAACGGGTTGACTGTTAGAAGCTGAAGCTGTTTGAAGCGTGGTAGATTTCCGCGTATGTCTTTTACTAGACGCGCAGCTCTTCCGCTCCTCTACCACGAGGTTCTGGTAGTCTACTGCTAGATGTCTCAAGGGTACCACATGTGCATTCTAATAGGGACATGGCTCTGCTTTTTGGGTTGAGATCAGCACCCCGCCTCTCCGCGCTCCCCGCCTTGTTGCCGCAACCCCTGAAATGCGGGTACTGTACGGTACTGTACAGTAATGGTCCAAAACGCGAGGTATTGACGCTCCCTGAGGAGCGCCGGGTACCGTAAGGCGGAATAGAGCCATTGCCTTAAATGCCCTTAGCCCTTGATAGGTGATCGATTGGGTATCGACCGGGATCGCTGGGGCCAATTCATTCGGACTCCGAGTACAAGTACTTGGTACATGCCGTAAATAATGTACATCCACTGTCTGTGCTGCTTCTAGATAATTCAGCAAAAACAGGGTACTCTGGCGAATCATCGTCCAATTTCACAGTACATTAGTACCCAAACAAGTAAGGCTGTAACAAAGTGCACAGGCGGCGAATGTACATTATTTACCCATGGTACGAAGTACAAGTACAAGTAGTTAGTTGTCTAGGAGCTAGGGTCACGGGCCAAAGGAGCGCTGCAAAATCCTTCTACTGTCGATCAAGCGAGGGTATCAACAGGACCGATTTTCGCATTCAAACAGTCCGTTATTGAATGAGTGACTTCGGTCTATGAAATACATTGTTGTGAGAGTACAGCATTGAAAGGATCTTTTTAGAGAATGGTCGACGTGAATGAGTCAACGAAGCTTAAAGCTCTCGCACATCCGATATCGTAGAACCTCCAACAGCGCTCAGCACCCATCGGATGACACTGGGCACAAGGGGCTTTTCGAAGATGAGTGCGTTGAAGTGGCATGCCATTATATACCGCAGAGAGAATGAGAACCAAGCGAGAGTCCACAAAGCTCCGACTGCCCTCGTTTTCCCTGGCAGAGTTGTCAGTCAGTGTGCTGCTGACATCAAGGGGCATCCTCATCTCGGTTCACTTGCCAATCACTGGGCCCTGTATTTTTCAAATTCCCAATAGCCTAATATGGCGTGCCTCATGCGTGCAGAGCTCGCTGTCACTTCATCGCCCGCCAACTGGGCATACAGAGGACGGTCTGGAGAGCGTCACGGGACGTTAAAGCAATGAGAAAGTGGACATATTTACCTATGACAAGATCTTGAGAGCTTCTTGGTGGAATTTAACTCGACTTTACAACTCGCAAGCTTAAAGGCGCCGATAATTGCGAACCGAGCAACCCACGATTTTGCCAATTACGAAGATAATTTCGTACAGTGCGTCAGTATTTGGATCGGGGGGAGGGGGGGGATGCAAGATACTGCAGATCCTTTTATGGTACCAATGGGATCAGGTGTCATAAAAGGACCTCAGGTCAGTAATTTTGACAAGTGACCGTTATCAAATAGAGCATATAAATGAGAAGTACCCAATATAAAGCAGTGCTAACTTAACATACAGATGCAGCCATGTCTCAGCGCCTACCCTGCGCTCATCACCCCTCCCCTTCCAAAGACCGATCTTTTTAGACCCATTCAGGTAGACTATTATGTAGGCATTCAGGAAAATAATTCCTGGGATTTCACTGTACGCAATTTTTCTCATTTCCGGCCGGGCCAGATCTTGAGAAACGGGGTCCTCGTCAATCTTGTCTCGATTAGAGAACGACAGCCCCCAACTGCCTGGAAGGTTGCGGAAGATATGAAGGAATACTTGAAAGCAGCTGCGCCAGCGAACTCAGCCGCAGCTATTTTCAACAGACTGCTACGGATGACCCTGGCTGAACGGGCGGCAATTGCTGAGGCGCGAAGGAGGAAGCAAGCCCATGAGAAATATGTCCATTTACTGCAATCCAGGATTGGACAGACAGAGAAGACCTGGGATCAAATTGAAATGATAATGAGAGGAGGTTTACAGCAGAATGGATACAACTTGATCCAGTGTCTCGGTAGCCTGCTCGGCTCGATTAGAGAGGTTCTAGGGACTCTAGCGGATCTGTTGACCGTGCTCGGCGAAATGGATACTTCGAGCGCTGCGTATGAAAGTGAGTCGAATGAATAAAAGCTCAGGGAGGCCTAATTAATATTATTTTAGGTGGGATAGCAGACGCGCAGAGTTACAACTGCGGTGTCCGGCGCCTTCTTGATGACATCGCCGTGGCATCTGACCTTCCGGAATTGAGAGAACAGGCAGATGATTTGTACAGGGCCGTGGACCATACACGCATGCTCGTCACAGCTTGTCCAGAAACACCGACGGAAATTTCCCTGGAAGATGATCTGGCGCTCGCGGATCAAGATGAGGCTGATTGCGTGCAGAGAATCGAAGATGCGAAAGAACACTTGGAAAGAGGGGACCATGACATGGCCAACATGATGTGCGAACAATTATCGAGATCTATGTCTTCCACTCTGTTGACGAAGTGCGCTGCTAGGGTACTCATGTGCCATAGCGATAAAAAAGATCATACGATTCGCATGAATGTGGTAAGTAGGACGATAGAGACACTACAAAAAGCGCCTCCGCCTACTGGGAGAGCTGATGAGCAGGCAAGGGTGCTTGGTATTGCCCTGCAATTGCAGAGGATGCTTTGGCAGACGCAACCTACAAACTCAACAGGAGTTTTCATACCATGATCAAGTAGACAGAAGTGTGACTGAAAACCGGACGAATGGGGGTCCGAGAGTTCCGAGATACTGGCACAGCATTGGCTGAGAGTCTTTGGAGATTGGCCAGTCCTGTCTCAATGATTAGACTACGTGCGATGATGAAGCAAGGGATGAATGAATTGTAACTAACAGAGATAATGAAACATGCCAGCTTCAAAGGCGTCCCTTCGTTGCGTCACCTTGGAGTGCTTCACCAGGCTCTCACTTTTTTCGTTCGCACACCGGGGAGAAATGAGATACGCAAATTTCCAGTACCCCAGATGTAATGATGTTCATATTAGAGTCCCGCTGCCATGAATGATATATCCCCCAGTTTGTCACATAGATCACGCCTCTCCTTTAAGAGCCTTTTCAGACCATTCCACCCAAATGCACAGCCCGCCCGTAAGTTCATTTCCGCAAATACCAATAAACACTACTTAAAATTGCAAGACTCCTGCATCCTTCCAGCAATAACTCAGGTGTAGATACTCTCTGTCCACGAGTTGACCTGAAGTCCGGTCTCGGCCATGTTCGCATCCCTCAGGAAATCTAACGGCATCCAGACGAGATGACCTTTGATTTGATCAAGCTTGGCGCGTATCTCCTCGGGAGGAATCATCTTGTCGTAGATGTGGCCGGCCTTTGTGCCTTTTGGCGGGAGAAACTTGTCGTAATCATCGAAATTTTTGACTGTAGCTAGGTTAGCATTACGAGTGCCCAATTTAGGGTAGCGATGGCTCACCAAAATCATCAGGATCTGCGTGGAACAACTGGCGGAAGATTTCCGTATTTTTGGTGGCTCGAGTGGTCCACATTTCCCAGACTTCATCACTGAGAGGATCGGCCACAAAATCAAAGGTATCGCCTTTCTGTGGATCATTGGGAACATCCGGTGGCTGGCAGTTGGGGTCATCGCTTCCGTCCAGATCTTGTGGAGGCAGGAGACCAAGATGTTCGCGCCAGAGATAACGTCTCAGAGTCGCCGCGTGATCGCCAGCCTCATATGGCTCGCCATTCATTGTTGTTTTGAGAACTTTCGTATCGGTCATAACAATCGACAATTCGCTGTCGTGGGCACCCAATTGCGAGCGATCATTCAGGTTGGAGCTTCCGCAGATGACAGTCTTGTCATCCACGATCAAGCATTTGCCGTGAATATACAACTCTTCCTGGATCCAATTCTCGGCCTCTCCTTCTAGAGATCCTTCCCATTTTTCATCGACTAGATTTGGTTGGTCAAGCATGGCGTTTTTGGCTACGCTGTCTGTTGTCTTGGCCTCGCCAGTATTTCCAGCAGCCCCAGCTTTCTCTTCGAACTTTCGCTTAGCATCTGTTTTCTTCTCCTCCGACTCATCGCCAGAATCGTCACGAGGATCCAAGGGACCCTTCTTGCCCATATGGGTGTCTGCGCCCTCGTCTTGATCCTTAGAACCGTGAATTCCAGTATCCATGATTTCTTCAGCCTCTGCTCTCTGAACATCTTGATACTTGACACCTGACTCTTCTTCTTGCTTCTTGACGGCCGGAGTAACATTCAATCGGTCGTAAGATCTGAGATTGAAGAAGAAAATGTGTTCCTTAGGATCGACTCCCTGGGCTTTGACCTGTTCGAAGATTGAATGTTCTCCTCTGCAGATCGACTTGTACTGGTAGTCCATGATCGCCCTCGTTCCCATTGCCGCATCCTCACGTAGATCACCAGCAAAACCAGGGACGGACGGGATGACTGCGATAACCCGGAATTTTCTGCCCTCTTTTCCAGCACGCACAACTGCATCAACAATTGCCTTGCCAATTTGATTCTTGATAGGAGCTTGCTGATCGCCTGTCGCCGTGATGAAGAACTGGTTCTCGATATAAACATAGTGCTGGGCATTCTTGATCAATTCACAGTAGGCATTCTGGATGCTGTGCTCCGTCAGAATACCGCTGGACCAATCATCACTGCTTCGAACAATCTGTGCGTGAACTGTCCCTTGCTTGTCCCCCAAGGTCTTCCCACTCAGTGGGGTGATGGGATGATGGAGGTAGTCTCCAACTGGATGTTTCGGTCTTTGAACGCCAACAAGATCCTCATCGTCGCCTTCTCGGCCTTCCAAGGTCAGCCAGTCATAGCGACCATCCCGCTTATACTTGTCACGTTTTACGAAATTCCATCGCAAAACAAAATGCTCAGCGATGTCGTAAACGCAGTCTCCGATGACCCCCATAGCGACGTCGTGCCAAGGCATTCGTCCGTATTCAGCTTTGGATAGCTCATTCGACTTCCAGTCATCGACACTTTGGAAGTCCATGACGCGGTTATTATTGAAATCCTGGCCTGGCCAGATTTCTCCAGCCACTCCTGCCGGGTGTACATCAGCTAGAGGATGCTGGTGGTTGTCCCATCTCCCAAAGCAAAGGTCCAATCCACCAATGAAGGCACTGTTGAAGTCAATGACGATAAACTTTTCGTGATGGGCCCAATAGAAGGTCATGTCTGCAGCATTTTCCAGAACATTGTGGTCAGGGTGTCGCATAACGACAATGTTGCCATGTCCCGGCGATCCTTTGGGGCACAATGCTTGAAGCGCGTGTTTGGTATGTGCAGAATTGCAGGTGAGTGCGGCCTAGTAGACATCAGCAGCTGTCCTTACTTTCCTGACAATTAAACACTGACCTCAACTTCTCTGTAGACGATAACAAAGATTTTGACACCAGCTTCTGCCTTTCGCTTCAAAATCTGGTCAAGTCTCCATTCTTGGTTGTAGTATGCCGGTCTTCGCAAGAATAACTCGGGGGACAACCACCAGTCCTCGATGTAGATGGTCTCCTTCGCATTTTCTAGGGCAATTGATACTGCCTGGTATTACATCAGTCCTATGCCCGAAGTCCTCATGAAAGTATGCCTACCCAGTAATAGTCTCGTCCATCCACATACCACTTGATATTGTTGCCTGGTCGCTCTGGCGCAAAGGATTCGAATCTATGAGACTTGGCGATTCGGGTTCTCTTGTCGTCGGTTTCCTTCTCGTGCTCTTCGTCATGTCTATGATTTGGATTGATCTTGAAAAGAGGTCAGTATGGGTTCGAATCTATAAACAGAACGCAACTCACCAAGTTTGCAAACTTTCCAATCTCGTGTCTGGACAAACATCAATATGTTAAAGCTTCGCGAGCTTGGAAGCGGGGTCAAATACTTCTTGTGGATGAACCCAACCTTCAAATCATATAGCGACGAGTCTCTGAATTTCTCGCGCATATTATCGAAAGGATGCTTCAACTTCTCCTTGAGCTTCTCTTTACTCGAACCGCCATCCTGTGGAGCTGCGGAGGTCATGCTGGACAGGCTGTTCTGCGCTGACCTGATGGCGGGGTAGGTGTTGCAGACTTGCTTTCTTGCGCAAACATGAGAGATCGTGGAGTCGAAAGGATGTGCCTGTGCCAATGTTTCTGTATATTGGAGGAGGAGGCTATTCTGTGCTGTTTGACCCTGAGCCTGAATGATTAACGAAGCAGCAGCACAAGCTTCCAAGCCGGTTGGAGGTGGAGGGTGGAGGGTGTGAGGGTGGTTGGTGTAGTCAATCGAGGCCCGTCAATACAAGTCTGGTACAGTACCCTAATCTCGAATCATCAGCTGTGGTGGTGATACTTGCATCCCGTTCGAATTGACGTCACATCGCAGCCGAGGGGTTCGAGGGGTTGGACGGGCAGGACGGGGACGGGGACGGAAGCAGCGGCCAGGGCCAAGATCCAAGTTCCTGAAAAAGCAACAGCAAGTAAGAGCATGCCGCATGTCGCATGCCACATGCCACAGGTTCAAGCTTTATCCGGCGTGTCATATACTGCATACCTTGAAATATCACTTTCACTACTCGTACTGTAGGGCGACAGAGTGCTTGAGGACCGGTCGTTCTTCGATCGACATCGAGAACTGCGGATGGCTGCCGAAAAATCGATCCGCCTTGAAATAGCTCCTTGGAAACCTCGGAGCTGCATTCAAGCTCGACATACCTGCAGTCATTGTGTTGAGCACCTCACGCCCGCCCAGTGGTGCCAGCGGAGTTAACCACTGCCTTGTGTGTCCACCATATCGTCTACCATATCCTACAGAGCATGCAGTCATGGGGTCTTCACTAGCTTGTACATTATTTCATATTAGTTGACCAACGGTGTGGGCTGTCAATGAATGAATACAGATATAGATATGTTGTGGGAACTTGGCTCGGCTGATGTTCGAATACTGGCAAGTAGATTCATACTGGTAGGTCATTCTGATATCCAGGCATTCGTCCCAGGCCAGGGACTTGCTATACAAGGCACATCAGAACATGAAAACACAAGGAGAAGTGGATAAATGGTCATCGCAAAATCTGGTGTCATGACCCGCACATCAAAGTTGGAGGTCATGGCAGCCGTTGTTGAGTATCTTTCCAGCTGTGCAGCAGCTGCTAATGTATTTTCCAAGAGAGAAATGATTTTTTTTGAACTTGGTACCTAGGTAGAAGAGTGTAAGGGGAATCATATGTAAACGAAGGACTGCTTCAGAAAACAAGCCGCAGTAGCCAAGTCAATGCTGTATACACTATTTTGAAAAGAAAGTTCGGTTACTGCAGATGATGGTGTGATCTATCACGACAGGACGCAGGCTGGTAAGGTAAGTATTATACTAGGTAAGTATTGCACAGCGATCAGAAGGCTGGCTACCTTGAGCTCTGCTAGCTCTGCTAGCTCTGAGCTCTGGTGTCAAGAGAGGAGGGGAGAGGAGGGGAGAGGAGAGGAGAGGAAAGATGGAATGGTAGAGTACCAGAAGGAAGCCAATCGAACCCCTTTTTGGAGCCAGCCAGCCAGCCAGCCTACTGATGCCACTCGGAGAAACGACGGGCCGGAATCCATCAGTAATTAGCGGCAAGGCGGCAGACACGACGCCATCGTCTGGTCTGGATACATCTTCAGATGTTCAAGTCTTTTTTGTGAAGTCATCGTCCTGACCAGCAAAGATGGCTCGACTCGTGGACAATCCGCTGATTGCATCCGCGACTCTCCACAATCCTTGTGAGTATCAATAGCCCCCCCATTCTCGAGCTTGAAAATTAATCTGATATAGTACCACTTTATCTTCACTCCTACATCTGGCCGTTCGCAATCATCTGGCCGGTCTTCTTCCGATACTACCTCTCCGAAGAATTATACTCGAAACATATTGGAGCTCAAGAATGGACGTTCGTCTGGTGTGGAACAATCATAACTGCCCAGAGTTTGGTCTGGCTATGTACGCACTGGAACGTAAATCTGAGATCGCTCTTCACCTCGACATCTGCAACAAAAGTGCACGATGCAAAGCTTATCAAGGTCATTCCGACTACAAATGCTGGTTCTCCAGACATTTGTGAGATCGTTAGGGATAACGTAAGTTCCTGCGGGCCGGAAGGTGGTAGGAAATGCTAATTTCAAGCAGGCTGGTGGCAAGTCGAATGTGTCCTTCCTATTTCAAAAACGCAGATTTCTTTACAACGACGTTACGGGTTCCTTTTCTCCTCTGGAATATGCGGTAGATTCGGAGCCAAAGCCCCTCCTCGAAGAATTCCAAAGGTCCCGAGGAATATCAAACGCGGCTGAGCTCTCGAGAATTCACCAACATTATGGCGACAACACTTTTGATATCCCAGTACCTACCTTCACCGAGCTTTTCAAAGAGCATGCGGTCGCCCCCTTCTTCGTCTTCCAGATCTTCTGTGTTGGATTGTGGATGTTGGATGAGTACTGGTATTACTCCCTTTTCACGCTATTTATGTTGGTGGTTTTTGAGAGCACCGTTGTGTGGCAACGCCAACGCACCTTGAACGAATTCCGCGGAATGGCCATCAAGCCTTATGATATCTGGGTATATCGACTCAATAAATGGGTAGAGACACAAAGTGACAAGCTACTTCCTGGAGATCTCGTTTCTGTTGGCCGCACCAAGGACGATAGTGGAGTTGCATGCGATATGCTACTGGTTGAGGGAAGCGCTATTGTTAACGAGGCCATGCTTTCTGGAGAAAGTACGCCACTGCTGAAGGACTCGGTCCAACTCCGTCCATCTGACGCCAGACTCGAACCAGAAGGTCTTGATAAGAACTCCTTCCTCTATGGAGGCACGAAGGTTCTCCAAATCACCCATGGAAACAGTGACGAAGAGAGACCAAAGCTGGTGTCTGGTGTACCAACGCCACCTGATAATGGAGCTATGGCTATTGTGGTGAAGACTGGATTTGAGACCTCACAAGGAAGTTTGGTTCGCACTATGATTTATTCTACGGAGCGCGTTTCTGCAAACAATGCAGAGGCACTTCTCTTCATCCTGTTCCTGTTGATCTTCGCAATCGCGGCTTCCTGGTATGTCTGGGACGAAGGTGTGAAGAAGGATAGGAAAAGATCGAAGCTGCTCCTGGACTGTGTCTTGATTGTCACAAGCGTCGTACCGCCCGAACTTCCTATGGAGCTCAGTCTCGCTGTCAATACCAGTTTAGCCGCATTGAGCCGCTATGCGATCTACTGTACTGAGCCATTCCGTATTCCATTCGCTGGACGAGTTGACGTTGCCTGTTTCGATAAGACTGGAACCTTGACCGGAGAAGATCTGGTTGTGGAGGGTATTGCAGGTCTCGGACTTGGTCACTCTGGAACTGGCACTCCCCGAGAGAACGACGGTGCCCATAGCCACATCACTCCAGTTTTGGAAGCTGGTATCGAGACGACTCTGGTTCTGGCCACTGCCCATGCCCTAGTAAAATTGGACGAGGGCGATATTGTTGGAGATCCAATGGAAAAGGCTACCTTGTCATCCCTCGGCTGGACGCTCGGCAAGAATGATATTCTCACAAGCAAACACATGACTGCTGCCAAAGCTGGGCATCAAGCTACAGCATCGAACAGCGTTCAGATCAAACGCCGATTCCAATTTTCTTCTGCTCTCAAACGTCAAAGTTCTGTCGCTACTATAACTGCCCAACACCCTGAAACTGGAAAGAAAATTCGGAGCACATTCGTCGGTGTCAAGGGAGCTCCTGAGACCATCATGAAGATGCTGGTTACAGTTCCCAAGGACTACGAAGAAACGTTCAAGTACTTCACCAGAAAGGGCTCTCGTGTTCTCGCGCTCGCATACAAGCATCTCTCAACTGAGTCGGAACTTGGATCTGGTAGAATCAACGAGCTTAAACGCGAGAAGGTCGAAGCAGACTTGCACTTTGCAGGATTCCTTGTGTTGCACTGCCCGCTCAAAGATGATGCCAAGAAATCGGTTCAAATGCTCAATGAGAGCAGTCACAGAGTTGTCATGATTACTGGGGATAACCCCTTGACTGCTTGCCATGTCGCTCATGAAGTCGAGATTGTTGATAGAGATGTACTCATTCTAGATGCCCCCGAACACGATGACTCGGGAGAGAAACTTGTTTGGAGAAGTATCGATGACCTCATTAGCATTCCCGTTGATCCTACAAAGCCATTAGACCCCAAGATTATTGCCAATAATGATCTCTGCGTTACTGGATACGCTCTTTCGAAGTTCAAGGGCCAAGTCGCACTGCCTTCCATCTATCGATACACCTGGGTCTATGCTCGTGTTTCCCCAAAGCAGAAGGAAGAAATCTTGATGGGACTTAAAGATCTCGGATACCACACCCTTATGGCTGGCGATGGAACAAACGATGTTGGAGCCCTCAAACAAGCTCACATTGGAGTTGCCCTCTTGAACGGCTCGCAGGATGATCTGAACAGAATCGCTGAGCACTACAGGAACACGAAGATGAAGGAGCTCTACGAAAAGCAAGTCTCTATGATGAAGCGCTTCAATCAGCCAAGCCCGCCCGTTCCCATTCTGATCGCTCATCTTTACCCTCCTGGGCCTACAAACCCTCATTACGATGCCGCTGTGAAGCGAGAATCCGAAAAGAAGGGAAATGCAGCCGCCCTCAACGAGACAGCTGCCGCTGGGAACGCTGTCGAGACGATCACCTCCCCCGGCGCCCAAGCTATCATTGATGGCCAAACGCAAACACCAAATCAGAAGAAAGCCTCTAGCTTGGCGGATAAGTTCACTCAGAGTATGATGGATGCCGAGTTGGATGAAGACGAGCCTCCCACGATTAAACTTGGCGATGCTTCCGTTGCAGCTCCATTCACCAGCAAGCTTAGCAATGTTATCGCGATTCCCAACATCATCAGACAAGGTCGTTGTACACTTGTGGCTACGATCCAGATGTACAAGATTCTTGCTCTTAACTGTCTCATCAGTGCCTACAGTCTCAGTGTCTTGTATCTCGAGGGTATCAAGTTTGGAGATGGTCAAGTAACGATCAGCGGTATGCTCATGAGCGTCTGCTTCTTGTCAATTTCCAGAGCCAAGTCAGTCGAAGGTCTTTCCAAGGAACGTCCTCAGCCAAACATCTTCAACTTTTACATCATCGGATCTATTCTTGGCCAATTTGCCATCCACATTGTCACACTAATATACATTGCCCGATACTGCGATAGGCTTGCTCCGTAAGTCCAAACGATGTGCAAAGAACTTCCCCAGCTAACAATCGTTGCAGACGTGATCCCGATATCGATCTGGAGGGAGAATTCCAGCCGTCACTGTTGAACAGTGCTGTGTACCTCTTGCAACTCATCCAACAAATCTCGACTTTTGCCATCAATTACCAAGGCAGACCCTTCCGTGAGGCACTTTCAGAAAACCGTGGCATGTACTGGGGCATTATTGGTGTCTCCGCAATTGCCTTCTCTTGTTCAACAGAATTCGTTCCCGAGATCAACGAAAAGATGCGTTTGGTTCCCTTCACTTCAGACTTCAAGACCACGATGACAGTCACTATGATCGTTGATTATCTTGGCTGCTGGGTTATTGAGAAGACATTGAAGGTCTTGTTCAGCGACTACAAGCCAAAGGATATTGCGATCAGACGACCGGATCAATTGGCGCGGGAGCAGAAGAGAATCGAGGATGCCAAATTAGAGCAGATCAGGCTGGAGGAGGAGAAGGCGGCCAAGGCTATCGAGGAGCTCGAGAAGCAGTTGGCGGCGTGATATCACTTTGTATAAACAGTATAGACTTGTATCATAGAATGCATGTGTTGCTCGAGTTTTTTTTTTCGCTACCAGATGATGTATGCTTTCACATAATAAAACAACTGGGAGTACTTAATAATCGATTGGGTAGTAGTCCACGATGCCATTCTTCCGGTGCATGCTGGAGATTTCCTATAATCAATACGCCATTATTCGTCTAGTTTCAGGCTTTTGAATTCTTACCAAATCTCAACACACGATAATTCCTGATTCGCATGCACCAAAGTCAATTTACATAGCGATCGAATCACATGTGCCCCACCCTAAGAGATAGTTCAATTCAGACGTTCAGCTTGGACAACCCCAGCCAATCCGACGTCATGCCCATGCCCCAACTTGAAAGAAGCTCGTCCCGCCCGCCAGCCCCAACACCAGCACTGCCAAGGTTCTCGCTCTGGCTCTGAACCAAGTTCAAGATCAGGGAAGTGGAGAGATACCAGCACAGCACCCAAGCACCCAGGCCCCAGCAAGAGTAGCAGCAGTGACTCCGCCGCGTCTCTGCTCTGCAGAGTTTGCATTTGCTCTTCATCCTCAGGACACGTAGTGAGATACCAATTCATTGATATTTCAATCGCAAAAGGCCAAGATGGTTCAGTGGAAGAAGCTGTTTGGGTTGGATGGCAGGTAAGTTCAAAGCTACCCCGCGAGAGCATGAACATCACTGACAGCAGAAAAAGCCGGGATCAGCACATGTGGAGAGACGAAGCTCGTCGTCGTAAGGAGCTCCTATCTATTTTTGCAATTGATTCCTAGTAGCTAATTCAAGCAATACAGTTCTCCCAAGCTACCACGAAGATGCAATTCCCTCTGCCATTGCCGCACCCGAAGTTACAAAGGTCGCTCTGCGCCTGCGATATCTGATCGAAGAATGTATTCCCTGCGAGCTCGAGGAAACCAGGATCACCGAATCCCACAGTCGAATCATCACGCATGGCGTTATTCAAGCTGCTCGCAAAGCTGGTGAAACAGAGGGCAATGACTACGGCTCCTGTGTGGTGTACTGCCTCCTGGTCAACAAACGGTGGTTCAAGAAACAGGCTATGCTTGAGTTGTGGGATGCCGATTTGCATAATATCAGAGCTGTGGCTTGTGAGGTTATTGCGAAGCAGCTGTGCGTATCTAAATCTGGATGACTGTGGAATCATGAATGGACTAACAAATCGTAGCATTGAGACTGAGGACAATCAGGAATACCTTCTACAGGATATCCTCCTCAAGCGCTACTCTATCATGATAGATGGCGAGCAGACTTCTCCGGCCAATGTCATTGAGCGAGCTGTTGACTTGCACGCTCTTATGGTTACGGGCTCTTCGGGATACCAGGTTAGCAATTTCTTGCCATCTCTCTCCTCGAGAATTATTTTGGGCTCAAGAGAAGTACTACAAGTATAAGCCAGAAATCATGGTACTAACGATTTCTAACAGAAATGTGTCAATTACCTTTGGCGCGGCTGGTTGATCCAAGACGAAAATGATCCAAGCACATTTGTGGAATACAAACAGAAGTCTGATACTCGATACTGGACACATGTTGATCCCGATCGTATGCGTGCGCCGGTCTACCAGAATGCCACCCAAGTAGTCTTCTCTCTCATCTATCTCGGTCTGTATACTGGAGCTATCAACACGGTCAACCCAACAGGAGATTTGGACATCGTGGAAATCATCTTATACATTTTCACATTCGGTTTTCTTTGCGATGAGTTCTCGAAGTTCTGGAAGGTCGGACGGTTCTATCTTGGGTTTTGGAACGTCTTCAACCTGGTCCTTTATGCTTTGCTTACTACGTCTTTGGTAACGAGGTTTATTGCACTTAGCCACCCGCTACAGGAGAATGGTAAGCGTGGCGCAAGAGAAGACTTTAATGAGTTATCCTATAATTTCCTGGGTAAGAGTTCTTCAGTGTAGCTGGTTTCTCATATTGACAGTAATAGCATTCTCGGCCCCCATGTTCTGGATGCGACTTCTACTTTACCTCGATTCAATTCGCTTCTTCGGTGCCATGCTGGTCGTGTTGAAAGTCATGATGAAGGAATCACTCATCTTCTTCGCTCTTCTCATCGTCATCATCGTTGGTTTCTTGCAAGCCTTCGTCGGTATGGATAATGCAGATACCAATGCAGATGTGAGCATTTCCTCCCACTATACAAGATTCATGTTAATCAGTCTTAGGCCACTGCTTTCATTCTTCAAGCCATGGCAAATGCCGTCATGCAATCCCCAGATTTCTCGGGATTCGACAATTTTGCCCCCCCATTCGGGTTAATCCTCTACTACATCTTTGCATTCCTGATTATGGTCATCCTGCTCAATATCCTCATCGCTCTTTACAATTCTGCTTACGAGGACATCACTGTAAACGCCATTGACGAGTACATGGCTCTCTTCTCTCAAAAGACCATGCAATTCGTGCGCGCACCAGATGAAAACGTCTTCATTGCACCTCTCAACCTAGTCGAGATATTCTGTCTCGTCATCCCGTTTGAATGGTGGATGCCACGGAAGCAATACGCCAAGTTGAATGATTACGTTATGGCTGCGCTCTATAGTCCTTTACTCTTGGTTGCTGCGTGGTTCGAAACCCGCAGTGCCAATAGGGTGCGAAGCAACAGGAAGAGAGGCGAGGAGGATGATGACACTGTTGAGGAGTGGGAGCAATTAGCCGGAGAGCTCGACATCGAGGGTGAGGGATGGGACAAGAAGGTTGCACAGGTGAAGCCGAACGTGGAGGAAGACCAAGCGACGGTTGAAGTTAAGGCTCTGCGGTCTGAGGTCCAAGAGTTGAAGGAGCTTCTGCTGCAACTTGTGAAGAAAGATGGTGGGGCAGCGAATGGGAGCGGATCTTAGGAGTTCTTGCTTGGCGCACTTTCTTTGCATATGCATGGACTTATATGGATGATATTGGAACACTAGTGGATAATGGTTGACGATCTGAGTATCTGTACTTATGGTGGGAAATAAGGTGGAAAAAGTAACTTGTAATGGATCTTTCGAAAATATGCTATCACGATTAAGGCAAAATCTCGAGGCAAGGATCTCGAGGACCTCAATGGGGTCAATGTGTGCTTTTTACTCCGGATTCCGTTGGAAGTCCCAAGTCTGCTTGATTCAAAGCTGCTTCGACACTTCTCGGTCGGCGTATCAAAGCCCTTTTGTGTCTCTCGACCTGTCAGTGCTCATTTGCTCTTGGCTCAACCCTGACATTTCTCAAAGCTTTCTATCCCCACCATCGGTACATCGGTATTCGCCGAAACCCCTCCACTCTTCTTAATTATCCGATCTCTCTCCTCCCTTCCTCAAGCATCCTCACACGACCACTTTCCCATTGCAGAGTACGTTATATGACTACTCCTGATAAGAGAAAAGGCCCTAGCACGAAAACCGCAGGTGCTTGCTCCAATATCACGGAAGAGTGCCGTGCTAATCGTTCTGAGCATGGTATCTGTGGATCCTGTGCGGCTGATGCCCAGTCGGACCTGCATACTCGATGGTGCTTGGTCGAGCTTATGTGCCTTGGTTTGGGGTTGACTCGTGGCGCGTAGGGGAGCTGCGCGCATATGCAGGTAGTAGCTGGGTAGCTGTCGTGACAGGCGGCGGCCGTGGACGAGGGGAAGTGTAGATCGAATAAATAGGTAGGACTCCCGCTGTGAGACGGAGGAAAATCCAGTAGGGTCAGAGTGAATTGAGGTCTCTTTGTCCATTATTGTCAATTGTCAAGATGAGGATCTCTGCTGGCACTGTATTGGCGGGGATGCTTGCTGTGAGCAACGGATTGGACATTCTGATTAGTGTGAGTCCTTCTTTCAACCTTTGAACTTCCTTCGAGCGAGATTGCGAGAAATTACTGACGAGAAGCAGAATGATGATGGTTTCGGAACTGCGAATATCCGCGAGCTGTACAAGGCCATGAAGGCTTTTGGACACAATGTGTATATTGTAGCCAGTGTGGTCAACCAGAGTGGAAAGGGTGGAACAGTCGAGTACACGAAGGAGAAGAACTTGACTGGTGACAGCGAGTTTGGTATATTACCCTTTCATATGTCGAACTTGTTCTCCCAAGTCTCTCGACTAAAACGAACTTCCCCCGTCTTATATTCAATCGATGTATGAAAAAATATGCTAACCCTATGAATCCCAGGAATCGTGAAAGCTGGTGCTCCTTCAATTGGCCCAGACCCAGCGGACAGCCACATTTGGTACTTCAATGGTACACCTTCTGCCTGTGTGCAGGTCGCGTTGGATTATGTCCTCCCCCGCTACACAAACCTCACAACCTTCGATCTCGTACTTAGCGGTCCCAACTATGGACTCAATCTTGGTCCATTTCTCTACACTCTTGCTGGCACTCTCGGAGCTACCTACACTGCAGTCGAGCGCGGAATCCCAGCCATTGGCATCTCTGGTGCATATGGAGTCCAGACACCCTACTTCTGGGTCAACGAGACGACCGCAGCAGGTCTCAAAGACCCCGCGACGATCATGGCTCAATTAAGTGCCAATCTAGCCCAGCAACTGATTACCAACGTCGCCAAAGCCGGCGGAGGACGTCTCCTCCATCTCGGTTACGGAATAAATGTCAACATCCCGCTCATCACGTCGTTTAAATCAGACAACTGCACGGATCCACCCTTCATCCAATCTCGGCTTACAGGCGGTGCTGTGGTAGACTTAGCCCTTTTCAACGAGACCACCGGACTTTTCAGCTACGAAGATGATATCAACCCAGGAGTGAATCAATGCATTCATGGTGATTGCTCTCTTCCTGGCGAGACTGATATTTTGAAGAGAGACTGCCAGAGTGCCGTCAGTGTGTTTACTGTCGATTATGATGCGCCGATTGGAGGCGTCTGTTCTAGTGGACCTGATGTGAGGAGTTTGCTGTTCCCGCTTGTGCAGTATGCGAATTCGAGCACGCTTGTTGGGGGCTTGAATGTTACGACTCCTGCTAATGTGACCACTGTTGCGACTCCAACTTTGACGCCGAGTCCAGTGACAGGCAGTGATGCCGGAAAAGTTCTGCCCAGCCTGGCGGGTCTTGTTGGGGCTATATGTGTAGGTTTGATGATGGCATAAGCGCGTGGTACGTATAAACAATTAAATCTGCTCCAACGTTCAAAGCATTTGCCTAATGTATCCATGAGACTTTCACTTTGTAACTTCCTTTGGTCAGTATTCTGGCCCTGCTTGGGGGAGTAGCGACAGGCGTTCGTGGTCTGGACAAGCTTAGAGCCTTACGCAATGCCTCTATCGGAGTGATCAGCCTGCTTGACGAGATGCGTGAAAATGCACAAGATCTGCCTTTTTAGTTCTACGTACTGATACGTGACAGGTCGAAGACTACCCTCCGGACTCTGGTGTTGAGTACACGAACGGTTCAGAAGAAGACCGAGAATCAGACAGCGACAGTACGGCCGAGACTTTTCAAGGTGCTGTTGAGTCGCAGGAAGCCGCTAATCTAATGACACTCAGAGTCTTGGAATCGGATTTGAAACGAGAGAGCTGTTCCGGGAGAGTTGACATGGGTGTTTGAAATGTGGTGAGAGATTGAGGTGAATCGCTTGGGAAGAAATGTGCCTGGGTTCGCTTGGTCAGGACACAAGATGTGGATCAGGCTCGGCACCTATCATAAGCGAAAACAACACCACTAGTAAGTAACTAGGAGCTCAGTTTGGAATTGCTTCGGGAGTTCACATGGCTGTTGTTCTGGATATTAGGTGTGATTTGTACATGTATGTGCCCCATTTGATGCCTTCGACTTTCTTGACAAAGGTGTTCAGGTCTTCCATTATTGAATGACGAAGACACGGGGTTTTACGTTCCTGGGCCTTTGAAAGCTTTGCGTCCACCATGTACTGGTCATACCTTTGACAATCGCCGATATACGTAACATGCTTCAATTGAATGACCGAACCTGTGATTCTCTTGGGGTTGATGCCATTGGGATAGTACAGCCTTTCGTGGTTGCCATAGTATTTGAAGAACGCAAGACGGACATCCTTGTCCAGAGAATATCCGCCAGTTTCTGCTGCTGGCCTGAAAATATGGTCTAAGAGCTTAAACAAATACTTGCAAGTTAGATCACCTATTATGGAACCTGATGGGACTATACCCATCGCTCCACTAGCGAATCGAGCAATCCTCCTGTTGAAACCGAATGAGGCCGTGTACTTGCAGCTGTGAAGGACTAATTTTGACGATGTGGGCAATGCCCTGGTGGATGACTGATGATCCAATATCGCATGATGCGTTCGAGATGCTTCAGCGGTAACCACATGATCGTCATCTGAAAGACGTGGCAGCAGATCGAACCCTGGTGTCTCACACCATGCACTGTAGATACCACGGAATGCTTGAACCTGTTTACTTGAGCTATCCGCATTCATAAACCGCCGTACGAGATTTTGATCTATGAAATCGCTGCAATCAACAACCGGACTCAAAATCTGAACCGTGTCTTGATGAAACCCGTCCACCACGAGTAGCGAAGTGTAAGGATAGAAGACCCGATGTACAGGATGATCTAGACCCATGGGACCTGGCAAAGGCAGCTTCTCTTCTTGAGTCTTGGCCGAGACGGATATGGGATGTTCATGCGTGCAGACCGTTCAGTCTGGGACCCAGGACGGAAGTCCTGGCTGCCTAGGGCCGGAAGGCTGTACCTGAGACAGACTTATCAGATTTTGGGATATTTTGAGGAGTTTTATTGCTACATCCGTGTAGATTTCAGCCACAGGCTTGCCATAATCGACTATCAACTCGTCCATGTATAGGACTTCAGATTTTCCAAGATGAGCATAGATCAAATCTCTGGGACCAGTCGCTCCGAATCCTCGTCGAGACAACAGGCTTTCCCAAAGCGTCAGGGGCTTTATGTTGTGGTCAAAATATCCAGCTTAGTATTTGTGTCGAATTCTTCGCATCTCCGTCAATATTATGTACGGATCGTTCAAGCCGACTCCTTTATGTGCTTCAACCTGAACCCACGAAGACGTTAGACGTGTAGCTTGGCTGACTTTTGCATGTGTGACAGTTGTCTGGCTCGACCTCGGTCTCTCGATGCCGTTGCAAAAGTCTTCCCAATCATCCGACTTCTTCCTTGTTGAACCCAAGGATCACGAGACAAAACCAGCTCCTGGAACACCCAGACTCTCGTGAACCAGGCAGAACCCAGCACATGTTCCTTCGCCATGTCAAAATAACGCGGATGTAGTGGGACCAATGGCAAAGTCTCCGTGTAAGTAGCCTGCAAAGCTGCAAAGACAACCTCAGGTTCCATCGACTGCTCTCCCAGGTAGATGATGGTATGCTGAGCCAAACTGTAAATTAAACCCATCATAGACACCTGTTGGTCCCTTTCAACGGTTGCCAATTGGTTTATGCAGATGGCATCTATCCACAGTCGCCGGACTCGCTTCTGATCGCGTAAATCTCGCAGGACGTGGGAGAGGTTCCGAGTGACCTCAAAATAGCTTCCATCAACGGAGAAGGGCTCAACCTCACAAAGATCACCCCAAACATAAGACAGAGCAATGTATTGGTCGATGAGGTCCTCTTTACAGTCTCTGATTGTGGATTGGATCAAATTGCATTGTATCTCTGCTAAGTCGTCTGTCGAAGGACTGAGACGGAGCAGCCGGATCGAGTCGTGGCCACAAAGGGACTCGTAACAGAAAGGGGGCATCGCCTTCGTCCTCGTCTACAGAATCTATTCAGACAATGGCCTGGGTGCCTTGATTTGAGGTCATGAAGATTTGCAAGGCTACTGAAGAGCAAAATGAAGCTCGCTGGCAGAAGACACCAACTGATATTTACCTGTGCTCATAAATACTGTACCGAGGCATGCAAAATAGCGAACTTCTCAGGACAGCACAGGACATGTTCGTCCCGAAATCCCATTCACTGACACAATTTCGCATCTTCAACAACTCGTGGATAATGTGCCCGTGGATACAGCAGTAGCTCGCCGAACCAAGACAGAATGCGAAATTACCTCTTCGTACGCATCGCAACTTGGGACAAAGGGTTGAAGCAAGATATCAAGAAGAGACGTGAATTGTTCGTGACTGATGTGCATATCATTGCTCGGGGATTTAGACGTTATGTCTGCGGAACCTCGTTATGATATCGACAGTCTGTGGAAAAATGCTGATCGGAACGTTCAGGATTTATGATATGATGTTTCTGGCAATATCGATATTGTCGTCGGTAACTGGAATTACGGAAGCAATTGACTAACTCAAGTCGCGGCTCGTAGACTAGCATAACTTAAGGTGCTCTAGTTAGCTTTCTGCTAAACTAGCAGTGCATGACGTCGAGAACGCGAATGGACATCAACAGTCACCCTTACCTCGGAGGCAGTTGCAATATCAAAAGTCTTTTTCAACAGACATTGTTCTGCTGCAAACCGAAGCATCTTTCCAAGTCTCCTCTTCCAAGTCCATCATATCACTGATCTGGAAACCTTCAAAATGGCAACTCTTTTTGACACGACTCGCAACTTCTCTTTCTATACGGTAAAGCCTTTCTTTCACCCGAATAAAAAACAATTTGCTGACATTGCGTGCTCCCAGATCCCCGCTGCTTGGCTGATCGCTTTCTTGCCTCACCCCTACGCCGTCTCCCTTTCTAAGAAGTTCGATAATGTATCTCCACGAACCTACGTTGGCAGTCTCCAACACGACCAGACAATCGATCAAGCTGTGAGTATTCAGCACAGTCTTTGACCTTTCGAAATATTCCACTCGATTGCTGATACTTATCAACAATAGACTAAAGACCGCATTGTCAGAGCCGAGGGAGCACAAACCAACGGATTTGAGAACCTTGGTCTTTTTGCTGCTGCAGTTGTAGCTGGTAACAGTGGGTGTTTTCCAATTTTCTTTCTTCCCCTTTTAGGTTGACTTAGGATCACTACGGCCAGTGCCTACTTCCGAGACAAATTTCCCGTCACTTGGCACTCCTTATTTCATCCAAAAGAAGTGATACTGACTCCGGATTCCTCCACAGTTGCTGGTCTCCCTGCCGAAACCCTCAACATATTGTCAGGTGGATACCTCGTCAGCAGGATCGCTTACAATTACATCTATATCAACAACACCTCACAGGCAGCTGCTAATTCGAGGAGCGCTGTGTTCTTGACTGGCATCGGAATGATCTTCACCCTCTTCATCAAGAGTGGTAATGCATTGAGAGAGAGGGCTGCAAACCTGTTGTAGGTGCATGCATGCATGAGCGATGGCAGGGGTTTGGTGTCCTTTCCCTTCAAATGTCTTCAACGAAGACATAGACATGTAATCTATACTTTGTCTGCATCAGTAATATTACTATGCATTAGATTATCATGATTGTAGCCTATCAAAAGATCTGATATAAAGAAAGCTCCCTTGGAACTACACGCTCGATAAGTTTGAGATGTAGTGAAATGAAACTGAATGGTGTAAGCTATGTTTGAGGAACAGGTACTTTCTGATTACTACCCAGGCTTTCGCTCATGCATCGTGAATCACCACCTTCCACCAAACACCAATCAAAGTCTCAAAGTTTCTGCTGTCGGCTTAGTGAAGCTGAAGGTCTAAGGCGGTCTGTTGGTAGGATCCAAGAAAGTGTTGGAGGTCGTTCTAATTCCAGACCTCGGGGAAGCTCCGACAGTTCAGACAGAAGTCATAGCCAGTCATGCCCCGAAAATTGGCACCAACAACCTGTTGTCTTGTGCCTGCTGATAATTGCTGTTTCTCATTTGGACTTCTTCGTATCGTTCGTTGTATCGTCCGCCGCCTCGATTTTTTCTCCAACTTCTGCCGACGCAGAACTGGAACCAAGTCTCCTCTGATCGCGGCCAGCACGCATGTTTTCATTCAAGAATGAGAACACTTACTCTGACCAAACTCACCAAGACCCAGAAACCCCAGAGACATAGTCCTCCAAGCGTAAGAGATATCAAATCACCCCCACAAAAGAATATTCCCGTCGGAACCGTGAAGCCAACAATTGCCATGACAGCTACTACAACCGCGACCCAAGGAGCCCCATCGGGGAAGCCCTCGCAAATAAGCGCACAACTCTTTACCTGACTGGAATCAACACACATGTTTACGATCTCATCTAACACCTGTGTAGCTTCCGTGACTGAGCCCCAACCATTGCTTGAACCAAAGACAGTGAACATTGCTCGGGTTTCGTTGGGACAGACGGCAGGGGATAGGATCTGAATCTGGGCTATATTGTGCGGGTTAAGGTTTTGACGTTGGTCCACACGGTACGTAATAGAACTTGATGTGATAGGGGAAATGAGGAACATGAGCCAGCCTCAGTATATCGCTGAACACTGCCTGGACCTGGAGACGCGTCAAAAAGTTCTACACTTGGGCCTGATGGTTTCTTGTGGATGCTACCCTAATTCTTTTCATCACCTGTTGCTCATCTCGAGCGCAGGATGACTGCTTCATGAAAGCCAAAATTGAGAAGATGATGTATGTCTGGCACCTTGAGAAGAACATGGCTCGCGATGGGATCTCGCTCGGAAGCGCTTTGGGAATCGTAGTTGCGTTAACCGGAATTTATTAAAGCGGATCGCGAATTTGGGTCCCAATCGCACCTGTGCCGCACCGGTGGCTAAGTACCCAGCTTCAGAATCGATCATGAAGATAATAAAGCATATCTGACGAACATCACGTCCAGTACGCTCTCCATAGGAAATATCGTTTACTACTTCTAGCATCGAGCGTAGAAGAAAGCCCCAACGTCCAAAATTTCCCCATCCAGCATGGACAAGATAGCACCGCCACGTAACCACCTAAGCTTTTCAGGCCAGCGCCGAGGCTCTAGCATCATCATGCATCGATCGAAGGGCGCTCCCGCTGTCTCGCGATGGTCATTCGATCTTACGTCCGTTCTCCACGGCCCCTGTCAATTCACGCTCGGTTAGCCTCGCTATGTAACAGCCAATCAAAACAAAATCTGCTTACGGCCGAAGCTGTGTATCGGGATGAAGTTCGCGGGGAAAGGTCTCTAAGGTTTCGCATAGCCTTATGATGACATGCGCCTTTGATCATTCCTGGTGATGTAGTGGACACAGCCTGTTTCTGCCTCTATGGGGATTGCTTGCGCACTCTGGAGAGGAGGATATAAGATGGAAGATCTTCTGGCACAAATCCTTTGAAAACATCATTCGACATCAGAATCAAACATAGCAGTCACATCGAACCTTCAACTTCTCAATCTTTGAAGAGCTTTTCAACAGTCCAAGCAGTTGATACTTCTACTTCAATCTCACCATGTGCTGCAAAAACAAACAGGCCAAACCCGCATACAGGCAGGCTCGACGCTCCGAAAAGTACGCGCACAAAGAAGCTCGATGCGCCGCACGCTACAACACACCCACACAGCCAGTCGTCGTCTATGAGCGCAGACCAGGTCTCATCAGAATGATCGTCGAGCATTTTCTTCAAAGTCGCAACGCTAAGCGAGCTTCTGTTCAGCAGGCTTCAGCGTACGAGCCCATGCCACAGACGAGAGGGACGATCGAAGGGCCAGGACCCCTTGAAAGGGAGCAGATGAGGAATCAGGTCCTGGGACAAGGGAGCCCGGAGAGTATGGTAGAATTGCCGACTTATGGGCAAGTGATGAAGCAAGGCTGAAAGGGGTCGGGGATCAGTGAATGAGGTTCAAGTATAGATGTGGGGCCAAGAATAGTGAACAAGAATGATCTGGGAGATGTGAGGGTTTGAATACTGTGTGGCTAGGACAAGTACTAAGCTTATGGCGTTTGAAGTTCGTTGAAGAGCTGGTATTCCTTGTGAATAATAATAGTAATGATTACTTGGGGTGCCTCTAAATAGCAAATCATGAAGTTTACCTTACAAGCTCTCAAATGCTACTGGCTCAAGTACACATGTCCTTAACATGTAAGTCCTGTAGTTTATCAGGACCTTCAAACAAACGCCTCTGGCCCCTCGCCTAGAATCGATATCATTGCTTACTCCACAGCATCCTCTGTAAGACACAAATCCTCCCGTTCGAGCCATACGTCTCCTCGAAAGTCTGATCTTCCCCAACAACAATCCCATAAGTCACAATAGCAAAGTTTCTCGCAATCTCCGCCCTTTCCAAATCGCCAAGAGCTGCATAAGCAGTCCATAGAATCATCCAACACTCCACCAGGTAATCGACTACCAATCCCCACTTCTCCACAATTACCATCCCCGACCCGATTGCAGGAATTTGAGCCCCGCGAATTTCGAATCCCAGCATCTCGAAGACCTTCAAAGTGCTGGAAATTGCTTCGTGTGAGCGCCCGAGAACGACGTACATTCTGGTTAATGCGAGATACGGATCCCACATGCCCGTCCTGGGAACTTCAACTGCGGTGCTAGAGTAAGTATTCGCCAGCAAGTTCAAGGTTCTCTCAACTCTCGCAGTGTCTACCTTCCCACAATCAAAAGCACCCCTCTGTCCACCTGTCGCGAACGCAGCCGACAACTCCACTCTCAGCATTTCTCTCCTCTTCGCAGTTTTGCTTCCAGTGGCTTTGGCATCTTCACAAAGCTCACACGCACAAACGAAACCGTACTCTTGGAGTTCTTGTTGCGTAGCTTCGTAATCATGATCTTGAGCCAGGGAACGGGTGTATGGCCAGAAGAGTTCAGTATCCGGTGGCATGTCGCGACAGGCACGGATGATTTGCATGTCTCCAATAAAACTGCGGCGACAGTTTGCTGTGCAGGAGTGGTTTATGCTGGCAGCGAGGATCCAAATACCACTTGAGTGGCCCGAGGATTTCGAAGTATGGGAAGCGAGGCTTGTGAGAGAGCCGCCGAACGAGTTGAGTTTTATTACACGATCTACGAGTTTTCTGGACGAGTTATTGCAATGCCAAATGAATGTGAAGGGAGAGCTCACTGGTCAACAAATGGTCCTCCATCTACTGCCAAAATTGGTTCGTATGAACCATGATATACAGAACTGAACATAGGGATCAGATTGGGATACTCCGTCAATTTCTTGATAGTTGCTTCTCGAAGCATGATGTTTGTCCCACTCTGGTATTTCGAATACCCGTACGAGAAAGCCTTCTCACACACAAGCAGATCTCCAGCCTTCACCGGAGAAGTTGTGAACAGTCCTCGATCTTTGCCTGATGAGTCCCGCACTTCGACCGATCCGACGTAGGTCGCATGATCGAGTTGTGGTGTAGGACGAGTCGCTACCTCGGCATAAAGAGACTTGAAGTTGTAGGTGCCTCTTTGTTGTTCTAACAACCGAAAGATAGTTCGAGTCAGCTCAGATCTGGCCTGTTTGTTTCCTGGGTACTCTTTGCAAATAGTCTTCAGAACCTTCGAACAATCTCTGTAAAGCGCCACAGAATATAGGTAATCTGCATCAGTCTGTAATTCCTGCTCAGATTGTATAATTGGCGGCTCTGTAGGAGAATACTCGAAGTCAGATAGTCTGGAGTCGAAACACTGTGTCTTGGGGTAGCTAGGAGCTCGTTTAAGGTCAAACATCGCAGTTTATGAAGAAGCAGCATATGCCTGGGACATGAAGCTGGACTTTATACGAAAACTAGAGCCTACCCTGTTCTTACTCTAGGAGATGCAAGTCATTGTGAGTGACATTTGGCGAGACTGCCACCAATTGCAATCGCTACTCACTCCATGACTGTAAGATCTCGTATTTCAGCCCCGGTACGGTTACCCGCAGCGCCTGGAAAAGATCTGGGTCCCTGACATGCAGCATTGAAGCATGCTTGCGATCTAAGATACATGTCTGGGTGCCTGCATCAGCTCAGGATTGGTATAGGCTTGAATACAATCCAAGGAAGCCCCACGACGTCATTCACCGATAGAGTGGTCTGATCTTTTCGATCGGATGAAGTTCTCCATTGGAGTCGGGACTTCCAGTGAGATAAGATCTTGCAGGTACTGTACAGTACAGTACAGTACAGTAGGGCGCAAAAGGTTCCTACACCCCCCCTTGTAAGCAGCCGCTAGCGCTTTAAAATTCAGGTTACTTAGAGTGCGCAGCTTCTGTTATGGGTGCCTAAATATAAGTATATATCAGCACGCTACTCGCGATTGCATGGGGAGGGGTGCAGGAATTTTTTGCACCCTACTGTAGGGGTATTGATAACCGATAACGTCAGACCCAGAGTATAAACAAAGAGCCACATGGTGCGTTGCAACGGACTCTGGGAGAAGCGATTGGAAAAATGCAGTAGGAATGTGCTCATACATTCTTGCTTTCGTATCTGTCCTTGCTTGGCACTTGTCATGCTTGCATCTCCTAACATGAATGCCTAAATGTCAGGTAGATATATTTTCTTCCAGGTAAGTAAGAAAGTGGTGATCGATTGGACGGACGAAACGAAGCTGGCCGAGCCGGACGATCCAGCCAGCTAGCCTCCAGCTTCCAGCCATGGTGCCCAGTGCCCCTGAACCCCTGTCACACGTGATGCTCCACACCCCTACGTGGACGGTCTGGGCACCGCACCCCTCCATGGTCCCCAACAGAGCATCTTCACTTCACCGTCTCCGAACACTTTCCATTCCCAATCATTTAAAACGCCAACCGCAATCATGGCAGCAGTAAATGCATACCCACCAGGAGGAACCTTCCTCGATACCCTAAAAGTTTCCTTCACCAATGTCCCGGTTGACAAGGAGAAGGACAATGCCGTCGCCACTACCGAGTTCCTGGAGGCTGCTGAGTCGTTGACGACTTTGTTTGGTACACAATTTTGTCTCGGAAACCAAGCTGGAGGCTTACTGATGGATAACAGATGTGCTGGGTTCAATGGCTTTCAATCCTGTGAAGGGTGACATGCTGGGCAATGTCAAGGTATGTAATGTTTACACTCCCCCACCATAATGATTTGGAGCTGGGACATTGCTAATGAAGATGCAACTTTGACAGAAAATAAGGGAGAGACAGCTTGCTGCTCCCGCCGAATCAACTACCCTGCAAGACCTTGTTATCAACGAGTTGAAGACCAAGAAGCACACCGCTACAGAAGGTTTGGTCTGGCTTGTTCGGTATTTCCCTCTTCCCCTCCATCTGCCAGTGTCTAACGCTTACTAACAATTCCTCCTCTCCCACAGCGGACTAGACTTCACCTGCATAGCCCTCTCGCAGAATCTCGCCCTCCCCACCGAAGAACTCGCCGCCTCCTTCCGCAACGCCTACGGCAACACCCTCAAACCCCACCATTCCTTCCTGATCAAGCCGGTTTTCTCAGCCGCTATGAGCGCCTGTCCTTACCGCAAGGACTTCTATATTAAGCTTGGAGAGGATCCCGAGAAGGTTGCTGAGGAATTACGGGTGTGGCTCGCGGCGCTGGAGAAGATAATTGCCATTTTGAAGGGGTTCTTGGATAGAAAGGAGGCTAAGTGGTAGATTTGGTGTTGAAGAAGAAAAGAAGATATGGCTTGTGGGCGATGGAAGGAGTGAAGGGCGTATATCCTTGGGACTGTGATTTGTGATTAGCACAGCATAGAATGTTGGTGGGACACGGGACTCATGTTTATGGGCCGTTTTTAAGAGATGTTGTGGAAGGGAAATGGTGCATAGAATGATCAATCAATTATCATCTGCACCTGAAAAGCATTTCGTGACTTCTAGGTCATCATGTGTGAATGTGCACACTGCTCCCTCGTTCGGTATGCTCATCTACTTCGTGTAATCATTACGAAAAAGGGCATCCAGAGCTCCTCAGCCTCGAAATTCTAGGCCCACAAATATAAAATCAAAGAACCTAGCCAGTAGAGCCCCGAAATTGTCTCAAAAACGTATTTACTGCTGCAAGGAAGTATCCGCTTCTTGTCCATCAGAAGCAAGGAAATGCCAAACCGTCCCCGACCAATCCTTTGGGTTATATGAGACCCAGTTGTCTGAGTATCGACTGTCAATCGTCGTGTCCCGACCAAGATGCTGTGCATCTCCTTCCTCGTCCTATCGTACAGATTCTTTGTCGAAATATTATATCGGAAGATTTTGAGGCAGCATGTGCTCGAGGATGCTGATTCAGGAGGAGGAGGAAGTGATGATTTGCAATCTGGGTAAGCAACGAGTCTCCGATATCGACCGCATCATAGACGTCTGAACACTCCACGAGGCTTGAGTCCCACGAATGAGCAAGTCTTCCTGAATGCATATCTCAAATCGCCCCTGATAAATTTCTTTCTCTTGACCTTCGCAATCGCAATGTCGGGTACCCCCCCAGCCTCCTCTTTGTAATCGCTTTCTAGGTACTCTCGCATGGGACCGAAAACCGTCTCGCTCATGTTGACAAGCTCCCGTGCACTCCCCATTCGGTCTGTGTTGAATGTAGGTGGAATATCAAGATCCAGCAAACGAGTCCCATTCTCGCCAGGCCAGACGGAGGTACGGAAGCGTGTTTTGCCCTTCGAATTGTAATCGAATGCAATGATCAGCTGTTTCAAAGCTGGAAACAGGATCTTGAAGCGTGGCTGAGGGGCATGACCAGCGACTCCAGATAGGAGGGAGACGAGTTCAGCACGTTGAGAATCGAATGCCACATACTTCCAGCCCTTCATCACTCCAAGTCCGCCCATAACATGGTAATCATCGTTATCGTCCTCTAGGAGCATAAACATTATGAACAGACCCATCAAGCTGTTCAGCAGCAGAGTATCCATGTTCGGGTTGAAGTAAAACCGCAGTATCCCCTTCCCATTCGGCATTCCTGGCGGTCGATAATCGAAGAGCTCATAATTGTTCAGAGCAACCGAACGAGACTCTGCGTTGACATGAAAGATGGAGGGAGCTCGACTGCTGTTCGATCGGAAGGTCATTCGTTCGTTGTATAGCTTCGAGCACGGGTGTAACTCATGCACTCGAGGCAGCATGGCGGCTTCCCAGATCGCGAGCCTGATCTCGACAGGGAACTGGCCGAACTTGTGGAAGCTGGGAGGTTTGCGGAACGGGCGACTGATGACAAGGCATGTCTTGACGAACTTGTCAGATTTCTTTGACATGGAACGTGGTATAGAATCTGCGGAATCGGTAAGGGGGATCGTATCCTCATCTTGGGGTACTTGCTGCGCTTCTTGTTTCGACATCGTGTGGGCGTGCTGAAGTCGAGATCTGTTTTTAGCTGTCTCTTTGAGTTATTCGAAGATCTGCGGCAATAATATAACGTCAATGAAGGAACTTCGTTGGTGAATATCAACCACTTGACTTACATTTGTGACGGTGAAGCCCAGCTCTACTTGGATCGAGGGGAAACCGAAGTTGGTACGAGAAGAGATTGAAAGACCTGACCAGAGTACCATGAGAAGCTGAGCAGCTGTAGAATGGATCAACAAGAAGCTTTTCTTCAGCTATCTGTCGAGTCTTTGATTGTGGGTTAGTGGGTAAGGCTCGAGGTCATCAAACAGCGCTCCAATGGAACGACTCTTGCCTTCTACCTGTGAACCATGGCAGTCGAGTCCCCTTCTTGAAGCAAACAATAGATTGACGGATGGGTTGACGGACAAAGCTAAAGAGCGATCTGTCGAAAGCGAGGTTATCGCTGTGTTAATAGTGAATGAGCGACATAGAGAAGAGGTGAGGGGAGGTGAGGTGAGGTGACAGTGCCCGCAAGGCCCCATTGGGCGCTTCTAAGAAGCAGGGATGCTGCTGGCGGCGTCTCCTGTCTACACTCAGTAAGGCAAGACCAACAATGGCGATCCTTGGCAAGGCTGAACCGAATCTACTCTCGTGGCACGACAGTAGCATCCTCGGAACACCGTCTTTCTACCTCGTGGCAGTATGCCACGACAATTGCTGTAATACGATACACAATGCTGAAACGGTCCTTGAGTCTTCCTCACCACCGCTTTGTGTAACTGCACTTCCACTTTTTGCTCAAGGAACGCATGCGACTTCAATACAATGTTGAGTTCAACCTCTCCAGAAGGGAGAACTCTTTGCTCTGAATGCTATATCCTTCTCCTCGTCGTTGGGCCTCAAGAGGCACCGTTCAACAAGTCCAGCTTCCATGAACAATTTTGGTCCTGAATATCTCAATTCCTTTCCGTTCAGACGATAATCGCTGATTGATCCATAATATGATACTCAATGATCGAAAACCTTTACAGTTCAATTAACAATTTCCATCTCAAACTTGGATTTTGTAGGACATTAGAAAAGGACTCCGGCAAAGTTCTGTATTTTCCTGTTTGGCAATTCTTCACGATGCATATGGTGTGGTCATTACATCGGTGCTTTACTACTTCGATGCTTAATTACTTCAATTACCTTCTAATGTCACGGGCGGCAAGAATGGTTATTCATACAAGAAGTTTGACAATGATTGAAGATCAAGTCTCGTCATGGATCAATCAGTCACGGAACCGGAGCCGCGAGGCTCGCTGTGTGAAGCCTTGTAGCGCCTGATACTACAATTTCGCGCATTGCACGGATGTAAAACTACTTGACTTCAATCCTTGATTTTTGATAAGAAGTCTCCAAGCCAGAGGGATGAGTATTATGCATCATGTGATACGGAGTTCCGTTCACTATGACAGGCACTCATCCGCGTACGGCGGACCACCAGGCTATAACAAGCCAGGTTCCCTAAGTTCTACCCGAACAAAGCATACAAAAATGGCCGTACTGAAAGGAAGCATAATCCTTACTGGTTCGAATGGTGGTCTCGGTAGTGCCATCGTATCCAGCATCCTCAAATCTGCCCACGCGCCTCAGTATCGCGGGCTCTACACAGTTCGCAATCCATCCACAGCTTCTTCACTACAATCAGTCCTCCGCAATGGATCCGCCTCGCACAAGTCTGAGCTTTGTATGTACAGCATTGCCTTTTATTTTTGTGTGGTAATTGTAATTGACATGTCATAGTGCCACTTGATCTGTCCAGTTTAGCGAGTGTTCGCGCCCTCGCACAAGACATCAATACCCGCATCGCAAATGGTACTCTTGAGCCAATCAGAGCTGTCATACTCAATGCTGGCTGGCAAGAGACTCATGCTGGAGTGTTGAAACCGCAGACATTTACCAATGATGGGCTAGAGGCCAATTTCCAGGTCAATTACCTTTCGAATTTCCTGCTTGTGCTATTACTTCTGCAGTCGATGGATAAGAAGTTTGGAAGGATTATCATAATATCAAGCACGATGCACGATTCGTATAACCCTCAGGGCGAGGCGCTGAAGATGTACAGGGAAGAGGATAAGGAGATGTTCAAAGGCATTGATGGATTAGCTCAAGGTATATCGTACACAGACGATGGATCGAAGGCTGGTGTACGGAGATATGGAGCGAGTAAACTGCTAATGGTGATGTTTATGTTTGTCTTCCTCCCAATTATTTTGCTACTCCACCACTGACAAGTTCAGGTACTCGTTACAGCGTCGTCTTTCCTCCGATCCTGTTCTCTCCAAGATATCCGTCCTGGCACTCGACCCAGGTGGTATGGCAGGAACCGGAATGGGATCTTCAGGGCCTCTTCTCATCCGAATCATTACTGGCCCACTCGGTATCGTTATTCAAGAGATTCTAAATCTATTCATGGCGAATCCACCAATGCGACCCACCAGAAGGTCGGCAGCTGATATCATTTTTGCCGCGTTTGATGCAAAGGTTTTTGGCAGTCATCTCGACTGGGTGTATTTGGATGGCAACGCAAAGGCCGAGTCTTCAGTTGAGTCGAAGGACGAGGACAAGCAGGAGGAGGCATGGAAAGGGAGTCTGAGGATTACAAATGTGAAGGAGGGAGACACGATCCTAACAAGATGGCAGTGAACTGGTTGGCGGTTGTTACGCGAGGATGGAGATAGACATTCGAGCCAGTCTCTTAAATTGAATGATCCCATTACCATGCACTACTCACTCAACGGTGTTCCCCCCAAAGTCAATGGTTTAGGCTCGATCTTGCTATTTGCACCGAATTCGGCGGAATCTTGGGTCATATTTGATTTAACCGTAGATCCAGGATATCGACTTTGCTTTTTTCCACCCAATTCACGGAATCTGTCCTCGTCTTTCGAATCACTCCATGGCGCCCTCAACTTTCCTCTTCAGCATGCCACAAAAACTTTCAAAAATCACACTGTCATGCCCTTTCAACCACCTGACGATAACCTGCGAACCCGCGATTCCACCAGGATTAGCCTCGACTTGGACCTTGAACCCATAGGCCATGTCCTCTTCGTCATCATCGGCTCCTTCCAGATCTCTCGGGACTTTTGAGACATGCCTTCGAGCCGCCCGAGACCAAATAGCTTTGTTGCTGAATCCAATCCCAGTGAAGACTTTGGCTTTCCACATCCACTTCAGTGGAAGCTGGCTCAGCGTCTGGTTGATACGCTCTCCAAGTTCGGCTTGATTTTCGATTGACTACAGAGGATGAGCATCGGCCTTTTAGTGTCGTGGGAAGCACTTACGGTTATCGAATACTCCCCCGGAAACGGCAGTAGCGCCTTCTGCAGACTTCCCACACTCCTTGCAATATGCATCCTCGGTCTCAAGTCCTCGAAGCTCCACGCAAGCCCCCACCTCCTAGTCTTACTCCCCTGTACAAATTCCGTAATTGCATAGTTATCGACTCCTTTCTCCCTAAGCTTCTTGACAAGTGGTTCTATGCTAGAGAACTTGCCTAGCATAGAAGTGTACCACTGAACTCGGTCTCTAAGAATTAGACTCTCGTAGATCATACGCATGATGAAAGACACTTCACCGCCGGGAGTGACCATCTCATTCGCGGAACCAGTGCAGGCTGTGAATGGGGGCCGTTGCTTGAGTGCCGCTGAGGAGAGCATTTCTGAGGTGGAAGTATAGAATGGTGGGTTGCACATGCTGAAGTCGATGCTTGAGATATGTCAGATAATATCACTCGAGAAACAAACAATACGTACCTTTCAATGCCCATATTGTCAAGAGGCAGTAATGGTTCGTCAGGCTTAGTCTGGAGTAGCTTGATTCTGTTCTGAAGACCATTCTCTTGGACGTTCTTCTTGGCAAATTGGATACTCTTCTCGTCAATATCTGGATCTGATGAGTAAGGCCTTTGACTATAGCTAAGCATGCATACCTGTCGCAGCGAATCTCCATTTAGAGCGTTGGGCGCAACCTAGAAGTGGGTAGATGCAACTTGCGCCTGTCCCAATATCCAGACCAAGAACCTCTCTCTCAGCATCGTACGTGTCTCTATATGAATCGCTAGTGTTGTCTAGAAGACTCTGGATCCATAGAATGTAATTCAGTCGATTGGGAACCTCGATGCTTGTTAGCTGCGTGAAGTCATCTGAACAGAGGGACTCACCGGTGGGCAGAGACGGTCGGGGGGAAGCGAGATCGCGAGGCCAAAGTCACGCTTCAGGAGGGACTTTGTGAGTTGATGCACTGACTCTGGGTTGCTGAAATCAAGCTGGCCGTTTGACTTCAGACTGAGGATGGTTAGCCCAGAAGCTTGTTCTCATCGCAGGACCTCAATGAGGAGATTGAGGGGTGTGAAATATGAGAACATATTTGTCACACTAATTACATTTTAGCAAAATCCGCATCTTGGAGAGCCAGAGTAGCGAAGTCGATTTCATCTTTATAGATATTCGGGAGGGCAGACATCGTGCTTATGTGATAGAATTCTCAAGTCTAGTGTTTGAGATCTAGCGTCAGTACTTTGAGCGTATTGTTGTTGACTTTTATGCTGGCTTGAGCACTGGGCCTCGGGTTCTGAGTTTGTGGTAGACATTTTATGCTTTTTGAGGGTCCGTGTTTTGTTCTAAGAATGTTCGATCACGCGGGTTGACAGAGCTGTTAGCTAGTCAATAGCAACGCTACATGTTTAAATCACGGCCAGAGAAATTGGGAGCCGGAAACGGTGTGATGGAACACTGGAAAATAAATCACATGGGCTATGCTTCTGAAAGTTTTAGATCAACTCCAGTTTTTGATTATGAAATGCCGTAGGTAACACCTTCCTGTGCTTCCATTGATATTTTGTGGCAACAATGATCAACTATCCTAATAGAATCCAGTGCTCGATATTGCTCCACGTAACTCCCTATCCCCGAACGCCGCTCCAGGAATCAAGTTGGTATACCTAACCCCCTTAAAGCTTCCCATCGTCATCGCTTGGCTTCTGCTTCTTTGTGGCTGGACCATCATCGACTGGCTCAGCAGTGGGTACATCAGGAAGTGTGACTTTGCCCTCCTGACTCGTCTGATCACCTTCTGCCTTCCCACCTGGTCCATTCTCTGCAGATTCTCCGGCCTCTACCTCCTCCCATTCATCGCTCTCAGCCCCTTCAGTAGATGGAAAGAACCGCCTGTACTAATTAGCTGCATACCCCAAGTATGTGTGATTGATACTTACGGTAGCCAGTGATTGTATGCGTCGACATCCTTCTCCACAAAAGTGCAGAAGATGATCTTTTCAAGCTTATCCCCATCCTCACCCTCGAGGAAGTCTTTTACTGCCTTGATAGCGACAGGCGCGGCGTCGTTGCTTGGATAGCCATAGACACCTGTACTCAAGGCGCTAAAAGCAATACTCTTGCAATCGTTGGCAACAGCAAGCCTGAGACTTGTGGTATAGCATCCGGTCAAGTCCTCTGCGCTTTCCTCAATATATCGAGAGCTGTAGATCGGACCAACGGCATGAATAACCTTTCTGCACGGAAGCTCGTAGGCATCAGTGATCTTGGCCGAACCAGTATCACAGCCGTCCAATTTGCGACATTCCTTCAGCAAGTCAGGGCCCGCAGCTCTGTGTATCGCGCCATCAACTCCACCTCCTCCTAGTAATGAGTTATTTGCGGCATTGACGATGGCTCCAACCTGAAGTTTCGTGATATCTCCTCGAATGAGACCAATACGATCGTTGAACGACTGGGAGGGCTTGGGTGCTCCGGCTTGCTTGTCCAATGTAGCTGGAACGAGCTTCTTGAGGTGGTAGAGAAGAGATACTGTTGGTATCTCAGCTACTGGAATGATCGCCATAATTTTTGTGGCCGCGAACATGCGAAGTGATGTATCGTTATGTATTCCAAGTAGCTGGGAAGCCGCAGGAAACGATCGGATGCAACTACCACGTCAGCCTAGGTAGGGAAGGCTGACGGGAAGGGACTGAGGCTGAGGTGGTGGAGAAGCAAGGCTGCGCTTTGACCATTGATAGGTCATGTGCAAATGAGGGGCTTAGCGTCTCATTCGACACCCCTCGATATTTTGTTGTTGACTCACCACGCGACATTGAATCCTTTAGATGAAATCCATACGAACGACCAATCTTGACTTCTATCTATCTTTGTTTCTTCCTTTCTTTTCCCGAAACAACGAACCACCCACGTGTCCCCGAATACAGCAATCAAAACGACCTGAGAAGACTTTTGTGCAATTATGGCGGACGCAATTGCTGAAAATGTAGCAAAGCTCCAGTTGGATGAGGAGACTGGGGAGATGGTCTCCAAGTCGGAACTAAAGAAGCGTCTGGCAAAACGATCCAAAAAGGCAGCTACAGCAAAAGCCAAGGCAGAAGCCCCAGCAAAATCGACCACTGCAGCTCCCAAATCTGCGCAAAAGAAGGAAGAGGATGTCAAGGTGGAGCCAGTAAACATGTTCGCCCAGGGATGGCTCGATGAAGTATACAAGGAGCGGCCAGTGAACCCGGTAACTACTCGATTTCCACCAGAACCAAACGGATATCTGCACATTGGTCATGCCAAAGCGATTGCTGTCAATTTCGGGTTTGCGAGATATCACGGAGGAGAATGCTATTTGCGATTCGACGATACCAATCCGGAGGCCGAGGAGGAGAAATACTTCACCGCCATCAAGGAGATTGTCGAATGGTTAGGCTTCAAGCCAAAGGAGATTACCTATTCCAGTGACAACTTCGACAAGCTGTACGAGAAGGCAGAAGAGCTTATCAAGCTAGACAAGGCATATGTCTGCCACTGTGGTGGTAGGGCGAAAGCAGACACATCGGGAAACTGTGACTGACTTTGTGACAGATGCGGAAATCAAAGCTCAGAGAGGTGGTGAGGAGCGTGGCCCACGATTTCGATGCGAACATGCCAATCAATCTGTAGAGACGAATCTGGAGAAGTTTCGAGCGATGCGGGATGGCAAATACAAACCACGAGAGGCTTTCTTGCGCATGAAGCAAAATATCGAAGACGGGAATCCTCAAATGTGGGATCTGGCTGCATACAGAGTCTTGGACGCGGAGCACCACAGAACAGGGCCAAAGTGGAAGATCTACCCTACCTACGACTTCACGCACTGCCTATGTGATAGCTTTGAGAACATCTCTCACTCGCTTTGTACGACTGAGTTCATCCAATCGCGGGTATCATATGAGTGGCTGAATACCAGTCTTGGTGTTTATGAGCCCATGCAAAGAGAGTATGGTCGTCTGAGCATCACAGGAACTGTTTTGTCGAAGCGAAAAATCATGAAGTTAGTCAATGGTGGCTATGTTCGGGGCTGGGATGACCCAAGACTTTACACCCTAATCGCAATCAAGAGGCGTGGTGTACCACCTGGAGCCATTCTTGAGTTTGTCAATGAACTTGGCGTCACAACCTCTCCAACTACGATCCAGTTAGCTCGATTTGACCAGACCATTCGAAGATATCTCGAGCGGACAGTTCCAAGACTCATGTTGGTGTTGGATCCAATCCCTGTTGTTATCGAAGATGCCGAAGAACTGGAGCTGGAGCTGCCCTTTTCCCCCAAGATCCCTGCCATGGGAAGTCACAAAGTCAAGTTTACTAAGACAGTCTACATCGAGCGCAGCGATTTCAGAGAAGTAGACAGCAAAGATTACTTCCGTCTTGCCCCTGGAAAATCGGTTGGACTTCTTCAAGTGCCATATCCGATCAAGACCGTATCATTCACAAAAGATGGCGACAAAGTCACTGAAATCCGGGCAGTCTATGACAAGGAGGGCAAGAAGCCAAAAACTTATATTCACTGGGTGGCGGAAGGATCGAGGAATGTTGAGGTACGAATACATAATGCTCTCTTCAAGAGTGAGAAGCCAGACAATGCGCCTGGCGGCTTCCTGGAGGATATCAACCCCAACAGCGAAGAGATCTGGCCCAAGGCTATGATTGAGTCGGGTTTTGATGAGGTCAAAAGACGCGCACCGTGGCCAGAAGCTGCTGGAGAATCGGAACTGGGCAAGGGCGGCCTTGAGTCTGTCAGATTTCAAGCCATGCGTGTTGCTTACATGGTAAATAAACCCAATTCGTCAGGCCGTTTTATCCACTAACGTTCGCCAGGCAATGGACTCTGATAGCACTGATGACAAAATTGTATTAAATCGTATCGTCAGCTTGAAGGAAGATGCCGGGAAGTAGCGAGTTGGGACGACTGATGAGGCCTACGATACAAGACAATGCATTGGCGGAGTTCAGGAAGAAGCGTGGCGAATATTGTTGGTATGAGGCGCATCTTAGATGAGTAAACGAATCCCTAGAAATCTAGCTAGAGGCTGCTTATATGGTCACCAATGTTCAGATTACTTGGCATATTTTTTCACCCCAGATGTAGCGAGCATAAAGAGGAACCGAGAGTGACAAAGCCATTCGAGCCCAATCTGGGTACGTCTGACTATCGCAGACAGTTCCGACAAAGACGATTCGCCTCAATGCCAATTTACCCGGTCTCATATACCTTTCTCTTCAAAAGAGTTCCCGTGATATATTTACGTCCCCTCCTCATAGTCAGGGCCTTTTATTTTCCGCACCTTACCATGGGCCCACCTCGAAACCTGTTGTCGCCCGGAAGCCGACCCTCGCGTAATCCAATGACCCCGAATTCGCGGCCACGGAGGAGATCCAGTAACAACCAACAACAGACTCGAGATACTAGCGGTAGGATCAGCAAGAATGTATCATTTCCTTCGAGAAGAGGGAGGCTAAGTCATTTGGAGCCTGACGGTCCTTCACCGAGCTTTGGCCCCAGTTACCTGCCGAGCCCGCGAAGTGCGGTCTATTAGGGTTCTGATGAGCATATTTCATCGGAAATAGATATGTCTTTTGCTTATTACGTGTCAGAGGACATTCTTGACACCACTTACGCCGAGATGAGCCAAATAATCAACGATCAGCCAGATCTACCCCAGGCGAGCCTCTTTGAAAAGCACTTAGATCTTACCTCGCCCCCAACTTCACCTAACTTACTGTCACCAGAGACGCTAAAGCTTCCAAATATAGCATTGCGATCTCATTTACGACATAAAACATTTGATGAGCTGTTACTGTCAGATAGAGATGCCCACCGTTATATGAAGGACCTGTGAGTAAAGTTGTCTGCCATTTCGTGAAAGTGGCCACTTATAAATATCGAGAAAAGATGGAAGGACAATTAAACTGAGAATCGACATATGACGGTATTCGAGAATGGTGGACTTCGAACAAATATTTGTGGCGTGAGAATAGAGCCGAACTGAAAGCAATGGAGCAGAACAAATCCATTATACTCGATCGAAATAAAGACTTCCTAGCTCGTCCGATGTAAGCACGTATCTGGCTCAGGTTGGAGAAATGGACCGCGACATGGCTCGGCTACTCGATTGGTTCAACGAGAACAAACTGCTCTCGAATCAAGTATATAGCAGATTCAAGACATTGGAAGACGAGATGAGATGCGCGCATAGGGGCCCAGCAGGAACTCGAGTGGTATTTCTGGCTAGTAATCGTGTACTCGACAAAGAAGACACACTAGTGGAATTCAAATACCCTGCTATCCAGATCCAGACATTGCAGCATTGGATTGGTATCGTTCCGAATGCTTCATCGATTGGACCAAACCTGCCCTCAGAGACATCAGTCGCCAGCATGTGGCCCTTGAGAAAGAAGCTTTGAGAGATTAACGTCGGAAGACAGAGCTCGAAAAATCACTTAAGAAGTTGAGGGATGAGATTGAAATCGTGGCGGAACACAAGTCGAATGATCAATCCGATAGAAATGTTGACCTATTTGTTTTCATGCAATCTCAAGCACGAACCGAAGACTACACCAGGACTATTAATGGTGCCATGGAGAGGCGACACCGGGCACAAAGTGAGGAAGCATCTGAAATGTTCGAAAAGGAACAATTTGTCGGTAAGCTTCTGGAGTTTCGATCACTTGACATATAGCTGTACTAATTTTCGTGTGCAGTGGCACACGAAGCCAAACTTTGGGGACCGGCTACCTTTGGTGCTCTGATCCATGGTGAAGGTTTCAGAGATGAGATTGTTTGACGTATCCTCCAATGGGTTACCGAGCGTGTAAACCGTGCTCTTCGAGACGGAAAACCAGTCAAGGCAGAACTTCCCATTAGCTTACTCGATGAGCTTTTCTCAATATGCCAGATCCACTCTCGAAAATCCGAGCCGATGACTATATTGCGGTCCTTCTTCGCAATCGACCTTGCTATCTCAAGCTACAAGCGAGGTAGAATTCTCGACCTCGTTTCCAACCACTACAAGGAGCATGCGGGTGATAGGAAAACACTAGAACTTGCCCATCAGCCACTATCGAGAGCATTCAAGGTTGAAAGCTTGAACAAGGTCCGAATTGGCTTTTATTTCGAGTGTGACGACTTTGCGACTATGGTCAACCAGGCGCAAGAAATAGTCGCCTACGCGGATGTCGGTCCAGGCCCACAGCCTCTTCTGCCTATTCCCATACCGCCTAATGCAGAACATTTGCTACACCCCAAATTCTCACTGCTCGCAAGCGGTATGCCTTCTGAAAAGGCCAGAGAACTTGTCTCGAAGATCTACCCGAAGAATCGAGAATTCATTCCAGACACAGTCAAAAGTTGTGCCCGATACACAGACTTATCATGAAGTGCTCACGGACTTCTTCACATCTCCCGATGTATTTCCGTACTTCAAAGATACGAACACATCATGGAGCTTGAGCGAGTTCACAGATGCTATAAACTCTCATATCCTCGACCCACTACTGGAGGAGATGCTGGATGCCTTCACCAGATTCTGTCACCGGTCTGGAGAGTTGTTTTACGTAACAGCTGTAACACGACGAATTAAACTACACACGCTTGGATGGGGAACCTGTGTTGATCAACCTATTGGTGGACCAAGCCGCAAAACTTCTGTTCCCGGCACAAAGAGACCGAGAGGCATCGACAAGGCAGAAAGCCAGCTCTGTGACCATGCGGATGACTTTGATTATCATCCTCGAGAAGTCACAGCACATGAGCTTCAGGACAAGATGGCGTACTGGAATCGATCGAGATTGGGTGGGCTGATCCCCAGATTTGTAGTCGGTTCAATGATTTGAAAAGGTATCTAGATCATTGGTCATTGATGGGGAAATTCTTTGTATAGGCTGATCCGTACGTCAAGCAACTCTACTTTAAATCTATCTCACCCTGCTGAGCAATGTCTAAGCTGAACATTATCATTAACAGGCCTCAACCTCTCAAGAAAGAGGCGACTCTACAAAGAATCATCCGTATTCATAACGGCTAGCCCACGGACCAGGACTCCGGGTACCAGTATCACCCTATGGTGCCCACAAGCAGAAGTAGCAAAAGCCTTCTCCGTAAGATTGAAGCCGATGTCATGGTATTATTTGACCAAGATAAAGTGAGACACTCACTCTCTCTGGGACTCCAAACGCTGGGAGAGCACAAGCTATATACCGTGGTCTACTATCGCGAGCAAAATGACACGTATGTTAACGAGCGAGTCTCGAGGCATATGTTCCACCTGTTTCTGAGAGAATGCACCGCGAAGGACAGATTATTTAAGTAAGTCCTAATTCCATGGAACATCCCCCATATTCACGCACGGATTGGGTAGTGCAATGAGATACCATAAGCTGATATTACGTGGTTTTAAGGTTGAAGAGAAATGGGATGGTGACAGTGATTGCCAGAGGATGGCTTGCTGAGCCTTTATTAACAGGGACTCTGTTGTTTAGTTGATTACGTTTGAAGAGTACACGTCATACTACAGTGGGGTTTTCTGAAGCTTTTTCGGGCGTGAGCCATTCTTAGGGGGAATGACTTTGTTGGGAAGACCCACCACTGCTATCCTCCTACCCTCTCGTATACTTTTCCGCTCCTGTGGATGTACGGCCTTGATAGAGCAGTTAGTCATGGACCTCGTATAATCAAGCTATGCTCGATGTGTTTCTTTGATTATTTCGCTTGCCTTCACGAAAGGCAACTCACCTGCTTTTACGGGAAAAGAAGTTCTAGTCGATGTGGTTAATTGACCTTCCAATTGAACCCTTAAGAGCGCCAGGCTCAGTGGCAACGAAGAAGTTCTGAGTGTATAGGCTGGAGTGTCATTCGTTTCTCATTCCGTTTGGCGGGTTACTCTGCGCCGGAGTAAACAAACAGTTAAATAAGCGAGGTCAACATCCCAGCGGACGGAAATCTCGAAGTTGATCAGGGTGTCATGCTAGATAACAAGCCAAGAAACCTGAACAATGTCACCAAAGCTTTACCATTGAACTTTAACTAGACGAAGGGCAGTTCTCTGTTATCTAGCTTACAAATGATGCGAAGTTGGCAGCGGCTAAGGTCTTGTAGAACGTGTGGGTACAAGGCGACTCAGTTGAGGCTGCGAGATCAACCCAATTTCACTGAACTCATGTGCTTGCTCTCTCGAAGCAGGGCTGTATTGATGCAAGTAACTGTGTGACAATGATGCCTTTCTGCCACCATAAATTTGACAGCAAAGACTTGCAGCACTCATGCAGCTGTCACCTAGTTGAATAACCACCCTCCTTCCCGTATCTGAGAAGGCTGGGTAGATCTACCAGAAAAAAATTAGTTATTGACGACACTGTCACGGTAGCTCTAAAATTGGGCTGCGTTCGTGGGCAATAACTAAGTCCTGAAGATAGCATTCGCAAACCCACTGGTAGACTTCCAGCCGAAGGAGATCAAATCAGTTGATCTTGGGATCGCCTAAACAAGACATATTATCTAAGACGTGCATTGCCTTGAGTGGTGATGTTGTCGAGCCTGAAGCCAGGGAAGCAGACAAGCATAGCTTAGTCGAAGTCGAGTTGTCTCTAAACTGTGAGAGAATGAACGAAAGGTAGCTTGTATCAGACTGGGAGCTCGTCTCCTCAAGCGCGACTCAACGCAAGCAATCTCCAGATGGCATTTCCACTGGGAACATTTGGACCCAATTTATGTGACAATCTTATCAATTTGAACTGAAGGTGAAGAGCTTCCAAGACTACACACAATACTGAAATTCTAGTATATAAACCGGATTCCAAGCTATGTTCACTTTGCATAATCTTTGAGTCTATTCGACACTCACCATAACTGTAGGTTTTTGACATGGCCTCGACTAGTTCAGAGGGAGTGGAAGTATGTCGCTGAAGATGCAAGCGATACTTCACCTACCCCGTTAGTGCCCGAAACTTAGGCAGGAGTGAGTTGGATAATGGAAGCTGAAACAACACATAGCGAAATACCACTGCGATTGACTGATTCAGAACTCTCACTGGAAACTGACATGGCATGTCGAATCGTTAGGTCCTTTCAACAGCTCAATAGTTTCGGCCAATATATCAGTTCAGCATGTCCCACCCACCCATATTTTAGATGCTCAAAGCATCTTCTCATAAACATACCAGGCATCCGATCATTCAGTTATCTATCCGAAATTATGCAGCCAAGAATTTAGCTGGACTCCGAGAAACTATACTTGGGAACAGCATTGGTCTGTAAAGTTATGCACGAGTAACATCAGGACGTAAAGACAGTTAAATTCATTATTGATCGTTAAAGTATCACACAGTGATATGCTCATCTACTATCATCGGATATATTGTAGCTGGTTTGATTCGTCCATAGTCCAATTGTTGACTGCAAGAGTCACTTAGTTTCCCTTGGCTCCACCACCGAAAAGAGCTGCCAATCCACCCCCAGCTGCGGCATTAGCTCCTCCAGCAGCTCCACCAGCAGCCTTACCGGCGCCCTATAAGTGTCAGAATATCTTCCATAAAACTAACAGAACTTCTGGGTCTTACCTTATGATGTCTCTTGTTGTTGCCCTTCGCTCCACCACCGAAAAGAGCAGCCAATCCACCACCTTGAGCGGCATTGGCCCCTCCAGCAGCTCCTCCAGCAGCCTTACCGGCACCCTGTTGTTCCATTAGACTATGCTCCATGTAGACAACATACTCATCTCTCCTTACCTTGTGATGTCTCTTGTTGTTTCCCTTAGCGGCTCCACCACCGAAAAGAGCAGCGAGCCCACCACCGGCTGCGGCGTTGGCTCCTCCAGCAGCTCCAGCAGCCTTGCCTCCAGCACCCTGAATGAAATTGTTAGCTGAAGCTTTCACGAGTCATACCTAATTTCTTCCTACCTTGTGGTGGCGGACTGCCAAAGAGACATCGGCTTGTGCGACATCAACCTGTTATCCCAATCAGTTACAGCCATGAGCCATAATGAATCATGCTTACTGGGGCAGCTTGGGCAATGGGCATAGTAGCCATCAAGGCTACAGCCAAAAGTTGGGTAAGAGCAGTCAATTGCATGATGACGAAGTGTGCGTGTGGGGTAAAATTTAGAAGGAATGAATGTAACTGGCCAGCAGATGAAAAAAGGTAAAGCAGCTAAGAATTACGGAGATGACAAAGAATGCGAGCTGCGGAGAATAGAATAGAGCAGGATTGAGAAGATAATTAGCAGGTACGTGGAGGTCTTGGGTTACTTATACCACCCTGCTCCCACTGACAGACGGCACCAAAAGCCTTACCTCGAGGACAAAACCGAAACCGGATGGAAATCCGTGCCGAGTCAGTGACATTGAATGCTGATCTCTTGTCAGCGATTCGTCTCACTTCGCCCAGTAGGACATTGCTGGCTAGTCAAGCGTCAACACGATGTTCAGCTAGTCGTTTATTTTCAATGCAAGTGCTGCTGCTTGGCAATTTGTAACCTAGCACCTAGGCATACGGTTTCATCCCATCGCAGAAAGCCACAGATGTCCATATTCGTTCATACTATTCCTCAATCAAACCAAGTTCTGACGCGGGAGTGACTACCCGTTGAGGTTGAGCACTAAATTGATCCGACGATTAGGTATGATTGGCAGGAATTCATGTTTAATGTTAGATGTGTGACACTAAATTGCAGGAAGCCAATGCTCGGCCGCTGCGGGTGGCTTAGGAAGTTTTTACTCTCCATGTTTACACTGCTCAGATCTTGCGATTGGCTGTATGGGTTTATTTACCAAACAAAATGCCTGTCGATCTGTGTGGCATCCTTCTCGAATTCCGAGTTGTCGGGGTCGCTTAAGCCCCTTCGCTTCGGCTTGAGGCCAAGCGAGCCTCACGATCTCCTGAAACCAAACACTCAAACAATCGCAGAACACCAAGCGCGGCACATCTATCGGATCCTCCATGGAAACATCGCACTTTTTATGCCTCAAAGCTGCAAGCCGTAACACAAGAGGTCAGCTGTACGTTTCGATCTGCGATCTACCACGCATGTGATCCGCCACGACCAAGACATCATTCCAGAGATCCAGAAGGTCGAGCCGATGTTCAAAAAATGCCAAGTATCTCCAAGACCTGACTCCCAGGTGCAGCCGCGATGAGCTTCATGTCACTTTAACTTGCCTTTCGCCGCTGTATTAGCTCAGAATCTGTTCCCTTCTCACAATGGTTCTTTCTTTCTAGCCCCGAGTATGGGCAAATGCTCCTTGAAAACTTCAACGCTGCCTAGGAGAAGAACTCAATTCTCCAAAAGGTTCATCTTCCGTAATTTCGAGGCACTTCCAGGGACGCCAAACTTCACAGCACTTTTCACTGGCCGGATTTCTCTTCACTGTATCAAGTGTCGCTACCATCGGCGTGGGCAAAAATTTCCAAGTCACAACGCTCTGTCCCAAAAACTTCAGGATATGTGTGAAAGAAGAACATACATGCTTGTGTGCTAACCAGAACTATTAGTGTTATCGCAGTATCCACAACTTAACTAGCTTCATAGACACAAAGGTTGTGCTACTAAGGTCGACAGATCTTCCATCTCTCAGAATGCCTCGGCTTATGCTGGCGCCGAACCATGGCTCTAAATGGAAGTGACGCTGCTGCAATTCCAGCTATCTAGCTACGATGAAAGTTTGAGAGCAGATAAAAATTTTGACGTGTATCGTGTCCAGCGCTCAGGGGCAACTACACTTTTCCAGAGTCATCCGCGACAATCATTCATCTTCGAGCCCGCCATATTACTCGGTAAAACTAGCACAAGGGAGCGATTGGCAGCTGCAGACACCTTCTCGTATACACTAGGGGACCATTGACTGGGTCGTAATCTCCTTCTTAGATGGTTCACACAGCCACTTCTGAAAAATGCGGACACGATCACCTGTTGAATCCCAGATTTGTTTTGTCCCGAGTCGGCACTCACTGCTCTGCAAGGGATTTTCTGGAGCAGGTCATACTCCAGAAACCCATCTGCCATAAAATAATTTTGCTTGTCGAGGGCTAGAGGGGTTACTTGTACCTACCAGAGCAATTTGATCTCAAGGCATTAAGTCGAGACAATTTCACTCCTTAGTACTTCACTTGCCAGTCGTTTTTCGCTAGGCCCACAAAGCTCTCGGATATGCCAACTACACTGAAGTGTACTTATTTAAATAAAATGGCACCTCACTATACCAGAGAAGCCGAGTGGCTGTCAATACTTCGAGCAGATTTGCTCACGTGGCGCCAATCACCAGTGAAACCTCATTTATTTCACCTTTTCTTTTCCCAAGGAGCAGATCGATCGATCGTCGACCTTTCGAAAACAATAAAAATATCTTGATCGCAGATCCTTTTCAAAGCACTTGAATTCGAGTATCATCCTGATACACTAAGCCCATTCTTTAGCTTCCCTCATTTGGGGGAAATTATTCAATGTACAGTGGCATGCTTACTTATTGTCACATCCTCCAGCAACTGGTGTATCGATAAGTTCGCCATCTCGAGATTGATTGCTGTATAATCTTTGGATAATCTCCAGCTAGATCTCTATACATCAAGTTTTTGGCAAGATACCATTCTGTACTCGCTTGATTTCTAGCCATTGAATACTGTTTTGTAGTTGCTCAAGCTACGTTCGATTATCGCATCTTCGAAACTCCAAGACCAGACTTGCATCTGAGGCCAGAGTATGTACTTTGTGTAGCCATGATGTTCCTGTACTTCCCTTGAAATATGATTGAGAATGCCCATGCAGTTATTGAGCACTGCGTTGAGCTGTCAACGGAGAAGAAATGTTGCTTTGGGACGGGAAGAGCGCATGTTTGGACGTGAGAACGCAACTACTAATCATCAATGGCGATATGGACCTCAGACAATTTGTCTACCCGAACGTTAGAATACCGAAGTAGCTGATGAAGCACTTCAAAGAGTTGCCTATCTATCTGCCTACTATTTGGTTCCTTTGTGGTTCAACAATCCAAATCAATTTCTATCAGCCAATCAATCCATGAACAAAACCATGGGTTTGCAATGCAGTGCTTTCTCCAATATGGAGATCCATTCTGCCATCATTTCGTTCATGCTCATATCTCATGTATGCCATTCATCAATTCTCATCTACTTTCATCTCGTCAGACTTTCAACTCAAAACCATCTTCTCTACCTCGGGCACATCTGCACCAATAGCTGTCTGAGCTTCAGGAGTCTCAACCTTCCGCATCAACCAAGCGATTACACCCCACACACATCCCATCGCCTCAACCCGTTCTTCCTTCAAATACAGATCATACCACTTCGTCCTTCTGATCTCTAATCTCTCCCACTCATCCTCCATTCCCCCATCGAGCACACTCAGCAATTTCTCGCTGACTCTCGCTCGCACGATGGATACATGGTGATTGAGTGCGCTCATGAGGAATATGTCGTCGTAGCCTTTGCCAGGCACTTTTCCGATAGCCGAGTACCGAGCCTTGCGATCCCAGGTTGCAGAAGGCGGGTTCATTTTGCGATAGTTCTCATAGACGGCCATCATCGCGCTCTCCTTTCCACCTTTCCTACTGCGCTTGGGTGGGCTAGGACCATTCAAACCTCCAATTTGCCTTTTGACCTCGCTCGCCATCTTAACACCAGGTGCTTCTTCAGCAGTGGTAGTCACCTTTTCAGGAACGCTAGAAGCCAGTGCAATTGCTACCTCCTCGGCTTTGTCACCTTCCCGTCCGATCGGGCCGCCGGGTCCACCTCCCCATCGCGGCGTCGTAGTCCACCATTTCGCATCACCGAAGCGCTTCTCAGTCTTGCCTTCACGTGAGCGATGCTGTGCTGTGAGTAGCACGCCGACGACCTCCCGAGCTAGATCGAGGAGCTCGTCACAAGGGTTGCTGAAAACTGTGCTAGCGCGGGCTGAGAGTGTCGCGACTGGTCCTTCGACTATGCCGGCTCGGGCTGCTGACCGCTCAATAGGCGTGCGATAGACAAACGTCACAGATGAATTGAAGTAAGACGGTGGGGGTGTTGGTGTCGGCGGCGGAGCTGGCGAGGGCGTTAGGTGTAGGCGTGGTTCTGTCCGAGGATAGGAGACGTTGCACCCGAAATCATATGCAACAAGCTTGATGAATGCACTAAGGAGATTTTGGCGGTAATCTGGTGGGAGCTGTGCCCCATTTCCAGATGGAACATGAGTCTTCAAGTGATTAGGGACAGCATTTTTCTGTGGCTCAGCAGCTTCCCCTGAATTACCGGTCTCCGATGGTTCTGGATTGGAAGGAATTGAAGTGTCGGGCCAATACCCCGAGAAGAATTCTAGGTTCTTAAAGAACTCATAGGCATTCCCTAAGCGGGCTGCTGTTTCTCCTGTTGGAGCTGGGATGCGTCTGATCGTCCTGAATGCCGCCGTGTTATCTGTGAGCAATTCCTTTTGGCGTTCTCGGTAAGTCTGTACGCCCGGCGAGAGGTGCCCATTGCTGAGAGGCTGCCGTGTAGCTTCATTGGCCTCCAGCAGATCTTCTGGCGCGATGACATTCCACTCTTCAATGGGAGGAAGGTAGCTGGCGTCAGGGAGGAGGTCTCGTGGCGGTACATCTGAGATCACGTGGACACCCACGGCCTCCAGGTGAGAGAGCTTGATATCAGTCGCCCTGTGAATAGTCTGAAGGAAGTTGACTAGCGAGATGTCTCCCCTTGTTCGGAGGACTTTCTCATCGGATTTCGGCGAGCATTGAGGAAATCTGACAGGTGTCGGAGGCGGTATGACCCGTGGTGCTGTGTCCGTTGAAGGCGGGAGAGTGCCTGTTTGATACCACACGTGAGCATCGTGTCCTGAAGTAGAGATTCTAACCAAATGGGAACGCTAAGCTGCAAAATTGCCCCAAAAGAGATGTGATTTGAAACGCGACAAGACAGATGTTAACAGATAGAAAAGTCAATTCTGACAGCTGTCTGAGAGCAACGCACGTTTGGGGAAGTGAGCCTAATGCATCGTCTGGCATGTAACGATGTTGCGCTCAGCATGAATTGGCTGGCTGAAAAGATCGAGGTAGCTTATGCACACTTGTGCCCAGGATGACCTTCGGGCTTGATAACGGACAGCCATAGAAGTGTTTTCCTTGTTATGTACTTGAATCGGCCAAGCACGAAGCGGAGGAAGCAAATGGAACGGGACGGGACGACAAGTCGTGATCTGGCTGGCCAAATCTTCTAAATTTTCGTGAGAGCTTTGCGTACCGATGTTTCCAAATGCAGTGAACATGGCGTCGAATTTCTAGCTCCAATGTTCTCCTCCAGTTGGGCGATCTTGGTGTGCGTGCGGGCGGTGCTATGCTTTGGTTGGCCCTGGTGTGGGTTGTGTTGATGGCGGAGTGGCGGCACAATGTGGCTATTCCAATCATTGCCAGCAACTCAGCTCTCGACACCGTCCTGTGTAAGGAGAGTTCGTGAAGCGCGATAGAGTAGTGGCGACTTGAAAGTGAGGTCGGTGACGTTCTTTGCTGGTGACCTCCTGGTTACCAACGATGCTGCATTAGTTGGTGCATACACAGATTACAGCGGTTGTGGTGTTCTGTCAGGGGGGCGGATAAAGGCAATGAAGCTCGGGTCGTTACGTAGCCATAGCCATACAATACACCGCACCGGTGCACCTCATCTCAACCCTCCACATCCAGCTGTTCCCACATCACCTCACATCACCTCACATCACCTCTCCTCTTTGGCCCCCTCAACTGCAGATCCCCTTCTAGCAGTGTCCTAATGCGCGTGTATTGTATCTGCACCCTGAGCAAACAGACACCCTTGCCTGACAGACTGCATATTCGGATGGCAGACATCCCGTCGAAGCCTCAAGCAGATCTGCCATTCCCATAAAATGCCACCCTGCCATCGAACGCCTACCCGTCTTGTGCAGATTCACTTATATTAAATTCCATCCTGCAGATGCTCCAGAAAGTCCTTGAGATGCACACTCGTCTTACATTCGACTTCCACCTGTCTTTTCCATTTATCCCACTTCTGCGGGCTCTGCACAGCGTCTTGGTCCGTTCTGCAAAGAAAGGGAAGGGACCGGGAGTGTCATGGCTCGTCCCAGCAGTGCTGTCTCAGCATCCGAACTTTAAGTCTCTCACTGTTCCGAGACTGGGTGCCTGCCTGTATGTATGGCATGGTTCGAACATTTGAGGAAGAAACAGTTTAACCTTAAGATGATCTCCAATCGATGTTTACAACTGAGAAGTCTACGGGACATAGCGTTTGGGGTGTCAACCGCCGACTGCCATGGTCAGACGATACCTACAGCAGGGTCGGTCCTCTTTCTTTATCTGCTCCTTACAATTGCCCGTATCTTCTAATCAGGATATACCTCAGGCGACAGGACCCCACGTCGTTTCCTACAGGAGTAAAACTCAGTTGACAAACAGCCTCATGGACCCAGATGTTACGGTGACGTCGACTCACCAACGTTCCCGTCGCAGTGCGTAGCAGTCGGGGATATCCCATGTGGAAGGAATACTGCTGGCAATTGTGAAATGTACAGGCAAAGTGCTGGTGACCTGAAGCGTCTAGGGAGGTTCAAGTGAACCAATTGTTAATAGGATGGCGGCAATTGCCTTTTGAAGAGTTTGGAGTTAGCATGAGAGAAATATTGCCATCGGAAGTAGCTACAGCACAGTTACTCAAACAACATGCTACGAAGCATTCATCAGTATCGAAATATTATTCTATCAACGATCCCGGGGTGCTCGGAGGATTTCAAAATACTAGCACTGGTATAATAATCTGCTACTACAGCCTGTAGAAAGCTATTCAACGGCAGAGAATCATTTGTTGTTGTGCTTTGCATATATGAGACTAAGTGGCGAGAAGCTGTCACCTACCAAGGAATGTCCCATTTGATACCTCTTACCCTTCAGACGACACGTCAGACAGAAGTCATGAGAGGTTGACAAGATGTTGCCGCACTTGCCAAGGCTTACGACCATTATGCCTGGTCGTGCACCATAACGTCCTCCACATTGAGAAAATCATTACCGAAGTCTCGTACCTCGTGCATTGTTCTTATTTTGGGGGAGATAACGAACAAGAAAAGAAGAAATTCTGTTCTCACAGAGCCTGTTCAATCTTAAAACGCTCTCATCACCAACATCTAGGCTTTGGATCTGAAGACTGATGGATGGTCTTCTAAACGCCAAGGGGGTCGCGCGCGGCTTGGAAGTCCGAAATAGAGAGGGGCTTGGACTGTGTATATCAGCAGCATGTCTTCTTTGGGAGAGTCCCTCGTCTCCCCGCTTTTCTTTAAAGTGAGATAGAGACAGGGTAGGGTCGACTTTTCTCCAGTGCTCCATGATAATCGACTCTTTGCTGCAAACATTTCTCCGCGAAATCAGAGCACATACAAACAGCGGCAGCGCGATGTCTCTTCCGGATCGCCATTCATATCGGAATGTCAATATGATATGCAAGAAGTTCCAGCAGAGGCCCGATATCAAACCTCCATGTGTTCCATGGCATTATGGGTGGATTGCTCCATCGCCCAGATGGGCAGGCTGTCACTGGTGCGCGCGCAATATCCCTCGCTAAGCGAATAACTACCCCTGAATAAGACCCCCCTTTGCGGCACGTTGCGTCTCAGCGCCATGGGCTGAAACCCAATACAGCCATTACCCTGGTCTCACATCCTCACTTCTTGATTAATTGTCACCCACTTCAGACTCACTTCAGAACACAGGCGTTTGAGGATGGAGATCATGGTTTCTGTCCGCTTCCGCTTCTTCGTCCGACTCCACCTTGTCGTGTTCCCCTACCGACTCGACTGAGTGTCGTTCTGACAACCTGACCTAACCCTACTTTTGACTTCCGTTCTTCTTACCTTCGCAAACATCGTCAACATTATGGTTGGGGTGGAGAACTGATGGCCTGGGAGCCTCTGTGATTGATACTTTCTTCTTTCTTGCTTTTTGATATACATTCCTTAGAGCGACTGGTGTCGCTTTCATTCCATCATCATGTCGAGCCCAAACCTGCCGGCAGGATTTTCTATTACGACCATAGACGGCCAGCGATGTACAGCCGTGCCACGCTCTCTCACGACTTTGACCGGATCTTTGGCAACAGCAGCGGCAGCGCAACCGCCGACGACCACTACAAAAGTCATTGCTTCGACAACGCCTCCTGTAGTCGTACCGACGACTTTGGCAACTTCCGTTCTACAGAATACCATAGCGGATTTATCATCTACAACACCTACACCAGCAGCATCCATAGCTAGTACTCCAGGCTCTAGCGCTGTACTGCCTGCTGTACTTACCACTTCAGTTCAGAGCCCGGTTTCGAGTGCCCTGATTGTCACTTCCGCGATTGCGGCTACGAAATCGACAACTCCGACGACTTCATCCAGTACCCCACTAGCAGTTGCTCAGAGTGAAGTGACCGCTTCTGCAACTCCAATCACAGGCGAGAACAATGGAGTCGATTCTACCATTCTGTCTGGGACAACATCCTCACCTCCCATCCTAGCGACTTCATCGAATCAGCCCGAGGAGTCGTCCGCAGCTTCAGGGATTTCTTCTCAACCAAAACTCACGACTGCACCAGTTATTGGGGGAGTTTTGGGATCGATGGGATTCATTGCGGTAGTGGCCCTGTTATTCTGGTTCTTTAGGAGGAAACGGAAGGCTAGAGAGTCACTTCTCACACCTTTGACTACAGGACGACGGAGCTCGTTCTACGATGCGGACGACCGGTCTGTTGGACCCAGTGGACGAGGAAATAAGTGGAGGACTGAGCTTGGATACCAGACAGATCGAGTACGGAATGTAGGCTCAGATATCAAGGCTGGAATCGTCGCAGTTGGGTCCTCCCTGAAATCGAAGGTAGTACGTGAGAGAAGCGACACCCCAAGTGTCAACCTCAACAGAGGCAATTCTCAGTTCCTCGACGGGCCGATCCCCCAACACAGCCGGAATAACTCTACGCTCTCGAATCCGGCACATGTTAGTATCAAGGAGAAAGCAACAGACTGGTGGGAGCGTCTGAGAGCGAAAATGAGTTTCGGGTTTGGGAAGAAATCTGAACCAGCAGATCCCTTTGCCGCAGCGCGCGGGATGACCGAGAAGCGAGCAAAAGCCACCGGCTCACCCGATTTTTCGCAACTCCTAGGGATGGACGATAGAGATCTACAGATCCAGGCTGAGCGAAGAAGAGCATCTCTAGCAGGTAACACCGGATCTCTTCCACAGCTAGGAAGTCTAGGCTTGAATTTCAATACCGGCGAGGATCCTTTCGCCGACCCAAAGAAGCCATCTGCAACAGCCAACAACACTTCACCAGGCTGGAAACCTCCCAACGCCAAAGTAGCAAACCCTTTCGCGGACCCAGCACCCAGGACGAATCCTTTTGCTGATCCAGTTTCTCGGCCAGACCCAACAATCCCCAAGTCTAACACATACATCGCCGATATCCGTCGCTCACGCGGCCAATCTATCGACGCAAGCACAACAGCCAATAATGCCACAGCGATGTACAACCGACCTCCATCAACAGCTGTTCAATCCCGGTATCCTTCTTCCCTTGCACCTAGCCGTGACAGCTACCGTGACACGGTATTCTCCTCCTTCTCAGCCAACGTCCGAAAAGGCAAAGGACGGTCCGACCCCTTCGATCTCGAGCGTCCTGAGCTCTGGAAACCGCGGGACTCAAACTTGTACCCCAATCCCTTGAACGGTATCAAAGAAGCCAACCCCGGGTCAGCGTATGCCCAGAATCAAAGGATCATTAGCAACGCAACGTCTACGTCGAAATACAGCAGTGGTACATCATCGCTGGGAGAATGGGGTGATCCTGGACCAGACCTAGGGCCGAGTCAGAATAGTAGTATGAGAGGGAATGCGAGCTCCAATGGCGGCAGTGTCGATTATACGAGTGGGAAGCCGAGTGGGCTAGAAGAGATGGTGAGGGATGGACGGCCGGTGAGTAGGCAGAGTAGTAAGGCGAGTAGTAAGAATGGCGTGGGCAAGGCGATGTGACGAGTGGGACCTGGATGAGACTTCCGTAAGCGAGATGTCACAACTGGTATTCCATTTTTCAAAACAAAAACAGTCTTGGGATAGGGTTTGGAGGGCAACAGGTCTGTGTCGAGCCGAGCCAAGGGCAGATGGCTGATCGGTTTGCTGGTGGCTGTGTGGACGAAGACTTGGTGGACTGTCTTAATGAAGGAATGAGGCCTGGATGGGTCGGTGGATCATAATGATGCCTGATCTTGGTTGGCGTGATCGCATGTCTTCGTTGTTGGCGGTGGAGCGCAGACAGCTATGGGTGGCCCGGTACATAGGCGTTTGCATTTGGTGTTTTATTTTTGCTCTTGTACGTTCGTTGGGCAGGCAAAATACCAGGTAGTGTGATGGGACGGAAGAAGCGTCACGATGAGGTGTGGCTGGTTTAGTTGAGTTGAGTCAATACCAAGAGGAAAGAATCTGAAGCGAGCGGCTACCACTGCTGCCGCTGTAGACTTGCTGACAGTGGTGACCGAGTGGATCTGTCCCGATGTACTAGGTAGCTTAAGATAGGAAGAAAGTCATTTGTATATTCTTGCGTCTATACTACAGTCTCCTGATCTTAATGGGCATGCATGAAAGGAGGATGTTCTCGATGTCTATCTTTTTTGCCCCTACCACACGCCACCCTTGACACTCCTCACTCCTCACTCCGCGCTCCCATCAAACCAACCATCACAAGTCATCGCTTCGTCAATCAATCTTCATGAGCTCGTTTTTTGCCTGCCAAAAGTCACACTTAGTCTCCTTGCCCACAATCCAAGGGAAACACAACAGCAGAGCGCGCGAAGTACGAAGTGCACAGGTAATGTCAAATCAGGTGCTTAGCAATGTAACAACGCAGTAATGGCAACGCAAGGTGGATCTAACTCTTGATAAGAAGACTGTGCCCAGTCATTTCTTCTGGTTGGGTCAAGCCCATAGCCTCGAGAATCGTAGGTGCGACGTCACCGAGGACACCGTCTGTCTTCTTCAGGCTCCAGCCCTTGGGTGCGTTGGCCATGATGAATGGGACCTTGTTGGTGGTGTGCGAGGTTTTTGGCTTTCCGTCTGGGAATTTCATTTCTTCCGCGTTACTAAACGTTGTTAGCGATGCGCCTTACCATCAGTTCAATACTGAGCTTACCCGTGATCTGAAGTGATGAACAGAATATATCCCTCTTCCTTGCAGGTCTCGTAGATGGCCCCAATAGCCTTATCGGTTGTCGCAACACCGATAACAGCTGCATCGTAAACACCAGTGTGACCGACCATATCAGGTGGAGCAAAGTTGTTCATGATGAACTCGAACTTGCCCTCCTTTATCCGCTTGCTCATTTGCTTAGCGACGCCAGCAGCGCTCATCTCTGGTGCCAAGTCGTAAGTAGCAACGTTCTTGTTGGATGGGACAAGATCTTGAGATTCATCTCTCTCTTCAAGAGGGAACACTTTCTCAACGCCACCGTTAAAGAAGAACGTGACGTGAGCGTACTTCTCGGTCTCAGCGACGTGGACTTGCTTGACACCTTGAGTTCCCAAAGTCTCAGCCAGAACATTACCCATGTGCTGAGGCTTGAAAGCAATTGTGAAGGGGTAATCGAGCTTGTATTGTGTCATGGTGGTGAGGTTGATGTTCTTTGGGTACGGGAAGTCCTCCAATGGGGAACGATCAAAGTCTCCGAGCAGTTGAGTGATCTCTCGAACACGATCAGATCGATAGTTGAAAAAGAACACCTCATCGCCATCTGAAAAGTGTTAGTGGTTGGCCATATCAAGTACATGGAGTTCTTACCCTTAATACGGGCCTCCTTGCCGCCAACAATGATTGGCTTCAAAAATTCATCGTTCTCTCCTTTTTCGTACCGCTCCTTGATCGTCTTGACTGGATCTGTGCTTTCCTCACCATCACCCACGCACAAGGCGTTAAGGCCAACCTCAATTCTCTCCCAACGCTTATCGCGGTCCATGGCATAATATCTGCCAACAACAGAAGCGATTTCACCAATTCCAATCTCCTTGATCTTGTCCAATAATCCTTGCATGTAACCTGCTCCGGACTTCGGGTCGGTATCTCGTCCATCGCCGAAGAAGTGAATGTATACGTGAGGAATTCCGACTTCCTTAGCGAGCTTCAGGAGGGCGTAGAGATGGTCTTGTTTGGCGTGCTATTGTTCATTAGCTTTGAAGACCTTGATGAGCAAAAGTACAACATACCACACCGCCATCAGAGATCAAACCGGCCAAATGCAGACGTCCGGTACCATCCCTAGCGGCATTGAAAGTCTTCATGATCACGTCGTTCTTGTTCAATTCGTTGTTCTTGATGGTTTGATCGATTCGGACCACATCCTGCCACACCACACGCCCGGCACCAATGTTCAAGTGTCCGACCTCAGAGTTTCCCATCAGTCCCTCAGGAAGTCCAACGGCCAGCGAGGAAGCCTCCAGTTCGGTGAAGCCATCTGCATTCTTGGAAAAGGCATCCATCACCGGAGTCTCGGCGGCCGCAATCGCATCTCCATCCTTCGGCGACGACTCGCTGGGAATTCCCCAGCCGTCAATAACAACTGCGCCAGACCATAACAATTAGCCATGAAAGCTCCAGATACATGAGGCAGTAGAGAAGAGCCAGTATGTAGTCGGGCTTCTTCTTGATCTGCTGTGACTCGGACACAATGCCTTTGGCCCCCGGAGAGGAACTGGTTGAGGAAGACGCGGAGGCCATATCTGCTCTGCAGAATGGAAGAGATGATGCTGTTGATGATATACATATGGAAATAAAGTTGAGGATACGTGGAATGTTCGGGGAGTACATACTCAGCACCGCCTTATTCTCAACCTTGACCATTTTGGCGAGTGTTCGTTTCGCAGGCTATATGATCGATGTTAGGTGTCCCGTCGGGTACTGCAATTAAAAATAGACCCGCTGGATCAGGGGCAAATAGAGTTCTTACGGTTGGTTGATTGTGGAGGATAAGAATCGAGGTCTTCGAGATTCACTGAATATCTACAGAGAACGAAGGGATTTTTGAGGGATTTTCTCGCTGTCTTTTGCAAGTAAAAGCGAGGCGATAGAGGGGTTGGATGTTGAGACAAGCTGTAGTGGGGTGGTGTTTTGCTTTTCTTGCTGCCCCTCCTCCCCCTCCAACAGATCTGGCAATCGGCGCGATAAGGCTGGATTCTGATTGTCTCGTCCCACGTATTTCGTCCCTTTTCACCCTCTAACCAAACTACCAATCACCTGCTTCAATTGATTTGCAAACTGCCCACGGCAACGGCACAAACACAATCGCGACTAAGATATCGAAGCTATTTGTCAACTTTTGAAATCTAATTAGCAGACCTATCTTGCAACCTCAAGGCCTGGAACGTCATCAAACGACCGCCAAGATGATGTCCACTCCCCAAACAACATACCAGCCAGCCTCACTCATGAATCTCCCCGACGGCCTCTCGCCTGATTCAATCGACACCCTGCCTGTTCTCAGCCAAATCCTCGCGCGCCTACAGACACCCTCGAGCACCTCAGGCGCATCGACGGCGGGCTCACCGCCAGCAGCCTCGCCCTCTCAGATCACCACTGGCAACGGGCCTCTCAATATCAAAGACATTCCTACGGCAACGGATGGCATCAAGCATAAGCTGCAGAAGGCGAGGGTGCTGGTGAAGGAGTTACCAGATATGGAGAGGAGTGTTGAGGAGCAGGAGGAGGAGATGGCGGAGTTGGAGGAGAAGATTAGGAAGCAGAGGGACGTGCTTAGGCGGTTGAGGGAGGTGGGTTTGGAGATCAAGAAAGGGAGGGAGCTGAGGCAACAGAACGGGGGTAGGGATGCTATGGAGTCTTGAGGGTGCTTGAAGTTGAGAGATAAACAACATTGAAGTCCTCATGGGCAAGCTCATATCCCCTTTACACAGATCAGGATGGCAAGCCTCAAGCCCACAAAGTCTCCTGATGACCAGACTTGTCATAATGACCATGCTGGGTACCTGCAATACAACACCAAGGCGAAGGGTGGGAAGAATACTTAGTCCGGGGGGGCATCGTGGAGCTAGCTATCGACTGGCCCAATTGCAAGAAGAGTCAGTCAAGATGGCCATGGTTTATGAGCATTCCATAGAGGATTGCTAAACCCCCAGAGGAAAGGATACCAATGCCAAACTCCCCGCTATAATACATGATATGTTGCCAGATCGCAACGATTGCAAACTATTTATGTCTTACTGTTACGTTTCCAACCTGTTCATTACCTTCCTGGAAGGTTCATTCTCTTTAAGATGTCCTCGAGTCCAACTCCGGGGCCACCTGGAACAACATCTGTCCAAATCTCCTCGTCAAGCTTCTCGTCATCGGGCAAGATGCTCCAATTTGGACTGTGATCTGCCTTGAGCCACTTGAAATCATCAACCTGGTCCCACTGACTCTGGATTGGCGTTTCTTGAATCGTCATCTGAAAGCTGTTAGTGTTGAAGTCAGATAAATTGGGAAGTTAACCTACGTAACACTCAGGGATGGGAGAGAAGCGGACATTGCTGCAATCCTCAATGATGGGACGGCTGCCACAGTGGAGGTATATATCCACATTCTTGCAATCGTGCATCCGGACCTGCCTAGATGCCACAACGATGATACTATTCTCGACTCCAGTGATGTGGGCAGCTCCAGCAACATGTCCAGCAATGATCAGAGAGTCCTTGACACTCTGAAGAGCAAGTCCGGCAAAAGGTGCACCATTGGCGGTTGGGACAGACATATCAACGATACACCTATTCAATTTGGTGAGAGAGCCGGACGCTGTGGCACGAGACGCGGATGAAGGAAGTATGATGTGTAGACGATTATGACCTGAGATATTAACGTTGGTTGCTTGGGAGAAGCTTGGTTTTCGGACAGGCCCTACTGGTCCCTTTGTCATCTCTTCGTTGTAATTTTTGGGGAATGATGGGAGGTCACCAAGGGTGTCCTTGGAATTGGCTTCATTAGGTGGAGTTTTGAGATGTGCCGGCGTGGTAGCAATAGAAGATTCATTGGACGATAGGAGGCTTTGGCCGAATCCTGGCGCTTTGAGACGTTTCTCTTGGGCAAGTTCAGCTGCATCGTTGAGAGATATAGCAGAGTTGTTCTTCTGTTGTTTAAATTGGAACCTAGGCTTGGGAGCAAATTTGGTTCGAGCATCTTGAAGCTTCTCTTGTAAAGCTTTGATTGCCTAGTAGTAATGTCAAAGAGTGAAAATAGATGTCAGAGTAATGTGGAATTACCTGTGAGTAAACCCTTTGATCATAGGCTGGAACGAAGCCTGACGCGTCGGAGACTTCATCCGAAAGTCTAGTGATTCCAGAGTTCACATGGTCAATAGCATCTTGCTTCTCTCCTCCAACCAGGCTGTAGTTCTCAAGCTGTGCAATCTGCTCCTGGAGTTCTGTGCATTCCGCTTGGAAGTGGCGATAGAATCGCTGATTGATATCCGACTGGGAGATCGTAGAGGGCTGGACGGGTGCCACGGGTGGTTCCATCTTTTCGTTCAGGACCATTACACGGACGATGTCGTGTCTCGGGATCAGTGCCACAGGAGATATTCTGTATAAGCTCGATCTTCTTATAAGTCTCTGAGGACTGTGGGAATATAAGAAGTGGTGAGACTCGTCAAGACTGTCAAGACAGCGTGATGTCGTCAGTGGCTGCGTGGGGAGGACGGGGCTAACGCAGAAGTCCTCAGGGACTTGAGGAACTTCGGAGGCAAGAACCTTAAAGAGGCTCCCCCAATGACCGGCAGACAGGAGGTGTTGAAGGATCTGAAGTAGTGAAAAAGTGGCTGCTGTAGCTACGGCGGCTAATTCAAATAAAAGGCGCTCAGTTCGTAGCAAGATCGGTACCTTTTCGAGTCTGCACTTGGTTCACTGTGGTGATTTGGAGATTGTTGACCTTGACTTTGAAAAGCGGGGGAGAATGGCGCGCATCTGGACTGCGGGGTAGTTAATCTCACACGTGACCAGATCCGTGGCTTTATGTCCAGAATTTCCAGGTTCTTTTGCTCCGCATTTAGTAGGGAATGGTCATACAATATTACTGTTGGGGTTCGTCTTGTATAGTGGTCCATTCATAACTCTTCTCTTCACGCGAAATGGGAGATCCCAAATGTAGAGGCTGATTGGAGTCGTTTTCACGACGGCTTGTTCAAAAATGATCAAGTACAGGAATTTCGCTCTTTCCTTCATGAACAGAGATTAATTGAATGAACAGAGAGGAGCTGACCTTCTCACATAGAAATTCGCTATATGGAAACTTTATATAGAGGCTAGAAACCAAGAAGCGATTAGATGTACTTCATGGGGTCAAAGAAAGCTTTTACAATGAATAGAAATGATAAAGAAGCTTCTGCAGTCACTTCCGGGACATTTCTTGAGCCGGCGCTCAATATGCTTAGTTTAGCAGCACTGGGCATTGCTTTGAAAGGTACAACTCCGCTTCCATGCCTCGAAAACGGATAACTATAACAACCAAAAACTTGATCATCGCTATAGCAGGACATGACTAGCTGAAGCGGGACACGCGAGTCCTTCAGTGGAGATGGGTCGCATACTTCTCATGCGCCAAAAGGATTCGTATTTTGCTCGCTAAAAACGAAGAAAAGACACTTGTCTTGCAAATAAATCCGCTGAGCAGCCTCGAAATACATATCCAACACGCAGAAAACTTTGAATGAAATGCCATATTCATATGTACAGTACAATCCAGACTCAGTTTGTTGACCCAACACAAAGAGAAATGTCTATGACTTCGCCGGCACCTCAATTCCATACTTCTCCTTAATTCTCTCCCTCCTCCTCTCATCGTAACCTGGTGCGTAGATCCCTAAAGCAAATATTAGCTTGCAGATAAACCCCTTCAAAGGTGAACATACCCCTTCCCTCTCCAATCTCCGAAATTGTTTGGTCAATTGGCCGTCTGCGATTCTTCCTCAGAGCTTCCTTTCGATCGAACTCATCCATTTCAGGATCTTTCCTATATCCCGTCAAAGCTCCGCCTGTATAATCGTACGCGCCCAGAACCACAGCTGTCAGTGCTCCAAATCCTAGAACTGCGGGAGTCGAGCCGACTATAGCGATGAATTAGCATCGCTTTCTCTGAGTAGATCAACCCTTGTACGTACATCTCAAGCCCAGTACAGATCCAGCCAGGAATCCACCTAGTGCCGTATTCAAGCTATCGTCCTTCTCTCGTAGGTTGGCGGATGCAAATCTGGTAAACTCGTATGTGCCTCCAACCGCAGCTGTGGTGTTGTCAGACAAGTCAAAAGCGAAGTCGGACAATCATTGAAGACCTACCAAACACAGCAATTGTGCCTCCTGTCTTCGTGAACACTCCCCAAGGGCTGACGTTCCTCTTCGTTAAGGTATTCTGGATCGCGGAGACCAGTCCTCCAGCCGCACCGGTGATCATTGTGCCATTGATGGCCGCCTTTACGGCATCCTTGGGGTGATATTGCTCATCTGCTGGTGCCATATTGAGTGCAGCAACTGAACAATTGGTTTGATGGGTCCAGTTGGGTCAGAGGTCGTTGACTTTGAAGTTGCTAGTGTAGAGAGCTCGGGGCGCGGAAGCCTTAGGACGAGGTTAAACCCTTTTAGGCAGCATTGTATCGGATCTAGATCGAGGAAGCTACAACTTACCAACGAAGCTCACGCTGAGCTTTCTAAGGCAGAGAGACGGGAGCTTTGAATACGTGATCGAGTCTGCAGTTGCATGCAAACTACCTCTGAATCTTGAAGTCGTCTCTCACCTTAGTCTAGGCATATTCACTGGGCACCGTCACCTTCTTTCGCTTGTGATCCACATCTCTACAACATCTCCTATGACGACCCTCTCGATCACCTTCGATGCTACACCACGACGTTGAAGCCTCCGAATGACCTTGAAGGGCGCCATTTCCAACTGCACAGTCGATTCAGCCCTCAGCGATTCCACACTGCCCTCTGGCAGTTGTTCTGGCACTGGAGACAGGATCAAGCAGCCCCATAACAGCTCAGTACTCGGAGGCGGCGGACGCGGCGGACGGGAAGGCTGAGCAGTACAGATCACAAAAGCACCTTAGTACATGACATTTCGCCGCGACCACACGCTCGACTTGATTTCATCTCTCTTACGCATCCGCCTGGGTAGTAGCTGATCTGCTTTCGAAACAAAAGATACCGACCTTTTACGAAAGTACTAGAGAGCAGCTGGGACATTGGCATCATTTGAAGTGCGCCGAAGGAATATCGCAGAAACTACAGCCTTATAGTCATCTAAAGCTGGAAACCGGGCACTTTGGTCCATAGGGAAGAACAAAACCGAAGCTTCCAAAGTCGCCAAAAGTCCACGTACATGCACCGGCAATAATGGACAGACTTCCCTCAGGGCCAGGTTTGATACTCTTCCTATCTCTGATAATCTTCGAGGATTACTAACGTCGAAACCACCTCCAGGAAAGACTGCCCCTAGACTAATTCTTGATCTCCTCAACTACGACCCAAAGAAGAACTACAACAAGAATCTGCTAGTAGATCCGGCGCCAAAATGGAGGAAAGGTCTCTGGGACGCCGCACATCCTCAGGCTTGCCGGCACTCTCTCATGAGAAAGGAGCAAACACGCGCCCCTGTATCGGACGACGAGCAACCAGATGCCGACACCTCATATTCAGTTGCCGCGTACTGTAACAAATGCCGGCTCCATTTTATGATCAACGTAGGCTACGAGCGGCAGAACGACTTTCAAATACCTTGCAGACAGTCGGACAAGGAAAGCCCTCTACATCACTTTTGCCTACAAGAATCTATAATTGGGAAGGAGTATAGAGAGAGATTCGGTGTTGATAAACGTGATCATTTGATCGAGGCTCATCGATGGGGATGTTCTGCATCAAATTGTCCTGCGCTTCTGGAGGTTCGAATATCTTCCCCGCGACTTGGGAAATCCCTCGTCGATATGATCGTCGACAAACAGAGGCTCGAGGCGCGAGGTCGTAAGGAAATAGCAAGGGAACCTGCGAGATATCAGGGCATGGAGCCAGTGGGACCTGTTTCGGCTCTGTGGTACTTACGGTCATATCTCAGTGATGCCAAAGCTGCAAAAGATTCGGCCAGCCTAAAGAAAATTGCCAAGCGAAACAAAAAATTCGTCATGGCATTTGGAAACGAGTGTAATGATCTCTTCGAGACTCTTGGATTCACAGAGATTGAAGAACCAGCCGAAGCACCCGAGGTAAGTCAGGAACCACCTGCACCTCAAGCTAAGTTGACTTATGACTGCATAGGAGGGCACAAATGGGTTTTGGCAGCTGCCTGTCGTTACAGATGACAACATCGCATTCATTGAAGATGTCATCTTCGAGATCGATGTCTTAATACAGAATCTACCGCTTTCAGAACAAAATCCTGCATATATGAGGGTTATGGTCAGACCAGTTCCGGCATTGAAGGATATCGAGAGAAGTCTTGGCTATTTTGATTATCCGACAAGATCCAGAACGATTGATCTCGTAACGGAGGAGCACCCATACTACAAGAGTTTAGGAGCTGTCGAGACCTTCAACGATGATTATCTGAGCTGGGCGTACGATCGACAATGTCTCTGTGATCCACTCAATAAACCCTACTACTTCGACTGTCTAGAAGATCTCGCGAAGGGCCGCGGAAGCCCAGACCTTCAGCTGAAAGTTACAATGGCAGTTTCTTTGGGCGAGTATGGCTTAAAGCAACTGGAAGATTCCTTCAAATTTTTCGGCTTAGATCCAGCAACAAAGGAAGGCGATGACCACATTATGGGCGTGTATAAATCTCGTATTGCCTCAGCGCCACGACAAAAGGAAGAAGCCAAGGCCTGCCTTCTCATCATCGCAAAACACCGAAAGAGTGAAGGCATTGAAGCTCTTGCAAACGACAACACGATGTCTTTCGAAGAAGCCCTTGAGTTCTTGGACGTCACGGCTACCACTGCTTCTGATAGTATAGAAGCTGCTGCGATTGCAATGGTAAGGGCGTCCACTGTTTCTCTCTGGATTTAAACTAATTTCGAAACCTCCACAGGCACTAGATGGGGACAAAGCGAGAGTTGCACGCGCATTAAGAGTCATTGCCAACCAACGTCCAGAAGATCTGACTCTTCAGAGAGCAGCAGCACAGATGGAGTCTGGTAACGGAGAGTTTGCTTTGGATGTCAGTGAAGCATACAACCGATTGCAGATCGGAGCTTCTGGTCCAAATCTCCCAGATGAGACAGTGCTTACCTATTATCAAAGCCTTTCCAGTGGAGCACCGTCTGGATCCAAGGACAGTTTTGCGGAAGCTTTGCGCACTATTGCACTGCATCGAGACAGCATCTTCTTGCTGAGAAAACTTGATGATCCAAACGCGGTTGTGCACGCCAGCACAGCAGAACCTGTTGGACTCGATAATATCGGCAATACCTGCTATCTCAATAGCTTACTCCAGTACTACTATACCATTAAGCCCGTACGCGATATGGTAATAGATTTCGAGAAGCATTGCATGACTCTCAGTGAAGATAATCTGAAGATCAAGCGCGTTGGCGGTCGCATTGTTGACAAGTCCGAAATCATCAAGGCACAGAAATGTAAGAGAGATCACTATCTGAATGAGTCATGTATGCTAACTTTTCAGTCGTTGGTGAACTTCACAATCTGTTCGAAAATCTCAAGACGGCATCAACGCGCTCGGTCAAACCTACGAAGGAACTGGCCGAGTTAACAATTTTCAGCTCCGAAAAGCAGGGAGAATTTCTTGAGCGACGCAAGTCCATCAGCAGCCCTTCCGGTCCACCAAATATCGCCTCGATCATGGGTGCTCCTGTGTTCGGCCCTCAACTGCCACCGACACCTCTGACCCCGCCGTCTTCTTCTAAGTCTCCCGACGATGACATTGAGATGATTGACAACCCAGGCGACAACGTAGAAGCTCGTGATGATAGCAGTGAGGCTACGCTTGTGGATATTGACCAAGTTCCGCTCATTGCGGATAAGGACTCTACCGGTCTGTCCACAAAAGATACGCCTACCTCAGACATAGACGCAGACGCTGTGATGGTCAATGGAGGCGGTGATGGGGACGATGCATCAAGACCTTTATCTCCACCTGAGAAGCCGCCCCCTATACCTCCACGTAACAAATCCGGACTAGTAATTTCCACGACTGACAATAAGGATCTCGCTGCCGACGATGAACTTTGGAGATTTGGAACACAGCAAGATGTTACCGAGGTCATCGGAAATGTTACTTACAGATTGCAATGTGCTATCAAGCCGACTAGCTTCGAGGAAGGATCTGGAGAGCAGATCGATGTCATCAGAGATACCTTCTTCGGCACAAACACAACCTATACCGAGAAAGGTCATACTACGGAGACGAAGGTGGAAGCCTGGCCTACCATCATTGCATTTCCCGGCAAGGAAGGTGATGTTCGGGACCTTTACGAGGCGATCGATGTCATATATGACGAACAATACGTGGAAGTCGAGAACAAGAAGTGTCCGCAACATTTTTCGATCAGCAAGCTTCCCGAGATACTTCAAATTCAGATCCAACGAACTGACTTCGACCCTGTACGGCAAACCTCCTACAAGAATCGCACGCCGGTTGCGTTTCCAGAGACACTCTACATGGACAGATATGTCGCTACCGAGGATCTCGATTCTGTCGTCATGCGACGCCGTCGTGAGACATGGAAATGGAAGTCTCAGCTCCGATCGCTAGAAGCCAGACAGGAAGCTCTGAAAAACAGCAAGGAGGACATCAACGTCCCTGATGCCCTCCTTGCGGTTAAAGACTACGTCAAAGCACTCCAAGAAGAGGAGATTGAGGGAATCGAAATCGACCCCGCGCTTCCTGACGCCCTAGAAGATCGGATTTCCCAAGTCGCGTCAGAGCTTGAGGAGATCAGCAAGCAGGTTAATGTTCTCAAAAAGAGTCTCAAAGAGCAGTTTACCGATATGCGCGAGCATGAATATAAGTTGCATTCCGTCTTCATCCATCGAGGTGAGGCAGGTGGCGGTCACTATTGGGTTTATATTTACGATTTCGAGCACGATATCTGGCGCGAATACAACGACGAACACGTCTCGGAAGTCAAGGATCGCCGCAGAATTTTTGACCAAACAGGTTCTGCTGAAGGTACCCCTTACTATCTTGTATACGTCAAAACACAGCGATTACGGGAACTGGTGGACGTTGTATGCAGGGAGGTTCAGGAGGAACCGGTTGAGTTGGACACTTGGAATGGACAGATGGACGGCGTGGTGAAAGAGGTTGAGGGTGAAGGCGAGGACGTACGACACATTGAACATGTCAAGCCCCGGCCACTTCGACCCAAGCCTCCGGTCAAAGAATGGGGTGCTGCCGTTGAGCAAACATATGACGCAAATGGAAATACTTGGTAAAGTTATTCAATGTACATGTAGATGAGAGTGAGGAGCGTGCTTCTGGAGGTAGTTTTATGGCATGGAGCAATGGCATGGCGTGGGCATGAACGTATGATATGAACGAAGGAAAGAAGGAAAGAGCAAATTCTTCAGCGATGATATCCCATCCTATTCTGGCATGTACCTTGATTCTTGGGAAGGATTAAGTAGCAAGCAAGAGAGTGCTTGCTTGCTTGTTGGTAGCATCACCCTACCTAGCTTCAGAGCAATCGGAAGAAGCATCTTGAACAATGAGTGTCCTGCAATTCTTTGGACACATCTGATTTCTTATGTTATGGGATACCCATAATCCCTACGATTTTGTTGAGACAACAGAAGTGATGAGCTCGATCTCTGCCTGAAAGTGTCAAAATAAATTTGTGACATTGTGTGAAATGCGCATAATCCGCGCGTTTCAGGCCCATACCGTGCCGTCAGCACCGACAGCGCTTTACAAAATTCGCTAAACATATTGGTGACATTCAGCTCAAATCAGAGCTTGCGTGCGTCTTCCATCTGTTTGATTACACAGATGCGGATATGAGTGGCGCTGGACTCAATACAACCTAAGTTTGCGGAGAATAAATGGGTGAATGTCCAGATCTTGCTCTAACCAGAAATTTCGAGTCCGGAGGACAAGGATAGGTCAGGATGTGGTGAGTTGAGACGGAGGAAAAGAGTATCGTGGTATCATTTCATCAACATATCTCATCTGTGCTCAAAATGCCTTCATAACCTTCCCACCACCTTTCTGCCATAACCATATCGCCTCCACAGCATACGCCTTACTCCCCTGATGCCCACCTTCGGCACCAGCAGCTTCCTCCAACGTGTCCATGACCTTTCCACCCTCCACACACTGCCATAACCCTTTTGTGATCTCGCTGTCCGGACCTCCCCACTCCCCTCTCCCGAGTCTATATAACAGTCTCCCTAGCGTTTGGAACGCCATACACCTCTGCGCCGGGAACGCAGATCTAGCCAGTCTCGCTAGCTCAGGAACCGTATACCCCGCCGCTTCCGGCGCCTCTCCATGGTGATGCAATCCCTTCGTAACAGGCACCGCCCTTGCGATCCTAGGCGGTAATAACCCGCCTCTGAAATCGAATCGGAGCGCCGAAGCAGATAGGCCCTGGCTAGAAGGGTAATAGGGTGACTCTTGATCTGCGATCGAGCCATGTGTAGGGATAGGTGCCATCCATGCTAATTTTGAGGGGTCGGCAGGGAGGTTGGGGAAGTATTTCGTGTGGAGATTTTCGAGGAAGGAGGGGTCTGAGGGGTCGAGATCGGGGACTGAAGGAGCGGTTGGGAAGTGCATGGTTGGGTGGACATCTGGAGGAAGGGGTTCGTTGGGAATCGAGGATGCAGGTTGGAGGTTGATGGGTTGGGTGGGTTCGCTGTCGTGGTCGCCTTCAAAGCGGACGGATTTGGGGGCTTCAATTCGTTTACCTAATGGTTTGGGAACTGCGACGCTTTCCTTCTCTGTCAGAGGCTTTTGTTGTACCTTCTCTTGTGGTTTGAGTGATTTCTCTTTCTCCTCCATCGTGGCTGTAGGAGGATCAATTCCCGTATCGCCTCTTCCCTCGTCAAGATTCGATCTCTTCAGGAGCATCTCAAGTAAGGCTGGGTTCAGTCCAGCCATGAGCTCATTTCTCTCCTCCTCAATCTCTTCTGCAGACATAGCGGCTAGCCTCCGATTATTCTCCTCGTCTATCCGCCGCCGTTCTTCATCCATACTGAGATTGTTCTGTGAGGCGTTAGTCTGCGTGTGTCGCAACGCAAAAGCATTAGGCGTATCTGCCACTACAGGCCTCGCAGATTGCGATCCAGCTCTCTGCTGTTTGAAGGCTGACATCCTTGTGCGCTTCTTGTGTTCGGGAAACCCAGTAGGTGTGCTCTTCATCTTTGGTGCTGATGGAGGGGCAGCGATTTCGCGTTCTTTGATATCTCCTACGAAAGGAGAAGATATTGACGGGAACGCATTTTTTGAGGTGTTCGAGCTAGTATTTGGCTGCTCATCATCATCGGAAAGGTCGATCTCGAATCGTTGTCCGCGTAGATCCATATTTGCAGTCGAGAAATAATTTGGTTGTATTCTTGATGGAGGTATCAACCCGCCGCTTGATGATCAATCGCAAATTTAAGGTTTGCCGATGCATGGACCAGCGCTAGTCAGACCCCTGCCTTCCTTGTGGTAGCCTTGCATGCTGCGAAGTTAGCCTCACGGAGCTCTTAGCCGAGAGGACAAAACAAACATCGAAATTGACAATCTTCCTTGCTAATCGTGCATCGTCGCAAGTATGGCTTTGCTTTTCCTGTTTCGAATATTTGTTGACACTTGATGTAGTCTGTATAAATTTCCGAAAGGCTACAATTAGCTTCAAGTGAATATATAAGTCACACAGAGCCAACTATCAGAATCGTAAACGCCTGCAGCGACTTCAAGGCTGAAATTCGTCGTTTGGAGGTTGGGACTTGCCGGGTAGTCTTCGCTGTCATTGGTTACCCTGCATTGGCCATGTCACATCATGTTGATTGCCTTTTCGTCAAGTCCCGTCAGACGGAGCCAGATGCACATCCGGCAATGCTGCCTCTCAGACTGCCTTGTTGGGGAAAGTGATAGCTGGTGGTCTGTCATTAGCAGCCGGCTAGATACCATACTTTTTCGTATCGCGCGCACTGTCATTCCGTGGAAACAACGTAGGATCTCAAGGATCGATTGATACAGAATTCAACCGCGAATCAAATGCTCATCAACCCTGTGGTCAGCCAAAAGCCACATTACTTATTGAACAACCAACCGCAGCATACCATGCACTTGTAACTATGCAGGTCGTGTCAAATAGCCATCCATCCTTAGGTACCCACGAGTCGTTCCACTCGACCTCTCAACTCTCAGAGTCTCAAAGTCTCAGACATGCCGCTCCCCTTTTCTCGCTCGCATCTCCGATCATGCTGTCCTACTTGACCTGAGTACCTACCTCCTGGCTGCTTTTCTTCCATGCTGGATCAAACGTAGCGCCGTATTCGCTGATTCGCTCGTACTGTACCAGTCCAGTCCAGTCCAGTCCAGTCCAGTCCAGTCCATTCCATTCCAGTCCAGCCATCCGGTCAGTCGGTTGACTTACCTGACTTTTATCCATCCACTCCACCTCACTCCACTCCACTCCACTCCACTCGCTCTGTCTGTCTGTCTGTCTGTCTGTCTGTCTGTCTGTCAATCGTAAGGCCAAGCTTCCAGGTCCTTTCCCTTGCTCGCCAAACCATGCTGTACCGTAACCGTAGCTTTTCCTCTTCCATGCTCACGCACCTGCACCTGCACGCCCATGACATACATGCCTGAGGAAGTTTACTCGATGCACCGTCCGACGTATCCTTCCTTTCTTCCCCTTCCCCTTCCCCTTCCGCTTCCCCTTCCCCTTCCCCTTCCCCTTCCCCTTCCCCTTCAACCTCTCTTCCATGCATGTGCACCCGCTGTTCTTTTGCCCTTCCCGACTTGGTAGATTGTGAAATTAGAGTAGTCGCTTGTATGTTCCTAGTCTCGAATTCCGCCAGCCAGTTCTCACTCACAATCTTTATGAGGCCCAAACTGGCACGTCCGCGTCCCCTTCATATCTTTCTTCCCGCCCAACACGACACTCTTTCTCACTTTTTACAACCACAACTGCACATCTCCGCAATACTACAATTCGACGTTTTCATCGATATCGTAACATAGTGCATCGATCACGACTTTCAAATACCTGCATTCGATTCCGATAATTCGTCTCTTTCGTTCTACCGTTCTAGAAGGCCCACTACGGCCCTGCAACCTGCAGTAGTGTCCGATTTCGCATTTTCGTGTTGTCGTGTCGTCTTTTGAAGCTATTCAGAAGTCCCCACGAACACCGTTTGTCGTCACGTTTCTTCCGCCTCAGACCCCAGAATTAGCAACTGCATCGCCTGCATCTCGACGACGCCTCTTTCAGGTCTCCTCATGGTTTCTAATATCTGCGTCTACTAATTCCTATCATTTGTCCTTCCCTGGCCAAACCGCCCTTCACAATGGCCGCTGAACGCCGTCGGACCCAGGATGGGGCTCGAAGTGTTTCACCCAGTGACCTCTCGTCACCACCACGATCAAGTCCGGAGGCAGCATCTCCGTCGGCGCAATTCCAGAACGATTTCAGTAATAATAATAATAACAACTCGACAAACAATTCCAGCATCACCGTAAATCCTCCAGGTGTTGCACTGAGCCCGGCCGATCAGAAGCCGCCCCGCAAGAAACCCGGTCGGAAGCCAGGATCCACCAACAAGCCGAAAGCCAATGCAGAAGGCAGCTCGGCCACCACCATCAATGCCGATGCTCCCAAAGTCAGGAAGCAGCGCAGACCAAAAGATCCCAATGCACCTGTCCAGCGAAGAAAGAGGGCGACAAATCCTGATGGCTCGAATCAACTCGACATTAGATTCGCTAACGACGTCAGACCGCAGCAACCGCCGCACCCCGAGGCCCCGCCAAATTTTCATGTTCCGGTTCTAGCTTCCCAATCTGGAAAACATGAAGATATACAGCAACGACCCATTCAATCGTTTTTCAACGCTCCACCACCGCAACATTCTCCTCCAGTTCCTCACCAACCTCCTCCACAACAACATGTGCAACAACAGGCCATGCGCACCAGCGGTCAGAACTACGATCCTATTCGATCAAATTATGATCCCGTTAGAGAGACAGTCGTTAGTCACAGCCCGTATGGAAACCCCCAAACTTCGCCGAGTCACGCCCACTCTATGAATCGTGCGAGCGCGTCGCCTTCAATCTCCAGCCTTGTCGACCCGCCAAACCATGCCCTCACTTCACCTTCTATTGCCACACAGTCTTTCTACCAACAGCAACAACAACAATCTCGACTGCACCAAACCGACGGCCCTTCTTCTGTACCTCCATCCCCAACTATTAACAGAATGGGCCCTGGTGCTCAAGCTGAGCTTTCTGTTGCCCCACCACCTGGTCCTGTGATTCTTGGTTCGAGAAAGCCAGAAATCTTCCCACCTATGCAACATGGTCCCTCGACTATCTCAAAGAAGATAGGCCCGGCCAGCACTGCAACGTCGTCGACAGCAGCATCCCCAAAGCCGCACAAAGCTAAGGAGCCAAAGGAGAAAGACAAAGAGCTTTTTCCAGCACCCCCTCCACTCCCAGGATCTGGCCTTATGGGTATTGGTGGTGGTGGCCCAGCAGATGGAACAGAATTCCGCGCCCCAACTGTTATCCTGAAGATTCCTATGAACGGAGAGGTGAACAAATACATCAACTTCACTCGTTTGGCCGAAGAGCAGTATGGATGGGATGCGCTGCACCCTCGGTTGGCTGCGCAACGTGATCGTCTAGCACGCGTCGCTGCTGCTGGTGCTGCTCTTGAGCGCAATGGCTCGAACAAGGACAGTGGAGATGAGATGTCGCTTGATTCTGAAGCTGAGGGCGAAGGAAGCAACATTGAGATGGGTGGTATGAGCGACGGACGAACTGGCACTGATGGCGGCAAGAAGGTCCCCAAGAAGAGAAAGATGAAGGAAGATGAGTATGATAAAGATGATGGATTCGTCGACGATACCGAGCTTCTCTGGGAAGAACAAGCTGCTGCTACGAACGATGGCTTCTTCGTGTACTCTGGACCGCTCGTACCAGAGGGAGAGAAGCCTACACTGGAGACAAGGTATGCTCAAGTCAAAGTCTGCTGCAGAAAGTCACTAACAATGAAGCAGAGCAGATGGCGCACCAAAGCGTGGTCGTGGGCGTGGCAGTCGTGGTGGACGTATATCAGGCGGCCGAGGCGCTACTCTGCTTCTCAATGGCAATATTCCGGTCCGTCCAAATGGTCTTCCCGCACATGGACCCGGATCTCGAGGTGGTTCGACAACCCGCAAGCCCCGAATCACGAAGGCCGATCGTGCCCGCATGGAACAGGAGAAGCTCGAGAGAGAGAAGATGGGATCAATGGCTTCTATGCCTGGAGGGTATGGAAGCATGCCTCATTTGGCCAGTGCTCCTAGCAACCTTGGATCAACACCTATGGTCTTCAACCAGTGAGGAGTTGATTTTGGGTTCTGTTAGTTGGTTTGCAAGGACTTGATTATGGTGTTGTAACATTGGTCGGCGTTTAGTGGTTGCGTTGTTGCATCAGAAAGACTGGTCAAGTAGTGGCTTTTGTGTATAATAATTTGCTTCACTCTGCATTGCGAGGGTGGAAAAGTAGCATAAGAGAGATTGAAGATCTTTGCGTGATCCATAGCTGACGTTTCACACCGCTGCGAAGTGAGGTGCGCATGTTTATCACATTTTTTTATCTTAGGAAATACGAAGTTAAGAAGTAGGAGATGGGTTGACTTATCTACAATGGATCTAAAAGCATATAAAGGCTAGGAATATTGCTTTGGATTTTGATGCCATGTCTTGAACTGAGGTCAGATGAAGCTAGCACCCCAGCTACCCCGGAATTTAAAAGCGGCATCGGCGTTCGTCAACTTCACAAGCTTGCCAGGAAAAATCAACAATACAAGAACACTATCTTGCGCCAATTTCCCTCTCACAAACCTCACAATGGCGACCGCGCAGCCCGAAAAGAAGAAGGAGAGACCTAGCGCGTTGCGCTCAATTATTGCTGGGTCTACTGCTGGAGCTGTCGAGATTGGTATGCCCCTCACCATGAATCATCGGAGCTTTGCTAACTTATGTCTAGCTATTACTTACCCTGCTGAATGTACGTCTGTGACTTCAGCTGGCTCTAAATACTAGGATCACTCCGCATTATGCTCTAAAGTTGGACAACTTGTGAACAGGGAGGATACAGTAGCAAGAACTTGGCTGACAGGTCCTGGCAGTCGCGAAGACTCGAACACAATTAAATCGCAGATTAGCAGATGGACAGAAGCTTCCCTGGCCACCGTTTGGCAAAGCCTGGTACGCAGGATGTACGACTTTGATCATTGGCAATTCACTGAAAGCTGGAATCCGTATGCCCCTCCAGATTCTGGCCTCGAGCTCTACAACCTCACAAGCTACATTTCTGACAGGTTTGTAGGATTCGTGGCTTTCGATCAGTATAAGTCTATGTTACAAGATGCGGATGGCAAGATCTCAGGTCCAAGAACAGTTATTGCTGGATTTGGTGCAGGTGTCACAGAGTCATTACTTGCTGTGACGCCCTTTGAGAGTATTAAGACTACATTGTACGCAGTCTCTATTATTGTCATTGCTCAAGGATCACAGTTTAACAGTATCCAGAATCGATGACCGCAAAAGCGCCAACCCTCGAATGCGAGGCTTCCTTCATGCCGTCCCGATCATCGCCCGTGAACGCGGCCTCAGAGGCTTCTTCCAAGGCTTTGTTCCAACCACTGCCCGTCAAGCTGCGAACAGCGCAACACGATTCGGATCGTATACCTTCCTGCGCCAGCTCGCACAATCTTACACAGCACCGGGCGAGAAGTTGGGCACGATGGCTACATTTGGAATTGGTGGAATTGCTGGTCTGATTACTGTCTACGTCACTCAACCGCTTGATACAATCAAGACGAGGATGCAGAGTATTGAGGCGAGGAGTCTGTACAAGAACAGCTTTGCGTGTGCGGCACTAATTGCGAAGAATGAGGGGATCTTGACGTTCTGGAGTGGTGCATTGCCGAGGTTGGTGAGATTGATGTTGAGTGGTGGAATTGTGTTTACTATGTATGAGAAGAGTATCGATTTGATGGATAGGTTGGATCCGGAAAAGAAGTACATCTGAACGGTGGCAGATGACGCAATATGGGCTGTATAGACTTCTGCATGAAGCATGGCGTTGGGAGTCTAAATGTGGTTGAATGGAGTCGTGATATTGAAATGTACAATTCTTCTAAAAAAAATATCATCAAAAGCATAGAGCTTCGCCATTGTACAGCTCTGTCCATAACGCCAGTATATGTACAGTATTTGTATAGCCTCAATACTCCATTACTGAAATCGTAAGAAGCCCTTCCAGCGTTTAATCGTCCTCTCCATCCAACTACTCCTCGGCGCCTCCTCTAGTTCCTTGATCAAGTTCGTGTAATGATTCGGATTACTCTTCGGCGTCATCAACTCGCCCTTTATCGGATACTATGCATTCACAACCCATCAGCTTCTTTCCTTCAAACACTTCAGTCTCGCAAGACCCAGAGCCTCCTCGTCAATGTAAAACAAACCTTCCTCGAATAGCGGCTCTCCAACAGCGAGTACAGCACATTCGCCTGCTCCAACTCCAACTTCTCATCTATAGGGCTGTTTGCGACAGCTTGTGCTTGCGTGTTGCCTGTTTGGGAGGGTTGCGAGGATACAGGCAGGAACCTTTGTTCAAGTCGCTTTCGCATTATTTGGGGAAATTGACAGTCGGGTCTTAGATTATCGACGGGCCAGCGCGAAAGAGCCCGAATGTAATGTTTGTAGGCGATCTTGGTAGGAGGTTAGCATTTTCATGATAGATATCTTATGGGTAGAGTGGAGGAGGCATACCGATTTCGACATTGTCAATCGCTGAATGTTGAACGTCGGGATATTATTATTGACTCTTTACAGTTCGTCCCCTCTCAAAATATTCCCCAAGTCATGACGTGCATATGCTTGCTCCATGAAAATGTGACCAGGGTCTTGGTCTTGGTCTTGGGAGCGGGCGCATTAGCGCTTAACTCGACGCAGACACAGCCTCAGATAGTCCGACAACTCCGCGCCGTCCACGACCACGCATCGTCTCCTGAGGCGCCTGATTACATACCACCAACATCACCACCACCACGCTCCTTGCCTATCCACTACCTTCCATTCACTTTATACCCAGGCCGCGGTCCGGGTCGACGGCGACGGTCTTCATTCTCTTTGTTCCTAACATAATACCTTGTTCTTCTTCTCCATACTCCTCCTTTACCCCTTCAAAATGTCCTCTCAGCGCTATGAAAGAGTACGTCTCACCGCAGCCAAGCCTCGCCACGCAACGACGATTCTGAACAACCTAATTGAATATTTCTCTAACACTTATCACCAGGTATCTGCGAATGATGCAGAGACTCCAATAAGTCCTACGATTCCCTCCTCGCCACCTCCATCTTTCCGATCGCGAGCCTCCTCCCCGACTTCGCGACACACAGCCGTGGATCAGAATCTCGCCGACACTTTCGATGCAGATGGATCGGACAGCGATGAGGATAATGATGGTGATGATAGACAGAGGTTAATGCGGGGGACACCGACATCCTCGTCCACCGATCAAATTGATAATCAGTCTACTTTGACCCCCACCAGCGATGATTCAAGGCCGATCGTCGAGAGAAGGCAGACGCATATTCCAGTTTTTACGGCGCCCCCTCCTCAGACAAATGGAAGAGTGTATGGCGGTGGATCAGGATCAGACGGAGTTTTTGCGAACCTCAGTGCAAAGCCAGAGCGGGGTGAGAAGTTGGAGGAACATCCACCTGTAGGTTTAACTTCTTGGCATGACAAGGCTATCTGCTAACAGGGCTACAGACATATGAACAAGCAGCAGCAGATTCAGCACCTCCATATTGGGAAACCACAATTCTTGCACCTGGGATGGGCGGACCAGATGAAGTCTACGTCGATGGTCTACCTGTGGGCTCCGTTTTCTCCTTTATCTGGAACGGCATGATTTCAATGTCCTTCCAACTCGTCGGTTTCCTCCTCACCTATCTCCTTCACACCACACACGCAGCCAAGAATGGATCTCGTGCCGGACTTGGAATCACCCTTGTTCAATATGGTTTCTACATGAAGGGTTCCGGCGGCATGACACCCCCAGCAAACGGCCAAGACCCCACCTACCAACAGCCTCCGGACCCCAACAGTCACGATTTCGACCCCAATGCAGTCAATGGAAATTCAGGACAAGGCATGGACTCGGGGTCTGGAGGCTGGGGCGACATTGCAACGAATGACTGGTTGGCTTATATCCTGATGATAGTCGGATGGTTTATTTTGATTCGGGCAGTCAGCGATTTCTTGAGGGCGAGGAGACACGAACAGTTGGTCCTGCAAAGTCCAGAGCGAGGGTTGAATGTACCTATAATCGCTACTGGGGAAGAACCTGCTACTGTGGTCTGAGCCGAGCCGTTAACTTGTCGATATCGATTGCGTGGGCGTTCATATGGGATGGAAGGGCAAAGAGTCTATGTGTTTGGACTAAGTTCAAGAAATAGCAGCAGACCAGGGCGTTCTTATTTGGCGCTAGGCTAGGAAATGTTAGATATGAGTATCGAGTATATCAATCGCGTCTTATGAGATTTCGCTCAGTTCTTCCCTACCTTTTCCGTTCCGTATCCCCTCATACTTTTCGTATTCTCAGATGCGTAGCACAAGTGTGCAGCGTAGGATTGTTTTCATGCTTGTTATTGTCTTGCTTGATTGCATGCCCAATTTATCTAGGTCTAAGAAACGCATCTGCTTCTAGAAGATAATGGTAACTTCAGTTCCGTCACTTGCTATCCCAAATACTTTCTTGCCTCCCATTTACTCAACGGGTAGGAGATCTTGGAACGTCTCAGCGAAGTCGAATTATATGATGTCGTCAATTGCGGTCTTCGCTTCTGCTCCAAGGTTCAAAGATCACACCCCTCTGGCACTACACTGGTGATCACCTTCAACTCTCGTGTGCCTTGCTTGTCAAGTGACATTTACTTAAATACAACTATCATTCTCTACTTCTCAATATACAAGAACTCAGCCCTCCACTCCTCCACTCCACGCCATCCTCATCTCTCATCCCACCCCTTTCTCCCATCCACTTAAGCCAACTCACTCGCAAGCGCAGTAATCTGATCCAACGTCGCCTGACTCTCCTTCACCGCATTCTTCGTAACCTTCCCGAGCAAATGCTCAACCGTCTGTCCCGGATCCGTAATCTCAATCCCCTGCGCCGTCTTAATCCTCGCAACTTGCATTGCCAAAAAGAACTTCGGCGCCTTGATACCCAATCCTCCCCCAACAGATCTGATTCCCGCTTCAGTAGCGAGATAGACGTTCAGCTGGTCTTGGAAGAGAGCCAGGTCCGTGGAGGCGAGGGGAGTCTCGGTGGCGAATTCGGAGAGGGCGAATGTTAGGGGCGAGGAGGAGGATGCGGAGAAGTCGATGGAGGAGAAGGTTGTAGAGCCGGATGTCACATCAGGGACGCCGGACAGTGTGGTGGTGGATGCGTCGCAGGTTATGGTGTTTTGGAGGGAGGTGACAACATCCTCGACCTCGGCAGGCAAAGTTGTGTCGCCAACTATGAAGCAGGCGGAGGCTTGACGGGGGACGAAGAGAGGGACTGGAAGATTTGTCAGTACGGGTGTTTTTGATATCTGGGTAGGAGTTGTTGGGTTTGAGGGGGGATCGGGGCGTATCGTACCTGAGAGAGCGGTGCCAGCGAGGGCGAGGGCGCTGATGAGAGTTGTGGAGTGCATGTTTGCGGTTGAGGAATCCGAAGAAATTTTCTTGGATAGAAACGAATGCCTTCTTGTGTATTTTGGAGAGAGTTTGAGAATGAAGTAGCAAGACCAGTTGCAAGAGAATAAGTAATAGAAAATAAACACAACACAGTTGTCAAATAATGAGTAAACAATAGACACGAAGAACGAATGAATGGATGAAGAGAGTACAAGAAGGAGAAAAGATCAGACGAAATGCGGGAAACAGATCAACTTTTAACCTGTCCGACATGAAGGCACGAGAACATGAGAGAGTCGCAGAATCGAGGAAGAGACTCCGGATTGGGACTGTCAAAACGTCTGAAGTGGAGTCGCTAAGGGAGATCGGATGATGGGTGAGCCTTGGCGGGGTGTTTCGGACGTTGTTTCGCAGGGATTGGGGGTGTCTTGAGACGAGACGAGTGGCTTTGGGTGCTAAACGAGGTGAAGTGATGCGAGGCGAGGTGGAGGGCTGAGATGAGATGGGATGAATGAGGCTCTATTGAATTTCAATGCGCGAGATTGGGAGAATTTGCTTCATGGTTCCATTGCCGTTCGGGACATGTTAAATTGGTGCTCAAACATACTCCTCGAGCAATCTAGACTCACAGCGTCCGGAGTTCCGATGAGCGACGAATTTGAACATGACGCTGCTGAGATATGGAAAAAGATAAGGCTGCGATATTCTGGAGGCAATATATAAATTAAGCTTGAAAAGAAGGACCTGTACTATGTGGGGAGCGATGAAGTGGATACTCGGTCGTTTCCGCCAGGGAAAACATGGATTGACTTCTAGTTTCAGAAGTCAACTGAACTGGCTAAAGTCACCAAGGTGTGAGATCGTCGGATTGGTGAAGGGGCTTTAATGAGAAGCAAAAGCTAGCAGAAAATAGAGGACGGATGGACTTGGAGCAAGGAAGAACATCGAGCTTGGTATCTGGCAGAGAGTTGGTTAAGCGAGATCGAAAAGGAGGTCTGGCGATGCGAACAAAACAAGGGTACGACTACACAAATAACATAAAAGAACACAGAGGTAGAAAAGCTTGATGAGAACGTGCTCATGAACGCCGCCAGTAGTTTCTAATCTGAATGCAAATTAATTTGCAAATTGTAGCACCTGAACGCCTGTACCCCATGCCTGGTCAATTTCTGTAGCCGTAATTCCATTCCCCACTCGATCCATTCCGCAGCTCGGAACCATAGCACTACAGCCTATAAAATCTGAGTTCCCCAGCTTCGAATAATGCATTTACTTTGGGGCGTCCGTCAGGGGAACATATCTCACACCGTACGTCTTCTTCTTAGTCACTGATCCATTGGCGTCCTTGTCAACAACCCAGATGTACTGACCTCCTCCGCGAGCATCTTCAACGGGGATAAAAATCCTAGATACCTTATCAGTCACGATCAACAGCCCTCAATTCCACTAATAACTCACCGGCCTGGACTTCTCAGCTGATCAACCAATTCCTGATGAAGTTCAACAGCAGCTGCACCAACATGAATAGCATCCCATCCCTTCTCTCCATCCTCGCCTTGCGTCCAGCCCTTTCTTCCATCACCTACCACAAAACTCACTTTCCCATCCTTCAGCATCTCACTACCTCTTTCACTCTTCGACATGTTTCTCTCCCCGAGATCCCTCAACGCCTTTATATGCTCCAGTCCCACCACTCTCGCAAGTCCAGCATCTGCACTGGATTCCTTTTGAGGGCTCACAAGCTCTGCCAATACAGCAGTCAAATATCCTGATCCAGAACCGATATCTAGAACTCTGCAACCGGGCTTTAGATAAGGTAGAAGGGACTCGGCGGCGGAGGCATGCATATGTGGAGCAGATATCGTAGCAGCATGTCCGATGCTCTGAGGCGAGTCTTCATAGGCGTATTCAGGGTCTGGACAATAGTGGGCACGATCAACCTGTTATCGTCAGTTCCTTGTCGCCAACAGAGTGGTATGATGGTTTTCGAGGTAGATACGCACATTCAGCATAGCATCTCGGACTCTGGAACTAGTAATCAGGTTATTCTTGAAGAGGTTCTCGATCAACTCAGCGTTTGTCTTGCCGCCGCAGCGCCATGCCATGGTTTTGAAGTTACCGCTGAATGCGCGGAACAAGTTGCGGAATGAGTGCAGTTTGGCTATTTCAGACTGGTCATGGGAGAAGGGTTGAGCTTTTGGTTTGAAGTTTTGTTGTTCTGTATTAACAAGTAATAGTTGGTGGACTGAGAGTTGCGTGTCGATCATTGGGAAGGCTGTGAAATGGCGGGGTTGACGTCCCAGCCTTGTTGAAATCTAGCCGAAGATCGCCGTGAGTCTAGAGAGGGGCTTGGTCACGACACTTCAAGCGAATTCTATGTAAACAGTCACTCACCATTACAATTACTTTTCTGTTTGACATTTTCATGCATTTCCTAGAATACATTATCAAAGCGGAAGTATTATCTCTTTTGCCAGGATTAAGTGCCTGTGACATGATTTTCTCAACGTCATTCACCTTGCTACATCCACATACTACCTATCTCTCATTCTTACTCTAGAGCCTTGAGCGGGATATCCTACGGTCTCTTGATGCCCTTGGACCCCGAGCAGATGGTTTCAGAGCATTATACAACAAAACCTCAATCGATATTCGGAGGCACAGAAGGTACCCTCATAATAATCCCTGTTGAGTAGGAGATAGGACAGACGATAACGGAAGCCTCAAGGGGAGGGTCAGCATTATTAATCAGCATGAACGATGAAAGCTTGTTACGAATTTGAGGTGTACAATGGTTGCATCGATAGCAGGCAGAACAATTTGCCAAGCCATGAGTGGTTGAAGATAGCAGGGCTTCAAGCGAGATGTTGTTGCTGGTTGATGACTTCCCGCTTGAAGCCCGGTCAAAACAAACAAATCAGGCAACATTAAAAGGCGACCATAAATATGCGAGTTCTACAGAGCTGAGTTTATGAGTGCCATCTTCCCACAAACTTACATACCTAAACATCAGACAAACTTCGCTCTGCACAACCACATTCAAGATCAAATTTCGGAAATCAAATCGTTCCCCAAATCCAAACAACTCTACCAAGAATGGCATCAACAACAGCATACACAGGCCCCTCTGCTCGCGAGATGTTTGACACGGACACCCTGAGCAAAGAAATCATCGCACGCGCCAATGATCCAGAGCCCGTGCTCGACGCCTCCGAGCTGGCTCTTCTCAAGCGATACGTCAACGCCCCAGAGGCGAAGGTCGACACCCTAAAAGAACTTGGATGCGTCGATGCGGACGCGAAGATTATCTAGGACAAGTCAAATGGTAGTGGGAGCTTGGTCAAGTATATCATGGTACGTGGTTTAAGGTCTAGCTTGGGTGTTGATGTAGGATGGGGTGATGCTAATTGAGATATTTGCTTAGATCCAGTCTAATGCTGGCAATGATCTTTTCTCGGAGGATGAGATCGCAGAGTTGAAGGCATGGCTCGATAAGGCTTGAATTATGGTGGTATTATTGTTTGCGCTGGTGGACCTTGCGCACTTTTGAACTCGAGATCTCAAGGGAGGAATGAATCGGAAATGGCGGGCGCAATATCACGAGGGAATGTTGATCAAAGCGAGGATCGGGTTGACAGACGTTGATTTCTCATATAGGTGTTCGGTTCACACTCGCTCGAGAATAGTCACTCAATGATTTGATCCTAATATTGCCCCATGGTATGCAAGTGCAGCCCAGATCCTGCCAATATCGCAATTTCTGCCCAGTCCATAAGTCCTTCCAATACCAGAAGACTTGAGACATGCACAATTACCTTCATGGCCTGACTTTGACTGAGAACAACCATATCAATGACCATCTCAGTGTCGTGTACCTTGAGTGTTTCGCGCGATCTGATAGTGACAGCGCTCAATCGCAGCGAAATGATATCTCAAATGGAAATGGCATGTCCAGGTCGCGATAGATCTGCCGGTAAGCGAACCAACCTTTTAGCCATGTATATAACCAAATAAGCAGAAAACTCCCATCAGCCGGGCACAACACCAGCAATCTGGAATCGTGCCTGGCTGCCTCCGCGGGGGCATCGGCCCCCGCACTTTCCCCCCTCCTCCTTCCTCCTTCCTCCTTCCTCCTCCCATCGTACACGTACACCAAAATCGGCGGATCGAATCGGAACAACCTATTCAATTAGGTTTGTAAACTGGAACCTCACACGCATCCGAGTGTTGAGCTTCCAGTTGAGTCTTGCTGTTTTTTGTTGATAAACAACAGTGTTTGCCGTCAAGCGAACTGCCCACGAATGCCATTTCTTTCTGCCACGTCTGAAGTGTCAGTAGTCTTTTTAATACTGATGACTGGCCACTATCGTATGTATCTTGTATTGAAGCCGGTCCCCCTTTAATCATTCCAGAACCAGCTGTGTCGCTCTGAAGAAGCCACAAACAATGTTCCCACGTATTTTCGTTGCTCCATCTTCATTCCTTTCTAAAGGCAGTGGAAGTCTGCTTCGTAAGAGCATGAACAACCCAGGCCACCTTGAACAAGCGTGGCATTTCCATCCGAGCACCAACTTCACTCCCAGGCAAAGTTGGGCTCATATTCAAATGTCCCGACCTAGATTTGGGACACCAAATCTGCTAATAAATGAAAACCACGATGGGAGCGAGTAGCTTTTAACGCTCTCAGTTCAAAATCCGTACGGGATGTCTGGTATGCATAAGTGGGAAGGGTCGAGTCGAATTAGGAGAGCATGTTCACATTGGAGCTGGACTTGGGTCGCTCAAGACGTCGAATATGGTGACGATGAAGAGGGTTGGTCTCGAGGAGGTGACCTTAAGTCTAGGCTAGCGCTTGGAAGGGAGAGGCAGTATTGTCTGTAGGACGTGCAATTTGCTAGGGTGATAAGACCTAAGGATTTGTCTAGGTTAGCAGAGGGACGAAGAAAGGAGCTGACAGCCGTGAGTAAGGTAGAGAGAACTTACTATTCTGATGATACAGTATCTCCCACATCATAAGACGAGCACGAGTTCAATTAGACTTTGTTACGGTTAAGGCTGATAAGAATGAAGTGTAGTGCACGCGGTGGTGTAGTAGGAAAAGCGCCTGAAGACCGAAGTCTGTAGGAAGACATGGAAGGAAAATACACTCGGATATGCTGGGAATATTTGGGAATCTGAACCTTTGAAAACCTCTGCGTGAAACGATAACTGGTATAAAGACCATATGTAGCTTGGCCTGTAGTGAAACCACGGTGTTCGCTCTCGAAGTGGGAGAGAAATAGGGGTGATCTCGCTTACTCCTCGCCAGTTCACCAGTTCCCTTTTTGAACTGCAATCAATGGGTAATAGCGGAACCGGAGCCCAGTCTGATTGTAATTGTATCTTCTAGAAACACGAACAATAACAAAATCCAACCCATTGATAGCTTGATGCGATCTGGGAGTAGAACAATGACAAGCACAAAACCAATCATTGACAACCACGGCAATGGGGGTTCTAGAAAATCAATGAAGCGCAGGTGTTTTTGCCCTTTGGGTACAAGGAAGAACACCTCATGATTTGATATCTGGCAAAGGCCTTTGAAAGATCTATGCTTTCTTTGGAAGGTCTTTGCACGATCCGGACTTCCCTCTCACTATTCTCGGGATTGACAATTCTGACACCAAAAACCAAAAGCATGACGTGAGGGTCCCCACAAGATGTCACTCCGGTCCGTCATCCATCCCCATCCGAGGCCCGGGAAGAAGAGGAACCAGGCCCATACCAATACCAAAACCTAACTGGATAAAAGCCGCCAGACAAGCTTACCAGAATTACAAAGGGGCAGAGACACTGGTAGTGACAAATACCTTGAAGACCCACTATTTATTTCTGGAAAAGAAAGAAGAACACGGAGGAAAGCGCCTCTTTCAATAATTCCCAAGCTTGTTTGCGCGCGCGCAGTGCGGAATGTGCTGCGGGCACTGCGGTGCGATCTGGCTGCCCATGCACACACTCTCGCTTGGGCGGAGATCGATTTCGAAATCCCATGTTTTGGCGACATGGGAATCTTGGAGGCCTGGCTGAATGGCTGATGCACGCTAATGCTACAGGGGGTGCCCGGATCTGAGCCGGACTTTGGTGAAGTGGTATGGGGAGATTGGGGGAGGAAGGGCGGAAGTCCAATAGTATTTGTTCATTTATTGATTTATGTGAGACTTAGGTGAGTGTGAAGTACGGGAATTTGGGGAGCATGACGCGATAGGACAGGGTGTGACGTTTAACTCATATCTTTTAGAAGATAGGAGGGTTTCCTAGAGAGAAGAGGGAGAATAATCTAAAGCGAGGAGCTGAGGTCCGTAGACTCAGGTCCAAAGCGAGAACAAAGAACACGAACAAGAGTACGAGATTTTTCTCACTTACGTTTCGCAGTTGAAGATCCTGAAAAGCATTGCTACTGTAAGCAAAATAAAATTTATCCTCGTCTTTGTTACCGTTCAACTGCCGCTATGCGTTCATGTCACAAGTCAGCCATGCTGCCGGGTCCGGGTTTTGGCTTGAGCATCTGAAGTTGCCACCCGCGGCTTGTGGGGAGAGCGGAAGCCAGCTGCTGAGCAGAGCAGAGCAGAGCAGAGCCAATCGAAGCGAATTGGAACTTACCGTCGACGTTCAAAGAAGGAATGGTTAAAGAACCGCAAGGGGGAGCAGCTGAAGACCAAAGATCAGGGCTAATAATGAGCGGCCTTAATTGGGCTGCCTGAAAGAAAGAGGGGAGAAAGTGAAGAGCAACCCGAATACGAATCAGATGACTTGGTGATTTGGTCGCGATGGGTGACGGGACGGCATGCGTGCTTGACGATCGGAGGGAGACTTTGCGTCTTGCGTATCTGGTTTCACGAATGCCATGTCCCATCTGCTTAGCTCTTGGTTTAGTTTACATGTTGTTGAGTGCCACCGTGTCACTGGCGTCGGGGGTGCTTTAAACTTCCCTAGTTTGGCTGGGACTATGCCTCATAGGAATTCCCAGGCATTGGTCCCGAGCAGCTAGAAGCTATGGTTTCTGAGTTTTCTCTCCTAAATAGTGTTCTGGACAGTACAGTCAGAGGCACAATTGTGTTGCTTCGCCAGAAAAGCGCTCAGCAGTTTTGTCAAGCACTTCTTCGCAAGACCACTGCTTTCGGAAACAGTACCTTTCACCCCATCTGCGTCGAAATTTCATTTAATTCATAGCTTCGACGATCCATTCCAACTGTCTGAAGTATGAAGGAGCTTTTTGTCCTCTTGAAGATCAGAAAGATGCACGTTTCCATGTGGCTACGACGCGGGAGAGCAAGCTTAAAACAGGGTTGCTGAGGCCGTGTCGACGGCCTACGATCTCGGCAATCTGGTTCTAACCTGTTAGATCCATGTCAAAAACGGGCTGAGCCAGTCGGACTCCAGTGACTTGTGGGTTTCTTCTCACATCTTCGATCTGGGGAGTCTTTTCGTCTTTTTTGCTGGGAACAAGGGCGATGGCCATCTGGTGCTCGGCGATCTTCTGTTGGCTGTTGTTCTTGACAGACGAATCGCCACCGCATCCATACAGCACCAGCACCAGCACCAGCACCTCCGTACAGCCAAAACCGTACGGATAGTAGAGACCGGCTGGCCAACCAGCCCAGCCCGGCCCAGCCCCGCCCCTCTGCTCCTCCCCAGTGCCTGTTGCATCACTCAGAAATTCGGGATTGATCTGTAAGCAATCGCTTGTTCCCTCTTACCCTGCCTCATTCCCCCTCTTGAGCTTGAGCTCGGTTGAAATTCTGTCCGACCTCAGTATGCTCTCCTAGCCAATGACAACCGTTCTTATACGGTGGTATTGTTGCTCACACAATGGCTTGTACGGCAGATTGGAGGGCATTTAAGATTCACGATTGGGCAACGCGTGCAGGAGGCAAGGCAACGCTGCAAAGAGGGGTTGTGAGCCAGAGCCAGAGCCAGAGCCAGGGCCAGGGCCAAAGGCCAGCCAGATCGTTTATATGAAGTGGCATCCCATCCTTGAACTCCGCTGCTACCACTACCCAGTTGCTGCCTTTTTTTCTTCGATAGAGAAGCTCTCAAACTTCAAGTTTCGATCAAGAAATCAAGTATCGCTACCGATCGCCCCTCACTGTCGTATTGCCGTGGTCTTAATTGAAATTCAACGGCGACCAACCACGCCCCAAGTCCCCGCCATTTCCAGAGCAGTACAGAGCAGCCGAGCAAGCACCTTGCCCCGATCCAGCCACGATCCCTCGGGTACACCTTCATCGAGACCCAGTGGACCCCAACCTGTGTATCGGTTGCCAGTGCCAGTGCCAGATCCGACCTGCAAAATCTTTCTTTCAAAACAGGCCTCAAAATCGAAGCCTTTTACTGTTTATCGTTCCACTTCTATTCTCAAAAGCAAAAGCGTCACAGCCTTCAACTCTGAGTGTCTAGCTTGCTTCCTTCCTAAAACAGCTTAACGAAGTTGGGCCAAGACCAAATCCCGATCATAACACCCCTCGACTCCCCACGTTGTACCTCTCTTTCGGTTCAACCATACTTTACGACGACAGAAACTTTCCAGAATTCGACTGGAATTGAATTGTTCAAATACATCACTACTTTCCAGAAGATTAGTCTTTCCAAGACCAGCCACCAACAACAACAATGCCTCCGTCGCGGACTCCTCAGCAGATGTCGCAGCCAATGAAGCCAGTCAAGGTACTTATTTAGAGCTCTATATCCACTATCTCGATTCGACTAACAAGCTATAGACTGAGCGTACACACGAAGAGAATCAAGAGCGAGCATACATTGCCGCATCTCGTCGAAGTGATCGAAGTTTGGAAGCCCGAGTCGAGTCTGCCCGAAGAGCTTCGGAGATACACAAACGCCGGACAGGTCGAAGTCTTCGAGTAACTGAGAAGGATGTCATGGATGAGGAGATGTACGAGGAGGAAGACGATGGACTTCCTAGGCAGTACCGTCAACTCGCAGCGCATTTACAGACCGGCAATCCCGACTTCAACAGCAGGTTGGAAGCATACCTGACTGCCAATGTTGCGATGCGCTCCGCCCTCGAGAGGTCGATATCGAACTCATACGCACAGCAAGGACAACAGTACCCGACACAGTACGCTGGAATATACCCATCACCAATGCTGGGACATCAGCAATATCAACAACCAATGATGCAGCAGTCGATGCAACCACCCCAACAGCAGCAAAATCAATACAGACAGGCTCCCTACCCAAGCCCACGACTAGGTAACGATCAGCGATCGGCTTCGTTTGCAGCACCATCAGTGAAGCAAGAGTCGTCGCCTGTAATCAGTCAAGGACAACCGCCTAGTCTATTGGACAGACGCATGTCGATGCCTGTGACTCCTGCGTCGATCTCGCCCTCGACCTCGTCTACTCCATTATCACCATTATCACAGACCACACAAAAGCAAAAGCCGTCTTTTCCACAGGGCTCCTTCACTCAATCATACCAGATGCAACAGCCACAGCAGAGTCAGTCCGGCATCAACAACTTCCAGGACAATAACAGCGGAAACTTCGGACCCTTCAGCACCGCATTGCCAAACAACGCTGCTGGACTACTTGGATCGACTTTTCCCTTTAATGATGCTTCCATGATGATGCAGGGTGGAAATGACAGCCTTCCCACTTACAACTTTAACAACCAACCTCTTCCACCAACAACGAGTATTGGCAAGCAACAGATGTATCCAAGCATCGACGGTCTGAACACCACGCTCGCCCCTTCGGCAACAGAGCTCAACTACCAACCACCAGACTTCTTCAACGATGCGATCTGCATGACCGGCAATCAAGAGGCAACACCTGGCCAAACACCAGGGCTTGACAACGACTGGAGCAGTTACGTCAACTTCGACGACTTTCCCTCGAGTCAGGCATCTCAGACATGATTTAATCTCTTGCTTTTTCACATTGATACTGTATCATATATAACTGCCTGTTGGGTGGCCATCATTGCCTCTACCGAAACATATTGGCAGGCGCCCATCAGAGCGCCTTACTTTCCTTTCAGCTTTTTGATTGGCGTTGGTTCCAGAATGGTGTTGGCGGCGCAGGTCGTTCATTTACCTAATCGCAGCTGGCTTGCTGTTGAATTTGCAATCTCCACACATTTGAACGGACGGGTGCGTGCCCTTTGAGGAGCAATTCATGAAGAAGGTCATGGATGAGAAGTGAGGGCTTGGGCACGAGGACGCAACTTGCGGCCACTCGAGAAAGGGATATCATCCATCGCGATGGGTATAGGGAAGAAGAAAAGCGATGTTTTGATGACCGCTTATGTAGCTAAAGCAACAACCTGCATTGGCATTTATGTTGGCTTGGTGACGAAGAGATGGAAACGAATGGGCGAGCGTATGAATACTTGAGCTGGGATATGTTTAGAACTCAATTGAAAGAGTGATTTTGAATCCCCATAACTATACTTGCCAACCTACTCCATGTGCTTATGGAACAATGTGAGATCAGCATCCTCTACAAGACCATAACTGTATATTGGCTCGGTACCAACCCGACGTCTTGCCCGAGTCAAGATTCGGAATCACACATGCACACACGGGGACTGTCGATCTTACGTTGTTTGTAACCCTCAAAAGGAAGATCCTTAGCCAACACGTACTTCTCAATTTCATCCTTGCCCCAAGAAATTGCGCCTACGGACATCTTCAGCGACTTGTTGAGTAGACGAGTGGCCGCTCCACCGTCTCAGGGGGAAACTTCTATGCAGACCTGGCGAAGACTCTAACGAAGCTAGGTCGTTCGATCGTGAATGAGTCTGCGCGGATTAGATCTTTTGCAGATCTGAATTGCAAGATACTCAGTACTCATACCGCTGGTTCAATGTCAGTACTTTTGGTAGTATGGACATTGTACCCAAAAGGTTCAATCTGTATTCCTTAAAAGCCACTCCACGTACGTCTCGCTGTGGACTGGCACAACTGATGGAATGCCACAATAGCAAGGAGAAAGGAAGCATCTCATTCTCGGATATTCGATCTTACATTTGCATGAGGCAGAAGCACTCGCTGTTAGGTATTCGGCTAGTCCTTGTCCAGATAGATGAGGAGCTGAGTATTGCGGAGACTTTGATTGAGACTTCGTACCAATTAATGTATCAAGGAGACATAACATCTAGGAAGGATGTTCTTTTATTGTCGGACCTTTGGGCAGACTCGAAGTGAATGAGACTTGTGTGGCTTGTGTGGCCAAGGAATGTCCTCTTATGGTAATTGAAGACTTTGGTGAGTTTGGAGAGGTAGAGAGGACGGTCCTGCTGGACCTCCAGCCGATGATAGCTGAGAAGTATGGTGGGATTGAGGTGGCACAGAGTGAGATTCTTGCTGACTTCCAGTTCATGGTTTTGAGGATCCTGGCGAAGTTGAATCAATGGCGTATGAGCAGAAGCAGATAGATCTCTCGCTGAGTTATGAGAGGATTCTGACAGGGTTGTTGTATGACTACTAAGAACGTGAAAGGCGCTGAATCTTCAGTCGATGAATTTAGGATATCTTGGCGAAAATTATCATCTGATGTACGGGCAGAAGTAGTTGAGTGAATACAGCGTCGATACTGTTTGAAAAAACCATTTTATTCTTCAAAGTACCGGAAGGAGGCTGTTTATTGTTGTGCTGGTACAGTATGAACAGTTTGTCAAGCGTTACGTGCTGTTTGGGAACGCAACACAGATTGGTATCTTTGCTGGATAAATGAGCAGATCGGGGGACTCGATTTCCTCTCAAGGACACAGAGAGCTCACTCTGGCCTTGAAAATGTAAGAAAAAGTTGTTGAACTGGTCAAGTTGTGAGGAATCCAAGGGATAAGCACGTGGAATTATGTGGTCTACTATCCTCCTGAACCTACGCTGGGGGCGTGAGAGAAGAAATAGCGAGGCTCGAGACAACAGTGATATTGCTCTTGCTTCAAGGGACTGGAGAATTCCGACAGAGAAAGAGTCTTTAAAGGCTCCTGAAGCTTCCAAATCAGCTAGCATAAAAGGTCTAAAGCATTCGCGCCTCATAAATTGTAATCACATGGCTATCCTTTCCTTGGGCTCCTTTGTCTCTGGGTCTTGGAGGGCAGCAGCCTCAATCTGGAATTTCTTCTGTGCATTCAAAATCCCAGGTATCCCGTAGAGGGTCGTGATTTGGTTGGAATTGGGATTTTGTGCATGCCTGGAACGGCAGCAATGGCTAATCTCAGTCACAGCAAGGACATGGTTCTCCTCGCGACAGCTTCAACCGCTTCTTGAATGCGTGCTTCGCCTGACGGGTTCAATGCCTTTGGTAGTACGTTACTTCCGGGTTCACTTGAACGCTGGACTGCTGCGAGTCTGCCAGAAGTCACGATGCCTGCCACCTTATGCTTTTGGCAGATTGGTTGTAGGCCGCAAAGGAAACGACACAAGGAAGGAGATCCGCAAAGTGTTGCCAAAGTCTTCTTAAACCTATAAACACTCTGTCTTCAATGTACAATATGCGTATGCCACCCACAAAAGAAACCCCCAATTCAGTCTTATCTATACGGCGCATCTGCTCTAGCTGCCGCAGCCAACTCTGGCTCCCATTTATCTCCTTAAGTAGCAAGTTAGCAAAGTCCCGCAAATCATTTTTGAATTGTATGGGGTCGAGTCATACCATTCGCAAGCAATTTCTCCTTATTGTAAAGCAGCTCCTCTCTCGTCTCAGTCGCATACTCGGCATTCGGTGACTCCACAATAGCATCGACTGGACAACTCTCCTGGCAGAAACCACAGTAGATGCACTTCGTCATGTCGATATCATAGCGTGTCGTTCTACGACTTCCGTCCTCACGCTCCTCAGCTTCGATGGTAATTGCTTGGGCGGGGCAGATCTATATTCGTCAGAACAATACACCTCGTGTAGATGAGAATAGACGTACAGCTTCGCATAGCTTGCATGCAATGCAACGTTCTTCGCCGGATGGGTATCTTCGTAGAGCGTGTTCGCCTCGGAAACGTGGAGAGATCGGTCCCTAATTCAACATGAGCATTTGCCTCCTCCAATAGCCAATCCTAAATCTACCTTCTCAAATGGATAGAAAATTGTGTAACTGCGACTTGTTAGACCCTGTAGCATCCCAAGAGGAGCTCAATGGCTCAATGGCAAGACTTACGGAGGTCTGAAGTATTGTTCTAACACAACATACATTCCCCTTGCCATCTCTGTCAACAAGAAGTATTTGCCCGCCTTATCCAGCGTCGACTCTTTGCTTTGATCCCATGGTTCCGGCTTGGGTAACCTGAAGCCAGCAGGCGGTGGTCCTGAGGGAGTGGCGTAGGCGCGGAAGGTAGTCGTCGAGAAAGCTGCCAGAGGACTCGTTGCAGGAGCGGCAATTGTCCGGATTGAGATGGAACTCGTAAGCCGTGCTGTTGGACGGCTGCGAGCCACGAGCATTGTCAGAGGCTTTGCGGATGCCATTGTGTGGTTGCTCGTGGCAGTGTTGTTGCTGAGGGGTGGAATTGAAGGTCGCAAATGTATGATGGAGCATGTAATTCGGTTCGTCTGATTGGCTTCCGTGAAAGAGCTTCAATCCACCAAAATCATGTCCAAAATTGACCTGCACAAAAGGAAAAGAATCTCACAGCTGCCTTCGCATATATTGTAAGATTTGATATATCCCATATTTGCTGCTTTGGCTTAAATTGGCCTTTGGAAATATACAGACTCACGTGATCGAGTTGATATTTGCGCTAGCTCCGAGCCGATCGAGCTTCGACTGGACATCCATCAAACCTGCCTCTCCTCTCCAAGCAAACATCCTCTTCAAGCCCCCACAACCCTCCAACATGTTCCGAACAGCTCTTCTCAGATCAGCACGCAGTGCTACCCGCCAGGTAGCCCAGAAGTCAGGAGCAATTGCACGCCCTGCCTCGCAAAGCTCCCTGCTCTCACAATCCCGATTCGCCCCGTCCGCTTTCCAGGCTGTAAGATGTTACTCTGCTGCCGCTGGGTTGGCAAAGCCAGAGGTTGAGGGCAGAATAGTCGATTTATTGAAGAACTTTGATAAGGTATGGACTGTGGCGGTGGATGGTTGAGTGAGGGTTGGAGAGCTTGCGCTGACAATTTTGTTTAGGTCACCGATCCTTCGAAGGTATAAATGCTAAGAAATGGATATATCAAGGCTGGATCTAATTTTTTCTAGCTTACACCTACTTCCCATTTCTCAAATGATCTTGGATTGGACAGCTTGGACACGGTCGAGGTTGTGATGGCCATTGAGGAGGTTAGTACTTGGACAAATATATGGAATGCTACAACGCGGCCCTGACACTGTTACAGGAATTCAGCATTGAGATCCCAGATAAGGAGGCGGATGCTATCCACAGTGGTATGTTGAATGAAAATCCAAGGAGCGTTTGGATATGTCTAACAATTTCTTAATAGTCGACAAAGCCGTTGAGTACATTCTTGCGCAACCAGACGGTAAGACATGACAGTTGGAAACACTTTCGAACAACTTCAGACTAACTTTGAAACAGCTCACTGAACGATGGATTTGTATATTAAGGAACTTGACGTAAAGGGAGGCAGAAGACTCGAATGGTGAATGGGAGCTATGTGAGGGAAATCTTGTATCGATTCAGTATGCCCATGGAGGCACGTTGAATCTATGCACCTGTAAAAACGCTTAGAACACCTTACTCTTGCTCAGTGCCATCCTCATGTGTATTTCAATCGCCTTGTCTATGAAAGTCTACTGACCTCTCAAAATTCTTGGGACCCAACAGCCTCGCTCCCAATGGAGCGACGCGCTAGTTGTATCCCTGCCCTGCCTCACGGGTGAACTTCACAAAGCTCTCGAATATCTTCCCCATAGCATCACTCAATGCCCCGCGAAGTGCTTGCGAACACCAGCACCATTAACGAATAAAACTCAATCGACTTGCGACGAGCTTTCGAGTGCCCGCGATTAACTCGAGATACAAAAGGATCCCCTCGTGTTCGTGCATACGAATTGCGGAGACCTGTCTTATTCGCATGCCATCACAGCCAAAATTCCCCCTTTCTCCAGAAATCGACCCAACCTGGGAATAACACCCATCGCAAACCCCCACAATGTCGTCGGGACTTACTCGACGAAGAGGCGGCGGCGGAGGAGCAAGTGGAGAGAATGAAGAGGGAGATCCAAGTCGGGTGGCTTCCCCAGTACCCAAGGCTGGTGCCTCTCGCGACACCGGTGGCCCAGAAACATCCTACGAAAGCGGCGAGAATGGACACAAAATTGCTTTCGACCCTAGAGATATCAGTGAGAGTGCTGAGAGGAGCAAACAGCCGAAGCTGACGCTCATGGAAGAGGTGCTCTTACTGGGACTGAAAGATAAGCAGGTGAGTATTCTCAGGGAGGGATGGACGTGTTGTTTAGCACATTTTCTAAACACCCAGTAGGGATACCTCTCATTCTGGAACGACAATATCTCATATGCGCTACGAGGATGTATCGTCATCGAGCTTGCTTTCCGTGGGCGCGTTAGCATGCAGAAGGATTCCTCAAGAAGGAGGTTCCCTCTGGCTGATCGGGTGATTGAAGTTATCGACGATACCCTTACTGGAGAAGTTCTGCTTGATGAGGCGCTGAAGATGATGAAGGCCAGTGAAAAGATGAGTGTCAGTCAATGGATCGACCTGATGAGCGGTATGCTGTCCCTTGGCACCTACAAACTTGGAAACACTTTCTAATTCGTACTTTAGGAGAAACCTGGAACCTAATGAAGATCGGATACCAATTGAAGCAAGTCAGAGAAAGGTTGGCTAAGGGCTTGGTCGACAAAGGCATCCTCCGAACTGAAAAGCGCAATTTCCTCCTCTTCGATATGGCGACACACCCCGTAGCTGATGGAGGGGCCAAGGAGGAAATCAGAAGACGAGTCAGAAATGTCCTGACACAGCGAACAGTCGTTCTGCCGGGAAGTCAGTTCCTTCCAGAAAACCTCGAATTCAGATACGTCCGAACTATTGCTATGGTGTGCGCTGCATATGCCGCCAACGTCCTCGAGAATGCGCTGGCTACGCTGGGACATGAGGCTAGAGAACGTGCTTTTGCCCAGGTCGATGAGTTGCTTGCTGAGTATAGTCAATGGCCGTTTGGAAAGAGAGCTGGTGGAGCTTCTGGCGGTGTTGGTGCGAACTTGGGACAAGTGATTGGAGACGAGGTTACCAATGGCAAGGACAAGGAGTTGCAATTAGAGGTAAGTTCTTCTCTGAACAAGTCTGTCCAGGAGCAAGGAGTCTGACAGTCCATCAGGTCGTAGCAGCATGTCTCAGTGTTTTTACCCGCCTTGACTCCCTCCTATAAATGCCCGAGAGGCATCACATCACGAATTTGGTGAGAGGACGAAACCATGGCCCGTTTGGGGACAGAATCAGAGAGATAAAAACCATCTATGTTGTCTTAATAACTACCGGGCATCCAAAAGATTGGCTCTCTTTTCTTTCTTGAAAACATGAGGAAGCAAGAGAGCCAAAAGTTTCCATCTGGGAGAATACAGCGAGAGGGAGAGATGCAAAGGGAGGGGGGGAAATGTCAATCGCCTACCCTTTTGATATTCCACAACGGCGTGCAAGGCAGGCTGCCTACCTTGATGTTTGGGCGTTTGAGTTGAATGTTCCTTTGAGATTTCACTGGTAGTAACAAGAACTATGAACTGCTTGCACATGCACGCATGATCTTACCTATCTTCACTTACATGTCGTTTGCTTATGTGAAGACTTCTCGCCGTTACAACTGTGAGATTTTTGAGTGGGCAGTTCATCGCGAGGAATCAGAGCAACAAGCAGATACGAAGCTTTTACATGAACGATTGACCAAGAAGCAACTCCATACACATCCTAGGACTCCAGACTCCCCATGGTATTAAGTACACAAAGATCCGAAAGAAGCCATCTCATTGTTTATATGCGGTTAGCCCTTGAAGCTGCCCTCAAACCCAGGTCTGCTCTTGACTTTTGGTTTTTTGCCCTTCACACTTTTGCCCTTACTTCCTTTACTCTTTACGCCCTTTCCATCACGCCTCTTTTGCAAATTCTCCTCTCTCTTTTTCTGCTTCATAGCCTGACTCTTAGCTACGCCTTCTTTTCGCTCAGACCACTCCTTCTCGCTCTTCTTCTTCGACTTCTCCTTCCGCTTCAAGGTCTTCTTGAGAAGCGATGTGTCGTCTCGTACTTTCTCTCCGTGGGCACGCTTCTTGGCATTCAGCCAGAGATCTTTCTCTTCAATGTCAGCGCGCTTTGTTTCGTCGAGACCGGCGAGGCGGAGGCGGTTCTTCTCGGTTGCTTTCAGGGCACTTGCGGCGTCTTGTGGTCCGCGTTTCTTTGGGGCATTCTTCAGTGCAGTAAGATCCTCGGAGAGCTCTTGCCCATCTGCGAATGCCACACGGCCGAAAGAAAAGTTGTGTTCCGGGGAGTGGATGATAGGGCTCATCATACTGGACGCAGGTGAGTCTCGGGCAGATGCCAAAGCTGCTTCCCGTTTCGCGTCTTCCTCAATCTTGGCCTTTAGTCGAAGCTCCTTCTTGTGAGCTTTTCTCTGCTCCTCCTTCTTCCTCCGCGCCTCCAATAATTCTTGGCGATTTCGTGCAGGTCGTCCATCTGGTCCATCAGCTTTCCGTGCCGCGCGTAGTGCTTCTATCCGTGCTGCCAATCTAGAGCGGAGAAGTTCTGGGTCTGTGGGGAGCTTGATGTGTTTCGGTGCGGTAGCAGGTGGTATGACAGAGGACGTGGACGTGTTCGCGCTTGGTTCGGTAGGATTGTCGAACGTGGGTGAAGGTGGCGAGGGACTAGGTGATACAGACTCGTTCTGCTCTTCCAAACCGTCGGCCTCAAAATGTCCTATCTCATCTCCAGGAAGTTCTTCGTCGTCCACCGCGTCATCGACGGAACCTTGCTCCTCATCCGCCACTTTCTCGTCCACTTCGGGTTCATCATCTGCGTCAATATCGGCCACAATTTCAATATCAGCTTTTTGTCCCTCTGACTTCTTGCCGGACTTCTCCTGTAGCTTCTGCTTGGTGACTGATTTCTTTTCCTTCCTCTTCTCCGCCTTCTTCCCCGCCTTCAGCTTCTGTTTCTCGAGTTTGGCAGCCTTCCGTTCAGCTTTGGATTCTTCCGCAGATGCTTCGGCCGAGGTCTCGTTCGTAGTCTTTTGCTTCTTGGCCTTCTTATCCTGTGCCAGCTTGAGCCCCTCCTTCGGCTGTTCCTTTTCTACGCCCTCCACATCAGACCCAACCAACTCTTCTAGCTCCGCCAATTTTCGCTTTCGTGCCCGCTCGTCCATAACATCTTTGGCCGTTTTCGACGTGGCAGAGTCCGGGTCGAGCTTCGCCCTCCGTGCTGCTGCTGCCTGCTCCTTGGTTTGCTTCTTCTTCTTCCATTGGTCCTAGAACAGCGAGATCAATTTTCATGCCTACATTGTTGCGGTGAGGAAATGCAACATACACTGTTGTCTTTGCCGTAGTAGATGTCTGCAGGAATCAATGATAACAGTCCATCAAAAGACTCTGCATGCGCCCGTAATCGATCCTGGAAGTTTTGTTAGCATAAATATGGAAAGATGGAAATATCGCGGGGAAATTTACCTGGATCGAACTTTCCGCCATGGTGAATCGTGGGAGGCAGGGGCGACTGCGTTGGACTCAAGGATATGTTTGTCGTTTCCCGAGTCAATTCCTCCTTGTACGCTGGTAATGCAGCAATTGTCGTCCCTTGGGAAAGCCGAAACAAGTGTTCTCGAGGATCTCGTCTCGATCTCAGAATTTACCTCCAGTGCGCTACCGAAAAGTTCTCGCTAGCATGGTAGCTTATCCATGAGTCACGTGATTGAGAATATTGATAACGCCACTCCAGCCATCCATCTCCTCGCTTCGCCTCGCATCCTGAAGATCAACTCAAGAAAAGAAGACAAGCCAAAGCTCAGCCTCCTTTGTCGTACGCAAATGCCTGCGACCATCCATGACCTGGCAAAAATAGAGTTGGTTTTGCGATGGAGACTGCAGAAGCAAGGCTGCATGCCACGTTGTTATCTGCCACCGGCACTTTTAAAGCTCACTGACCGGTCAAAGCCTTGTTTGTTCACGTAACCCAATGCGTCGTACCTAAACATCGTCAGCTTCATCTACGTCTGCCGATATCAACAATCGGTGCCTCGAACACGCTTCCTTCATAGCACCCGTTCACTGCTGTTTCGCCAGTCGCTGATGCTGTTCAGTCTGTCACAGTCATTTTTGGAGTCGTTTCCTTTGTGACCCCTATAAGACGACAACAGGTGTGAATATCAATCTCGCACCTTCCTGCTCCTCACCGTCAACACGAAGTATGGCACCCTATGTCGAAGCCAGCTCTCTATCCGATATCACACAGCTGGCAGGAAATCCCCCAAAGTATCCACGAAACCCCACCGAGGCCAAGCGGGAATCTCTAACATTATACATTGCACGTGTACCAGGGAGTCGAGGTAGGTCACATTCTCCCGTGTGTCCTCACACAATACTGAAAGATGCATAGATATTATTCTCACAACTCTCAAGCCACAGCTGAAGAATGTTACGGCTGAAGATGTAGCATCCTCGCTCTACTACTTGCACCTCAACACACCGGAGGATGCAAAATTCTTGGAAGATAGTTCAAGTCCTGTTGCCGGGGAAGCAACATCGATTGTGAATAAGTCGCTACCACGCAAGCCTCTCCCGGAGTCTGCAAGATCCTCACTTGAGATCAGTCGACAATTAAGTGCTGCGTCGCAACGCTCTCGGTCCGTAGAGCCTACGACGACTCTGCCAAGACGGAAACCCGTTGGCTCTGAAAGTCCAACCAGAAGACCGCCGCCCCAGGCACACCAAAATGATTCTATTGTAAGACGGCCACTTGGGCCTAGGTTGCAAACAGAGTACGGAATGGAGAGAAAGCAGTTACCTGGCGTCGAAAATGCGCCATCTTATTCCGCTGCCCGAACCCCGTCTCCTTCCAAGAAAAGCATCGACCTTGCCAGAACTGCTGATTTGCTTGCGGGGAATGTCGAGGCTGATAAAGAGGCTTTCTCCATCACGTTGATTCGCCGAGACCCTTCTTCTGGAGCGCAGTGGAATATTGGTAGTGTGACTGGTACGCCTACATCCGATGAAGCACAAAGTCGGCGAGTAAAGCCTGCGCCGCGTTCCAGGAAACCCTATTTCGACCTGTCAGTTCACATAACGACACCAGGCTACAACTACTTCCGACATCCACAGTCGAATGGTCACGTTGGCGATTCCACAACCTCGCACCAAATGAGCGGATCAAGTACTGATGCGGACGAGTTACACGTGCAACCACGGTCCAACTCAGGCTTTGATCGGCAGGTCCGCATGGAAGGTACTAGCTTTTGGAATCGATCTTCAATACAGAGCAAAAGGGCTCTCTCCGACATTTCGGACAAGCACACCACACGTGGCAGAAGCTTGAGTGAGAGTAACCCCGGTGTACCAGAAATCCCTCTGAGTGGCGAAGATTCTCAATCTAAGGGATACATTTTCTCGAGCCCGTGGGGAGGTCGTTGCAAGTTCTCAACCGGCTCTGGGGGCCGTTCCCTACGTTGTAAACACACCTTACCAGCACCAGTATCGGCAAGCAATGATCCCGAAGCTACTCATTCAGCTCTGCCAGCAGTGGTTGTGAGCGAGCTACGATTCAACCTGCCATCTTCAGCTGTATTCGCGCAGTCTGCATCTGCAACGTCCAATTCACAGAAAGGGCTAGAGACCAAACGATTCAGCATGCCTAAGCTCAGCCATATCCGGAATAAGCTATCATCTAGTCACAAGACAGGTCCTCCACTTCCACCGCGTCCACCTCCAACGTCATATGCAGCTCTCTACCCTAGTGACGATGAACGACCACCTCCATTACCGCCAAGATCGTATTCGCAAGCACCAAGAGGTTCAAACGAGGAAGCAGTTACACCTTTCATAGGAGGTCAGCCGTCTCCTTACAGCGCCTATCTTACAAGTGAGGGAGAGGACGAGGAAGCTAGGCTAGATCTCAGTATCGGCCAGGAGAAAGCTGGAGGTGGAAATCGGGGTAAGCGAGCAAAACTTGGCAAGCTCATAATTCACGACGAAGGGTTCAAGATGTTAGATTTGGTGGTAGCCTCAAATATGGGCATTTGGTGGAGTGTCTGGGAGTCCGAGCATTAGTAGGACGAAGATAAATAAGATGTTGAACAAATTAGCCATCTTCATGGTATATTCCGATTCCATGATCAATTTCATCGATAACGAAGGATGTCAAGACTCTAACATCGCCGAGGAGGTGAAGCATCTTGTGCTCCTGCTGAGAGGCTTGTTTGCGCAACCGTGTGCCTTGTCAAGTATTTTCGCTAAAATCCTTCACCGCCAGCAAAACTGTGATCTAGACATGCGGAATCTACAAGTGGAGCTTCTTGGGTTGGACATCGCTACAGGCACAGTATTTCCCGCATTCAGCCCGTCCATCTTACGGGTTCCCCAAAATGGAGCTCTGTCACGTCACACTGCGACATGAGACAACAACCCCAGATAGTTTCTTCAGATGGGAGGCAAATTTTTCGAATTCCGGTTTTCCTGCCTCTCGAGACCTTTCTTTCAGCCTCCGCTGCCTGTTCGGTAGCGGCCGAGATGGTTTCGACGATCGAGGCCTTTCCTACTGAACTCTCTATCTCTGCTTCTCGTGGGATAAAATAGCTCTTTCTTAAGCGAGAATATGTGATACGGTTCTTGATTTCGGAGCTTGATATTTCCGCGTCCTCGCCGAAAGCAAAATGAGGAGGCGTTAATTGGATGCTCTTGTGTCATATGGACCAGCTTCATTTCTCGACACCAAGGTCTAGGCAGTTGTGATACTAGGTATGAAGAGCTGGAAGGTATCACCGACTCCTTTTCTGTAACCTCACAGTGTCAATCGTCATATTGAACTCTCCAGGTTTCTTGGTCGAGCTATCTTCTATATAAGCACAGTAAAGAACCCCTCACATCTTCTCAACAGCTCAGCACAGTCAGTTCACTCAACCTATCATCCAGCCAGTCTAGTCAGCACTCACTTCAACCTCAACTCAAACTACCCCAAATTCGTACACCAAACTTTCAAAATGCAACTCACCAAGATCTTCACCGTCCTCTCCCTCGCCGCCGCTTCTCTGGCCGCTCCATCTGTTGAGCTATATGAGAAGAGGACCGACTCTGTCTCTTGCGCCCAGGGCCAGGGAAAGCTTGCTTGCTGCGAGCAGAAGCCAGAGCTTAAACCCATTTCCAGTCTCGGCTCCAACCTTACTCCGACTCTCGGAGGTATCTTGGGTATCCCAGTATCTCTGCTGGCCTTGATCGTCCCAACAGTCTCGGTCGCTGCTCAGTGTAAGTACTCATTTGCTTGGCAATCGCTGTCTAGGTTGATCAACAGCTTCGCTAACTCTGTACTTCGATGTAGGCGTTGCTGTCGTTGCTCAGGTCCAGGCTTGCAACTCAGTCAATCTTTGCTGCTTGGCTCCCGCAAGCGGAACCACTACCAACTCCGGGGTAAGCATCTTTTCTTGTGTCTCCCTACTTCCCCTGGACCAAACACAACATAATAGAAGAGCAACTAACAATGCCCACAGCTCATCACCCTGCTCTCCAACAACCAGATCAACGTGTGCCCTGGTATCACTGTCTAAAAGGCTTCCTTTCCGGCATGTGCGGAAGCCATGATTCAGCTCACGATCTCGATTCCACATCCTGGTCGCCTGTTGTGTCTCAAGCTCTGTGCATGCAAACAGGAAACTCCTCATTTCTTGTCGCAGACAGATATATCAAGCTTCTACGCTTCTCGCCCATCGACACAACAAATACCGGGCTCAGGACAATAAGGGATGGATGATCTTGCGCTTTCTTCAATCTTGCCTCCTTACTTGTTTACTTCTAATTGGCTTTGGTCTTGTCATATTCAATGGTGGCTGAATGAAGGATTTTGGTTCTGGTTTTGGATTCTGGTTGGGTGTTTGATAGAGACATGTTTCTTGGATCTAAAATTCAACATTTGGGATTTTGGGGATTTGTCGAAGCCGAGCTGTCACTCACTACTGGTGTCGTTAATAAGTCTAGACTATTGTTGTAATTCACTCATTTTGCGATACTCTGCTGTTCCTTCTCGTTTCTGCTCTTTTCATGCATGAAAGTCAATATCCTCCCAAAAATCCGTTTTACAATATCCACGGTTGTTGCACAGCTATACTGCAGACAATGAATCATAGATCCCAGTTCTGCGTTGCGTCTCCTGCGCATGACTTCACGCACACCATCGAGCGCCTTGATGTAGATCGCCATTCGAGATTTGTACGACCTAAGCGAAACAAATCAGTTGCACAAACACGATCAGGTCCGAACATCACAAGCAGCGTGTCTCAGACAGGTACTGGCCAGCACCACATTAAAATGAATTGTTGGGACTGTAGATACTACCCATTTTGAACACAGCTCTAGCAGCGGATTCCCTTCGGGAGATAGTATAGGTGCCACTCTACTTTAACGCCGGCAACACTTTACTGTACGAATGATACTCCGATCCCATCCATATCCTCTTCCTTGTCGCCGCAAACGCCCAACATGTCCCACCAATAAGTAAAATACACAAAGAATCACATCTAATGCGAAATATACTGGAACACAGCCGACACCGCCTCGTCTCCACTCTCTTGTCTCAATAGCAGATCCTGGATAGTCTTTAATCCGTCGTTGACGAAATGATTCCAAGTACTCGTGTCACCGTACATCATGGCCGGAGCTTTGAGGAACTGCTTACCGTCTGGCTTGCAGCGCTTGCATTTGAACGTGTCGTGCGTGTCACTGGTCGTCTTTCCATGGTACTGGAAGAGCTCGCGCAGACTGTCGAGAGTGAAATGACGTTCCACATCCTCAGCAGAATCGACGACGCACGAGGATAGGGATTGCTTGTGAGATTGCCGTTGGAAGATCTTCTCTTCGATAGTGCCTGTGGCGATAAAGCGGTACACAAAGCAATCTTTCTTCTGGCCATCTCTCCATACTCGGGCAAGAGCTTGTTGATCTGCAGCAGGGTTCCAGTCTGGATCGAAGAGCACAAGTCTGTTGGCTCCGATGAGGTTGAGACCGCATCCTCCGGCTTTACTACTCAGGAGGAAAACGAATTCGTTGCCTTCCGGATCGTTGAATTTGTCGACAAGTTTCTGTCGCTTCGTCACATTCATTGTGCCGTCAAGCCGAAGACTACCATAACCACGATTACGACAGAGCTTGTCAAACATGTCGAGTGTTTGGGTGTAATTGCTAATAAGAACAATTTTATCGTTCGTATCTTGATGGATACGAGCAAGCATGCGGTCCAAGACCTGCATCTTTCCGGAATACCAAGGCTTGATATCTCGATCTCTGCCTCTTGAATCCTTGGGAACATAGTCGTCTGGGAAGTATTTCTCGCACCCCGTCAAGTCGTCTGGGAGGCTGAGTAAGTCTGGATGATTGCAGAGCTTTTTGAGCATTCCGATAGCCTTCAGAGGCTGGCTGCCCTTACCACGAAGCAATGCTTTGATGTCGGGACTGCTAATAAAGTGATTGTACAAGTCGAGTTGGAAAGGAGCCAGGTTGCAGAATACAACATGCTCATACTTGACTGGCAAATACTTCGACAGGATATCGTTCGTACGTCGGATGATGAATTTGTTGACGACACTCAACAGCTCACGAACGGTGGCATCTCCCTTCTCTCTGTCCTTGTCGCTTCCGGCAGCGTCGCGGCCCTTGAGAATAGGCAATTCGTACTTCTTCCGGAATTCCATCCGTGTTCCCAGTAAGCCAGGATTGGCAAAGCTGATAAGTGAGAAGTACTCAGAAAGGTCGTTCTGGATCGGAGTACCCGAAAGAATAACTCGTCTTGATACATTGAGACTATTGAGAGCTGTAAATGTCTGACTGTCGCCATTCTTCAACCGATGACCTTCGTCACAGAGCATCAGTCCAATCTTCGTGTTCTTCAATTCTTCAACGTTGAGTCGAAGCGTCTCGTAAGAAACGATGATGACTGGTCGAGTGACGGAGCGACCAGTTGCAATAGCCCACTGTCGCAGCTGTTGTTGCAACTCCTCCTTGGAAGCTTTGCCATCAATTGCAAAGGGCTGAATAGCGTCTGGTCCAAGCCACTTTACCAACTCGTTCGCCCAGTTCTTGACCAGACTTGATGGGCAAGCGATAATAGCTTTCTGAATGGTCGATTTTCCAGCGTCTGGGGACTGCTTCAAGAGAGTCCACATTAGTGTAATACATTGCAGGGTCTTTCCCAGGCCCATCTCATCTGCCATAATGCATCCGTTTGCATTGTCTTCTATCATTCCAGTGACGCACTTGTACATGAATTTCACGCCTTCAATTTGATGGGGCCGTAGAACCTTCGCTAGCCGTGGGTCAATAACAACAGGAACCTTCGGCCTCTCTGTATCCACGACTTTCTTGATTCCGAGAATCTCTGCTAGTGACTTGTGTACCAGAGGAGCATCGATCTTTGGTGGCTCTCCGCTTTCAGCTTGCCTAGCTTCTTCAATCGTCCTGGGTTTTTCGTCGATGGTAGGATCGTATAAAACAATTGCAAACTCGCCGCTCGGATCGTGAAGTGGCTTCGCAATAAATACAGCACCCTGTCTCAAGCCAAGTGTAGGTGGAGGTCGGTTCGGGTTGTATGATGGGATATTCTTGTTCATCAATGGAACGGCGAATCGTTTCCTGAACATAGTCTCCTTGTCCTTGACTTGGAATACTGGAAATTTGTTTGATTCTCTGTTCGCCAGAGCCAATCGATCCTCGTTCGTCCACGCCTTATCTTCAGCGTCCTTGTCTCCATCAGCACCTCCATAATCGACCTTCCTCCGCTTGCGAGTTGGCTTTTCCGATGTCCGAGTGACTGTAGCGGATCCAGGACATCTAAAAGGTTTGATGAGTCGATCGACAGATTGAGGAGTGTAGAGTCGCTGGGATCCTTGAGGAGCAGATGGCTTTGCAGACGGTGTTGGGTAATTGTTTTCCTTATCGTCGCTTAAAGTCAATCCGAATGGCTTCTTCAGCCGGTCAACGGTCTGAGGAGTTCCTCCATGGGTTCCAAGACGCTTCTTCGAGACCGCAGGAGTACTCGATGTCTCTTCGGGAGGGGTGATCATCATCTTGAGGTATTCCAGCAAATATCGCTGCTCTCCCAACTCAAACTATAGCATCCCCCAAGCTTGCCTTCGAGTTCTCGTTGATGCTGATGGTTGGTGGTTGATAGAAGAATAAATTTGGTGTTCAAGGTGGCGACATCAACAATCCAACGCGTCTCAGAACGGAAAGCGCGTCTCAAGGCACCAGGTAGTCACGTGTGAGCTCTACGAGAACTTTTCGGGTTGATGTCAGTGGCTGTCCAGCCGGGAGGGCCGTGGGAAAAAAAAGGAGAGAGAAATTTTCCCGAGAAATCTCCCTCGTTGCTTTTTGATAAATAATACTCTTGTTTCATTTTCAGACTTCAATCTTCTAATAATCGTACGATTACCATTCCAATTCTTCTCACGCTTCTCTCCACTTTCACCAAGACCCATTCTCCGCTCCCCCGCGCTAAAATATACTTCCCACACTATGGCCCCGCTCCCACCAACAGCAACTGATCGTTTCTTTGCGAATTACCAAAGTCCTATTCTCATGACTACTTTCGCAACACAAGTTCTCCATCACCAGTACATACGGCGCACTACTCCTGCTTATGAATCTCCCGCTGCTTCATTCAGGATTACATCGATCCCGAGGCCTTTGAGAGCCGGTCTGGGGTGGGCAGCTGTTTTCGTAGGACTTCTCACCCAAATCACTTTGGCGAAGAAGACCATCCGAGACTATTCGGATCCTGTCATTGCTATTTCGACCCAAAGAAAACCCTGGACACGAAAGGTTGAAGAAGGCTTGTGATCTGGGAAGGATCTCAGTTGCTTTGCCAATTATTGAAATTTCGTCCTGCCGTTTATATTGCCTATTTTGGATACCATGACCCAGTATTAAATCTACACGTTATTCACAGCACATTTCCAAGCTAGTTTGAGCAACATTTATTCCTGTATATATTACCATGTCGGCTGATTTCTGGGCCGGATACATTAGCGGAGCAGCAGGAATCCTCATCGGAAACCCTCTCGACCTGATCAAAGTTCGCCTCCAAGCATCCCCATCACAACCAGCACCTTCGGTTTCCACTTTTCCCACAAGAACATCGCCAACCGTTCCTTACACTACACCATTCACATCCGCCTCATCTCTTATCCGAGGAGCCACCGCCCCCATTCTCGGGTACGGTGCTCTAAATGCCCTCCTGTTCGTAACCTACAACCGAACCTCCTCGCTCCTCAACTCACAAAACCCCCTTGGAGCCACCGCCCCAGCCTCTCTTTGGACGACCTGGATCGCCGGCGCCATAGGCGGCCTTGCAACCTGGGTTGTTTCCACGCCCACCGAACTCGTCAAATGCCGCGCGCAGATCTCAAATTCCGCCGCCACAGCATCAAGCTGGGGCATAACTCGCGACATTCTCCGTCGGGAGGGAGTGCGAGGCTTGTATTTCGGCGGCGTGGTCACGGCTTTGAGAGACAGTGTTGGTTACGGGTTCTATTTCTGGTCTTATGAGATCACCACGAGGTTGATGGAGAAGAAGATGAGGGAGCGAGGAGGGGAGGTTGTCAGGGGCGATGGTTTGGGCGAAGCCGCGAAAGTGTTGCTTTGCGGTGGACTTGCTGGCGTTGTGACGTGGGCGAGTATCTTCCCGCTGGATGTCATCAAGACGAGGGTCCAAACTCAGCAATATCAGCAACTACCACTCCCGACGGCCGCCGAAGGAGCTCCTCTCCTCGCAGCAGAATCGCAAGCGGTGCCGAGAAAGGTTGGAGCCATCGAAATAGCAAGAAATGCCTATCGAACAGAAGGAGCGGGTGTGTTCTTCAGGGGGCTCGGTGTGTGCAGTTTTAGAGCGTTTATTGTGAATGCTGCGCAGTGGGCTGTTTATGAATGGATTATGAACGAGCTGGATCCGAAGAGGAAAGTTGCAACTACGAGTAAGACTTCAGCTGACGATGTACAATCATGAGATTAGAAAGTTATGAGCATTTTAGACTAGACTAGAATAGAGGGATAGATACCTAGAATTAACGAATTTTGGAAACGAGCAAATCTAGAGTCAGAGATCAAAAACAATCCATCCCAGGGAGCTGTTTATAACGTATTTTTTTCGTGTGTCAGACGGAATGCTAAAGTTAAAGATGTATATTTATGTGGCATTTTCTATATCACTTAGATTGCCGCTGGATGTATGTTTGTAACAACCAAAACTCCGAAGCCCAAACCCAAACCCATGAAAAATTCCAAAAGCCCCAGGACCCTCAATAACCACCTCCAAGCCAACCCACAAATGATAACCCAAGTCCCCACATAAACAAACAGGATCGTAAGTCATCACCACCCAAACTTCTCAATCGCGACATCTACATCCTTTCCGTCCCTCACAAGTCCTGCACACGTGTTCCTGACCAACCTGCCCATTGAATCAGGTCCGCTAGCAACAACACTCGTCTTCTTCCCCCTCTGCCCGGCGTGCAGATCCACAAGATCAGAGATCATCCGCTTCAAATCCGGTCTACCAATCTCCTCCGTCGCGCGCGGTATGATAATTTCAGCACCCAAAAGCTCTGCTTCGGCTAGCGCTTTTCGTCCGAGCCATGAAATATGTGCAGTCTCGTGAATCACCCAGATAAGCACGACTTTCTGGTTGCGCAGTGAAAAGGCTGGCGCGATTTCGGTGTCCGAAGAACGGTTGATGTCGAGGAGATATTGGATCAGAGGCCATGAGACGGCAATGCCGCTGCCGCCAGCCACGAGGAGAGCTAAGTCCGAATCTTCGAGCATTTCGCGAGCGTGAGAGCTGCCGTAGGGGCCATCGATACGGATCTTGAGTGTCTTGTGGAGGCGAGCTGCGTTTAGAAGATCGCGAGAGAACCCATCTTGAGCTCGGATGATGAGGTCCATTCGAGCTACCTCATCTCCTGGTCTTGGTGCTCCGGAAGCGATGGTGAAAGGGTGGGCTTGTAATATGTGTTTGCGAGATAGTGATGGGACAGTGACGAATATGTGATCAGTTGCTTGCCAGCCGCTATAGATTGACTTTCCAAAAAGACCCAAGAACCCAGATCTCTGACGTAGTATGATGGCAGAACTGATCTTAACAGTGTCTTCATCTTCAAGAATTTTGGTTCGAGCCTCGGCTGTCATGCTCTTCATACTGAGTCGATGCACAATGCGGTCCAGAAGGAAGATAACCAAAGCCGCGAGAGCATATGGCCTTCCGGTATGGTGGTGGAAATATAGACCCAGTAAAGCCAGAATTTGGAAGATTACATGGAATCCTAAGAACAGTTCGTACCAACGTTGACGGAAGCTACCGAGTGAAGTAAAGTAAAGTAACTCGTAAGCAAATAACATCCCGACTCCGATGAGATTTCGCCTCAACAGTAAAAAACGGACAAGTCCAAAGCCGCTTGGTCTGAAAAGCACATACCAAACAACGAGAAAGCCAACAGAGTGAAAGAAACCCTCTAAACACAACAGCTCTCCCAGCCGGCGATGGAAGATGTTCAAAGATTCATAGGATCGACCAGTGAGAAACTTTAGAGGCTGATTTTTCGCAGCCAGTATATACAAAAGAGGTATGTTTGCAGAAAATACAAGACCAAGTCGGTCTGCTAGAACAACAAAGTCAATGACATTAATGCCTATGTCGTAGAAAATGTAGAACAAATTCAGACCCAAAAATGCAAGTACAACAATAGAAGTGCCATTTGATGGCAGAAGCTTGTCGATCACTGGAATCGGTCGAGGTTGATAGATCAATATGGCTTTGACGAAGGATACGAACGACTTCCCAGAACGTTTGCTGATACCAGGCGCAAGAAGCGGGGTCGATTCATCTATGGCCTTCCGCGGAGGGCTGGAAGTGCCTTCGATTGTACTGCTGCCTGAAGAGTAGACAAGTCTAACATCTTCATTTGACAAAGAAACGGGTTTGATTGTCCTGGCATCTCCATCGTACTCGTCCTCGTTCTTCAGAACCTGTAGCCGCGATACCCGCTTACGTTTCCATCTGATCGCTTTTGAAGTCCAGTGCGAGGCTGATAGAACAACGACGAAGCCCAAGATGACGACATGATATGTCAAGATGAATCTCCTGGACCATAGTACCTTCTCTATCAGTTTCCGGAGACGTGGATCTCGACCTGGTGGTTGAGAGTCGCCGGTATCGGTCGTAAATATCGAGGCTCTCAAGGCATAGCGAATGCCCTCACGAAGCCATTCGGATTCCATGGCCGTGGTATTCGCCTGTGTCACGAAAGACACCCGTTACACGCCCACGGCATATACGGGTTTGGCGATACAGTATCGGACAGTGTGACAGATGATGATGCGTTGGTGCTCGAGGACGCAGATCGGGGAAGCCATCAGATAAGATTAGAAAAAGCGGGGCAATTGAAGCGAGCTGGCGAGCTCCAGGCGCAACTGAGGTGCGGACGGGATGTTTTTGAAGCACCATCATCCCAGCTCTGCGGCAGCCAGCAGTGAAGCTGTCAACCACGCCCAAAATGGCAGACAAAGAATCAAAGTAAGTACGGTTGAAGTCTAGCTTCTATAGTTCTGGGAGACTCTCAAAATTGACACAGCCGCCCAGAAAAGAAGTCGTCGCTCCTACGAATCCCCGAGGCATTCCATATGCGCCCTTCGTCGACAAAGTCGAAGACTATGTTACATCTCGCGCAGATGTTGAGAAGACGTTGAAGAAGTTCCAGGAGATGATCTCGTACGTAGCTGCAGATCAGACTCGAGGCAGAAGGGCTTATGCGGCAACAGGAAATATCAATTCATGGAATCGAATCAACAGCGGCGGGCTGCAGGTCTGAAGGACAAGATGCCAGATATACAAAAGACACTTGATATGGTGCAATTTCTGAAGACAAGAAAGGCACGCCACCTCTTCTAATGGAGAAGTGCTGGACTTACAGAGGCTAACATCCTATTCTATAGCCCGGTTCAGAGCCAATAGAGGCTACGTTCGAGCTCAACGACACATTATACGCCAAAGCACATGTTCCCCCTACTGAAGAAGTCTACCTATGGCTCGGTGTATGTGCTGTGAACTGGATACTGTTTGGACTACGCTGACAAAGAATCAGGCAAATGTTATGCTGTCATACCCGATCGATGAGGCTGAGGAGCTCCTCACTGGAAAACTTGCCGGTGCAAAGCAGAATTTGGCAAACTGCGAGGAAGACCAAGAATTTTTGAGGGAACAGATCACGGTAAGTGCAGCCTGGTGTAGTAGAAGCATATGCGTGGTCCCAACAGGATACGGCTAACACCTCATAGACTATGGAAGTTGCTACTGCTCGAGTTTATAATTGGGATGTCACAATGAAGCGTAAGGAGAAGAACGAGCAAGAAACAATAGAGGACGGGGAGAAGGGTACACCAAATGGTTGATATTCCATAGGAATGAAGAAAGAATAATTTCCTGTGCATGGTTGTGCAGCTACCCTTCACAAGCATCCCCTTCCCCGATTCATGGCTTCTATTGCCCTCATAATTCAAAGTTCGTCACAACTCGACGTCTAATTTCTGTTACGAGTATTTCTGTCTGTCAGCCTTGGATTTGTAGACAGCCTTGTGTATTGATGGAAAAAGCGGCGTCAAATATATTCAAGGACCAATCAGGACAAGTTATGAAGCTTTGTCCAAGTTTTCAGCAGCAACACCAAGAAAAAGAGAGGGGTGTCGACTTTGTGAGATCCTAAATCCCGAGCAGTCTGCAGTCAAGTAGTTGAGTCCATTTCTATGTGAGTTGCGATGCAACAATATTTCCAGACCCAGTTTCAGGAGATACTGTCAGTGCTGCTTTTGCGTCCACACTCAGAGTCCCCTTCTCCTATTTGCTAGCTCACCGCCTTAACCCACTTCGTCATTCCCGTTGCCCCTCTACTTTTGTTGAACCACGAACCTCGAATCTTGGACTCCCATCTAATAAATACATTTCCCTCCTATAAGCACCAAAAATCGTCACCATGGCCGAAGACAAGGGAACATTGAAGCTTGATCCCAAGTATGATCAGTTCGACTACCCAATCGTATCTGCCAACACTCAGAGCGGTCACCCAGGCCACACAACTCCAGAGCAGGAAGCCCAAGTTTACCAATTGCGCATGAAGTTGGAGGCAGCTGGGTACACCGACCGACTTGACTCTTTGACTCTTGTACGTACGCAGAACCTTACTTTATATTTGCTCGAACTAATATTATCTGCAGCTTCGATTTCTGCGAGCCCGCAAATTCGATGTCGCCCTCTCTGAGAAGATGTATGTCACTGCACAATCCAGCTGCACAACGATTCTACCCATTGGCATAAATTAACCATATACAGGTTCGTCGACTGCGAGAACTGGCGCAAGGAGATCAACCTCGACGATCTGACTCGGAACTTCAAGTACGAGGAGAAGCCCCAGGTCTCTGAGTACTATCCACAATATTACCACAAGACAGATAAAGTATGGATAAGTTTCCAAGAGACGCCGAAATAAATATAGCTTACAAGCAAATAGGATGGACGACCAGTATACATCGAGCAGATGGGCAAGATTGACCTCAACGCCATGTACAAAATCACAACTGCCGAGCGCATGCTGAACAACCTCGCCGTCGAATATGAGAAGCTCGCCGATCCCCGTCTACCAGCCTGCTCCCGAAAAACCGGCCACCTGCTTGAGACCTGCTGCTCAGTAATGGATCTTAAGGGCGTTGGCATTACAAAGGTCCCCTCCGTCTACTCATACGTCAAGCAAGCCTCCGCTATCTCGCAAAACTACTATCCCGAGCGTCTCGGCCGCCTATACCTCATCAACGCCCCATGGGGTTTCAGCAGCGTCTTCAACATCATGAAGGGCTGGTTGGACCCTGTCACCGTCGAGAAGATCCATGTTCTAGGAGGTGGTTACCAGAAGGAGCTGTTGGCGCAAATCCCAGCTGAGAATTTGCCCAAGATCCTCGGTGGTTCTTGCGAATGTCCTGGTGGCTGCTCGCTCAGTGATGAGGGACCATGGACCGATGCTCAGTGGGCCAAGCCACCGAAGTGGGCTAAGGCTCCTGAAGAGAAGGCCTCCGCGCCTGCTCCTGTCATTGACAACGCTGCTACGAACCCACCTACCATCCCAGATGCCGGCGCTGCACCACCTGCTGCTGCCCCAGCACCAGTTGCTCAACAGCCTGTCCAGGATGAGATCAAGTCTGCCCCTGCACCACAGTAGAGTTGCATAGAAAATATGGGTCTGGAGTTGAGCGATGTACAGCGCGTGTGTGGGTGGATGGAGTTGAAGGAGTGCTGACCATTGGTGGAGCGAAGTCTTGGAGGATTGTTGAGCCCTCGAGTATACCTTGCAGAATTTCAACACTGATCCGAAGTCTATAATAAAAGTAAGACAGTCTTGACTACTTCTAGTTCTCTGAAAGCTTTTTGCATCTCAGTGATTTCCGCCTATCAATATCCCGGCATAAGCTGTGGCCCATAGACTCAAAGGCAATGAGAGGTGAATTGATAGTGCTCATCGACTTGTATATCTACAAGAACCCAGCATAATGTAAACAAACTCTATCTAGACTCTAGCCGTTTCTAAGAAAAAGGAGAAACGGAAAGCATTAACAGCACAAAAGATTTCCAGCCAAGTCTGCTACTCGTCGATTACCTAAGTCACTTTTCGAAATTTGGGCCGATCTGTGGGCAAGGTCTGTAATGATTTCAGAAATACTCAGGAAACCGACCTCTCCTGACCATCACAAAAGACGCGAAAGGGGTCTTCATGGCTCACCAAATATCTTCATGTCGTCCGGAAATTTTAACTTGAGCAAAAATGAATTCTCATTCTCTCCTTTCGTCTTGCCTTAGTTTCGCCTAGATAGTCTTGTCAACAAACATCCTGAATGAGACCTTTGCCTCCAGGTCCATAGCAAATTGAACACGATATAGAGGATCTCAGCTAGCAGCAGAAAGGATACTCTTCATTTAATTATTTAACCTGTAATGTGAGACTAAGCGGCATCAAAGCGCCAGACGAGTTCGCAAGATGATGCTATAATGTCAGCGCAAAATTCTCTTCAATTCCTGAACACATGTCTTTCATTCATCGGATGCAGGCTTTTTCTATTTCTACATCATATTCTACCCAATCTCCATAACCACCATCTAATCACTCTCATCGCCACTCTCATCCTCATCACTCTCCTCCTCACTCTCCGCCTCTTTCAACCACTCCACAAACACCCCCGTCTTCTCCCTAACCCTCTTCATCTCCTTGTCTTCATCCTCCCCCAACCCCTCACTTTCCTCCCACCACCTCAAAAATGCCTCCTCCTCAAGAACCTCCAACTGATACAGTTTCTGACTGACCGCAGCAAGGATCACAGCCCCGTTATTCCTATGCACAAGATCCTTCTGCAGACAGCCGATAAAATCGACCTGGTCATCCTCTTTCTGGTCCGAGCCGACAGCGACTTCTTTGAGGAAGGATTCAGCGCCAGGAGAGGAGAAGGCGAGCGCGGCGGCTTTACTGGCTTCCATTTTCTGGCCTTCGACAAGCTGGGTGATGCGTTTGGTGAAGGCGACGGCGATGGCTCTTCGCATCTGATGATCTGTTGCATCGTTGCCTAGTCTGAGTCCCATGAATTCCAACCTGGCGGCTCCGAAATCGCCGCCTTCTTTCAAGGCGTCGAGGAGACCGGCTACAGCATCGTGATGGAAGTTCTCGTTTGAGGAGGGATTGCCATCACCGTCTTCGGAGATGCTGCCTGCGAAGCTGGAGTGGCGAGAGCGGCCTTCGTGTGGTGAGGCGGCGCTGATGGAGGAGGAGATTGTGGAGATGGATTCGCTAGAGATATTGAGGTGGGAAGTGCTGTAGATGAGGTTGTTGTGGAAGATGGTGGCTTCGTCTTCGGCGTCTGAATCGTCGTCGAAGCCGTAACCTGAACCACCTTCGCCTACTATTGCTGTATCGGTTGGAATGGATACGAGTGGTGCGTCTTCTGCGTAGTCGTCTGCTTTTCGTTTTGCGCAGGTAATCCGTGAATTTTCTTTCACTTCTTGATGATCGGCTATTCGTACGCGGTACGAGACGAGGGCTCCCGGTTGGACCTTGCAGTTCCGTCCAACAGAGGCTTCGCTGGCGATGATTGCTCTCTCGACTGTTGACCCATCCCCTACATAAACATCGTCCCAGATGTAAGCGTTGTGGATGGTAACGTTCTTCCCAATATGACATCTCCGCCCGATAATACTGTTGGACACCACGCTTCCATCCCCAATACTCGTATCCTTCCCTATTACAGTTCGCTTTCCCACTTTGCACGTCCTCGCCAGAATGACACCGTTCTCTTTGCAAAGTCCACCGCGCTCAAATTTGTAACTCTGATCTGCAAGGAGATTGCTGTCCGGGACCAGAGGATATGTCCACCTCCCTAGCACATCTTTGCTGACTGCCTCATAAGACTGCAAGTTAAAAACTCGCGCGGCATAATGTTCTTCAACAACTTCCGTATGGATCGTCTTTCCGTTCAATTCGTAGTCCTTTAGCACGCCATGCAGGAAATGCCTTCTAGGTACCTCGTAATCGAAAGACTCAGCCCACAATGCCAACACGTCAGGTGTGCAGATATCGATACCACAATCGATCAAGTCGGTCCTGATTTCGAGTTCGTGGTGGTCGGACAGCAATTCTGGGTCAATGTTGACATATTTGTTCGCTTGTAACGGGTTCATTTCTTCGTAATGTAGGCACCTGCTCTTCGTAGGATCCACCACAAAAACCGGCGTAATACCCTTCGACTTCGTGCGATGTGTACCCAGTCCGCCTGATCTCAAGATCAGAGTCATAATCGCATTCTTGTCCGCGATCCTTCTTGCTCTATGAGCAGCCAACGCAGCATCAATGGGTAGATTCGACACCAGATCTCCATGCACCAGCAAGAAATCACCAGTAATAAGATCCCGGGAATCAAGATCCCGCATTGCATCTCCTACAGATCTTGCAGTCGTCTTGACTATTTCTAGGGAGTTGAAAGGCGAGGCAGCGGATGAGGGATGCCATTTCGAGGCTTGAATATAGCGCTCTACTTCTGCCGTGTGTGCGCCGCAATAGATGTATATATCTGCCACTCCGGACATAGCGAGAAATTCGAGGGTGTATTCGATGAGGGGAGTATTGGCTAGTGGAAGGAGACACTGAGAGTGTTAGCTATTGCAACTTGTTCGTGCTATCTCTTGCGACATGCAAAATTACGGTCACTTACTCTTGGAGTCTCTAATGTGAAAGGATTGAATCTCGTCTCGAACGAGTCCGCAAGTACCTGAAGAAGCAAATCAGCTTTCCGATTCCCTATCCTATTCTTCAAGTAGGAACCCATACCACAGCTTGCAAAGTCTCCTCTCTATCATCCTCGACCTTCTTCGCAGCCGACGGACCTTTCTTCTTCGGCGCAGCTTTTCCCCCACCAGCACCCCCCCTCGCAGGCTTTTGCGCATGCGCCATCTCTACCACACCAATCAATCTTCCACGGACAGTTTCCTTGTCTCTCCTTATTTTATTATCGTTGTAATGTCTCAACGATTCTCGAGCAAGAGATACGGTTCTGCGTGATATGGTGGGGTTTGGTCTTGCAGAGGTGAGCCTGACTCACGAATTAAAAGTTGCCCATGCCACGAAATTTAGCGCAAGGCTGGTCCCGAAGGGCTGGGTTGGCCTAGAGAGCGCTCCAGCCTCGATCATACGATTGCTGCGGGCTGATGAGTCTAGACTCGTGGTGCCCAGGGGGGCTTCACTGCATGCTAAATGCTACTTTCAACGTCAGCCGTTCTTCTGTCTTCCTATATAATTTCCTTGTACACTTTGGACATTGTGCACTGTACACTTTGGACAGTGCCATATTCGCTGCGATAATACCGATCTACTTCTCCCCTCAGCTCTGAATTTGGCGGGCTAGACGGGATTCAGATTCACGCCTTGACATATGGAAGACGTCCTATTAGCCACTCGACTATCAGGAGCTCTCTGGTCATTGGATCGTGTATTTTTTATGATATCTAAGCTGCAGACCAATCGATCTTCATCAAATCACATTTATACCCCCAGCGCCATACCAGGCATCGAGCTGCTCCGCTCAACGCAATCCTAGACACTTCATTTCGGACGCCGCCGAGAACTAATACAGAAATCTTCCACCAGCGCCAAATATCGAATCGCAATGCCGACTAAGCACACGAGAACAGCCGAACCGGGTTCTGCCGTAAGAAAAGGCTCGAAAATATAGATACATGGAGCCCTTCATAGGTCGTTATCGAAGGAACGAGTCGCCAAACTGGATTTCTGTCGATCATTGTGGGAAACCGCTTGGAGGGTACATTCTTTGCCTCTTATCAGAATGCTCGTCTTGTGGTCCTCCATTCATATCAGAAATGACCCTGCGGTGTGCTCCTGTCCTGGGTGTTCCCATTTGAGGGTTTGGAGGTGGGGCAAAGCCAGCTTGTGGATGAGGATGTGTTGGGGTCATGGTGTACTGTCGGTTGTCTCCCATGGGTTGCATGTAGCCACCTGGCGTATTTCCTATTGGGGACGGTCCAGGAAGTTGACTTGGCGAGTGCCATGATGAAGCTGTCACCGGTGACTTGCCAGGGGAAGACTCATCTTTCAAAGATTGTGTTGCTGACAGTTGTCCCATATTCAGACCCAATGGGGCCTGGCCAGGGTTTGGAGTTACAAAGCCACCAGGGTGTCCCATCGGAGGTCCTCCAGTTGGTGGAAAAGGTGCGTTCTTTTTGAATTGGGACAAGTGTTTCTCTAAGGCTCGCAACATTCCTTCCTTGGTGAAAGGTTTTGGCAGAACATCATTCATACCTGACTCAATCAATATAAAGGACGATTGGGAGGCGTAGGAAGCTTACCATAACGGAAATACATGTCGATATCGTCGGCTCTTATGTTCGATGTCATGGCGATGATGGGCAGATTGGGTCTGATCTCTCGGATGCAAACTGTCGCAGAAACCCCATCTAGGTGTGGCATGATGATATCCATTAGAATAAGATCGAAATTTGTAGCTCCGTGGTTGATCTTATTGACTGCCTCAAGTCCATCGCGCTAGAACATGTCAATATTCAGTAGAGAAGGACGGGGTCGCACAACTTACAGCCGTTTCGACCCCACATTCAAAAGCCTGTAGGAATTTGGAACCGATCCGCGCGCAGACCTTGTCATCCTCGACTAGCAAAATTCGAGGCTTTGTCATCCCCCAAACGGAATCCGCCGAGCTCTTCTTCCGGCCGGGCACAGAGCTCACCTCCGACATCATCTCTGGCATGGCCGCCTCGACGGGTAGTAGACCGTTGGCAGGTAATGAGTAAGGTATGTTGTTGATATGTTCGCTGTTGATGGGGTCGATTCCATTTGTGTGTCCGACTGGGTAGACCATGTTATCCAGATCGTTGCCGACTGGATAGCCAATATGGGCGCTCGAGTTCTCTGCTCTTGGGGCCATTGAGGAAGATCCTTGATCGGTCGGAGTTGCAGAATATTCGTTTCGAAGATGAAAGTCGTGGCTCATCTGTTCTAAGCCCTTGTCAGGCAGGTTGGCAGTTGAGAATTCTTCGAGCAGAGCCGAAGCCTTTTGCAATGGGGATGCTGGATGATCATCATCATTTGCATTTCCATCTCCTCCCATGCCCGAATTGCCAAATGGTCCCACGACGCGACTGGCTCGTCGCTGTTGAGCATCCACATCATGTAAGAATCCCATGACCCGGTGCATAACCCCGTCATGGTTCTTAACGAACTTCTGTAAGTTGACAACTTGCTGAAGTAAGGTAACATGGCCCTGGGCAAGGTCCTGGTACATCTCGGAAAGATGCTGAAGCTGTTGTTGGGTCGCCATTAATTGGCTATTGACAAGATCCATCTGGTGGGTGGGGAACTGCTCATCAATGTTTTGGGGAGCTTTGCGTGGGGCGGGGGCTTTTCTCCTGATGTTATCCAAAGAATCCTTCTTGTTCGCCTGGAACTCGGGGTGCTTAAACTCCCATGCCTGGTACCTGTTAGTGCATACGACGAATGAGTAGCACCATGGCTTGACTGACATTAGGTCCATATATTGACGGAGCGCTATCTTCGTTGTTCTGTCGGACTTTGTGGAAGTCATACTTGTTCAGCTGGCGAACGAAGGAAGCAAAGTTGCTATGCTTGAAGTGCTTTGGCAGGATATTCTTCGTGAACTTGTCATTCTGAGCAGGGCATCAGTACTTGCGACAACAGGTGGAAGACGGCTCGACGTACATCGAGCACCACAAAGCTTTCGCCGCCTTCGCCCCATCGAACAACATTGTCGTAAGAAGGGTCCTCGAGCATTCTAGAGCGCGTCAGATACTTGGCGCAACACTGCCTGATATAAGGCTGATGATAGTACGAATCGATTCATGCGTGCTGACTTACTTATACAACTTGCGAACCTGTCGAGAGTCAGTAAGATGTCAAGATCAAGGCCAGCCTTCTGTCAAGGTAATACATACAAAGTCGCTGGAGTTATTGGCGGCAGGGCCACCCATATCGCCCTTATCCATTGTTGAGTCTAGAATATATATGAGTACCAGTGCTGTGGTATGAGTCTCTGTATCTCAATTGTGCTGTCGCATCAACCCCGGGTCCAGGGTCCAGAGCGTTCTTGTGAAGTTGAGGGGTCTGGATGCCGAAAAGTGGTCGGCCGGTCGAGGTGTGTGCTGCACGGGCGTGTACTGACGTAGCGAGACCAAGTAAGGCGAGGCGAGGCAAGGGAGGGAGCAGCGAATGGGGAATCTATGCCTTGGGTGAGAAACTCGACATGACTCTACTGCTGAAGGGCGGAATTGTGTCGAGGAGAAAAAGATGCGGCTCGGGGAAAGATAGCCTGGCCAGATTGACAGACTCGAGCGCAGTGATATTCGAGAAGCGGATTGGATTGACAGAGTAGTGTGAAAGAGTAGTCGAAACGAGCAGAGCAGAAGAGATCAGAGTGAGTGAGTGAGTGAGTTGAAGGCTTGCAGCGCAGGTGCAGTGCAAGTGGAGTGAAATGAGCTAGCAAGGGCTACACCCTGCACAAAGCTAGCAAGGCGGGTCTTGAGATCGATCCTGGATGGACGGGAGGGCAAGTGTGAGCGACGCCACCCAATTGAGGCACCCCAAAAGAACGGACCAGGAGGCGTTAACTAGATTGCTTAGGGGTAGGGGAACTGGCAGGAGTAAAGCTTTGGAAGCTCTTGATAGTCAAACGCCATCAGCCAGCAGCCCTGCACGGAGAAATTCTGCATGAAGCGAGGGACCTGGTGGTGAAAGGGGTGACTTTAATAAAGCCCATCTGCTCACTATCATCTGCCTAAATTGCATACACAGCTTAAGCGATCCGGCCGAGCATCAGATTCGGACAAGATCATCATCACACTTTGGAGATGTTTGCAGAGCGCAGCCAGCCAGGTGAACAGAAGAAGCAAATACTTGTACAAGTCAAAGTCGCGTTATCATTGTGACAGAACCCAGCTCTGCAGGACCATCTGCACGCCTCTGCATCTTTCTATTCCATCTATTCATGTCATGTCTGCTCGGCGTCCTTCCCCGCGCTGCTCACCGCGTCGTGCTGCATCTTCTTGATGGGTCCTCACCCTTCGACTTTTCATATCAAGCCTTGCTCCTTTGCCTCGCGTGGCAAGGTTGGGTTGGGTGGTGCAGTGCCAATTCTCGCCGAAATCCAAAAATCCCAGCCGCTTGGGACCCCAGAAATGACGTCTGAACCACCCTGAACCACATCCGAGGCCCCGCCACAAGACAGACAGGAGGGAACGCAACGCCCCCCTCCCCCCCCCGGCAAACTCTAACATCTCCATGTTCGCTTCCGCTCATCGCTCATGCATGTCCATCTGCTCATAGCTTGAAGCTCCAGAGGTCCTTGAAAGGAAGAGTGAGGTTATCGTCGTATGATAACAACATCGAGCTATATTGACAGAGACCACAACGGCACGGATCACAGCTCCCGAAATGGCTGATCGGTTGCTTAAAGCTTGCATGCCGAATCCCTCTGTTCCTCTTGCTGCTCTTGTCATGGTTGACGGCCTATCAGCCCGCGTACTCCAGAGTTCCGGATGATCTTCTCCTTTAACTGACACTCACGCGCTTAGGGACCGCGATCAGCGTCACTCTGCTCCGCATTTGATATTTGGCGATATCTTCAATCCCGCACTTACATTGGCGCAGCAAGATTCATTGTTATTGGCATAGGCTGTACGAATCGACACTCTGGAGCTGCCATGCGAAGGAGGGGGGCATTCCTTACCAGCCTCGTCGGTGCCAAAATTCCGAGGTTCAGCTGCACCCGGGAGACAGCTACCCTGAAGCCAGAGGTAGCTCAACCACTGACAACAGCAACTCGGAAGTTACATTATGCTCTTGCGCGTCGAATTTAGAGGGTAGCTTCACTTGGATTAAAGCGATCCTTTAACTGCTCTAGCGGGGAGAACATAAGATGCTCAGCTCATATCCATACCCCCACTCATTATTCTGCGACCAAAATCGAAGTCGTAAATCTCCAAACCGAGGGCGGACAAGGGTTCGAAATCTCAATGGAGCTCGCTTCCCCACCGACCAGGGTAGGTAAAATGATAATAAATAATGATGGACACATGAGCCAATAGGAAGTCACCATTCAGCTATGCGGCTGGCGATAACAAATTACAAGTAAGATCATAGCAATTGCACGTCAGCCATGCCATCATCAAAGCGAGAAGAAAGTTCAGACGACAAACCAGACACGCTGGACGGATTTTAGAGGTGTTACAGGTATGGCTGAAACATAGCTAGCCTCCGAACCCTGCTGCCTCTTGGCATCCGGGACATCGGGGAGAAAAGACAAGGTTCAAAAGCAACATTTGTAGAACCAGCAGGCAAGTCATTTCCATCCCTGTGGTGATCTCCGTATACTCCAAGATTCGAGTTGCGATCAGTTTTCCCCTCCATTCTGTACTTCCAGGCTGCCCGAAACAGTACTTTGGGTACTGCTTTTGTTCACCAGTCTTTGACTTCTACGTCCGACAAGTTTTTCAAACTCAATTTGAACATCAAGACTTTTCGGATGTCGCCTGTTGAAGTAAAAATTGGCGTCGGCGTCCACCACACCAGAGACGCTACTACAACGTCTCTCGAGCCTCCTCAGACTGGTCTGTAAACTTCTGTAGCCACAAATTAGGTCGTTCACGAAGCCTCACATTTGAACACTGGCAAATGACCAGGAAGAAAATGTAGCTGACGAGCTGGACGACCTTTCAAAGGGGCGTCGCCGGTGGGCACCATACTAGAGAGCTCCAACATACTCTGAAATTTTCAAGTAAATTTCATCCGAGCTGCAAGGGATATCATCGAACTGCACTCTGTAACTGGTCTCTTATTTTGGAAATGCAACTTTGCTCGTCCCCATTAACACCCAAGCCAGCAATAGCAACTGTCTTGTCCCTGGATTTCAAGCCCCGGATAACCTCCACGTCTGATCTGGGACACTTCAACACCTACACAGATGATCAGGGCTAGAACGTCTCTGGTATTTGAAAATTAGCTTACTTTACTAAAAAGTTCCCTGACAGCCTTGTTGGCCTCGCCATCTCTGGGCTGGGCAGATACACAAACTTCGATTATGGATTCCGAAACTGAGATGATTCCCTCTCGTTGCTTGCTCGCACCTGGTTTGACGTGACATTGAATATGAATGAAACTCAATGCCGATTTAGCAGATGAGGCTACGTGACGAATTGCTGGAAGTGAAGTCATGATATTAGTCGAGCAAATGAAGCTAGCCGGAGATATTTCAGAAGATGCACCAGCACCAGCTAAAGACATCACGACTGCCGCCAAGCCAAGCGAGGCTGAGAAATGTTCGCGACAGGAAGAACAACCGGAGCGACTGATCAATGATTCCGCAACCATTCACCTTCTTCCAATACCACCACACCGAAACTTCCGCCTCTCCTCTTGATATACAATCGCGTTCAAGTCCCCTCCAAAGTGTCTGGATTTTTCAATAAGCTGCGTTTTGTGAGCGCAGCCTTCCCGAAAATGGCACGCAGCTACCCACACGGCAACAACAACGGGCCTCAACCTCCTTACACATTGACGGCTCTCAACAGGTGGTCTGTTGCAGATAAAGATCAGCTACCAGGTAGTGCTCTTCCAGTATCTGCTGTTATATACTGACCTCACTGAAGCTGTCCACACTATCAAGGCGTTGCACGTCTACGATTTCGACAATACCTGTGAGTACACTCCTTCTAGCCATGTTGATCCGTTGCTGAAATCTTTTAGTGTTCAACAGCCCCCTCCCCAATCCTAAGCTATGGAACGGTCCTACAATTGGCTTCCTGCAATCTCAAGACACGTTTGCGACTGGTGGATGGTGGCACGACTCGAGAATACTTGCCGCAACCGGCGAGGGTCTTGAGAAGGAAGAGCCCCGGGCGTGGGAAGGATGGTGGAACGAGAAAATTGTCGAGCTCATCCAGTTGAGCATGCAACAAAAAGACGCACTTTCGATTCTGCTCACTGGTCGGTCCGAGAACGGGTTCGCGGAATTGGTAAAGAAGATGGTCAAGTCTAAAGGCCTCGAGTTCGATATCATATCCTTGAAACCTGCGGCAGGTCCGAATAACCAGCGATTTTCGAGTACCATGAACTTCAAGCAAGTCTTCTTGGAGAGCTTGATGGAGACATATAAGGGTGCGGACGAGATCAGAGTCTATGAAGACAGGGTGAAGCATACGAAGGGATTCAGAGATTTCTTCATGGACTACAACAAACGTCAGAATGGTATTGGTGGTACCCCAACTCGAGGTCCTATCACTGCAGAAGTCGTTCAGGTTGCAGATGGAGCTACCCAGCTCGATCCTGTCCAAGAAGCTGCAGAAGTTCAACGAATCATCAATGACCACAACCTTGCTATAACAAATGGCAAGCGTGGTCAACGTCTTCAGATCAAGAAGACAGTTTTCTATACCGGCTATTTGATCAGCAACACTGACACTCAGAAGCTGCTTACTCTAGCTCAGCTACCACCTAGCATGCCAGACACTGAGATGAAGTTCCTTGCCAACAACGTCCTCATCACACCGCGGCCATGCCAGGCCAGCATTCTCGAAAAAGTAGGTGGCATGGGCAGCAAGACAACTTGGGAAGTCACCGGCACAGCTGTCTACGAGAACAAGATCTGGGCCGCCTGTGTACGTCCTGTGCCAGAGACCAAAAAGTATTACACCGAGAACCCCGTTCCTATTGTCGTTCTAGCTCTGCGCAAAGGCGCAAGACCTATCGACGCAGGTAAGATACAGAACTGGCAACCAGTGCCACCAGAGAAACAGTATGTTTTCGAGAGTATCGTTGGAGAGAAAGTGCTGCTCCGGATCGAGGAGGAAGATCAAGGAGAAAATGAGTATGAGAGCCTTTTCCCAACAAAGACTCACAAGCGCAAACATGCGCCTGACGATGACACCGTAAACAGGCGAGAAAGCGGCCAGTTTGGAAACGGGAACAGTACTCCTTCTAGTAATCGGGGCTACCATCAGAATCACAGCGGTGGAGCACGAGGTGGGCGCGGTAACAACAATTTCCGTGGCAATGGCCAGCGTGGTGGACGAGGAGGAGGTCGGGGTAATGGTGGTCGGGGCAGGGGTCGTGGAGGTGGCTTCAACTACAGGTCTCTCGACGATGTTGGAGAGAAACCAAATGCTGCACCCCCGTCCTACAATGCTGCGGTCTCATATGAGGAATTCCCACCTCTGCAAAAGCAGTACCAGACTCCACAGCAACTTGTTCAACAACAATTCCAGCAGTACCAGCAATATCAGCAGCAAATGCAAGCCAAGAACGGAGGTGCGAACAAGGGAGGTGGAGGCGGAGGCGGAACGGGAGAATTGCAATACTTCTAGGCCGTCTGTCCTTACTGAAGCCTGATGTTCTATGATGCGGATAGAAGTGTACAGTACTTTTCCTGGACTCGAGACTGGGTTATGGTTTCGATTCACATGTGCATGGCTGGTGTTTGGGAGTATGTATGGATTATCTGGCTGGCGCATATTAGTCGCAGGTCTAGTCTTATGCGGTTGAGAGCTTGCATGTTAGGGTTGGTTGTCGGAGGACCATTCCGTGTACAGCTATGGTTGTGTCACTCGTGAGGGCGTTTACGATTGGGTCTGAGTCTAGGTGACAGGTTTCGGTTTGCTTATTTGCATTGTATGGCTATAAGAAGTCTTGATTGAAGGGAAAATATAGTCTTTTCTGTCAAAACAAAACTAGGACCTCGTCGCTTCCAGACGTGAGATGAACGTCGTGAGGATGTTGACTTTGTCTTCCGGCATTACAGCTGACTAAGAATGCATTCTGAGCATATTCTGATCTCTGTTCATCTTGCATTGCACATTCTCATCTTGTGCTGTCTCAAACCCATCTGCATGCCCTGCTCCGTCTTTCTATGTGGTAATTTGGGTACGATTATACTGTGTCTTAGACTCCTGGGCGGTATTGCTAGTTCTTGATGTTACAGTCGGGCAAATTAGTTGCCAAATGTTCGCATGGCTGGACTGTTGAAGTACCCGAGTGACGTCTCGGTTGCCATTTTATTGTTAATTACACATTTCGCACTCGCTTGTCACTTGTCAAAGTTTTGTAGTCATCAATGCATTTGGAAAGTGGTGGCTCTCGGGTAGCTTGCATTTGAGCAGCTACCGTTTCGAAGCTTTTGAAGGCCGCAGGTTTCTACGCTTCGAATACTTATGGGTATATCAGATAACACAAGTGACATCTAACTTATCCACGATTTCCATACCACATATGTGGGTTTGTCGTTTCAAATGCCCGAATAGTCCCCGTCCCAGGACTTACGGCCAGACCTGCTGTCCGCGCAGCCATATCATGCTACCCGGTGATTGTTCACGCCTTGTCTCCTCCCTCAACTCTTAAATGTATGACTCTTCCCCGCTCTCTCAGTCTGTAACCTCCTCATCCCCTTCGGCGCATCCATACTCTTCACATACGGATCGAATGGCTTCTTCTTCCTCCCGTCCTTCTCACCATCTCTCTTCCCATGTAACACTGATTCGGCCTTGGTGTAATCAAAGACTTCATCATCATCCTCCTCGTCAGCAGCCCCCTCCGCATCTTCAATATCAACGTCCATCTCCCCAGCTGCCTCTTCCTCCGCTGCTTTCTTCGCCGCCTTCTTTGCGGCTTTCTTCTCTGCTTTCCGCTGGCGTTTGGCAGCTGCTTTCTGCTGCTCTTCGGTATCGAGCGAGATGTCGAACTCGCCGTTTCCTTCCTCGGCTTCAGACATGACTTCGCTCTTGCGCTTTGAGCCACGTTTGAGGGTAAATGGTTCATCACTCTTCTTCTCCTCTTTGGCTGGTGGGCTAGGTGGCAGCGGCGTCTCCTTCGCGATTTCGACTTGTTCTGCGAAGCCTTGCGGAGTGCCAAAAATTTCCGAGTTGAGGGGTGGGAGGGGAATGGCCAGGCGGAGATTGTCGTTTTGAGGTTGACTTGTGCTAGGTGCGTCCCAGACACTGCTTCCGAATGCACCACCCCAAAAGGTGGAGTTGTCGCTGCGGAGGTCGCCTTCATCCATTACGGCGACGAGGGTCTTTGCAGTCACAGTTGGACCTGAACTTGGAGACGACGCTTTGGCTTTCGTCTTCGCAGCTGGGTTTGCGTTTTCAGGCCGCAGGATGTCCATCATGCTTGGTCCGTCTTTACCTTGGGATCGAGCGTTTTTGACAAGATTTAACAGTTCTCCCGCGCGAGATTTGACCCCATGAGAGACAGGATGGGCTAGACGGAGCAGAGCAACCATATCCATAGGTAGGTTTTTTGCAATGCTAAGTAGGGCATGTTGGGCAAGAACATAAGCTGGGCTATCGTCGTCTATTCGCGCGATCTTATCTCGCCACTCATGGACGGCTCTGAAGACAGCAAATTGCTCCTTATCTAGAAGCGATGGCGTCTTGAGTAATTGTGAGTACCATCCTCCAGGCCCCTTTCCACTATCTGTGTTGTAGACTTGGCGCTCATAGCGCTGGAGAGAGGTCTCTTTGGACTTCTGAAGTGTAGTTTCTAGACGGTTCTCATCTGGAATCTCAGGTTTTGACCTGTCTATTAGCTCGTTTCGCATGTTGTCGAAGATATATAGCAGGAAATGGGTGTCAGCTCTGGCGTAAAAGAACATTTCTTCTGGCAGCGGTCTGTGATGTCAGTATTCGTTCAAATGACCCTGATTTCTTCTTACCGGATTCTCCAGTCGGCCATTTGGTATTGCTTGTCGGCATCAAAGTTGATAAACTTCTTGAGCAGGAAAGCCAAACTTCCTCCAGCGTAACCTAAAGATCGGCTTGCATGGTGAGTATCGAACAGACCAACGACGTAAAGGCCGAGATCTCGTTGAAGCCATGTGATATCCATATAGGCTCCATGGAATACTTTGACGATCTTCGGATCGGCAAAAACCTCGTTCAGGACTTGCAGATTTTGTCTCCATGGCTTCAGAGTGTCTACGATCCAATCCTTGTCGCGAGTGCTGATTTGCATCAAGGAAACTAAACCAACGTAGGATCTCAGATCATGATGTTCTAGGTCAATCGCAATTTCAGTAGCTGCCTTGAGTTCTTCAAGCATTTCTGAGACACCCTCTTCCGTATCTACGAAAGTTGCTGTAGTACTTTCGAAAGGCAAGTACGGAATGGGTTCTGCTTTCTGGTACATCGATTCGGGGTATTGTAGATTCAAGATCTCTGTCTCGTAAGGATGGCGGTGCCTGAAAAATGTGTCAGTATTGTCTCGTCTGACCAGAGACAGCGTGTTTCCCATCTCCTTCAATCTTTTTTTGCGTCTTTTGAATGACGTTCTCTGTGACTTTGTCAAGCCCTCAGGTATAGAAGGAATCGGAGGTAGACAAAGCTGTGGAAGAAAAATGGAGTAGTCATACTGTATTTGGCCGAAATCATTCGTGAAAGTGGGTAGGCTATCTTTGAGGGGGATCGTAGCATGGGGTTTCGAGGTCAGAAGAGGCTTCCAAGGCGATTCATCATTATTGTCAGGTTTGACATCGAACGCTAGCTGAGGCTTCACCAGATTCTGGTTTCTGTATGTGTTTCCGCCCTGCTTCTTGGACCTCGAAGGTATCTGTGTATCGTAAGCTTCTGGCGGGAATTGAGGGGGAAAATTGCCTACCTGAGTCGAGGGTTCGGCGGTCGTTGTGTCCTTGCGCTTGATCACACCAGTGTATTCATCGAGGCAAGTATCTGACTTCTCCAACAAAGAATCCACAACATCCACCACATTGCGCCAATTGTTCTCTACATCGTCAGAATCCTCTAAAGTGGGCGCCCGAAGATCTGATATTGAAGCTGCGGATTTGAGTAATGCGCTTGCCAGAGCAAGCACGCGCTCGCTTTGTTCGTCGAGAGCGGTTCCAACTTCAGGATTGAAGGATCGATGGAAACCTAAATCTTCTGCAGATATTTGGCCAGTGGTTCGTGTCGTTGAAATCAATGCAGCTTGCAGCTGGTCCTGTAAAGACTTGAAATCATTTGTTTCGTCCATCGCCGAAAATTTGATGCTCTGAGTTTGTTGTAATGAAATGCTTCGCAAAGGGAATTGTAGACCTTCAAAAAATCATACCCCTGTCAACAATAAACTTTAGCTTCTCAGCCTCGCGCTAGCTATCGCCGCTGCCTCGTCTCAATGTTGCCTTCTTGGCCTTGCCGCAAGTCACTTTCATTCAACAAACAGATATCAAAATGTCGGCGTCTTTGGCTCCGGAATGCAACGAGGTGAAAGAGTAAGTTCAGGTCATATCTTCTCTAGTAATTAACTAAGGCCAATAGACGTTATGATTCCTGCTTCCTGAAATGGTATAGCGAAAGTTGGTCATTCGCCTCCTGTTAAGGATAGCTTGACTCACGATAGAGCAGAATATCTACGGGGACAAGGCACTACAGATGAATGTGCTCCTCTGTTCAAGGATTACAAGAAGTGCTTAACCGTCAGCCACCCTTTCAGTTCTCAACCGAACACATCTAACTTGATTTAGACTGCTCTCAAAGAACGCGGAATCGACAAGATGTTGGAGGAGGCTAGAGAAGATCACAAGGAAAACGATGCAGCTCTTATGGATCGAAAATGTAAGCAAAAGTTCTTGATTCTAGAAACGACTAACTAACTTGGCACCTAAGAATAAGGATGTAAAAGTGTTGGTATTTTGGTTGTTCCCGATTTGTACAGTACTTGTAGCGGCATTGGGTTGGCGTTACAGTGGGACCTTCGCAACGGGCGAACTCCTTTCACAAGGCATTATGAATCATAATGAGTTCTACTTCATATGTCTACATAATAGTATGAACCACAATACAACTCCATACTTCAGTTCGACCTCGACCTTGTGCAAACTTTTCTACTTCTAAAATTAGCTAGATTTTGCCATTCGAAAGAGGAGCGAAATGGTTTCATTCGACTCTCACATAGGACGCCATATTGTGTATATAGACCTTGGAAATCAGACTGCTCTAAATATTGATAGGTATAGCATTTTAAAGGCAGAACTTCTGAAGCGGAGATGCCCCAAAGATTTCTCTCTCCCCTCCAGCGACTCTGGAGAAATGATTCAATATTTTCGAATCAAAAAGTATCCCTTTCCACCAGTATTGAAGGCTCATGAGAGTAGTATGGGACACAATAAAGTTAAGGGAAGACATATTATATTCTGTTGACTTTAGGTAAGTTCTGGGTCAGTGGGTATAATCCGGGTAACGTGACGAGGCTTAGTTTCGACCCCTGCGAGATCGTGAGAAGACGGGGAACTTGGAAATTGCATTTATGGATCAGCCTCCTCATTTCTGTACCACTTTACAACATGCCGAGAGCCTCGTCTCCTCATCGCTAATATGGGAGAGTTTGCTCCAATCTGATCATAACGTCACGATTTCTGTGATAACTTGTCTCACTCTCATTATCGATTTTCAAGCACCAGCCACAAGTTCAAGCTTCAAGTCCGCGCAAGCTGTTCTGTCGGCTCCCCACACAAGAAGAGCCAGACAATAGAGGATACCACCCACGAGAACGGTGATGCCCAAGCAACCAGTAGAGATTCATGCACCCCTTCTCAATCCTCACTCTTGCGATCTTCGTAGCCGGCTACATCACTGCGAGGTGGGATCTTGTTACCAGACTTTATGATCTTGCGATATTCGCCTGGGATCACGGTGTTGTCGTAAGTCCCAAAGCTCTATCCAACTGCCACAACAGGATTCTGATCTTGGATCCATAGGCGCGCACGGCAAAAGGCTTCGCCATTCTGTCCTTATTCTTCTTTCTCTTCATAATCCCAGTAGAAAGGCTCGCCTCGAGAGAAACAGACTTGGTGGGCATAAATGTCCTCGACGCATTGCAGGTAGCTAATGCAATTGTAGCATCCACGAGCTGGAAGTGCAGGGATTTCTGCGAGGGAACAACTTCGTCGGCGAGGATCATTCTAGAGGGACATTCGAAGAGAAAAAGCTGTCATGCCCGAGCATGATGGGCTCATGAGGATATTTTGGCCCCTGGACATACCAAAATCCGACTCCCCTGGCGTAATTGTGGGATGGAGGAATTCAGGGCTGGATGTTTTTGTCGTGGCAATACTGGAGGACGTCGACGTGAGTAATGGGAGTGTCGTCAACCAGGGATTGACTGACGTCGAGCCAGGCGCGGAGTGTAGAAAATGCTTTGAAAGTTGGGACTTTATTTCGAAATGCCGCGCACCCCATCGCACGAATACATGAACTATGTGGACAAACGTCAATGCATGTTCTGGGACTTGCGAATACCCCAGGGGTCGAAGTTGAAAATCTGCAGATGCATGCGGTCATAGGGTCGAGTTCCAAAACACCCCAGATATACTGCGCAAGGGCATCCACAATACAGATCATTGGATTCGACAGGCCACTACCACACCGAATGCAATACATATCATTGAACCCGATATCTTTGGCTTTGGGAGATAAGTCCGAAGTGGCAACTCATGCACCAGGTACCGTTGATGCAGAAGAGGAACGCGAAGAGTTGAAGAATCGGATGAAAGTGAAAGCCCTGGTCGAAAAGCTAAAACTTCACACTGTTGCCAAACATCCCGCCTCACCGAAAGAACTTGCCCTTCCGAGAATTGTCAATCAAATTAACTGTTCATCCGAACTGCACGCGCTCCTTCAGAAAAATATCTCGCTTGTTGGTAGGCGATCTAGGCGAAGTTTGAGCGTATCAGAACGTGTTGTGGAATCTGCCACAACAATGAAAGACTTCGTAGTCCTGGCTATCTGGCAGATTATCACTGTCTATCTGTACCCAATAATACGACGAGCTTTTATAATTGGGTTGTTGGGGCATCGGATAGCTGCTGAGACTTTGCTTTTGGTGTTGGAGTGGAGGGCTAAGCCGGATTATGCTGCTTTGAAGGATATTTCAGCAACAGCTCAGCAAGTGGAGATCCGTCTTCTCCAATTCTCGTACTGGCCCCTGCAAGTAAGTTTTCCCTTCTCTTTTTCTATATTCCCTTGGCCAAATACCCCGAATGTCGCCAAATTGGAATCAACAATGGCTGGCTCCTTCAATGTCCTCACACTGGATTCGACAATGGACTCGCTTGTGGACGTTCCTTCCTTGGGACGTACCTTCCTGGAGCTGAGCGGTACATGAGATTGCACTACCTTGTTGAGCACACATTGCTTTGCAGGTGCCTTCACTTCTGGTGAAGATGGACTTGCTAGCTGGGCGTAACTGCCCTTTGCAAGGAGATGCCTATATCTTCTACCTCTGCCCTCATTCTTCTCACAACTCTCCAAACTTCTACATCAACAACACAACTCCTTCAGCACTGTACCATAGTCAACAAGGCAAACTGCGAGCTTCTCCTGTGCTGCAAGGTGAGAGGTAAGCCTGATCCCTACTCTACCACCAAGGTCATAGGTTGATTAGATACCCAGCGTCAAGGCGTAGATACCCAGCGTCAAGGCGTATCGGCGGCGTCGGTGTGAGGCTCTTGACCATAGTCAACAAGGTTGGACCTGTGGCTATTTGAGATTGCTTGAGTGAGTTCATAGCCTCTCGATTGCGAAGATTGCTTGCTAATAAGATCAAGGATCCTGATGTGCACCATATCGAGGACCTACCAGTCGTTGGCGTCAGACAGCGTCAGATTCATCGCACTCGACCACCATCTCTATTGAATGGGTAGTGTCGATTCGGACGCATTTCAGCATATTCGTCTCGGTGATTGTGTCTCGTGGCGCACGATGGCTACCAACACCATTCTTCAACTTCTCCTGCTCCTCACATGGGACTGCATCACATCAGCTACAGTCAAGAATCCACTCTACGGCATCTTCTTCACTAGCTTTGTGGTCCAAGCAGAGCTTGTATCTGCTGTCAGCCTGACGTTTGCTGATGGTCTCTTCGAAACCTTGCGATCTGCGAATCCACCTACCATTGCATGGCTGAAATCCCTTCCTACCGAACTCGAGAAGAGATGTGCTGTTTACCTCCTCGTTCTTGAAAAGGCAGGATCACGCCCTCGAGTCTACATTGGTTCTTCTACATGAAAGACCGCGGTTTCAAGGCACGCTTCAAGCAGTACGAAGATGAGTTGTGGTTGCCCACTAACATCGAGATTTCCCTTCATGATGGGTTCACCATCACGAGCAGAGGATTCCTTGCCTGGACTCCCATTCCATCACCTGCATTTCAACCGGTCATCCGCCTGTTCTTCCTCGCACTCGAAGCCACTTTGGCACACGCACTCTGGTCAATGAGTAGCACATACAGCAATGATGCACTGCTCCGACTCTGTCCTTGACCTGTCGATACTCTGCCGTACGATGGTCTCTGTTCCCACAGCTGCCTGCGTGAAGGTGTCAAGGGTGATTTCAAGTTGACTCCTGAGGAGCGTGAGCAGAAAGCAGCCGAGCTCAAGCGCCACATCGCTGAGCGTATGAAAGTGGTTTCGAAAAACCATGTTCAACGTCAGAGGGAGAAAAATCTTGCAGCTTATCTCGACTACCACAATACCATGCAAAAGAAGTACTATCGCGAGGACCGGGCAAGATTCCTTTCCACCAAGAAGAGATCCGTGAAGAAAGTTATGGAGACCCAGAAGCACTACTGTAACCCATGTCGCATGTCTTGCAAGACCCCTTGGGCTCTTGCCGAGCACAAGAAGGGCCCAAAGCACCGGAGACAAGTCGGAGACATTCACATTCTGAAGGGTCTTAGGCCGGATAAAGCCAGGAACATCCTTGAGAAGAAGTTCTATTGCAAGCCATGCGACAAGCCCTTTCCCAGCAAGACACTCCTGAGAAATCACGAGAAGACCAAGATTCACCTACAGCGACTACCAGGCGGTATCCATGCTACCACTTAGGAGCCTGAGTACCACTGGTCATTACCGTCATTATCGCCGTTGTCGTTCATGTTCTGTGTCTCCTTACAAACATTGCTACCACGACCTTTTCAGACCTCAGACGCCGTCTGATCAACGACGTCGATGTCATCGTGGACCACGTTTCTAGAATCGTTTTCGCTTAATTGCTGCAAATCGACATTTCCGATTTACTTCGCTGCATAACTATGCTGCTTGAAGCCTACCAGCGACGGCAATCGACACACACATATATCTCCATAGCGGTGCATCTCGTCTTCTCAAACCCATCTCATGTTTCAAGTCACGATCTACCCTGAATCAGGCGATAGGGGGCCACTAAGTCTGCTTGGAGTGTGATTACGTCTTTCATCTTGTGGCGCTGCTATTCTGTTATGTTCACCACGGTCATCAAGAGCATCAATTCGTGCTGGAGGCTTTGGCAAATACCAACTCTGAAGGACATACTCTCTCGGCTCTCGGGAGTGTACTATCATTAACTTTGAACTTTGCAGGGGCTGGATTTTTGGAGCTTAACATTTTTCTTTTTGTCGTGTTGTCTATGGGTTGCTTCTAACACATCTTAGTATGTTACATTACGTGAGAGGAAGAGAGACTGGGAGAGTGTCACAGATAGCCATCCAGATTATATCAGATTCTACAACTCAATCTGGCTGGTGTGCAATGATGTTTGTAACCAATTGTACATTTCTTTTCCCTGAATAAGCTGCTGACCACTTCCAATCCAAAAGGTCATCATCGGCATAGCGCTTGGAAGTTTCATCATAGATAACGCTACCTGGCTCGCGGAAGCCATCTACGAATTTCTCCGTCTGTACTCAGTCTACGCCCTGCAACGCACAATTGACTGGCTTATGTACTGGCCGTATGAGCCCCAGTCCTTCTACATATGGTATTATGAACTGACTTGCCGATTTATAGTGGAGGTTTGAAGCTCAACAATGAGCTTGCTGCTTTTCTTGGTGACCTCTTTCTGGTAAGATGACCCCTGTTTCAATGTTTCTGCATGTACTAAGTCTTCCACAGTGGGTGATCGACCATTGGCTTGCCTGCATCCAAACACTGCGACCTGTATTACCTCATGTTATTTGGTTTATCGGCTTTTCCAGCTTTGCAGGCGCCAGCATGCCGATAGCTCTTTTCTCAGATCTGCTTTCAATACTGACCCTCCATATTTACTCGTTCTACCTCGCCTCTGCACGAATCTTCAATTGGCAATACACGATCCTACTGTCACTTTTCCAACTCTTCCGTGGAAAGAAGCACAATGTGCTCAGGAAACGTATCGACTCTTGCGACTACGATCTTGACCAGTTACTCCTTGGCACTATCTTGTTCACACTACTCTTTTTCTTGCTGCCAACTGTGATTGTGTTTTATCTCACTTTCGCATGTGCACGCATGGCCATTATCTCTCTCAAAGCTGCCCTGGACACCCTCCTTGCATGCCTGAACCATTTCCCTCTGTTCGCTCTGATGTTGCGAATCAAAGATTCTCAGCGACTTCCAGGTATGGAACCGCCTATGCTCTCCCATAAATGTATTCTAACGTATGCTAGGTGGTATCTGTTTTGAGCTTCGAGATGCCCAACTCATTACCTCTGCGCCAAATAACCTCAGAGTACCACCAACTTCACACATCTACCTCAAGGTAAGCGTGACTCGTGCCGAAAACGATTGAAACCTCTACTGACAAGTACCAGTCTGTTCCTCTCACTTTTCGGGCAATGTTCCACCAATACTTCCAGCTTGGCCACCGAATTAAGAAACATTATATGTCGCCTCGTGTATTACTTGGCCTCGCAACTGGCAAATTCGTTCCCCCAATCCATCGCAAGAATCTTTACAGCCTGCAATACAGCATGCTACCGGCCAAGCGAGCTGGAGTGATGGAGATGTGGCACGCATTGACAGCGGAAGGGCCCAAAAAGTTGAGTGCGTATGATATCAAGGTCAATGGCAAACGGCTTAATGGGACGCGGAGGCAGTACTGGCACTAGACATAATGGGTATGGCGATGATGGGATAACTTCTTGCATACCAAGCAATTGTACATGAATAGAAGTAATGATAATATATGGGAAAGTACCAAGCAACATAGCTAGACGTTCAAGACGCTTGGCCTTTTTACTGCAAGCCGGATTTCGGTCAGAGGTAGTCAATTGACCAATATCACCCCTTCGCTAAGCCAGCGCCCCACCAAATTCACCCACCCACAAAGAAACATGGAGAAAAATGTATGGGTAACTTGTATCGAAATAAGCACTTCCAATCATATGTCACAGCATATTCGAGCTTAAAGACACCTGTCCCTCGTGGCGCAATTGGCTAGCGCGTAAGCATCTCTGCCTCGTTTTCGAAACAATCATCGTTCTAATTATCATCCAGGTTCGACTGTTACAAAGCAGATAATCGAGAGGTTGGTGGTTCGAGCCCACCCGAGGGAGTAATTCCTTTTTTGCACCTTTTGCATCCTTCTTGATGCTTATTATAGTGCACTTAAATAATGCCGAAGTGCGTTTGCCTCCAATACTTTATCATAATCAAAAGTACCCACTGGAAAACTTCCAACTTCCACCTTACCTTATCATGTCTGCAGGCTCGTGTATTTTACTTTATTCTTCAAACCTGTCATTTAGAGATCTAGGTGTCGAAGGGTCTTCCAATGGTAGAGACTCAGGTGTAAAATTAAAGATTGTCTATGCACTTACTCGATTGTTTTGAACCTGGGAAGATCCCTGCAGCTCATTGATTTTCCGCAAGCTTCCACTCTTTCAGTTTCCTATGCTTGTTTTGTCCACATATGCCTTGCCGAGTTTGCTGACGAGGAATGAAGAATTTCGGCTACGACATCCCTGTAATGGTCACGCCAAGACCCATGCTATTTGATATGTTGGCAAAAAGCAGGAAATTGATCATGGAGTAACCATTCCATATCGGAAGGCCGTCATCCTCACAGAACTCTATTGATTTCCCTTCACATCATTAAAAGTGACCCAACATTCATCGATCTCTTTTGAACGTAGTCCAACATGTTGGGCTCGAAAAACAGAACCAGAGATTTCCATACCAGGCCGCTAGGTTCCGTCTCACGACTGGGCCAGATTCAGCTGATTATGTTCAGAATAATGCCCTTGCGGACCGTCTTTTCAAGATGAGCCCTCTTCAAAACTCGGTTCTGCGAAATGATTGTGCAACAGTTCGGCTTCTCCATTAAAGTATATCTATCTATTTCGGACGAGTCTCCGGGTTGCTAGTATGCCTTCTAGATCTTGGAGTTACAACTGAAAATTCTAGCTTTGGTTGGCTGCGAACTCTTCTGTCTCCGTGTACTGATGATGGTCTTGCGCCCGGGAGTGCGGGTCTCAAAAACATCTGGGAAGATCCCCCGTCAGGCAGTGTTTCTGTCGTCTCTTTCTTCGGTGGCTGAGGTGCCTCTATCCTTTGGTCTGTATGATTTTCACCATCGTCATCATCGTCATCATCCTCTACGAATGTGCCCTTCCACGGCCCTTGAAGTATAGGGGCAGACTGTGCGTGCGCCCTGAGTCGATGGTTCTCCTCCCACTCTGCAGCATCCCACAGCCTCTGCGCCGCCCTCTCCCCCTCCTCCAAGATATCCGTGGTATCAATCTCGCAAGTGAAGGTTGGCACAACAGCAGGAGTTGGCTTCAGAGGAGTGATGTCGTAATATGGACGCGTTGGTTTGACAGGAAACATATCCTTCATCCAGGCTAATGCAGTTGTGGAACTCGACGGCCGGGTTTTGACCAGAGCTTGCGAAGTGCCAAAATCAGGAAGGGTCCACGAGGATACCATCGGTGCCGATAATCTTTGAGAATGAGGAGCGAAAGGCGTAACGAGTGAGCTCTGACTTGAGTTGGCGCTTCCTGGCAGGGTCTGCGCGTATGAAACCTGCGGTGCTTTGGGACGCAGAGGAATAGGCCGGGAGGACCCGTCTCTAAATTCTTGCAGATTACTTGCAATTGAGGTTTGGCTGGAATTTGGGCTGGAACCTAGATTTGGGGGAGTAGGCATGGGTCGAAGTGGCACTACGAACAAATTCAGCGTCAGTATTGGAATCTCCAGAATTTCGGAAAAGCAGATACTAATTTAGGAAAGATCGAAAAGATCATGTGCTATCGTGCTAAATGATCTTTAATGGACAAGATACGAGGAGAACACTCACTGTGAGGCAGCACATCCCCAGGGTCCGTCGTTGTATATGGTCCAGCAGTTCCACTGCCAGTTCTCCGAGAAAGTTCGTCCATAGCCAGAATCGTCTCTTTCCTCGTCGCCTCAATCGACTTTATGAGTACCATAAGATCAATCTTCTCTACTTTCGATAGTTTACCCGCGACACTCCGAGACAGGCGCTCCAAGACATCTTGTTTGAACCTCGCTCGAGTTTCTATCAGGTTGTCGAGACATGTCCCTGCTCAAGGTAAGTAAGAGTGTTTTCAGGTAAGGTGTTTCGAGATCTTACTATCTCCTCGATCGAATCTTGCTCCATGCTGTTGTGAGCACCGTTGGAACTTCTCTTCTATCGTGGATTTTCCTTCCTCCAACAGCGTTTGGCATTCTTCTGCTCCTACAGCCCTCTTTCCTGACCTTCCTGTCCGCCACTTAGCGAACAGGTCTGAGGCTTCATGATATTCTTGAGCAATCGCAAAAACACCAGAACGGACATCAACCACTATTTTTAAATCCATTATCAGTTCAGAGCACAAATTGTTCGTCGAAGGCGCGAGGTAGAGCCTTACAGTCCCTGAATGTGTTCCCGGAGTGCGGCTGAGCTGTGGATGCAATTTCGTCCCGTTCGTTGTGCAGCATCATACTGCATGCAGAACGGCCCCCGAAATAAATCAGTTACGAGGCTGAAGTATTTCGTACAAATCAAAAACTGCCACATGCCAATATCACATCAAGTGGCTTGGTAGGCTTTCTAATAGTGCACATGCAAATTGATTTCTAACATGGTTCTCCGAGCCTGACCAAATGAAGCGCAGAAAACGCCATGCAATGTCTTGAACGAGCCTTCGAGTCTCAGCCCATCGACCCACGAGCCCTTCTCTGCACTTTTTCCCTTTTATTGTTCTGTTTCATGTTAAATATAATGCTCGCTGTTCTGTCCCATCTTGATCTGTATGATTTTGATTTGCTTTCTTTACCAATTCAACTTCCCCTAGTGCTGTGTTACCATTTTGAGCCTCAGCCTGATCTTGTAAATTGCTGTTTCTGAAAGTCACACGGGCTTCTCTAGCCTGTGCGCAGCGAGGTAGATTGGGTACTTCAGATGTTCACATGTTTTTCTGCAGAGCTGTTCAAGAATAATATCCCAAGCAGAATTGCCATCAATCGTTCAAGCTCGCCATCATCACAATATGGCTGGGCGAACCGATCTGTCATTCCCAGGTGATAGAACTATTCGGGATCTACCCAGCCAAAGGTTCTATCGCAAAGACCAAGAAGAGATGGAAGACCGAAACGCTGGCCTTGACGAGCCCTCCCTTCCCCGGTCTGTTAGAGCCCTGAACAACAGACACCTAGTTGGTGGAATGGCTCGGAATGGCTCATGGGAAAGCGACAATGAGTATAAGCTATCCGCTCCAGGGCAAAGTCACATAGGAGCACCACATCGCACGACAACGTCGCCCAGATCTAGCAGTCAGGGATACATACCATCTGGTGAAAAGGATCCCCAACAGCCACATAGTCAAAGGTATTCTTCTGCACCAACAAGAGAAATGCAGAATTCCCATGCCGGATACTTCGATCAGACGAGGTCGCAACACCAGTCGCCAAGACTCGACGAAGAAAATGTCACTACACCTCACCACCTAGATGCTCTAGGAGGACAATACGATGGTCGTTGTCCGTACTTACCAGTAGAGGAGTCCCACTTACAGACAGAGGACTTCACCCACAACTCTGCAGTTGATTCGAGTCCTTGGTCGCGAAGGAGGGGCCAACGACACAACTCACCACCGCCACAAGAGCTAGATGCAAGCCCTGGCTCTTCAAACGAGACGAGGTGGTCATCGAGGTCCGATAGCCATGATTTCATTCCGCAACACCAAATCCGTCAATTCACACCAAGCATTCGACCAAATCCACAGTATGTTGAATTTCATGCTGAACGAAGCCATTTCCGCACTACCGATGACGAAAACAGAGCTCAGGAAATCCTTCTTCGGGATAAAGAGGCCAAGATTGAGAAGCGATCTTCACTTAGACGCTTTGTGATGCCCAAGGCCAAGCGGACCTCTTTCAGCCAGAGGGAGATATTCCGAGCCATCCAGTCCATTGTCGATGGGCACGAGGCAGCTGGGCCAGGAGTAGTTGAAGTACTCCTAGGAAAGTTCGTCAGGGGTGGCGGGGACATCAACTTCGTTCCCAGCCAGAGCACCTCGCTTGGATTAATGACAAGAAAACGTCCAGAAGAATCGAGCCGGTTGCTTGAGAAGGCGACGACCTGTGGTAATGTCGAAGTCGTGCGGCTACTGTCTCGACATTCGAACAAGACAGCGAAGAACAAAGCTTTAGAGATAGCGCTTTCGAATCGAAACACAACAACCGGTCGAGACACCACGAAGGAAGACCAGATTATCCATATTCTTGTCTCCGGTGGTGCCGATGTGGATACCACGATAAGTTCTGCTGTGGCTGCTGGCGAGGAGAATCTTCTGCAAATGTTACTCGAAGGCACCGCGCCTGCGTCCGCTCTTTCAGAGGCCTTACCAATTGCAATTGCGACTCGGGACACAGTTCTTCGTCGGAAGCTTGCGCAAATGCTTCTCCGCAAAGGGGCCGACGTCAATAGCAAGAATGGCGTCTCTATGCTAGAAGCGACAAAGTTATATGACATGGTCTTATTAGACATGCTGTTGGAGAGACGCCCCTACGTTGCATCCCTGAATCGCGCATTCGCGGTAGCGCTGGCATACACCGATTCCGACCATCGTTATGAAGCTTGCCAGAAGCTGATCAATGCTGGCGCAACCGGTGAAGAGGTCGATAAAGGGCTTGCAATCGCCATGACCATCGAGCACCAGAACATCGACTTCCTAAGGCTGATTCTTCGCAGCGCATCGGTTGACTACGAGAACGGACATGCCCTATGCCAGGCTATCACGAACAATTCTCAAGAACACTTGAAGTTACTGCTTGCCAGGCGACCAAATGAGCTTTCTTTTGACAACGCTCTCGAAGCTGCGATAAGGTTGCGAAATCCCCGTGATCAGTTGAAGTATTGCCACCTTCTAGTAGCGGGTGGACCACCACGCACCTCGTGTTCCAGAGCCCTGGTTCTTGCCGTTACAGGTGGCGGGCAGAAAGATGAACTTTGCAGGATTCTCGTGGAAGCGAGAGCATCTGTTGACTACGATGGAGGTGCGTCAATCACAGCTGCTGCTCGATCAGAGAATATCGGCATCCTAGAACTATTGATAGGAGGAGAATTTCAACAACCCCACAGCAGCAGCCTGATTGGAGCCTTTGAGGTTTCACTCCTGTCTACATCACCTCCGGCAAAGAAGATGAGAATGGTTAAACTCATTCTTGATGCAGGCTTGCAAGGGCCATCTCTCGACACGGCACTCGTGAATGCAATTAAGCGTGGCCAAGAGGAACTACCCATGTGCGACCTCTTGCTAAAGTACGGCGCCTCGGTCAACGCCTTACATGGTGAAGCTCTGAATAGCTGTTGTCGATCCGGAAATCTGGGGCTCCTGGAGAAGCTGCTCAATAGCGCACACCGACCAGCGCCCGAGATCTTGTCGATCGTTTTTCAATCTTCTCTGGTACTCGATTACAAGATACGACCACGGGCCATGGAGCTGATTCTGCAAGCTGGAATGCCCATCGACAATCAAGTGGCTGCCGCACTTGATAGGCTTGTTCTCGAGAGACGCCCACATATGCAGTCCATTGAAGTTCTTCTCTCCTTTCATGCTTCAGTCCATTTTGAAGCGCATCGACCCCTGATAATCGCTGCCAAGACCCTCAACATGATCCTTCTGAAGCTCTTGCTTGAACAGTCCAGAGATCCTTCCGCACCCTCAAAGGTTTTTGCGGTTCTTATGGAAGATGAGTCCTTCTGGAAGAAGCAAGAGGCATTCGAGATCATGGCCCTTTTACTCGAGAATGGAGCGGAAGGTCTGGCAGTTGACGACGCCTTGATAAAAGCTGTGAAGGATGGGCAGCCAAGAGCCAGACATTTCGAGATTATGTTGCTTCAGCATGCAAACATTGATCACAAGGACGGAGAAGCACTACAGATCGCAACAGAGAAAGGAGCAGCAGCTTTAGTAAAGAGAATGCTTGATATGAAGCCCGCAGCCGAGTCGATTTCAATGGCTTTTCCTTATGCTTTCGTGACAGGCCTCCCGGAGACCACATGTCTCGCGGTCATACAGGCATTCGTGGAGAGGGCTGCGGATGACTTGTATCCTGACTACATGCATCCAGGAATTCCCGATCCGCCTGTGTTCCTCTGCCTCCGGCACTACGCCAATAGCTTGAGCGTATTGGAGACTACTTTGGATGCTGGATTCAATGTCGACCAAGCCATGTCATCTGAAAGTGGGAACTACACTGCACTATACTGGGCCTTGTCTGGCGGAAACCAATTTGGAGACCATGTCGTGGATTGTCTCATTAGTCGCGGAGGTGAGTTTGACCTATGCGTTCTGTTTTTGTTCGCGAAGTCTCAAACTTGCTGAACTGACCGATATAGCGAACCTGCAAAACCACCCTACGCCACTGCTTCACCTGGCCATTGACCACGGGCGCCAATCACTTGTCCAGGCTCTGATCAGAGCAGGTGCAGATGTTGATGCGGTTGACGAAAACTACGTATCACCCCTGAGTCTGGCAGCCCAAAAGAATGACATTGCAAGCATGCAAGCATTGCTTACCGCAAAGGCATTGTCGAACGATGGAAGTCTTCATGAAGCCGCTCGTACGGTCAGCACGGATGCCATCACGTTGCTATTGGAGAATGGTCACGATCCAAATCTCCCATGCCCGCGATTCCAAGGACGACCACCCTTGTTCGAGCTCTGCTTTGAAGCTCCGGCGCATCTGCTCAAAAGTCAAATGACGACTCCGCAGAAGATCACTGCCGCAAAGAAGGCTATTGAGTGTCTGATCAGAGGTGGCGCACTCACAAAAGATCGTCTCCCACAAGCCGGTAATCGCTCAGTCTTGATGCATGCTCTTGACAGTGTGAATCCAACCATGATGACTAGAGCGTTTCTTGAATGCGGACAATTCAAATACATCAACCGAGATTTCAACCTTTTCATGGATGGAGAGTATACCTATTCAGCTACCAAATATGTTGAGAAGGGGAAATGCAGGGGCGACAACTCTCAAGCCCAAAGTCTTATTACGATGTTGAAAGATTTCCATGCCCAAGACCGTTACTGGAAGATTGATGGCCCTCAGCCGCCGGATATGATCAATCCGCCTGAGCATATAGCGAGAGCAGAACAAGCAAGACAAGACGCCGCGAGACGCAAGAGGGAAAAGGAAGAAGAGAGACGCCGCGAAATCGATAAGGAACAACGAGAAATGGCAGCCGCGCGGAAAAAGCTCGCCATGGAACAGGAAGCAGAAAATGCCCGACTCGAGCGTGAGAAGAGGGCATTCGAGCTTCGCCAGGCTCACGACGCTAAGCTGCATGCTGCTGCTATCGCAAAAGAGAACGATCGATTGAGAATTCAGGAGGCGAGAAACGCCCACGCGCTGAAGCAGGCGTCGAGCATGAGTCACTTGCGCAATAGTGAGGACGAAGCGAAGCATAGGAGGAGCATGAAATTGTTAAGTGAGAAGAAGATGCTGGCGCAGAGCCAGGAGGCATTGTGCTTCGCATACAATAAGGGCATTGAGGATGCCGCTGGTCCTCAGGGCAGGAGGGCGCTGGGCCCCAGTTCTTCGAAGAGTAATATTGACCTGGGAAGAGCGGCAAAACTGCGAATCGAGGGGGCTTTTCCAAGCAGGATTGAGGAGATTGATGAGTGATATGTGTCTTTGTTTATTATCGGACGAGACATTTCTCGATTGGACCGGATGCTGCTTTGATAGCTTAATGATTGCGGTGTTTTATGACATTTCCTAGAATTAAGAGTTGAATATCAATTTTAAACGGACAAGATGCTTCTGCTTTCTGGTACATGCAACGAGTACATATGGATTATTCCACGAGCTTCCTAAAAACATGACAAAAGGCGCTCATATGAATTGGCGAATTATTTAAAAATGTCCTTTCCCTGTGATGTTTTGGGCGGAAAAGGGGTTGGGAAGCGAGTCCCGTTCGAGATTAGTAAAGCCAAGACCACTTACAGATTTCGCGTTGTGGAAGACGCGTGAGACGACGCGTCTCCAAATACTTTGATATCAACAGCACAGTGTCAATCAAGAACACCACATTTTGCCCACCATGCCTCATTCTGTTTCTCCCGAGGAGCCTTCGAATGCAGATGCAAGCCCATCGGCAGTTGCAGAAATCTCGACCATAGATGCCATGACCCAGGAAACGTCCACTGAAAATGGTAATTCCCAGGATAGTGAGGCAGCAGACCATGATATGACGATGGCAGACGTTGCAGGCACAGACACGATTCCTGGAGCACTTGTTAAGCCGGAAATCAAGTCCGAGGTCAAGCTGGAAGATCTGTTTGCAGACATGGACTCGGATGAAGAATTCCCAAGCTCGACAGGGCAAAAGTTAAAGATTACGAGTTCCCCACCAGAAGCGCCTCCATCTCCAGTGTGAGTGACTCCCACAACATCCATAAGGAATCCTGCTGATTTTCCAGTCGCATTGGACCCTCTTCTCGTGCGTCTGATCCAGAAGTGATGCGGTCGTTCTATCAGCGACTCTTCCCCTGGCGGTACCTTTTCCAATGGCTGAACCATTCTCCGACTCCAACAAACGATTTCGGCCACCGCGAATTTGCGTTTACATTACAGAACGATGCATATCTCAGATATCAGGCATTTCCTACAGCCGATCTGTGCGTTTAACCCCGAAATGCGATATATTTTATCATGCTAATGTCAACAGTCTCCGCAAAGATGTTCTCCGTCTTATGCCTTCCAGATTCGAAATTGGACCCGTCTATAGCACGAATCCTCGCGACCGCAAAACGCTGCGGAAAGCTGCCGCTTTCAAGCCTGTTGCAAAAGAGCTTTGTTTCGATATCGATTTGACCGATTACGATGACATTCGGACATGCTGTGACAAGGCCAATATCTGCAATAAATGCTGGCAATTCATCACTATGGCTATCAAGGTTATTGATGTGGCACTGCGTGATGATTTTGGCTTCAAGCACATTATGTGGGTATACTCTGGACGAAGAGGAGCTCACGCATGGGTGTGTGACAAGAAAGCTAGGCAAATGGATGACCAAAAGAGGAGAGCTATCGCTGGATATCTTGAGGTTATTAAGGGCGGAGCTCAGAGTGGCAAGCGTGTTAATGTGAAGAGGCCTCTCCACTCGCACGTTGCGTAAGTTCAAGCTTCTCAAAATTCGCGCCAACCACAGCGACTGACACACTACAGTCGAAGTCTCGACATCTTGAAATCACACTTTCAAACCGATATCCTCCATGACCAAGACCCATGGGAGACGGATGAGAAATTCGACCGCCTGTTGCAGCTTCTACCCGACAAAACTCTGAATGAGGCCCTTAGAAAGAAATGGAGTTCTGCTCCAGGCCGTGCTTCAACAGCAAAGTGGGCCGATATCGACGCACTTGCAAAAACAGGCGCAAGCAAAGGACTTGATTCGAAAGCTTTGCTCGATGCTAAGCAAGATATTGTTCTCGAATATACATATCCACGACTGGATATCGAAGTCAGCAAGCACCTTAACCATTTGCTGAAAAGTCCATTCGTTGTTCATCCCGGTACCGGAAGAGTTTGTGTGCCGATTAATACGAAACGGTGCGAGGATTTTGACCCTCTAGGGGTACCTACTGTAACAGAGCTTCTCCAGGAGATCGACGAGTGGACGGCACCTGAAGGAGATAGCGAAGGGAAATCTCCGCAGGACTGGGAGAAGACGAGCTTGAAGCCTTACGTAGAATACTTCAGGTCCTTCGTTCTGGCATTAATGAGAGACGAACAGGGTGTCAAAGTCAAACGGGAACGTGAAGTCGATGATATGGAGTTTTGATAAAGCAATTACAGGGAGTTCGAAGGAGTTTACAGGCTTTCTGGAGTTTAGTGAATCATGTTGGGATTACGGCAATAACCGTCGTGTATGATCATGACTGATGTAGTATAATGGGAACAGCATTTGTTCTCTGAACCTCTGTTTCGATGTGAGACTGAGAGTGACTCGGTAGTAAATTTTCTTTGATTGCCAGTCCTCTACGTTCTCTTTTTTTCGAGGCGTCGCACTTTTCGGTAATTGTATTGATTACACGGCTTTACCTCCGAACTTGAATGACACTTCAACCTCAACTATGCTTGATTCAGAGCGCCATGAAGTGGTCTAATAATCCATCCTCTACATCTCCAATTGTAAAAGCCGTCCTCAGGTGAATTCCGAAAGCAAAGGGAAAGCAAGTACGAACCCTGGCCTGCACGTGCCATCTGCTTGGCCAAGCATGGAAGCTCGCTTCTTTCCGAGCCCTGCAAACTTCTGTCAACCTCGTCCTGGCTTTCTGAGCAGCTTCAACTCCTTCCCACAAACATCCCAGCACACAGTCTACAAGCCATACCTCACAACCGCGGCCTCTGACTACCAATTCAATACCTGCGCGCAAAGCATACGGCATACGAAATCCACGAGAGTTACTGTGCTCAAGCAACGGTTTTTCGAAGAACCAATACATTCTAAAGCCTTCTGCCCCTCGCCGCGATTCGAGGCTCCGCCTGCCTTGCCTCGAACCATCTCCTCTTGCCTGATTGCGCAGCATACTACGACCAGACTCATGCTAGCTACGAGGTTCACTTACGATTCATAACGAGCCTTCTACATAACGAGATTTCAATTCGCGCCAAACCTTCTGCACCACCTCCCCCGTGCGACAGGATCAACCCACATCCATAAACGTAGTCGACAAAACAATGGCCGACGATTTAGCAAAGAAGCTAGATGCTACGAAGTTGAGGTGAACATGCAAGCACATTGGGAAGCTTGGGGCGATTGTGCTAATAGTCAAGTAGCGATAATGCTTCAGCTTCAGATGATTGGAAGAAGGGCCTGAATGTTCCCACGAAGGATACCAGAGAACAGACTGAGGTACTGGCCGACTCTTGGGCGCTTCTTGTGAGTCGGGCTAATTCTATGGATAGGATGTTACTGCCACAAAAGGCCTCGACTTTGAGGACTTCAAGCTCAACCGACAGTTGCTGATGGGTATCTTCGAAGCTGGATTCGAAAAGCCATCACCCATTCAAGAAGAAGCAATCCCCGTTGCTCTCACTGGCAGAGATATATTGGCCCGAGCAAAAAATGGTACCGGAAAGACTGCAGCCTTCGTAATCCCTGCCCTGGAAAAAGTCAACCCGAAGAACAACAAAGTCCAAGCCCTTATCCTCGTCCCTACTCGAGAATTGGCGATGCAGACATCTCAAGTTTGCAAGACCCTCGGCAAGCACCTGGGTATCAATGTAATGGTTACAACCGGTGGTACACTCCTTCGGGATGACATTGTGCGTTTACAAGACCCGGTCCACGTTATCGTTGGTACTCCAGGACGAATTCTTGATCTCGCAGGAAAGGGTGTTGCCGACCTCAGCGAATGTCCTACATTTATCATGGACGAAGCTGACAAACTCCTCTCCCCCGAATTTACGCCGGTGATCGAACAGCTCCTCCAATTCCACCCCAAGGACCGCCAAGTCATGCTTTTCAGTGCGACTTTCCCAATCACTGTCAAGGCGTTCTCTGATAAGAACATGAGCGACCCTTTCGAAATCAACCTCATGGACGAACTTACTCTTCGCGGTATCACCCAATACTACGCCTTCGTTGAAGAGAGCCAGAAGGTTCACTGCCTGAACACTCTGTTTTCCAAACTCCAAATCAACCAATCGATCATATTCTGTAACTCCACCAACCGTGTCGAGCTTCTTGCCAAAAAGATCACCGAACTTGGCTACTCTTGCTTCTACAGCCACGCTCGCATGCTTCAGACTAATCGCAATCGTGTTTTCCACGACTTTCGAAACGGTGTCTGCCGCAACCTTGTCTGTTCTGATCTCCTAACTCGTGGTATCGATATTCAGGCTGTCAACGTTGTCATCAACTTCGACTTTCCAAAGAATGCGGAGACATATCTTCATCGTATCGGTCGATCAGGTCGTTTTGGACATCTTGGTCTGGCCATTAATCTTATCAACTGGGATGACCGCTTCAATCTTTACAACATCGAGCGTGATTTAGGCACCGAAATTATGCCAATTCCAGCAAATATCGATAAGAATCTCTACGTTTACGATACCCCGGAAAATATTCCTAGACCAGTTTCCAATTTCCAGACTACTCAAAGCACCCGCCAACCACCTGCGCGTGACTCTAATCGTGAACAATCTCAGCAACAATCTGGTGGTCAACGAACTGGGGGTTCGAGCAACTACAATGGCGGGCGTCAGGGTAACAGAGCAAACCCCAATCAGGAGCAGAGACCACCACAAAACCGCAGTCAAGGCCAAGGCTTCCCGCGAGGCGGTGGGCGATTCGATCAAGGCACTCGACGAGGTGGCGGCAATCAGGGCCAACGACAAAACGGTTACGAGGGACAGCGTGGTGGCCGTGGCCAACCTACGCAGGAGCAGTAGTCCTCACAACACACAAGCGATAATGACGCGGCCATGTTGACTTTGTACATATTACTTTCCCGTCACCAACTTTCCGATACACTCGAAGTGCGATACCGACGAGCCTTTCAGTTCACAGGTCGTTTGATTGGGACTATGACATATCCCGTCTGATTCTGGGCTGGACTGCTCTTGGCAGTCAACTTCTTGTTTGTACCATACGACTTTCCTTTTCATTTCCCTTTGCTTGATGCCACTCTGTCAGCTGAGGTAGCGGGGCCTAAAAGTTCAGCGACCTCGAACTGTTATGACTGGATGGGCGGCGTACTTGGCGTTTGGGCGAGATCCCTACATTGGTGTCTCTGGAGTCTGGACTTTTCCTGCAAGAAGGGCATGAAAGGCTGGCGTCGGCACAGAGCTTGGGTTGCTTTTGATATATGCCCACACTTAGTGAGCGCACGAGGCAGGGGTGGAAAATATGTTTGCATTCATGCATTGGAATTCTTGAGCATTGTGGCGCTGGCATACCTGGACGACATTGGAGGGTGTGGTGGATGGAGAACAAGGGGTGTTGGTGGGCGTTGATTTTGCGTGCCAATGATGGTCACTTGCGGTACTCTCGGAAACGGTGAGCTTGACATCTGGGATGGGGGATGAAAAACCAAAACATAAAAAAAGCTTTTTTCTTGGGGAGAGCGTTGAAGGGAGGAATAGTTCGCATCGGGATCTGCTCGTTAGCTATTTCGCCTCTTCGACAAATAAACATATTCTCTCTACTTTCGCATCCGGATAACTGTGGTTTCGTTTGAGACTACAACTGCAGATATGTGACGTCAGATCCAGACGCTTGAGACTCCGTGCTGTATATAAATGAAGAGCAATGGTGATAAGAGCAGAATTCGGCTGAGAATAACCACAAGTCGTCCAAGTTATTCAACTTTTCACAGCTGTGTCGTTTGGCTTGACTTGAGGGACTTCTCGCTTATCACTCACCATTTTCCGATGAGGCCAAAGGGAGCATGTGAAGTCAACAAGCACGATGTGTCGTCCTTTTGGAGACTGGTAAGTCCCATATTGGCAGAATGCAATTAAAAGCGATTTTTCTGGGGTATCTGATCTACTTCATGTTTGGCGAGGATTAAAATTTCATTAGAGTATCCATGAAACGTTTTCTTGGATGAAATTAAGGGTTTCCAGGGGCCGTATTCAAAGAACAAGTCCCCCGTTTTGCTTATGCTCGGATAGCTTGAAGTTCTTAATCATCAAAATCCAAATAATACATGGCAATAGCGTCACCAACCCCGTAATGACCATCAACTTCTGCGTGTCCCCATAAGCCGAAACAATCGCTTGTCTGACCGGACTATCCCACTCATAACTCAGTTGTGTAACCAGACTTGCGTAGATGTTCGCCGTCTCATTCTTCATATCCGCCGGTAAATAATGCTCGATCTTGCCGGGCAGAGTCTGCGTCCAAATCGCACCGGAGATGGCCATGCCGATGGAGCCGCCGAGCGAGGTAATCATACTGAGGAGAGCTAGAGAGACGGCAACATTTTCGTGAGGCACGGCGTTCATGGCAGCGAGTTGCTCGCCCATCACGAACATGGCGCCGCACATGGCGCCGAAGACTTCGACCATTACGAGCAGTGCGATTTCGGTGTTGGGTTGGCGGAAGTGAATCATGAGGCCGGTCATTAGGACTTGTACTGGGAAGGCGGCCAGGAGTGCCCATTTGAATCGGTCGGTTTTGCGGGCCGCGCTGTTTGTATATTAGCTGGTGTTGGAGTAGTCCAAGGGGCGTAGTGTCTTACATTGCTATGATGGGACCCCATGTGCATGATACGATGTTAAAAATATTCGTGATATAGCCTGCCTTAGAAACGGAGAGCTGGAATACGACCTGAAGGTAGGATCCGAAGTACATTTTATACGAGCTGCGATGGTCAGCATGCGGACGCGAAATAAGCGAATAATATATAAACTTACTAGAAGCTGATCCAAAGGTTTCCTCCAAGCAAGCACGCTCCGACTACAGATCGGTTCGCGAGAAGGTAAAATGGGAAGAATGTCTTGGGAGCCAGGTACTTCTCCCAGACCGCGAAGGTCGCTAACAAGACGAAGCCGAAAACAATCATGCAGATGATCATAGGGGACTTCCATCCTTCTCCCTGGTACGCAGCGAGACTGAAAGGTAGCAGAAGTAGCGAGAAACCACCACAGATAAGGAGCAGACCGACAACTGATCAGATTAGGACCTGCAGGCCATTGCGTTGGAAATCATGCTTACCATCAAACTCAACCAACCAGAAGATAATAGACTGCGGCGCAGTCCTTCCAGATTTCTCTTTAACAATAATTTCCTGTCCCTTAGCTCTCCGCATCATGATGACAAAGATTGTCCAGAAAGGCACACACATCGCTGGAGTAATGATAGCAAAGGCACCGTAACCCCAACGCCAGGTACTGTGGTCCAGAAATGCCTGTCCAAGAGCCGGGCCTGCGAAAGTGTTGCTGATATATGGCGTCGTAGTGAATGCGAAGAGAATGGCGCGATTCTTCATACTACTCGTGTCTGCGATGAAAATGTTCATCACGTAGGCGATGCCGTTCATACCAGTCCAGTAGAAGACTTGTGCCGCGGCGTAGGTCTGGACGTTCTGGCATACTCCCATGAGGACGAGTGCTTACGGATAGATTAGTTATGACCTTCGCTATTTGAAAATGGTAGAATTACAAAGTACAACGAAAACCAACATCAAAAGAAAACCCTGTGGTCGACCAACGACATCAATGAATCGCGCAAGTGGCAGCTTCGAGATTCCACCAACGATATTGGCTACGACGCCAGTGATTGCAGTCAGACCGTGCAGGTAGAACGAGCTGGTGACATATGGTGTCCACGAGTAATTGGATTGCTGCTGCAGAGAATCCGTGAAGAAAATAAGCCAGATGCTTCCCAATGTTAGCATCAAATTTATGTGTAGCTGGGATAAACCCACAAGGCATAGGCTGCGATCATCCACGGCTTTGTCCAAACCAGCGTAATTGCCTCCATCTTCCGGACTCCTGCAGGTGCAGTGGAATTGACGGGCTTCGATTCCTCATCCTCAACATACACAGATGGTGCTTTAGGGCTGATAGTATCCTTGAGTTCCGTTGCATCAACCTGGGGCGTGACCGGGCTCCCATAGACCGGCACCTCTGTAACATTTTTCTCGATTGCCGTATTCATCTTGGCGTGTTGAAACCCCCAAGCGATGTTCTCGACTACCAGGGAACCGCTCGAGATATATATATTTCCCATCATCAATCTTGGTAAGTGAGGCCCCAATGCCAGCCATGGTCTTGGAGCCCTGCTGGAAGTGCTTAGGAGCTGAGACGACAACTCTGGCTTCCTTGACTTGTGGGCTGAGCTCTAGAAACAGATGTATCGCCGAGCAGATGGACCGAAAAACTAAAGACACATAATTCCCGGAACCTTGGTCCTTCGACATAGCCAATTACAACGTCAGTTGGCTGTCATGCCAAGGACTACTCCCCATATTTCGCAGTTATCCGATGATCTGATTACAGAGCCAAGACTGACAGCCACGAGGCCTGCAGCAGTGCAAATGCACAGAAGAAAAGAACCTTAGATAGCTTAAATAGGCGTCTGACAATATGCAGGGTGAAATAAACGAGGACTCCACTAGTTGTGGTTTCTAGATACCTCATTCGAGGAGGGTCGGGCGTCTTGACTAAGTACAAGTCCAAAGAAGGCACCATCGCGAGGCCGAGCTGTATTTCCTCAGGAATTTTCACGCCTCGACTGGGCAAGTTCTTGGCTGCGATATCGGCTTGTGATGGTTAAGTGGACGATGGTATTGGTTTGGATGGATATCGAATTCCCAACTCGCCAAGATACATAAGTGGGTGATCAAAAATTTGCCAAGTACTCCTCTTCAGGGCATGAACGCTCGCTAAAGTCCCCAACGAACAAAAACAAACAGAAGCCAGATGCACTTGCATTTGGCATAAAACTTCAATCAGGCCTATTGATTTGTAAGATTTGAAGGCAGTTAAATTCCTTGGAAATCAGGAAACAGGGAAAGCCGAAATCTCAAAGTTATTGGCAAGAAAGGTCGTATATTACAAAATATCTGTCCTTCGAAAAATATAAGTCCCTTGCCTTGCAGGAGAAGTCAACCAATTCCAATAGTAATCCCATTACAGCGCAAGGAGGATGAAGAGCAAGCTGAGAAATGATTTGATGGAATTACTGTGCGAAGAACGATACCGTCAAGTGCTTTGACCCCGCAGCCTCTTTCACTACGGACTGAGGCCACTCAAACATCTTGCTGACCGTGGGCGCATGAGAAATCACCACAGACAACTCACGACACCATATGTACTAGTAGTTAAGACTATACACATCGAGATGAGCACACACATAGTAAGCTTACTGCCAATAAAGCTCCCTGCCTGCTATTTCCATTATGTTTTGACCATGCGTTTCGAGTCATAACTGTCGCTAAATGATAGGAGGACACATAATGGCGCCATTTTGTAGATTTGGAATTCTGATTGGACCAATCAGCTTACATAGAAGCATCGGAAGAACCTCAAAAGGTGCACTTGCATATGGAATTCCTCCGACTTAATTTTGTAAAATGCCCGTGAAATCAACTTGAAAGGAAGAAGGGTATCCGAAACCGCATGTACCGTAGCGTAAGAGAAGAGAATGCAGAAAGCACAAGCAACTGAAGCATGTATCCCCGGTCCTGTGTCACGGTTGTTGGACTGGGAAAACAACATCACCGAGGGATCAAAACAGAGGTTAGGCGAACACACCCGGGGTAACACCAAATGAAAGTACCCTCGTATCCAAACTCCGACGTCAACCCCAGACATTCTACCCCGCACCACGATTTCTCGAATCCAAAGTTTGAAAAGTATGGAGAGTTTCATAGCCTCGGGTTGAGGGTCCGATATTCCTTTGAGAATCAGAACCGGTTGTTTCCGAGCACGGAACCCCTATTCGAGTTTCGGCTAATCACTTTCTCCGAGAATGCCAATCTGCTTCGAAAGACGAGAGATTGCGGAAGATGTAACATATCGAGACGTTTTCTGCCAGGGTGTCTTGTAATGACCTGCTGCTGCGGTGATACTGGAGGTGCGAGTTAGGGGTCGGAATCACATTTCTCCCATTCCGCCATTGGTGGACGGCCGAGGGAAGTTGCATGGCTCTCGCGTGTGGTGTGCAGAGGCGTCATGTTCTATGCACGGCGATAAGGACGCGGGAGGAGGCTATTTTCGTCTGATGTTGGATCGAGTCGAGGGAGTGATCTTTGTTGGAAGTTTGAAATAGAATTTGAGGATATAAACTGGTCCGAGGGTATTGAGACCCCGGACCTAAGGTGCTGACCGCCGCCTTACACACTCTTTCTTCCAAAGCTTCTTTCGCCTGGAAGAATACAGAGTCACAATCCGGACCGATCCGACGGTTGATCAGCAGTGTGATGTGGCTTGGTAATGGCACATGTCTGCATGGGCGTCCTGGGAACACTGCATTTGGCTAAAGAAAAAGCAGCTTGGGCGTCCGGGATCTGGGATGCCTTTGACGGAACGAGTGTTGAGTTCGCACGACTCGCTCCACACGTGAAGATAATCAAGTAAAGTAAAGGGGGTGAGATGAAATGAGGATGGTTGCTGGTGTGAGCTGTGCTTGCACTGGCCTGGCTGGGTGTGGTTTAGAGCGGTGAGAGCCTGGGACACTGTTGCCTTGACATATATCCCATGTCCCTCTCTCCCGATCGCTTTTGTCTTGTGTTGTCTCGTTCTGTTCTGTCCTGCAAAATGCGATTCTTTCTCCGACCTCTCTCTTGTGTATTTGTAGCTTCCTTTGCTCTATGAAACATTGATCCAGGAACACCCAAAGGTGAACTGGTCTAGCTTCGTAGCCGACCATTCTCCGTCAAGTGCCGACGCCGGCAAACACCACCACTACACCACTTCAACTCGAGTTTCTCTCCTGACTACCGGATCATCTCCACTCAAACAACTCCCACTCGAATTCCCCACGCAAGGGTTCGAGGGGCTCTGAGATACTACCCACGCGATCACTTGGAAAGTCACAGCGCAACATGGCGACTATTGTAAGATTGATCTACTCTTCCTTATCTTTCGCATCCCCTCTCTGCCCCACCCTGCGCCGAGATCTCGCGCCCTCCACCCTCAAACAAGGACGATATCTCTCGAGCTATTACAAGCGCATATTACTGACAATGTTGTAGCTTTGTCTGGGGACTTACTGCGAAACCCACGGACCTGCGGTCATTTTCTGTACTGAGGGGCTTCCTGTTGGATGCGCCACTTGCTTTGAAGATGACAGTATGAGCACGCGACGACCGAGCAGCTCTCGTTCTCTGAATCCTGCAGATGGCCTAGCAGCCATCACTCGATCTTCAAATAGGACCAATTCAACTTCTTCAGACGTGCCGAGTGGTGATTTCGCAGCACTTCAGATCTCGGCCAAAACATCTCCCTCGATTCCAGCGTCTCCCCCGCCTTCCCCTAGGGTTGTCGCATTGCAAGGCACACAAGGCGGCAGTAACAGACGAGACTCAAGCTTTCGGAAGACGTATGACGAGAATGACAAGAAGAGAGCTATACCTTGTGAGATCTGCGCCCTGACTCTGCCAAAGCAGACAAAGGAGGGCAACATGGTCGCTACCAATGGGCCGATATTACGGACGCGGAAACCTTATGAACGAATCAACGCTCCTTCTCCACCTAAGACCGACTCCTCTAACTCCTCCAACTCTTCAGACTCCGAGAATGCAATTTCAAGCAAGCCCTCCCATCGGAGAACGCGATCGAGAACACTAGTGAGAGTCGGCACGTCCTCCAGCGATTCTTCCTCATTTTCAACAAACTCGCATGACCACTTCTTGGACTACACGTCGAGTCACGAACCTCTCTCGCCGAATTCCTTCTCTATGGTCCGCCAGTCCTGTCTACGAACCTTATCCTGCGAAACCCTCCCGCCATCATCTACTCCAAACACCGCTTCACCTACCTCACCATTCATAAACAGTCCTTTCTCCTCGGGTCCATCTTCCGCGATCTCGACTTCGGGCGGACCAATATTCTTCGGCGACCCTCAAGCTGGATATACCACCGCATATATCTTCCGACTTCCAGACCCTAATGCGCGTGGTCGGCGTCGCATCTATGCTCTCATGGCCCTCAGCACGCACCGCGAGCGCGCCGCCATGCAAAGCTTCTCCCTACTTTCAGACGCTTTCCGCAATATTGCCGCTTATATCCAAGGACTTGCCGAGGCCGAACTCGAACGCTCAGAAGCAGTCAACAGCCCACGAATGAGCAACAGCGACGAGAGAATGGGTAACAGTAACAACAATACGCCAACTTCTGCCTTCTTGAGCGGTCGAAACAGAGGACCTGATGGCAAGTTTGCAGGTATGAGTCTGAGAGCTAGAGGACTAGCTGAGTTGGTTGGAATGCCGGACTTCTTCTTTGAGCTGCACAAGCTGTTCGTGCAGCTGCTGATCGAGATGAACGTCAAGCTTGGACTTTGAGCATCCAAGCGGAACCCACCTGGGATACGATACGCATGATGAATTTGTGAGAAGTACTGTTTTGATATACGTGGAGAGCGATGTGGTCGAGACTACGATGACGACGAATACAGAAGAATGGGCGTAATGGGTAATGCATAATGAACTTTGGCGTTGGGATGGGCAGAGTCGCCTCGACCCTCATAAAGATACTGCAAATCTGCACAGGATACATGCTCTTTTAGGAGTATGTAAGATCCTACTTGCATGATAGGAGTCTGGACCGGGCGGCAAAGATGGTATTGTCTTGTTTTGTGTTGTATTTGATAGCGTTTAGCGACATTTCTCCTGCCTTACACTCGGATTTCAGTTCGGGTTTCTTGCTTGATTTGATTGGGAGGCTACCTTATCTTCAATACCTGTTTTAGTACGACGCGATACGATACCATAGCGGGCTGCATAAGATGGGGCGGTAGATCTGAAATGTTTTTGTATAATAGAAGATGGTTTTGACCTTACAGTACTTGTGAATCTTATTGTGAGTTATTTGTTTACATGGATGCGTTTGGCGAACTCGCTCCGAGAAAGCTTCGATATTGGTATTGCCCGCTGGTGCAGACCTAGACTGCAACGTAATTCTGCCATGTCTTGCAAAGATCAATTCTATTTGTAAGATTAGAGGTAGCTTATTTAATCCGACCAGAGTAATTATCTTCAAGTCTTACAGGGCTTCGAGAACATTTCAGCCGAGCTACAACTCGTGTCATAGCTTAGTGTCCTGAAAACACTAGGGACAGCCGGTACTCATTCCTATAGAACCTCAGGGTATGCGGAATCATGATGTTAGTCCGGGCTTCCACAATTGAGAAGGGAATCATTGTCTCGCACAGGTCTGGGACAATTGATCCATGTCAATGACAATATGTCTTTCTATGCGGTGTCCTGGTCGGCTTCCCGAGTTTCTCCTTAAAGTTACCGACCTGCTGAAGGTCAATTATACATTAGATCTATTCAGGAAGTCGACGAGTATTGGACTGAGCTAGTGATTGAGGATCAACATCGGGAAGATGTTTTTCTGGAAGATTGTGGGTCTGGCAGATTGAGGACGCAGTAACGAGAAAAGGATATGCAAGTAAAGCAGTTCTATGTTTACACTAGAATCTTGGTATTATTGGTACACGCGGAAGGACTTTCCCAGACCTTCGCTGATCACTGGTCGAAAGCATTGTATGACTTGGAAATTTCGAGGTCCTCGTGCCCTTCCAAACCCAGCGCTCATTCAACCACCAGTATCCAGCCATACAGTCCTGGACGCCCATAATAGTAGCACGGCCCCCGTCTCCCCAGTCTCCATAACTTCCTCCACTACTTGTAGAAATCGAAGACATTTTTGTCGTTGGCTGACTTGACCTGGCTGGAGTATGCATCCTCCAGATCAACCTGGATGATGTTGTATCTGTTCTTTCGGACTGCTCTCAACCCAGCCTCCTGCATGATCGCCGCGATGATAGCTCCACTCAGGGGGTCGTTTCGGACAATCAGACTGTCAAGATCGACCTCGGGAGCCAGAGACATCCTAGATGCGATTGTAGTGAATATCAAACGTCTCTCTCTGCGATCTCGGAGGTTGGGGAACTCGATCTTTCTGTCCAAACGACCAGGACGGAGTAGAGCAGGATCCAGGGTATCGGCTCTGTTGGTGGCCATAATGACCTTGACATTCGAAGTCTGATCGAAACCATCCATTTGATTTAGCAGCTCCAGCAAAATTCTCTGAACTTCTCTGTCGGCACCAGTCTGAGCATCGAATCGCTTGGTGGCAATCGCATCGATCTCGTCGATGAAGATAATTGCGGGGGAGTTCTCTCTTGCCATCCGGAACACATCACGAACCATACGAGGTCCTTCTCCCAAGTATTTCTGCACGAATTCGGACCCAACGACTCGAATGAAGTTTGCGGTTGTTGAGTTTGCGACAGCCTTTACCAACATTGTCTTTCCAGTTCCTGGTGGCCCATAGAGCAGAACACCTCGGGGCGGGTCGATACCAATTTGCTTGTACCTGTTTCAACATTAGCTGCTATTCGCCGGGAACCGGCAGGTACTGCTCACAAATCAAAATGGGTAAGCGGCAATTCCACCGCCTCTCTGATTTCCTGCTTTTGCATGTCCAATCCTCCAACATCCGCATATGTGACATCAGGCTTCTCATCTGCACCTAGCATGGCGATGGAAGAATCGGCTTCAGGAGGGAGAATGTCGACAAGGGAGTTGGAGTGACGGTGAAGAGCGACGGAGGATGATGGCTTGAGCTTCTCGCGGTCGAGGGTAGAAAGAATGCGAACGACATAGTTGGAGCCAGTTGATGATTGCACAATGCCCGTATTCTGGTCGATAGCCTCCATGAACTGACCAATAACCAAAGGGACACTCTGGATCCGCTTGATCTCTTCCTGTGCGCGTACCAACTCTCTTTTCAAGCTCCTGCTGGACATTAGCCATGTTTTGATGAATGTTGATCGATATGCCATACCGTTGTTCATCCTTAATATACTCCTCTTGAAGATGAATGTATCTAGAATTTGATCAGCCACCGATTCCATCAATGTGGCGCCATATCTCCGACTCACTCTAGATGCCGTTGTAGCTTCTTCATCGTTGAGTATTCGTCGGTCCCATCAGTTCCTAGACCTTCCAGCGTATCGATGTTTGGTATCGAAGAAGGCATTTGTTTTCGGTGAGGCAGAACCTGGTTCGCCGGGCTTTCTATCATGACGTCTCCCATCTTGTATCTGCTTTGGTTTGAGGTTCAGTGGTGATGGACGATGGTTCGTGGGTTGATGAGGCTCGTGGATAGCTAAGGTGTTTTTGGTGTTCTATGAGGCGCGAAGGCAGCTGTGACTTACGCTGGAGCCAGACCAGGCTAGCACAAAACAGTGCTAACCTCAATCGTCATTAGCTGCATCGGGGAACTAATGACCGACCCGACTTCGCTCGTGCCAGCGTCAGTCTACCTGGAGGTCTCTCTTAATTGACTCAGTACTCAGTCCATCTTCAACCTTCAACCTTCAACCTTCGACAACGACAACCACGATCACAACAACGGTACAGCTACTTTACGAACCATAGACTCGGTTCAGCTTTACTTTTTTTTTTTTAATTCTGATCGCCTTGCTACAACTGTTCACTATGTCTTCTTCTATTACCATTCCGACAAGAACTGGTTATGGGGAGAGCAACAAGGCTGCTACAAGCTCCAGCAGCTCCAGTTCCTTCTCAAGTCCCAGGACTCCTCAACAACAACAACAACAATCTGCAACACCTACTTCATCTACTTCGAAATATAGACATGATCGGAGACCTAGCTTGCTGAGTGAGTACTTTGTGTTATCCCCTTCAGCTTACAGCTTGATTACGATCCGAGTTCCTCCGGTGACGACGAGGCACAACACAGCATTTGCAAGATTACACCATAGTCACCTTCCAAAGACTGATTTTTATCCAGGCTCCTCACTCTCAAAGCAAGAACATACTGTTATCAACATCGGAGATCCTGACGGAGTGCCACGTTTGGTAAGTTCCCCAATCAACAGCCAAAGACTGGCACTTGTTCCCGGCAGCACTAACAATTAACCCTACAGATTACTTGCGTCAGATCATCTCAAGGATACGAGTGGAATCCAGGTGCGCAATTCACATTTCTCATGCCATAATAGGCAGCCGGCTAACTGCATCTTCAGAGATCTTCCTACCTTCCTACGTCGAATCCAACTTCGAATCACTTGAACGAAAGCGAGACCCAGTCCACGAAATCCGACTCAGCGATGAGGAGATCAAGGAGATGTTCCCACAGTAATTTGTTGTCTTATCGGGTTTGAGGAGTAGACGGGCTGCACATCCGGATACGGGGTTATGCACACATTCTGGCGTAGGGAGATGAACATATGATTCCCATGGTAGTTATTTTGGATACTGGAGTATTTCGGGATGGGTTTACGAATGCGTATGCCTAGATGATAACAGTATGATTACGATGTAGGTTTGGTTTGGTTGGCTGTGGGAGTCGGGCATTTTCTTAGGTTATGGGTTTGCAGTTTGCAGTGTTTTGTTTATCTGGGCGTCACTCTCTACTTAGTTGGTTCGGTCTTGCAATGAATTCTTCTTTGGCATTCATAGCAATGGATCCGGATTTGAGAGTGATACTCTGCTTGTATGATTCAATTCCGTGGAGTTTAGAGCGAGTATTCGGGGGTTGCCTCCAAGGCAGCCTGCAGCCTGGAATTTAACTAGAACGTGAGGCTTTCTGTGACTCAAATTCCGCCACTTATTGAACACAACAGGACACTCATTGCCCTGCCCAGCTGAACTAAACTTGTTGAGAATTGACTATTGAACAATCCTGGCTCGCAAGGTACCGTCGACCGTCCTGAGACACTCGTTCAGTTGAGGGCGTCAGGACCCATCAACACCGGGCCAATCATCAAGTTACAGCTGAGCACGAAGAAATTGGAATTCAGGGATTGAGTTTCTAAGCACGAACATTTGGCTCTCGACTTTCTTTCTAAGTCGACTTAAGTTGTTAATAAGATGTGATCGACTGAAGCTGATCTCAATTACAATGGACGGCAACCGATTCGAGTGACTGTAGCTATCTATTATCTGATCGTCCAATCCGGCTGCACCCGAGGCTTCATAACAAAGACTTACTGGATGACTGATACCTGCAACGGCTGACTACAGAGGCAATGTAACAGCACATAAGAATAACGAGCACAAGGCCACAAAAAATACTTAAGTCACTGCATCTTCGGAATCGTGGTGAGTAGTGACAGGTGAGAGCTATCCTGCAGGCCCATTGAAATAACTGGCTGTGCATGCAGCTTGCATGAAGCTCCTGCATGGCCAGTTCAGAAGCACGAATGACATGTTCAGTTCCCAGCCACATGGGTTTGGGTTTGAAGGGTCCTGAAAATGAGAATCGTCTGATCTGATCGTATTTGCGTAAGTGTTAAATAGAGCAAACGAATCTATGGAAGATGTTGAGATGGATTGATTCGAGACCCCGCCTTAGAGATGAAATTCCCTCCCCCCCCCCCCCGCATTCTGGACGGGGCGATAAGGATGTGCTCGCTCGCTCTTGCCTATCAGTGTAAATAAAGTTTTGCCAAGATGCGGCCGCGTGGGATGTCAAATTGTAAACAACGATGATGAGAGAGTCCTCAATTGTACCTGAAATCGGAATAATCCCATCACCAAGCCGGATCATACGCCAATCTTTGAAAACAAAAAGCACCACTACGTACAATTTCGGGCTAGAGAAACATGGCGGAATTCCAGCGGAAAATAGAGTTGCAGTCTCCAGACGACTTGCAATACCTCATCTCGAATGTGCGACGCGCTGCGAACGAGAAGATAGACAAGGACTTACCGCCAATTGAGGGCGAGGACAAGATGCGGGAACGCGTCGAAGAGCTGGTTAATGAGGTGTGTTCTACTGCTTCTTTCCAGCTCACCAGTTACGCATATTCAAACCCAAATTCAATACCACGATGCTAAACCATCCAAGCTCAAGCTAATATATCAAACAGTACATCAACAATGTCTTCCTCACCTCCTCTGAAAACATAACCATAAACGGCATGAATCCCTCTCTAGACCTCCTAAACTCTATCCTCTCCTCCAAATCCACCAACCCTGTCCTCGAAATCGAAGAACACGAGCCCTTCAACACCAAGCTTTTCGAGCGCGCCAAAGACCTCGCGCGTCAAGAAGAAGATCTGATTGAGGAGATCGCGGCGCTGAGAAGGAAAGTGCCTACCAAGGTCGCGGAGAATGTGAAGAGGGAGTATAAAGAGGGTCTTGAGAGCGATGAGGCGGTGCTGGGAAGGTTAGAGGAGCAGGCTGAGAAGGGGTATGCGGACTTGGGAGTGGGGAGGTTAGAGAGGCAAGAGGAGGTTGAGAGGGGATGGGATAGGGGTGTTAAGGGCTTGGAGGGGCTGATGAGAACAATGCCGGAGACGGTAGCGAGGAAGGAAAGGGCTGAGAAGGCGGAGGCTCATGTTAATAGAGGAGAAAAGAGATGAGTCAACATGTGGGATTATTCAGTGGTCTGGAGTTCTGGTTACATGGCACGGATGCAGGATGGGCGGTTGGGAAATCACGAAACGGCATAAAGTTAGTGTATCGCCATCATGGTACGCATTGGGGAAGGAGTAATGATATCCATCGAGCATTTTATTGCATTTCTTGAGCAACAGGGTGCGCATCATCATCTCATCGAGCGACAAGTCTCCGCCATATGGAACCCGCAATATTTGAGATTAGCTTTCGGAGGTAGAAATAGACTCATGAGGCCGAAGTGGAACCATTGGTCCGAGTTCCATCATCTTCAGAGCCACTGTCTTCGACTTGGTCCTGACTTTCCCCTTGCTCACCATCCTTGCCTCCAGCATCCGACTGAGCCTTTCCATTAGTCTTCAGTTTGGCCTCCTTTCTCTTCGGGATGACCTTTAAGAACGCCTCTCCCCAATCACCAGTCTCCATCCAAGCCAACATGATCTCCACAACGTGATTGACAGCCAAGACACTCCGACTTTGCATGGTCATGTACTCGCCAATTGGAAGTCGGGCAGTTTTGATACCACGCTCAGTAGCTCGCTTGTAGCAGATACCTTTGTGTCGGTTCTTGTCGACTATGCCACCAATGATGTAGGTTGTATTGGGGGAAAGGACAGAGAGGGTGTCGTCCGAGTCGGCTGTAAGGTAAACAATGGAAGGCTCCGGCTGCTCTTCAGCATGAATTTTTGCATCAGCTTCAGACCTTTGCTCTGGCTTGACTTCAACTTCGACCTCAGATGCTTCGACTTTGGGGACGTAGTCTGGCTTAGCTCCGGCTTGGGCCGTGGATGTTGCACCTTCAGATGTTGGCTCTGGCTTGGATGAGTCGGGATCGAGTACAGTCTCCGCGTCTTCTGTGAGACTCGTCTCTGGCAGAGGATCTGGAATGATCACAGGAGGAGCAAGGGCGCCAACTAGCTTTCCTCCTTCGCGACCTCTCATAATACCATCTAACTCTTTGCCGGCATTGACAAAGTCACCTTCGTAGAACCTGACTCCTTTCCAGCTGAGATGGTTGCTTGCGAGAACATTCTCGAATCTAGTCTTGAGCGCACCGCCCCATGAACTGATGGCCAAGTGCACCCGGTAAGGAGTAGATTTGTTGTCAGAGTAGCATCTCGTGATCTGGGCACTGAGTGAGATAATCTCTTTCTCGCTCATGAGATCATCGAAGTCGCAATCCAGGACAAAAGCAACTGGTGTTTGGATTGGTCGGCGTGGGCCGCTCTTTGGCTTGATCACTGGTCTCTCGATCTCACCTCTGGCGATCTTCTCGCTCAACTCCCTCCGGGCTTCAGCTTTGCGAGCTTGCTTTTCCTTGTGGAGTGCTCGTCGCTTGTCTTTGCGATAGTCTTTGCCAGCCTCCCATTGCTCACGTTTCCTGAGTTTCTTCAGTTGGTTTCTTGAGAGTGGTGGGTCATTGGTGGTAGAAGGAACCTGGTTGACTTTGGAGTCCTCTTGGTCGTGACCAGCTTGAGAGGTTGGAAGGTCAATGCTTGGCGAACCGCCCTGAAGAGGGTCAGTCGATTCATCTGGTGAGTTGAGCTTTCGGATCTTGAAGGGTCGCTCTTCTGACTCGGCCATCTTGTGATTGATGTTGTTTAGTTGAGTTGAGAGATCATGGTGGAGTAAATTGAAACCGACCGCCCAGCCCAAGCTGATATAAATTTTAGCGAGGAAAAATAGCCTAACCTAATGAGGACTAGTCATTCACGTCGTCGCGTCTTCCTTTATTTTGGGGAAACCCGTGATTGTCGTGAACCACTTTAAGTACACTGGGAATCCGAATTGTGAATCGACAAGACAACCAGTTCAAGCGAAGACAAATTGTTTAATACTTTAGCATGTCTTCTCGTCCAGAATTAAAGGTATGCTCAGCCACCTTGTGACTTGATATTACTGCTAATATATGTAGGTTGATGATGAAGGCGGATTCATCAGGTTCTTCAAGTCTCTACCCGCAAAAGATGATGAGACTATCAGAGTTTTTGACCGTGGTGACTGGTATACGGCACACGGTGATGATGCTTCTTTCATTGCCAGAACAGTGAGCAGATCCAATGGTGTAGAAGATCATGCAACTTACCTTTATTAGGTCTACAAAACTACCTCAGTTCTACGACAACTAGGCAAGAATGATTCGACCGGTCTTCCTTCGGTCACAATGACTATCACGGTATATCGGAATTTTCTTCGAGAAGCACTATTTCGTCTGGGAAAGAGAATCGAAGTATGGGGAAACTCTGGCAAAATGAACTGGAAGATCATCAAGCAAGCCTCGCCTGGAAACCTACAAGATATCGAGGAGGAACTGGGCGGACAATTCGATGCGGCGCCAATTATACTTGCAGTGAAAGTGTCTGCAAAGGCCTCTGAGGCAAGAAATGTGGGTGTGTGCTTCGCAGATGCCAGTGTCAGGGAATTAGGTGTGTCAGAATTTCTCGACAACGATTTATATTCGAACTTCGAGTCTCTCCTTATCCAGCTGGGCGTCAAGGAATGCCTGATACAAGTGGACAAATCGGACAAAGATGTGGAGATGAACAAATTGAAGGCAATTATCGACAGCTGTGGTATTGCGATCTCGGAAAGAGCAGGTAGCGATTTTGGAACCAAAGACATCGACCAGGATTTGGCGAGATTACTGAAGGACGAGAAAGCGACTGGAACTCTTCCACAGACCGACTTGAAGCTTGCCATGGGCTCTGCGGCTGCTCTTATCAAGTACTTGGGCGTGCTTCATGACCCTTCGAATTTTGGCCAATACCAACTATACCAGCATGATTTATCCCAATTTATGAAGCTCGATGCTGCAGCTTTGAAAGCCTTGAATCTGATGCCTGGACCCAGAGATGGTGCTAAAACTATGTCAGTATTTGGACTCTTAAATCACTGTAAGACTCCTGTGGGTAGTCGACTCCTGGCGCAGTGGCTGAAGCAGCCCTTGATGAGCAAAGATGAGATTGAGAAGAGACAACAGCTTGTGGAAGCATTTGTGGAGGATTCTGAGTTGAGGCAAACAATACAGGAGGAGCACATGAAGTCAGTCCCAGATATCTACCGAATGACGAAACGATTCCAGCGGAAAATGGCAAGTCTCGAAGATGTCGTCAGGGCTTGGCAATTAGTCGGTCGTTTGCCTGGCTTCATCGCCACTCTGGAAGCAGTGATGGATGAAAGATACCGCGATCCTCTGGAGGAGACCTATACTATTAAGCTCCGAGAATATCTGGACAGTCTTGCTAAATTGCAAGAGATGGTAGAAACGACTGTTGACATGGAAGCCGCACAAAATCACGAATACATCATAAAACCCGAGTTCGACGATGGTCTTCGAATCATTAGGAAGAAGCTGGACAAGATGCGGGTTGAGATGGACCAGGAGCACAGAAACGCCAGTCAGGATCTTGGCCAAGAGATTGACAAGAAACTCTTCCTGGAGAATCACAAAGTCCACGGTTGGTGTATGCGGCTCACGCGGACAGAAGCTGCCTGCATTCGAAATAAGCAGAAATATCAAGAATGCTCGACGCAAAAGAACGGCGTTTACTTCACAACTCAGAAGCTGCAAAGTATTCGACGCGAGTTTGATCAACTCTCCGAGAACTACAACCGAACTCAGAGCAGTTTGGTCAACGAGGTCGTCAGCGTAGCTGCCTCATACTGCCCCGTTCTGGAGCTCCTGGCTGGAGTCCTAGCCCATATGGACGTCATCATTAGCTTTGCTCATTGCTCAGTCCACGCACCAACCTCATATGTGCGCCCAAAGATGCACCCTAGAGGTGAAGGCAACACTATCCTGAAAGAAGCACGACATCCATGTATGGAGATGCAGGACGATATTCAGTTCATCACCAACGATGTCACCTTAGAGCGAGGGTCATCGGAATTTCTGATCATTACTGGTTTGTAATACCCCATCAACATGCCTACCCCCCTTGCTAACTCGTGTAGGTCCTAATATGGGTGGAAAATCAACATACATCCGCCAAATTGGTGTGATTGCCTTGATGGCTCAGATTGGATGTTTCGTGCCCTGTGACGAGGCGGAGCTCACAATATTCGACTGCATACTTGCTCGAGTAGGGGCGAGTGATTCCCAGCTCAAAGGAGTGTCAACCTTCATGGCAGAAATGCTCGAAACGGCCAATATCTTGAAATCTGCGACCTCGGAATCTCTCATCATCATTGACGAGCTTGGACGTGGTACTAGCACATATGATGGTTTCGGCTTGGCATGGGCAATTTCCGAACACATCGTCAAGGAGATCGGATGCTTCTCAATGTTTGCTACCCATTTCCACGAACTCACTGCTCTAGTAGACCAGTACCCCCAAGTCCAGAATCTACATGTTGTTGCACATATTGATGATAATGGCAAAGCGAAGAGGGAGGTCACTCTCCTCTACAAAGTTGAAGAAGGTGTCTGCGACCAGAGTTTCGGTATCCATGTCGCAGAGCTCGTTCGCTTCCCCGAGAAAGTTGTCAATATGGCAAAGCGCAAGGCAGATGAACTCGAGGACTTCACGAGTAAGCATGAGGGACAAGCAATCAAATATGGAAAGGAAGATGTTGAAGAGGGTAGTGCGTTGTTGAAAGATGTGTTGATGAGATGGAAAGAGGAGTGTGAAGGCAAGGACCTGAGTAAGGAGGAGATGACGACTAAAATGCTGGAGCTGGTGAAAGGGGACGAGAAATTGCTGGCGAATCCGTTCTTCCAGAGCGTGAAGGCACTGTAAAACTGCTAGTTTGGTGATTGGTCTTTTGGCGTTGTGGAAAAGGAGCTGGCTGGCTTGCTGAATTGCTAAATGGTTGGAAGGATAAATTTGGTACTGTTCAACAGGCGAAGGCTCTGTATGATATCTGTGTGTAATTATGGGCTATGATCAATTTCCAAGTGCTACTTACGAAGTATCGTCATTATCGGTTGCTGCTTGCACGTGAAGATCAACAAATTGGAAAATTTCGATTATGCATCACTGGGTATCAACAGCAAGTTCGCCGAAGCAAAACTCAATCACCTCCATCTCCCACTCTCCCCAAATCTCTCCTCACTCTCCAGACTCTCGAGCCGATCCCTCTGCCTTTCGATCCATCAAGCCTCTCAATCCAAGGCGCGTCTTGATATCCATCACCAGCATTACGTTGCCTATCTGTTTCCCGAGCAGTTTCGGGATCTTCATTATCCTCGGCATCCTCATCATCCATGTTCAATTCATCTTCTTCAGACTCTGCCGTTCTGATACTAAGCTTCTCCGCTGCCTTATCCTGCGATATTTTCATGTTCAATTCCTCGGTATATGCCCATCCGGGCGTATCCAATTTCCCACTGACTAGCACTATCTTCTTTCCCAATTCGTGAACTTTTTCAATGACGTTCGGTGCAATCGGTGTCAGCAATTGTATTCGCCTGCCCCGCACATCGATGCCACGAACAAGAGCAATGCCTATAGAATGCGAGTATCTCGGATCGAGCGTAATAGAATTCGCAGGATTGAAATAGGGGATCTGTTCTGCAGGTGTGGGTAAAATACGAGGTTCCTCAAACCGTCGTGGTTCGTGTGAGTGATCAAGGACGCGGATTTCTGCATCAAAATGTTCCTCTTGAGTGGGACTGCCTACGTAGCCCTCTTCTTGGTCGTTATCACGCCCAGGTATAGCGGACATATCGTCAATCACGATGACGGCGACGAGAGAGCCGTTGATCGTCTCAGCGAGAAGTTCTGGTGGTGGCTGCTCCCCATAGCACATGACGCCGAGAATTCCTGGGTCCTCTCCTGAATAACGTACTTCCCAAGGTGGAATGGAAGTAAGCGGTTTCCCACCCCACCTCAGTACTTCAGTGTTATCTGAACTTAAGTGAAAGTAGGACATAGCCTGCATCGTTCTGAGATGCGCTGCTGTTCGGGTTGTGTATTCGCTCAACTGCGATGGTAAGGTGAGGAACTGCGCTGAGACAGTAGCCTCCCTAAGAGTGGCAACGACTTCTGGAGGCCCGTCCTGGGACATGTATATGACTTCCGTTGGTTTTCCTCGTCCTATCATGTCGACTAGAATCTCCAAACCAGTGCCAAATACCCAGCCAGGAGTATTGATGACCAGAGGGCAATCGCATACTGCTGACCCCATGGCTCGATAGTGGGAAAACAGGTCGAGAGCACAAGTCATGTATAGACCTGGGTCCGAAGAGGGCGATATGGAAGCAATGAAATGTGCACGGATTATCTTGCTCTTCCCACATGGGATAGGGTGTGAGAAGGGGGCGCCAAAATTTAGGCTCTGGACATGAAGAAGAGCCAGCTGCCCAGGTGGTGAGTATTCTGGCTGGCCAGGATCTAGGTCCAGTAGTGCGATGCCTTGTGACGGAGCCTTGTTTGATGTAGCTTCTGAAAGGAGTCTGTTGCAAAGCAGTTTCGTAAATGTCGATTTACCAGAGGACTTAGGTCCGCAGATCATGATGATTCGCCTCTTATCTGCTGGCTCAGACAGTTTGGAGAGGAGCAGATTCCATTCTGGAGGTGATACGAGAGGCTGGAGATAGCTTGATTGTAGGTCAAGCTTGGATGAGAACAGCTATATAAATTTGATTAATCATTGCTCTAATCTCGACTGATCAAGTTGTACTCACGATTCTAAACGTACTGTTTTGCGACATTGGCACCACATCTTCATAGTCTGCTCCAAATGGACCAGGCTGAGAGCTCCATAGTCTCCCAAAAAGTGGTGACAACTTCTCCAGACCTTCAAGGCCAGTTTTACAATTTCGAAGCACAATTTCCGCCGAGTCCACATCCGTCGATAGACATCTGAGGACTGGTAGAGAGTGAGAAGACGCCGCAAATACTTGATGTGCCGTCTTAGAAGGATGCAAAGTTGCGCCCATGAGCGTTATCCGGCCTGCCATGACACTGAGCTCATACTGGCCAACAATAACAAGACGCTAAGTACATCAGCATCGTTCTAAGGAGAGTATTTGTAAAACTCACCTCTCCGGGGGCTAGTTTGAGCCGAAACGAACTGGCTCCGATATCTTTTACGTTGCCCTTGGTTGGCTTAAAGGATGAGAACGAAACAGCCGGCCGACGAAGTAAGACATCTGAGGATCCCGCACGTGATTCATAACTAATACCATGTGAGTTTGGTGCTCCAGATGTCATCGTAAAAGAAATGCATACGATGTGGTTGGAGATCCTTCAGCGAGGCTAGGATTAGTATCGAGACCGAAATTTATGCCGTTTTGGGTTGTGGCATGGTCGAGAAGAATTGGCGAATTTGTTGGAACGGCAATTTCCAAAACTGAGCCAACAGGATCCTCGGGTCCGTTGATAATCGAAGTAGTACATGATTCGTTCTGTCTTGCAGGACTTTGCGGACTGCCGGTCTTGCTCTTTAAAGCCTGTCTTGCTGCAAAGGCACTCAAACCTAGGACATATTAGTGATACCTTGTATTCTGAAAGATTATTATCTTACGAGGCTTCTGTGGCGAAACATCTATCTTTCTTCTCTTATTCGAAGACATAACCGAAGCTTCTTCAGTCATTGTAAGAGTTGGTGAAATATTCGAAGTCAATGTCAATATCAAAGTGCAACCGCAAGGCAAGTTTCCGAGAGAGATTTTCCGTTCCGACAGACACCGGGCCGAGTTCAAAAAAAAGTTCCCTCGACTCGAGCTTCACCACCATAAGTGCCGTGCAAACCAAGTCCTGGCAACAAATTATTTCGCACTTTTTGGACACGATACCGATCGCGATGGCTTCCACAAAAATCAAATCCCGAGATTCGGGGAAGAAGGACAAATCTGTGAAGACCAAAAAGCAGACGAAAAAGACCCCTCCACCCACCACGTACAAGAGCGAAGAATTTGTCCAAGACAGTGACGAAGATGAGGAGAACAATGGGCCTGCAGAGGACAATTCGGAGGAAAGCTCAGATAGCGATAGCTCATTATCATCTGCAAAGCCAAGCAAGTCTTCGTCGAAAGGCAAATTGCCTGCACCCTCGGGAAGCAGCAGCTCAAGTGAAGGTGAAGATGAAGATGAGGATAGCGACGAGGGCAGCGAGGACGAGGAAGTCTCCCAAGATGCTACCAAGCAGGCCCCATTATCAATAGAGCCCACCAAGTAAGCGTTACGTCCAATCTTAACTTTGCGATGGCAACTAATCCCCCCAGAAAACCTTCACAGCAGCCTACTACCAACACTGTCTCTTTAAAAGCACCTACACCATACCAACCTCCTCCTGGATTCGACCTTGTATCTTTGAATGGAACATCGAGGGCATCGCAGATGTTGAAAAAGTCAAGCCTGGAAGGGAAACAGATATGGTACTTCACAGCGCCAGCTTCAGTACCAATCTCTTCAGTCAAAACTATGTCTCTCCTGGACGCAAAGAACGGCAAGCCGATATTGACGCACGAGGGAGATCATTATGGTTTCATGACAGACTCTGCCGAGGACACCACCTATACTAGAATCTTGGTCCCGGGCTCAGATGCAGGCTACAAAGCTAGTAAGGACTTGGTCTCAGCCTTTCATATCTCAGAACTAACCCCGCACAGCTTCAAAATCGATTGACCATGTCTTCCATCTACAACAGGTGGCCAGAGATCCAACGGCCGCAAACCCTGCCACGGCAACGATCCCAGCGAAAAAGCCTGTCCGACAACAACCTCGAGGACTGAGAATGCGGTTCCACCCAATCGGCTTCGGAGCTGCTAAACCTGGCACCATTGGCTCGAGCTCCTCTGATGAGGACACGGAGGACGCAACTCCCACCACCAGTCGTCCTGTCTCTAAGCCCAAGAAATTCGTTAGGCCTGATGAAGATTCAGATGAAGAAATGGAGGACAGTCCGCCTCTGCCTCTGAGACCGCACCCAGAAAATAATGCCAGCGCATCCTCCCCCGATGGTGCTTCGAGAAAGGAGAAGAAGAGGAAGCACAGCGAAGGAGGCGAGAAGAAGTCTAAGCACAGTTCGTCCAGCATAATGAGTAACAGTGACCACAGAGAGCTAAACCGTTTGAAGAAAAAGCAGACCGAATCTCAGAGGAAGCTAGCAGACAATCAATCAGCGTCAATTGAGACCGAGGAGGCTACCGAACCATTACCTCTACGGCCCAAGACACCACCAAGACATCCACTGTCAACGACACCAGTACCACCTCCTAAATCACTGACATTTTCACAACCTCTAGCTACCAACAGTGGTTTACACCTTCCAAAATCGTCTTCCAAGAAGTCAAAACATACCGAGAACCATCGTAGCCCCTCAGCAAGTGGTCTGTTGTCAATCCAAGACTCGACACGAGCTATGGATTCAAAGTTGACAAAAGAGGAGCGACGGGAAAAGAAGAAGGCCAAACAGGACGCCAAGAGACGCAAGGGCGGGTTGGAATGATTGGCTGAGGAATTAAAGTCTATGTTTGGTTGAAATTTGTACCTTCTAATTGCAATGATACCCTGTTGTCTACTTTCAAATGCTTGACTGAGAAGCCTGGAGAAGAGAAGAGAAACTGTTGCTTTGGCTTGTTTGGCTGTCCATCGCCCAATCGTCTGGGGTCTCGACCTTTTTGTTCTGCTGCTTGAGGTTCACCAGGTGCCCAAGCCCCAAGCCTTTCACGGTCTCTCTGTTGGGGGGGGGGGGGGGGGGGTGAAACTTACGAGCGTACTTGCTCATTCCAATGACTGATTTTATGAAAACAAGGTTTACCAGTAGGCAAGAAAGAGAAATTGTTGAAGTGGGCATCAGTATAAGGTAGATGCATGCAATTATCAGCTAAAGTCCTGTTACTATGAGAATTCGGCGCTTTTTACCGAGTAATCTCGTGCGCCGAAAACGAGAGCAACAAATGTCCCCCAGTCATATGCCCCTCCAGGTGCAGGGGTCCGCCGATCGGTCGCGGGGTTGCCCACTAGAGGCGCTGTACCTAATTTTTTTTGCTGGAATGGAAGACTCACCTTCTTTTCATTTCCTCTTCAACATCTACTCGAGAAATTTCACAACTTCTCTAACTCAAGATTCCCACAACCGCAATCATGGCAACAAACAGCAGCTATGCTCTCACTGAGTCCCACAAGGACGTAAGCTTGACCTCCCCCTGGTCTACCAGCTGTTCTCATGGGGCAAAAATGGCGACGGGATATTTTGTTGAATATACTGACCGACTCTTTCCACTAGATGCTGGAGAAGTCCCTTCTAGACACCGATCCGGAAATCGCAGAGATTATGGTAAGCAAAATTTAGAATGTCAACGCCTTGTCAAACGACATGTGCTGACTGGTTCTCTTTACAGAAACTCGAGATTCAACGTCAAAGAGAATCCATTATCCTCATTGCATCCGAGAATGTTACCTCCCGCGCCGTATTCGATGCATTGGGATCCCCAATGTCAAACAAATACTCTGAGGGTTACCCAGGTGCCAGATACTACGGTGGCAACCAACACATCGACTCAATTGAGTTGACTTGCCAAGCTCGTGCTCTCAAGGCCTTTCACCTCGATTCCGAGAAATGGGGCGTCAATGTACAATGCTTGAGTGGTAGCCCTGCCAATTTGCAGGTGTACCAGGCAATCATGAGACCTCACGACAGGCTTATGGGCCTTGATCTCCCTCACGGTGGCCATTTGAGCCACGGTTACCAGACTCCGTCAAGAAAGTTAGTGGACCTCGCTCCTTGCATATTCAATGGACTAATCAGAATATAGGATCTCCGCCGTCTCCACCTACTTCGAAACCTTCCCATACAGAGTGAACCTTGAGACCGGTATCATCGACTATGACAGACTCGAAGAGAATGCCTTGATGTACAGACCTAAGGTTCTTGTCGCTGGTACCTCGGCATACTGCCGACTGATCGACTATGCTCGCATGCGCAAGATCGCTGATCTTGTTGGTGCATACCTCGTTGTCGATATGGCTCACATCTCCGGTCTCATCGCTGCTGGTGTCATTCCCAGCCCATTCGAGCATGCCGATATTGTCACTACTACTACTCACAAGTCTCTCCGTGGTCCTCGTGGTGCCATGATCTTCTTCCGCAAGGGTGTTCGCAAGACCGATGCTAAGACCGGAAAGGAGACTCTCTATGACCTTGAGGGCCCAATCAACTTCTCTGTTTTCCCAGGCCATCAAGGTGGACCCCACAACCACACCATCACTGCTCTCGCGGTCGCACTCAAGCAAGCTACCACTCCAGAGTTCAAGCAATACCAGGAGCAGGTTGTCAAGAACGCAAAGGCTCTTGAGGTTGAGTTCAAGAAGCTTGGCTACAAGCTCGTAGCTGACGGAACTGACTCTCACATGGTCCTTTTGGACCTCCGTCCACAAGCACTTGACGGTGCTCGTGTTGAGGCTGTTTTGGAGCAAGTCAACATTGCTTGCAACAAGAACTCTATTCCCGGTGACAAGTCAGCTCTTACACCATGTGGTATCCGTATCGGTACCCCAGCCATGACATCCCGTGGTTTCGGTGAGGAGGCTTTCATCAAGGTCGCAGATTACATTGATCAATGCATAAAGATCTGTAAGGAGGTCCAAGGTGCATTGCCCAAGAGCGATAACAAGCTCAAGGACTTCAAGGCCAAGGTCGCCGGTGGCGAGGTTGAGAAGATCAATGAGATGAGAAAGGAGATTGCCGCTTGGGCTGGCAGCTTCCCTCTCCCAGTCGAGGGATGGAGAGTTTAGATTGATGGTTGTACTATGAAAAGGCGCTTCGGAGTTGTTCAACAAAAAGCATCAATGCATGGGGTGGGTCTCTTCTGGCTACTTCAACTCAGCCATCTAGATATCACGGAGTAAAAGGGATCCATACTGATATATCAATCTTAACAATGAATGCAATAAGCAATTTCAACATCGACCCTTTGGCTCTTCGCTTGAATATGAAACTCACTCGCTTAATGACGTGTTTACTTCTGTATTCTAACAAAGAAGACTCTGCTTCGGCACGACAAACGTCTAAGAGCCCTGTGCATCCAAGACACCAAGAGCATCTAAGGCTCTCATTTCGCTTTCCACCTAACCTTCCCAACCCACTCCGCAAATCTCCTCACATCCTCCCTCTCCACCAGCCTCTCCACAGTAAAGAACTCCTTCGCCAACTCCTCCCCAGTAGCAACCCTATGCACAAAACTATGACACGCCCTACACAACCAAGCCACGTTCTCCAGCTGATCCTCCGTATGCCATCCTCTCTTCAGAACCTTTGCGTGAACATCCCTCGGTATCAAATGGTGATATGTCAAAGGAATCCAGGACCGGTCACAGATCTCACATTCTGTTGCTTGGAGGCCGGTTGTGCGTGGTGGCGGGGGCGGCGTGAGTAGAGTACCGATGTAATTTGAGAGGATGGGGGTTAGGTATTCTGCTATAGTTTTGTGGCTGGGAAGGAGGGAGTAGGTTGTTAAGGTGTCGGTTATACTTGGGGGAAGAGAGTCTAGAATGCTGTTGTTTGTACTGGTGGCTAGGGGGTCTGAGTATGTGGCTTGGAGAGAGGGCGTGTTGAGCCAGGTTGAATATGTCAATGTCCTTAGATCGGACGGGAGACTGGTGAATATTTCTGTGGCGAGGTACTGTGGTTTGTTCAATGCCTGATTTCAAATTGTGATATTGAGCTGCGTGGAGAGCTTACGTCTATGAACTCTCCAAGTTCTTCGGTATCATTTGGCTCTTCGGCTTGAATAACAGGCTTAATAGCATTTTTGCGTCCGGCTCTTGCTTTACGGGGTTTCTTGGCTGGGGTGGTGGTTGATTTCTCGATGAGTGGGGTGGAAAGACAATCTCTGAAAAGTTGGAAGTTTGACTCCTCTGAATGATCCATCTGTACTTTTTGAAAATGAACTTGCAATAAGCAAGAACATGACTGGTAGCTTCTCTCCCACTTTTGCAAATTGCCGGGAATCAAATAGTCATTAAATGGATCTTCAGGTACGGGTACTTGAGCAGGCATCTATTCGGGCTGATCCGTACATTTTACCCCGCATGCGTCATCCGGCAGACCCCGCTATACTGACAGTACTGTGGTAAGATCACTTCGAACCTCTTCTACCTCCCACAACTCCCACAACTCCCACAACTCCTCATCTGAAAATAGAGTTTCGTAAAAGTCTAATTCGAGAACATGGCTTCTTCTAGTGAGATTGTTATTGCATTTGACCTATATGGGACGCTGCTCTCGACGGAGAGTATTGCGAAGGAATTGGCGAGCCATTTTGGAGATGAGAAGGCTCAATCTATTGCTGCTTTATGGCGGAGGTATGGTCTTCTTGTATGTGGGTTCGAATGAGAGTTGACTGAAATGTCTTGTACAGATTTCAATTGGAGTATACATGGCGTATGAATAGCATGGGTGAGTGATCATTCACCAAAGCCTCTTACCCTCAAATATGGATACTGAAGGTTCAACGTCAGACCTCTACAAACAATTTTCAGAAATTACAAATGCATCGCTCAAGCACGCCCTCGCCGAATCTTCTGTCACCCTCTCAGAAGAAGACATAGGTTCTTTGATGAAAGCATACGACTCACTCGGCACCTTTCCGGACGTTCCACCCGGTCTGAAAATCATATCATCGTCCCCCAATATATCCGCCTACGTATTTTCAAACGGTACAGACTCCATGGTATCGTCGTCTGTCAAGAAATCACCGGCTCTGTCCTCCTACGCCTCCGTCTTCAAAGATCTCATCACAGTGGAGGAAGTCCGCGCTTACAAGCCGGATCCAAAAGTGTACCAGCATTTATTGAAGAAAGTGGGGAAGGAGAAAGATGCAGGGCGTGTTTGGTTGGTAAGTGGGAATCCGTTTGATGTTGTGGGTGCCAGGTCAGTTGGTATGCAGGCTGCGTGGGTCGATAGGAAGGGTGGTCATCATGGGGCGGGCGGATGGACGGACCAGTTAGGGACATTGGCTGCTGGTGGACCAACGATTATCGTTGATGGTGTGGAGGGCGCGGTGGAGGGGATTCGAAAGTGGGTTGAGGAGAATGGGAGCAGGAAGTGAGTTGTTGGTGTGTTTCGGTGAATGGCTTTGTGCTCCCGTTTGGGCGAGCAGGTGCTTGATCGATGGAGAAAAGGTCCTTTGAAGCACCTAGAATGGCCAGATGATGCTTAAGATGTTGCTGAAAGAGACAATGTACTTTTCTCGTCGTGAACGATAATCTCAGGATCTTTGTCCTGTTGAGTCTTTTAAGTGTCGTGATCCAGTACCCAGTAGCTAGCCCACATTTTCGGATGCAGCGTGTCAATGTTATCTTCGAGGCTCACTTGGACCTGCATCATAACTGCAAGCCTACTTTCATGTTTGTCCAATGGAAAGCGTGGTGTTCTCGCTTGAATTGTAATTCTTGAGGTTCTCAAGACGTAATTATACACTTCTCGCTTCTAGCACGTTTGTTATTCGCTGGAAATCGATCTGAGTGTTAGATCTAAGGCAGAACGTCATGCAGGAACGACGTATCTTCTTTCTCTAGACAGTTGCTTCTGAGACTCACAGTTCAATTTAGAATTTATGTCCAGCTTTCAGTTTCTATACTCAGAAAATACATTTCTTCCAAACCTCAGTCAGAAAAGGGGCCCCATAGGCGAGCTGGGTTAGTCAGCAGAACAACAGGCGAGTGTAATCTCCAGAAATTTGGTACGTAAGAATATCTCCCAGCGAGATCGCACTGATAACCATCCCATCCTTTCCGTGCATCATCAATTAATTTTCTTCTGATAAGTAACTTTTCCTTCTTTCTCCTACATGTCCACACTTCTCCATATTCCAAAACATCTTTGTCTCACAACCTTGTGGTCTTAATTGTGCAATTGACAATCAGTGTGGCACACCATCCTGCAATCTATTACCCACCCTTACACCACCTTGTGCAACTTTCGGCTCGTCTCCAGCATGTCGGAAAGTGGGGTCTCACGACGAACCGAGAGTGAAGTTGATAACGACGAGATGAGAGGAAATCGCGGAGGCTCGGCCAGCTCGCCTTCTGCGCCCTCTTTGAAGAAAGGGAAAGGGGGACGTAAAGTTGTATGTTTACTTTTCAGTTATTTCGATCTGAGAATGGTTGATGTTAAAAAAAGTAATTGAACCTAACGGTAAACAGATGTTCCCCTCGGCAGAAGAGAAGAAGCAACGCAACCGAGACTCCCAAGCAGCCTTTCGCGAACGTCGAAAGGAACATATTTCCGAGTTGGAGAATATTGTTCAGGAGCAGAAGGAGAAATTGCAAGAGTCGAAGAACGCGCAGGCTAGTGCTAAGGAAGAAGTCTTGATATTGAAGTATAAGAACTCTCTTCTTGAGCGGATATTGCTTGAACAAGGTACTCAGACTCGAATATACTTCAGCAAAGCCGTGCTAACAAGTACGAGGAATTGATGTCAATGCCGAATTGAACAATATCTTGGTGTTTCCACCACGACTGCCTGAGAAGCGTATACGCAAAGAGAGAGTTCTTTCAAGACCGGATGTTGAGGTCATGCCATTGAAGAGAGCTGTTCCTATGACTTCTTCACCAAAGACAACATCTGACTGCTGCCATTGTTCCTCATCTCGACTTCAATCCAGTCCTGCATCGCACCCTAGCACACCAACACTTGCTGAGCCAGTCTCTGCTACATCGCAAGACATAGCTCGTAAGCGAGCAAGATATCACAACAGTACAGACACCAGAGCCCACAAGCACCAAAAAGTCTCCGTACATCCCGTTCACAAAGACCGCCCACGGCCTTCTCCCCAGCATACGGACTATCCCGGCAAGTACTCCCATGATCCAGCCCATACCACCCCTTAAAGAACTATTTGGTCCTAGATTGATCCCGTCTTACAGCACCCGATACATTCACCCCTCTCCCCACCTCAACACCCCATCCCGCATCAAGACAAACCCGACAAATCCAAGAAGAATTCTCCGAACTCTTCCCACCAACATTCATAGAGCCACTCGGCAAGTACCCCTTCCACGTTCCATTCCGTTCATGTTTTATAGAACTCTGTTCGTCCTAGACTGAAAATGTAAGTACAGATCCGTGCGCCACAACATCTACCACCCTCATCCTCGATGAAGAATCCGATGCCGCGCAAAGCGTATGGGCTCCCACACCGCCTCTGCCTGCCGAGCTGCCCGAGCATGAGCATGGCCGCGTCGCTGCTAAGACTCAGGTCCCGGCGAAGGCTTTCGACTTTGACTTTGATTTCGAAGCGGACTTTTCGTTTGGGGGATTTGCAGAAGCTTCTGCTGGCTTTGATATGGATTTGGGCTTTCTGTCAACGGTTCATGTCTAATCGTTGAGAGCGATGAGTCGGTTGATTGTCGTAAAAGAATTTGGGAGGCTAACTTTAGTTTGATTTCTTTGGTGTTCGGAGTGACGGCTTGTTGGTTGTTAAGCTCTACTGGCTTGATGGCGTTAGGTACACGAATGGACGAATTCCTTTAATCGTACTCAAAGTGAACACTCCCTTGTGGTCTATGCCTCATCGTCTTCCTCTCCGCCGTCATCTTGCACTTCTTTAGCAGCAGTGGGAGCTTTCTCTTCTTGCTTTCTCCACAGGCCGGCGAGGAATTCACTCGTGCTGGCCTCATCGATGCCCTTGTCGTCTCTCTTCTTGAGGAATCGAGGGAATCTTAAGCTCAGACCTTTCTCATCGCTTACAAGCCCGATTGCCGCAGTGTAAGTGGGGCTGATCGTGATATCTGGCTCATATCAATATCGCAGCCGAAAATGTTTCTGAATGAGTAAGGTCTTACCAGCAAAAGCCATCTCCCACACCTCCTGTGGTTCAAACCAGACATCCGGATGCCCACCCTCATAATCAACATAACTTGGCTTCCCACCCAATACATGCTCACCGTCCTCGTCGTAAAACTCTTTATTGGCTTTGTAAAACGCATCAGTGAATCCAGATATGCACTTGCACACCGCTTCTAGCGAGCCAGTCTCTTCGTTCCGCACAGCCAGCAAGATTGGCGACCACCATTTTGATTTTCGACCTTGACCGTGCCAGCCAGCGACTGGAATAAGATCCAGCGTATCGAACGTCGTGCTGTAATCTTTCTTGACTTTCAGCCAGGAGTCGAGTCGTTTGTCTGGTTCGTAGGTGGCAAGGAGGGCTTTACGGCGTGTCTTCTTCTCTACTGGTTCCTTTTCTGGTTTCTTCTTACCCTTGGCGGGCTTGGATGGTGGCTCTGGTACAGCAATCTCTTTGCTTTCGACCTCTTCATCTGCTATATTAAGGTTTGGAAGGTTATCGAGGATCTTGACCATGATACCTTCACACTTGATATCGGTAGCGCTTTTGAAAAACTCTAGCACAGTTTCAGAGTCTTGCGATGTTGCGTCGATGCTCTTTACCCAGGTGAACTGGTTCGGAACTTCCGTAAATAGACCTCGAAGAAGCTCTCGTCTTTCGCGGAACGGCCGATCCAGTAGTGACTCGCCGTTCAGATACATGAGATCAAATGAGAACAAACAGACTTCGACTTTGACGCTCCCAATTGCTACATCTTTCCGAGCACGATTTGCAAGCGTTTGGAATGTTTTCAGGTCGCCCGAGTCTCGATCAACGGCAACAACTTCGCCTTCCATGATAAAGCTCGAGACGCCTTCGCCGCGAATCTTGGGGATCAAAGCAACCAGATCTGGATACTTGTCTGTCATGAGCTCGAGATGACGAGAGAAAATCGAGACTTTGCCTTGATCGTCGCAGTGCACCTGTGCGCGTTGGCCATCGTATTTGTACTCGCAGCTGAAATCTCGGCCTTGTAGCTTTGTGAGCATCTCAGAGAGATCTCTAGTAATGCTGCCCAACATAGGGCGTAAGGGAATATGCAGAGCCAGTCCACATCTGAGGAGAAGCTCATCGCACACGCCAATTTCTAGGAGGACGGGGATGAGATCGTTGTAATTAGGTCGTTTGGCAAAACATGCTTTTACAATTTCTTCAGACTTCAACCACACTTCTGCCAATTCATCTTTTTTCAATTTGGCGAGCTCAGTAGAGGACTTCAGAGGGAAGTCGGCACCTGGCGGTCGAGAGAGTAGTATTGCCCGAGAAAGAGCGATAAGCATGGTCGTTTTGACAGCACCGATACGAAGCTATAAGCTTGTGAGCGAAATCATGCAACATTGAGACAGACTTACGTGTTGACAAAGAGTACGGACGACATATCGACTCTCTTCAGCACCCCTCGCATCCTGTAATAGTCGATCTACCACTCTTTGCTTGATCTCGCCACTTCCAGTCCCTTGTGTTTTAGCAATTTTGACGAGCGATTGATATACTCCCTTGATCGTGAGTGGCTTCGGTTTCCTGAGAGTGAAACTTTGTCGTTTCTTCGCTTCGAAAGCAACATCGCCAGCATCGCCCACCTTGTCATAAAGAGCCTTCAGTGATCTGCTATCTAAGCCACAAACATTTTTCAGTGCTTTGGAGATTGCGGATCCTCCTAAACCGAGCTCAAGTGAGATGTAGGGTGGTGAAATAGCATTGGTACTCAGCCAAACCTAGATCCAAAACGTCAGACAGATATTTAGAAAGCTTGCAAGAACTTGCGAAGACGCTACAGCATGAACAACTAGACAAGGAAAGCTTTAGTATCAGACATAAATAAATCAAGTGCACATACAGTGGGAAGTAGACTACTAGGGTCACCTTCAATAATCACCCGGAGCAGATTCACAAGAGTATCTACAATCTTGATTCGACTTTGAGTACTATTGACCAGCACAAAGCATCTCGTGAGAAGTGCATATGATGCATCTCCTCCCTCTGCTGCCCAATGTCCTTGTAGCTCTGCCACGTATTTTGAGGGATCGAAAGCCAGAGGGCTTTCGTCAAACGGAATATTCGAGGAAATATTATCTTCAGCGGATCCAGCGGACTGTAGGGAGAGCGTGTTGCTGCTTTTTTGTGCGAACATCGAATGCAGAGCTTGCTTCTTGGGCAATTGACCTTCAGCGCTATCTGGCTTGCCTTCAAGAGCTTGGTCTTTGGGGACTTCTTCGTTGTTGCCAGACACGAGTCCAGCCTGTCTTCCATTCGTATCTCCCTGAGTATCTCCTGAAGATCCATCTGCGACATCCCCATCCGTAGCCTTGGGCGGATTTTGTGCACCAGCTTCCTCTTTGGCCCATTCTGCCTGGAGCTTCCTGGCCAATTGCTCGTCTGTTAATTCTGCCCCATCACTCTGTTCTCCGAGATTCTCGAACTCTTGCGATACACCATTGCTCGTCTGGATTGGAATAGCTTCTTTTTGCTTCCCAAAGAAGAAGTCGAGGTTCCGAGAGCTCGCAGGAGAAGATTTGGTGTCATTGTTGACTTTGCGCTTTTTCGTTGGAGGGGCCATGTTGGGTCGGAGATGCGCTCAAACTGCCCGTCAATTTACCTTTCGCATGTATCACCCAGTATATATCCTCCATATATTCGCAGTACTCCTAGTCGAAAATTTCATGGATGGTGAAGTTGAGGGTGTGTTTTCGGAATATTTTGATGTTCCTTGATGCCGTCATCGAAATCTGGGGAAGGCGCGTTTCAACGCGCCGCTCGGTAGACCCTGGCAAGAGCTTCTGATCCTGGGACTGCAAGTGGGATAACAAAAAGTGTCCACAGTTCGGACACCCTGTTCCAGATTTCTTCTGCGCAACTCTCTCAGTCACATTGCATCCCCACGAAGCTATACTACTGTCATGGCTACTTCTTCGCTAGCTCGACAGACATCGTTGAGTCGCAAAAAGAGTCCTGTCGCAGTGCTGCTAAACCCTCAAATGGATATTCCACTCGGAGAAAGAGATATTAGAGTCGAGGACTATCTGAACGACAAAATACAAACAGCTGCAGACCTTGGGGATATTTCCAGCCTGCTGGCTAGCGTAGAGCTGCAGAAGACGCAGCTCGAGAGTCAGGTACAATCTGTGTCGTATCATAGTTGGTGATATACTAAGTCATTTGTAGCTTCGACATGCAACATCCGAGCTAGAACAGGCGCGAGTAGTGGCTGCCAACCGCAATACTTTAATGATGGAACAATCGCAGGAGTTTGAAAGGGGATACGCCAATGTTCTTGAACGCCTGAAGATTGTCACATCATCGGACACACCAGAAGAAGCAAAGCGGAAATTCGAAAAGCCTTTAGAAAAGCTACGGAAACTTGAGCTTGCACAAGCATATGTCAAGCTCTTGGACGAGGCAGAATCATTGAAAAGAGATGCAAAATCCTGCCTGTCAGGAAAACCAAAGGAAGCCTTGAAACCGTATACGAAATTGAAAGAAATTGCTGTGATATTGCCAGAGCTTCAGGAAGGAGCAGAGGGAAGCGGCGTCCACCTTGTCAAATTCATCCAGGAGACCACAGACAATCTTTGGATCGAGATGAAGAAGATCATGTTGGATGAATTCGAAGCAGTGTTGAAAAAGTCGAAATGGCCAGATGCTAGCAGCGAGCCCACTACGGAATGGAGCGATTGTTTGGAAAAGCTTTTGGACTTACAAATGCCTGAGATTGTTGCTGCTCGTGAACCTCTCGTCCTTCTACCCATGGACGTTCTGGCAAAGCCGTTTGTGCAGCAATTCAGGTATCACTTCTTTAGTGACAAGCCCACGAACCACCCAACACAGGTTGGTGCTTGCTAACATGAAAGTGTATGGCTCGTTGCTAATTATTCACAGCTTGGAAATTACTATTTCGAGTGGTTCCTTGGAACTGTTACCAAATGGCAAAACTTCTTGAGAGAAAATATTGGCCCTATCCTTGCTGCGCATTTTAGGGGCAATGTTTATGCGGGCAATGCTCTTTATGTTGACCCGGTAGCTGCGTTCGTAACGGCTTTGCTCCCAGTGATGAAGGCAAAGGTCGATGCGCAGGTAGAGTCGGTCGCTAATAATCCGCAACTGCTCAGCCGCTTCATGCTCCAGCTGATGAATTTCGACGAGTCGATCAGAAAGAGATTCAACTACGACGGAGGCAACCCAGATCTGGGCTGGAAAGGCCTAACTTGGGAAGTCCTTGACCGATGGTTTGATACGTGGTACGAGATCGAGAAAAAATTTGCACTTGAAAGATACTGGGATATCAATAAATCGCCGGATAGTACTGTGATTGATTACGACAGCTCTGGTCCTGGCAAGACCAAGCCTACCTATGGGGCAATAAAAGTTACGGACCTAATCCAGACGGAAACGCTTCAGTACAACAAGCTACGAAAGTTTTCTCATAAGATGAAATTCCTTATCGGTATCCAGGCCGAGATTTTAGATCTCTACTATGGTCGCCTCAAGGATTCTCTGGATGTTTATAGCACGATTACATCTACTGTCGGTCGCACAATCCACGGCATCACCAAGGAGCAAGAAGCCGCTCTTCAAGGCATTGGCAAATTCGAGACGCTTTGCAAGGTTTTCGGGAGTGCCGAGCATCTTATCTCGATGATGAAAGACTGGAGTAATGAAGAAGTGAGTCTTCACATTCTCAATGTCTGTCTTACTTGGAAACTTTACTAAACAGCATAGTTCTTCATCGATATGTGGGAAGATCTGCAGGAAAGAGCAAAAGACACAGACACCAATGCCAAACTTGCTGGCGAAATGTCATACAACGAAGTCAGAGATAGCACATCGGATGCTATGGGCTCGGAATCGGAAGGTGCAGTATTCGACAAGACAATTGAGAGCTATGAGAAACTTCGACAAATGGCCGAGTCGTACATCACACAAGCTGTCAAATACTCCTTTCCAGTGTCCTTCAAGCATTACATCACCAAGCCGCAATGGTGCACTATTGGAGATGCTTCTTCCAGTAAGTCTTCCTGAGTCAAGTCAGCAGCGCGTTTCTAACTCATGGATAGGCTCATACCCATCCGCAAGGACTGCAGAACTTGACGGACCACTTCGGGTATGTGTATCTGCAGCCTTTTGCTTATATGTACTAATATGAATTAGGAACTGGCTCAAAGCATGGATTTCTTGCGAAAAGTGCTTGCCGATGCACCCTTCCGGCGTATCTGGCGTGATGCACTTGGTAGTCTGCAAGACTTGATCTTCCACGATGTTCTCCTCAGACAAGAGTTCACCACCCTTGGTGCAGCACAACTTCGTTTCGACTTTGAGGCTATCCAAACAACAATTAGCCGACACATGAGGTATGGAGATGGCTCGACACTTGCGATGCCAAAATTGAGAGAAGCAATTTCATTATTGAACATTCCGGTTGATGCGGAAGGCGATCAAAAGTCGTTACGGGAAGTCGGTGAGGAGATATTTGCAGATGGTCAACGGACTTCTGATGCGCTTGAGAGTTTGGGATTGAAGCATCTTACGAATGGCGAGGCGAGGGCTATCCTAGCGAAGAGACTTGAGGCAAGTACAGATTAAAACAGCATTTCGAAGGAGTTTAGCATCATGGATTTTGGACCGCGGCACTAGGCTTCATAATTAGACATCACGTTAATCAACGAGAGCATGATAGAGGAGACTTTAGATAGTTGTTCTAGTGTCAAAATAAGCATCAATTATGCAGTCAGAATCGGTTTTCTTGTCATTTCTTTTCCTGTGCCGTTTGGTGGAGTTGTTGATGTCATGATGTAATCAAAGAAACACATTCGACGCTTTGCCTGGAGTTGACTTAGACCAAATCATCAGCCCGTCATAGACTACATTCCATCCAAGTACTCATAAAATCATAAAGATGATAAGATCGCAGACTAACATTTGAACACTTCTTTTCCCTCGAAATCTTCAATAAAAATATTCAGAGACCTTTTCAATTTACAAGCTGCAACATGACTTCAAGCAAAGGTAAGAACAATTCCTGGCCAACTCGATTTTGATTGTCTACTAACTGTCTTAACAGGAAAGCCCACGGATCCTGAGTTGAGGGAGCAGATTAAGGAGGGTATGTACTACTGCAACGACTTTGTGCCATTGTTCTTCTTCAACATTTACTCATGCTGGTGCTGTGTGCAGAAATCAAGGCAGAGCCCAATAAATCCGGCGGTGGTGAGGGTCAATGGTCAGCATGGAAGGTAAGATTTTCTCTTTCCCTGTAATGTATTTTCTGTTTCCGATCAAGAGATTGGCATTATCTGGCATCTCCAAGTTTTGAAGTACATAATCTGGGGGGTTCTTTGTGTATGTATTGGACTGAAGTTGACCTTGGACCAGGCTACAAAACTCGCTAAGGAGTATGAGAAGCAAGGTGGTGATTATGAGGAGGAGGCCGGAAGCAAGAATAAGCCCAAGAAGGGAGAGCCGGAAAAGAAGGAGGACTGAATATAAGGAACTAATCTGTCTTCAATAACTGGAATTTATCTCGCATCATTCCTATTCCATTCAATCCTGGAGACATCCAGATCTCATTCTAGTCAGTTGAAAGTCACTAGAACATATGTGGGGGTAGTGAAACTTTTGGTAAAGTCACGTATTGGATGGGTTATTTGGTTATCAGCAAACGTACTGTGATAAACTTGGGTTAATTGTAAGTATAGCCAATGGACCCCCCAAAGCTGTGAACTTCCTAGCCGGGCTGAGATTCAGGAGGTGCGCCAAGATCAAGGACAGGCCAATAGGCGAGGAAATGGTATCTCGCTTGACAGCAGTCACTCGTTTGAGATCCCAGTTAATGTGATCACAAGCTGAAGATTGGTCGAAATGTTGTTTCAGAGGTCATAGATCTGGTGACAATTTTGATTCCAAGATTTCACGGCCATTCCGAACGACTCGAATACAACACTTGTGAATACTGCCTTTGGTTGTGCTCTGAATTTGCAACGGGAAACTGCAGGAACCGATCACAAGGATTCATACATGCATTTTACCGCGGATGCTACCCAGTCTATATGTGGCAAGCAGTTCATATCATATCGATCTCTTTCTTGCCAGGGCCGTTTGCGCATGATGTTTGCGCTCCTATTAGACTGCCTGATGGCTTCCTGATAGGTAAGTTCTCAGGAACGGTCTGAAGTCTTTGATAATGGTATCCTCTGTGCCCATCAGTTGTCACTTATCCGGGCTAATTCTGGTCACAAGAAAGTCATGTACTGATTTGTATCCCAGAGCTAATAGGGAAGGTGACAGCACCCCTCGGCCCGACCCTCAGAGAGCTATGGAAGTCACCATTGGCCATGAGTGTGGTGAATGACAACCACTAGGTCCTCTCTTGATTCGCTTGCCAATTCCACTCCTTTGAGTACAGGCCGCTTGTGATCAGTGCCGGCCTTCATAAGATCAGAGCTCCTGCACACCTGAAGTGCCGACTAGTTACTTTTCCACCCATCCCAATCCAAAAGTGCCGAGAAAACTCTAGTACCCAGAGATGTGTAGCTTCGGTTGCATGTGGCTATTCGCCTTGATCTCCTTTTGCCGTGCTTCACCACTGTCCATCTCAGTATCCCGCTCGCTGCATGGCAATATCCCAAACTCGACCTTCAGTACAAGGGCAGTAGCTCTGCAACTAGTCGATGTTTGTACAGGCCAGCCGAGCAATACCAATCCCACAAATATACCCCCGGGCGAGATTAAGGCTCAGAAAGCCTTAACCGATACACAGGCCGCTTACCTCACCATCGTGAACGGATGTAATCAGGACTTCGAATTCTTGGGCGCGAACCAATGGCAAATGAGGAATTGGGACGGCCAATGGGTGACGATACCAGCTGGAGAATCTGCACAATTCGATATCAACTTCGTCCAAGGTCTTTTCACTAAAGACAGTGACACAGGAGGGGAAGCCTATTTCCGGATCAAGAATACAGACAAGAGATTTCACATTTCTGCCGATTATGTCTCCAGCATGTCTCCCAAGCTGAGAGCTCGAATCAGCTACGATGGAATAGGCACCAAAGACACCACACAGGGAACGATGTTTGACCTTGGCTTTCCGACGAAGAGGAACGGGAACACTCTCCAGTGGGTCCTTACTGGAAGCGACAGTTATGGATACTGGTCGAGCGCGAATCCTCCAGTGACTTACCTACATAGCATGCTGAATGTTATCGGAGAACGGAAGCTGAAGTATGTGACCATGATTGGGAGCCACGATGCAGGGATGAGCGAGATTGATGGCAGCACTGCATTCTCCACTTGGCAAAACACACAAACACAGTGGCTCGATGTCTATGGACAGCTAGTCCGCGGCTCACGCTGGTTCGATATCCGCCCGTGTCTTGGTAACAGTGGGAAACACATGACATGCCACTATTCGGTATCTTCCAATGGTGCAGTTGGCTCCAATGGTCTGGAAGTGGACGAGGTCATTGCGCAAATCAACAGATTCATGGATGAGTCTCCGGGAGAACTCGTCATCATCGACCTAAACAACGAGTCTGGATTCGACACGGACCGCCGTACACCCGAACAGTCATACAACAGACTTACGGACGACCAATGGAGACCTATCTGGGAGAAATGGCGAGACGGTATCAAAAAGCCATGTAAAGGCTTTGACAGTGTTGCTCGTCTAGACGATCTCACCATGAACACGCTCATTGGCGATGGCCAGGGATGCGTCATTACTCTCTTTCGCAGCATTCCAGCCACAGAAGATGCATCCAAGGGTTTCTATAGCTACGGCAAGCTCAGCGCATACAACAGTTACGCCAACACGGACGAATATGAGAAGATGCGCACAGATCAACTTTCCAAGCTACAGCAGAACCGCAAGCTCGGTAAAGAGGGAGACAGTGGGACGAAGGACGGGTTCTTTCTCCTGTCTTGGACAATGACTTTAGGTGTCAATGACATAGTTACGCCCCTGGCAGATCGTGCTGCCATTGCCCAGAGCAGCCTATTTTGGTCTGCGTACCTTGCCTTCACCCCGTATTCTTATCCCAATGTTATCTATGTGGACTTCGTAGGACAACCTTATCTACTTGACCAGGGGAAAAGTCAGGCAGATTATCTGAAGCAGACTGGAGGCCATCTTACAGCGCTGGCTATGGCTGTCAATTTGCAGATTGCAAGCCAGAATTGCTATGTTGGTGGAGGAAAGATATGAACGAGCAAAATTGAGACCTTATCAGAAAAAAAGAAACGAGGCAATTATCCAACATCAACGCCGATTTACATCTCGTGAAAGCCTTCTCTAAGCTGTTAACTTCTCTTCAACGCCACTAACTGATTGCCCTCATTGTCATCTCCACCACGGCAAACGTACCAGCACTAACAGGCATAGCCCTCAAAAGCGTTGGTCCAATGCCCTTCCAGAACCCTCTCAAACCCTCAGCTCTGAAGGTCTGCCTGAAGCAATCATTCATGCCCTTAAACTTTTGCTTCTCACCAAAACCATCACTCTGCATCTTGCTCTTGACGACATCGAATGGATAACTAGATAACCACAATGCCTCACCAGCCAATCCACCGTAGAAGGCAATCTTGTAGCTAGGAATCTCCTTTCGGTCAATCTTGTTACGCAGAGCATCGGCGTTCATCATGTACTCGAAGGCCAGGAACCATACACCATAGGCCTGAGCTTCTCTGAGAATAGTCACGGCTTCGCCACGGTAGAGACCCTTCAAGACACCTTCATGGGCAGAGAGCTTGCGCACGCAGTCCAGTGGACCATTGTACAGCCTAGCTGCTCCGTGTGGCTGTGTCTGCAACCTGATTCTCACATGCTCGATCGGGCCTGAAATCACAGAATTGGCGACTCCGGCGAAAGCACCAGCGAGATAGTACTGGCCATAGGAGAGGCTTGGAGAGAATGGGTTCTTTCTGGTGTTGTACGCTTCGATGCGGCGGCGCGCTTCGTGGAAAGCACCGAATTGGACTGACACACAGGCTCCAATACCAATCAAGGGAGTAAGAGTGCCTTTGTAGAAAGCCATTGCTCCCTCTTGGGCGTAGATAGTTTTTGCGGCGACGAGAGCATTGGGATATTGGGTTGTTGTTTGTAGTCGGACTTTGACGATGTCGAAAGGTTGTCCTGAGAGGGCGTAAGTTATAAATTTTCAATAAACCATTGAAATAGATCAAACTAGGGATAATACGAAAGCAAAGACGGAAGAATTGGTCGGCCATTCATCAAGCCATATCAAGGAAGCCTTTCAAACTATATAACCAACATGGCAGGATTCAAATCAACAGCTCAATATCAACAACATCCCCCACTATTGTCCGCACGTGATGCTGAGTATAAACAGGCATTGAAGTTGAATGATTGGCTGAGCACCCAAATTACACGCAGGAAAACAATCGACTTACCCAAGAGTACCTGAGCAATTCCTCCAGCTGCACCGGCAAAGAGATCCTTCAACGTTCTCACCATTCCACCCTCCTCCATCTCAGCAGCTGCGTCTGCCATCTTGAATTACCCCTCCTCTCACTTTTGAAATGTCGCGCTTCCAACAGCTTCTGTACCGAGCAAGGCTTGATTGTGGCTCGAGTAATTGCTGAGAAGATGCGGGTGAATGATTATGAGAAGAAAGGGCCCTTTGAGATGTAAACAAAAGAGATTCAGAAATTATGTTTGCTTTGAGCGATTACGGCGTCGGCCGCGGATGATGTGCTCGTTCGCCTAAGCGTGCCAAGGATCTCTATCTCACCGCCTAACATTCAGGGATTAGCTTCATCAACGTCATATCGGCCGCATTGTCTTTCATGACAATTAAATTTTCCTCATGTATCGTCTTCTCCATCTCTTTCAATCCTCCAACCCCTCAACCCAGAAAGTATCGATTTTGAACTCAGCACCTTTCATTACTACGATCTTCAATCTTCCTTGGCTGTATGGCTTGGCTCCTCAAGCTGAGACCATGATTCGCTGAAGATCCCTGACATTCCAAGAGCGTTTCCTTCACGTGCATCGGGCTCTCCGGCCAATTGTTGGTCATGCTTCTATTTTGAGCATTTTGCCCCTCCATCTGCTGAGCTCAGCCTTGTGTTTTGTACTTATTGACCACCCCTCCCATACATCTTCTGACATCTAGCATTCCTGCCGCCTAATCGTCTGAAAATCATCTACAACTCCCAGAATCAAATCATAAATCGATCTCCACTACAAAACTCCAAAGCAGGGGACAAACAGCAACAAAATGGTTATACTCGGTGGTCTCGAGCTGGTGGCAGCAGGCTACATCATACACAAACACAATCAGAACAAGAAGGAGAAGCAGCGCATAGAAGAAGAGGCTGCCGCTCTCGAGGAACAACAGTACCGCATTTTCCCATCAGATGGAAGAGGCCGCCACTCACAATCTCATCACCGACGAAGACGGTCGCATAGTCGTAGAAGGCATTCAACAGATGGGAAATACAGGAAGGAGAGTCCGAGGCCACCGATGCCAGTTGCAAGACCGCCACAGTACAACAGCACGCCTGCGCTTGTGCAAAAGCCTCTTCAGCGACCAAACACCCATCCTCAACCTTTGCAACGACCGAATGCGCCTCTTCAACCACAACAGAGACCGCAGCCCCAACCACAACCGCAACCACAGTCGCAAGCGCAATATCCACCAGACATCAAATACGGATGGACCGATGAGCCTGCGAGGCCGCCACAACAGCAAGATCTAACTTTCCCACCCACAGGATGGCCAGCGCATTGGGAACAGTCGAGGACAGGAAGTGCGCAAAGACCGGAACCATCGCGAGGGCGAGAAGAGAGACGATCCGATTCGCCACATGTGAGATTTGGGCCTTCGCGACATACGCCAAGCGTGGGGTCTTCAAGTCGAACTCCTCCACCGTCATATAGGGCATAAGGAGAACGTGGCGTTGCAACGTCAGATGCTGGCATCTTTCCTTTCAGACGACATGTGTGGTGGCGCTTTTACGAAGAATGATATATGTGAAAATTTAGCGGGAGTTACGTCCTCTTCTGGGGTCTTTGAGAGCCCTAGGGAGGGGGAAAATTGGTTCTCTTGAATTTTTTGATACCACTCGTTCTTCGAGAATACACGTTTTCCAATTAAAGCGCCCTTTTCTTTTTACGTGAACATTGTCCTTGAATATTTGATGATCTCGTTCAAGCTCGATGCCCTAATGTTTATTATTCAATTGGCTTGAAAGCTTCCCCAAAGCACAATTCTAGCCCAAAACTTTCTCAGTGTCTGAAATCGGCTACGGCAATGATTGCGAAGTGTAACAGAGTTTAAGAGCTTGCCTAGAGCCCGATGCCTATTTATTGTCCTGAGTGACTGAATTTGACTACGACAATGAGTGCTATGTACAACAAAACCTAGAATCTTGTTCAGAGGCTTCTCAATGTCGGAAACTGGTTGAGACAATGGGTGCGATGTGCAACAAAAACCAAGGGAGGTCTGTATAAGTGAATCACTCGAAAGTGAAGTCGGTGTCTCTCAGCAGATGATTGCTGAAGCTAGGACAGACAGGCCTATTCATCATCGCCATTACCATCTATCTTGTGTCCAGAGACAAGATGATTGACTTGGCTTCGTGGCAGAGCAGATGACACTATTTGGACTGGGGTGTGGGGAAGTTGCGTATGGAAGTCAACATCTCGCGGTAGGCTTAAGAAAGCTGACACCTGCTTAAGACAGACGCTGTTGGTATTGTTGAAAGACATCATGCCCTTGACATGGTCTTTCTGAGATGAACGCTGGCTTTATAGACGGTAATGGAGGTCGTGGAGATGGAAGAGACAATAAATTTGACAGTGAATATTTACATTCTAAATACATGACTACAACTGTCGTAAGTAAAAGCTATATATTCAGATCACTCGCTGCTGAAACAGGCTATTATTCCATAATAACTATACACTCGGTACTGCACACACACAGAAATGATTTTATTCAAGTGTCAGAACTCTCCTTGATAATCCTTATACCTAGTTCTTACACAACAAACCCCCACTTTTCAAGCGAGGTCAACATAAACGATTTATGAAGTATGACCACGGTTGTTGGAAGTGCAAATGCAATCCTAAATCAAGGAACAGGTGCCTCGGAACTCAAGGATCAAGATGTCAGTTGTTAAAGTATCGAATCGTAGCGACCACCCCCCAAAAGCAAGTTGTATAATGGGCAGAGTGTCACTCTCAAGGGTATTGTCTTAAGCTAGCTGAGACGCTTGCCGGGATAGAGGGCAATGGAGAGGCATCGATCTGTCTCCAAAGCTTCTGTCATTCGCATTCAAACACTCTCCCGCCCTTGGGCTGTCGCCATTGACCATGTAGTTCCAAACACAGGCGCCGTCGCTATGCTCAACACATCAAAATTCATCTTGGGAGTATAAATTTCATCCATCCAGACGGGGTCCAAGGCCGCTTTTAATTCCTTCCGAAAGAGTGCTCCAGTCCAAGCCAGCGATTGCGCGATGGTTGCTGCCTTTCATCGATACCGAATCGGAGAAATTACCTGTCGCGATTTTTCTCATCATAAGCGTATCCTTGCTCCTCTTCAGCTGTCGGCCATCTCCACGGATCAGATAATCCTCAAGCCACTCATCCTCCTCAAGAGATAGGGGTAGGTTGACGAGCTCGACACTTCTGTCAGCCACCGTTTCCTTCGGAGTGTTGTGGAGCACGACCGAAATCAGCATCTCGAACATGTGTCGCTGCGCATATTGAGGTTGGCCGCGACCGAAGTAGAAAGCCTCCGTAACGCTGGTCCTCGCAATCGCCGAAAACAAGCACTCGATCGCAGACCGACACGTAAGTGTAGGTTGCGCAGTATGGTAATAAGCCAGTGCAAGTGTGAGATCTTCCCTCGACTTTCTGACCAAAACTTCCAGGATCTCGTCGGCGAAAGTAGGAATCAGGGACGGGTGTGTAAGATATTGTACAGCCAACTACTTCATATTAGCGCCCGCTATGGCATCTCCGGGTAGATACAAACATCAAATTCCTTTCGATCCATATGCCATAGGCCTTTCATGTATATCTGGTACTTCTGCGGCAGGAAGGTACTCTGTGCTAGCGCCGTCGAGTATTCTCTTTTACCCGTAGGGAAGTCGAATGTGAGCAGTAGGTAGTAAAGCACGGAAATCTTGTGGTGGTCGCTCGAGGTGGTGTCGATTATGGTCTTGTAGAGCGTCCTCAGGGCATTGTTGGACTTTGGAGGATAGTATTTCGGAGCTGAGAATATAAGATTTAGCCAGGAAGTCCACAGTGTACTGAGAGAGGCTCCTCACGTCTGGTAATGTTCATCGCCTTCATAACACGATCGATGAAGAGTCCCTCCAACTCCTTCCGGTTTGCTTCGATCGTTGACACTGTATTTTCATCATAAGAGCATTCCGGATCGAATGCGAATACCTCCGCAAAGCTTTGGAAGTTGAACATCATTTGTTGTTTGGTAGCAGTTGGTGTAAGCAGAAGTGCTGGAATGGATAAGGTTGAGTTGATGTTGACAATTGCCTGAAGAAATGTGGATTGGTCCACAGGCTTATCGCTACTTATCTTAGCGTGCTTTTTGTTTACAACTCCAACGCTCTGTTTACTTTGACCCTTCCTTCCAAGAACCTTCGACAACCTACGGCAATTCCATTCGACGACTTCGCGACGCGTCATTTCGAACATTCCAATTTCCAAACTGTTTCTCGTAACTCGAACATCGAATTAGGCTCAGCGTAAGCATCATAACGCGCGACGTTCAACGCGACAGACTATTTCGCAAGACGAGAGGAACAAAACACAGATTCCAGCGCATTTGCAGCTTAGATGTCCGAATCACCTGTACGGCCCTCCAGGAGGGTAGCGGCGCGCAGGAAGGTTGTGGTAGACTCTGACGATGAAGAGGAACAAGTACAGCCCAAGATGGAGGAAGACAGCGAAGAAGACTTCACGCCCGCACCGAAAAAGTCGCCTCGAAAAGCACCTGCGGGGAGGAGGAAGACCACAAATGTGGTCGCGAGTACCCCGCGTACTGGAGGTCGCGCCAAAAAAGGAGCTGCGAAGGAGAATATAGAACCATCTGAAATTTTTGATCCCGAGCAAACAATTCAGCCTGAGCCAGAATCGCCTTCCAAGAAGGCATCACCACGAAAAAGAAAGAGCGCGCCTGTTAGGACTTCACGAACATCAACAACACCCGAGCTGCAGCCACCATTGCCGACCCCAGAGGCATCAGCCTCTCCTGAGCCATCTCAGCTTCACGGGACTCCCCTTGCGGATATCACAGAGACTCTGAATGATCGCCCTGGCACATCCGGCAGTCAGAGCTCTGTGGTCAAGCCGATCAATGCAATGGACACAATTCTGGAACGGCCCATGGACATCGTTCTGAAGTCAAGGTCAATGGCTGCTCCCGTCGTGGAGGATACTGGACCGAAAGCCCGGATTGTCATTACTTATCTGATTCTCACGAACTTCAAAAGTTATGCTGGACGTCAAGAAGTTGGGCCCTTTCATGCCTCATTCTCCTCCGTCGTTGGACCCAATGGTTCTGGAAAGTCCAATGTCATCGATTCACTACTTTTCGTCTTTGGATTCAGAGCAAGCAAGATGCGACAGGGCAAGATCTCAGCTCTGATCCATAACTCCGCTGCATTCCCGGACCTGGATCACTGTGAGGTAGCGGTACATTTTCAAGAAGTTATGGATCAAGTAAGTATATGATGAAAGTCGCGCTGTTCTATTCGCTGACTGACTTTGCTTTAGCCGCATGGGCCACCTGCAATCATCCCGAATTCTGATCTTGTGATCTCTCGTCGTGCTTTCAAGAATAATTCCAGCAAATACTACATGAATGGCAAAGAATCAAATTTCACTGTAGTCACCACGCTTCTCCGAGACCGAGGCGTGGATCTAGACCACAAGCGTTTCTTGATCCTTCAGGGTGAAGTCGAATCGATCGCTCAGATGAAGCCAAAGGCTGCAACTGAGCATGATGATGGACTTCTGGAGTATTTGGAAGATATCATAGGCACGTCCAAATACAAAACGCCCATCGAGGAGTCCGCTACCGAGGTGGAAACACTGAACGAAGTCTGCGTTGAGAAAAGTGGACGTGTTCAGCACGTGGAAAAGGAGAAGAACAGCTTGGAGGACAAGAAGGACAAAGCTCTTGCATATATCAGAGACGAGAACGAGTTGACTGTCAAGCAATCTGCTCTCTATCAGCTATACATTGACGAGTGTGGTGACAACATCAATGTCACCGAGGAAGCGATCAGCCAGATGCAAGCCCAGCTGGACGCTGAGCTCGAGAAGCATAAGGGCAATGAAGATGGAATTAAACAGCTCGACAAGCAGTACAAGAAAGGTCAGAAAGAACTTGAGAATCTGGACAAGGATACCCAGGCCATCATCAAGGAAATGGCAAAATTTGATCAAGAGCATGTCAAGTTTGAGGAAAAGAGGAAGTTCCTGACCGGAAAGCAGAAGAAATTAGAGAAGACCATCAGCACTTCTGAAAATGCTGCTGAAGGCGCACAGTCTACGATCGGAGAGTGCACCGCAGAGATCGAAAAGTCTGCTCAGGAGATTACAGCCATGGAGAAGAGAATGAAGCTCGAAGAGAAAGAGCTTGCAGTCATTCGTGATAACCTGAAAGGCAAGACTCAGGCCTTCTCCGACCAAATTGCAGCAAAACAGAAGTCCCTGGAGCCATGGAACGAGAAAATCAACCAAAAGCAATCTGCTATTGCTGTAGCAGAAAGTGAGCTTGCCATACTTCACGAGAAAGCCAATTCTGGGGCTGTTGCACTTGAGGAGACCCAGACGAAGCTCGCCAGTATCGAGGAGGGCCGGGAAGCAAAGCTCGCCGAGCTCGAAGAATGCAAGGCAGAAAGATCTAAGTTGGAGAAAGAAGCTGCCAAGGTCGAATCAGAGCTTCATAAGTTGTCCCAGAAAGAGCCTGAACTCAGATCAAAACTTTCTGGAGCTCGTCAAAAGGCAGATGAGGCGCGGGCCAGTCTTTCAAATACCCAAACCCAAGGCAACGTTCTCACCGGTCTCATGCGACTGAAGGAATCCGGACGTATTGATGGATTCCATGGCAGACTCGGCAACCTCGGGACCATTGACCAGAAATACGATGTCGCTATCTCAACAGCCTGCGGAGCACTTGACAACTTCGTTACAGATACTGTTGAGGGTGGACAGCAGTGTATTGAGTACTTGCGAAAAACGAACCTTGGCAGAGGTAATTTCATGTGTCTCGATAAGCTTGGGAACAGAGATATGTCAGCCATCGATACCCCCGAAAATGTTCCTCGACTCTTTGACTTGATCAATGCTAAGGACGACAAATTCCGAGCTGCTTTCTACCATTCGCTTCAAAATACTTTGGTGGCGAAAGATCTTGATCAAGCCAATCGCATTGCATACGGAGCAAAGCGATGGCGCGTTGTGACTCTGGATGGACAACTGATTGACAAGTCAGGTACTATGTCCGGAGGTGGAAATACGGTGAAAAACGGCTTGATGTCTTCTAAGCTTGTAGCGGACACCTCAAAAGAGCAAGTGGCGAAGCTCGAAGTTGACAGGGATGGCCTCGAGCAAGAGTTCCAAAAGTTTCAGGACAGGCAGAGGGAACTTGAGTCGTCACTTCGGGATCTCAACGACCAAATTCCTCGTCTTGATACCAAAATGCAAAAGATCGGACTTGAAGTAGAGAGCTCCGCGCGAAACCTGGCTGATGCCCAACGCCGTATCAAGGAGTTGAGCAAAGAGCACCAACCCTCCAAGACTGATGACAGCAGAGTGGCATCTCTTGAGAAGGAGATTTCCAAGCTAAATAGGGAGATCGAGAAACTCCATAGCGAAACTGCAAGTGTTGAGCAAGAGATCAAAGCACTTCAGGATAAGATCATGGAAGTTGGAGGTGACCAGCTTCGTGCCCAGAAGTCAAAGGTGGATGCTCTTAAGGAGGAGATCGGCAGTCTCAGCGAGGCTATTTCCACTGCCGAAGTCACCAGAGCGAAGGCTGAAAAGCAGAAGGTCAAGCATGAGAAGGATCACGCGAAAGCCACCAAGGAACTTCAGACTGCGATTTCTGATCTCGAGGCTTTAGAGGAGGATATCCAAAATCAAAGCTCTAATGCCGAAGGCTATCAAGCTCGGGTTGACGAGGCATCGGAAGCTCTCAAAAGTAAGAAGAAGGACCTTAATGCGCTGAAGGCCGAATTGGACGAGAAGACCGGGGTCCTCAACGAGATTCGAGCCATTGAGATCGAGATGCGGAATAAGCTTGAAGAAAATCAGAAAGTTCTGGGCGAAAATCAGAAGAGACTCAAATACTGGCACGAGAAGCTGAGCAAGTTGTCTCTTCAAAACATCAGTGATTTGGGGGAGGAGACTGAGGCACAGGAGCTACCTTCATACACCAAGGATGAATTGACGGACATGAGCAAAGACACCCTCAAGAGCGAGATTGCTGCTCTGGAGGAAAAGACTCAGAATGTCAACGTCGAACTCGGCGTTCTAGCTGAATATCGCCGGCGAGTCGAAGAACATGCTGCGAGACATGCCGATCTCCAGAGTGCTGTGGCTCAGCGTGACTCGGCAAAGAAGCGCTGTGACGATCTCAGACGTCTCCGTCTCGAGGGTTTCATGGAAGGTTTCAGTACTATCTCCCTTCGCCTCAAGGAGATGTACCAGATGATCACCATGGGAGGAAATGCCGAGCTCGAACTTGTGGATTCCTTGGATCCTTTCTCGGAAGGTATCTTATTCAGTGTTATGCCACCCAAGAAGTCGTGGAAGAACATCTCCAACTTGTCTGGTGGTGAGAAGACTTTGAGCAGTTTGGCACTGGTTTTTGCTCTCCATCACTACAAGCCAACGCCTCTATATGTTATGGATGAGATTGATGCTGCATTAGACTTCAGAAATGTAAGTCTGCTTATTCGCGTCAGCCCAAGAAGAAGTACTAACATGCCTAGGTCTCGATTGTTGCAAGTTACATCAAGGAGCGGACGAAGAATGCCCAGTTCATCGTCATCTCTCTTCGAAACAACATGTTCGAGCTCGCTTCCCGTCTAGTTGGAGTGTATAAAGTCAATCACATGACTAAGAGTGTCACGATCGAAAACCGGGATTACATCAATGGCACCGCTGTTGCTTGAGATTCGAAGACTTGCTGAGTAAAGATGTGTAGATGATATCATGACGGGATGAGGTTGGGTACACAGGTCGTGGGGGTGGGACTTTGACCTTGGCGTTATGTTCTGTATGCATTGTAACATACTACGACAGCTTAATGAACCTTTCTTGTTTCCACTTCCTGGCACCTTTACAACTCCAACTGATTTCGATTCTGCTTAAATTATAGCAGGAGGTTGGTGAACCTTTATTCTGTCTCAGGCTAATCCTAAAAGATATCTCGACTTTTGCGATTCCCCCACAGCCTCAAGCCATATTCACAATATGACTCGCACATCTTATATTCCTCTAGACTGAGCCTCACGTGCAGGCTTCGATCACACCAGTGCTTACTTCGCGCTCTCTACTAATTTCTCCGCCAACCAATCTGGCTGACTCAAAAACGGACTGTGACTCGCACTGCACTTTTCAACGACATCAAATGAATCTGGGGCAGCCTGCTTCGCTCCCGCAATCATACCTTCCTGCCCTTGCAATGGAATTGCATTGTCTTTCTCGCACAGAATATACGTACTTGGGATAGTCTTCCACGGCGCAGCTGTCAGGGTCGATGCGAACGTGAGATAGGAGTGTTGTTTCAGGGCAGCAATATGAATCTGTGCCTCTGAATCCGAAAGGTCGTTATAGAAGATTTCTTTTGGGTTGGCGGGATTGACAGCTTCGCCCTGTGGGAAGTCGGTCGTTAGCAAGATACTTGATTCTTTGCCCAGAACGGCCAAATTCTCGCTTCCGATCTTGAAGATTGGGGGGGAAAAGTGCTTACATCAATATTAAACCACGGCAACGGCTTAAAACCCAACCCAGCCATCAGACTTCCTCCCTCGGGCAAGACAAACGCCGCCACAAATACCAGCCGTCTAATCCTCCCCCAACCCTGCTTCCCGCTCTTCCCAGTCTCATGCTCATTCACATACTCCTTCAGGGCTTCACAGCCGACAACGCCACCATACGAATGGAATATCATCACAACGTCTTTGCCGGTCGAGAGTACTTTGTTGACGACGTCTTTCACAGCGAGGACATCAGGGTCGAAAGATTTGAGAGGTGGATTGGCCCCATATGACGGGAGATGGACACCATGAACATTGTAGCCAGCTTTAGTGAGGAGCGTTGTTGTGGGTGCGAAGGAATTAGGACTGTGCCCTGGACTGAAGTTAGAGGTTTGTTTGGGTTGTGAGATGAGATGTTAAGTTCAGAGAAATTGAGCACTTACAAGCCCCAGGGACGATGACGAAGTCGGGTTTGCTAGACATGGTTGATTTTCGTTTATTTTCACTCGATAATTGGTTTGAATCAAGAGTGAGTAAGTCGATATCCAAGACAAGAATGGACTGGTAATTGAAGCCTATGGAGAAGATGAGATGCAGCGACGACTATTCCAAGCTCCAACAGCAAGAAAGTAAAACTTGGAAGTTGAGCTCGACTTATACCTACCTACCCCGCCGACCCCACCAGCACCTTACCTCTTATCGATGAAGAACACAAGCCATACCAAGAGCTAAAGAGTCTCAGGTGTGGAGGGGTCAACATGCCAGGCTGTGGCAGTCCCGTTAGCCACGGTACTTAGCTGCCAAACTCTCCTTAGGTAGTTTCCTGGGACAGCGGTCCATTCCAGCATCGATGCATCCCCAACCTTCAATACTCACTCTTTGTCTTCATAGGAAATTAGAGCTTTCGACCCCAAACCCAAGTTGAGCCCCCAGTATCCCAAGCCAATGAATCATCAACTACAAGAAAAAAGCAAAGAAGCTCGCTGGGAGTGCCCGAAACCATCATGCACCACGCTTGATGCAGCTTGCAGATGCCGCGGCTATGGGGTACTTCTGGAAGTTTACCAACAACTTTACAGCATGCTCTAGACGTCTAACGCCTATCGAGAGTTGTCTTTCTTGAACGCCTCGGATACTCGAAATCTAGACCCGCATTCCTTCTTGAGCCCCCGATTCCCAACTGCTGGTCCAATCACTGACCAGCGGAAAGAGGGCATGCAAGCGTCGGATGAGGACCTGGTTGACGGGTGTGGGGCATTCCCATTCAAGTGGAATTCTCCTCCGCCCAGCGCAAACCGAAACCTAAAGACCACGACATTGCAGAGGACTGAGGAGGAGAGCTCCGGGATTGGTGGTCGTCCAATCATGTCAGGATTCGACTCGGCCATCGTTCTGGTATCTTTAATGTCACGTTAGATCGTAACCACAGTCGAACATTACAGCGTAATCCCAGGAATGGTAAATCTAGCAGGCAGGTTCCCACGAAAACATCACTTCTCTTCTCCTCACCTTGGTATGTAAAAGTGTCCTTTATTTTTGCAGCTTAATAACAACATGCCCCCAAATTCCTAACCAGGTTTTGTGGTTTTGTACAACCCATGCTGTGCCGTGCATCGCATACAGCATATCACAAGCAGCCAACCGTTTCCTCAGGTATGCATTTCCTCTTCCTCATAACAACAAGTCGGGACGGCAAGATTCGACCGACTCTTGGTCAGAAATGACAAGAGTTCACTCTAATCAATCGCACCTGTAACCAATGAAGAAAGACATCGCGTACTTACTCAAGGTATTATTTTTGAAAGTTTGGAAGATAGACACATTGACTCAATTCTTTCATTCCACTCGTTTCATTTGTTCATTGCTGAAGTCATCAACGTCTATCTATGTGCATGATCCCATTACCCGTTGCCCTAAAGCATGAGAGAATACAAGACCCCGATCAGCCCAATCAACCAGTGTGACAACAGGAGAGCTCCTGGAGAAAGCTGTACTTTATACAAGAACCACAAGGGAAACAATCTGAATGTGCTCGCTTCGCCGTACTCCATACTGCCATGCGGTTATTTACAATTTGTGGGGCTAAGGCCTGGTGGATCGATCCACTCCAGTACCTCCTTCCTCATCCTCGTCGAGACCATGGACGCAGACTTCGTTCGCTGGCTCCATATGTGTGTGTTCGCCCCCAATACATGGAGTGTTGTACTTCTCCTCCCACCGTTTTCTGCACACCTCATAGAGGAAAGCATATTGATCATAGGCTTGAACCATGGTCTTTCGTTGCATGCGCAATTGATTGACAGTCTCGTAAATTGGGTCGGTTACGGAGCGTTCACTACTGTCCCATCCTTCCCAAGCACCGCCCTCCAGCTCTCCAAGTAAGAACTCTAAAGCAACGAAAGTCCCGGTTCGACCAACACCAGCACTGCAGTGGATCAGACGAGCGTTTTCGCCACGACCGTTTTGTTTGCGACTTAGCTCCATCAGAGATAGGATACTGGCAACGTTCTCCTCGGCGAGCGCACCGAAGTCAGGCCAGTTCGGGTACAAGTAGTGATAGATCGGCTTCTCCTCACCCTCCTCACCATCGACTGTCATAATGAGCTTTCGCACCTCGATAAGTGTTCCTTCGATGCCAGGCAATCTCTCCTCAAATCTGACCTGAGCCTTGAATTCTTCTCCAAGTTGATTTGTTTCGTTGATACGAAGTGGTGGCGAGTTCTCGTCAAGTGGATAGTATTGATAGCATTTCTCAAACATTCTGTTTGGGTCATCAGGCAGTGGTGCGTGGGTTGGTGTCAACATGATGACAATGGCTGGAGAAGAGGTGTAGGGCTCAGCTAATTCATGCCAAATCATATGCCAGACGTGATCGACGGTCTGCTTCTTAGGGCCCTGCATACAGATATACTTGTCTTGTACACCTGCCTTCAAGTCGCTTTGCTTCTCGGAAGTAGAGATCAATGAAATGGGGGAAGCATTAATGTAGTCGTTGACACCTTCGGGAACTCGTAATTTTACCCGGTTGTTGTCCCAGGGAAAGATGTTGTTGTAACGATCGAGATTTGGATCTGGAGCACGACGTTTCCATTGAGGGTCTGTTCTACTGAGACCAAGACGCTCATTCTCGAGCCGAGTGAGCTCAGCATACTTGTCGCGCATTTCTAGCGAGATCAGATCTGTACTCTTCAAAGAATATAATTCAACATACCAATCTCTGTCAAAGTCAAGAACGATGGAAGAGGAGGAGGTCCTTCTTGAACAGGCTCATCCTGATACTTGGCGCCAGCCGGCTTACCAAAGCAAGAACCGTCTAACTGCGCAACATCTGAAGATTCTGAAGCAACGCCGACTGGAGAGCCAGAGCGCTTAGAAGAAGAGCGATTGCGATGCATCTTGCTTAGCCACGCAGGCGATCTACTTCTGGTTTTCTTGGGGTCTTCTTGTGATGATGAGCTAGAAGAGCCAGTCGGAGACTCGCGGCGCCTCTTAAAGGCACGTAGACGATCCAGGTTTGCGACTTCCGAGGGCAGGAAGAAGTAAGGCAGTAAAAGTAGAAGTTTTGTTGGAAATTTGTACGGCGTTCGCCTTACGAATCTGTGACTGTAAATGTTGATAGTCGATACAGGCAGAAGATGATAGAAGGTCAGATGACTCTTGAGACAGCAACTGGTCTCCTGTTTGAACCTCGTAGAGAGTAGTTGTGCAGCGAATGAATATCGAGGTCCAAAAGAGCTGGCCAGAGCAGGTAGTGTTCCTTTCGTCGTACTGGGTGGGAGATCTTGGGATGCAGGCGGAGATGCAGATGCAATGCAGGTCCACACACGTGCAGGTAGCAAGGACAAAACAACCAAAAGGGGAGGAAATGAAAGCAAAAGTGAGCAGTTTTGAAGAAGGCGAATGATAGGGGAGAGTGAGAGGTACCAAGACTCGAGATGGGTGAGGTTTTAGGAATTAGTAGACAGGCGAGAATCTGGATTGGAATTGGAAGTGAATATAAAGTTGGAAGGAACGGGCCCGGTTCTGCCTCCTTTCGTCAAGTCGAGGACGGGATAGGAAAGCCGGGATCCAATGGCCAAGCTTCGAGGTTCGCACCGCCAAGCGAATCGAGGCGCTGCAGACGATGTCTTTTTCGCCTCCGCATTTGTCACCTCCATCGATTCTCCAGCAACATCATTCATTCCATTGCTCTCTGGAACCTCGCTGGGCCTCAATCGCAATGATAACACAACGGCCAAAGTAAAGATGGTTTGGCTCAGATTAGCAGAGGTACAATCCCTTCTCCAGCACTCGACGAAGTATGACAGGCAAATTAACAATTTACAGGTCTGGTTAACAACAAGAGTATGTCCACGCCAGCTCCAGGCACCGCACACCTCCCAATCCCAAGCACTGACTCAAATACCACAGCTCCTCGAGTCTGCAATTTTCCACAAAGTCGTAAAACGTGTTCACAAAAAAGTCCATGAGATCAAGCTGGGCGAGAAACTTGAAGACCCTTCCGAGATGGGCGGCACGAACATCGACACGCCGAAACCCGACGCTCAGCGTTTCTTGAGATATTACATGGAGGAGCTCAAGGATCAATTTAGAGGAACGACGAAGAAATGAGAATGTGGTGAACGATGCTACTTGACTACGGCACCCCTCTACTTCGGACGAGAAGATGGGATGAGGAAATCGGACGGCAGGTAGACCAGTGTACGACTATACACACAACTCGCGGATCGCATGATTGGCAGTCATAGACGGAGAACAGGAAACACAGGTCGATGTACAAAAACCTACTCAATGAATGAGAGAGACTGGACAGGAAGGCGTCATTGGATACGGAGCATGGGCGGCGGCGTTATGGTTCTGGTTACGATACGCTGTGAAAGCAGGAAAGCATCCTCACTCAAGTAGGCCAGGCTACGGCCACACAACGAAGGCTTATTCCCCTCCAACATCACGTCTCAAAAATTGACGCATTACGAAGGTAATGTCCCAGGTATTAATTCATTTCCTTGATCTCTATCTCAAGTTACACCACCGCGATGCAATATCAAGACCGGACATAAATTGGGCTTCTTCACCACATCAATGGTATTTGGCTCTCATTCGATCCGAAGAACAAAGGCAACACGCTTATACCAGACTCACTCCTCACCTCCATGTGTGGATCTCTCCGGCCTCAAGCGCGCACATCTAAATATCATCCTCTCCTTCTCCCTCTTTCTCCTTAACAACTGCAATTCTTCTGCTCCGAGCTGCACTTTCGGAATCACAAGCGGAAGAAAAAGCCCTTTTCCTTCAATGTTAAAGTTCTATTCTTACACTTACAATGCCCAATGTCATCATTGCCATAGCACTTTGTACTCCATAGTCAATGGTCGACTTTTACATTCATCACTTTCCATTGTCAAATAAATAGATGGGAAAACAGAATAATACATTGTGCAAATCAAGCTCTTATAAGCCTTCGACCGATACCAAAGCGCCGTTCTGATGCCCGTCGCTTCGCTTCGCTCCCAATGCAAATGCTATCCAATGACGCTCGCTCAACCATATCATTTTCCCAGATCCAAACACAATAGCAAACCCACGAGGCAATATGCCGTGCTTTCGTGACCGCGACCGTAACACCTCGCTAATTCCCAATATATGCAGACTCCAATTCCTCCCACCTGCTCAAATCCTTTACTAAATCATAACAACGCCTTGGAACAATCCATCACTCCAATGCTCAATCCTCATCCATCGCACTCGTAGGAACCTCACTCGTCGTACTCCTCCTCAACAACCCCCTCACACCTCTGAACCCTGGCGAAACACTCTCATTCACTGTTGCCGCATCAGTGCCCTTATCGTCAATGCCCATTTCAAACTCCTTCTCCTTTGCAGCCACCGTTTCCGGGTCGAGTCTTCGCGCCTCGGCTAGCATGTCAATACTGCCATCATCGTCCTCTTCTGAATCGTCGCTCTCGTCGCCGTCAGAAAGTCCACCATCGGGGTAGCATTGCGCCCAGGACGGGTGCTCGATCGGGGATGAGAGGGAGATCCGGGGATAACGTGGCTTGCGTTGACTGTGCGAGGATTGTGAAGAGGCATCACTTGAGTCGGAATCTTCGTCTGAGCTGGAATAGGCTGTGTGATAGCCTAGCGGAGGTGGTAATTCGGATGGTGCGAGCTGTTTCAGATGCGAAGAGATAATTTCCGTCCTGACTGGGAGAGTTTCCACCGAATCCCCTGCTGTTCCAGTCGTGGAAGAAGTCCTCGTTTTGCTATCACCCATGTTCGACTCCATGAAGGATTCCAGTGAGGACCGCGGGATATCATGGGCGAGCCTTTTCTGCTCTGAACTCGAAAGCGGAAATCTCGAAGCCTTGGAAGAGTTGCGTTCGTCTGTTACAGTCCGGCGAGTCTGAACCTTCATGATGAAATGGTCCGCAGGCCTTGTTCCCCCGAGGCCAGTGGATTCGAATGCCTGCCGTTTGGTCGGCGGAGTTGTGCCACTAGGTGAATTGTTTGCGAAGAACTCATCATCTGTCCCGTCACTGAGAAGCTCTGGAGTTGTTGGACGTGGTTGATCAAGGCCAGGAATGCTGCCGCCTATCGCATAGTCCTTGAAGGGTCTATAAGGCAGCAGCGACCCCGATGGTGTTCTTTCGAACATCGGTACGTCTTTGCGAGAGGTGCCTCCTAGAGCGCCTTGTTGGCTTTTGAAATAGCCATCTTCGTCGACGGCAGATTCATGTAGTGGAGTAGACGCACGACCACGGTCGCCAGACAGATCTGTACAAAATCTGGCACCAGTGTAATACACAAGTAGTCCAGCATCTTGCCTTTCTTTCGCTGAGCGCTGGTTGGGACCTCCTCGCCACATCTGCGGATCAGCTGAAGTGCTATCGGGAACGGCTTCATCCTTCGCATTATAGCCGAACAGAGATTCGCTTTCGTCCGAAGATATGAAGCCTCCAGGTGACTCGGAATGATGGAAAAGTGGCTTGTAGTGAAACGATTGTAACGGCTTGCTCTGTGCTGCTTCTGCGCTCAGAGTTTCGACTGGTACCGGCGCAAATTTCCTTGCATCGACCTTCCGTCTTTTCCTATCAGGCTCATCCAGGCTATCGCTGTCTTCCGGGCTTCGATTCGCTGCAGTACTTGCACCGTCATCGCTGCTCATGCGCGTTCCTTGAGTTCCTCCTCTCCATCTCACCTTCTTGCCATCTCGTGACACTTGGAATCTCTCGCTGACATCTGACAGAGCTTCTCGAATGAAACCTGGTGTGACATTGACGATGTGTAATTGAGCCATATTGACCAGCAAGTTCAAGTAGATCCATCCGTCGGCATCAGCCGCAGTGACAGAGTCGGACGAAGTCTCACTGCTGAATTTAGGAGTAGAAAGTCCTAGATGGCGGATATAGTCAACATTTTCCGACGGAACTTGAGCTCGGTCCGGATCCAAGTCCAAAGGTCGGGTTGGCCGTTGGCATGGTGAATCATCTGGTGACGCTTCATCAGAAGCGTCTGAGATGTAAGGCTCCGTGAACTCATTTCCTGTATGGTTTGTCGTATTTGTAGATTTGCTCCTATCAACATCCTGAGGTAGCATATGCGCTTCGCGGAGACCTTCAAGTGGAGATACCCCATGGTTTGCAGCTTGATCAGCTTTGGCTGCTGATGCAGATACCTCCTGTTGCTGCAACGGCTGGCTGTGATCGCCCACAATCACGCCTTTTCTGCCTGTGAAAAGCTGTTCCAATCGTTGCACCACAAACTTCTTCTTTTGTCGTTCTGTCATGACAGGGGAGTGCTTAGGCAAGAGGCCTTCCGGGATATTGTGGAGAAAAGAGTGTATGTTTTGGTCGCTTTTGACCTCTGGCTGGCTAGCTTTCCGTCCTTCAGCGCCATTACCATTCGTAGGTGTGAAAAGAGAAGTTGGACCAGAGTTGGACATAGAAGCATAGGCCGAGTCGGGAAGTCGAGACGTCGATGTATTCGACGAGGAAGAATCCTTAGCTGCGGACTTCTTGGGATGTTCCAGAGAGCTGTAAGAGTGTGTGGCTTTGGACTGTTTAGATTGTGTAGACGTCTTCTCTGTACTTTCGTCGATGCTTGAAGCAAAAGAGCCAAGTACGTCCTCTAATTCCCGTCGTTTATGAGCCGAAAGTTTTCCATGAATTCTAACCTCAAATAGCTTGTCCTTTTCCAAGTGAGGAGTATCGTTTGGTTTCTTCAACTTCCGGAGTTCCTGCTTCAACTTCTGATTTTCAATAGTCAAGTCGTCGATCACGCTCCTATAGTCGCCTACGCTGCTGCCACCAGTAACTGAGCGCTGTAGTCTCTGAGGTTGTGAAGTGATATGGCCAGGATACAGTCTAGACCTATCCATATGTGCATCGATGGAGTGGTTGGAACTGTTGCGTGGAAGGAAATAAGGGGGCTCGTCTGTATTATGCAGATTGTTAATCACTAGAGAAGCCATGGGAAAATTCTTGTGTTACTTACCATCCTCTGCACCTGGAAAGCCAAGACCTTTCCCAGGATGTTTGTTAGCTTGATCAAACCATCTCTTCCCGCTCTCTCCTGAATCGTAACTTTCATCTGAAGGTTGTCTGGTTGTAGCGCCAACAACGTGTCTTCCTTTCATCTCGATCTGAGGCTCTTCGGCCTTCTCCTCTGGCATTGGACCGTCATGGCGCAGACTCACAGAGAGATGTGGCGGAAGTCTCCTGGGATGTGTTCGATGCGGCGACCTAGGTCGGGCTCCTTCAGAAGTTGCGAGCATCGAGTCTTCTGAGGAGAAGAGGAGTTATGGTGTTAGTGTTGCAAGCATTGCAATGCTTTTCTCACGATAAGGGCCCCAAACAAAGTCGTACGAGTTAATCCTGCAAGATGAGAGGAAATGGACGTTGTTCTACAGATCAAGGCTTTGGCCAGTCAAAATGTCCCAATATGTTCTCGCTCTCGGGTGGTTGCTGTGCGGTCCCCGGTGTCTTCCTTGGTCGGTAGTATGATTCTGGGCAAATAGTGGGAAGTTGTGGCAGCAATTCCACAGTTATTGATATCCTTAACTGCCGGCTGGCAGGCAAGTTGATATCAAATACCAACAAGCAATTATGCGGTGACGAGTAGGAGCCCAAGAAGAGCTAATTGAATCGAAGTGATCGAGATCCTGCAACGGCTCCGCGTCTCGTTCGGGCCGCAAATAAGGGGTTCGAGAATAAGTATCTTCCGTACCAACAGAGTCTGAGAGAGTTTGTGTAGGAGCAGGAGGGAGCCCGAGGAGGTTGCGGACAGCGGCGGAAGGCGTGGAGAAGTAGGCTATCGACAACAGATACGAATGGAAGGAATTGGGCTGAAAGACTGTCACATCAGATCAGATCAGATCAAGATCGAGAAAGGTGTAGTTCAAGCGCATAGCACAACATAATGGAATATTGACGGAGAGTCAGGTCCGTACCGTAGAAGTTGATTCGTCAAGTGTGTGAGAAGAGAAGAGCAGAGCAGAGCAGAGAAGTCCAAGTCAAGTCAGGCCCATTACGGCAAGAGGGAGGACTTGGGACAGATTCGAGATGCGATGTGATGCGAGATTGACAGCAGCAGAAGCAGCAGCAATAGTAAAATCTGGCAGAGATCGAGCAGACGACCTTGAATCTGCGAGTTCGGTGCAGTTTGTCTCGTCCAGTCTTGAAATATTCGTCCCCAGATCGATCGCAGTGCGTCCATATCGCAGCCAATCAAATCAAGTGCTGTGGTACGGACAGTCTCTCCGCTAAGGGTCCGGTCTAGAACGAGAACGTTGGCGGGTCGAGTGAGGCAGAAGGTTCGCAAGCAGAGCCTGGAGCGGAAAGAGTGGGTGTCTGGTCATGCTGGCGGCGGTGCGGTGCGGTGGGTGCTGGGAGTCGCGGTACAGTAGAGTGTTGTTGCTGCGATTATTTGTATGAGCTCCGATCGTGAGAACCCTGGACGAGTTTGGGGATCGGAGCTAAAGTGACTGATCGAAGATCGCCCCGTGGTAGGGGTCCTTCTTGGCAACCGTTGATGACATAACTTCGGCCCTGCCTGCAATGATTTGATATTTCCTCAGGATACTTACTGTCCAGTACTGTAGCCAAACAGTATTCGGCAAACTATGGTCGTTATTTTGGTTGCTGCACAGTATAGTACCAAGCCGATATCAACACACACATGATTCCGAACCGATTCTTGAATGTCGTCGAAATGATGGTGAGATACTTTCATCTCTAGTCAGCCAATCACATACCCGCAGCAGTCAGATCACGTTCTGTACAAGGCTAATCCCTTTCCCTCGAATTCAGGGTCCGTTATCATCCAATCATAGCTCATGAACTGAATTTAGGTTGAGTCCGTTCTCCGCAAGCTTGCCCCAGCAGACGTCACAGTACCTGACAGGAAAAGTAAAAAAGGTTCGAGTCTCAAATGGCCTGACAACATGACCTGCCGCGCTTACAAGCGAAACTGATGAAAGCACTCATCGTCGATCGAATGAGGCAGATGATACATTTTATACCCGCTTAAACAAAATTGCACTGCACGCTGGAAATGCAGAACCCGACTTGATTATAACTGTAGCGTCAGATGTTGGAGCTGTTGATCGGCACGCCCCAACCATGTGGTTCGGCATGAAAAGTGAAGCGCGTCCACTTCAGACCAACATCCAGACCACCGCATAAATTTAATCCCCTTGACCACATGCAGCAACTGTTTTGTAATAGAGTCACCAAATCCAAATCGTCGCGGCTATGTTGTCAAAATTGATTGACACAAGATCCCTAGGTAAGCAAAAGTATAGCTTTTGGTGGTTCAAGCATGCCAGTAACCAAGCATGAGGTCCTCATACACTCCGGATGCCTGACCAAGCAGAACTTGGAGCTTCACACTTTTACCAAAGAGATCCTTACGGGGAACAAGAAATAATCTAAGCTCTCCAGAAGACCCTGCATCAAAACATCCGCGCCTAACCTCGTATTCTACCAAGTCATATCCATCCACAAATAAACGTCGATGCCTCTGCCGATGCAAGCACTAAGTCTCGATCCCGACCAGGACTCGTGATCAGCCAGCCACCCACCCATCCGTCAGCCTTGCATTCATCCCACGTCTCACTCTCCTATTTGCCCTTTCCAGCCATCAAACTCCCCGATCTCTCTCTGACTCGTCTCACCGACGCTTCTCGATTCTCGGAGCAGCCCAGACATGGCCCTGAATCTTGGAAGAATGTCAACCAGAGTCGTTCACAGCCGGCTTTTTTTGTTGCAAGTCGCATTTCTAGATCTCCGATTTGATTCTGCTTGTGCTTGGGAGGGCTGGGCTTAGGAGATGATTGTCCCGGAACTTCGGATGCTGCCTGTTGTTCAGTTCGGGCGTGAGATGGGCCATGGAGGGGATCTGATTGGTTTTGAGATTGTCCTGAGTTGGTCACGTTACCTGAAAACATTGGTATCATCCCATATTCTGGTCAGGTTGAAACTGTCAAATCAAAGCAAGATTTTACGGTAGCTTCTACTAAGAAGAGAGACAGCGGATGGTGTACATGTCAAGGGGCAAGGACAGAATAATATCTAACTTATTCTGGGAACAGGAGCGAAGCAACTTCAAACAATACCACAAGGTGCACAGCTGCACCTGATGGCATTTGACCAGATCCGAGAGACTCGGAATAGAACCACAGACCACAAAATTTTAGACCACAGTCACATCTGCATTCTGGCTTTTATCTCATTGGCAGCTGCTTTATATCGAATTTACATGAACAGTAATTCTCCTTCCCCTTGCACTTGCCCGGAAACAACCATGCCATCTGGCTAATACCTTCTATTGCTATGTCTTTTCACACATCTGGCTAAGTTTCTGTCACAGCACAAGTCCACGGCACACTTTGGATCGTTCTCGCTTGTCTTGGGTTGCTCACAAGAATATGTCAGCGATTCCCGCACAATTAGTTGTGAATATTGACAGATCATATCGTTAAGCCCGTAAGAGATAGAAGTCTCGATTGTTAAATAAATGGTACTCGCGAATACTGTCTTGGAGATGTGTGGTGCTGGCTTTCCGGAGCGACGGTGTGAGCTGTCGCTGAGACCGCTCAACATTAAGCGAGTAAACAACCAGCTTCACTTGATCACTACAAGATGATCAGCGTAACCCATTGTTCAAGCATACAAGCTAGGTGATATTTAGGTGCTGTTTCGAAACTCTATTTAACCAGCAGCCTCATAGATCCGGAGATGAAGTAGTGTCAAGCTCATTAGGAATTGTTATATCCAAGCTCCAAATCTCCAGGCCCATCATCCAATATGCGGAAAATATGGTGCCCAGCTAGGCTGCTTGTACAGATCCGCAGGAGAATTAAAGAGACTAATGAAACATTCCACAACCAAAAAGGCTCGCGACGCAACATAAACAAGAGCCCCAAACAAGACCGTCACCGAAGACATGGCGAATATGAATACATAAAGGAACGTTGCTGGCCAAGCAAGAAATACATAAGGCCTTCGACGCAGACCCAGTATCAACGCCACATTCCGGACCAAGCTTTTAAAGAAGGACCAACGATCGACCCAAGGACTTTCCGAATCGAATGTGCCCAATATATTGTGTGTCCGTATGCGTGTATCTCCACCTAGGTCCTTGCTATCAAGCTTGATGAGGAGCGAGTGGCTGGCGACAAGGAAGCCGTAGCCGGTCACAACCGCGGCGGATATCCTCCAGAGTATCTGCTGCGCACTCGTACGAAAAGGCACATTCCAGGCAAGTAAATGTAGGCCTCCATAAACCAGACTTGACAACAGCAGGATCCCCCAAGCAAGCCACTCGTTCTCCGTGGCAATAAAAGCTGGAAACTCCCAATTAGGCGTGCGGTGTTCAAGTGCATGGAAACACCCGGGGGTATCTCGAAAGTCGTGGTACGCTTGCATGAAAGATGAAGCTAGCTTCCATCGTTCGATATCGATCTGGTCGAGTGTCATAGGCGGGCTATTCTCTAGAAGGAACATCCTTGTGCCGTGTAGATCCTGGCCAGGCGAAAGTGTTATTTTGGGTACTTCATGACACCCCTCAATGATTCGTAGCTCAGATTGATTGGTACATTTCAGATCTGAGACTGATGGCTTGAGAAGTGGCTGAGATCCGGTTTGATTGATACTTTCTTGACGGATTCCCACATGTTTCCATTCGGCAAGTCCATTTGGTGTGTTTGGTGATGGGAAAGTACACATCCATAGACCGGCCAGCGTCTTTAGATATCCATCAGCGGGGATTGTTGTGGGTCGCTCGACGTCAAGAGGTTTCTCCCACCACAGTACGTAAATCAGAAGAGCGCAAACGCAGTGACCAAAGGTATTGAGCTACTGCATATCAGTAAACTTGTGACAAGAAGGCCAATGATCTGACGATTACCTCAAGAAGACTTATTGGTAGACGTCCCGCCAGCCGCCAAATACATTGAGCCATGAACCAAAGAGTCTGGATACAAACAAGGGTTTTGCCAAATCCATTTGTCTTGTTCTTATCTTCGATATGACTGGTAGTGATACTGTCCAGAATTTCTGGATGTACTCTAGCAAGAAAGTCGAGCCCCCAGTGAGTGACGAAGCACCACCGGCTGTAGTCCGTGGGAAGAAATCGGCCTCTGGCAGTTTCCGTGTCAAAAGCCAGTCCTCCCATGTTGATATAAAAGCCTTCTTGAATTGTCCACTGTAGCATCCGTTAACGAAAAGCTTCTGCTGCTTGTGAAAGACGACATGCCTTTCTCTCCTTCATGACAGCACCGTCCTCTAGATCTTTTCGCTGTTTCGTGTACTCAGTCAACATCTCAGCCGTCTGCTTTGCCTTGACGTATTGATACCAGGCAGTGAAGAGCACAAGCTCTGGAGCAAGGAGCCCGATAACTAGCCACTTGACTTTGCGGATTGTCTGGCCGACGGATCCCTTATGGGTTGGAACATTGAGGTGGACAGCAGTCCAGATGCAAAGAGAAATGGTGATCAGGCAGGTCGATAAAACCCCAAAAGTTCCCCTTGTCGTCGGCTCGGGCTGCCAAGCCACCGTATCATTCGTGCTGCTGTTCCCAAAGATGTTGAACATCTTGCTTGTCTTACCCGGTGGTTGGACCCAGAAAATGTTCTTAACAACAAACGTGACAAGGTTTTAACGTCAGCGGCATTTTGAAGAGGAAGTGATCTTTTGATGCGGTCTGGATGCAACGTGGCGCAGTCCAGCCACTCAGACGCAGTCCTATCGACATCCCTTCGGCCTTGTGCGACGTGAAGGGATATGGAAATACAGAATCTTGAAATCAAACGGAGCAATTTCCTAGTTGTATGGAGAGCAAGACCTAAAGTGACGAGAACGAGAGCAGCATGAAGATTACGAGAACTACCAACCCTGTTTCGAAACTCAATGGAATCGCACCTTCTGTTCTTGCCAGCGATGAACAGCGACACAGTGCTTACAATGGATCAAGCGTATGATGTCACAACATGGTGTTACTCACGATTCTGGCCTCAAGGTGCCGCTCGTCGAGTGCGGATTATCCCTAGATCTCATGTCTGACGAGCAAGATTACTCGGATACATGACTTGGCGAACGAGCTTTGCCCTTTCAGTCGTACTAGGACGTACGAGCTACTCTTGCTTCATCCTTGAAGAAGAGTCAATGCAACCGTCCACTTTCAGCCTCCTGGCACTGGAAATGCATCAGTATCTCAGCTAAAGGTGTTGCCGCTCATTATGTTCGTACGCCTTGTAAATTCTCTCTTGTCCGTTCAAGCATTAAGAAATCGGAGAGTTGCAGATGACTTTCCAGGCAATTTCGAACATCCGGAATCAGATCCGAATCTGGACGATTTGCTTTTTTGGGATGGAAACAAGAACACAGTTCTGTCCTTGCCACCATTCGATGTACAAATCTCATCCATCTTGACAGCTGTGGCCAGCAATCTCACTGCCCAGGTCTGTATTGATTCCGCAACAATTGATGGTGATGTTCGGCCTTGAAGCAACAGAGGGTAGTTGGTAAGTTGGATCGGGATGATCCGTTACTGTAAACATGTGCCGACGCGTTCTCCAGGTTTCCACATTCACGGTCCCGGGATGGGGAGATGGCATGATTTAAAAGCGTGGTTTACTCCAAAGACTCGAATAATGTGACTCGATCCGAGTACCCGGAGCTGCAGCTCTTGCATTTACATTGCACTGCGTTCTGATTGCGCTTAGAAGACATTCAAGGCAATTGACTCGTCGGCAGATGTGTTAGGACAAATTTAGCTCGACGCGACAAATCTAGGAAGCAGTGGCTACTCAATAGCATTTTTGCTTTCGAGACGCGTAAGTCAAGTTCAATTCTTTGAATTGGAGCTCTAGGTCGCTAATTCGAGCAGTGAGATCTTCAATGATGGCTCTAGATCGAATACTCGACGACAACGTAAACGACGACCTTCCTCACCCTTTCCCCTTTCCGAGCCACGACGTCGACGCTACAAAGGCATGGCTAGCATATCCCGGAAGTCAAGACTCTTCTGCATGGAGTCAGGAGAAAACTTCTGTTGCTGGGAAATGGCCAGTTCTGAAGGCTTTGATCGCTCAAATTGTTGGCATACCCGTATCTTCGGTACGATATGGCGCGTATGCCGTTTGCAGAGAGGAATGGGGCGACCGGCCAATGATCAAACGTTTGGATCATGAGACACAGAATAAAATTATAAGGAGGTACAAAAGTGCTGCAGAACCAGTGTAAAAAGGGAGGCAGGGGTGACGTTGCACCCTGGATTTCCTCGGCACTGAGAACATGAGTATGTATCCGAATCTACTCCCTCGATACTTATTCACTGTCCATTCCAATGGACATGCAGTAGCTGGGGCCTTTGTCGCAACCTTACTTCAAATGAGTCCAAGACAATTCTGACACATTTGAAGTGGGCCGCGCCATTTGCCTTTGGAAGAACTACGAGAAGGCCGCGAAGCTACATGCACAGAAACACATGGCGCGTATCGACAAGATCGAAGCTGAAGACGAGGCAGCCACAACAAAGCCCATAAACACTGTTGACGAAGGTGGAACGCCTCATATTCAGCCAGAAAACAAGGCGAAAAAACTTGTAGAAAATTGTCTGTATGACACCATGTTGAGGCCTAACTATAAAGAGTATGATGAGATCGTGAATCACATAGTACGTACTACTGAAGTACACGGGAAATATGATCTCGATCTTCAACCATCGTGGCATGGCTACAAGAAGGACCCATTTGATTCCGCGGCGAAAACATTTTGGAGAGTACTCAAGGACCGGATGATCGAGGTCAGAGTTCTGAACACTCCGGTTACCATTTACGAATTCTAACGAGCTTAGGATGGCATTATGAAGCAAAGCAATCGTGTTGGAACTTACCGATCTCTTGCGGGAGTTCGTCTAGACCACTCGATTAGGTACGAAGACTATCCTGATACAGGTCTTTGTCGCTGGATTGAAGACTACTTTTCTGAGGACTACGGTGTTATTAGAAAAGCCGCAATCCTTAATATCATCCAACACTGTCGACAGAAACTCCAAGGTGTATATGGTATGTTGATTCATTTTGACAGCTATCGAACTATCTAATTAGCAATGCAGTCCCTCCAATTCATCGATTCAATGTAACATCGACCCTCAGAACAACACTTGCGTCTCAGAAATCAGCACAGTTGTCCTTAGCAAAATTGGCCACTTCAGATTGTGGAGGGTATTTGGATTTTGTAAACAAAGTCGTGCGCAAGGCACTACACTACACCTATCCACGAACCATATATGAGATAGGTTTTCAGCTCGGATCGGAGGCATTTCAACCTCAACGTGCTGAACAGCTTGCAGGGCGAGTATTCAGGCTCATGGTGAAGGTAAATATTGTGCAACTTGGACCCGTAAATCATGCTTACAAGGCTGATAGGACAATATACTTGAGCACACAGGGTGTCCAATGCACGGTGAATATGACTTACGTCCGCATTTCGAAGCCAAGCGCTTTTACATGCGTCGTAAGCTGCCGTCATTGGGGGCCTGCTCGAGGCTGGATACTTCCAGTGACCAGTCATTGCTAAGGCTTGGAAGATTTCTTGACACGAACATCGATAGCACAAGTCAGAAAGACTTCATCAAGCTCTATGGACCAGATGCAGGATCTCGTTACGATGAATTGCAGGCAGCGTGCTCGCCTAAAGTCAAGTGTGAAATTATCGATGTGAGGACTGATTATCCTTATTCTACATTGATGAATGCTAATAGATGTGCAGGATGGCCAACCTGGCTCTGTGCCGACCAACGGTCCTCCTGATACTACGATAGCCGACCAGTTGGAAAGTCAGCATTCGCATGACAATAGCGTGACAGGCTGGGGTGCTCAATCTTCACTCAATGAAGTTTCCTATCCTCGCCAGCCAGAAATGTTTATTCCAATGTCAGATTCCGATTTTTAGTGATGTCGATATACTAGGACTAGAGATCGAAAGGGAGCAGGATACTGAGCAGGAGGTTGTGCTCGATCTCCCGGATCCCAAAACTCTCGATGTCAAGGCAATCATCGAGAAGAAGATGAAAGAACTAGCGCGGAAAAGAAAAATTGAGCAGGCTGCAGCTCATGGAGATCAACGAGCATTCAAAAGGCCGCACATCTGAGCAGTCCTTGGATTACCTCTTTTTGATTGCATTTGCTACGTTTGTATTGGAAATCTGCAGGACAAGGCCACGACAGTATGTCAATACGATCAGGAAGCTCGCGGTTGCGCTCTGATTAAATCCAGAAATAGTCTCAGCGAGAAGCTCGCATACTGAGAGTAGTGGCCGCCTTGAGGCATCGAAGAGCAACAGAAGATTCTTGATTCGAAAGGACTGCACTTCTCACTTCTTGCTCTTGGCAAACCACGTCTTCGTATAAGCAAGACTGAAGCCAGCCCGCTCGATATTTCTGCAACTGCCATTACCAGGCCGGGCTTGCACTGATGCCAATTCAAATCCTGCCTTCCTGGCATCCGCCAGCCTTGTCTTGAGCAAGGCAACCTGGAGACCCCGCCCTCGATACTCCGGTAAAGTGCTGTCAATATACAGATGAGCCACACCTCCTTTCGAGGTGTCAATCAAAGCCATTCCTGCTGATGCCGCCACTTTGCCGTCAACGATTGCAAAGTATATACTCGTGTCTTCGCGCAGGACCGCTATCCGGGCAAGGGTATCGAGTAGCAATTCGAGTCTCCCGCCGTCTTTATACCCTCCTACAGACCACCTTGGGAATTCCGAAACCCTTTCCGCTGACACGCAGATGATCTCGACTCCTTCTAATTCTACACCTTTCAGATCCTCATCTGTGAGATGCCGAGCGTAGCTGTTGATAAAGTTCTCAACAAAAAAACCACATGAAGTCAGCGCTTGAAGGGCTGAAGGATCGGCGAGTGGACACATATTGATGCCCATCTCGGCAACACCATTCTTCTTGAAGAGATCTTCAGCTACAGCCAACTCCTCGCCAGACACCGGGCCCTTCATGCCATAGCCAGTGATTCGATTCAGTTTTCGACCGAACGAGGGAAGTGTGATTGAAGCTATGCCATCGCTGACTGGGACGTTGAAGGATTTGTGATCCGGGAAGAGCTGGGAGCATGCTTCTATTTGTCGCCTTATGTGGGCTATGTCTGCTTCCTCGAGGCGCTGCGCGGTCTGGAGGGAAGTGAGAAGCATGTTGTCTTATGATACGTGCTGTACGCTTTTGATGTGCGTGTGTTATAGAAGAACAGTAGTGGTTACGAAAGTGGGATGTGTTTGGATGTCTGACGAGTCACATGTTGTACATATGGCGAGTCACTCTAGGTATCTCAGGAAGCGAGATGTCGTGTAGACAATTATCAGCGCTCTTGGTTCGGGCTCGATAAGAAAGGGGCGCAAGCTAGGGATGAAGGCACGACCTACCTATTCACTATAGAGACAATTTGAATGCTCGCTTAAACTGTCTCGATGAATATGACAATGAACAAGCGGCCGCTCCAGGAACGCAGTGTTCGAAGGTCAAAAGAGGTTCGTTGCAAACAACATGAGTGTTTTCTAATTCGTCCCCTAGCCGTACGGAATATCTTGCGTGACTAGACAAAGGCTCTTGGGAGGCGGGAGCAGGAGAGTTTTAACGCTGTAAAGGAGAAAATGAGAGACTTGGAGAGAGACCGAAGAGTTGACCGCGAAGAATTTGCTTATGGATCAGAAACTTGCTGCCCAGGTTTCGAAACCTGAGCCGGTTCCGACAAGGAGAAGTGCAAGAAATGCTGCCTCCTCTTGAATTGTTGCTGGCTCGAGGCCGGTGATGATAGACAGTGTTTTGTAAGAACAAAGATCGATCATTGAGGAGAAAAACCAGAAACACAACATGAGACAATGACGATACCTACAAGATCCTGCATTAACGCTTGGAAGCTTTTACTTCTGCTAGATCTCAACCCGAGAGATGTACAAGTAAGAAGATATGCATGAGTATTGTGAGGCTACTCACGACGCGGAAAGCATCCGCGAGATGCCGCGCGCCAAGAAGTGCCCCGGAACCGCAAACTCGACTTCTGAAGCTTCATCGAAGCATTTACACTGAAATGAGTGGAAAGAAAATTGATTTGTAGTTCAATAGAATTTGACACTCGTCTCGTTTTGAAAGGCAAAATGGCTCTGAATTTGCCCGAGTCAGAGAAGTCACGAAGCTAAGTCAGTCCTGGTGGAGAGACCCCTGTTCCGGGCTTGTCCACCTTGCCGGGCCACATTCCGTTCGCGGCCTTGGATCCAGAGGGATAGCCGTGGGGAAAGCGACGGCTAATGGCTCTTCCGCCCATGTTGACTTCAAATCCAACCAGCTTCCCTCGGACGGGATTGAAGTTCTTCTTGCTTCGCACGAAAATCTCATTGTCTCCTTATTCTGAGTTGTTGGACTGCCAGAAACCTCTCCACTCATACATGCAAAATGTCTTCCACAGCTCTTTTCCGCACAGCGAGAGCTTACACCAAGAATAATACTAAGGTGCGGAGAAGCTTCCCCAGATTTTAAGCAAGACGAACTGACAATTGATCCTGAAGCAATCTCTCCTCTTCGCCCGCACATTTTCCTCGACCTTCAGACGCAATGAGATTAACAAAGTCCTTCCCTCTGCGGCCGAAGCCCTCAAAGACATGAAACCTAATTCCACTGTCCTCTGTGGTGGATTCGGTCTCTGCGGTGTTCCCGATACCCTTATCGATGAAGTGATCAATAAGCCAGAGATTACGGGCATAACTGCCGTGTCGAATAATGCGGGAACGGACACCTCCGGCTTGGGCAAGCTGTTGAAGACGAAGCAGATCAAGAAGATGATTGCGAGTTACATCGGCGAGAACAAGACTTTCGAGAAGATGTACTTGACGGGAGAAGTGGAGCTGGAACTTACACCACAAGGCACGCTTGCTGAGCGTTGTGCATCTGGAGGAAAGGGAATACCTGCTTTCTATACACCTGCGGCTTTCGGAACTGTTGTCCAGACCGGAGAACTACCCCTCCAGAATAACCCTGACGGAACACCAAAAGTTTACTCTTACCCTAAAGATGTCAAGGTCTTTGATGGCAAGCAGTATCTCTTGGAGGAGAGTATCAAGGGTGACTATGCCTTTGTGAAGGCGTGGAAGGCAGACAAGTTGGGTAACTGCCAGTTCAGACTCACTGCCAACAACTTTAACGGTGCTATGGGCCGGAACGCCAAGATGACCATTGTGGAAGCAGAACATATTGTTGAGCCAGGAGATATTCCTCCCGAGGCAGTGCATCTGCCAGGTATATATGTCAAGCGGGTTATTCAATCGACGACAGAGAAGGGTATCGAGAAGTACACTTTCGCCAAAGACCCCAACGATCCAGAGGCAAAGTCGGCACTTGGAAGCGGCGAGACGGCAGCTAAGAGAGAGCGCATTGTCAAGAGAGCTGCTAAGGAGTTCAAGAACGGCATGTATGCCAACTTGGGAATTGGCATGCCTATGCTGGCACCTGGATTTGTTGGCCCCGAGGTCGAGGTACAACTGCAATCCGAGAATGGCATTCTCGGACTTGGACCATATCCAGTCAAGGGCAAAGAGGACGCAGATCTCATCAATGCTGGCAAGGAGACTGTCACTTTGAAGCCTGGTGCTGCAGTCTTCGGTAGCGAAGAGTCTTTCGGCATGATCAGAAGTGGTCGTGTCAACCTCACAATCCTTGGAGCTATGCAAGTTAGCGGGAACGGTGACTTGGCAAACTGGATGTTGCCAGGAAAGATAAAGGGATTCGGTGGTGCCATGGACTTGGTCAGCAACCCAGAAAAGACTAAGGTTGTTGTTACGATGGAGCACACAGATAAGAAGGGCAATGCGAAGATTGTCAAGCAATGCGCTTTCCCATTGACTGGCAAGGCTTGTGTTTCCATGATTATTACAGAATTGGTACGTACTTTCTCCGCATTTGATCGTTCTGAGCTAACAGTGTATACAGGGAGTGTTTAATGTGGACTTTGCGACCGGATTGACACTGATCGAAATCGCTGATGGTGTGACTGTTGACGAGATCAAGAGCAAGACAGAAGCCCCATTCAAGGTAGCGGATGACTTGAAGCCTATGTTGTGATTGTATATTGCTTGGCCACCTAGGAGTTGTATTTAATGCATTACGGAGTTATGTAGCATGGCTTGGATACGGACTGGAAAATGTATTTATTGCAATTGATCAACACATTTACTGTTGTTGACTTCCACTGGTCACTTTGCCGAGCCCAGATCGCCCCCTTCTCAAGCCGAAAGCGGGCACGTGCCGATAACGACAACCCCTCCATCCGAAACGGCTGAATACCCCTCCATCAGTAAACCACAACCACAACTTGAATCATATTGGTATATCTTGCGATATCTAGAGAGCTGGGGTTCTTCCACTTTTCACTTCTCCTGCCCAAATTTGAGTATCCAGGACTCAGAACAACAGCGACCCAAGTCCGGAACAAGCATAGGTACCTCTCAACCATGGATATTTTAAAGTCACCTCTCGCAGCCTTTCACTTCTTTCCCCATTTACCGACCGAGCTCCGTCTTAAAATCTATGAACACATGCTAGCGCTCTCCCATGCAAGCCATAGCTCAACACGGATCCTGAAGATCTCCTACTCGCCATCTCAGGGCTGCTATATATCCAACACGCCACCACCAATAACTCTCTCCATAAGCCCAGAATCGAGACTATTTACGCTCTCAACACATTCATACCTCTCACTGGGACCTTTACCTAAAGTCTTGAAACCTGTTCGGCCGACTATATCAACTTCATCTTCGTCGTCATCATCCTCCTCAAATAAAGCTCATTCAAAGGAGCTATACGGCCTCCCTATTCCCATCGCCTACAACACAGATATCCTCTACCTCTCCTCTCTCTCGCCGCTCCTCTCAACCCACCTTCACAGCATCCTCTACCACTTCTCAACCTCTCCCTCCCGTCACCTGATCCAGCATCTTGCGATCGACTTCCGAGTCTGGGCCGAGCTATGCGAGAATGGCTTCCTCGGTATAGTGAGCAGGATGAAGGCGCTCAGGGAAGTGGATCTCGTGGTGGAGTTTGGAAGGGCGTTCGAGGGTGAGGTGGGGTTCTTGGAATGTCCAGCTTGGAGAAGAGATCTGAAATGGGTTGCTGAGGGGGCGGAGAGAGGGGTTAGAGAGGAGAGGAGGAGGGTTGTGGGGACGAGGAAAGATGGAATTGCGGCTGGGGCTGGGGCTGGAGGGTTGGGGGATGTAAGGGTCAAATGTGTTATTCTGACGAGAGGTGGGGAGCAGAGTTGATAGATGAGAAACTGTCTATTATTGCAAGAATAGTAAGGGACGGTTGCATTTCTCAGTTTTGATGGATGTCCTTCGCTACCTCAAATGTGGCAGCAGCTCTCTTACGCCATATAATTTTGCTACGCCCAAACGCCAAATTATGCCATAGACGCCCAAATCATATGCAACCCATCCATCATGACTCTCCCTTTGGTGGAAATTTCGATTCTTGAATCTGACCGCTGCTTGTTATCCGGACCCATTTCAGCGTTGACAGATACGACCATGAACCCTCCCATCTGTCCAGAAATATGACATTGTTCTCGTCTGTAAGATCTGGCAAGTCTGGAGAGAATTAGCTTATTGCTCGGCCAGGACGTTATGATCCAACGACTGACAGAATCCATTCTCGTATTCCTTCTCATCTGCAGCAATCTTGATCCGCAGCAAGTCCTCTCTTGTGCTTGCTGGTCTGCCAGGTCTGCGGTCCTTCTTCAGCTCGTTGAATTCTTCGTCGTGCTGGTGCACAAATCTATGCGATCGTCAGAATGTGTTTCGAATTGTTTGTAGGTGCAGATGCTGTACGATTTAATGAGACCCTGGACGCTCTCAAGATCCAATGGCTTGCCGTCATTTGCCCGAATCGCCTCTTGGAAGTATGCTGCTCGTTGGACTGTGGTTTATCAGTATATGCGAACAAGTTTGGGAAGTTGTACCATACCTAAAGGCTTGTCATTCTTCCTCCGTGCTGATGCGACCTTGATCAATTTATCATCTCTCATCAGCGCCCGGCGCAGCCTTTGAGAATCCCGCGAGTTCTCATGCAGAGCTGTGATATTGCCCTTCTTCTTGGCAATCTTCTTGCGAGTCTTTTCCAAACTTTTCGGCATTGTGACTGTTGTGGAGTGCTGCGAGATACTCGGATGTTCTGGTAATGCAAGCCTCAATTATTTTAAACTTTTTGATCTGATCTGATCTGCTGTCGTTATCGCAAGGTTATCGGAACCCCGCTCTTCGCACTATCAATGTAACTTGAGCCAATCATCATCCGTCTTGCTAACCTGCCCTCGTTGCCGGGTAAGACCGAACGACGCGTCGAGAGCACGGCGCAGTCGCGACCTGGAATTCTGGATATGAGCGGTAAAGCTGGATACCTGGATCCCCTCGCATTCACTCTATTCGCAACAACCACATCCGACAACTTCGACAGCGGCAAACATCTCGACGACTCTTCACCCAACACTAATTGGCCCTCCGGATTTTGTTTCTATCACCTACCGAATACACCTATGCACAGCAGTCCGCAATAACAAATGTTTTGAGAGCAGGAACGGCTCTGTACATATCGTCTGGCGGGTGAAGTTTGCGCTTGCTGGGTGTTTTTGTGTGCTCCGATTTGCTCTGTGACTATTCATAATGGGAATTAATGGTTGATCCCCCAATTCCGGACTTCTTAAAGTATATCTCACTAATAGATATCCTCTAGGCTTACTTCCTTTACTCAAATCTATACATAAACAATGTAACCTCAAGAAATTTGAGGGCAAGACCCTTGGAGTAGATGCATATGGCTGGCTCCATCGTGGAACTGTCTCTTGTGCCATGGAGCTGGCCATGGGGAAGCCAACAAGAAAGTGTGTAGTACTAGTGCTTCTCCAATTGCCACCACTAATAATTGTCAGGTTTGTCGAATTTGCAATGCACAGAGTACGAATGCTACAACACTTCGGCGTCATTCCTTTCATTATATTCGATGGCGACTACCTTCCCAGTAAGGCCGCCACCGAAGCAGACCGAGAGAAACGACGAGAGCAGAGTAGGAAAGCAGGAATGGAACTACTGAATGCTGGAAAAACTTCCCAAGCATACCTCGAGTTTCAGAAAGCTGTGGACGTTACACCAGAGATGGCACGACAACTGATTGACGAACTGAAGAAGACTGGAGTGCAATATATTGTAGCTCCATACGAAGCAGACGCCCAGATGGTGTACCTGGAGAGAAAAGGAATCATTGATGGGATACTCTCAGAAGACTCCGATCTTCTGGTATTTGGAGCGAAGTGCCTTCTGACGAAACTGGACCAGTATGGAAACTGCATCGAAGTCAACAAAGCAGACTTTTCTGCCTGTAAAGAGATTACTCTTACCGGCTGGTCAGACCGTGAATTCAGAACGATGGCAATTCTGAGTGGGTGCGACTACCTTGCTAGTATAAGCAATATGGGCCTGAAAACCGCTTATCGCATGGTCCGCAAGCACAAGACTATCGATAAAGTTCTTCGCATGCTGCAGTTTGACGGAAAATTCCACGTGCCGAAGACCTATTTGGATCAATTTCGCCAGGCTGAACTCACCTTCTTACATCAAAGAGTTTTCTGTCCCCGAGCTCGACGTCTTGTTCTTCACACAATACCAGAACAACCACTCGATCTCGACACAATGCCTTTCCTTGGAGCAGACGTTGAGCCTGAGATTGCCCAAGGTGTAGCCAGAGGAGATCTCAACCCAATGACCAAGAAGCCAATCGTTACTCCAACGAAAGGCAACATGGTCATCTCGGTGGACCCTTGGGCTACTCCTCGCCCTCAAGTCCATCAACGTTCTGCCTCCTCAATCGATCTGAAGAAGGGTGTATCGATCAACACCTTCTTCAAGACGCGCACCCCTCTCGCCGAATTGGACATCAATCTGTTCACTGGATCCCCAGAACAGCAAGATGTTCTTCACCGCAACTCTGGTCCTTGGATCGCCCGACCTGCTCCTCCAACCTCTGTCAACCGCTCCTCATCCACACCTCAGCTTCCTCAATCGGCACCACCAGCAAATCGAGCCCCAGTTGGTCGTACCAACCGATCTCCTACTATCTCTGAGCCTCGCCCGCAAAAGAGAGCTCGATTGTGTGCCGATATCGAAACAACCACGTCACCCAGCAAAAAGGTAGAACTTGGTCCCAGTCGATTCTTCAACAACGCTCCTGAGCCCAGCCCGAGTGTGTCCAGAAATGCGAGAAGCAAAAAGTCGAAGAAGCAAGACTTCAACATCTTCTCTGATGATGGAATTGAGGAGGCAATGATGAGTCTGGCAAATGTCGATGATGAAGCACCCAAAGGCCAGAAGTCTGGCAAAAAGTTTGCTGTGTTCGAGGAGATGGTTACTGCTCGGAGTGAAGCCAATGCTGAGGCCAAGTCCGTTACCTGCTCTGAAAGTCAGGGAACTGGTATGGAGGTCGATGAGTCTCAGGAAAGTGCTCCTGGTTTGGCATCGTCCATGTCGAGCCCTGATTCAACCCAGCCTCCAACACCAACCGCTTCTAACAATATCCCAACTTCCATGGAGAAATTGAAGGAGAAATTCGCATTTGGAGGTGGACCCATCTGCACGCCCAAGGTAGCAAATGGGCTCCCCGCCGCTCTCCCAACCCCTTCTTCCTCGATCCCTCGCCAGTCCAGAATTCCTATTGCTGTGAAGACAACGCCCTCGAGCGTCCCATCCATCTCGGCCTTTGCAAATCGGAAGCCACTTACCCCTCTCCAACGCCTGGGAGCAACCGCAAACCGGTCGAAGCCTCCAATGACCCCGCCTATCACACCTGTCATCTCCGTCAAGGCCCGCTCTCCCAGACGTTCGTTGCTCAGCAGAGGCAACGTTTCCTTCCCAGAAGTTGTCGATGAGAAGAAGAAAAACGTTGTAGACCCAACGTCAATCCCTCTCCCAGAAGTGGACGAGAACGAGGTCAAGGTTTTGAGCAAGGGTACCGGCAGTGAGGACTTGATCATCCACGACAGCGAGGATGACGAGGAGCTTAGCCCATGTGCTGGAGAGGAGGAAGTGAGATCTCGATTCGACTTCGGTCGTTTCGTGTATGCGAAGGCATGATGATTTTGTTTGTCTGTCAAAGATACCCGGTGTGATGAGAGATTGTGTTCTGATTATAATATCCCTGTTTCTATTGTTAATTTCCAGCATGGCGCAAAACGGAGTTCGGGCGAGAAGTAAGGGGGGAGAGGAGGGAGCATACAAAATGGTGTATTGATCGGCGTTGGTCGGAGTTCGAGGATGAAATGATTCAAGGAATGGAAATTGGAGTTGGAATTGTTCTATCAGGAGGTCCTCGAGAAAGATGTACTTGTGGGCGCCCCGTCGCAGACCTACGGCCTTGATATTGTGCTTCTCTGGCCGTAGCCTTTGCTATTGTGGAGGGCGCTTCTCCGGCTTTCTGTCCCTTGCTATTGTCACCGCTAGTCTCATAGGCTATCTCTGACAATACGAAGGAGAAGTGACCTTCGGTTCCTATTGTGGCTGTTGAAGCATCACTTGCATGGATGTCTGAAGGACAGCTTGGTCGAGGATGGATCATTGTCTAGAAAGGGATTGTCACCTTCACTTCTACAGAACAAATTGGACGTTTTCAGAGTACTGAGAATTGGCAAGATGAAATGATGAGAGAATACAAAACAAAATTAATGAACACGTTCTCGATGCTGCGCTGTAATGATGTGATGTTGTGGTCGCGAGACCCGGATCACCAGATGCATTTGGGACAGCGATAATAAGCGAGGGGGTGGCAAAGCCTTTCTCCCTTGGTGGCTTTCCCTCTATGGGACTTGGTCTTGGACAGAATTGTAGAGAGAAGTTGCAAAAACAGGCTATATCTTCATTACGACAACTCACCATAAGCAAGCAAGCAGAAGCTCTTAGACTAGACATACACGAATCCTTTCTTTCTTTCATAATGCATTCATTCTTCTCGGTCCCTATTCATATCCCTATGTACGAGTTTGAGTTGGGCTGTTGTCCGTCTACCCTCTGACCTAGCAAGAGACACCCATTCCATGCCATCCTCCCAGATGCTCCAAAGTCAATGTCAATCAGTGTCAGAGGAAAACCCATGCTTGCTTGTCAGACCCCAACCCCAGCCCAGTCCTCCGATTAATCCCAGCAAGCAATACAAGAAATAGACGCCGTGTGTGGATGAATAGTGAGAAAGATGATGCATGCTGCGCCATTGCACCTGTTCCCTGCCCTTGCGCTCTGTTGACATTTGCTGCCCTCGTTCGAGACTGGGGCCGCTGTAGGAGATGAAAGCAGAAAAGGTAATTCCGATGCGCGGTCAAATCCGACATCTCGACGCCGGGTGGATGCAATATACGATTGGAAAAGAGATAATCTAGGAGAGCGATAGGTCAGATTGCGTGTCGGCTTCCGCTTGTGAAGATATCGAGGAAAGCGCCTCTTCGGCGTCTCTCCGGTAAAGGTGTTGGTGAGCTGTATTCCACATAGTCGTCGGGTTTATCATGTTCATTGGGTTCATACAATAACCAGTTGCCTGCGACATAGGTTCTGAGATCAGCTGAGGCTCCCTACATGTGATATCATGTAGAGAGTGTCAAGGCGGAGGTGCGAAGAACAGGGACATAGATCAGGAACAGATCGGAATAGATCAGAAGCCATTAGACCAAGTCCACACACCGTTTGCCAAGTTGTCTGCCGTGTCCTCCAGCAAAATGACCCGACGCTTGTTGCAATACGATGTCTTGTCCATGATCTCAACCTTTAACTTGGAGTCCGCGAGGTCCTCGACAGGCTTCTCAAACATTTCAGAAAGTGCTTCAACGGCCATCTCAAGATCCTTTTGGTTATCCTCAAACATCTCAGTCAAGTTGTTGCGGGCGAGGTAGAAGGCGAAAGCATATGTCCACTTCAAGGTTTGACGGCATGTCTGAAGGGCTTGCGATGCAGCATTCAAGTATTGTACTTCAATCCAGGACATGCCAGATGCGGTTTGAAGTTTGATCATCTTTGACTCTGTCTTCTGGTAGATATCCTTGTCGAGTTTCGCAGATTGCTCGTGGTTGGCATATCGATTGTAGTAATGGAGGTAACGTTCTAGGGAAACGCGAGACTTTGTCTGGGCATCGCGAGCTTCCGAACCACTCTTCTCCTCGAATCTGTTGCAATTATACCAACTTGTGCCATGCTCCGACCATAAGCCCATACACATCCAGCAGAACTCATGCTTGCACTTCCTACAAGTCATGTGGTTGCACCCTCCATTCTTCTCGATTGTAGAAACGCACTTGGGGCATTCCTTCGTGTTGGCAGAGATCCAGTTGGCAGTCTCCGAGTCATCGGCACACTTCTTGAGCCACTTCTTTACGAGTTCGCAAGGAGCTGGCTGATGATCTGCTTGGCCGCATCCGAAGCAGAACCGATGCTTGCAGTCACACGCAACCGTGGGCACAACCTTATCCAGATCCTTCTTCTTGATGCCGCATTCGATAGCATTGACGCAGTCGGGAGCCGGGCACCACTTCAGTTGGTCTTTGTCTTCGACGTAGGTTCTGGTGAGAAGCTCGTGGTACCTATCCTTAAGGTCAACCGATACCAGAAGATCCAAAGACTTGGCATCCATGATTCGTTTGCATCCATCCTGTGGGCATTGAATTCGGGCTGCCTCGCCTTCCTCTTTGATCTTTTGAGTCAGGTACTGCCTGTAGCAGTCTGCACAATATCTATGGCCGCACTTCATGGCAAAAGACAGGAGATCGGCGTCGTCCTCGCAGCAGATGTCGCACATGAAACCAGGGATTGTCTCCAGGCGGGGAGGGCCGGTCGAGCTTGGTCCCAGACCAGCACTCTCAAGTACCTTCTTTGGTCTATCCATATAATCCTCTATCAATCGCTCCTTATTCCATCTGAAATGTCGTAGTAAAATTGCAGCATCCTCCTTTCGGATGTCTAGAATCATGTTGACTTCGTCGATGAGGTCATCCTGCTGTGCCTGTATGTCTTTTGGTTCGTAGACTTTGAATGTGGTATCGAACGACTTCTTCTCTTTCTTGACTTCATCCTTTTGTGTATATCCTAGGTCTGGTTCTGGTTCGTCAAAGCCAAAGTCTGTTGGTTGGTACAAATTAGTAATGAGGGGAGATGAAGAGGGTTCATGGGGCAAGTTGGTCCGCCGGCATGAAAAAGGAGAAGGGAAATGGAAAGAGCGGGACATACCATCTGCGGATCCATTGTCATCGTCGCTCTCGTCTTGCAGAGCATCTTCGTCGCTGGACAAGCCAGACATGAAGTCGTCGTCGGAATCCATCGTAAGTGGCGTGGGCGGGGATATCGCGGCTGCTGAGGCGGTCTTTTTAGTGGCCTTTTTCGCTGGTTGAGAAGATGCTACCGCCTCAGCCGCCTTTCTCTTTCTTGTTTGGGAAGAAATGGTGTCGTTTGGGAAATCTTCCTTGGGGTTGTCGTCGAAGGAGGACGTGATTCAAGTTGAAGGCGTGCAAGGCTGCGGTATTCGTGAGACAGGCAGCGACTCAGGTATTTCGGTACTTGGAGACAAGAACTGGCATTGATGGGCGAAGCCTCTAGATATGTCGCAGGACTCGAGTCGAAGTGCGCAAAATTGTAGTTGTGGAAAGTGAGAGTGGTGGGAAGAAGAGAAGGTTGCCTTCCTCGACTGTGAGCTTGGGTTGGTGATCAGTGCCGGCTGACGGAGCCTCTGGCCCCCGGGTAAGGTATCGCGATAGCGTTCACGTGCGGCTGATATACCACTCACTGAGAATATTGATTCAGCTAGCCTTGCTGGGGAGATTCAGATAAATCAATATCGAGTCCTCCGACATCTGATGAATTATTTTACCTTGTGCCGAACGTAAGGTATTCACTTCCCGATTGGAGCTCACGTGATACTCCAACTGGGAGCACTTGCAGTCCAACTTAGACAAGTCATCTAGGAAATGCAAAAGGATCGACTGGGTCGAGTATAATGATGCGTGAGGTGAGTTTCGACATGAAAAACACAATATGCTAATCCCACTGGTACAAACATAAGTGAAAAGAAAACGTCAACACAACTGCCAATATGCAATTGGGATACAAATCCGAAATCCAGGTCACACAAATTCTTGCCGTGTTCATTGGATCTCACAAGGGTTCAGAAATGACGATATCAAAGTGAATCTTTATATTTACATCTATGTGCGAATCAAACATCCTGTAGCCGACAGAATCACATCAGATCCTCCATCAGTTTGCCTGCTTCAAACTCTTCTTCAGATCGATGACGCTGACGGTGACTTTGTTCGTTGTACTAGGGGGAAGAACTCCACCGCCCATGATAAGCAGATAGTTCGGGTTGCTGAGCACCCTCAAGTGCCTGGTGTATGAAACCCCCTCTGGAGTTGGAACCGTTCTCCAAGCATTTACATCACCCAAAGCTTGATTGATGAAGACTTGACTTTTGGTTCCGCAGCTGACGATAATAGTCCCGTTGACTCCTCCGACAGGTGACCAAACAACCTTGGGCGAACCCTCTGGCTGGATTTTGTCGTTGGTATAAATTGGTAGCGAGACAGACTTATTGAAGTCGAGAGGGCTGTCGTTGATTCGATAATAGACCGGAAATTTATAGGCAGTTCCAGCTGGTATGGTTGGCCCACCTCCAAATTCGTAGGTCATCATGTATTTGCCATTTGGAAGCTGGACTACCGTTGTCATGCCTGGCCGGTCTGTGTATGTCGCTGAAACGACATCTTCGACATCGGCACTCCAGGTGAGAAGATCCTTGGAGGTTGCGTGGATGAGTTTTTGGCCATAGGCAGGGTCTCTTTGGTCTGAGTAGTACAGTACAATCTGGCCCTTGTAATACATCACGAAAGGCTCCCAAATTGCAGGGATTCCGTTGTTTGGGATTGCAGCTCCTCCTCTTGCTACACTGGAGACAAACTCCCAGGTGTGACCCTTGTCTCGACTTGCATAGACATCGATCTTTGTGAGACTCAAGTCTGTTGGTATCGAATTGCCAGAGCAGAGGATCGTTCCTGCAGGAAACTTGCCAACTCTCTTTGGTAAGACGTACAAATCTGGTTGATACCGGAGGCCCCATCCATTGACTTGATCAGTGACCTTGGAGATCTCTTTCCATGACTCTCCTCCATCTACACTCTTGTAGATTGGGAAGTACACTAGCGGAGGCTCAGGACTATAATTCTCCCATGTGGCGAGAAGTACTCCTTTCTCGAGCTCGACTGTACGGGCGTACTACCTGCAAGTTAGCATTGATTCCTTAAAACAACTACAGGAAAACTTACTAACACCCGAGGGTCGGTGTAATTTGATGCAGGGGTGTAGACAGTAACATTCGAGAAAGTCGAGAAAGGTGCCGGCTTTGGGGCAGCCGAAACGGCTCCCAGAAGGAGGGAAATGAAGGGGAGAGAGTGAAGAAGCATGATTATCGAGGGAGAAGAAGTCCTTGGGGAAAAAAGGTGTTAGAGAGCAGGGGAGACTTACTTAATTTATACTTATCCATTGCGCGTAATGAAAGACCGAGGTTTGTCACTGACGCTGTCAACAACTTGGCGACGGAAAAACTTATTTCTACCCCGCAGAAGCTTTCGAAGAGACGACCAGGGAAAGACGTCTTTTCCCCGCAAGATGCTGCCAGAAGTGGAAGAAATACGCTTCATCTCCACTTCCTCCCCGCCCCCCGGTAGATTTAATGTTTGCCAGATGCGCGCCAATCAAATCGTTAGTATCGATGAGGCGAGCCGGTACCCATTAGCATATCCCTGCACAGCACATGGGATACTCCCGGCCCAGTAAGATGAAGGCAAGTAGTGATGATTTGTGAGGAATGCTGTATTGGCTCGTGAAGTGTGTTTGATTGTCAATGTCAATAGATTTATGATAAGATGTAGCAGTTTGAAGGAATGTCATTGCAAACGCAAATCAAATGTCAACGATGTCGATCACAAGCGAACGCGCTTAACCTATTCGGGATTTTGCGGAACTTGAAGAAGCTTAACCTCACCTTTCGAGACATCCTCTGCCAAGCTGTCAACACCAATTGAAAGCATATCACAATGGCATCAACAAACGTCATCCGTCGCGTGGCTCTCAATGCCTCGCGCTCGTCAAGAAGCTTCCATGCTTCCGCTCGATCCTTCATTCAAGTTGGCGACAAGCTCCCGAATCTTGATGTTTTGGTTGAGAACTCCCCAGGAAACAAGGTCAACTTGAGTGAGGCCATCAAGGGCAAGGCTTTGATCATTGGCGTCCCAGCTGCGTTCAGTAAGCTCCTCCTACTCGTCTACTCCGCCCGTGCATTGACAGGGCCCATACGCATCAGTTCTCGAAAATGGGAGTGCTGACTACGGACCGACCTGCAGGTCCCTCATGCTCGAATTCTCACGTTCCAGGCTACATCAACCACAAGAACCTGAAGAGCGCTGGAGATGTTTTCGTGGTTGCTGTCAACGATCCATTCGTGTAGGGACAAGCATCTAATGTTAATATGTCATGACTGACCCTCACAGCACGAAAGCCTGGGCTGATTCTCTCGATCCTGCCGGTAGTTCAGGTGTAAGTTGCGACACCTCACTTGACCTATAACAACAATCTTCCAGTTTCTCAAGCTGATGTACTATACAACTGTAGATCCGCTTCCTTGGAGACCCAACTGCCAAATTCTCCGAGGCTTTGGACTTGGCTTTCGATGGTGCTGCCATTTTCGGTGGTCCACGAAGCAAGCGTTATGCCCTTGAGATTGAGGACGGCAAAGTCAAGGCATTGCACGTCGAGCCAGATAACACTGGGCTGGATGGTAAACATTATCACCTCCCTAATTGACCTCCCACTAACGAGTTCCAGTTTCTGCCGCCGAGAAGGTTCTGGGTTAGGTTCACTTCAATGAGATCATTGCGCTTAAGCCTGCGAAGTGTAAGATGAGAAGCAAAATGCAGAATAATTGGAATAGATTGACTCTGTGTAACACAATCTCCTAGGCCGTCATTGTGAAATACCTTGCCAAGTGGCATCATCAATGAAACATGTGTTTGGGGGCACATTGTATCAACCGCATCTCCAACACAATCAACTCCTTGAAGAAGCCACCATCATCAATCTCAAGTCTCGGTCTCGCTTTATTCGTAATCAAACCTTCTTCCTCGCACCCGAATTTTACTTTTCAGCGCTGTTCACGAAGCCACCTACACGAAGCGGTAGTTCGTTCCTCGAGCCGCGACTTCTTGGGCCACCCATCCACAGAGAAAACATATGACACGTAACCACACGGCTTGGCCTATCTCAAGATTAAACCTCGAGCTCATCATCGCCCTTGTACAGAAGTTTCATCGATATACTACGAGTCAAGACCTGAGGTAGTCCCGCAGCTTTATCACGCCTATTCCTGAATGCACTGATCGCGATGAAACTGGTTTTCATCCTTATCAGATAACTGTTCCGCCTCTCTGTCATCAATGTCTCGGCGCCATCGGGCAACGTTGGCACATCCCTGATATCATGCATTTTGATGTCTGTGAGCGGTCCATCGCCACGCTCACTAATGATTGTCAATTTCTTGATATAACGTGGATATTCGTGTCTATATCGCCAGAATTTTTTACGTAGCAGTTGCCATGTATCGAAGTCTACATGGAGGTCCTCCAACATAGCTTTGCCATCCGGGCTGGTCATCAAGTCGTCCAGTATGAGTTCAGTATAGTTTGTTCTGGTTGTGCCTTCGCGCCCGGCTGGTAGAATGCGCTCGAAGCCTGCTTTATCCGACTCGACCCCAAGAAGAGGAAGGGGTTCACTGTGACCGGCAATGTCTGGTGACGGGGGGGCGGCTGATATGTAAAGTGTCGAGATTCTGTTAGTACTTCGTATCAAGTCGCCTTTGACATAGACGGTATCTCGATCTATGTCCATATAGCAGCCGATATTACGGCCCGGACCGAGAAGCAGCTCACGATAGATCTTGAGAGCTTCATGCCGTGACTCCTGACTAACGCGAAGGATTGATGGGGTTCGAATTCGTGGCTGATACTGTGCCTTGTTTCTGTCGAACTTGACAGCGACAATTCGAGGACCAGGGGCAGCAAATTTCCAGATCTCACATCTGATCTCGGCAGGAAGTCTCCCAAAAAGCGTGAAACTCGCGGGGGAAGACGTCATCTTGTAGATAAATGTCAAACTATCGACGTCTTCGCTCGATACCATGTCCTCAACACTTCTGAGCACTTGAATAGATGAGTCCCATCCAAAAATTTCAGAACGAGAGGCCTCTAGCATCCGATGATGGTAGAGAATGGAAGACGCAAGATCTTACGAGCTTGGTTGCGTCGTGGAGATGACGTTTAGAGGATTTGCGCTGGGTACTCCAACGATGTATTCCATGAGAACTCAAAGGACGTGATTCTCCTACAGGTACAAAAGCTCAATGCTGAAGTGTGCAGCTTGAAAGACTGCTGGGTGAGAAGCGATACCTCCCATTGGAACTTAGAAGGCTGAGGTCACTTCGTCAGAACCAGCTGCGCCTGAAGTGGCTTAGCATTAGCGCTAAGCCACAAAGAGGCGTAAGCGAGACTGTACAAACATCTCCAAAACTTTACCTCCTTTTCAAACCAGAAAATCTTCTTTAACGGTTAATTGTTCTGTAAATAGAAACTTCAGTACTCCTCTCTGATTTGCTAGACTGACAAGCAATAGTTCGGATTTCTTGAAGTTTCTCTCCCAAGATCTTTCAAAAATGTCTGGGAACGGGAAATACACGATCGTGTCCGGTGACACTTTTTTTGAGATTGCAAAGAGATTCGGTGTGGATATCTCGGCGATTCAAAGTCTCAATCCAAGTGTGAAGCCTGAAGCTTTACAGGTTGGCCAGGTCATAGACGTACCCGGGCCGTCTGGATCAAGAGGTCTCTCTCATCAGCCACCTCCACCTTCAACATACATCATCAACTCAGGAGACACATTTGATGCTATCGCCAAAAGGCTCAACACTGATGTTCCTCATATACAGTCTCTGAATCCAGGAGTTGCACCAGAGTCCCTTCAAGTCGGACAAGTCATCAACATACCCTCTGGAGCTCCTCCTCACCACCACCACCATCATCATGTCAAGCCAGCCCGCCCACAACCTCCGATAGAAGGCTACACCTATTTCTCCGGCCCAACGCATAATTTCCCCCATCCAAATACCTGGGCGCCCTATGAGCACCTGATTGCTATCAACGAGCGGCTCATGCTCCTCAACTCCAGCCCAACAGAAGTATTCTACGTCAAGAAATGGATCCCAATAATCGCGTACGAATCCGGTGTCGACGCTCGCGTGATCCTCTGCATCATAATGCAAGAATCGGGGGGCAACGTCCGTAATCCGACGACTTTGTCACCAGCACCTGACTTCGTCAAGAATACGGGATTGATGCAGGCGCACAATGGACAGGAATGGGATGAGAGGTATCCGGAGTGGTGTGTGGAGAGGATGATTAGGGATGGTGCTCAAGGGACGAGGTTTGGGGACGGGTTGATTCAGTGCTTTCATAAGTGGGATCGGAATTGGTATCATGCTTGTAGGGCGTACAATTCTGGGAGGGTCAATAGGGATGATTTGAGTGATGGAATAACAGCAACTGGGCACTATGTAGAAAGGGTAGCGAATCGGCTGGTTGGGAATCAGTGGGCAGGAATGTAAGTCATGAGTTGGAAAGACCCAATATAACATCAATGAGATTGCGTTTTCTCATAGCTTTTCATAGCTGCAAATCTAGAAGAGACAAAATAAGAGGCTGGCACATGTAAGCTGCGAGACAAACGGCCTCTAGAGTCCTCATATTTATTCTGACATCTCACAATTGATAGTTCAAAAGTATGTATATATGTTATTGCTCTTAATATTGACAGAGTATATTCCCAAAGCTGGCTCCGACTCGAGATGTTCTGTAACGCCATCCGGTCTTATAAACACTCCACCCCCCGCCACACTTTACAAATGAAAGGGTATTTAGTAACAGATTCCCAGAACGCCTGAACAGCCCATTATGCCCCACTCCAGCATCAGTACACCTGCCTTTCCAGCTCTACCCATCGACCGCTTGCTTGTGGTCATAATTGTCGGAACCTTAGTGGTTGCGGCCTTGCTCCGATACCCAGGTTCTCTAACTCATCATCTCCAATGATGGGTCCCATAGTACTCATTGAAGAAACTGTCCGTTGACTCTCGTTCCTCCCCAGCCCACCACCTAAGGAAGTGATGGCCGGGTTCTGTATAATGACCGGATGTTCCAAGCCAAGAACGGGACTCTCTCGCGGATAATCCTGGCTGATCACTCTCAATCGGCCGGGTGCGGAATTACTGGGTGCAGGGCTAGGAGCAAGCATACCATCTCGAACTACTCGCTCCAACGAATCCTGATGCACCAAGGGATGTCTCGGCTTCGGTGAAAGAAGAACTGGTGTCATTGTCTGTAATCTGATCTCCTCCAGAGCAGCTGAAGACTCTACTGGGAAGCCCATCGTATCTCGGGGTTGAGGAGTCTGGAACGTTGGTGGCTCAAATTCTCCTGGGCTGAATGGTCCGTGATTGGAAAGTACGTGCGCCTCACTAGGATCGTTAAGCGTCAGAGGAGACGTGTTGCTCTCCGCCCGTGAATGTGTACGAGAGTGTGTGAGTGAGTGAGTGAGTGATCGGGTACGCGAATGTGTGGTGGAGTATGGATGTGATGGCGAGTATCGTGGCGAGGCCTGTGGTGATTGTTGTGGGGAGTGCTGCGGAGAGTCGAATTCTCGATTTGCATTGTATAGAAATCCTTCTGTCTCACTCGTTCGTTGTCCTGGACTTGGGGCTCCAGAATATGCCGTGTTCGAATTTGACAAAAGTAATGGTTTCGGAGAAAGACTGCTATGCTGGGAATCTCGAAATGGGACGCCAGCGAAAGCAGAATTTAGCCCAGTATATGTTACTCGTTCAGCGCCCTTCTTTTTCGCTGCAGTTTGCTTCTTCCGTTTCTGGATGCAAAATATGGCCAGAAGACACAGAAGTAAAAGAGCGCCCACTCCACCAATAACAGCTCCAATTATAATGGTTTTGTTCCCTCCGGATGATGAGGAAGCTACTGTCGCGGTAGAAGTCGAAGTTGCTGAACTCGCTGCCGATGTGGCCGCTTCAAATTGTGTTGAGGTTGTTGTGGCCCCTTGGTTATTCTGGCCTCCCGGCCCACCTCCATTTCCTGCTTGTCCTTGACCAGGAGCGTTCATGTTGATCCCCTCCTCCTTACCAAGAAGAATCAAACGCAATTGGCAGTGATGTACGCAAATAAAGGATGGAGCGACGATCGGCTACGAAGAAGAGGAAGAGGCAGGACAGCGAATATTAAACAGACAATTGCACACGACTCATGACGCGAATCTTCGGACGAGACTTACTGTTTCCAGTTGATGAGGTTCTGAGCCACATCGGTCCAACGAACCTTTCACTTTTCGCATTAAAGTTTGGGTGATCAAACAGCGAAAAAGAAGAAAATCGCCAAGGGTGTGGCTATATTTGAGCATGAACACGGTGATGCCGCGCGGAAAGTGGATAATCACGTGGAGTATGCTCACCAGGAGATGCTGGCCAGGCCAAGCTTTCTGGGGAACAGCTCAGGGAAGAGTCCGATGCGACTGAGCGGGAGTGGATGGTGTCGGGACCTCCGACCATTTGTCCATGCCGAGAAAGTACTTGTACTGATCGAGTGACCGGCGAAATGCCGTAGGGGGGGAAGCTCGAACTGGATGTCTTGCTCAGCCTCATGCCAGCCCTACCACGAGCTGACCATAGCTTGAGTGGGAAAATAGAGATCCGGGCAATCCATATCTAAAGAATTGAAAACCAGGGAATGGGAGTTCCGGTGGAGTTGAAATATGTAAATGAAGACATAGAAGTGGTCTGGTGCTGAAGATGATGTTTAAGAATGAGGATAGAAAAAGAAGTGAAGTAAGAGGAGGAGGGGCAGTCTTGGTCTGCGAGGTCTGCCCGTTTTTAGCGTCCCCCATGTTTAGCGGACCAATAGAATGGTGCTATGCCCCTCCATCCAATCTATTTCGAATCGAGACTCCCTGGAGCGGCTGAAAGCCTGGCCTGGCTGACCCGATAGACAGACTTGACCACATCGAATCGATATCTTCAGTTCTCTCAAATTTCATAAGCAAGGCGGCGCAAATTAACACCACGCCAACAATACCTCCTCGCATCACGCAGAGCCTTGTGTTACCCTCTCTTTCCTACGACTTCAAATCTCGCAATCGTCTGACTCTTCCCCTCAACAGCTCTCACGCCGAGTTTGCGAAGCGCCCTTATCGCGGCTGACGTCCTTTGAGCTCAAGCTCACATCCTGCCTCGCCCATAAACAATCATTCTCGCATGACCACTATGAGTTATTCAAATCCCCAGGAGAGCCAGCAGAGCAAGCCTCCGGTGCAAGCATGTCGATACAAGACAGGAAAGACTCTGGGCGCGGGCTCATATTCGGTGGTCAAAGAGTGTGTACACATTGATACAGGAAGATACTATGCTGCAAAGGTGATCAACAAGAGACTGATGGCAGGGCGAGAACACATGGTACTGCACAATCTCCAATTATATTCATAGACCTGCACTGACCCCGCAATAGGTACGGAACGAAATCGCCGTCCTTAAACGTGTATCGATGGGCCACCAAAACATTCTCACTCTCGTCGACTATTTCGAAACCCTCAACAACCTCTACCTCGTCACCGATCTTGCTCTCGGCGGCGAGCTTTTCGATCGAATCTGCCGCAAAGGCTCATACTACGAGTCCGATGCAGCTGACCTTATCCGAGCAACCCTATCTGCGGTAGCCTACCTGCATGACCACGGAATTGTACATCGAGATCTGAAGCCCGAGAACTTGTTATTTAGAACTCCAGAAGATAATGCGGACTTGTTGATTGCAGATTTCGGCCTCAGCAGAATAATGGATGAGGAGCAATTCCACGTCTTGACAACTACATGCGGTACACCAGGCTACATGGCGCCCGAGATCTTCAAGAAGACTGGACATGGTAAGCCAGTAGATATATGGGCTATTGGAGTGATCACGTACTTCTTACTTTGTGGCTACACTCCCTTCGACCGCGACTCCAACCTGGAGGAGATGCAAGCAATCTTGATCGCAGACTACAGCTTCACACCTATTGAGTACTGGAGAGGAGTTAGCGTACAAGCGAGAGAGTTCATCAAGCGCTGCTTGACAATCGATCCAACGCAGCGTATGACTTCGCACGAGGCTCTGCAACATCCATTCGTATCTGGCATACCTTCTGGACAAGCTGGCAAGGATGGAAAGGGCAGTGATCTTTTGCCAGTGGTGAAGAAGAACTTCAATGCGAGAAGGACACTACATGCAGCAATCGACACAGTACGAGCAATCAACAAACTCAGGGAAGGCCAGGGAGTCAGCGGTATGATGGATGGAATAATATCAACAGATCCCGACAAGGGAGCTCAACCACTACGACGAGGACAGAACGATTCGGGAGTTGGTATGGGTCCAGGCGACGAGATGCAGCAAGACTCTGGCTACTCAACCGGAGGACCCATCTCATCGGCACCACAAGCTGGCGATTTTGCAGACACTCCCATGCGAGGCGTTGAAAGGAACTCAGGTCAAGGCCAAACCCAAGCGCAGATTGAAGCCCAGACAAGGAAAATTGCCGAAACGACCAAAGGCTTATGGAGCGCAGGCAGCGCAAAGCTACACGGCAGATGATACGGCAGATTTCTTTTGGCATAATTCGGAGTCAGACGGTCACTACCAACTAAAAGCCCATTTGTCATTTTCTCTTTCGATGGAATGAAATGATATGTTTTTTGAGCGTGGGGTTCGAGATCTTCCTTTGCTTCTTCTTTACCTACTTCTTCTTCTTCTTCTTTCCTGAATCTTTGTCCTACGGACTTTCGTCGGGGCTTTTGCACATGGCAGAGATGGCTGCTGCTGATGGATACATGGGGCCTGCCAAATCGGCGGAACATCATGATGGCATGACACTTCATAGCGATACCTAGATATGAATGGATGGATACAATAAGATCAGCTAAGTGTTTCTTCTCGTGGATCTGTAATAACCACTAGGTCTACCGCGTTCTCGGATGTAAAATCGTAAAATACATAATTAAATGTTCGATCAACTTGTTTTGATGTTCCAACCCGATTTGACTGTGAAAATATCAGATACCAATATCCAAAACAGCTCAGACAACGAGAACAGCTCAGTGTCCTAGATCCACTCGAATCTAGAGCATTTATAATGTTACAACACAATTTCATGCCAAGACCAACTCTTAATGCCATTTGGACACTCACATTACCAAAAATTAATAAGTCAATAGTCGAAGCAATTACTTCTATACTGAAAGATCATACTCAAAATGAAGTAAGCCAAATCGTTACTCCAAACATAGACCTCGGGTATCAGGTCCCTGGCTGGATCTCATGATAATTCTTATCCAAGCTTCTTTTGAACAACGAGATCTTGAAAACCCCAGAAAAGGCTTCAGCTCCCACTATTACAGATGCATTCAATCAAATCAAACCAACACCGGAACTCCCGGTCTCAACTTGTCATTCAGTCTCAGCTCTTCAACTCCCATCCCATCCCTCCATCCATCCCCATATCTCGGTACCCCGCAGCCGACCAATCACACGCCTCCCTTCCTCTCCCTCTCCACCTCACCTTCCCGTTGACCAACGGACTGCCCACTCCCCAGTTCAATTCCCACTTCATCCCCATCCCCACGTGTCCAACACATGCCCAGCACGTTGCCGCACACGTTTTCTCGAAATACGACGTGCAACAAAGACGCCGTCCGTCTTACCGTGACCTGAAATCCAATTACCACATGCCCTGGCAGCACCAGAAAGCGTGCTGGATTATGGAAGCACTGAGTCAGGATCAGACCACTTTATTCTACCAAGGGAACAGCCAAGCGATGAGGGGGTTTGGACGACGGGATGGGGATGGAGACTATGTTGAGTGAGAGGTAAGGGGTGAGGAGGGCTTGAATTGGGTCAGTGAAATGGAGGTCTGCAGCGTTTGTTAGTGGTGGAGTTCTAGGTGGTGGCTTGGCGAGCTTTCAGGGTCGTGAGTCAGGGTGAGTGTCCTTTGGAAACTTTAACAAAAGTACATAGAGAATATGGACTTTCTTATACGCTATGACCGATTGATCTTGCACTATTTTGAGTTTGTTTCTATATACTTTTCCCTCTTCTGCATTGGGTTCCTGTTCTTTGGACTTCGAATCTTCTTGCCCCTTGCCCAGTAGCAAATTTAATTGCTTGAGATGGGCGAGGATTTGTGATCATCTTCTTTTATACTGTACTTAGGTCGTCAAGCCAGTGATTTGGTAAAAAGTGTAAGCACCGAGTATTTCCTGAACGATTCATCGAGGAAATATGGGCGGCGATACGTCTTGCATCCGCGGATTCTGTACCGAGTTACACTTTTCTTTCCTTATATTATTGAGAATTAATTTGTTATTTCTCCGTTGGTTTCGTTCTCTACAATCTCTTGGATCTGTATCCTCGGAAGCGAGGAAGTCAATAAAGCCAAAGGTATATCCTCAAAGCCCCCTCCCGTTCATTGGTCAGGCCAGCCAAGACGAGGCTTGGGGCTGAATCTCGAACCTCTGTACTCCGCCTCGGAAGGCAGCCTTACCCCGTAGTTAAATCGGACTTCAAGGTGACCTCTTCCTATCTTCACATCTGCTTTGTCCCCCTCTTTCTCTTTACTTCCATCCCAGTTCCTCCACAAGCGACACTGATGGTAACGCAATGCAATGGATCCTCTCTCCATAACCGCTTCAACGGTAGCTCTGGCGAGACTTTGCATGAAGGTGAGTACTTCTTCTTGCAGTGTATATACCCTGGATTCGCAGCCTTACCTTGCAAATCAGTGCTTACAAAATCTAGGTTTCAACAACCGTCTACGACTTCACGATAGACACACGAGACGTTGATACTAATGTGCAGAGCCTGTACCGCGGTCTCAAATCTCTCTCCTAAGTCCTCACCAACGTGAGTACAGCCTGGTCAGAGAACCCACTGGTCGCAGTAGCGCAGACTGGACCCGATGGTAATCTCTGGATATGCGTCAAGGAGAGCGTTGGGAACTGCGAGGTGGCTTTGAAGAAATTGGAGGATGTGCTTGATAAGATCTCGGCGGATAACGGTACGAGCAAGGGATTCATGCGGAAGCCAGTTAAGCAGATCAGGTTGAATATGAATAAGAAAGAAATCCAGGGATTTGGGAATGAGATACAGACGTATGAGCGAGCTCTTACGATTGCGTTCAATGCCATCAATGCGTAAGATTTGTATTGCCCTGTCTGATGGCATATTATTGACTTCAAGAAGGTGCGCAGCAATGCGGCGAGACCACAGAAGCCGAAGTGTCCAAGAGGCTAGAAACGATCGAGACGGGTATTCAAGACCTCTCGCAGAGTCTGCGACAGCGACAAGACATGGGCATTCCCTCTTCAGAAGCTACCAAGAACTTTGAGCAGTTCCTTCGAGCAGCAAATACCTTCAAGTCCAGTGCCAGCACTGTAATGAATGGAGACGCATCAACTGTCAAGGGAGGCCTCGAAAGTCAATATGGCGGCAGCATTTTTGGGGACTCGCTGTCTGATGATCGATACGAGATCATACAGAGTTGGATACCCCCGCCATCTCCGTTCAGCATTCGCGGGTCATCAAACGCCGACAGAAGTAACAAACAGGGAGGGCTAGGTAATCGAAGCTCTCTGCCCGAACTCATGGCTGTGCTGGAGACTGTCACTCAGATGCCTGATGAGTATCGTAACTCCGAGCATGAACGAAATTCTAGCAAGGACGAACAGCTCCGATCACTTGAAATGGAGAACAGAGCTTTGGAACAGAAACTTGAGAAGTCCCTAGGTAATGCCGAGAAGCAGCGTCAAGCCCTCGAAGAGCGGGAAGAGAGGCTACAGAGGCTCACCGAGGAGAACGAGCATTGCAATCAAAACGCATCTCGCGTTCTGCAGGAATTGGCACGACAACAGAAAATAGTCGCTTTAGCAACCGAGGAGCAAAACAGGCTTCGGCAAGAGTTTCTTGGAGGAAACGCCAGGCTGCGCGACAAGGAAAAGGATGCATTTTTTAAGGAAAAAAAGCTTATGCGTCTAAGCGAGGCTGTGAGCCATCAGGAATCTACGGTCAACGCCTTGAAGGTGGACAGGCAAGCTCTAAAAGACACAATTGCAAACCAGGCAAAACAATTGATGGATGAGAGCGCAGAAAGGGACATGAAAAACGAAGCGCTAGCACAATCTAGGGCTGAGAATACCAGGTTAAACGAAGTCTTTCTTGAAAACGAGAAGATTAACTCTAAGGTGGATGCAGAGAACACGAAACTGAAAAACATGGTGTCTGATTTGAAGGAAGATAATCAGTATTTGCAGGAGGATTCACGAAGATACAAAGATAAGGCCGCGAGCTTGAATGATGTTGTGCAGGGAATGAGGAAAGAGATGGAAGCGACAAGCAGTGCATTGAATAAGGAGAGGCAAAGGGCTGAAGATTATGCAAAGCATACGAAGGAACTAGAAGTCGGGAAAGTAGCCTCTGATGAAGAGTTACGATATCTCAAGCTGGAGCTGGAGAAATCATGGTCCGATAAGCAAGAGTTGGAGCATAAGTTGCGAGGAGAATTAGAGGAATCCGAGTATCAGAGGGAAGGATTTGTGAAAATAATTCACGACACTGAAGCCGAGCGGGACACGGTGTTAAGGTAGTTGGATGAGGAGAGAAATAGGACGGACGGGTGGGAGAAGGTTATCACAGAGCTAGCAAAGCTTCAAGACCAGCAAAGTAAGCTTCTGTCACGGTACAAAGCGCCCGCAGAATCCTCAAAATCGCCTGAACCAGCGCCATCTCTTTCTACGATTCCGACGACGGAAAGTGCAAACAGTCCTTCTGCAAACAAAGTCCGAAATCGGGAAATACCAGGAGACCAAGACAGAAGTCAAGACACAGGAGGAGCACCAAAACGAGAACTTGACCAAAATAGAGACCGAAACGACTCCAGTGAATGAGGACGCCCTCAAGGCTGCAAAACAGGCTACGAAACAGAAGAAAGCAAAGGCCCAGAACGAGCACAAGACCAAGAAGAAGAGCAAAGGCGAGAGCATCTGGAAGAACGATATGTTACGCCGAAGGCAGAGTGCACAAGGGCCAATGACGGACAGATCGCCCTTGGGAAATTATCCAGCTCCTTTGTTAGAAGACTAAGAGCCACCATCAGGTACATATTGAGCCAGAGGTGGCTTACTTCCCCTACGAATCGGCACGTTGTTGTTCGAATGTCGTACACCTCCTCCATGGAGATTCTCCGGTCCGTCCAATGAGGACGCATGCTCAGGCCCTTTGAGAAGGCTTAGATTCTTCACGAACTCTGCGTAATTGCAAAATAAATGCAAAAGAGATATTGGTGCTCATGGCGGATGTGGAAGCGTCGAGCACTGAAGAACATGATCTTCCGGGCAAGTGATGCATATAAGTGGTTGGAAAAGAGAAGAACAACACATTGCATTTGCTAGCTTCGAGCGCTCAGCAGTTGGTATTGCGCGAATGGCTGAAGAGGAAAGATCTGAAAGTAGGGAAATGGGCTTGGTTTGGGAGCTCTTGCCTGTTCCAGTATTTTGGCACTTGCCTAGTCGCACTTGCCCGTCCAGCAACAAAATCATGAACTATGAGAATTGTGAATTCATAAGTATTAACCGAACAAAAGGAAGGGAGGGAAAGAGAAAGAGAGAGATAGAGAGTGGTGTGAAAGTTTTCTTGCTTTCAATTATTTCAATTCCGACGCTACAGCTCTGTCTGCTTCCAAAGCCTACAACTGTCGGTTTATCCACCGCTAGACTATGTAGTCCCATTCCTGTTTCCCACGGGCCTCAATCCCATCTACCCATTCACATTCAGTCCGGAATCCGGTCCATGCACCCCTCTCCCTAGCACTACACAATACACACAACAAGTCTATAGCGACAGTCCATCCCGTCCGGGGATCTAGTCTTTACCCAAAACACCCCGGGTGGAGAAAAACAACCCACGCCCAAATTCTATATTTAGCGAAAGTCTTTTCTCTTTCTGCTACGGAGCCGTGCAGGGCTCCGGCAGCGTAGAAAAACATACAAGGCGAGCCCAGCACACCCTCTCATCTAAATATCCCCTGTGAGAATAGGCAGCGGTTACTCTAGCGATGGTGGTATTTATTGACACAAAGTCGAAGAAAAAGCTCGAGCTCCAAAAGGAGGTCGGTAGAAGAAGCGAAGGTAGAAAGTGAAGATGCTACGGAACATCTGTGCCGGAATCGACTCGGCTCGTGTGCTTGCGGATGTCCGTAACCATATTATCATTAAATATATGTCAAAAGGCTCCTGCTGGTCCAGATCTCTTGGTGTGGAAACTCAACTTGGTGGGGATGGAGAAAATGTACAGGTCGGATTAGTCGAGAGGTCCAGAGAATCGTAGAACGCGGAGAAAAGATTAAAGGTGTTGCGAAGTCGCTCATATGCTAAACGCCGTGATTTGATGCCGTAAAATCATTATATGAAAATCGACCGGTGACGTTGTCGAATGAGGAGTTGGATTTCGTAGTTTTGGAGGTTGATGTCTGAGTTCATCTAATGGCGATTTCGTTGAGTTCGGTATCCGATGCCTGGGAAGCCAATGTCTCGCCCTCCCAGGAAGATTGACTCTCGTCAATCGGACTCCTTGATCCTGATGAGATTGATGATGAAGAGCCCACGGTCCACTCGTCGCTGCTGTCGTTGCGGAAATCATCGATATCCAGGACCGAAAGGCCGTATTCGTAGGCTCCGCTAGGGGCCTCTCCCTTCTCAACGTAATCATAATCCCATCTCCAAGCCTTGTCCATCTGAACCCGGGGCAAGAAATTGGCCTTTGCAATGTAGAATGCAATCGCAGCCAGGAATCCACCTCCAACCAAATCAACAGCGTAATGATGTGATAGGTACATTGTAGCCCACCACATCCACATTGCGTAGCCAATTACCAAAGGTCTGAGTTTTGGAAAGCAATGGCTCATGAAGAGAGCCTCCAACACTGCATTTCCAGAATGCAAGGATGGGAAAGCTCCAAACACTAAGGGGGATGCGGTGAAATTCGTAGTATACATGTCGACGCCTAGGAGCTTGTCGACGCGGGCCAAACCAGCGGGAGATCCGGGAATCGAGTAATTTGCTGGTGCAAGGCCATAGAGGTTCTCGTACCACGGCGGTGAGCACGGGAAGATAAGTTGGATTGCCACACCTGCTATGTTCAAGTATCCGAATGTCTGTGCGAAGACTGGAAGCGTTCCTGGGGCAGAGAAGAAGAACATCAGGGCTGCCCAGAAGAACGGTCCTCCAAAATGCAAAAGCCCATACGGGATCCAAGCCAGCACATCCAAAAGCACGAATTTGTTGGCAGAGAGGATATTGCTAATGTTGGCACCGTAAAATATGTTTTCGAGAGCAGGCAGGACCTTCACCCAAATATGAGGTCGATAGTCTGATGGGATGAATCTGGAGAAAGTCAGCTGTGAAGTCCAGAATTGGCCGCAGAAGATCTGCATTTCCATGATGTAGATCGCGGCCCAGAGAGCCACCCCAAAATCAAAAAGATTGAGAACTGGGGATCACATACCTAGCATTAAAGAAGAAGAGCAACCATGTGAAAATGGGTAGCACTGGCAAAAAGAATTGTCTAGTTATTGGCATGAGCAAAGCAAGCATGAGCAATGCTGATGCGCCTGTCTTCACCAACGGCCCCGGCGCTTGACTTATCGAGAGCGAGAAGACGCTAATGATGATCAGAATCAGGTATTTCGCATCGTAATATGACCATCTGTGAGCTCTGAGCGCCTTTATCGAATCTGCAGGGTTGAAGGAAGTCTGGATACTGGCGATGGAGGAGGCGGGAGACTGAGCAGACCGGAACTTGGAACGTAGCCGGCGGCGATATCTGCGAGGGATGGGATTCAGTATCGAGGGCCAGGAGAAAGGCATCTTGGTTTTCGTAAAGGTCGTAGGTGATCCAGCTGGGTAATATCTTTGATCTGCCATCGCTGTCGTGAAAAGTTGTGCTGCTTTCCTATTTCTCTACCTCTCGAACCATTCACAGACGTGACGGCGTTTCGATCGGGATGGGCGAATTAGGAGGAAGCGGATGCGCGCGGAGGAGACGGGCGGCGGATGAATATTGCTATGACTGTTCGAATATGCTATGAGCTGCACATGAAGTCGATATTTGGCGGCGAGAGGGCGGAAGAGGAGGATGTGGAGAGGTGAGCGAGAGGAGGTAAGAGAAGGAGAGAAGCAGCAGCAGCAGCAGAAGAAGAGGAAGCGGATGGTTCGGGCTCTCTCGCAAAGCGACGACGATGCTGATGGGCTTGTGCTTGCCTTTGGGGCTTTGGGCTGCACTTACTTCCGACTAATGGGCTTGGCGGCAGTGTAATTTAGCAGAGGTTAGCAGGGGGAGCAAGCGCCTCAGCCACCGCTACAGGCATTGGAACAGTAAGCGACGGCATCGTAGTAAAATGAGTGAAGCACGACCTTTTTTGTGCCCTGCCCTTGTCACTCACTCCTGTTTGCAGTGCGTTCTCGGTGGGATGAGGAATCGGGGTCCGATATTGTAAAGTCCGAATCCGATGTATATTTGTTTACTGTACCACGGTATGGACTGTAATTGTACGTACAAATTTACACAAAGGGCAATGCAATGCCGATTTACAACAGTGCCGGAACCATCCAAAGGGACTGTAACTGCAATTGCAAGAGTCACCGAGTCAAACAAACTCCTCAGGTAGCGGTGGGAGTCTGAAGCGTGGTGTGATCTGGGCAACAGCCACACCATAGAAATAGAGAACATCAGAGCACCTCCGTCCCATGTATTGCAGACCAGACCATGACAATTCGCGCGTCACCAGATGTCTGTTTTCCATGTGCAGGTGTGTGTTGGCTCATCAAGGTGCATACCGCCATCCAGCCATCCAGTTAGCGAAGACACACAAAGTCCGGGCATCCGTACAAGGCCAACATCAACATCTCACTGGCTGTAGCGAGCTGCTTCGACCCTGAGCTCACAGCACTCTTACTCAGCATTATCTCTTCAAATAAGCTCTAAGTCATCAAAACTACGCCGTGATTTCTTGACCTAAGAATCCCGCTGAAGCCTCCCAAAAATAAGAAGTCAAACTGCATCAGAAACTGCTGTGCGCGCATACCGTACAGCTGCAGCTTCCTTCCTTTCGGCGGCTATCGCTACTCGGCGCACAGCATCCAAAGAAGGCGGAGGCAACTCGATGCGGCGGTCTGAGAGTGTGAGGCCGGCCTTGGGATGAGCTGCAGGAGGTCTGTTGGAATGCGGAGGATCTCCAGCAAATCTGCGACACGCTGCATGTTTGAATCATTCACACCCTCTTCGTCCGTTATCATGGTCACACAACGAACGGTCTCGAAGACCCCTCCTCGGGCCTCTTCGTTGCTTCTTCTGTTGTCCCAGGCACGCCCTAGGACGTGAAGCGAAGAGCAGAGGCGGCGTCGTGGTCAACTCGTCATGGAAACTACGAGTACCTGTCAAGCAGCCTCAGCCACGACTTGACAGCTCGCTTTCCAGCCCAGCACCTAGGACATGTTACTCAACGTCACTGCGCTGAAGCGCGTGGGACGGACTCGGGGGGAAGGGCTGAGTTGACGTGAAGCGTATCCATTCAGGCTGTGTTCCGTGGGATTTCGTGCCTACGAGGCTGAGGGGAAGCTCGACCTCTTCAGTGTTTCCCTGCCCTGTGAAACAATTCTTGGAAGCACCCGCAAGCATGCTGTGCATCATATCTCCTGTTTCATGTCCATGATAGGGCACAGGCAGAAGTCTGCAAGTCGCAACCCCTCTTCTCCTGCCTACAGACTCAAATTGATATCGTGAGAATACCCAAATTCCCATCGTCCATACTTCGTAGCATACGGTATATCGATTTACGACTTTACAACCCTGCGTTTTTGAATCGTAAAACGGCCACTTATTTCCAGTCGCCGAAGTCGAAATTCCTCATCAGTCAGTCAGCTCCAGGCTTCCGTCTCGCGGCGGTCCAACAGACATGCCGGGCCCTGTCTTCGCTTGCTCCCTTGGCAAGCAGCGGCACAAGGTGCCGTATCCACACGGGCGGACAGCTCGATGGTAAATTTAGCTGGAGCTTAGTCCAGACTCTGATGTCAGCAAGCAGATTACCAGTTGGCTCCGGACCAGTCGATTAATGACGAGCACAAGACAGGAGGAAACGCCTTGGTCTGCTTGTCGTTATTTTCGTTTTCGTTTAGACTTGCTGCCGTTTCTTGACTTCGAGATTCTGCAAAGGTCTAGAAGTCCAAATAGTAATAATTTGTGACTTCAAACCTTCAACAACCCCCAGAGCCGGATCAGCAATTTTTACATGCATCAGGGCTCCGGGTCTCAGATGTTGCTTGGATCAGCTGTTTTTCGCGATACGACGTGAGGAGACTTCTCCTATCGCAATCTTATCACCCCCCTTTTCCAAGCGAGTGCGATCTCTCTGGTCAACCAACCAACCCATTGTCCAGTCAATAAAAACAAGCCACAGTCACAATTACAACATGGCAGATCACAGCTCGATCACACGAGCAATTACCCAATCCCAAGCTCAAAACAGTAAAGTCTCTCTTTAACCTCCCCAGCTTAGACTCTTACAGGCTCAAATAATCAATTTCTGAAAAGAAAAATCTCACTATCAAATTTTTCCTTCACCTGGGAAAAAAAATTAAAATTGCATCTCACACCAGCGACTCCACCCAGCGCGAAAATCCGTGCCTCCAGCTGAACGGTCAACAGAAATGTCCGAAGTGAACTTCAACTGTGGCTGATGGAAGGGAAGGATGACCAACCAACCAAACTCTCGCGTTCTCAACCAAAGACCGAACCGAACCGAACTGCAAAAAGTCCGCTCGGAACGGAGCAGATTCTGGCCAGTACATAATTTTATGCAAGCACTTCCTGTCTGCAGCCCCAAAAGCTGGAACCGCGACGACTAATCAGACCGCGAGGACGGGTTCCGGAGGCGTGTGAAACGCTGAAACGAAAAAGAGGGAAGAAAAGGAAATGAGGTTTTGTGAGGGGACATGGGTAGAGGACATGGGCAAGGCATGGACATGGCATGGATTGTGCGAGTCGAGCCGTCGTGATTTTATGATGGGGATGGGATGGGTATGAGGGCGGTCTGAGCGGCATTCTGCACTCTGCTGCTCTGCATCCGGGATGGGAATTTGTGGAGCTGGGATGTTGTGAGGGATTGGTTGGGAGGGAAGGAGGGAACGACAGGGCTGTTGTGAAAAGGAGTTGAGATGAGCAGAGGGAGGGATGGATACGAAGTACGAGTACGACTATGCGACAGAGGCGAGAATTGGCTGTTTGCTGTCGGTACGGTTTGTCTGAACTCAGACGTGGACGTCGCTGTCGTTCATCCTCTTGCAGTCTCAACTCCTCGACTTTTCTTCATGCTGCAGTGCAGCTATGGATACATGCTTGAAGTCATTCAATGCCTCTCCAGTGCACGCGTACTCTCTTCCCCATCACTCAACACAGAAGCACAAACTTACTCTCTCGCTACGACCTACGCACATTCGTCAGCTGAAACGAACTTTCTCGTTGTACTCACCGGACCTGTTACATTATCGTCTGATGGTTATTACTTTGCGAGGTCTGGTCTGGTCTTTTGCAAAGCAAGTTCAAGCAAAGAATTGCTCAAAGTTAAGCTAGAAAAGGGTTCATCCAAGTGGCATGGATTGGCTTGCTGAATATGTTCGTCGTTTTCTGGTCTTAAAATAGCGAGAGTCGTGGGATGCTCAAGTCATAGCGCGCAAGGCAGGCTTAGGAGATATGTCATCTGGTGTATTGCAATCACGTTGTGTTGACATCCAATTATTTTCAAGGGAAACTCTGAACCTCGCATACGAATCTCTTCAATACTTTTTGCTTTCTGCTTCCTCCCGTAACTGATCTTCAGATCATCAAAAGTCCAACGCACAAGTTGCAAGAGCTCTGATTTCGGAGGCTCAAAAGCATTTCCGTTCGAGCATTGTACTTCTGAGTGAGTTGCTGAGATGCACCGTTGTCATTTTCTCAAGACTTTGGTCACTCTGCCTGACTTGCTTACTGTCAGTACCCTTTTACTTTCAATCACAACGCATGTCTTTTTCGGGTAAGAGAATTTCGATTCTCAGGAAGGATCACCAAGAGAGTCGAGCGTCCATTCTTTCCCGAATTAGCTCAACTGTAAGGAGGGGATATATCCAAAACCCATATCAAATATAATATTCTTAATTGTAGTTCTTTTCTGCGAACTTTTGAACATGATAGTGTACACATATCATCATTCAACCTTTCGAGCATATGGCCTGGCATCCATGGCATCCATTTCTACAGCAGAGAAATACGGATACAATATCCATCAATGCCAACCACCAATCTTAACTCACACAGCTCATTATCATCATTCGTCACCGCCTCCTCTACTTTCTATACGGATTCCTGTTCCCACTCATCGCCATCTTCGCACCAGGGAACGTCTTCCCATAATCCAGCATACTCTTCCCCTTTGGCAAACCAGGACAGTTTCCTAATGGCGCTAGTGCCGGCATCAATACAGTCGGAATCATCCCAAGCACTCTGGTCAACGCAACTCCATTGAATACATTATCCAAGAAACTGGGTACATCAGCCTGGATCACCTGCGAGATGAAACAGCCCATCTTCTCTGGATCTTGGAGATCTGTAGCGGCGTTGATGAGACCGCCGGAGATGTCGCCAAGGTTGACGCCAGAGAAAGAGTTTACAGTGCCTGTATTACCGCCGACGGCGCAGTTGGATGGGTAGGACACGCATTGTTGGGCTGTCGAGATCAGGATGTCGGACAGCGTCCATGCATCATCGTCTGCGCGTCTATACCACTACGAAAAAGTCAGCGCTGGAAAACAAGAAGGTATAAGACCAGATCCTCATGTCCCAAGTTGATCTCAAACCATTTCTTGGACGAGATGCTGGGATTTGGGAATTGCAGAGGAGCAGAGATACGTACGTTATCTGGGATTCTCTCATGGCCATAAGTAAATACAAGCTTATTGTCCGCATCTCTGGTGTACGAGAAGAAGCTCTCGAAGACTTCCGGAGTCAAGAAACCACGTGGGTTCTCGGCTGAGTGGTTGGCAAGCAGCTCGTACGCGAACATGTGCGCTCCGAATGTGAAGGCGATGCCAGCGTAGGCAGGTGAGAAGTAATAAGGGTTCGTGGCGATCGAGTGTTGCTTTCGATTATATTGGTGCTCTGCCAAGACTTGAGGAGTGATATTTCCGCCGGTGCGAGCTTTTGCGAGATCAAGAAGCTCCTGCGCAAACTCAGGGTACGAAGCGCAGTTCGAGTTCTGCGTTGGTGCAAGCCCTGAGGAGTGAAGTCAGCAATTGATTCTTACAAGAACTTAAGATCGGGGAAGTCCAGAGTACTTACAATCACCTCTCGTAATCGACGCATCACCCTCCGTCTTCAAATGCCCATAAGCACAGATACCCGTCTGGTTCCCCAGCAAATCACCAATAACACCGAGACTATTCGTCTTATCGGAATGATACCCGATAGACCAGCGTCCAGACAATGGATCACCATCGAAGAACATCGTCGCCGTTTGCAAGAACAGCGTAGCTGTCTTGTCAAGGCCAAAAGCTTCCCAGAGGCCGGTGTTGACGGTCTCTGCTGTAGCGATACCATCCCGGGGAAGGTAACCGTGGTTGGCTGCTGCGTTCAAACCGGCACATGGTCCACGAATGTCGCCGGGACCGGGAGCGATGAAGGCGTGCTCGCCGGATGTGGAGACGAGTTGGGACTTTGCGTCGAACTTGTTGTATAGGGCGTGATAAGGTGCTCCTGGGTACTCGGGGAAGGGAGCTATAGGAGCAATGCCTGAAGGTGTTAGCATTTCATAAGAAGGATATAGGACTTGGGAGATCTTGACATACGCTCCTGTAGATGGCTCTCAGCGAGCTTCTCTGCCATATTGGGGAAGGCATTGGTGAGTGAAGCCTCCAAGAGGAGGGAAAGGACAACTGAACGACCTAACATTTTGGACGATTTTCAAGAAACTTGTAGGTACTTTGAACACTTCCTCTCGTGGTGGAGAGATAAGTATATATATCAATCTTAAGACACACTCAAGAATAAGGGAGGAGATCAACAAGAAAGTCTCTCTACCATTCCATGCACCTAGCAAAACCCTCGTCACTGGCTCTTGGAAGTCAACAAGATGAAGCTATCGCACATCCCAATCTAGTATCGGTCCGTATCCACAGGACAGGTGCCGAACGCACTCCATTTCAAATCAAATACAATCCCGGAGATAGACCCTGGAAAGACAGAGACGCCACTGTCGATCAGGATCCATTCGTGGGATCTTGGGACTGACGAGTGGGCTGGACGCGGGGTAAACCACTTCGAAGGCCTACCACCAAAGCTGGAGAAGAGGAATAGTGCTCATCCTCTTCAAGAAGGTATTGAAAAGCTTAAACCCAGCCCATATTCCCGGCATACAACAGCCGAACGCCTTCCAAGCCACCAAGATGATGAATTGGTAGTTTTCTCTTCCTTCAATGGCTCAGCCAAGCCATGAAATTCGCACATATCCTCGAGAAAGCGTAATAGCTATGCCAGATACAGCAGATGAGTGATCAGAACTTGACTCGTGCTATTAGATAGATTTCTAGACTTGGGTTAGCTGAGCAGTTCTTCGGGCTTGAGGTCGCCGTTTGTTGTTAGTGGAGACCCTGGATCTACATTGGCAATTGAAGATCGACATGGCCAATTGATGAGAATGGAAATAAGGCCAAGACAGACATGTAGAACTTGTGGGGAATAAGGATCTCAGAGAAGAAACTGTGAGGAACGGCTATGATGATAGAGTCTGCTACTTTTCAAGTTCGTCGTCATCTCTGTCTTGGACTTTTGGTGAAGTTTCCTGTGTCCCCTGCGGTGGCCATAGGGTCGGAAATATTGTAGACCTGTATTTACTCTTTAACTTGTTTTCAGAATGCCAGCAAAGACCATTGACTCCGTCCTCTCTCTACACTTCTACCTCGTCTGTCTTCACAATCACAAAATCCGCTCCCCACCAACCTCATCTCCTCATATCCCCACTTCCCCAAGTCAAACCCCTCGAATACCTTAACCCCGATATCGAACTAACATTAAGCTTCTTTCCTGACACCCAACCCGACCCAGCCCATCAAATCAAACTCGACCTATTGGCTACCTAGCGACTAACCACTAACCACCATCTTAGTCTCGTTCCGTCCCGGAAGCGACGATCTCCGTCCTATGTCTTGCTTTCTGCTCTAGCTTCGTATGTGTGCGATCGCACAAGTCACGATACCTACCAATTACAGGTGATTAATACTTGCTTACTTGAGAGGTTTGTTGATGGCAGTGACGATAGGTGGCGAAGGGAGGGCTTGGCGGCACCGAGGTTATCGGGTATGTGGTTTAGATAGAGGATTCATGGGATACTTGGAGGGAGAGAGGGTCGGAGGAAGGGAGAATATCTGGGCGTTTGAAGGCTGGTCGAAGATCTGGTTACATGCCTCCAATGGCGAGGAAAAGTAAACGTGTCTACGTGAATTGGAGAAATTGTTTCACCGGCTCCAAAGCGTATGAACAGAACTCAGGGAGAAGAATATGGCATTTAGTGTAAGTGACTTCGATTGTATTCCATATACATACCCGCTACTCGTCTTGATCATACACACATACAAGTCCTCAGTTCTCCTCTCGCCCAGTTCTCACCAATCGACCCCAGGCCAGTCATTAGTTAGAGCAAGCATCATTCCCGGCTGACTTTGAAATCAAGAGTTCCTTGCCCTCCGCTACCAGCAAGCAATGCATCCCTCCCAACTGCAACAAAGGAAACCGCTTTTCGCACCCAATACATACTGGCACCCATTACCATACCATTACTCGTCATCCTGCATTTGCGTATTGCGGTGCTTAACCAAAATATCTCGGCTCGTTGAAGACGTGATACGCATGTCCTCTGACACCCTCGCCCCTGAACATCTGCGGGAAGCGCTCGCCTTCAGGAACCTGACTCTCGGCAATCCGAGCATTCCTCAGATCCGGACGATCGATCGCCGGTTCTCCGATCTTGAACTTTCCGACTTGAATCTCAGTGTCGGTGATGGTACTTCGGCTTACGCGCGCATATGCTGTGCGCTTCAGTCCTTTGTAGAGGATATACTCGCACCACCTATCCCAGTCTGTTGGGTCGATGTCGTGCATGCCGCTAATGTCGGACACATAGGTGTTGTAGTTACCTTCCCATGGTTTGGTGACCAGATAGGAGAGGAGGATTGAGGGGCGAGGTGTGGAGCCCATGAGTTTGGAGAGATACTCGGTTTGCAGACGTCGATCCTCGGGGTCTTCTTCTTGCCCCGAGTGGAAGACGAATACATCAATGAGCTCGCCATATACATCCAATGTTGCATGGATGGCTGGTGCTAGCTCACCAACAGGTGAGGGTAGTAAGTGGTGAGTTGAGTTCACAATCGGGAATTTCGACAAGAGCGCACAGCCCCAGGTATGCTTGTTGGGTCCTGGTCCATAGTCGACGTACATGCCGAGATCTTCGGCGAGGAACTGAGTGGTATCTCGATTGCCCATGATGATACGCTGGAGGTCAGACTCTAGGAGGCCGATAACATCGATTTCAAGTTCCTTGATGACATCGCGCATTCGGTACTCCGAGGACCACATATCGTTGTCGAGAGAGAAATGAATGGTCCAGATACCCGCCGTTAATATCTTCTCGTCCTTGTGATACGGCACATAGTCGTAAGTTGGAAATCGAAGGTAGGCAATCGAAACCGAGAGGAGTTGAAGAACTCCGAGAACATAGAGGTAATATGAGCGCTGCTTCCGAGAATTCAAGAAAGCATTGAAGCGCTTGCGCTGAGCGGCGGGAGTGGACGACATGGAGGAGAATACACCACATCCAATGAAGATCATCATGGTAGTCATGACCCAGTCAGTGTGCTCGCGCACAAGCGGTCCGCCAGGCACAAAGGCATAAGCAACAACCCAGACATGGAACAATACCAGGAAGTTGTAAGCCAGAAATCCCAGGCCGAACGTGGTAGCAGGACTCTTTCTGGCTGCCGATCCGATTAATGGTACTGATGCAGCCATTAGATAGGCGGCCAATATCAAAGCTCCGTAGTATCCTTTCCAGTTGCTGTAGAGGGTCAACATGGCAGCACCAATGCAACCAATTCCGTAAATGGTCCAACTTCGAGCAATATCCTCGGCAAATAGACCCAAAATCAAGCCGCCTCCCATCGCAGCAATTGTCCATGCCCCATGAGGTGCTGAAATTGGGCCACGCACGGGATAGCCTTCCCATACCCAAAGAATCATCGTACTGGAGTCTGACAACAGGGAATGCAGACCAAAGAACAGCCCTGCAATACCGAGTCCAGCCAGAACTGATGATCCCTCTCTACGTCCTTGAATTGCCAAGTCGCTACCAGCAGTTGGAACTTTTCGTGTGGAACGAATGACTGCCAGAATGGCAAGGATGAGACCGATTCCATTCCAACCTCCATTGGATGCATGGGTTGTTGGCCAAATGGGATTGCTAGTCTGCCATGCGAATTTCACAACGCTGGAAGCAATCAAGCCGATCGTCCAAGCAGATATCTTCGACTCGAGGCGACCTGGTTGTCCGCCCTCTGAATACCACGTAGCTGCCCATGAAAGACAAGACATCCAGACCGCAAAGCCAACGATGAATAATCGGAAAACCGGATCTGTAACCTGGTATGCAAGTAATCCTGCCAGAGCTGAGAAGTGACATATGCGAAGGTTCTTCACGACCAACGAACGCAATCGACGGTTTGCCAGCATGAATGGTGACACTGTGGACATAACCATGACCTCGTAACCAGAGATACCCATATGCCATAGTGGGAAATCTACTCCTATCAGCGCTGCTTTTTGTCGACCACATAGCTTCACTTACACCAGACAAGTAATCCCAGTGAAGTCAACATTGACCAAAAGACGAACTATGAGGATTTAGCTTCAATCCCGAAATTTGACATAAAACATACCCCATTATACACATCTGCAGCTGTATCGATAGCTTCGGCCCAAACGAACGATTGGGTGAATATCTGGCCGACTTGCTTGTCCTTCCTATCTTGGAATTAGCAATCAACGTTCTAGGCTCGGAAATGTCGATATCACGTACTCTTTTCCAAGGACAGCATCAGCTACCATCTTGTTGTTTCTACACAAACAAATTGTTCAGAATCTTTCATAATGATGTTGATCGCCCAAATGTAGTATACACGAATTACTTCGGAAGCCATCGAACGTACCCCTTACTCGAACCTTTCACATCCTTGACTACCAGTTCGAAGGTATCAAAGTCAAGAGCCGTAACAGCATCAAATCCCACATCAAACAAGATCAATGCCCACTCGAAGAAAGCATAAATCGTATAAGCTGAAATTTCAGTTAGTGTTTTCCACAAATCGGATGATCAACGGACATACCTCCGGCAACTTTGTGAACTTTGTGTTGAATAAAGAAGTAAATCAAAGGTACGAGAGTTCCGAAAAAAGCTGACGCCAAGTATTTCCTGTATTTGACAGCTTTCGCGTTCGCAGGACTTAACGCTAGGCAGCCCAGCGTCCATGGGAGTGTCGCGACCAAATATGAGATCATGAAAATGTCGTGCCAGTCGTGATCATCTGTAGATGTAACATATGTCCATCCTCCGCATGTCAATGTTCGAAATATACCCATTCCAGCCACGAATTTCGGAAGCGTCGCATTTGGTCGCGCCGTAAGTAGGTACCATAAACCGACCAGAACGAATCGCGGTCCTGCGCCGGTTAGCTACTGTATTTCTGCGACACATTCTTACCATACCTGAAGTGATGGCTATGAACAGCATAAAAAAGGAACGCTCCGGATATCGGTCACCAATCGTGGCAGAAACACTAGGAAACCATTCCTGCCGAAAGTATTAGTTGAAGCTCTGAGCTGTCGCATGAAAGTTGTTCGGGACCTCGGGGTATCCCCAATACTCATTCTGAACTATCTTGTGGTAATGCAATGAGACGCCCACGATGAGCGCACTTATGAAAGCAGCTAGAGCAATGTCAGTGATTATTAACACGGAAATACCATAACGACGGCTTACAGTAGGCAGCTGCGGTATGCGCCCAACTGATCCATTTCCCTGAAAAACTGAGCAAGACCTCGCCGTCCTTGTCCTTGAATTTTGGTGCCATGTTGATTGGGAGAGGATTTCACATCTAAAGGAACGACATCCGAGGAATCCGGAGGTGGTTGAGGAGACAAACAAACGATTGACTCGAAGTGAAGCTTCCAAACAACACGCGAGCTCCGGCCCTCTTATGATGATGGATGTGGATGCGAAACAAAAGATCAATCGGATAACAAATTACCCCATATAAATCGCCAAGGGGGGCTTCCGAGGCTGAGGCGCTTGGTCAAATGAGGCCAAGCGCAGCCAATTCGCGCTAATGTGTCAGTGGTCGACCGAAGGCGGCATGTCGGGGCAGAAACAAAATTATCTTTCTTGTGCAGCAAAGCCAAAGCCTCAAAGTCTAGCTCCCCGCCTGGAACACCACGATTGTACAATTTCACAATGTCTGGCGCAGCAGATAAAGCCCGGTACTACCTGGAACAAGCAGTACCTCAACTTCAGGAATTCAAAGAGAAGAAGATTTTCAGCGAGGTTCGTCAGCCTTACTTCCTGCAACAACATTCAATTGCTTGAGCACTTACTGAATATATACTATAGGATGAGATCAGGACATTGGTCAAGAAACGATCCGACTTCGAGCACAAGGTCCTTGCCAGAGGTTCGAAACCGGTAGACTTCGCTCGATATGCTGCTTGGGAAATTGGTCTTGAAAATCTGCGAAACAAGCGTTGCAAGCGGATGAAGATTAAAGGAAGCACAACACATACCGGCCAAGCAAGGATATTCAAAATCTTCGACCGAGGGACTCAGAAACACCCAGGCGATGTTGCGTTGTGGATGTCATATCTGGAATACTGCAAACAAGCCAAGGCGACCAAGAAGTTCAAGACTGTTTTGACCGCAGCCATAAGACTGCACCCGCTCAAAGCGGAGTTATGGCTTTATGCTGCGAGATGGAGCTTGGAATCCGAGGCAGATATGAAGGAAGCTAGGAGTTATATGTCGAGAGGAGCACGATTCTGCACGATGAGCAAGGATTTATGGATTGAATGGGCAAAGCTAGAGATGATATACCTCGCTAAGATTTCGATACGGAGGAAGATTTTAGGTATCGATGTAGAGGAGGTTGCAGATGACGCAATGGAAATCGAAGGTGCTGGGGACGACGCAGCTTTCGGATCGGAAGATGTGATTGCAGTTCCAAACTTCAAGATGAACACGATACGGCCAAGCATGCTGGAAGGGGTTCCGGTGGACAAGGAAGCTGCACAGGATCCGATGAATACGCCAGCATTGCAAGGAGCCATCCCACTCGCTATCTTCGACGAAGCAAAGAAGCAGCAATTCTTTAACCCGTCAGTTGCTGCCGATTTCTTCGATATGTTCGCCGTCTTCACGCAAGTCAGATGCCTCCCAAAAATACTGCAGCATGTTTTGGATGCCTTGACAGAATCCTATCCCAGGGATCCTTTCACCTGCAATTGCTACAACAAACAGCCCCTGGTTGGAATCGACCCCATTTCACCGGAGTTTCCAGTCGCTCTTGGGACATTTTTGGACAGATTGAAGGAGTCGATGGAGAAGACGAAAGACAAGACCGCGCTGGCCAAGAAGACGAAGGCATGGATCGAGCCAATGTTAGCTACAAGCGAGCTGGATCCCGGCATCAAGACTGTACTGGAGCATACCATGCGGAAACTCTGAGCAGTGGAGTAGCAATAAATGAATCAATAATGACCTCTCAAGTCCGATTGAGTGCCTCCGTATTTCAAATTCGTTTCGGAACTTCATTACAACCACATATCAATTACAACTCCACATGGGAGCCCCAACTAGAAGTCTAGTCTAATATATGATCACATACATCCTCGTTGCAAGCTTACATATCTGATATCATTCTCCGCATCATCTTTTAAGTTTTATTGCTTCTTAAAGTCAGCTTTCGGAAACATCGTGCTATTTTCCAAGTAGAAATTTGTTTCTGGACTGCCAAATTTCTGACAATCGCTGAGATATCTCTACGCATAGCTATCCACCGGCAACCCCAAAACCTCACACTGCTCAACCTCCCCATACACAGTCTGATAGCTCGGCCACTGCAATCTCCTCATCTCCAGTTCCTTCGCGTTACCCCTCACAGGCTTCCATACGCCGGCCTTTTCAATCTCCTCTCTAGTACTCTCAAAGCCCCTGGCTTTCAGAAACTTCAAGTCCGGATTCGGATTCCCCGTCCTTACGAAGCTCGTCCAAGTATCCACAGTGAACTGCTCAAAATTGAGATCATCTTCGTCACGGTACGGCAATCCATTTCTCGTAATGGTACCGAATGTGTACAATATTTCCGCAGAATGGCATTTGAAATACTCCTTGCTCAAGTCACCAAGTGGCTTTTCTGGAGTCGACGGCGCGTTGCAGACGTTATTTGGTGTGACCCAAGCAGGTGGTTGATATGATCTGTTGAACTCGTAGAAGTATACATTTGGCAGATTGAAGAGTTTATTTTGCACGCCGGCGTACATGGTAGCCGCATCGAGACAGCTGAATGTTACATCTGTTGATACGCGAGCTGTGACGTTAAAGACGTTTAGCAACGGGTTGGGACCCGCAGGTAATGGGAATTTCCCAGAAACGATGATGTTGTCGGCTAGTGCGGCGAATCCGCCGTTTATGAGGTTTGTTTTCAGATCTTCGGCTGTAGGGTAGGGAGTGAATGATCCCGAATCATCTCGAACTGTGCCCATGAGGACGTTGACTTTGGCAATGGGTGCCGAGCCATCGAGCATAATTCGATCTGTCGTCAAGTATGTTCCGTCTTTAGTGAGCACATTTACTTGTGCGGTGAGACTTGCAAGCTTGCTGGCTGGCAAAGCTCGCAAACATTCGAGTTGTGCTTGCTTGTCTCCGTTGCTGGTACAATTGACTTCGACGAGAACCGCTGAGGTGAAGTTCTCAGCCACAGTTGCGATATCGTAGTAATTGGCATACGAAAGACCGAAGAGCGGACCAGACGTGTAGCTCTGCGCTATAACCCCAGCGAAATTTCTCGCTGTTTTCGGTGAGCCGAGCATATTCATCGCCGAAATCGCTCCATATGACTGCCCAGTGATGGTTATCCGGTCTGGATCTCCGCCAAAGCCTTGAATATTTGCTCGCACCCAGTCCAAAGCTGCAACTTGGTCACTAAACCCCCAGTTCCCATTCGTGGTTCCGTCATCCAGCGCAAGATTTCCAAAGTTACCTCCTCTGTAATTGAAAGTAACTGCGACAACATCTCCACGAGATGCCAAGCTGGTCCCATCGATTCCAGAATCGCTGCCAGAACCTCCTCCCCCATGAATGTGGAATAGAACAGGCTTGAGTTTCTGGTTCTTCTTTTTGCCAGAGAGAGGAAGATATGGCGTCCAGATATTGAGGAACAGACAATCTTCTGAGCCACCTTCTTTGCCAGGATAGACGCAGCTAGGTCCGTATTCGAGAGCTGATTGCTTTTTCTCGGTTGCTGTGTAGGGCGTTGAGTAAGTGAATCGTTTGGGCTGCCTAGCGAATCTGACACCGAGGAACTTGAAACAGACTCGGTCTCGGAAGCTGGGATGAAGATGTCAACAAGAAGAAGCCAAAGAACAAAGCTATGGAGCTCTTACCCTGTTACGAGCGTTGTGTCTGAAGTCACAGAAACTTGCCATTTCTCGCTGTTGTCTTTCAACGTTGCGTTTGAAAAGGGAGCCGTTTGTGTGCACAAAACTGGCAACTTCGAGTTGTTTGGAAGTTTCTTGACTGTCCCTTTGCCACTAATTGTACGTGGACCAGCGGCGTCTGAAGCAATCAGGTATGCCTGATCTGCATCATATTGTCCTTGGTATGTCACATAGTCCAAGTTGGCTTGGATGGATGATTGTCCTTGATCAGCAGACCATAATTGCTCCCCAAGCGCTTTGCATGCCGATGCCCCATCCCGAAGTGAGATCGCTGAGAGAAGTAGCATTGCCGAGTCCTTGAGGGGGCTTTTGATGCCTACGACGAATTTACTTAGTTGAGTATTTAGAAGAACCAGTGTCTCGAATATAAGGAGTGATATCATACCTTGAAGATCATTGTGTATTAGAATTGTGATGTCAGAACCAAGCTCACTAAGTGTAGGACTAGAATGAACTACACATGACCTGGTGAGAAATACAGCCAGAACCAGTAGAAACAGCATGTCCAACATGTGCACTGGAAGTGAACCTGTACATTATGAAGTAGAGAAACCCTCATAACATATAATCTTCGCTCTCTCACCATTTATCGTTACTTCTTGCATTGCCAATTGGGTATTCAATCGACTAGCAGGATCGGTCTTCACGACGGGTAAACAAGTACGCGAGGTGCATATCAGGCTAAAATTATGTGGCTTCGCCTAGACCTGAGCTGCTGACCAACATGTCGTATCTCCTTCTCGCTTGAAAGTTGTAGAGCTCTCAATAGCTTAAACTGGTGGATAGAAAGTGTCTCTAGAACGATGCATTTGGGTGATTGAGGCGCAAGGCGGGGTACTGGGTTAAGGTACATCGTGAACCTCGAAAGACACAGACGAGACTACCATCGAACGAGTATCATCCACCAAGAAGAATATCTACATGTAGAATCGAACCGATCTCGGCTTCATGCCCTGAGCTGAGCTTTCCTCTGTGTATCTCCTGAAGAAGAAACAGGCGACCCGCTGTCCCTTCCTCCGATGGGTGGTTTATGCAGAAGAGTGGCACCATGACTTGATCTCAGCCAGGGAGCAGACAAAATGAATGGGTAATCATCCAAAAGTGATTAGACACTTTCCGTCGAGCTTCTCCATATCAAATTCCTAGAGCCCATGTCTAGAGCTTGCCTGACCTAGCCGAGAAGTGGATTTGTTATTGTTCAACGTTCCAGGGCGACAAATTCACACAATTCCCGATGCTAAAAGCCTTCTCTGTTGTTCCAAGTGGATGGATGAACTGAAAAAGCTTCAGTTAATTAGACCCCAGGCTCAATGCAGTATACTGCGAGCCGAGAGGAAATCATCGAAGTCGATTGCAAGGCTGCCCCGACCACATGACTTGCGATCTCCAAGTCAAGCCTGCCAGGCAGCCTCTGATGCTCTACGTACGAGGTAGAGCTCTTTGTCACCTCCATTTCTCCAAAGCAAGAGCCTTGCTACAGCCCGACTCCCTCGAACCCAATACGAGCACCAACATCAACACCATCGACAGCGACTCTCGGACTGTCTACACTCACTCCACGTTTTGCTCTCGACCCAGAACTCCGATATCACGTACTTTTCAAGCTTAGCCACCTTCACCAAAGTGATTGTGACTGCCGCAATGGATCTTCAAAGCCCGGAATTTGGCTTCTTTCAGCCTTTGGAAGTTCGTTTGATGATATGTAAGTCGCGTCAAAGCCCAAATTGGTCGCGTAGTTTTTTGAACTTCAAGATTGATAGTTCTGCTTCCAGGGCTTATGCCATGTTGAATCGAACTCTGAAGCTATGTCTTCGTCAATACCGCACTTCGACATACACACTAAGGGCGACGATATTGGTACAGCCTGACTGCTCGCCGTTGTTAAATTGCTGCAAAGAATCTAGGCAAGAGACCATAAGACTGTACATGCAGGAGACGGCCGGCACACAATCCATCCCAAATATTCCCCCCCCCCCAAACGGACAGATCTCTACAGTTTGTGTTCAACTTCTCACGAGATACATTCTCATTCGAAGACCCGCAGAAACTCGCCATGTTCCGCCAAAGCACTCAGTATCTGTTGAACGGCGCGGGTGTACAACTGGCCAAATCCATCCGCCACTTGATGATTGAGCGATGTGCTCCAGTGACGTCCCTCTTCGGGATAAATCCATTCGTGGTAGATGAAGGAATCACGATAGACATGATGAAATGTCTTGGCTTGTTCGAGAAGCTGGAGTCGTTGACTATCAGCGAGATCGTGATCCCATACAAAAGTCAAGCAAAATCAACCCGAGAGATGGAGTGGCGGAAGCTGCCTTGGGCTGCGATGCGCAAGAAGGGAATCAAGAAGGTTGTTGAGACTACCCAAGCACTGTTAGACGGGAAGAGAGCGAAGAACCCCAATTTTGATCCCCCGAAGATACAGTTTCTTTACTTCCAATGATTGGGACAAAGAGGGGCGCAGGGACGAAGGTCTCGAAAACGACTTTAAACTAGTGAGTTCAGGGAAGGGGAAAGGCTGATATAGAATAAGCAAGACAGGGAACAGCAACTATGTGCGCTCAATTAACAACTGTCCCACAGCAGGAGTTTCCTTCTGGAGCCTGCTTAGTCACTGGTCGCTGTTGTGTTGTCCACAGGCAACTTCGACCGAGTTCATCAGCTTTGCGCGAGCTTCACTTTATGAGATTGACATATGTATCTCCCTGTTCGAGTCATATTCACCCTCGAAGCAACGTCTAGTTTGAAAATTTGCGCCATACGACGTTTGCCGGCCACTTACCGGCCTCACAACTCTGTTCTTTGCTAGATTCACCTGATTGATTACGACACATTGGTTTCAATTTGTGACCACTGTAATACCACGAAACAAAGGAATCTTACCTTCAACCTGATCCTTTGGTCTATATCTCGAAGTCAATTATACTGCAATTAAATTTGCCTAGTAAACAAACATCAACAAACTCGTTAGCGAGGGTCTGAGCTTTTCTCTCCTTGACCTATAAAGGCACCTTGATTCGATCCTCTACATCCTCCTCCAACTTCTTTCATCTACCACACTCCAAGTGTAGATCTTAGATTGCAATTCCAAACAGTTCTCTCCAAGAAGTTCTCTAGATCTTCTTTAGTCTACCCAAGCCTTGGACTGATTTGTCGATCTTTGAAGCTCTTCTCCTACACGCAAGCACGATATTTTCTTTCTCGATCCCGGCTGGAGTTCTCTCGCATGTCAAGATCTACTGTCAAAACCAACAACAACCAAGAGCTTGAAAGCACCAAGTTCCTTCATCCTCAGTCCTCGACGAAGGCTTTGAAGGCTTTTCGCGGCTTTCGATCTAGTCAAGGCCTCGACAATCACAAGCTTTTGTCCTTGAAGTTTCTCTGTATCTTCACACTCAACGACTTCTGGATCGGTCCTCCCATCAAGAACAATGAACCAAAACAAGATCAAGATCGACTTGAAGCCACTTGTGGCAAGAAGTCTAATGTACCAGGGAAGACTTAATACAGGTCAAAATGCTGGGCAGCCAGTAAGTACCTTTGTCCGATGACAGCTCCCTGTCAAACACTAAGGAGTCGTAGGCCCGTGGTGATGAGAGAAAAGCTACTGATACCGGTGGAGGTAAAGGTTCGGATGGTCTAAGCACCGGGTTTGGAAAGGTAAATAGACTCCATTATCCTTCCTGTACGACTTCAGACTGACTCAGAATAGTTGGGAATTACTACCACCCACCGTGCTCGGAAGCGAGCCACCAAGAGAGGAGACTTTGAAAAGTATCCAAAGCTTCCAGCGGAGTAAGTGGGAATTTTCAATATGCCATGCCTATTTTTGTTTCTTCTTAGCCACTACCCCAAGATTGTGTGGTCTACAATTCTTTCGACACTATTCTCAGATTACTTACTAACTTTCTTATCTAGGCTCCGCCTCAAGGTGATCAAGAACTCGATCGCGACGGAGAGTGAAACCGAAGTCCCAAGGGTCGTTGAGATTCTGTACTACGATATCTCGAAAGGCATTGGCTCAGACGGATGGCCTTACCACAGATCCAACCACAAACACAAGGTCTACTCAGACAACCCCACTCTCCATCAAGTCAACAAGGAGTTCCGAGACGAAGCACTGAAGACATGGAGCGTTCGTATCAACACACCCGATGGAGAATGCTACGCCAGACTCGACCCAGACAACACCATCGTCTACATCTCATACACTGAGTTCGATGAAGACAGTGACCCCTTGGAATTGTACACTGACATGCTCACTCACGAAATCTGCTCCAAGATCAAGCATCTCGCGGTCGATTTCGAGATGTGGAATTGCGACGAGACCGTCAACCCTCTTCAGAAGTTCACCGCACTCGAGACATTCACACTCGTGGTTCACGATGCCGCTTGCTGCGCTGATTGGCAACCCGGAAAGCGCCCTGTCGAGTTCGAGATTGTGTATGTTGACGAGGATGATCTAGAGCGAACCAGACCTGGAGCTACTCTGCTGGAAAACATGGAGCACGTGGTCGATCTATGCACTAAGTACAAGGTCAAGAATCCCACGTACATGATTCCAGATGTCAAGACAGCTATCATGTACTGCGATGACGAAGCCTGCTGCAACTCCATTGAGAGTGTTGAGAACCACTTGGTTGACGTTTTGGCTCCTGGTGGAGGACGCCCTCGTCCATAGATGCTCCGATGCGTCTTGCTGATTTTTCAAGGGAACAGTGGGCTTCTAGGTGTATTGTGCACTCCAATCATCTCTGGTAATTTCTGCTGGCCAATGGCGCATGATTTCTGATATCGAGGTTTCCACGCAACGGAATGGTTCTTCTAGTACTGCTTGGGTTTTCTTCTTGCACAAACACTTTCACGTATCACAGAAAGGCCTTCTAAAGCATGTCAGCGAAAAGCAGGATACTTTCAAAACAGGGGTGTGCAGAAACTTAATTAAAAATAGCAAATGAAAAGCTCTCGTCAACATAAGTTCCTAAGAGCGTGATCACATACAGTAATTATGGAATTGCAAAGAACAGTGATCGAGGTAGGCGGTATAACTCCAAGATGACTCTGGACTTCTCACAGCGAAAGGACAACTCACGTTCCGTCTGTTTGAAAACCCGCAACGACATACAGTATGACAAGCAAGGAAGCAATTGACTCTGGGAGGACAACAGCCAAGCAAGAAAGGAACGATGTCAAAAAAAAAAAGCTGAAGCTGGAGCAGTCAGTGACCTCACGGCACAATCCAAAAGACGCGGTATTGTCAAAGCCAGGCATTCATTCGTCTGCTCAGCATCACATAGAATACAACCCTCGCTTCTCTTTCTCCCGAAGTTCTCCGCCCCTTTTACCTCCCACAAGCCACAACTTTCTCGCGCATCAGAAGCTACGCACGTAGTCCCGCTCACACTTGTCCCATAGATTCTCACAATGCCAAAGCAAAATCCATACTTCATGTAGCGATCCATCCATCCAGCCAGCCACAGATACCCATCAAATGAGCCATTCAACCCACCCATTGCGTCCATCCCAAGTTAGACCAGTCCAGCAGACCACCCAGAAACCAATCGACAATGCAGATCATAACATATCATCCGTGCCATGCCATGCCACCGTACGCGCCTCCAAGCTGTGCTCCTCACAAAAGAAATAAGAACGCCCACAGAAACCCGCGCCAGAACCTGAAGTGAACAACATTCGCAAATGCAACGTAAGAAGGAAAAATAGCATTAAAATTGCAAAATGTCTGGGATCGTACAGATTCACAAAATTAACTAAAGCAACGGCGAACATCCCTTGTGTTCGCTCGCAAGCGAAAGGAGAAGCAATTATTCATTGACCTGGTCTGGCATGCGTACATGCCACGCCGCCTCCCATATGTACTTTTGGCGCCTATTGCCCGCTGATCGTAACCCATGCGTAACGAATGTGAGGCCAAGAGTGGGGTTCATTCACATCCATCTAGGCGGAGAACGAGTGTTTTTATCAACACAAGAGCCATCATTTCAGATCAGTCTACTCGATCCTTCATGATTGGCACTGGTATCCATCCTTATCCAATCCCGGCGTATCATCACCTTTCAATACTCTCTGGGCTCATCATGCCCACGGCACTGACATCGTCTTTCTCGGTATTGCTTGCGTTTCCTTGAGAACTCTCTGCCCTTTCCATCGAGACCGGCCCGCCATTAGGAAGGACTTTTAGCTTTTTTGCCGACCCTAGACCTGGCTTCTCGGGGCTGCCATTGACACCAGTCTTTGAGCCGGTGGCGGGATCCACAGCAGTGCCGTTATCCAGCTTCTTCTTTTTCTTCGAGTTGCCAGATTGCTCCTTTTGCGGCCGCTTTCTTGGACTCGTAATCTTTCCTGTGGGTCCTAGTCGAGGTCTTGATGGTCTTTGTTTGACAGGTAGCTCCTCGTCTTCCAACAAGGGCACGTCTCCGTTGGCGTGCAATTTTGCAAGGAAAAAGTTCTTGACCAGACCAATGGCACCCTGGATATTGTCGATTGTGACGGGTTCTAGTGGTGGTAAAGCGTCGAAAATTTCTGCTGAAGCATTCTGTACAACAGCGCTCGGTTGACTCTGGTAAAGTCTCGTGTGGAGGAGATGTAGCGGAACAGACAGACTCGACATTCCAAATTCGCTGTCCAATCCGAGGGCCTTGAATCCGAAGAAATCTTCACCAAGCTCTTCAGCGAAGTCACCCCCAACGAACTGCTCGCTACCGTCCTTGAAAGCACCAGATCCGTCAGCACCTCCATCAGCAAGCGCTGGTCGAAGTAGATCGGAAAGATGAGCTTTCATGCGGTCGTGCATTACTCCAAGTTTGGTACCGAGACGTTCAATATCGTCCTTCACGTAACTCTCCAGACCCTCGACATCCATACCATTCTCGCTGAGAGTATGAAGGACAACTTCTTCGTCAGTAAATCGTGGCTGCCATTTTGCGCCTGTGTCCGGAAGGGCTGTGATTGCAGGAACTTTCGGTGTTTCTCGGTACACAATGAAGGACTGAGCAAGTTTGGTGAAGAAGTCACCCGCGATGTCGGTAATAACATCCAAAGCACTTGGCTGTAGCTCCTCAAAACCAGCATGATAACAGAGCTTCGCAATCGATCGCTGCATAGCGGCCTTGCAGACCCATGTTGCCATAATCGGCCCGTCGTCGGAGGTGACATGAGGCTCAATATCGGCTTCTATGAATGGTTCCGGCTCGTACTTGGGAAATTGATTATTATACATCTACAAATGTTAGCATTGAACTCTCCACAAACAAGGAAGACATACTTGTGCCTGCAACTGCATCTGTTTGATGACGCCGATTTTGGAGCATATTTTTCTCGTCTCTTGCATTTGCCTCATATTTGCTTCAACTCTCTGAGCCAAAACACTTTTGGGGGCCTGAAAGTGGCCACTTGGGACCATGCGAAGGAATTCTTCCCCTCGATCGACCAGTTGACCGTCCGCATCTTCGATCCATTGAAGTTTAGGGTCGATTTCCGGGATTGCTGAGAGCGAGTCGTAGTAATCAGGTATCATCCGTTCCTCTTCACCTTCCATACCTTCAGCGAGGGTTTCTACTCCTTGAATTGCGTCCTTGGAGTTTCCATTGGAGTTCGAGCTCGACGAGTCGGTTTGCGCTCGCTTCTGTTGACGAAGCCACCTTCTCATTCCTGCCTTCGAGCGAAGTAACGCAGGTTCATCTGGGTTGAGCTTGTCGCCTCTGAAGAGTCGATTTCTTTCCTTGGCTATGAGTGCTCTATCTTTCTTGGTCACTTGCTTCCAGATCTTGTACTCCTCATCTTCTCGGAGATCGTCCGCAGCAGCACCGAGAGCCTGGCCGAGTGTGATGCCGTTGATAGAAGGGCCGTCAACATCTCCATCAGCTTGACTTCCATGACCTGCGACTCCATTGATTCCACCAGGTGTTATCGACCCAACTGGGGGAGTTGCAAAACCATTCTGACTGCCATCGAACCCAGCTTCAGATCCGTCATTCCCAATGCTGCCGAGTAGTCCATTGAGTTGGAGCGTTGGCTTTTGCTCAGCACCAGGTGTGCTTTCTTCGCGAGCCTTTCTGGCTTTCGTGCCTTTGGCTCCAGCACCAGCTTTGCGTCCTCGAGAAGACATAATCGGTTCATCGTCGCTGTCGTCACCGGCATCATCTTCGCCTCCATTTTGCTTGCGACGCTCCTCAGCTTCAACTTCAGCTCTAGGTCGAATTACAAGATCCGGAATCAGAGGTACTAGCTTTTCTGCTTCCTTTCTCATCGAGTTCGCATTTCGCCTTAATGGGTGTTGTATGTCACCGTTGTATTTCAGACAATTACTCCATATAAGATCCAGGTCGTCAACAAACTCCTTTTTGGACTTGTAGGTCAACGTCTTGAGCTTTTTAGTCATAGTTCCCAGATCCATAGGATGCTTGATGACTGTTTATAGTTAGATACTGTTGCAGAAACTGGAATCGATATTCCTTACCATTGTAGTAATCCGGGGCCTCTCGCTTGTTCACCCGGGTCAGAAATGGAGCTGAATACTCTGTCATAGCCTTGAGTTCGCTCAAAACCTTTTCCGCAGCTTCGTACAGCTCTTCCTGGTGTACATTTTCCTCGCTTGCCCATTTGCTTCTATTCTTCCGAACTTCGTTCATCAATGATCGTAACTCGGCATCCGAAGCTCGGACTTGGTCGCGCTTGAGATCAATCCGCGCAATAAGATGCTTCAGTGTCAAACTCGAGGCTCCCAAGTTGGCACTGCTCAGGGATCCATGATGTTCGCCATTCTGTCCGTTCGCGTTATTCGCATTTCCTGAGTGGTCCATCTCCGCATCAATCTGCTTTTCGGATTCCTCAAGCTTCTGTTGTTCCAGCATAGCTATGCGATCATTCTCCAAGGTATAGAACAAGGTATGAAAGCTGCGCTTTGCGGCCTCCTCTGTAGCCTTCTTGGCTTCCTCCAACTGTTTGCGCGCATCTTCGGAAGACTTGGGTTCCGCTGGCGCTGCATCGTCTTTGTTGGATTCGGCTTGCTTGGTTGGAGATATATCCGAGGATACAGGAGAACTGCCGGATTTCGAGGGAGAGAGTAGGGCATTTCCATTCTTGTTCTTCAGCGGCGAATCTTGACCTCCATCGTCTTCGTCGTCTTCATCATCGTCATCGTAGTTGTCCTCATCGATAGTCCGCGCAGACTTCTTGGGTGCTTGCTCAACCGCGGCAGCTTCCACCGCAGTGGATTCCTCTATCGCCAATTGCGCATCCGCGGCCGAATTATCCTCCGTAGTATCCTGTCCCTGCAAGCCTTTGTTGCCAAAGAGTCCCGCGATTTTGACTTCAGACCGCAGATATAAATCCTTGAAAAGCTGCCGTTGAATTTCGGACTCGTCTGCCACAGCATCATCGAGGCCGCCTGCAACACCGGGGTCGTCCATTACGGCATCATCGGGAGCTGCGATACTGGGAGTCGAGCTGTTGTCGCGATAGCGGAGCAGAGACTTGCTGCTATTATTGTTGCCCAGAAACTGCGATTTCTGCCATGATTGTCCATTCGATGTTCGCGACATGATATCCCCTCATGAGCGAAGCGTTGGCAGCCACCAAGGGTGGATTTCGACGTGAAAGCTCCTTCAACAGGGTCTCAGGATTGTTGTCCTCATCGAATCTCAATATGCGATGCTCGAAAATGGATGATTTTGATGATATGGCGCGTCCCTGATGATTCTCGTCGCGACGAGCTTTTGAGTTGTCGTTGAAGTTGGGCTGCAGCCGACATCAGCCAGGGAGCAAAGAGAGGTTAGCGCATCAGTCAAAGTGCCAAATTCATTCTAGACATTCAAGACAATGGATGTTGAATTATTTATTCTACAACACAATGAAAATACAGATCCATTCTCCATTAACACACAGTTCAAGAAACATTCCTTCCATCAACTCGGGGCATTTCTTCACGAAGTAGATCGTAGCCATGGCCGGACACTTGCAGAGAATTCGCTTATCTGATACTGAACATGACTATGGATAGCTGTGACCATTAGAAGAAACAACAATACCGCTGTGCCATGTTACAAAATGATACGAGATGTATCTGTAGATCACTATATGTTCAAGTATTCTGACGAGTAAATTTTGTACCAAAGTCCATGAGCAAGAGGCAATACAGTTAGATTCCGGGTGTTGGTCAACCGGCCTGTATGACATCTTCCCTCACAAGCCACACGAACTGCGCCAGCTCCTCACCCAACAGCTCCAACTTCCTTCATCCAAGCCATTCAACGAAGACCACCTGTACCTCTACTACGAGACAATTCCGGAGCCTTGAGCTTGAATCAACAGAATACTCGCCCGTAGAGTATACCAGCTTCTACGTTGTCCTTTACATCCAGCCAGCCCACCTGGGCTGCAACCTAAAACCACCACCATCATTCCTCTCTACCTCCAACGTTCCCCAAACATCCTCAAATACAGCATTCCACGCAGCATTGAGAAGCATTGAAATGCTCCAAACCCTCCCGCAATCATAAAACTACACTTCCATCATCATGAGAATACGACTTCCCTTCGCCGGTTCGCACCCCTCCTCAGCCCACCCAATCCCCTCGCAAACGCAAAGCTAACATTCAAACCCCAGGAGCATTCCTCTTCCTCGCCGCAACAGCAGCCTACGCCGGCCTCTCCTCCCTCCAAGTCGACTCCCTCATAAACGACAAGGTCCTCCACTTCCTCACCTTCTTCATCCTCACCACCTGCTTCTACTGGATCCTTGACACCTCGCGGCGCCGCACCCTGAACCTCACCCTCGTAATCTGCACCGGGCTCTTGGGCGTTGGTTCAGAGTTCCTACAGGGTTTCTTACCTAATGGCCGCGAGTTCGACTTCTACGATATAGTCGCTAATGTGGTGGGGAGTCTGGGTGCGCTGGGATTGAGTTCTTGGTACCATATGCGCATGTTGGAGAGGAAACGGCTGGCGAAACACTATCAAGTTGTGCCAGGCGAGGAGGACCTCGAGCTTGGAGAAGGTGTTGGCGCGCAGGAGAATGGGGAGGTTAGAGGGGATGGAGGAGTAACGACAACGCAGAGTAGGACATTGGATGAGGAAGTGGATAATTGGGATGAGAATCTTGAGGATGGTTGGGATGAGGATGAGCATACCGCTGGTACGGACAGTGCGGAGGGAGAGGGTCTGAAGACGCCGAGTGCGAGCAGTGCGGGGGACGTGGATGGTGAAGCGAAGAAGAGGGCGGACTGATGATATGTGTTATGATATTATGGATTGCTTTTCTTCGCTGGAGTTTGGAGCGGGCTTTGTTCATTATTATTCAAGGGCTCCATTCAAGAGCATGTTCAAGTAAGGTGTTTTCTTGTACCCCGATGCTTTGTAGGAGTTCATACGGAATTAAAGCATGTAAGAATGAAGAAGTACTTATACTCTTAATTCAGCGGACTAGTAACACCTCATTGCAACAGCTTCAGCCTAGACCAGGCATTCTGAATCATTCGTTTTGGGAAAGTGATTTCGTGGATCTAGCTCAAATTTTGCTTCTCAGTCTATTATCACCACCCGAAACTCTCGTCATGGAACCACACATCCCTTCCCCTGGCAACCCAAACTCCAACATGCTTCCTCAACTCCCTCGCCATACTCTTCGGTCCGCAAACAAGGACAGCCACACTCTCCTCCCTGCCCAACCTAAAAGACTCATCCACAATAGCCTTCAAGTCTGGCCTCTTCCTCCCTCCCGTGACCTTAACACCCTTGACCTCCTCATCACTCGCCAAATCTGTCAGTTCCACACTGCCATCAACAGGCAAGAGCTCCTCATCGCCATGATTCTCCTCCGCGAGGAATCCACTCGTGAGATAAAGCTTCAGATTCTCGTCTTCAGACAGAGTATCACCAGCTTCGGGATCAATCGCCCAACTAGCTTCAGCAGTAGAGCGCATCGACCACGCGAACGTCGCTCGATCTGGACTTTTGCCTTCAGTCACCAACTGCTCTTGCACAGACTTGTAGATCGGCATGATGAATGTAGCGCCTACACCACCTGCCACCAGCACAATTCGATCATACTCTCTCGCCAGGTTCGGGAAATTTCGACTTGAACCTAAAGGTCCTTCGATGTTGAGTGGAGGTCTAGCCTTATTCAAGCGTGAAAGATTTTCGAGAGCTTTAGTCGTTGGTCCCTTCAATGTGCGTAACACCAGCGTCACATCATGCTCAGAGACGGAAGCCACGGTGAAGGGGTTGTAGCAAAGATCATGAATGGAAGGCAAGCTTGTCTTTGCTGGTGTGCTCTCTGGTGGAATTTGCAAGTAGACATGTTGACCTGGAGCGGCTGTAAATCTATGGATCTTGGACTGAGGGACTGGAATGGTAAGCTTGACGAGTTTGGTGTTGGGGACTGCTGTGATGGTTGCAAATCCTGTCACTGTGTCCAGTTTTCTGCAGACAATGTCGAAGACGAATAATGCTAGTGCCTCGACCACGTATATCCGGAGTGGTTTTGCATGGAAGAACAGGAGTGGCATCAAAGTGACTCCGATAATTAGATGGCAAACGAAGAAAGCTCTGTAGCTCCATCTGCGTACGGTTTCCAGACTTGTTGTGACGAGGAGAGAAAGCATGGCAAAGCCGAGTACTCCAATGATGACGACCGGAGCCGCGAGACGCTTCTGGAGAACTCCTACTTGAACAAAGAAGTTCAAATACCATGTTGCATGGCAGATCAGGAGACCGTATATGATACGGCCAGATACTCGATGCCAAGGATTTAGTTCCTCGTGAGAGGCTTTGAAGGCAAATGCTAGCGGGGAGTAGAGAGACTTCATGGATAGCATGTAATGAATGGGTAGCTGGGAAGCTGCAATTACTCCGAATCGCTTGGTGATGTGGAGGTAGTCTATGAAGTATCAGCAGGTGTAATCGTGGACTATCATGTGAAGATCTTCTCAGTAAGAACGCATGATTATGACGAAATCCAATTGCAATGAAATGAAATAGACATGATGATTGGAAATACCCAATGTATGAGGCTAAAAGTGTCTAACCAAGTCCCTTGATAGTATATAAAAAGAAAGTGAAGAGGGGAACCAGACCTTGCTGGCCACTTCAACAACCTTTCGGGATAGCGGAAGCAAAACAACACAGTCAAATGAGAGCAGAAACATACCATCACCCGTCTCCTTGACACATAAATACAACAAGTGACAACTCCAAACAATCCCCGCAACCCACTGTCCTCGAATTCCCCACCCTTCCGCAACCTCTCCTCCAAGCCACCACCTAACTTCCCTCCACTTCGTCACCACACTCCCAGTATTAGAACCCCTTCCATGCTTGGAAACTGGCGAACTCGGAACCTCAGAATATTTCACTTTAGACCTCTGTCTCGCGAATGAGACCCAGAGTGCTAGACGGTACAGCTGGTAGCCTAGGACTGGGATGAGAGCGGATAGTTGCGCGTACACTCCGTAGCGATCTAGGAGAATGCGTCGATCGTGCTTTTGCTCCTCTGTAAGCTCGAGGATGATTTTGTACGGCCAGCCCATTGTCACGATCGTGTATCAGAGGCGAACGGTGAGGTCGAGATGGCAAGTATGTTTCGTACACAAGTCACTTGTCCGGACTTTGAGCTGCAGTAAGACGTTGCTTATCAATACTCTACAACTCGGAATTCGTCCATAAGAGGGCTGTATCAATCCAGCTTTTCAAAGTCCCCAAGATCGTAACCGGATCTCAGTCATTTGAAGGAAAGAATAGTCGAGGTGTAGCCAGTGTTGACTGTTTGTCCTTTCCGGAAGTTATGTGGTGTTCGAAACTCACACGGATTTCAGAGGAGCAATTCGAGGCGTCTGGTTGGCTGGCTCGGAAAACAAGAACTTTGGCGAGTTGATCTTCACAGGGGTTGGAGAGCCAGATCCGGACAGCTTCAACTTTTCGATTTGTGAGAAGGTGAAGCTGCAGCATACAATATGTTTGAGAATATTGGAAAGATGAGTGGTGTTAACTTAAAAGACATTTCATGCTTCAACGGCTTTGAGAATCCCGACTTCATGAGTGATATCAGAAGAAAACGGCTCTAGACCAAAGTTTCGAATCTCCCGACACCACTGAATCTCTCATACTATCTACGCATATCTCATACCGTCTCCCCAAATTCGGGACCCGCGGGGCACTGCAAGCCCCGTTGAACAGCGGGAACGCTAGTAACTATCCCTGTACATCTCATCAACGTCACGAAATTATTTACTTTCTTTCCACCTACGTAGTGCTATCTCGCTCTATTCTCTCCTTCTTTTCCTTCTCAATTGTATTTTCTTACATACACATATTTCCATGCAATGAACACAACCACTCTGCGCGGTCTGCGCACCGCCTGTCGCTACCAGCGCATCCAATCTGGCATCTCTCCACGAATATCTTCCTACAGCAGTCGTTCCCCCTCCATACAATCGACAACCTTCTTGCTCTTCCGCTATGCTTCAACAACCACCACCTCGAGCAACAAAGAAACCACCTCATCGAAGCAGCACCCCGTCAACGGCCCCCTCACTACCCTCCCAGCACCCCTCCAAACACCCACCCGCCAACCCTCCCAATCCCTCCCAGGCTACCTCTTCGCCCTCGGCAAATCCTACGTCGCCTTCTACAAAACTGGCATAAAGAACATCTACACCAACTACAAAGCCTCTCAACCCCTCCAATCCACCATCGACAAGAACCATTCCTCGTCACTCGCCGCAGCAGTCAAAGCAGGGTCATTAACCCGCTCTGAATTCCAGCTGCTAGCACGCAATTGGCACGATGTCAAGCGTGTGCCTATGTTCGCTTTGGTGTTGCTTGTCTGTGGGGAGTTTACGCCGTTGGTGGTTATTGCTCTGACGAGTATTGTGCCTTGGACGTGTAGGATACCGAAGCAGATACAGTCGGATCGGGCGAAGCTTGAAGAGAGGCGGAGGATATCGTTCCGGAATTTGACTGCGAAGTTTCCGGAGAAGGGAGGCATAGAGGCGCTGAATCGCATGCAGTTGTTGCATATTAGTTGGAGTTTGGGACTTTCTTCTAGTGCGTGGGATTATCTTGGGGGACAATTGCCTGGGTTGCCGACGGGTGTGTTGAGGAGGAAGGTTAAGAGGAGGGTGGAGTATTTGGAGATGGATGATAGGTTGATTGGGAGGGCTGGAGGTGTCAAGGATATGGATGTTGAGGAGGTTAGGATGGCGCTCGTAGAGAGGGGCCTGGATGTGCTAGGGAGACAGGAGAAGGGCTTGAAGGGCGATTTAAATGCATGGTTGAAGTCGAGGGAGAAGGTATCTGTTGAAAGGTTGCTTTTGACGAGGTATGGTTGTCCTAGTGATATTTCATGCATATACTGACTATTACTAGGCCATCAGCATGGCCTGTCAAAGTCTCCGATGTAAAGGTAAAGCTATAAGGCTGTTGGAGCATCGCTTGTATTTCTGACATCAACACCTTCGCAACTCCTCGAAAAGACTAGACTTCACTCATCCAGCTGATGTCTTATATTTGGCACGAGAAATACGAAGATGTAATTTTATTGCTCGCGAGTCCGCAAGTGGACGCGATGAATTTTACGACTCAAGAATCGCCATGTACATACAAAATGTAGGATAGAGTATCATTGCATCAGCATTCCTCTGCGAAGAGCGGCGTTTGTAATTATCAGACCGGCGGAAGGCGGAACAGGACGGAAGGGGTGCACGGAGGCTCACAAGAATCCTGTATCATAGAACTCTTCTCCGATAGAAAAAAATCATTACCATCCCCACCATACGTGCATCCTTCGAATGAAATAAAGGAAACACAAACCCTGCAACTCCAGTGGCTCAAGCGAGATTTCGTAGCTGTGGCACTCTAGACCCATCCATAAACGCCTGGCAAGAAAAGCAGAAACGCCCCGGAAACGCCTGACTGATTTTGTCGTGATTATCGAAATTGTCTGCGGATTACCATTATTCATTGCCGGAATCTAGCGAGTTGCGCCATGATGTTCTGGACTTGTTGCTGAGGTGCAGATTGTGCTTGAGGTTGTGGTTGGACTGGTTGTTGTTGTTGTTGTTGTTGTTGTTGTGGAACACCATTACCAAGAAGCGAGGCCAGAGCCGGGTTGTTGACGAGACTCGCGTAGGGATCAGTAGGTGGTTGGTGTTGGGGGTGAGGTTGGTAGCTTTGCTGTTGAGATTGTTGTTGTTGTTGTTGCGCAAAGCCACCAAGGAGGCCCGCGAGATCAATCGAGGAGTTTGCTGCGACGGCATGATTATTCTGTTGCTGTTGTGGTTGTAAAGTGCTAAGAAGCTTCTGTAGGGTAGCATTGTCCAATTGTCCGACCAAGCTTGCGAGATTAGGGGTAGCTGTTGCAGGTGCAGGAGCCGGTTGTTGGTATGGTGGCTGGACAGGAGCATATTGCGGTGGAGCGTATGCTTGAGGTTGATGAACTTGTGGCGGGGCGTTTTTTGCGCGGATGACAAGCTCAGCAGCAATCTTAGGGTCGAGATCTTGATACTCGTCGAACCGAACGTTGTTGGCTCCTCCTTGACGGTCAAAAACTTGAAGCGGAATCTTGCTTTGGTTTTGAGATCTCATGTCAAGCTTTGAAACAGCGTGGACTCCTTCGATAATTTGTCTTCGAATGACTGCTTGGAGCGAGAGTCGAGGGCTGAGGAACATCACCTCGACGTTGACACCTCGGTTTCGCATCTCAGACTCAACCCAAGAGACAAACGCCCGATCGAGTTGATCCATGAGAATGATCTGAACGTCAGGAATTGCTCTAGGGTCGCGTCGAGGAATCTGGAGATCCTCGTCATCCATTGCCTCTCGGGCTCTAGGACTCAGGCTTCGCTCTCTATATCGTCCATTATCGCGGTGACCATAACCTGGTGAACGACTGCGACGTCTCTCGCGACCCTCATACGAATCCCGACGAGGAGCGTACTCATCGCGACCGCGTGGGAGTCCTCGAGGCGGGGAGACTTGTCTCACGGGCCGATAGTCGTCACGCATGCGCAATGGGCGACCATACTCATCCTGACGCATGACCGGTGCCGATCGACCATCATATCGATCTCCGTTCCGACCTCCTTGTGGTTGGCGACCACCACGGTCAGGCATGCTTCCTCTAGAATAGTCTGGTGATCTTGACCTACGGACAGGTGTTTGGGCAGCGGACGATGCGTTACGAGTGTTCTTCTGTGGCTTTGAAATCTCCAGATCTAAACAATGGTCAACGTTGATCGATTATTGAATACTGGAATATATGACTTACGCATTTTCTTTCCTCTGACTTCTGCTCCCTGTTCGCGGTCAAGAGCTGCAAAGCAAGCTGAGCTGTCGTGGAATTGGACAAAGCCATAAGCTTGCTTGATCGAGATCTGAGCAATCTTGCCATAGGGGTGGAAAACATGGAAAATATCTCGCTTAGTGACCTTTTCGCTTGGAAGATTTCCTGTTCGAAATGTCAGGTTGTGTTTGAAAAATTCACAGCGTCATGCACATACCTATGAAGAGTCGGGAGTTCAAAGGGAACCTATCCCAAAGACCTTCTGTGACGTACATGCGCTCATTATCGAGGAATTCGTCGTAAACCTTCTGGACCTCTGCTCCCCATTTCGCATCTAGTTCATCAGCTTCTTCCTGAGATTCAACGCTTTGAGCCTGCTGAGCTTGGGCAGCAGACAAACGATTGATCTGGGAATATGAAGCTTGAGTTGCTGAACTAAGAGCAGAGGGTGGGGGAGGCCGGAAGGATGCTGTGGGAGGAGGGGGAAGCCCACCTCTAGGATCAGTAGACGTACCTGGAGCGCCAGCAGCAATTAGAGCTGAAGCGACGCCAGGAGGTCTATATGAGCTAGCGGCGGGTGGGAGACCTGGGGTATTTGCATGATATTTTGGTTGATCATCATATGGTCGCTTTTGGGGAAGATTGGGACGTGGAGGCAAACTCGAATGAGGAGGGAGTCCGGAACTGGGACTGGCTTTTGGGAGAGATGCAGATGGCTGGGTAGTTGGGTTAATGGCAGCAGCAGCCGCTTCGTTCTTTTCTGCATTGGCCGTGATGTTGTCCAGCAGTTGCTGAATGTCTATGTCGCCGCTAGCAATGGCTTCATATGTGTGGGGTGTGGTTTCTGTCGTATCCATCGATATCTGGGTGGTACTGACATCAGAGCCTTCGGAGGCGTGGGCGGTATTTGGAAGGGTGGAAGGGCTGGGAGGGGTAGGAATTGCACCTGGGCCTGGTTGGGAAACATTTTGGGCGGTATAAGTGTCGGTTGGAGGAATAGGAGAAGATAGAGTAGTTTGTGCAGGTAGAGAAGTTGGCTCTGGCTCAATGTTTGCCTGTGCTATGTCCCCACTATCTGCGCGTTCTTCTCCATCAGAATCGAATGTCATAGCATAGTCGTCGCTGACATCTGAACCCTCGTTGACAGTTATGTCCTTCTTGTCCTCCTTTCCTCCCTCCGATTCCTCATTGTATGCGTCGGAAAAGCTTGACTCGGCTGATGGGGAATCGGGCTTCACTGGTATGGAATCGGAAATGGGTTCTGCTGTCGCATCTACAGCTGGGGAGGGAATGGTAGGATCAAGATGCGTCGAAGTCATATTGAATATTGGGTCGATTTGATTTCGGAGAACAGATATGCTGGATGGCTCGACTGGATGGATTGGAAGGGGAGAGATCGGTGACAAAGTCTTTGTATGGAACTCGGGAGTCTCTTGTGGCATGAATGCTGTGTGCGGCGACACTGGAGGGCTGTGGTGATCAACCTCGAAGCGAATGGAGCTGCAAATAGTCGAAGCAAAGCTCCAGGACTACAATGAGAGTGGCAATGGGGAGGGATGGGCTCAGAACACTGAAATGAAAGGATGGAGAGGTAGCCAGGTAAGGGTGGATGAGGCTGAATGCGGCTTGGAGTCGAGATTCAAGGTTTTCGAGACTCCTTTTGACTGAAGAGTTAGGTAAGAACAAGGGCGTTTTCTGACGTCGAGCGTCTCTTCTAAAGCCGATATTTGTGCATCAGCTCGACATTTATCGTTGAGAAAGGAAAGGCTTTTGTGGTTGTTATGGTGGTTTGGTTGAGGAGGGGCAAGAAGCTTTCGAGATGACAAGCAGATTTTAATCCCTGCGCGAAACTAGCTCACTGATTGCGGCTAGACCAGAAATGGGTAAGCGCATATTTATCCCAGGGTTCGCTTCCATAAACTGCAATCCAGACCTCGAATTTCTCTATCCTTGCTCCATCATGTGGCAGAAGGCCAATGACGCTCTCTGCCTGTCCCTTTCACTCTGAAGACCATGGGCCTTGCTGAATTGTAGATCAATTCTTGAGCGCAGTCGGCAGTGAAAAGGGCCAAATTACGGAGGAGCTAGACTTTGTCACCTTCTATACATATGCTTGCCATTCATTCTCGCCTCATTTGCAAGCTTATTAGATCATCTGAAAACGCGTCAACCTCCTGCTGTAATGCTCCAGTATCGTACTTTACAACCTCTTTCCTCCCAGCTTCGACGGCAGCTTTCGCTCTTTCGGAATTCCAGAGTCTATTCATCACAGTCTGGGAACGATAGTGAGGCTGCAGAGCTTAATGCTGCACGACAATGGTTCCAGCATTTCAACAAGTCAACCATTCCAGCTAAGCTAGGCCAGACAACGTACTCCCGCTCCTCGGGACCTGGCGGTCAGAAAGTCAACAAGTATGTCTTCCAGAAAAGAATATTGTAATGTGCTCTGACCGCCACACAGGACGAGCTCAAAAGCAACTACAGTCTGGCCGCTATACGCTCTTCAGGGACATATTCCCAAAGTCCTTCATCAAGGTCTCCGGAATAGCAACTATTACGTTGCTTCATCTGATTCAATCAGCATTCAATGTGATACCACCCGCAGTCAGACTGGTAACAGAGATGAGACGTTTACTCGGCTCCATGACGAGGTCACTCGGATATACAAGAAGAAAGTCCCTGGTATCACATCTCCAGAGCAGAAACAGAAGATTGAACATCTGTAGGTTTTGCCGTTTCGTAAATGCCGCGCACAACCACCATTACCAAGATTCAACCTGCGTGTTACGTGACTTGCGAATGGTGTCTAATTGCTTGACCTTTTATAGGAAGAAAGTCGAAAACACTGTCAGACTCAAAATGAAGAAGATGCATGGTGACAAAAAGCGTTCGCGAAGCGGAGGAAGCAACCACGGAGATTGACCATATATGGCATATCTAGTAGAAGATAATCACCGGAGGTTACAGTCGCATGAGCAGCTACACTCTTGTAGGAAATTTCTGAACGCCAAAACCAATGTCGAAGGATCATGAGAGAGCCAGATGCAGTCTGTGAAGTAAAATCGACGAAACTCCTTCTGCTCTTAATATAACTCGTGAGTAACGTGAGTAGATTCAGGCTGAGAACTTAAAAAAGGTAATGAGGATGAAGAACAGTGAGTGAGTTAAGCTTGAAGTCAGATATCATTTCTCATGCAATATTTACCTATAAATCATTTCACATAGATTCACTATTGCATGCCAGACAATTTGTCAAAGCCGATGTTTTTCCCTCTGGCCCGTCCAGCACCAAGTTTAAATTTCTCTTCTCCTTGAGACTCCCCACTTCCGTTAAGAGCATCCCTTACCAGCATCCGCATGACTCCATTGAGGCTGGAGCATATTTCTTGGGGTAAGACTCTCCATATTCCACGTTTGCATGCTTGGTTCCTAAGGCATTTGACAAGCAATCAATCCTCCTTCATCCCCTCTGCTTCTAGATATTCACTCGGATCAGACTTTAACGAAGCTGCTTCAGTGGTTACGGTTCGTGACTTCAAACACTTTTAGTACCCCTCAGCGAGATTCTTTCTTGAAAAGGAGCAAAAGCAACACTGCTTGACAGTCAACATCCTATCGGCACCACCGCTTCAAACACGTTGTCCCTTGAGCTGCCAAACAATTTCCTATCTTCAGCATCTACATGCACTCTAAAGCAATCAGCTACACCATCTCTTACTCAACTTTGTCATAATTGAGATGGATCACCTTTGGGATCATAAGCTATGGAAGCCAAGCAGCACCCCCATAGTGAATGGAGGAGGACGACTTCCGAAGAAGGCGAGAGTGCTCAATGAACCTCGTAAAATGTAATTCACTGACATTACTTGCAGGCAATAGAAGACTTACAACATAACATCATTACCATGACTGAGAATATCGAAGACATGCCATATTTGTATGCCTCCTGGATGCAGCGAGGGGGCCTTTTGCTACAATTAGGCTACCCCGAGCTCTCGGCTGCTGATTCTTACAAGTCTATTATGCTTTGCAATGCCGGATTGGATTACAATTCACTACTAGGGGAGGGAGTACGGTTCAACACGGCGATGCACACCTTGCTCGTTGATGGCATGATTTGGAGCCTCAACGGGGAGGAGATCAGAAAGTTGATGAATGAAATCATCCTGATGACTCGGAAGAATACGTAGGCTATACCGTGTTTCGTACTGGGTGGTGCAGAAATCTAACTATATCAGCTATTTCACCCTGTTACAGGGTATGATGGAATTATCAGCATATCCAGAAGTCATCAAGACCTGCATTGAAGCAAGTCGCCTTCATCCTTCGGATTCGACCGAATTCAACACTATTCTAAGAGCTGCTCACTCGTCATACGGTGGGAAGAAGGAGGGCATCGGATACCCGCAAGGAAAGACTGCCCTGGGCCACTACACAGGTTGGATTGACAAAATCGAACATCACGAGGATGACTATCGGTTTGCATTCCCAGACCACACACCGGTTTTCTGATCCGTTTCCTCGCCATGATTATTCAAACTGGTTGCGGTCCCCTTGAGCATCCAGTAATCTCCCCTCTGATGCCACACAAATTGTCCAAATCAAAGTGGTCTCTCAATGGAATGGTATCTGGACCTATCAAATCATTGCAAATCCTTGGAATTGACGTGTTTGCTGATTCGAGATTCGATACCTGGGTGCTTCTTACTATGTGGTAAGCTACAATACTCTTCCAGATATCTACACGTCCAAACTCATGACTGAACAGGAATCGCATCAAGAACAATTGCATGGGCTCCGAAATTGGCGTTCCCAATAAGTCTTTCTCTCCATCGTACAGCTGGTTCAACCATAGCTGTTCCTACAATGCGGAGATGGTGGTCCCGAAGTCGGAGCTGGCATGTGACGTGGAAATGAAGGCCGTCAAGACAATTCAGAAGGGAGAGGAGGTCTTCGTCACATACATAACAATAGAGACGCTTGCGTTGAAGAAGATCGAAAGGCACAAGGTTTTGAGATCCTGGTTTGGGTCAGCATGCATGTGTCAGAGATGCCTGAAGGAGCGTTGAAGGGAATTGCAGAATATGGGTGGACCAGGCAAATTCTTATGCGAAATCATTCCGAGAACATCATTGGCATATTTCACGCCAGATTTCGCTTTTTTTTAATATGCTTTTAATGACTTACAGATAGTAAAAGCACAGCAATCTATTCTTAAATCTCCGTATGTACGCAGCATTAAGCGAATGTTTTGGTAAATGTCAACACAACCTATCAACATAAATCAGCTCAGAATACCTTCTCTTAGGGACAGACTTCCCGAGAAAACTACAGTGAGCTTGATGTTCACCATGATTAGTAGAAATATCTCTTGAACGTATTTCAAGATCTACCAGACAAGAAGACCCCGACGCGCATCACCACTGATGAGCGGACTGCTGCATACCTAGCTCACCTCCGTCTGCAAGCCCCTCAAGTTTCATCTCATCCCGCCATTTCCCTTCACTTCTTTTCATTTCTCGTAGATCATTGCGATTTATCACAGTTTGAAAACATCATGGATCAACACTGGGACTACGAGCGATGGACCCCCACGGCTGGGTACCCATGTACAAATGAACTAACCCACCAATATTGGTGCGAAAGCTGCCATCTCGTTGGTTAAACTCCAGCTGATATGAGATAGGAAATCGAGAAGAACAGAGATGTTATCATCGTCGGAACGCAGTGGCTGAAGAACCGTCCATACATGGGAGGTCTCTGGTGGAGACGAGCGCAAGCACTTCTCGACATTGGATTGACTTTGCTGTCCCTCACCTAACAACCATTGGAGGTGTGACACAGTGATCGAATCGTTGATTCTAACTCGATCGCCAGTCGACTTGATCTTGACCTGCCAAGAAGCTGTGAAGCTGTGAAGCTGTACCCCCGCAATCCATATTTGTCAGGCACCTTGCAGACAGTTTCGCCATTGTCAAGGAGATCGATCAACTGCATATTACCTTTCTTTGAGCAGATAGAAAGCAACGACTATTCTAAGGCTTAGTACCAGCTACGATATATCCAGTAGGTCGCACCAAACGCATTTCTGCCAGCCTTGCTGATAGTATCTAGTGGGCGACTCCAGATTTCGGAAGCTTCCCAACACCAGAGATGATCAGGTATGCCAATACACAGCTTCTCGAATCGTCCAACTACCTCGAAATCCGACCAACGTCTTCTACCTGCCACGGAACAGTCCCCAACTACGGCCTATGAAATGTTCGCAACTCGACTGATACGCTTCTGTGATCCTATTCTCACTGCTACTCAACCCTTCGCTTTCTCCGGAGCAAACGACAACCCGATGCTACAACTGCTACGAGCAACTCTCATCATTCAAGGCAATCAAGAGCACCAAGTGTTATCCAGAAAGGAGATATTGTGGATCGCCATGTCAGGAAGTGGCAGAGAAATATTATCACAAAGTTTTCTGCGGGAAGAGTTTTGCTGGAATTATCGACAGGGCACAAAGTCATTCGGGGGATGGCGAGAGGAGTCAATCTTGAAGAAGCTGACAGGCTGGGATGTCAATCCAAGCAAAGGCTATCCATCAAGCAGCAGTATTCTTACTGATTCAGCTTTTCTGACCAGGTCCCTCTCTTTTTGGCGCGTGTTCTGGCGCTCTGTGTCCAGGCCAACACCCATCCATTGCTGCACCCGAACATTGCGCAATTGACACCATCTGGAAACACCACTGATGCCACAATTGGCTGGACCTTGAACAGCATGGTTGTGGGTCCCATCGAAGCTCTGCAGACTCTCAGCATCAAGGCATTTGAGGATGAGCGTTTTAATTCATGGGTGATCATGACTTTGTGGAAGGTCCATTCCTCATATCATGAGCTTCGCCTGTTGACACCATGCTGTATAGGCCCCATCTCAGAATTAACATGAAAGCATCAACATACTTTCGCGTACCTTGTATGTCGCTGTCGCCTTGGTAAAGCTGGTTCAACCACAGCTGCGCTCCCAGTGTAGGCATGGAAAGCCCACCTGTGTGTGGTTGTGCGAAAGAGGAGTTGGGTGTTTTGAAAGCCGTGGAGAAAGATGAAGAGCTGTTTGTCATTTACATTGGTCCACATTTGTTGGCGAAAGTAAAGGAGGAACGTCAGCGAGGCTTGGCTTCATGGCTGGGAGGAGATTGTAAGTGCCAGAGATGTAAGGAGGAGTAAAATGATGTTCGCTGCAGTGATTGGACGCCGTCAAAAACGGCCTTTTTAGTATTGACAACAAGATTTGTACTTGCTTGAATGAATCGTTAACCATGTAGCTATTATAATTCCCAACCGACATCGAGTAATTAATCTCAAGAGTCGAGTCGAGAACTCTACTAAGTGGCCTGTCGGCATTGTTTCTTGCCAGAAGCAGGTATACCGCTGCGAAGATTGGAGGAAAAGCAGGGGAGGAAATAACGATAATCAACGATAGTCCACCAGCCAGCATGCGGTATGCGGGGAGCGAGAAGCTGAAGGTTTTCAGACTGCCCACTTGGCATGGCTTTGTTTATCAACATGCGATAAGGAAAAATGTGTCGTCAGCGAGCCGCAGCTTGAAGCAATTCGAGCAAGACAAAGATTTTTACGTGAACCAGATCCAAGCTGGCAACGAAGACATAAACAACTAACTGTTGTAGGCAGGTTATAGACTTGAGAGCTAGAGTAGCCCTCACTTGAGGACAATGTATTGTAAGAATTCAACATGTCTGTTTCAGCCAGCAATTCAGCCAATAAGCTGGTGATTCGTGCGATAGCTATATATCCAAGACAGTCCTACAGCAGGATCCACTTGAACACATGTTCGATCGAAGGAAGTCTTTCTCGCAGAGGTACACAATTCGAGATGGAAGAAGTGCGCGACATGAAGTCAGAACCCTCGGAATAAGAGCGTCAATTGCGCTGTAGATGACATCCTGAAAGGTAAAGATGCTTTGTATTGATCTCAAACGCCAGCCATGCATGCCCCTGAACGCCGACAAATATGCACTTTTCAGTTATGCCGCGATTTGAGGCTGGCTTCCCTGCGGCTGACTCTCCGATTGTATTTGTATGATCTGGAAATTATCAGTCCTGTCTATATTCCAGAAGCCAAGTGTAGCTTACCTGTGACCGCACAGCATCACTCTTATTCTCGACATCACTGATCAACTTCTCTACTCTCTTTCTGATCATATGTCAGCATGTGCCCTTGCAGTTGAGCTGCCAAAACCATACATCTCGTTCTCAATGAATTCCAGTCGGCCATTGACAGCCATAACAGCCTCCGTCTTGTCTTGCTTCAGCAGCACTGGCCCAACCATCTTGTAGATATTCGCATCATCTTCCAGACCCTCAAATTCCTGCATTTCTTAGCTCCTCGTCCCATATCGCAAATCCGTGCGCCGAACCTTCTGGACTGCCTTGTTTTCTTGCTGTTGCGACTCCAGCCGTTGTCTCGAGTTGACATTGTTCTGTAGATCTATGGCGAAGTTGTCAGGGAACCATACTTCTCCAAGGAGATGAGCTTACCTTGCTGCAACTTTTGGTACTCGTCCGATAAACTCTGGAGCTTTTGCTGTGCTTCTGCCATATTTGCGAATCCGGAGTCTTGCGCGCCCGTACTGTGATCTTGGGATGCTGTAAGAAATTTGGACGCCGTAAATATTTGCGTAGATTCTTAAATCCTCAGATTGACGTCTTGTGTGATCTCCAAATGAAGTGGCAGCTCAAGAATAGCTCCAGAGCTCTATCAAAATCTGGACCCGCACTAGCGCCCGCCTGCAATCGCGGGGCAAAAAGAGGCAGCACTGCCAAGCAAATAACCTACCCCGTCAACAACAAACCTCATAATACAACAGGGACAGGCACTCTTCCTGCGGTTGCGAGTGAACAGTCTCTGCAAATTCCTAGCTTTGTGAGATTATCTGTGGTCCAAAGTCCTCTCGCGGCAGCGAAACTTCGTGTTGTCCCCTCGTCATTTAGCACCAAGTCCCGAATATTACGACGTCCACTTCACGACTCGAACCACTCACTGTTCGGAACATCAGAGCATTAGGACTGTAGAACATCAAGGATCGCGCAGATCCCCTTTGTGATCTCATTACCCCGGCCATACCTGGGCTTGTCAGCATTCGACTCCTTTTCGGACGCCAGATACCGCCACCTCCACCATGTCGAACACCGACTTCCTCGGCCGCGCAATAGACGTGGTAAAGAAAGCCATCGAGGCAGACACAGCCGCAGAATATGAGAAGGCGTACCAGTTATACTATCAGTCCCTGGAACTGTTCATGCTTGCGCTGAAATGGGAGAAGAACGCCAAATCCAAGGAGATGATAAGAGCGAAGGCGGGCGAATACATGGAGCGTGCGGAAAAGCTCAAGTCGCATTTGGCAGATGCTGATGGGAAGCACAAAAAGCCCGGGATGGTTGGCGCAAATGGCAGTACCTCTGGAGGAGGTGGCAAGGGGAAAGATGGAGAGGAGGAAGTCGATGCTGATAGCAAGAAGCTGAGAAATGCGCTTGCAGGAGCCATTCTTCAGGATAAGCCAAATATTAAGTGGGAAGATGTCGCTGGTCTTGAGGGTGCTAAGGAGGCGCTGAAGGAAGCTGTGATTTTGCCTATAAAGTTCCCACATCTGTTCACCGGCAAGAGGCAACCGTGGAAGGGTATTTTGCTCTATGGACCACCTGGAACAGGAAAGAGTTACTTGGCAAAAGCTGTGGCTACCGAAGCAAATAGCACGTTCTTCAGTGTTAGTAGTTCTGACTTGGTCAGTAAGTGGATGGGAGAGAGTGAAAGGTATGTTCAGATGAATCCAAATTGATGGCATATGCTGACCGATTTCGCAGATTAGTGAAGCAACTGTTCGCAATGGCCCGAGAAAATAAGCCTTCTATCATTTTCATTGATGAAGTGGATGCTCTTTGCGGTCCTCGTGGTGAGGGCGAGTCTGAAGCTTCCCGACGTATCAAAACCGAGATGCTGGTACAGATGGACGGTGTTGGTCGAGACAGCAAGGGAGTACTCGTCCTAGGCGCAACGAACATCCCATGGCAACTGGATGCTGCTATTCGTCGTCGTTTCCAGAGACGGGTACACATCTCTCTACCCGATCTGCCAGCACGGACGAAGATGTTCGAAATCAGCGTCGGAACAACACCTTGCGAACTCACTGGTGCTGACTTCAGGACTCTGGGAGAGCTGAGTGAAGGGTACTCTGGAAGTGATATCAGTATTGCCGTCCAGGATGCCCTCATGCAACCTGTACGGAAGATTCAGATGGCAACACATTACAAGAAGGTAAGTCATGTAAGAGCATATTCCAGTTTCGTGCTAACGTATAAAAGGCAATGGACAACGGTGTTGAGAAGTTAACACCCTGTTCACCTGGTGATGCCGGTGCAATGGAGATGTCCTGGACAGAAGTCGACTCTGACAAGCTCCTGGAACCTCCACTCCTCCTCAAAGACTTTATCAAGGCAGTAAAGGGCTCGAGACCAACAGTATCAGGCGAGGACATCAAGCGTAGTGAGGAGTGGACGGCTGAGTTCGGTAGTGAGGGAGCATAAGGACGCCCTCACAGCTTGCCTTTTGGTCTGGGAGATTTAGAGAAAGGGGCCAGTGAAGACGCGGGTTAGCATGGCGAAAGGCACGGCGTTCTTATAGGAGTTCTTTTGGCATCGATCTGGATTTCTGAGAAGGGAAGTGGATGATTGGTGCATACATACACTGTCAAATAAAATGTACATCGAGTATAAACCTTTTGGAAGAGCTTCTCAATGCGATTTCTTCAGTGAAGAAACGAAAGCTCAGTCATGGGGCGCCAAAAGTCCCAAGCTACAATCTCCAGACGGACGAGATAGATTAGACAGTGTACAAGGACTAGTATTCTTCTATCTACCTAGCAAACGGGCCACGGATGTCTGAACACCAAGCGCCGAAGTAGCAGGAGCAAGACATTATGCAAGCCAAGTCGATGAACGATGCGCGCATGTAAATTTATCCTTTTCCCCAAACGATATGAGTATCCATCTAACGCCAGTTAATCAACACACAGACAAGCGAGAAAACGACGAATGCCAACACCAGGGCGCCAGAAGCCAGCCCAAATTTACACAAAAGAGAAAGCCATGTCCAACCAGCTCCGGTTGGTCATTACGCCAGGGACTCTCTCTTGCTCTTCTTCTTTTTTTTCTTCTCGCTCAGCTCCTCCTCGTCGCCTGCTGCTTCGCTGTGTCTTCTCTTCTTGTCCTTCTTTAGTTCCTTATCTTTTGACTTCTCTTTCTTGTCCTTGGACTTCTTCTCCTGCTTTTGAATAGCCCGGGGCGCGATATCTGCCATGTCGGCATCTGCGGTTGGGTCGGCGACCTTGATATCACCTAGGACTGCGTCCATGGCCGATTTCTGGGTGACGGGTTAGCAATTTCTCCAGTATTATGCATTTGATAGTCCTACCATGGCGTCCTCATTCTTCTGTGGTGCAGCACCAGTCGCGTAGAAGTCCAATCTATCCTCAACCTGCTTCCTCAATGCCAAACCGAACTTGGTTGTTGGCTCTTCGGAGAAGTTATCGATTCTGCTGGCAATACTGCACTTGTTGGCCAAGAATCTGGAAATGCGACCCTTGTTCTTTGCTCCAGCACGGCCGATGAAGCTCGAATGGTAGATCAATCCGTACTTTGGTGTGTTGCCCTTGGTCTTGAGCGCTCTGAAAAGAGCCTTTTCAGCACCAAGAATCTGGACTGTGGAGGCGGGGTATTTTGAGAGGTTGGTGAGAGATCCAGCGTGAGAAATGAGACGGGCAGCAACAACTTCGCCAATCAAGGATGCCAAATTGGGTGCGACGACAGCCATCTTATCAGTCAAGTACTGGAAGAGTGACTTCCTGTACTCCGCGAGCTTGACCACACGGTTGGCGAAAGCCGAAACGTTCTCCATATCAGTCTCCGAGATATCCTGTCCCATACTAACGCGCGCCGCATCGATGATAGCCTGCGCGATATCCGCATCGTCGTTTACAAGAGCAGCGAGATCGTGTAGTGAGCCGTCGGTCAAGGTCTTCTTGTCACCAATGGCAAGAGCAAGCTTGGCATAGGTGTGGTTGTCAGAGACGATTCTGACGAGCTCTGGGAAGTGCCATCCGTACCATTCACGGACACGCATGGAGAATGTGTTTACGGCCTTGTCCAGGTGGTCGAGGGTTGCGATAGCCTGGATGATGTGGTTGTCGTTCTTTTGGACGGAGAACTTGACTCTTGCGCGAGAGTAAGCGTGTCCCAAACCGAGCTGTGCTCTCTCAACATCGCCCTCTTGAAGACCCTTGAGAAGCTTTCCTGCGTGGAATCGCAGTCCACGGAGCAAGTCTGCGACCACCTCTGAGGTTTCGCCAGTCTCGCACTCTACGCCTGGGAACGAAGCCTTAATGCTACCAGCCAAGTTCTTATCCGAAACACCAAGGACCACCTTCTTCTTCTTCGACGGCTTTGGGAGGTTCAATTCAAGATTCGACTTGAGGTATTCGGACAGGACACCTTCAGACACAAGATTAATGTTTTCGAGAGCTTCGGCTGCCCCTCTGCATGTCTGTTAATTGCGACCCAAAGACCAGTCCAATCTGCGCTCACCTGTATGGTGCAAAGTTTACAAGCTTGACCATCTTTCCAAACTTCGCAAGGTCCTGACTGGCATCTTGAACTTCCTTCAATCGGTTGCCGACTGTGTCGGCTTGGTGGACAACCTCGAAGATTGCATAGCCCACCGAGCTCTCGTGGAGCAAATAATCGATGCTCGTCATCTTGAAGTTTTAATTGCGACTTTCCTCCACCGTTCTGGAAGAATTACCGCAATGTGCTTCGAAATTTGGATCGTGTATCTGCGGTGGTAAAGCTTCCTCCAAAAATTATCTTCTCGCGAAAAATTGCAAGCTAGGTGCGATTGGAAGCTCGGAAGCCCACCCACCAAGCTAGACCTGTTGTGACATAGCATCAAAACCACATGACTTTCGACGTCCATCCCCACAAGCCACAACTTTGAATATCCATTTCATCAACTTACTAGCTCGCATGTCATGATTCCGGCTGTATGTTATACGAGAATCCTTGCGTCTTTGTTATCAGAACGATATCCACACAAGACAGAAATCTACTTGTCCGAGTGACATTGAAGTCCTCAAGCTGTGCCGTCTTCCTGAACGCAACCTGTCTCGGACATCTCAGACTTCAGACAAAGCTGTTGATCAGTCTAGTACTCTCTCTAGTCCAAATATTTCCTCTCTTCATGCTATAACCATCATACAAGAAGACCTTAATCCTCAACTACAATGTGCTTGAACTTAACATGATTCTTCATGTGCTCGTTATTTTTGTGCTCGTTATTTATGTGCTCGATGAAAACACAATTTTGGGGGTCGTCATTGATGATCATAGGCGATGGACGATCAGTGCCCAAAGTCTGCAGTACGTCGGAATAGTGTTTGCTTCTTGTGTTCATTTTCTACTAAGAAGACTTTCGATCTCGAGTAGGCTTTCTATATCTGATTTTAGTTTGGGGAGGCTGTATTTCTGAAATTTTCAAGCTGCTTCTGAAACCAGTTAGAGGGTCGAATGCCTTCTTGTAAGTTGATTGCCCCTGCTTCGAAGAAACATTTTAAGTTCTTTAAAGATGCGCTGATGTGTACTGCTCGAACTATCCAGCTGCTATGCCTATGGTTCGAGATTGACAAGAGCCTTCCGGGTTATCCACGCCCTAGGCTTTGAGAGCCCTTTCCTCAGTCGACTTGGTGATTCTACAATACTGCCGATTGTGATTATCAGTCTTAGTCTAGCGTGTGACCTTCGTTCTGACAAGAGCCTGTTAGCTCTCCATGACCTTGACCGCCGGTTTCGATCAGGCTGTTGACTGCCGCTTTGGGCTAGATAGTCTATGCCGATTCGCTGGGTCCTGGGTGGAAAATCTGGCCACCGGTGGAGCCTTGTCGAAGCATAAAATAGCCTGATTCGTACATCTAGAGCTTCTGCTTATTGGAAACTCGATCTTACATCCTCGATGTCGACACTACTCGGCCAGCACCCAGAACTTCGACTGCCTTTCTTTCTTGAGTTCAGCGCACTACTAGCCTCCACATTGGACAAATCCACTTCGAGTTGCGGCCCTCATCATGGTCACCACAAGAAGTATGGCTGTACACTTGGCCATACGTCCCAAAATGCCCGCGGCTGTATGTACTGGCTTTTGTCTTTACCCCGTGTCCCTCTTTTGACAATACTGATACCCCTGTAGCTGGGAATCTCCACTCCAGACCACGAGCCTCAAAATGAACCTCAAAATGAACCTCAAAATGAACCTCAAAAGAAGTTCGAGGACTAACCTCAGAAGTTCTTCCTCTTCCTCTTCCACCAACTTCCAATTGAGCTTCGACTCCAAGTCGTACGTTCTCCTTATTGCATCGAGTCCATTCCCTTTGCTGACTTCCTCATCAAAGTGGGGTTACCTTAACCCCGACTACTTATCTAAGGGGCGAATCATCGACATCTTTCGTACCAGGAAAAGGATCACAAACGCAAGGCCTTCAGCTCGGTGTTCTTCACTACCGCAGACTATCCAGTGCTCTTTCACGTTTGCAACGAGTCCAAGGCTGAGGTACTGAAGATAGTTCTGGAGTAGAAGTCTTGTGCACTTGATATCGGTACAGCTGAGCCCGTCTACTTCAACCCAGGAGTCGATGCAGTCTTCCTTCGGAAAGTAGACCCACAGGCCATTTCATTTCAGGACTCGACAAGGTCTAGCATCTGATTGTCCACGATTGGATCGGTCCACGTCGCCTTGCCCAACATTGTCCGCATCTAGAGGATCTGACTATCGTTGTGCACGGAACTGGTGGCCGGTGCAGATCAAAGGATATGACCGAGAAGCTTGCCCTCAAACTGCACAAGCCACAACTAATCACGACATATTGCGAGTTCAAGTATAGAAGACAGGACGATGCACTGGATCGTTTCAAGCTGTCGCATCCAAACTGGAGAAAGCCTATCCTCAATGCTCTTTCAGCCACAATCGATGGCAAACGGTGCTGTAAGCTTGACAATTATGCCACCCCTCCGCTTCCTGGATACCGGTCTGTGGAGCTGCAGAATAGCATTTTCGGGGACGAGCACTGCGTTCCAGACCCTGATCACTGACAGCAGCGACGAAATCAGTGAGCCTGGCTATTTGTTGCGTGTTGCTATGTCATGGTTCCTCGATCGACATGTTGGCTCCGTGTCTGAAGGAGGTTCAGATTAGGCCCCGACAGTCACCCCTGCTCAGCTGATCGTGGCAGGCGTTTACGTTAGGCATGGTCTATTACTTCTATTTTCCTTTATCGTCGACCGGTGCTGCAGGGAGACTTGATTTTTGCGTGAGGAGGTTCTTGGTTCTATGAGCCTACATCATGGCGTAAACATTCTATATGGACGGGTTAAAGGGCTTTTCATTTGGATACTCTTCGGTCGAGCATCTGGGCGTCTGATTGGATTTTGAACCTCACTATCAGTACGTGTGTGTTTGCTCACACAGTGTATTTAGCATAGCATAGCAATGATCTATGGCCATCCCACAATGAGGTATTGCTGGTATCAACCACGGGAGCCATGTTTGTTGTTTTCCGGAGCGTGTCTACGCGAGATCCTTTCCCTAGTTCCAGGTCAGGAACAGTATTGAAGGTAGACTGTGACACAGTTTAATACACATTATATCTAATACGCTAGCTTTTTCATTTGCGATGATCCGTTCATTGTTGGTCAGTCTCCCCTCTGAGCCGACTCATCTCGCTCTACTACATCTTTCCCCCGCCCTCGTGGAATCTTCAGACACCTTATCGATGGAACAACTCCAAACATATCGAAATTGTTCCTGCAAATTTAAGCAAAAGAAAAGGTAGATCCCAATCATCTAAGCCTTGAAAGGCAGCGATTTCCTTCGCGTCAGTAGTCTCACCCTCCTCCACGGACTTCTTCATGTTGCGAGAATGAATAAAGCCTACAACGAAATCTAAGTCTTGGCAAGAACTACGACAATGCGAACCGGAACCCAGATAACCTCGTCCAAGCCCCCAAATGTCCAAAGGAACTTCATTCATACCGTACCCATCCTCTCCTACCAGCCGAGATCTCACCGCCAAACCAAAGAGCTCCAGCATTAACAGACGATGAACCCTCCTTGTCTTCGTCTTAACATCGAGACGAAACCAGCAGAACGAGAGGTGTACATATACCCACCTTTACACGTGGCATAGCTTAACCTCGACGCCCTCTCCATTGTCACTAAAAATGCAGTGCTTTTTCTGACACCGAGTACCTCTGACCTGACCATGACTAGGCCGACTGGCTGGGTACCCAATCAAATGCAAAGAATCCGGCCAGTGAAAGCTTAGCTTGGCATGTTTATGGTGGATGAAGCATCGATATCGTGTCATCCATCAGTCATTGCATATTTCTCCGACTACACGGGTAAGAAGATGCAGAGTGGTGATTAGAGTGTGAAGAGAAGCTGTATTCTCTTTGATAAGGCCAATGAAGCAGAAGAAGATGTCGCTAGGCACGATGGTAGAAGCAATGAGAAGAGTAGAGGTTCAACAGCCGTCATCGAAACATGGAGCTTATTTAGAGTACCCGTACCTTATGGCACTTGTCTTGCCCTAAGGAACATTTCACATCCATAAAGAAACAAGTGCTTTGCATGCCATAGACAGAATTTCATTGAATAGGTATGTGACAAAAGAAACCTTTCCGTTGCCTCGATCGATTCCGCGGATCATTAGTGCCACGCATTGAACCCATGCTTTAGTGGTGGAGCGACTTAGCGCAGTAGTTGCGGTAAAGTAGGAGAAATTTCCCAGAAAACTAGAGTACAGTGCAAGGAAACCGCTTCACGCCTCTCCTTATCCAATTTGTGTCTTTCAGAATCCAGATAGGAATTACTGCTTGGCGGCAGCGAGACCGACGGTGCCCTTGCCGAGATCGTAGATGGAGTACCACTTTCGGAGGAATGCGTCACCGAGAATAGCCAATGGTCCTACGGGCTCTGGGAAGTCCTGTTTCATAAAGTTAGTCAAGGTAGTACAAAGGACAGAACCAGGATGTCTTACCATTCCCATGAAGCTGGAGATGCAAGAACCTTGAACCTCGAGAATGTAGTCGTATGGGGTGATGGTGAAGTTGTGGCCGCTAAGAGTGAAGGACATATCTGGGAGGCTATCACGCTTCTCGCACTCAACGGTGTATTGTCCATTGTATCCCTTCTTGGCACCCATCTCCTTGTTGAGAAGCTCAGCGAGGGTGGATGGGAGAGCGATGAGAGAAGTTCCGGTGTCAAGTATAACACCAGTGTTGTCAAGCTCAGCGGTGGCATCGCCGAAGGTAATTGCATCAAGGTCAACCTCCCAATAGGCCTTGCGTCTCAATGGGATCTCTGTGATCTTGCCAGTGAAGTGATCTTTGTTGATTCCACCGAAGATGGCCTCAGACTCGTCACCCTCACCGTTGTTGGTGTCTCCGAGGTAGAAAGCGAAGACTGGCTCGTCCAGGAGCTTCTGGTCGATCATGTTGTAGAAAGGAGGTGGGATCTTGTTAACGGAGATGGTATCGAAACCAAGACCCAAGATACCGTCAAATCGACCGAAGGCAAAGGCAAGACCTGGCTCCTCGGTAGCTTCGGCGAAGATCTGGTTCTTGATCTTCAGATCACCGATTGACATGGTATCCTCGGAGACATATCCGCTGAGACTACCTGAGCCATAGCGGATCTCGAAAGATGTTCCGTTCTTCTTGTATGTTGATGAGGAGGATGAATCGTACTTGGTGTGGAGGTAGCAGGCGATAGAGCCGCACTCCGAGGACGGCACCCACAAGTTGGAGCTTCCAGTATCAAGAACGACCTTGAAGGACTGGGGAGGAGTTCCGATGGTGATCTCTGAGAAGTCTGCAGGTATTGTTAGATGCAGCTAAGCTTCAATTGAGGACGGACTTACATTGAGCGTTCAAGAAGTTGCTCACAGGCACAGAGTGGCCTGCCTTGTCCTCGTGGATGGAGGTCTCCTTGAACATCTCATCGGCGTGAGACTGGGGTCGGATGCCCATATACTTCTGACCAAGGTGCTTGACATGAGCGTCGATGTTGGCGGTGGCCAACTGGTCAGAAAGCGAGACCTTCTTCAATGGAAGCTTGTGGATACCAGCGCTCGCGGAGCCCAGCAGCGTCGCTGTGGCGATGATTGCGCCTTTCATGATTGCGGTCGGTAGAATCTACTACTGTCAAAGTAATAGATGGGATGGATGCGTTGTGGTTGTGGTGTGATACGATGCGCAACCCAGGATTGTTGATGATTGTTGGGTGGGTTGTTGATAAAGGAAGAGGAGACAGAGGCGGGAGCTTGGGGGGGATGTGAGGTGATGACGACGAGGTCACTCGGTGGTTGCCTTCGTATGATTAGCGCCAAAGAATGAGCTCAAGCTCTGGCTCGGGCTCAGCTCAGGGCAGTGTGGGCCAGGCCAGGGCCGGGGAAGCCCTCGTCAAACATCAGAGGGAAAATCGGGTGGCTGGGCATTGCAATCGGGGACCTGCATGTAAGTTGGAATTGTGCCGGACTTTCAGGCTTGTTATTCGTAACCGTAGCTATTACTTCTTGAGTACTTGAGCTTCAAGATTTACTTCATGTCTCTCGTCGGTTCTTCGCCCTTCAGAGCATCTGAGTTCCGCCTTTATTGACAATCACGTGTACATTGACTCGTGTCAGCTTCGTAGCCAAGGCCGACCACCAGCGACCAGGAGCATTCAAATCAAGGAAGATAGCTCGGGAATGATGCTCCGGGATATGTAGTCAGGTACCACCAGGCAGCGATGAGGTGGTGGACATGTACTCCCTGTGAACACTAAAATACACAACATTTGGGCCGATGTACACAGAAGAGGACAGGAACAGGAGCGAATATTCACCTTTGCGCTTGTCATGCGCACCAATACAGCTTCATACAACTATCATTACAACTCTCTGGGTATCTACCGTCTATATGTACAAGTGTGTACAGCTAATATACATGCAAATACAAAGACAACCTCGACAACTTCCCTTGGGAAGGTCTCATGGATCGCTGTCTGTATCGATGTTCACGCCTGAATCATTATTGTCCGAATCATTATTCGAGCTCCCAGTATACTGCTCCAAGTCGTCATCATCTGGCCATTTCCATGTGTCGACCTGCTTTACTAAATCAATCGCCTTCCCCTCGTACTCTGTATCGTAGCAGGAGATCCTCGCCGCAACGAGTGTTCGTGTCAGCATTTTCTGCCTATTCTGGTCCTGGCTGTTGCAATCTTCCAACTCATCTCTGTGTTGCACCATCCACTCGAGGACTGCAATGACCTCGTCACAATCCCCAATAATACCCATACAGCGTACGTAGATGTGCAAAGTGGCCCATCTCATGGAGTGAAGCAGTGTGGGCTTGCAAAATGGTAAAGCTTCACTCTTGGTCATCTTGGCGAATTCATCCTTGAGAAGCTGAGCGCCTCGACTCAAATCTGCCTCATGCTGAAGAGAGACATCATGCGTGGCTTCGGCATATTTGAAAAAGACATTGCAGACGAGCAATAATCCTTGAGGATCAAGTTCAAGCCCGCATGCGTGAAAGTTGCGCAGAACAGCTACAGTGAATCTCCAGGCCAGTGCATCGTGCTCGGGATCACCAATGAGTGACACCCGCAGGAGAATATTACGGCGCCCCAAAGCTTTGAACAGACTATACCAGGCAGGCCTGAACTTCACTTTTTCGTTTTTCAGCAAGCGAGCGGCTTGCCGCAAAGGATCTCGAAGTCGATGATACGGGGTTTTCTCTAGCTCCTGGACGGCCCAGGCGCTTGATACAGACCCTGTTGACTGGACAGGCTTCAACTTGTACTTGCCAGTCTCATCTGAAGTAACAGGCACCGCAAATGGAGCGAAGCGGCATATCAAGTGCACGAAAGCACCCAGTACTTTGTCGCTGACACTGTTCAGGATATCGGGAGGAGGCCTATGACTAGGTGACGTGCTAGTGTCCTTACTGCCAGTCCAGTATCGCAATACGAGAGGATCAAGACCACTGTCGCGAAGATAGTTGATGCCGGTGGTAGATGTTCTGGCGTGCCGAACAAGAAAGACCAGACATTGACCCGATGGCTTGATACCATTTGATATCATCTGCTTGTAAAGACTGCCGAGGCGTGGAGGTTGGCTATGTGACTTATAGAACTCGCTCATATTATCATCAGGTACAGCAAGGACTTCTTTTCCGTCTCCAGGAGCCGCCATGTAAACTGATTTTCGTCCCTGTCGAGCTTGCTCAAAGTTGAGTTTCTCAAACATTGCAAGATAGAGAGCTTGGCTTGGCTTTCCTCCTCTGTCTGTGAATGCGACAAATGCTCGCCATGCCTCTCTCACATCGCGAGTCGCTTCAACCCTTGCCGCCCATATATGAGAATCTTCAAGATCCGTGCGAAGAGGCATGTTGGCTGTCTCAAGTGGCTCAAGGACCGTTGCGCTGCTTTGAGGAGGGACTCGACGTCGCCATTTGACTATTCTTCGAGTATGAATAGTGGGCGTCCCATCAAGTTCCTGGCCTCCAAGAATCCGCATTCGCTGGTCGTGAGAAGTTTCCCGGAACCCAGCTTCCCTCGCTCGAATAGCCGCAAGCAACGCGCGGCTGAAGTCATCGTCCGGCGTTCGTTGCGCGTCCATTCCATCTTGCTCTGTTCTCCAGGGAGGCCAACTTCGCAGCCGAAGGATCGCAGCTTTGGATTCCCGGTCGATCTTTTGAGATGCAGTGAGGACCTGGATGACAGCTCTGTAACTATCATGGTCTAGAATCAATGGTGGGTCGCATTGTCCAGCAAGATTCAAAAGAACTTTTTGTGCCGACCAATTGTGGACCATGGATTTGAGAGGTTCTATGGCGGCGGGTAACGCTAAGAGATGTAAAACTTTGTTGACTATTTCACAACTCTTAGCGAAGGTGCGCTGGCCACTACGATCTCTGAAGGACTGTATATATGGAGGGACCATATTGACGATGCTGAGCGTTGCAGCTGGCCAAATACGTCGAGCTTGGTAGAGCAAGCGGCTGATAACGACCCCGAACTCGATGTCGTTGATCTGCTTGACATTCGATGCAACTCCGTGGTATGCAGGAGAGTTACGTACTTGGGACAATTGTCCCTCGAAATGATTCCACACATGTAATATGAGCTTCCTCAGGGATTCAACAAAATGAACGTCTTTCCGGAGGGCTTCTAGGAGTATGAATGTCGGGTAATCTGATGACAGTGAAGTTAGGCGTTCCACAATTTGATCTGATGTTTGGCCGAAAGAACTCTCGGAGGCATCTCCTGTAAGAATCCATGCCCATTGTTCCATATCCGTAAACTTCAGACCACGACCTCGTAGATAAGCAAAGGCGCTTTCGCGTAGATTATGATCATGGTCCTCCCAATCGTCCTAAGTAAAATCAGCATCATGCAAACTCAGCATATCGGATATGGTGTACCTTCGAAATTGAAGAGATATGAAGATGGTGCAGTAATATGGTAGGCAACGAACTCGCAGGAAGAGCATCTCTGACTTTACGCCAGTAAGACTGCTTTTGTACAGCTTCCTCAAGGTCCAAATATTGTGCAAGGGCGATAGAAGGAGTAATTAGTTCAGGTCGTTCTTGGTCCTTCCACATACTCGGCCGCCATATTGCAAATTCTCCTGGTGCAGCAAGACTATGCACATCCTGTAGATTTCGACCTTGCGGATGAGTCTTTGCGATGGGGCCTGCTCGCCTCCTCAAGAGATCAGTATGCTTCCATGAGCCTACATCTCTGGGCGGATCATCTTCCGATATCTTTCCCTTGCTCCTTCGTCGGCCATTGTTTTGGTGACGGCCCATGAATGTGCCTTCGTCTCCATTGACACATGGGTACGCTGCCTTTCGTTCATTGTAGTGGGTTCTGGAAAGTATGGTGGTCGCGGAATTGGTTGGGAGCTTATAGATTTGTTAGATACAGCTGGCATTCAAGCTCAAGTAATTTCCTGCGTACCAAACTACCGATAGATGCTAATGAAAGCCTGGCATGTTGCAGTGAGGCGCTGCCCAATCTCGAGAAATGCAGGCGCGATTGCATTCGTTCATGTTGCCCAGAAACTGTGTGAAAGAGATGTAAGATTTGTAATAGGTCCTTGCTTGCAAAAAATCGGAAGGAAGATGGCGTAAAAAAGCCGTTTTAATGGTTACTGGCGACAATCATCCATGTGCAGAACATATGTAATTGCTTATGTATGTATTAAATAGCAGGCCTTGTTCAAGAACCCAAATTCACAATGAATCCAGCGAATATCAAACTAGCTATGTCAGCATCGTCACGTGAGACGAGCACCCCCTAGCGTTCATTTTCACCTGGGCAATCTCGAACTCATCAGCCTCACGCCCGCGAACAACTTTGGCACGTCCGCAAACAAATTATCCGCCAACACGATAGGAGCGGATTTTCAAGAGACTTTCCAGCCTGCTTACCCCAACCTTGGTTCTGGGCATCGCATCGGCAAAAAATCACCGCCGCTCCGCTTGCAACCCCCTTTGAGGTCACACATTCCACTCGCTACTTCCTTCTGCGATCGCGAGTCGCGACAAACCGCGAAGCAGACACCATAGCGTCTCTACGAGAATTCAACAGCCTCATCATGTCTTCCATGAATGGGGCAATGAGTCCCGCACCACCCCCGGAGTCTTCAACCTCTACTACAAATTCATCCCTTCCTGCAAAGCGAAAGCGCGACGATTCTATTGAGGTTTCGAATAACACAAATAGCACCTCCGATTCAAAGAGCCCGGAAGTCGTAGAGCAATCTGTGGAAGTCGCGCAAGAACTCATTCGAGATCTTATTGACGTATTAAAGGCGTAAGTTGGGGCTTGCCCACCTGCACCTTTGATAGATGAATTCCTACCATCAAACGGGAATTTCATCCGTAACGACATGTTCTAACAATGCAATAGCGACGACACAACTCCCTCTATATTATCACGATCTCTGCCAGAACGTCCCTCTTCGTCAGGTCCACAAGCAAAGCGCCAAAAACCCGATGATAGCAGCGAAAATTTCACCTCGATCCTGACACGCCTATCGACAAATGCATACACCAATGTCAAGGAGGTGCTCGAGGATATTGATACGGCAGTTGCTGATATCAAGGACAAGCTGCAGCTTCCAAATGGCGCGGCCCGGAATCAATTCATACCTTTCTCTGCAAGCCAGTCGGAATTGTCTGTCAAAGCTACTGCATTCAAGCAGCGAGCACATGAGCTGATTCGTAGGGAGTTGGCAGCAATGGCTGGCAGCCAGTCCTTGAAAGTCAATGGTACGATTAATAACTCTAGCTTCGGAGCAAACAATACCTTGGGAACGAATGCTTTCACACAAATCAATGCCAATTCGGGACAAAACAGAACGGTCCTCACATTCTACGGAAATGCGCAAGGCAACAAGCAGCTATTCTCCAGTCTTCAGATTCCCACCAAGGTCGACGGCGAGGAGAAGAAAGTCTTGCAGACCATTCGAGAAGCAGGGCTTCCTAATGGCATTACAACGACCCAGATCATCCCTATCCAAGCAACTGGACTTGTGGATGACAAGAAGCGCGTCCCAACCTTGGGTGAAGTCTTTCCGACCCCATCTACTGTGCCGGCTTTGCAGCCACCAAAGCCATCCAAGATTGCCACTACTCGGTCCTCAACAGTGGGTTGGTACCAGCCAACAGCCAACGAGCCAGTCTCGAGAAGTGCAAGCTACTCCAAACAAACCATTTCTACTGGACATTGGCTTGACTACAGTAATGCTTCACCTCCACAACACGGCGTGAAGAAAAAGCAGCGCGAAAGGGCTTTGAGTCTTGTAGCAGCTAAAGGTCCTTCTCTTGAAGCAGAACCTGCAGAGTCTGATGCGTCTAAGCTGGAAACCCTATTTCGTGGTGCATATTCTAGTTTTGCTCCGGTTAAGGATGACTCGGCGGCAATTGTACCGGCAGGCGTCATGAATCGCATTTGGTGGCAACAGGTTGGACAGAAGAATTTCGAGAAGTTTGTGGAGAATTGGAATGACATGGAGGAGGATACTAGGACTCCAACACCAGCCCCAGATACTGAAGTTCATGACGAGATTGCCATGTTTGAGAAGGTCATTGAAGAATACGAGAATGATCCTATCGATCCAAGCTTGGTCAACCTCCAAGCTGCGCCCGAGAAGTCTGCTGAGGAGAAGGATGTTGAAGAGATTCTGGAAGGTATCTCCGACCTTCTGGAAACCCTCAATTCATATCAGCGCATTCGTCACGTGTCTCTCAACGCCTCAAGTCGCCCGGCAGGTCTACTCTCTACTCCTGAGACCACTCTCGGCACGCCATCTAAGCCGAGCGAGCATGAGCAAGCTACCTACGAGATTCTCAAGTCCCAGTTAACTTTGATGATTGCTACCTTGCCACCCTACGCGGTTGCGAAGCTTGACCCTGACCGCCTCGCAGAGCTTAGCATCAGCACCAAGATCGAGATTCAAACGAACAACTACAAGGGTGTCATGGAGGAGGATGAAGCTGCATCAAGAGCGAAGGCCGCCGCGATTACCGCTGCATCCACTGCACCACGACCTGCTGCTCCAGCGCAGCCTCACCGTAGCAGCTCCGCTTCCCTTTATGGCAATCAGTACGCTGCTCCTCGACCATCACCTGCTCCTACACAACAATACTATGGCGCTAGTCAGTCACCTATTAGACCACCTGTGACGAATGTCAATATGCAGCGACCAGCCGTGGCATCTCCAGCGCCATACCAACGAGTTGGGCAGACTCCGGGAAGCGCACCCTATCGTCCTGGTCAAGCTTATGGAACGTCGACGTACGCACATCAAGCACCGAGACCTGTATCACAGTCGTATGCACAACCTAGCCAGCAGTATCAACAGGGTCAACCTGCCTCAAATTATATGCGCGCCCCAAGTCAGGGCTATTCACAAAACTTGCCGCAATCCTCTCAACAACCGTCCAACATGAACGGCCGTTACACTGGTCAGCCTCAGCAAGCTGGCTATGCGCACCAAACCCAAGCAACGCCAAACAGTATGGGCTATCAATACGCCAATGGTGCAGGTTTCAACCGTCAGGTCTCACCTCAAAAGATGTACAGCCCTCAACCTCAAAATGCTCAACCTCGACCCAACTATTCAACGCCAAATCCAACCCTACCGCAGGACCGTCGACCGTACATACAAAATGCTATGAACCAAGCTCCTATGATGAACGGGTCAACCCCACGGCCACCATCCCAACAGCAATATATCCCCCAAACACCAACTGGTTATGTGTCGCATCATTCTAATGCAGCGCAACTGGAGATCATGGCTCAGCAGCGGGCTAATTTGGATGCTCAACAAGAGACTCAACAACGTGCTCGGGCACTTGCAGCGCAGTCTGCCATGGGCTCTCCTCCCAAGAGCCAGGTTAACGGAGGCAACCCGGTCCCCGCAGGCTTGTGACAGGATCCTCTGGGAATCAAACAGAAGAAAGGCAAGATGGGGGAAAGGGATGGTCAAATGTGTTACTAGCACCTGGAGTTCGCGGAAGACTGGATATTTCTCTGATGTTGCAGACTCAAGTGTTGAGTTTTCTGCTGCACAACATGTCATATAGGCGTTGATTTTTCATGCGATTGTTACTGGGTCCGGGGCCTTCTGAGCACAGAAAGTGCTCTACTGGGAAGGGTCGCGTTGCGGGAAATGACAATGAGCTTTAGGTGGCCAAAAATGTGTGTCTTTGTAAAATTATAGAGCTCTTTCCAAATTGCCCGAAACAAATATTTAATCTACGTTCTCCTTCCGTTTTCGAGTGGCCTCAGTACCATCAATGGTGCCTCTGCTGTACCTCTCATTCCGAGGGGTAGATGGTCTACAGAAACAGAAATATGCGCACTGCCCGTAGTGGCCGATGTTATACTGGAGATTGAAAAGTACCGTAAGCTTCACCCCGCCATGATCTCTTCCCTAGTCGCCGCTGTCAGGAACAGAACAATCACGACGGCGTGGCCTTGGGGCTTCGAGCTGCATTTTATGTGCAGCAGAATGTGGGGTTGTGACATCATTTCCTTGGCATGGTTCAGGAGTCGCATCGAGGGGTCCTTTGGTCTTTCTACAAGCACCCAACAGCATCCAAACACAATCCTATTCTTGTCAAACACTCCATAAAAGCTCAGATCAAACTTCGAGATACAAAACGGTAGCTCCTCCGAGACCTTGACCTGCAAACAACCCCAATCTCAAATCTCCTGATCCCAACTTTCATCAGCCGTACAAACACGCGACTTCACACAACTATCACAACCTCTCCAAAGTAACCAAACAACAGGCAAACATGGCTACTCCGACCTTGATAGGCATGCCAGAACCTCCTTCCAACCCGGACACACCAACTGAGATGCCCGGCACTCCCAACTCAACCACCACTTCCCTCTCCGCGCTCTCAACAACTGCCATCAAAGACGGCCACCGCGGTTCCGCATTCCCACATACAGGCCACGGCCACCGTCACACAGGGTCTAGCAACGAAGCCGAGCGCGAACGTGCAGACCGAATCTCGTTCCTAGCAGGCCTGGAACGTGTCTCCACGGTCCGCCCAAACCAGAACCAACAAGGCGGCACGGTCGCTGGTCCCTCTGCAGGTCAGATTCCAGGCTACTTCGACCAGAATGGCAATCCCGTATACACGACCAAAATGTCGACTGTCGGGTCTGCATCTGCGACTGGTTCGGCTGGCGGTCGTACGACGACTTGGGCTAGTGGAAGTACGAAGGGTCAGACGGAGGCTGGCGATGAGGATCAGATGAGCATGGATGCGAATTATAGGGATATAGATGATAGAGATCGTTTTTCTGCTAGTGCTATGGATGAGGATATGGATGGGATGAGCGATGATGCTAGTCTGGTGGGCTTTGGAGAGGGTGCCGGGAGCACAGTCAGTGGTCCTATCTACAGTCGACGGGATCTGGCTGCTAGTCCTGCGGTTGGTAGAAGTGGTCTAGCAAGTCAGCTCCAGAGCAGCGGTTCAGGAACTCCTGGCGAGTCGCAAGGTTATGTTGATTCGAGCAGAGTTGCTAGTCCAGGGGCTGGTGTCCAAGCTGCAGAGCGGATCATGAGAGATCGAGTTGATGGTGGGGAGTCGAGGAGACCGCTTGGCAGTCCTGATGAAGCTGGGCTGGGAAAGTTCTATTTCGAGGAGAAGAAGTAGATGGCGTACTGATTGATGAAAGGAATGAGGTGTTAGGGTGGGCGAATTGGCATTTCTTGTTTCATTTGGGTGGCGCACGTAAGTTGGAGGGATGGCTAGGTAAGGTGTGTGGGATAGGAATTCATGCTTGATACCATGTGGAACTATTTCCCCGTATGACAACGAAGAATGAGAAATAGATTCTTTCTTTCCACTACTACGCCGAATTGGAGCACGTTGAAAGCATCCCACCGTTTTCAAAGCATCACTCAGTAACTTACTCAACGGTCGCCCGGTGACTTCTAAAGCAAAGCAAACCAGTAAGACAACAGATGTCATTAAATGAGAAGCCGAAGTCAACTCCGTGGTTGTTTGTTACATGCGAAGGTCTAGACCAGTGCGTCACTCTTAAGTGCGAAATGGAGAATACACATTACCATGCTGTAAGACTGCGACAAAGTGTAAAGACTTTGACTGCATATGCAATCCAAATTATGTAACGTTTTTATTGGCTGACTGAGTGTCAGCATTCCAGGCGTGCTTCCTTGAGCTTCGATTCGAGGATAGTAAGCCGTCTTTTCGAGAGACAGAGATAAAATCTCGCTTAATTTGTGTCATCTACAACAACAAACTTGCAAGATTGCAAACACGACAGGAATGTCAAGACGGTAGCAATAATCGCACTAGACTAAATATAGATTTAGATATTTGGTATTTTACTTGGTTTATATAGAGTTCAATCAAGCTATTCTGTTGCGGTACGTCATATCTAGGCATTCCATACATCGAAGGGTATCATCCCACTCTCATAATGTTCAAGCTATAGACTTAAACTCCCTGTTCTATTTCCAAGGCTGAGGAATGGGCGGCGGAGCGCCATAATTCGGCTGTGGAGGAGGCATTCCCCATTGCCAGCCTTGACTTGGTCCTTGAGTTCCATAACCTTGACCTTGGTGTTGAGTCGTATTCTGACTCTGCTGATAATTTTGCTGCTGCTGCTGATTCGCGGCAGGATTATAACCCGCAACTTTCGACCCGAAATAATCGTTTTGCATAGGCGGCGCCGGCGTCCCAGGGGGCGGAGGGAAATACGGCTGCTGTTGCTGGATTGACTGCGGTGTCATCGGCGAGCCCATCGTGCTGACTGATGCGCTGCGTCCGTGGTATACACTGCCTGTTACTTGAGGCGATAGCATTCCCGTTGGTTGGGGCGAGAGGATTTGAGGACTGCTGGCGTAGTTGGAGGGTGTGAAGGAGGTTGTGGAGAAAGAGGAGGAGTGTCGAGAGGGTGACATGGAGTAGTAACCACTGTCTTGGCGTTGGATGGAGGAAGTGGGTTTGGTGGGTTGGGGTTGCGCGTAATTCTGATAATTCTGTTGTGGTTGTGCTTGCGTGGCTTGTGCCGGTGTGAATTGTAACGGTTGGTAGACGCTCTGTGGGCGTAGTGAAGGAGCTTGTTGCTGTTGCTGCATTGGAGGAGCTGCGCTTTGGGCTGGTGGAGCGTATTGTGGCTGATATACACTCTGTGGTCGAGGAGGAGCAGGCTGCTGTGGATAGGAGATTGCAGCGGTATTCTGGGAATGCGGCGCGTATTGAGGTTGATATACGCTTTGGGGTCTTGGTGGAGGTGCTGGTCGTTGTGTTTGGGGATTAGGCGAGGGCGGTGGAGGTGGATAGTTCTGTTGCTGTTGCTGGAATGGAGCGGTGTTGTGAGATGATTGGAAAGATAGGGGTTGATAGACGCTCTGTGGTCGTGACTGAGGTACTTGTGTCTGCTGCTCAGGAAGGGAAGAAGATTGAAGGGCATAGGTTTGCGGATTATAGCTTGTGGAGGTGCCGTGCCCTTGCGGAGTATATTGAGTTTGGCACGATTCAAGTGGTTGAGGGGGATGCTCTTGAACATGGCTTGGGGGTGGGGCCGGATACGCTTGCTGTGTGCCTGAAGTATTCTGGAAGATCTGAGATTGTGGCCGAGATGGTAGTGGAGGCTGATGCTGTTCTGGTGTCGAATATTGACTCTGGTAATTTGGAGTGAGTGAGGCATGTCGAGGGGCTGACTGTTGCGGCTCAGCTTGGGAGGGCAATGGAGTACTTTGTTGCCGGATAGGCATGACATTCACAGGGGCCGGATTTGAATCGTTGTGGTTGGTCGAAGGAGCCGAAATCGTGACATTTGATGGCATCGTGTTCCGACCTTGCGAAGTTGGAGTAGTTTCGAGTGACAACTGAGCTGAAAGAGTTGTGATCTCTTGGACTGTTGTTTGTAGTGGTGGTACCTGAGGAAGAGAACTAGGAGGTGGTGCTGGCGAAGCAGGAGGCGGAGGATAGAATGACAGAGGTTCAAAATCGTAAACTGTCTCAGTAGCAACTTCGATCTCGATTTGGGCAGTCTGATATTCCGTGGGCTCTTCCACAACAATTGAAGCAACTGGTGAGGAACGCGAGTTCTGCTCTTGAAAATTCGACGAGTCAATGACCGCGTCGGTGTCATCTCTTGCCACTTTATGCTCTGCTGACCCCTCGAGAGCAACCGAAGCAGATCGTGAAGATCTAGTGTCTTGTAGAAAGCTCTGTGACTCCACTTGATCCTCTGGCTGACTTTTGTGAGCGGGAGCTATATCTATCACTCCTCCACGCTTCTCGATTTCCATTTGTAGTATTCGTGCTTTGAGAATTAGTATCTCATCCTCCATACTTGGTGTAGCAGGCACAGCGTCATCATCTGGTACAGCCGCATTTACCAATTCAGCAGGAAGTTCAAACACATCCCTAACGATTTGTCAGCGTTCAGTGTAATGACAGGTGGGCATATCTGGCTTGCTCACATTGGGAAATCAGTTATCGATGATTTGCAGTCTAAGTCAGCGGATGAGATTGAAGACTGCAATGTGGCTGGCCTGCGCTCCATGATCGGTGAGACGGGATGTTGAAGCCAAGGGTCGGCTGTCTGGGAATATACTGGCAAAGGGGTTGGACAAGGCGATGGATATGATTGATTGGCGCTAGGCTGGTGGAGAGACTGTCTTCGCTGTACCGATGGAACCTTATTAGCAGGATCTAGGGCCGTTCCAAGCGGACCCGAGTTCTGAATGAGAGAATATGGAGGTAGTTGCTGGTACATATTCTGTTGGGGTTGGCCTCCTTGGGGGACAAACGTCTGCTGATGAGATGCAGGTTGATATGAAATTGCCCCATTTTGAAGAGCTGGTATTGGCACATATTCATATTTTTGGTCTTGCGATGGTGGTAAGGTTTGATATGCTTGATTTCCTGGCTGTGGCTGTTGAAATGGCTGGCCCGGGGGACTTTGTTGTCCCGGCTGATATCCAGGAGGCTGTGGTTGTAGAAATATACCTTGAGCTGCTTGCTCCTGAATGAATTGCTTCTGAAAGTTTTGGTATTGCACATTCATTCTTTGGTCTGCCTTATGCTTGGAGTGTTCGTCATGCGTGTGTTCAATGACTGCACCCGTAGCATCCAACGCAACACTAAGAAAGCGTTTCAGTATTGGTCCATAGATTCTATTATCGAATCAAGGTTTCCAGATAGACTGTAATGGGACAAGAGAAATGGGAAGGTACTCACTGTGCAGCTGCATATTCAGCTCCTTTCCCGACTGCTTCACCCGCGATCAAATCGGCTCCTGGACCAGCCAGGCCTAATGTCAACCCTCCGATCGTCCCGGAAATGGCCATAGGAGCAATCACATCTCGCTTTCTCGTGTTATGGGTTTGTCCGTGGGCCTGCAATTTTGCCTCAATAATAGCTCGCTTCTTTCGAGCATTGTGTATTCGAGGCGCCGACAGTCCAAGCCCAACGAGAGAAATCCCAGCAGTCAAGGGAGAAAATAATACAGCCGTAGCGGTCGAGGTTGCCCCACCAGAAATTTGACGGGTGTAGTTCTCCCATTCTCGATGAAGCTGTTCCGGAGTAAGATTTTCGCACTTCGATTGGTACGTGTCGAAATCGAAAGGCATTTTGAGAGTAAGGAAAGCCAGCTAAGGCCTCGAAAATATACGAAATGCTTGATGTGAGTGTTAAACAGTGGGGAAGCATAGCGAGGGGAAGGGAAACCATCTTTAAAGGAGCGCCGCAAAAGTACAATGAAGTGGGCGGGACTTCGAATCAAGAATTAGCCTTGCGAGCCTAGATGGGCGTTTGTGGTCCCAGGGGCTTAACTTTGTTAGCCCATATTTGACACCTGGGCCATTTATAGGATGTGGAGTTTCGGGGCTGAAAAAGTGTTCACATATTGCCTGCAGCTGAAGTATTGGGACCAAGCTGCGCGCATAATACGACTTTGACAGATGAGAAAAGACTCGCTCAACCTGAAGAACTTTCCATATGTATCCTTGAAACATGCTACAAATTCCTCACGAGAAGGGAAATTGAAGATTCGCATCTATCGATCTCGCGATTTTCGTACAGACAGCAGTGCACTCTTGTCTCAAACCAACTCGGTCTGGGTCACCGCGAATTTCGCTGTCAGAACACGGTACGAGCTGCACGCGTGACCCCATCTACCAATGATATGTGATGGTGGCGTCTCGCGAGGCTTTTCAAGCGCTCCAAAAGAATACAAGCACGGCAAATCAAAACAAGCATTATTCAGCCTTGAAAGATCAGACCAGAATCCTGCGAATGTAAAATCCCCGAAGATCGTGCGCTCACGGTGAACAGAAGGGAAGAAATGAGAGAAGATCGCCCAGCGACCCTCGTATTGAATGGTGAAGAGATGATGACACTGGAAAACATTGATGATTTACTGATAAGGTTTTGGGAGTTGAAAAGCCTAACGTGGAGATGAAGAATGGGGTCCTCGCTAAACGAGGCTTAGCTGCAGCTTCAGTGGGTAAAACCCTGCGGCTGTGGTTCATCGCAGGTACCTTTACGTTTCGAAAGACAAGCACTTTTCGGATTTTGCTTCCTCTTAGCCAACGATCAATTCCCCACTCAAAGGAAGATTCCTGCTACTGGCCCCAACCCAGACTGGATACGTCCCCTGCTGCAAAACCCAAGCCTGCTCAGTAACATCCCACTCCGACATATCTCTTCTCAAAAGAGTAAATCTGACGGTCTCGCTCTCACCAGGCGCAATCTCGACCTTGTCGAAGCCTCGAAGCTGTCTCACAGGTCCGCCTGGAATGTGAACGTACAGCTGGGCAACCTCCTTCGCTGTAACGTCGCCTGTATTGGTTATCACAGCGCTAGCTGTTGCAATAACGTCCCAGAGACTCTCCACACCACCTTCGATTACAGGAGATTCGGGAGCGTTGTAGGATGTGCTGGCATTTTGTACAAGAGATACGCTGAGATCGGAGTACTCGAATGTAGTGTAGGTGAGGCCGAAACCGAATTCGTACCTGGGAGTGATGTTTCGTCGGTCAAAGTCGCGATAGTCAATGTATACGCCTTCTGTGAAGTTATCCTGTGGGAAGTAGAAGAACTCATCTGATGGGCGAGCGACTGGTACATTATAGTCCGATTCGTTTCTGGCGACTGTGTAGGTCATCTTGCCGGACGGCGATTCATCACCAAAAAGGAGTGAAACAACTGCTCGACCTGCATCCTGTCCAGGCAGATGGGCGAACATGACGGCCGTGATGTTGGGATGATCAATCCATGTGTCGACGAGGCGGATACCAGCGTTGTGGATAACGACTATGGTGTTAGAGCATGCTGAGGCGACATTGTGAACAATGTCATCGGAATAATCGTCTGTTTGAAATGACAATTAGCACTTTTCCTTGCAACAGGACCGATTCATGGTTGCATACCATGAAGTCCCAATCTATCCACTCCCTCGGTGGCAAAAGCGTTGATGAAGACTAAGCAGGCATCGCTTGATTGATCAACCATCGGCGCGGTTGAGTGGAAATCCCAGAACAACTGGAAACCATCTTGGTATGCTCGCTCTTGAAGAGCATCATATGGAGATGAGATGTAGGCAGGAGCGGTTCCACCACTACCCCCACCGACGATCAAAGTGCCATTGGGGCCGATCTGGCCAGGATTTATAAAGGGATATCTGAAAGCGTCTCTCCAGAAGAATTCGCTGTTCAGCAAGAAACCAAATTGGTAGTTGCCGTTGGGATCTACGATATTGGCGCGACGGGGCGCTACTGCATCGTACCCAAAGAGCGACAGGAGCTTGGGCTTATTGAAAGGAAGTGTCTTATTGACATTCTTAACAAGAACGTGGCCTTCCATTGCTCCTTGGAGGAGGATAGGCTTTGAAGCAGGATCACGGGCATTGACTGCCTTGTGGGATACATTGTATTGGAGAGGCAAGCCAACGGGAGGAAAGTCCTTCTTTAATCATTGTCAGCGACATGCTCTTTTATCACAAATGTGGGAGCTTACATCTTGGCCAAGTTGATACCAAGCTGCGACGATTCTGGTTGCCACTGGAAAGCTTTTGTTAGTCATCCAGGCTCCTGAAGGAGGGGGTCGAGCTCTAAGACGTACTATCTGTCAGACGAGCTTCTGGAAGACTGCCATTCTGGACAAATGTGGTCAAGTTGTTGCCGCCAACACCCCAAAAGACACTGCCAGTGGGCATGACCAAGTCCAATCCTCCTTCCGCAGAAGCAACACCGGCATCTACAAGCATCAGTATGGGTCAAGTTTCGATTCCGAGATACATACGCTGAGCGCCCCAATCGGAAACTACGAAACCTTCGAAGCCAAGTTCGGTCTTTAATAGACCGTTTTGGGCCTTCTGATTGTGACAGCCATAGCTATTGTTGATTCGCTGGTAGGAACACATGACTGAAGCAGAGCCTGCATGGATGGCATCGGCGAATGGCCATAAATACATCTCGTGCATGGTCTTGTCATCAATGTTCGTTGAGAGAGACTCAATCGTCTGGGAAAAATTTCCTGGAACGGCGGACCCGAGTCCAGTTGCACCACCAATTCCTCCTGAAGCCGCTGATCGGATCGGATTGCGATTGACCTCTTGTTCGTTGCCTATGAAGTGTTTCACAGAAGCGATGACACCCGCGTTTTGAATCCCTTTGATGGTGTCATGCACGAGGCTTCCCGCCAGATATGCTGCACTTGAATCAGTTTCGGTCCCCATCTATGCCAAGAGGTGCAACTTACGGTCATTACTGAACCCTTCCCAGTTTCGGCCACCGAGAGCAACCCTTCCCAAGGGCCCAATCATGGGGCCGAGCAAAACATGAACTCCCTTTCTCTTGAACTCAGCTGCCATGTGGGTGGCACGCTGAAGTGTGAGGGCTTTATTCCAGCTTGATCCCACACTATTTCCTGCAGGGTAGGCATTGACGAAGTCGGCGGCTCTGAGTCCCTGACCAGCATCTGCTAGACAGAGACCTTGCCAACCCAAACGTGGAACAGTACCAGTGACACCTGAACAACCTGTGATTGGAGGGTAGCCTACAGTGATGTTGGCTCTCTCGGCAAGTGTCATCTGAGAGACGAGGGCTACGGCTTTTGCGTGAGCTGTTTGCCATGACAGGCTGCCCGGCATCTGAGCTAATGAACATTAACTATTGAAATGTGCTAAAGTTCATTGATAAAGAAACTCACGTGAGGGTAAGACCGATTCCGACTGCCCATAGAAGTATGTGTCATTGGTGATGTTCTGTCCGTGAACTACGCCGGAGAAGAATCCCAAAGAGAAACATGAGGCTGTCACCAGCCGTGTCATAAATAATACCATATTGAGGTTCTTTGACTATTGTCGAGGGATGTGATGAGTACAGCAGAGTAGACGGCGATTCCTTGCCTTTGTACTTTTCTCGCTCAATGGGCGAAGCCTCAACGTATTAGCCCGACTGAAGAGATTCTTCACATCTCTGCATATTCTTTCTTAAGTCGGACCGACTCTGTTGAAAAACTCTGGTCGACAATGACGATTGTGACAGCATCCAGTGCCCCAGAGCGGGGTTCTCTGGGCGTATTCCTGGAGTTGTTTACTTGGCCGTGAGCTAAACAACGCCACTCTCAACCTCAATAGTGGGAGTTATGATATCCTAATCGCCATTTAGAGACTGAAAACTTCAACAAGCGGGGTCATGGGAGCTACGACAGTTAGAAGGCCCGAACAGCAAGACTCTTTGTGGATGGATTACCTGTACCGCAGTCCTCGTGCTTTATAGCTCCTCGGCTAGTTCCCGAGTACTGTACGGAGTCTCCAGTGGGGTCCCCAAAGAATGAAGCGCCCCAGTCCCAACGTCCTGTCAAAGATGGGGAACATGACATATATTACCTAGCTGTAAGTGGAATGGAGCCGACGCTACCTCGAGTCGTTCAAGAGTTGATCTGGAAAAATTTCAGCCTCGCATGATTTCCATAGGATAGAGAGAGCTTCTCAGTCACACTTCAATAGCCTGTTGAAGCTGATGTTTTTATGTACTCTCCTACGATATCAGGTTTATTACTGTCTTTATATAGCAATATGGAGAGCAAAACACCTTCAACATGATCGTAGCTTCCAGATGGCGGCCTTTGCGGTTGAAATTCGGGGAAGGGGTGTGTGGACATTTTGGCTGCCAAGTACGCGGAGTCTGGAGTGTGAACAGATAAGACGGGACACATCCCAGTGTCAGAGGATCGGAACCAGGTTTGAATGATGGTAGGTGGCTGCTGTGGCTTTTATTCGGGGGCATACAATCCACGGGCTGCTGGCGGGCTCGCGATATGCACCTTGCTTATGCTGCGCTGTTAACGTGAAGGTCCACCAAGAAGCCTACAGTACTGTAGCGTTCTTCTAAACGAGACCACTACATTTGCCAAGACTAGCCTTTAACCTCAACACAAAAGGACAGAAATCGATCATTGCATTTTGGATATCCGGCATTTCGCGAGTCAGGCTGCAAGCTCTGGTACTTGGTGCTAGGATTACCATCTTACAGGCTCACTCCGACGTTGGTTTTGATTCTAATAGACAAGCACAACATGGCAGCCACAGGTACGCGAGCATATGTCAATTAAAAAAATTTCTTCGTCCACCGAATCATTTAGATGGGGGCCGGAGGTATCCTTTGAAGCCGAAGTTACATTCTGCTTAAGTCCGACCAAGCCTAAAAGTCCTCTGTTTAAACTTTCTAGGACATCATGGGAAGGACGTGATTTTCATAAGTAGCGGCGTTACCATTCCTATTCTCTGTCTCTGAACACCTGCACATTCTTTCGTTTAATCAGTCTTCGCTTGGACGATCTTGAGCCCCTATTGTTCCTGACATGTCGCCCCTTCGAGCTGTCTTAATTGGATTCGTCTTTGCGACAGTTTTTACCCTGTCCTCCGCAGCGCAAAACAGCACCAACACCGTCCTCTCTATTCCTATCGAGTACACCTACTTGATACCCGCACCGTTTGAGAGTAATCCAACTTTCAGCTTCATCAATAGCACAGTTACAACAGATGGAAATGTCAACGCTCTCCTGCAGTCTGCCAAGTCTGTACCTTTCGTCTCATATGATGCGGAATTCCTGGCACTACTCGGCTCGAATCCATCTGCCAGTTTGATTGAGGAACGAACCACGAATTTTGCTGGCGAAGCCGGTGTCTGGCTCAAAGAGCGCGATGAAGTTTGGTACACCACTTGGATCAATGATGGGCCAACTCATGTCGAGATTCTGGATCTAACCACGGGTACCACTCGTAATTTGACGACATCCATCCCGCTTGAGAACCCTAACGGCGGATGTTATCACAAAGGACTCGTCTACTTGACTTCCCTGCGCGACGATAATCGGAACATAAGTGGTGGTGTTTATTCCGTTGATCCTGCTACTGGCGAGGCCAAAATTATTCTGAATTCCTACATGGGCCTAAAATTTGATGCCATCGATGATGTCGCTTGGGTCACGCAGCCACAGACCAATCAATCTTTTATGTTCATCACTGTGCTGCCTTCAACTGTTGGCACGGTGACTGACGGTCTTGCTCAAGGTCTTTGGAGATTTGACCCAGTTTCCAAGGTTCTCGTACCTGTCATTAGTCGAACAGATTTTCCTGTTGCAAACGGTGTTCGCCCATCTGTGGACCAGAAATCGATCTACATCACTGATTTCGGAGGTGCTCCCCATGTTCCAGTCTGGGGTCTTCCAGCCCAGGTTGGCATTCCTGGCGTCTATAAATACGACCTTGACGCCGACATGCTACCGGTCAACCGTCGCCTTTTCAGCGTGGCCCGCATGCAAGCTCCAGACGGTGTACGTATTGATGACAAAGGCCGCGTCTGGACTGGTGAGGGCGAAGGTGTCGTGGTCCGTAACCACGAGGGAAAGCTTCTCGGAGTCTTTAATGCCCAATTCTTCACGCCAGATCCAGTTAATCTGGCCATTGTGCAATTTGCCCTGGCTGGTGATACGCTTGTCGTCCTCGGCATGCGTCAATTGTGGACCGTCAAATTGTCGGAGGTGATCATGGCGGCCAGCAACTGACTTGCAACATGTATTTGGATCTATTGTGTATTTTAGTCATCGGACACCATACATCATCTGTCGGCGTTTCGGGGATAACCAGAACAAAAGCAATTTGTTTGAGTTCAACTTGACATAGTTGCCGATATTTTTGATGGTGACTGTTGGAATTACTTCGGATACCAAAGTCTCTCACTTACTAGGGTAGGCTCCTGCTCCCGCAACTTTATTTACTTCGGCTGATGGGCTAAGCGAGCTGGCAGGGAAAGGCGAGGAGTTGACGTCACCGGAACACCTTCTCCTTTGGGACTAGACCTCGTGGAGCATTGTTGAGAGGGTTTGTGTCGCCAAGCGAGGAAACCATCCGGGCATCCCTAGCTTCAACACATTAGATTCTTCGACACCATTCTCACTCTTGTCTACCACGATCGATCGCGACAGAAATAACCCACAGCTGTACATATGAGGGCGTTGAGATGTGGGACCTGAATGTCCACTCACAACGCAGCGTACCACGACACCAGTCGAACAGCGAGCAAGCGGGTATGCATTGAAAGTCGTCTAACTCCTGGTCATTTCCTCTTCTTTCCAAAAATCACCCACCTGTCGTCTCAGAAGAGTGACGTACTCTCAAAGTGGGCTAGTCCTGCCATTTCGCTGTCTCGGTAAACTATGGTATTTCTGGGAAAGCCGTCGAGCGACTGCCTTCCATGCAGGAAGAGAAAACTTCGCGTAGGTTAGATCTCAGCCTGATACTCGGCAATACTGATTTCTGATGCAGTGCGACCTACACCGTAGCGGGTGCGGTCAGTGTAAGAGAGCAAAGCTTCTATGCCATGGATACCGCAACCCAGACGAGCTGATTGTGCGCGATGAGACCATGCAGACGAAGCAGAAGGCATTAGCACGGCGGGCCGGGCTGTCATCTTCCTCGCCCCAAACGCTGCAGCTGAGCTGGGACGTTCGTGCTCGAGGGGTCTTCTTCAGTGATTACGTATTTGGATTTTCGCGGAGCTGTGATGTCCTAGCTCCTCTCTTGGAGCAAGCACCTGCAACAGGCCATCTAGCTGCAAGCGTTGATGCAGTCAGTGTAGCATTCATGTCTTTCCGGACTAATGCTCCACTTTTAAGACAGCTAGCAAAGGAAAAGTATGTGACTGCTCTTCAAAAGCTCGGCCAAGCACTACGCTTTCACGAAGTTTCTGCAACCGACGAGACCTTACAATCGGTTCTATTGCTTGACCTCTACGAGAAACTAGTCAACAAAGATCCAGTGAGCTCAGTAGCATGGATGAGCCATGTTGTGGGCGCAATCTCATTGATCAAGAGTTGCGGAGACAGATTCATTGCCACCCAGACTGGTCGTCGTCTGGCCACTCGTCTCGCGATGACTTTGGCGATTAGTTGTGGAGCAGCCAGGCTACGGATCCCGGATGCCCTAATCTCACTGCGAAAAGATTTGTCTTCTTGTGTTGGAGATACCAAATGGGACTTCACTGCGATCGTGGTTGATGTAGTTAACCTCCAAGCTGATAATGCCAGTTTTCCAACTTCTAGCTCCGTAGAAATTGCTGGAAGGGCCAAGGAACTGGATGCCCAGCTTGAGAGTTTGGAGACGACCTTATCGACCTTTTGGGCCCCCCGGAGTGTGTCTATGTCGGCACACCCGCTACTTTTCGGCAGCACGTACGATATCTACCAGGACCATTTTGTGACGCAAGTCCGAAACGCATTTCGTACAGTACGCTTGATGCTAAACAGCATTATCCAGAAGCATTGCCCACCAGAGCTGTCCATACCAAGAAATGATGCTACCGAAGCAATCAAAGTGCTGTCAGAACAAATATGTGCGGCAGTCACCCCCTTCATATTGTCGGAAGACCGACAGGGTAACGAGGCGCGATTCTCGTCCTTGCAGACACTGCAATGCTATACCCTCATTCCACCGCTTTACATAGCTGGACAGCTATCGTCAAGTCACGCTCTGCGGGAGTGGGCTATGCACATCATGAATCATATGGCTGAAGCTGGAAGAATGAAAATTGCAAAGGATGTTGCCAACATTCTCAGGTTCACGCCCGAAGTGGACTATTGGCAGATCTATTCCATGGTTGGATGTTATGCTTTGGCCGCTTGATCAGTGGGTTTCTATGCCAGATCTAGCCGGGCTGTGGTTATGTGGAGCGAGTGATCAATCAAATTGAATTCTTATGCGAGCCTGAGCTGCAGCTACAGTCCGAGAAAATGTTCCACTGTACAATTTTCTACGCTTGCCGAGAATAGAATTTAAACTCTCCATCAACCCAGAATGAACGCAATGACTTGACAGGAGCTGTAGGGTTCGTCAGAAAGTCGTCAGAAGATACATGCATGCAGACGGCCATCTCAAACAAAGCGAGAGATAAATTTACCTCCAAGTACACGTTCCTGCTCAATTTCAGTTCAAGCACTACCAGCGACAGCTTGCAACTTCATGAAGATTGGCGCCTCTGTGCTGAAGTTCGGAACATCCGCGAAAATCTTCTGGCCAGCCTCGGAAGTGGGAAGTGAAGCGAATGCCTCCTCGGTGGTCCATTCAACTTGCGCCTGAATACAGAATGGCGCGTCGGAGGGTAACGTGTTGACTTCCCATGACAACAGCGTCGAGGGGAATGATTTGGCTATCAAAGGCATGTGAACTTTGACGTAGTAGTCCGTGTCAAAGACTGCTCCTTGTTTGAACAGAATCTGTGATCATTACTTAGCAAGAATCAGAATGCCTTGTGGCAGAAGCGCATGCCAATGAGTAATAGCAACTCAGAGTGTATGGCTTGGGCCTTACGAACCGTGTATTTGACAGCCATATTGTTGTGTCTGTGGTAAGGTTGTTGTTTGGAATGACTTTTGAGGTGGTCGTTTTCAGCTTGGTATGAGGTGCAGACGAGGTTGTGTAATTATTAGGTCTGGTCTGACAAGGTTCGTAGGTCGAACAAGGGCTGATGCCGAGTCAGAATATTGCAGCATTTCGTATCTACTGCACGAGAGCAGGTCTTCAACTGGTTTTGGCTGAAACTTCCAACCCCTCACCAACTTGGCACTCCAAAGTGGACCTAATCGGCCAGACTTGCAACAGAAGACAATTAGTCGTACCATAGTGGCTCTAAAAGGCTATTAGAGTTTGGCTTTCACATACTGATATGCTTTATCGCCGGGCTTGTGGATATATCGGTCTTTAAAATCGGACTTGACAGGCCTTCTCGTGACATTGTACTTCAAACTCTAATGTTATCCCCTATGCTTGATAATATACAGTGACTAGACGAACATTGCATTCCATTCTCCGAATTTAGGGATGCCAAGGGTTTTTAATAGACGACACCGAAGCTTAAGTACGTGTATGGTCAACGGCTCATCTAAGCACAGAAACTTTTCTCACCACTTATTAAGTTACCTTTCTTAAAGAACTTCCATCTTTATCTATCTTCCTTTCAAGATGGCCCCCAAAATACTCGTTGTTCTGACATCAGTGGACAAGTACCCGACTGGTAAGCCTACTGGCTGGTATCTGGTAAGCCTATGTTGTAACATAAGAGATCATCGAGCCACATCTGACTGAATTACTCAACTGTAGCCCGAGTTTGCACACCCGTATCACGTCCTAGCTCCGCATACCAATATCACCGTTGCTTCGCCAAAAGGTGGTATTGCGCCGCAAGATCCCAAGTCGCAAGCAGAATTCAAAAATGACAAAGTCAGTGTTGATTTCCTCGCCAACCAAAGATCTCTCTACGAGGAGACCGAGAAGCTAGAGAAGTTCGTTGGCAGGGCTGAGGAATTCGCTGCTCTCTTCTATGTCGGTGGACAGGGCCGTACGTCACTCCTACCTCCCCTCGAAATATCCGACTAATGATAAACAGCCATGTTCGATCTGGCCACGGATCCCATCTCTCACCAAATTATCAACGAATTCCACGCAGCAGGCAGGATTGTCGCTGCCGTTTGTCATGGTCCTGCAGCACTTGCTTTTGTCAAGCTGCCTGATGGCACGCCGTTCCTTTCTGGTGCCAAAGTGACCGGCTTTTCAAACAGCGAGGAAGATGCTGTTGGTGGTACTGCTGAGATGCCGTTCTTGCTTGAGACGGAACTGAACAAGGCCAGTGGGGGAGGATATCTGAGGGAGGAGAACTGGGCAAAGCACGTAGTGGTGGATCGTGATGGCAAGTTGATAACAGGACAGAATCCAGCAAGCGCATACGGTGTTGGAGAAGCACTCTTGAAGTCTATCCAAGCCTGAATATTATACTAGAGGTTAAACAGAATGATTCTTGTGGCATTTTGTACCGGAGTCTTCTCTGGCAGCAGTCAAATGTTATTCTAGGACTCGGATAATGTTCGGAATACCACTTCATCCCTCCCTCTCTGTCAGGTGATTCTGAGTGTATGCATGTAGATTGAGCTGAAATATACCTGATTTCCAATTAGCTGCCAAGTAGAAGTAAGATCTAAGCTTTCACTTCAGCACCTTCCCCATCGGACCCGTCCTCTGTGTCTCAGCTCTATTCCACCGAAAAATACGAGAAATAGGATAATCCAAGTCAAGAAATTTGGGTGCTTGCAACGAGTCAGCATCCTCGAGAGTCAGCTTTCGTCGTGCTTCAAGAGGACTTGTGCTCCGTCCGGTTCGGACACAGAGTCAGTCGCTAATGTACATGTCGTCCAATCTTGTTGGTAGCCTGACAACAGTCAATCCATCAGTGCTTGATAATAAGCTTCTAGGATAGTTTGGAGCCATAAAAACGTTGGAACAGGCCGTTTCGAGACGGTGCCTTCTCAAGAGGAGGCGTCCGGAACGCTAGCCTAGTGTGGCTTAGTGTATATTTTCTAAAAGTCCCCCAGGCCTTCAGACATTAGTCAAGAAGTAGCATATTAGAGTTTGAAGACTACCTTAAAGTTTTCGGCATCGGCCTTTAGAAATGACCTAGACACTGGCGTTGAGCCAAGCAGCAGGTCTTGTTTACACGGGCCCCATACCACCCCTGTGACGGCTCTATGTGCAAGGGAAGCATTCCATAGGCTTAACTACATGTCTCAAGTAACTTAAATATGTAAGATGTACATTTATAAATGAGATATCGATTCTTCTCTCATCTAAATATCAAAAATTCAGTCGACATCATCGACTCTACACTCGGTTCAGGTTTTATCGCAAGACACCGGAAACATGAAGGTTCTCCTCACTGGTGGAAGTGGCTTCCTGGGAAAACACTGTCTTGACAGTCTCCTCAAGCATGGGTTGGTACGCTCGACAGAGTGACAGTCAATGCTAATGGAAGATTAGGCATACTGTTGTGACAACTGTACGGAGCGATACAAAAGGAACGGAATGCCTCAACGGCTATCCTGACTGCTCCAAAAGACTATTCTACTGTATTGTCAGAGATATGACGGCTTCAGGAGCCTTCGATGAGGCCGTAAAGTCGGATCCTCCGTTCGAGGCTGTTGTCCATACTGCCAGCCCTTTCCACTACAACGCAATAGATTTGAAGAGAGATATGATCGACCCTGCCAGACAAGGAACAACAGAAATACTTCGTGCCGTCAAAGCATATGCTCCTTCGGTCAAGCGAGTTGTCATCACTTCCTCGTTTGCCGCTGTGCTCAACTTCCAAGAAGCCATAAAGGTGTACACATCCGACAATTGGAACCCTATCACAATTGAGCAAGCTCTTTCTGATGGCCAGATGGCGTATATTGGAAGCAAGAAATTTGCAGAGAAAGCTGCGTGGGATTTTCTCAAGAGTGAGAACCCAAACTTCACCCTCACGACGATCAATCCTGTCATGATTTTTGGACCTGCGACATATCGTCTGGACTCGCTGGACAATGTCAATACCTCTAATTCCGTGTTCAGAGACATGATACAGGGCAAGATGAAGTCGGGCATTCCACCAAATGCATTTCAGTGGGTTGATGTGCGAGATGTGGCGCTTGCTCACGTTCGTGCAATAGAGGTTTCAGAAGCTGCTGGAAAACGCTTCCTCACTGCAGCAGGGCCGTACAGCAATGGAGAAATGGCTGCAATCATCAAAGATCGCTTCCCTCAGCTGGGTGACCAGTTCCCAGATCAGATTGAAGTCTCGCGAAACTCGCAGAACTTCGTGATTGACAACTCTCCAGCCAGACAGATTCTCGGAATCCAATTTAGGAGTCTTGAGGATTGTGTTGTGGATACAGTCAAGTCCTTAATGAATGTGAAGGGTTAGAAATCTTCGGACGAGTTGTCGAGCGAGCCTGGTAGACAAAAAAAGTTCAAGACAGTCTACCATTCGGTTTCTGACCCTTGATTATGGGAATTTACCTCTCTATGCCGATGTCACTGACCCTCTCATCTCATTGATTGGTAATCAACATAGGCTCAAGCCCTTTGATCTAATGCATGAGTGAAGGCTCAGGCCAATACGTGATCAATTGGCATGTGCTCTTTCCCAAAGAAGCCTCAAGCGAGCCTTGCTTCATTGAAGGAGGCACGATGGAGAAGAAGGATTCATTCAATCCAGAAGGGTTCCGAAGTCCAGGGCTTCAGAAAAGTACCTTGGTAGAGGCCCTGATGTACCGGTACGGACTTGATCCACCAGTGACTGATGGCCCTTTTTTTGTCCCGCTGAAAATTCTACAACTAAACAGCGAGACTCGCCATGAATTACATTACCTTTTCGTTCTGCCCTCGAGGTCTCTTCATGCACCTTTCACGAAGTCATGGAGATGGCGTGGGTACTTCCCGAGTCTGTCTTCCAAGATTTCACTGAAGATTGGTGTACTGCTAGCGCAGCACTTACAGCTCAATTAATGGTAATAAAGAGACTTGCACCCAGCACTCTGGGCCTGATGCATGATCTCTAGAGTGTACCCATTCTGGAATCACTGAAACGAATGAGCTTTCGGACCAATCCACTTTCTTTCAAGGAATCGTCCTTTACATCGTCGTGGCAATAGACTGCATTTCAAGTTCACCGGCTTGGACGAGGTATCTCTATCTTCAACAGATTTTGGAGTATCAGCAAATGGATATTTCCGAAGCCGCATAAGGTGAGCCTTGTTCAACGCCATGTGGCGTCTTGCACAGCCTCATCAGCGCATACATCATCGCAACGACTTCTATCCATGGATGCCATGTATTTCACTACCTTCATTGACTCAAGTTTATCTACTCATGGCGACAGCTCAGGCAATTATTCAGAGCTCCCTGAAGGAATTCGGAGAGTCCGTCTCTGCAGGGGACGCGATGCGGATCGAATCGACTAGGTTGCAAGATGTCTGGGCAGCCCTCCAATAGATTGACAGCGACTTGCGGCTTCAGTGAACCCAGGCTCTGGCACCCTTCTTAAAAAGACAGGGAAATACTCGAGAATCTCTGATATTTTCAATGACGGGACGCCGTACATGGCCTATGTGTGCGTCCTTCAAGGAATTCTGAAGTTCCCTCGGATCACATGGATGGGTTTCCGGCGAGTGCATTGGCGTCACTTATTCTATACCTTTTGGGAGGATTCTATGCCGCAAATCGAATCAGCGATCAAATCTGTAAAGCAGCAGCGCGATCTAATTGACACAAGAAGACAGGCAACGAGCTCTGGCGTCCAATTTCAAGGCGTAAATGAGCAGGAGCTTTAAGATCGTCGGAGTCATCAGCACCGTGTGCAGCAAATCACCATGACTGGACCTGTGGAGTTAATCCCAACGACAACCTTCGAATTCCTGGATTCAGAAGGTAATGGAGCCCTAAGCTTGCGTCAGAAATGTTTGACTTGTTCCGTCATTTACCTGATGTGGGCTACCGTTGCTGGTGACAGGCTGGCAATCGGTCTTTGGCGCTCTTTCGCCACTGGAGATGAAGGCAAGGGATTCACGGATGCAGCCTATGTAGTAGTTGTTGGAGGCATTGTGGTCTTTCCTATCCAGAGTCGACATGGTCGACAATGCAGAGTACCACGTCCGGCTGAGGATTAGGTCAACATGAATGCTTCCGAGACAATGACACCTAGGCCTTGACAAAGTGTTGCGACATATATTGAAGTCTTATCAAGTATGTCGGGGTGTCGATGTTGTTGACCATTTAATGATAATTGACTGGATGTTCTAATCATTCATATTCAGTAAGTGTGGGTGTCATGCTAGAGAATCTCTCCATCTCATTAAATCTGTATTCCTTTCCAGCTGACATATGTAGCACTGGACAGCTCAGTGCTCAAAAGTGAAGCATGTATCAGTCGCTCAATACAAGTCATCAACCCCTTGCAAAAGCCCCGCAAACCAACTTTGCAAATCCGGGGAAGCACTTCAAGAACCATGGGGGCAGGCTTGAAGGTCAAAGCTCGAAAGAAGACAGAACCGTCCGTCACTTCACAGGCCCGAAGAGCTTGCCATGCATCTCTATGTAGGGGCGGAGTGTCTTTCACAGATGGCTCGGACCTCTTGTTTCTATCATGGGGAGACACCACGCTGAAGATCGATTGGATGCTGAAGAGCCCATGAACAGGTGCACCATCAGAATGTGCACCAAGCTTTTCCGGTAGGTGTGCGAACTCTAAGTTGACTTCACAGAGGAAGAAGAAATTACTCTCCTACTCTCGTTGCAAATGCCATCGACTGCTCTGAACTATGGAAAGCTTCCGGGACATAATCTCCTCGTTCCCTGCATTTCATCAAACATGTTCTCGAGTTTCAAGGGAAGAACTTACTTCAATATGCTCAACAATATGGCAATGCGGACCTGTACAACACTCCATGCAGTACCTGCCACGCCTATCGAGAAACCATGTGCGGATCTCCTCAACACCTTCGTCCTACCCTACCGCTTTGTCATCCACTGGACATCCTCAAGAAAAACATGTTGCATGTCGCAAGTTTGCATCATAGCCAATGATATTAGCAGCCGTCAATACGGGTGTGCAGCCTATACGTTTCAGTCCGAGCAGCAAATGCAAGCATTGCATTTAGCCTGCTTGTCATCACACGCCAAGCTGGGGTATATTTAAACTTTGGCAAGCTATATATCTTATCATCAGCCTTTTCGGAACATCGTTTCGATCACGGTATAAAGGACTGACAAGATCTGGTTTCTTAGCTGATAATCACCAAAACAGTATACCTGAGTCGATTCGATGCATCGGTCCACCAACTCGAGGAGCAAGTGGATGGACGTCTTGGGCTTCGACCAGCCGGTCGAGGAACGTGGATATCGAAGTAGCCCTGGAACTTCACCTACGTACTCATCTGGTGAGCAAGAGTCTGCTTATGAGTTCGTCCGCTATCCGCTGCGGTCACCAACTTACATGAACTATCCTCGATTCCCGAGACACGTCACATTCTTTCGCTCTCGAGGTGACATCCTCCTAAGTCCCTCCTCGCCAGCTCCATCACCAAATGATCTCAAACCTCTCCCAGCACCCCCACACCTATTCTACATCACCGTACAGAAAGATCCCTCCTCCCAGATCAGCACCGCCAGACCAGATCTCCTTCTCCATTCTGGCCCGTCCAAAGCCTCAACAGTAATCTCCTTCGCCAAATTCCACTCCGTCACTCAGATGACAGACATCACACTCTGTCCCACACCACCCCGGTCCGCAAGTGCAAACTTCTCAACGACCAACTTCTCATTCCCACGCTCACATCCACCCCAAGAAAAGCAGCGTCTTAGTCCCAAGTTCAAATTCGAACAGCTCGCTCCCACAGGCGGTATCTTCAGTGCCGAGAAGTACGAATTCTGTCATACCCTCCCATGGAACAACGTCCGCGAGCGCTTCGAATGGCGACATACTTCTGGCCCATTCGTCAGAACCATGGATAGAAATAGCGGAGGTTTGAAGCTAATCCGAGTCAGTACGGGAGATGTCATTGCTGTTTACGCTGGGTTAGGACAGTCTTCTAGAGCCAGTAATCCGAGTAGGGTGCTGGGTATGTTTAGGTTTTTGAGAGGTGATAGCACGGTGGGGTTAGGGGAGGAGTTTGAGGTTCTGGCGATTATGTCGATTCTTTCGCTTGTTGAGAGGGGGAGGAGGGTGGCGAAGGCCCATAAGCAAGCCTTTGGATTGAAGTGAGGTCTGTTGGAGGGTGGAGGTATGCGTGAATGGTATTTCATTGGAGAACATGGTTCGTATGGAGTCTGGAGTTAGTGCTGGGAAATGGATTGTGAAGCTTGTGTATCATTGGAGTATCTTCTGGGCGGGAAAAGTCCACAAGTTTTTAGGCCCTCAAGGAGCTTCCTTCCGGTGTCTTTGGAGATAAGCGAGTGGTCATGTTTTGAATCTGATAGCAGATATGTCTTAAACATATCTGCAGCTTCTGTCTTGAGTACGAGTAGCTCAATGCAGAGAAGATGCAAGGGAGTCTGATGAAATGAAGCATGCTCAGCGCCACAAGTTAATCTCAACAAGAATATGATACCTGCCTCTACTCAGGCCGAGTCTTGTCGTTGCACTTTCATGATTTCTTAATCTCGATCTCAACTGCAGGTAATTGACTCCGGGAGAACGATACAGGGCGGGTGCCCCACCATTTCAGGAATCGGCATCAGACGAGAACACAACCATCATGCAGCGATGCGCAATTATGCGTATTCGTTTATTGTTGACGCGATACACGAGGCTACCTGCGAACCCCTTTTAAAGTTCGGCTGATGTTCGCCAGCCTTCTTAGTGGGCCTGAAACTCTGATTGCCAGCAAGCCCCTGGTGGCGGACCCCACTATAGGACATTAAGATCGTAGCTGTGGGCGATATCTTAGATCAGCACAAGATGATTCGTGGGATATAGATATAAAGACAGAAGATTCTCAATTCTGAAGGAGACAAACGAATTGCTATCTTATTTGTAGCTTTTACCCCTATTTACCATATCCTTTTATCCCTACTACACCTTCCTCGCTTGGTCTTAGCTGGCCACTAGCCAAGACCCTCGAGAGACCAGTCTTCTCGCGGCTGGAACCTGCGCCGCTCAGCGATCATCCTAAAGCCTCATTCACCAAATATTTCTTGGGGTGTTGGAATGCACCTCTATCACTTCTTGTCGACCACCGACATTCCTTTTGTTGCGACGAGGCCTTAATACATCTGATACATCCATCAATTCTCGACCGCTGGGTCGTTCAAAGGTCCAGGACTGTTCTCTTTCTCCTTGCGCTGTTCACTGGCAACGATGGTCCAGAAACCTGCATCCGAAATGATCAACGGAGTCCTGCGCATAAAATGGTGGAAATACAGATATGTTGTGCTGGCGGCACTGGTGGTCAATGTCGTCCTCGTCAACCATTTCTTCTTCGATTCGTCTTTCACGGAGTTCATTCGACCTCCTCCACCGCCAGGGAGTGAAGCAGCGTTGGGACAGAAACCTGCTCCTCCACCGAATGGCGCCATACCCCCGAAGCCCTCTCTGGCATCAGAACCAGCAGTTGCCGAGCCTACATACTCATATACTCCTCCTGCGCCTCTGCAGGAGGTGATGGCGTTGGACAAGGTCCCACCGACTGCACCGCGGAAGCTCAGTCTGGCTGACTATGACTTCAACGGCCCATATATCGGTTGGCCACTTGCGCGGGCTTGCAACGAGACGAAATGGCAGCCGGGGCTGGTCTTCGTCTGCGACAACAATTCTGGAGGAATAGGCAACATCCGAAACTTTATCCTCACATGCATACGATATGGCATTGAAGCTGGAGCTTCGGGCATTATCATGCCCAGAATTCAGCGACGATCAGAGGAGAACCTAGCCAATATTTTCACGACGGGTTTCCAGCCCTTCGGATATTTCTTCGACGAGAAGCATTTCACGGATTCGATGGCCGAGTTCTGTCCGCAGATGAAGATTTACAATGACACGGATCACTTCCCACATGCTGATAAGAAGGAGGCCAAGGAGTTCTACCCCAAGGACCTCAACGTTGATTTGGACGGATGTGATGGTCGCGGTGTGAACAGACATCTGGATCAATTCCGTACCAAATTCGACGCATGGGCCGTCAAGTTCGAGAACCAACCCTCCGTCGAGCGACCCCTGACCCTTCGATTCAAATGGGCAACATTTTTCGAATGGCCAATCATGCGTGATGGCCCAGAGTTCGCAGCTACATTTGGAGACTTGCTAAGGATACGAAAGGATGTCCAGGAGCTGGCAGCATACACAATCATGGAGATGGCGAAATTTGCAGGAGAGGAAGCAGATATCACAAAGGCACCACCGAAATACTTAGGTGTCCACTTGCGAACCGAGAGTGACGCTTTAGGATTTTGGCCTAACTTCAAGACTCAGAGTGAAGGCTACATGAAGCAAGCAGAAACCCACAAGCTCAAGCACGCCTATATCGCTTCCGGAAACGCTACAGAAGGTCACCGTTTCGGTGAGATTGCAATGAAGAACGTCGGATTGAACGTTACATCCAAAGTCGATCTCCTGAAAGGCGAGAAGCTCAAGCAACTTACAGACCTTAGCTGGGATCAACAAGCTCTCGTCGATTTCCTAGTTCTGTCGAAGAGCACACAGTTCACCGGCTGCTCGTTCTCGAGTTTTGCTATGAACATCGCGATTAAGCGACACTTAATGACGGATGGAATTTTCTCCCGGAAGTGGATCAGCCCTGGCGATGCATTCAGTACGCTTGTTGGGCGATTCGAGAGCTGGTATGGTGATTGGATGTTCATGTATGAGTGCATGTGGCCTTGAGATATCCTCTTCAGACTATGATAGCTCTTGCTCGCAAACGCTCTGCCCGTCGAGGAAGCAGCCCGCTCATGTATCACACCGACTTTCTCGTCAACACTGGACCTATTCTCTTTCGACATACATGCTTTATATGTACTTCTATTCTCCGGCCCTCGACGTGGTTCATTGGGACATCTCCTTCGTCTTTCTTCTTCCGGTTACCTTTTTGAGCGAGCGAGCGAGTGAGTGAGTCAGTGGTAGACTCCAGAAGCGACAAAGCATAATGAATGCACATTTCAATGGCGTGAAGGAGTCAGCTGCTATTTGGCAGCTTTTGGCGTCTGGGTTGATTTTTTCCGGGTAAGTACGCGAGATCATGCAAGACAGTGCAAGACAGTGTAAGACAGTGCAAAAGGAAAGCACGGTGTGCAGAGTAACATAAGGACATGCTCTGCAATATCTTGGATGGTGTGGATGAGGAAGGCGAATGGGAGAAGTGTGATAGAGTGGGATGGAAGGTAGGTATGGCGGTACATGAGCCAGGTCGAGAGATCAGAGGGGGACTAGTGTACCTTATTTATGAATTAGACCCAGCTCGCGATCTGGGTTCGGGTAGAAGAATAGAGGACTATGTAATACCATCCATTCAGGTCATGCACTATTTTCTGAGCAACATACCTCCTTTGTGAGCATCGGTGACCTTCGGAAGGACCAGACAGCAGACTACGACCAACCATCACCATCACATCTTTGATAGAATCCCGAGACCTCCATTAAGTCATTGCATCTTGGATCCTCATCACGCGGATGAATTGTTATTTTAACACTTTTCACGAAAGTAGGGACAGCCAAACGTTAAGTGCCTGATATAGTAGACTGTAGGTATTAGATCCAGTGGCAGATAGGCAGAAAGAGACATCCGAGGGGTGATTGTTCACCCAAATGAATTGTAAGATGTCGAGGGTCGGTCCAATTGTAGATGATGATGTGGAGGAGTCTTTCATTGACTGTTTGCTTGTAATGCGTGAATGGATGGATGGATGGATGGATGGATGGATGGATGGATGGATGGATGGAGGGAGGGAGGGAGGGAGGGAGGGAGGGAGGGAGGGATGGAAGGAGGAAGGAAGGGATCTGGCTCTGTAGAATGGATGTCTTTCAGTTTCGTTCGTTCGTTCTGTAGCTTGGACGGGTGGATCAGTTGGCGATCGGATTGTTATGGTTGAGATTCTGGAGTGTGGAGTGGAGCCGGAAAGATGGAAAAAGAGGGGATGGATGGATGGCTGAGAAGAAGTTCTGATCGGGTGCGTTGTTGTGCTGCTTGCTCGTTGGGTGTTGAGTGACTCCAGAGCGGAGAGATAGGGGATAGTTGGTTTAAAGATGATGGGTATTGCGTTGATGGTTGCTAGGAATGATGCTGTCCTGCATGAAATTGACTCGATTGGCATAGATTGCTCGCTGTTAGGCTGCTGTCGCTGGACTTGGGCCAGTGAGTGAGTAGGGTGTTGAGATCAAGAGATTCGCATCGACAGGTGTCTGTTGGAAGGAGGGAGTATGTACCAGATGAAGACCTGATGGTGATAGTGGTGATGCTTATCGATTGATGCTCTTGAGGAGAGATGGATTTTGTTAGTGCTAATGATATCAGTATAAAGTGAACTCAATATAGCACAATATGACCGAACAGTGGAGAGGACGAGGATTGGATTGTTTTTCAGCGACATCTTGAGCCTCTCATCGAGGATATCCTCACCAGGCACAAGCACTCGTCGAGGTACAAGTCCGACCTCTCCACGTACCCCTTTCCCCTGCATTGTACACAGTACTGTAACATCTCAGCCTCGTTCAGCCCATCCTAGCTGGGTCAAGATCAACACGATAGACAAGAACTGACAACATCGAAACAACGGTGAACCATAGGCAAAACTTCACATCACAGTACACCGCTTGATCATACAGACTGCTGTGCTATGCTGTGCAAGTCATAGCCACAGCCGCAGCTGCAGTGGCAGTGTTGATCTGTAGCAAAAGCAATCATGAGATCTCGCTCTCACCGGCAGGTCGGTAACCCCAAACCCCTCTTGCTGCAAACGGACACTGGCCCGGAGAGAGCTCCCAGGTAAGGTAGGCTTCGAGCTCAGCTGAAGCCCGAAAGGCATTCGTTTATAGTTTCTTGGCTATTTTGTTTCAATGAAGTCATCTGGTATGGCAGATCCGCCATCTGAAACAGCCTGGACTATGCCGAGTTTATGGCTGAGGTTTTGGAGGTGATGAAGGGTTGGAGGATCGGATGTGAGAGAAGGGAGATGGAAAAAGAAAAGCTGTAAAGAGATGAGTTGGGATGGAGACGAGAACTAGAATAAAAATAGACGCAAGGTAAAAGGGGACACCAGGGGAAAAGCAGGCTGTTAGTAGAAAAGTGACCGAAGACAAGCAAAACAAAAGCAGCCCAGACTCATGATAAATGATGAAATGCTGCAGATATCCCACTTTTATATGCACGACAGAATTCTAAATCTCGAACTTTCCGTATGGAGAAGCAGGTTCACACTTGCACTTGCACTTTCTTTCTTTGCTTGCTGCAGGCGGGCTGGGCTGCGAATTCAATAATCCACTCTCATCGTGGAGTCGTGGGACCATGTCACCATGAATGCAGGTAAAAATAGAAAAGAAAGATAAAAGAAGGGTTCCGTTCCGTTCGTATCCAGGAAAGTCCCGAAGAAATAAAGGAGGTGGGACAAGCGAAGCGAGGCGAGGCGAGTTGAGTTGGAATGAATTCTCGCTTGTGAAATTGCGTACGAGGCTGTGCTGGTGCTGCAAATATGAGACGACAAGAAGCCATGCGATGCACCGATGCACCCGAATGATGTCGTTTGTAATGCTGGAGGGGTTGCACCTGGGTATCATAGAGGAGGTTAGGGTAGGGTATGCTAGGGCATTAGATGGCGGTACAGATGGATCATGGGCTGGTCTTGAGCATGAGGCTGGTGGTGATCATTGATTTGGCGAAGGGAGGCTCGGATGGAATGGATATCGGGTTTATCTAGTCGTCGTCACCACCCAAGGCTTGATAGGGATGTAATTTTGGTGCGCTGGTGACAAGAAGGGTGCTGACTTGGGCGGGACAGAATTGTTGTTGGAGTGGTGAGATGGCTCGTATTGCGGAAACATGTGCAGTCATGAGTACGAACGAGGTGCAGCAACTTGTCTCCTTCATTCTCGCAACCAACCATCCCTTCACCCTCGCCTTCACCCTTCTCGCATTCCTGGAAAGTCACAACTCAACACATCCAGGCAAATTCTCCGCAGACCTTGACCCTCATTTTGACTTCAATAATTCCGGAACTTGGAGATCTTGGAGTTTTGGTGAGGTGTGGTACGTTTGACCAATGATCTGAGCGAAGGACCATGCTCGACCCAGTGTTGCAAGATTCGTGATCCTCGTTGTGCTGGCCCGAACGGGTAACTGGGAGGGTGCATGCCCTGACTTTGACTTGGTATTCCTGGACTTGCCTCAGTTGCCTGCCCCAAGATGGCTGGAAAAGGCGTAGTCTGCGGGATGGAGGCTTGTGGAGTTGACTGGACTGGACTGAATTTTGCTTCTGGACGGTCATCGAAGATAGGTGACAGCGGTACTTGGGATCATCTCAATTGGTCCGCGTCAGCCGGTAAGAGTGGATGGGCGGGCGGGTGTACTTGAGGGTGTGGTGATGGCTATGGCTATGGCTATGGCTATGTTGAGAAGAACAAAATTGTGCCGGAGTGAAGTATGCAAGTATAAACATGTTTGTCTATTCACAAGCATACGGCACTTTGAGTGTTTCTACTTGTACAAATACAATACCTAGGTGTCATATGAGATCGTTGGAACCAACAGAAGATCGCGCCAATGGGGTGTTGGGCGTCAAAATGTTCAGACGACAGGCAGACAGATGCTCGGCCTGTGTTGGTCTTCAAATCGTTGGGTATTTTGCCGCGAGTTCTGGCTGATTTAGTCCAAAATACCCCTGCGCTGCCCCTGTCAATCCCCAAGCCCTGCCATGCTGCCAAGTGGGCCAAGAAAACCAATCATCGAGCTGTTCCTGACACTAGCGGTTTTGATTCTTCTCATCGCAATCTCCTTGTCTCCACCCGAATCCACAGCGAACGAATCCTGTGGCCGGACGGCCCTCGCTCTTTCCCTCCTGCAAAGTCAGAGACAGACAGCGCCTTCCTTCCACGCCAGGTCCCTCTTCAGTCTCCTGCCTCTGCCTCTGCTCCTCTCCTCACCTCACGACCACCTCACCTCCACCACCCTTCACTCACTCGTCCATCGTTCCACCCACGGTCTTTGTCATCCATCAACTTCATCGTATTCGATGTCTCCCACTCTCTTCCAGTAAAGCTTCACTTCTATCAAAGGCACACTCGTTACGGCCTTTCCTATTTACATCGCACTGCCTTGCATTCCGATTCGCGTTCCGTTGAAGAAAGGAGACACACAGGTCAACACGTCCACCAAGTCAGGGATATCGTTTCAAGAAACGCAGCGAGTCCCCTCTTCGAAACAAACAAGACAGTCGATCCATCCGATCAACCTCATCATCGTCGATTAATCATCCTCATCCCATCCATCCCTCTCGTCCCTCGATACCTCAGTCGATTCGAAAGGAAACAAAGTGAACGTTGTGCGTGGTACGACCTGCAAGAGAGACCACCACCACATCGCGTTCCTCCCGGGTCTTCCGACGAAAACAATCGAGTCGAAACAGGACTTTCGACATACGAGTGACATTATATCCAACCACCGGGCCACGGCCATCCTACATCTCAAAATGAAGTCTTTCTTCTCTGTCGCTGCCGTCACGGCCCTGTTCGCCGCTACAAATGTCATGGCTCTGGAGCGGACAGCCCAAGGCTGCTTCTCGTCATCCACAGGCATGACACTCAATTCTACACAGGAGTACAACTCGAGGGGTTCATGCGGAGATCAGTGCTATGCTATAAATTCGGCCACATTCGCCATGACGGACAGGAATCTTTGCTACTGTGGTGATGTCCTTCCCCCATCGTCGACCAAAGTCAACGATAGCAAATGCAATATCAACTGTCCAGGATTCGGCTCCGAAAGCTGTAAGTAAACAGCATCGGAACTAATCAGTACGTGCTAATATGTAAATAGGTGGATCTAAAGGATATTGGAGTGTCTATGTGACCGGAATCGCGGCCGAGGTCGAGAACGCACCCGCAGCCGCCTCAGACACGGTTAAATCTTCGACTGCATCAGCAACCTCGACGGGAAAGCCATCTGTTGTGACCGTTGGAGGACAAACTGTCGTCGTCACAGCTGGGAGTGAAGCCACTAGCTCCGCTGCAACATCTACTGCGGCATCCTCCGAAAGTAGTGGACCAAGCAAGGCTGGCATCGCTGCAGGCGTCGTTGTCGGTGTTGTTGCCATTGCGGCTATTGCTGGAGGTGCCTTCATATTGATGCGCAACCGCAAGAGAAAGGCCATTGAGGATGAGTACAAGAGAAATGCTGCTGTGAGCAGCTTCATCTCCGGTGGTAAACCACCAACCAGCAGTGGAGGTGCTTCCTCATTCAACGATATGCGCCTTGACCCAGCTGTTATGGCTCAACGAAGAATGAGTGACGGTAGCATTGCGGACAACCAAGATTACTCCAGAAGAATCCTCAAGGTATGACGACCAGCCATCAGGAACCATGTTTCAATCAACTAACGCCTTTTCAGGTTACCAACGCTTAAGCACAATGTGACGACAACGAGTTCCTATGTCTTTTAGCATCCCCTCTGTCACAACGGCGTTATACGGTTTCTGGTCTCCCGGGACCTCTGGTCTGATTTCGGCTTTGCTTCGCCACTATGTACAGGCCGCTGGTGTTTTTTGTCTATAGGTGTGGCGTAGAATGAGGAATATGTCCTATATCCCTTCCTCAAGGGTTTCCGTTTTTTCGATTTCGTCTTTTGTTCTCGGCATCCGATCGAAATACACGATTACAGCAACGCACAAACAAACGTTCATACAAACACGTTTTGTCACACCAAATTCCTGTCCCTATCGTCAAAATTTTGTTCGCTTTCTTCCCTCGAATTTTCAGCCTCCACCCACCCCTCCCTCTCTCGAATGATGGTTGGAGCATTGCCACCATCTTCGCTCTCGTCACTAAATCAACCTCCTTTATATCCGAAAATGATCTTTGGAATCTCTGTCGACGGCCGATACTGAAATGGAATCATCATCCTTTCTGCTCTGGCTAGGATGGATGGGGTTTTCGTGTACTGGTACTCTTACTTGTCTCGCTTCTGTTGGATACAGATTCTGGGATCAAGAGAAATGGGTATCATATCTACCTGTCGAGGATCGTGTGTTGAAGTAGTATAGATCTGATATAATGAACGACCATTCAAAGCCAGCTCTTGTCTTTGTCGTTTCGTTTCGTTTCACTTTGTCGATTGAGTTTGCTCGGTTGTGACTTGCTACTAATCATACATTCTGCCATCTCTGGGGGTCTTCAGATCGGCGAACAAGTTGCTCATCCCCCCCCCCCCTCCCCCCCCCCCCCCCCTCTCCTTCTTGTCTTCGACATTCCCAAGGAAACGCAATATTTTATATATGGTACTGAGGTGAAAGAAAGCCATGCATATGGAACTAGGGACTTTTTCATTGATTCTGTTGTTTCAATGTACTTTCTTCCTCTTCTGCGGAGGCTTCAACGGGCAACTTCTGTCTCTGAAGTGATTCATCTGCCCCAGAAAGCTGGTCACAGATGGACCGACAGTATACGTATGTCCTGTCTTTGGCTGTGTCCCGACTTCTCGCTGGAAGATCAGTAGACAGACGATGCTGGCTCAAAGCTCTCGCATCGCAGGTCCTACTTCTAGCCAGCAATAGAGGAGGCGCTAGGAGGTCATGCAGGGCTTCTGCCTCGGATGCTGCAGAGTAGTTTATATCTGGGTATCTTCGTGAAAAGATTTCAGATGCTCTCAACCATCAGCCCTCGCCTCCCTCCTCCAATACGGCACGAATCTTTTCCTCTCCCTCTCCCTCCCCGAACCAGTTCCAGTTCCAGTTCCATTCCCTCTCGCCCCCCTCTCGGGCCCTCTATGCTCTCCTCTCCCCCTCCTCGTCCCTCCACCTGACCTTTCACTAACTCTCTCCCTTTCCCTTACCCTCTCACCATCGTCAACCTTCCTCCCGCCACCCTCACCCCCAGTCTCAGCATACTGCACATGCCTATCCCAATCGGCCAATTCTGTATACGGACTCCTCAACCAAGCCCTCAACTCATGCAGAAACAACCTCGTATTCGCCCTCCCCAAAAACTCACTCAGCATGTCCTCTGCTTGTCCACCACTCCCTTGTATATCGACTGTTTTGAGGATAGCGACGATGTATTCGAGGAGGAACTCTGCGTTGTTCGCGCGGCGGTCGTTACTCCTCCCAATGCCAGTTCCAGTCGTGCTATTCGAAGAATTTGAGGCAGCTGAGGAGGAAGTAGCATCTGGGTTCAGAAACGTAAACACGCGCAATTCTCGCCTGATCCATTTCCGTGCTCGGGACAGCAGTTCGGTGTCGGATGTGAAGAGGGAGGGTGTGAGATCGCGGAAGCGGGAGAGCCGGTTGGTGCCTACGTGGAGGGAGAAGAGCTGGGAAGAGTAGATGTGTCTACGGCGGAGGAGGGCTTCGTCCGGTGTTTGCGTTGGGACAGAATTATATTCTCTTCTTTCCCTGTAGAGTCTTCGTCCTCTGTGATCGAAACGGGCTCTCGCTGAGGCGTTATAACTCGCGTCGAAACTCGCGCTGCCGGTGGTATTTTCAGTCCCAGTTGAAGTCGCAGGTGGCGCTTTCCCAGTCGAAGTGACCTTAAAAACCTTGAATGTTTTTGAGTTGCTGAAATCGTATCGTACAGTTGAGACATCTGCTTTGCAAAGCGGACATGACGATTGTTCTTGTAGCCAACTTATTAGACAGAGGAAGTCAAATGAGGCGTGTTGACATGGTTGCGCGACGGCTTGTTCGGATACTCGCTCGAGGCAAATCACACAGCAGGCTTCTTCCGAGTCGATTTTGATGTTGGTATCGCCGACAAGAGGTATGTCTTGATGTGCTGCAGAGATCTCTGCTAGGGTTGTCTGCAGGATTTGAGACCGAGTGTCGATGTCAAGGTTGACATCTTCTTGGTCCATGGGAAGTTTGTTGGAGTGTATGGGTAAGTGGTGTTGATGGAGCGAGGAGGACGAGGCTGATGAGGCGGGGCGGCATGATGATGTTTTTGAGTGGCGGGAGCTAGCCGAGCCGATAAGACCAGGCTAGCATCACGATAAGTGGATTTGACGCGACGGGACGCGACTTTTGACATATCCGTGCTGCAAGTTCGCGTGGTATTTGTGAGATCGGATTGTCGTTTCTTATGACCTCAGAATTCTAATTGAGAGACACAATTGCGATCAGCGGACGTCACGAAGCAATAGAACAAGCCCAGTGATCCTTTTAATCATCTACCGCAGACTAGATGCGATTGTTACGAAGTCTTTGACGGTACAACGTACACTGGCTCTTGGGGCGTCAACACCAGAAATGGAGGACTCCAAAAGAGCAGGATTGACGGAAACGTCCAATGCTCTGCGAGGAGAATTGAAGATCTGGGAGAAGGCATTTTCTGCTGCGAATGATGGCAAGAAAGCTTCTCGAGAAGACATTAAGAAGAATGTCGAGATCGGTATGTCCCCTTACTACCGAGATCTAACATTTTCTAATCATGTGCCACAGCTGCAAAATACAAAGAATACAACAAGATCCGAGACATTCTCTCTGGCAAGATACCATTACCCCCACCAGCAGCACCACGCCAAACCCCTAAAAAGCGAAAATATGAAGAGCCTGCTGCTCACGAAGTCTCGAAACGGCAGCAGATCGCAAGGACACCCTCGAAAGGCATATTACAACCATGGCAGGTCGACCCATATGATTCCCCGTCAGTAATTCGGAACCTCTTTACACCTTCGAAGAAAGCACTCGGACCGACACCGCAGAAAGATGGCATGGTATTGGGTCTGTTCGATTTGCTTCCGGAGGATGTTACAGCCGCTACACCGTCAAGGAGGAATGCTCAAGTCAATGATGCGAAAGCTATACATGCTACTCCTCGAAAAGCAGGGACGGAAGTTGCACTTAAGGGCAGCAAGACACCTGGGTCTGGGAAGCGACTGTTGGACGCCTTTGCTACACCGGCCAAGAATCGTCATCTTGGACAAGCAGGCACGCCATCCTCAGTGTCGAAACTTCGTTTCAGCACACCATCATTTCTGAGGAGAGATAGTCAGAGGATTCAACTACCGGCAGTCAACGAAGAAGGCCCAGAACTGTCCCCTCAAATGGTTAGAGTACCGAGGAAACCTTTAGTTAGAGGATTGAGTAGTATGCTCGCGGGGCTTCGTAAGATGGAGGACGAAGCCGCAGACGACGACCTCGACGCTCTCCGAGAGATGGAAATGGAGATGGAAGGCAACAGCACCGTCTTGCCCAAACCAAAGCCAGGTCCATCATCAAAATCCGAATCCAAAGCAAAGCCCATACCGATCGCCACGAAAGATAACATCCTAGTAGCAGACAGCCAAATGAACCTCGTGGGCGCCTTCGACGACGAAGCACAATTTGACAGCGAAACCGAAACCCCAGAACTCGGCCGCGATGGTCAACCATTGAAAGTATACAAGAAGAAAGGGCAAAAACGAACAACCCGCCGTGTCAAAATGAAACCTACACGATCCAAACCCTCACAACCATCTAGGACGCCAGCCGAAGAAGATAGTGACGACGAGCTCGCCGGACCCGGTGACATTGTTCCAGAAACGCAAATTGAAGGCGATCTAGATTTAGACGACAAAGCAGAAACCGGTCTTGCTCAAGACGCATTTGAGGAAACCGCCCGAAATTTCGACTCGGATTCTCAGAGTGAGTATACGGCTTCGGAGGGCGGAACGAGGTATAGAAGACCGGATCAGAGTAAGAAGCGGAAGGGCGTGACGAAGGATGGGAAGATCCGGAAAGTGGCGAGGAAGGTTAATGCTATGGCGCATCAGAACTTCAAGAGGTTGAAGTTGAGGAATTCGGGAGCTAAGGGGGGACCGGCGCATAATAGTCGGTTTAGGAGGAAGAAGTAGAGCATTAAGAGAAGGGAAGGGAATGGACAGAAATAAGTGCTGTTTGGATGAGGGCGTCTTGGGTGCTGGAGCTGGATAGCCGAGCTAGAATTGGCTGTATGAAGTCTACGGTTTATGAGAGTCACGGCTGAATAAATCACGGTTAAGAATGAATGAAAAACCACAAGCGGTTGTCCTTATTGTTTTGAATGTTTGATTGGGATTTTCCTGGATGATGCTCATAATGTTCATTCTTGCACCCATATTCCCTCCCCTTGCCGTCCGTCATGAGCCCATACATACAGGTCGATTGCTTCCCTCTTCGACCACAAGGTTTCGTAATTAACATCCCATTCATCTATCCCATCCATGCTCATCATCCAACCCACTCATTCAGAAAATTCATGCCCAATAAAAAAAAAGATAACAAAAACCATTCGTCCATGTCTGGTCAACTCCGTCCCAAATGCGTGCGCGATCTTTCTGTCTGTCCATTTATACACAAATCGAAGGTAGCACCAATCCTATGTCGATGTCTTTCCACCCCAATTGTACTTTTGTTCAAATTGATGAAAAGAATCCCAAATAATGCCAACCACCTCCTTTTCGAGGAAAGGTATGTATGTATGGTGTGTTTTCCATCCAAATCATCATGCTCGCTGAAAGGTATCATCAAATGCTCGTACTACAGCAGAACTCCGCTCATCTCGACTCGGCTCCAGGGATCAATAACAGGAACTCGATCAGCTAAACGCCTCACTCAGCACGCGAATACTCAGAATCATGACCAGCAAGCCTATCGTAACGATGATAAGCAGCGCAAAGCCAAACCATCCGAGCACCATGGCCGTAGTTCCGACGCCGCTCTTGACGCTCCCGTTGCCGAAGTCCTGCGCTATGATTGACGCTGCTACGGACGCGGTGTGTTGCCATAGGACGGAAACGAGCACGAATATCGAGGCGATGAAGATTATAGCGAGGGCGATTTGAGAGACGGGGCGGGAGGGGAAGGGTTTCACTTCGCGTTCGCTACCGTCTCGGTCTTCTTCTTCGTGCCAGCCTGGGAAAGTAGCGAGGAGAAGAAGGCAGATGAATGCGAAGATGATGGCGATGATACTGTGGTATGTCAGTCTCAAGGTCTGAATAGAGAAGTGATGAGAATACGTACATCAGGTATGGGAATACGATCATATCCTTGAACTGACTCGCGAGCCAAATCAGATTCAAGGGATCTTGCGTCAGAGATATCTGGTCTGCGAGCGCGGTAGCATTGTTACTGCAGAGCCATGACCCTCCATCCGGGTTGATGCAGATACCGAAGTATCCGACTCGGGCTGCTAATACGGCATCTCCGGCTACTACTGCGATAGCGTTGTGTACGTTGAAGTCGACTTGTGCGGTTGATGGCTTAGGCGCGTAGTCTTCGTAGTAGAGTGAAATGAGGAAAATGTCGGGTATGAGAGGCGATGACGATGAACACCCTGCTAATAACAGTGCTGGAATGTATTAGCTTGGTCCTGTAATGACCTTATGGAGATGAAGAAACTTACATAGTAATATGATGGCAATTGCAATCAGTATCATGAGCACATGGTGGTATCCGAGGAAAGGTATCAGCCCTATCGAAAGTTAGCTAGTTGTCGTGGAATGAGAGATGCCTTGCAGCATTCTTCGGAGACATACTCATCCACCCAACTTGAAACCTTTGTGCCATCGTGTCTTTCTCCTACTCCTTGTCTCGTCTTATTCTGGAATCTGCCACTCCCGTCCTCCCTGCTTCGGGGCGACGTAGGAGTCGCAGCTGAGGAATGCTCAGCAACGCTGAAGATTGTTTGCGGGTTTGAGGTTTGGATTTGAGGAATGTTCGACGGATATCGCTATCGAGGAATGTAGATCTTGATTCAGGTCGGAGAAATTGTAGATGAATGTATGCGGAAGTGGTAGGTGTACGCACTGCTTCTTTCGTCGGGAGCAACGATGGTTAGAATCTATGTCAACAAAGCAGAGCAGTATAAGGGAGGAAGAGGTAGAGGATGCGTAGCAGAATTGGTTTCTTCACAAAAGGGTTTTGGCCTTCAGCTAGTTGGGAGTAGGTAGTGGTATGCGGGTGGAGGATGAATTGCGGGTGGTTGGGAATGAGTTACGTTGTTCACCAACCCCTTCGATTTTGCGCTTCATCTGGAGCTTCTCGGCTCGCCATCTGTTTTCTTTCGCGCTGTTCCTGGCCCGGCAACACGGTGGCGTAGGCGGGCGCTAGTGGTAGCCACCCTTGTATTAGAGCGGGTTCGCTTCAACCTTAATTGTTTGACATTCAAGGCTTTTCGTCATCTGGACCCTTGGGTATTTCGCGATGCAAGTGGGAGAATATCCCATTGACTATGATTACATTGCCATGCGCAATGAGCTGATAATTTAATCGTTGCTGTATTGCGATCTTTCTCCTCTGCTTCCGAGGTCTCTTGAATGTGGCGCGTTCGGTTACTGCTGAGATCTCCATGACAACAGCGAATTACCTTGTTTTCGTGCGGTTTCCGTCAATGCTTTTTTGGCATGGTAGATGCGCTTTTATTTCCCAGACTGCCAGATAGCAGGGGGGGCTCTGGTGTTGTCATCGTGCTAAATCTGCTATCCTCCTGACAACAGAGTCATCGTCACGCTTTTTGCGCCAAGTCAACCCTTCATGTCAGCTTTCTCTGTACTAGCACTGCTGAGACTTTGGTCCGAATATCCAAGATCTCTGGAACATGCTGTAGATTTACTTCTTTTCACAACTGTGATGCGATGCTTTGCTACAAACCTCACGTCGTGCGAGCTGTTTGATTTTGTCTGCTTACCTGGCCCTGCGACTCCATCATTTTGCTTGACTTCGTGTCTACATATGCTTGGAAGAATACGAAAAGCCCTTGCAATCGTTATGAGATTTCAACAAGAGAGGCTCCCAAGAGTCTCAATCGACTCGCGGGAGAGAAGATATGCTGGTGCTATCCTGTCGCTATATCTGAGGTGAAGATACGGGCTATTCAGCTGTTATGTTTCACGTCGCTTGATGCAATGATCATTCATCATGGTTGTCAGCAATGTACCCACTTTACAGCTGCGATAGAGCCTCAAGCGATGGTTGAGCAAATCTTGCGTTGGCTGTCAGCATTTCTGAACTCGATCTCCGGGTGGCTGCGAGTGTTACCGTGGTTTAGAAGCATATGCTAAAAGCTCCTGAGTCACGTCAAGCATCTGAACACAGATGTGCGTAGGTGGCCTCACCGAATATCTACCAAGACAACACTATAAACGAAAAAAAAAAAAAAAATGGTGAAGCCTGGATTTGCTGTGGTAGGTTGTGGTATAGACACTTCCTTCTCTTTTTTTCTTCAAATCAACAACCAAGGCGGCTCAGGAGAGGCAAAATCTGCAGAAGCTCCTCTTTTCAGGCGGAAGGAGGGAGAAATTTAAACAATGTTGTACTCTGTATCTGTTGTATACAGCTGCAATCCCGGCACGACTCTTGAGTTCTTTGGTCTCAACATCCTTCCGTTTCTTGGTATGCAGAATCTACCACACCTTCAATGCTCAAGGTACTTCTTACTGGAGCACATTTCAGCCTCAACGGGCTGAGAGGCCGAATTCGGCTGGTCATCCAATATCGTTTAATGCAATTCGCTGAGACACGACTTTTGCAATCCTCTGGCGATTTTGGACCGTACAGTGGTGCACCAGGCTGGACAACTTGTATTTGATCAGGAGCCTGCTCCCCGCGACTGGATGGCCTGCTGGTCTGCTACAAACCCCGACGACAAAGGAGTATCCAGCCAAAGATGCGTATCCTTGCTTTTTAGAAGCGGGCATTACGACTCAGAGACGAGACAATTGTTCCGGCAGTCTGTTACGCAACGTGCAGTGGGCCTTGGGACACTTTTAAACCTCCAAAACACCCACTGACTGCATTTCCCGTTCAGACAACGCGTATCTGGTAGCTGAAAGTTACGGATTGAGCCCCGAGCTTTGCGAGCCAGGCTCTAAATTTTTTGAATCCTATGAAGCCTGTTCAGCATGCGTTGACGCCGATGGAAACAATAACAAGACAAGCACTGATGTTATGTCGAACTTCAATTCGCCCAAACCATCGATTTCTGCTCGACGGGCGGTACAAACGCAACATGCACCGGCCCTAATGCCACAGAGGTGGCAATATTCTCGTCCCCGGTCACTTTACTCGCGTATGTGGCAAGTATAGCCTCAGCAGCCTCGTCCTTTGGCCTGCTGACCGCAACAGCAACTTTCGTGGTCACTGTGATACCAACAACATTCTCTACTTTCACTGGTACTATCAGCGATCCTTAATCTAGCAAAAGTACATCTCACTTACTTTCCCAGGCGCAACGCAAACGTCTACTCCCAAAGAAAAGTCCGCACCAGAAGCCTCAAGCAAGGCATGGATAGCAGGAGCAGTAGCGGGCCCGATACTACTCTTCATATTGGTCGCCGGTGTATGGTTTTGGATGAGGAAGCGGAAGTTACAGCATCAGCAACGGACAGTCTTGCACCAGCCAGAAAAGGCGCAGCTACATGCCGATAGCGTAGTGAAGCTTACATACGAGCTGGAAGGAGAAGGGGAGGTGCAAAGTGTTTCTGAGCTGCCCGCTAGAGAACCAGTGGGAAATGAAATGGAAGCAAGAAGAGGTGGCGGGAGAGATGTTGGGCAGGCTGTCTGTCTTGGAGAGACTATTTTGAGCTTAATGGCAATGTTCGATCTCATCCACCCAACTTGCACGGCTCTATGCTCACAATGAGCAATATTGCTATGAATCGCGTTTCGCGATTATTTCGACTCTATGTAGGAAGAACGATGACAATTTTCAAACTACTCCAGGATAGCGAATGTTAGTAAACAATCCTTTGCATGACGCATACACAGGCTCGCCAAGAGCTTGTTGTACCTTCGTAAGAAATGCATTGGAGAATTAATTGTCGAGTTCAAGGCTCTTCGGGTAGGGCGGACGGCAGAGCAGTCCCTTATCGCCCTTTGTTGATGAAGAGATGTGGAGCCAAATATCAAGAACCATCATCGCAAAAATAAGCTAACTTTGAAACTCTTTCTTATGCATGGCAGGGTGATCATAAATGTATACTGCTTTGGACGCACATCATCTTGCGATGTGACCAGGAAGTTGTAGTGTGATAGGCTAGCTGTGATGTTTGTTCACCGATAGGCATAAGCGAGTGAAGAGAGTGATTTGTTTTGGTACAGACATAGTGAAGACTTGAAGTGAAGGGACATGCGGACGATAGAACAGAGCACTCGCTCTCGCCATAGACTAGCAGTGCTGCGCACAACATAACAAAGAGCAAAGCGAAGCAGATTTGTCACTCCCGTGTTCACATTGCATGAAATTTGGAGCAGAATCGTCCAGGAGGAAACGTAATGTCGGTCACTATTCGACAAGAGACACATAATTGCTTGAAATTGTGCATGCATTTCATTCCGCTCTATCCACGGCGTACGCAAGTATGCAACTTCTACCACCACGCTCGAAAACATACATATAGGACCGCCATCTAAAACACGGCAGCCACTTCTTTTTCGCGTCTCTCGTTCTCTCAATCCCCGCAAAGAAGATCCCAGCCCAAGAACGCCAGCCATGCAGAGTGAGACCTGACAACCAGTCCTTTCTCTCTTTCATTCCTTCATCCTGCATCCCCAACATTCGCAATCCCCTTCCTCATGCATCAAATCGGCGTTGAGACTTGTAGGAGACCTCACTTCGCAACCGCAGCACTCAGAACCTGTGTTCTGAAGAATCCGCCCTTCGTCCGCTCGATGACTTGTTGATATACGCTGCTAGGTGGGTGGTTCATAACGACTGTGCCCTCCTTGTAGTCGATCTTAGCATCGACTCTGGTATCTCTGATCAAATTGACAATCCACTTCTCGCCCTCATCCTGGTTCAAGCCCAATCTCGCGCTCAAATCCTTGATGTCGATTCTCTGGTGGACCTTGCAGTAGCTCTCGGAGATCAGATGTCTGGCGGCCTCGACAAAGCTATCTGCGGCAGAAACAAGGAAGAAGTCGGAACGGAGCACCTCCTCGGCTTCGGAGAGCTTCTTTTGGGCTTCTTCGAAATCGAAATCGATGTAAAGGGCCTTGATGAAGTCGGTAACGGGGTCCTGGTACTCGTAGTTCTCTTGCTTGACAATACGGATGATGTCCTTGAGCTGCTTCTGGTATTGTCCGGTGTTTCTTGTGCGGTTTCGGTTGGTAATGACGGCTGCTGTGAGGTATCTGAGGATCCAAGGGCAGGCGGTTTGAATGGTGTTTATGAATGGTGCGGAGAAGAAGAGTTCGCAAATGGTGTCACGGCCAGCCTCGTAGTTGAAGAAAGGGAAAAGAGCCCAGTGAATGAGCCATGTTCGGTGGGTGAGTTGTGCGAGTGGGTTGCTGAAGAGCTTGGTATCGATTGATTCCTTGACCTTCTGCACCTCCTCCATAGCAACCTCCCAGTTTGTGGTAAGAATCTCAGACGCGAGCTTTCCCCATGTAGCGGCGGCAACCTTGTCATTATCGGTGGAGAGAATTCGGAATTGGTAGAGGAGTTCGGCAGCTGCTTGGTAGTTTCCGCAGCTGTATTGGAAGTTTCCAAAGTCGTACAAAACATTGATCATGTCGAGGGTAACCTGATTATCGTAAGTAAATAGTCTCTAATTCTTGGCGTATCCCACATACATCGTGATCCTTCTTCAAGAACTCCAAGTTAGCAACCTTGTCACTTCTCAGTCCAGTGACAACGTCCTCTCTGCTCAGAAGATCTGTGATCTTCTCGCTCTCCTCCGAGTATTTGTCCAACCGATCCAGAACCTCCTGTCTCTTGGTCGCAAATTCAGCCGGGGCATCCTCCAGACCCTCCAGCTCGCAGTACAACGACGCGACATAGTCTGTCATGTTCGTCTTCTTCAGCAACTCATATTTCGTCCTGGTGACATCCTCGCTAGGCTCCTCCTCATCCTGACCTTCGAGAAATTGCAACAGGGGAAAAATCAAGTGTCGGTCGAGATGGGTGACGAGTTTTGGCAGCAGATCGTACTCCTTGGCGATCTCCTCAGGAGTCCTGGTGGGCGCGTTCTCTGCCATGATTGCGACTGGTTTGGAGTCGAGAAGAAGTCGTCGTCGTGGTGGGGTTCAGTCATGAATATGTTTGTGGGCGCGCCAAAATGTTATATACACTAGCGACGTTTTCGGCCTAGTCTGCCTCGCGGGGTTCAAGAGGCTCAGGAAGCAACAATACAATCAGTCTGCACTAATGAGTGTTCAAATAGTAGTTGTTGAAGAGAGCATTCGAAAAAGAAATGTCTCCGTAGGACAAATCCTCGAAAGTGATTTATTTTGATACATCCTAGGTCTAGTATGAGAAGAGGTACCTATGTCAAGCCAAACTGAAAAGATCATTTCACACTTCGAGGAGATTAGAAAACAGTAAGATCTTTGAATACCCAAGAAAACTCTCAATACTACATGCTAGTGATTCTTTAGGACGTAGTATTGATCTTGGAAGCCGTGTATTGTATTCTTGGGGGAACTCGCGCAGAAGACGCCGCTCAGTTTATCGTGACCAAACGTTGCATAATCTGTATTGATATACAATTATTCCCTTGTACTTAGGATACCGTGCTTATCAAATTATTACTCCTCTATCCTCCACTGAAAACTAACACTTCATTCTGATGCTGTTTGTTCACCCCCTGCCAACTTCAACTTCGCTAGTTCACCCTAGCGCGGCTTTCGATTCGAGATTCGCGACAACCTCAAGCTCAACTTTCTAAGCTGCAGGTGTCAATGAACAAGTTGCCAGTCCACAAGGCTCCGTCAATCCCACGACTCCTCACCTCCACAATGGCATCAACACTCCCCCTTCCCTTCCTCCGCCCAATGTCCCTCCCACGACCCTCAACAGTCCACAAATACCTGAATCTCAGCCGGCCTCTCCTTTCGCAAACGACAACCATCCGAAAAGCATCAATCACCACATCTTCCTCCCCCTCTCCCTCTTCTTCCACACCTCTCTCCACACCACCACCAACAACAGCAACAACCACATCATCTCCACCCCTCAAACCCTACCGCCTAATCCGCACACCCAGCAACAAACTCCCCATCTACCTCCTCTGGAAGCGCGGCGGCAACAAGAAGCTCACGCGCGTGCGCAAGATAGAAGGCGATGTGAACCTGCTGAAGAGCGACCTGCAGGCTGCGTTGGGGGTTAAGGAGGGGGATGTGACGGTTAATCAGTTGGCGAGGCAGGTTATTGTGAAGGTACGTTATGATTTTCTTTTGTTTCCGTTTCTGGAGTGGTGGTGGGAAAGGGTAGTAGAGGATAGGAGGGAATGGATATTGGGATTAGGTTTGGTGGTTGTGAGGTTTTGCACTTGTGCTGGGAGGGTCTAGTTGGGTCTTTGGTCTTGAAGAAGTCATTAGGGACTCAGATGGAGTGGATTGAATGGAGGCTAATTCTTTGGATCAATAGGGACACATGAAGCCTCAAATCGAGCAATTCTTCAAGGATCTCCAACAATAGGAACGGCGGCCGTGAGAGGGCTAGGGGGAAATACGAAATGGATGATTATCATTGGCAGGAGAGGGAAGCAAAGGTCTTAAAGTGTATATACAGTAGTGGTAGGCATTTTCTCATGTTTGCCTTCTGGCATTTCTTTAGAAGAGGTGCTGTTTGAAGCAGCACAACACGAAGTGTACGCGGGAAGCATAGAAACAATATCAGTGAGAGGGATGGATGTATGAACTGTATCATAGAAAGAAATATCAACATTGTACGAGTCTGAATCTCAATCTCAAGCCGAAAATTTTGCGAGCAAATTAGGTCCTGGCAATTCATTGATTGCATTGTCTGTCTGTCCGCTCGTCCATCTCTCTCAGTTGACAAAAAAGGCTATATGTACACCACGGTCTCTTTCCTACTCCCCTTCCCATCCTGAACATCCTATCCTTCCGATACACATTTTCCTTCAGTCCCAACTCCCTCACCATCCCTTCCCTCGATCAGCGTCCATGCCAATACAACTTCTTTACAGTAACAACCGAGAGAGCAAGACACACTTGAGACAGAATATAAAAATCCAAAAAATCCAAGGAAAAGTAGTAATTTCGTTAGCCAATAAAGCCAAGCCATGCTGGTAAACAAAAGGCAATTCGTTCACATCCATCATGTAAGTTAAACGCCGACCGACCGACTCCACACGCTGCTAACAGGTCATTTGATGCGTCTATGGGATGTGGTACAAAGTGAGGTGGTAATAATGGAAACATATTTTGCTTTCTCAGGCTCTTCTTCACGTGCCTAGTCCCGCGTATGCACACAATTGTTTCAGAACTCCTTGAAGTCGAGGTTGCACAATCCGGAGTGCTCCTAGTAAGCTGTCCTTCGATGGCAGGCCGTGGAGAGGTATAGAGGAAATCAAGTCTTCCGGGTCTTTGGACTTTTCTGCCAATCGGCGGAGGACTGCAATACCACCCATGGTAACATGAAGCAACGCTTCATCGTCGACTCCTTTAGGGAACGCTGGTGCTCGTTGATGCTGAGGATGAGGTGTTGCCTCAAGACATAATAGCATTATCAGACGACAGAGCTTGTGGGCAAACCCATCATCCGATGTCAGCCAGGATCTTGCGACGCCCGTTTCATATCCAGGTGCCAAGTTAGACAGAATCTCAGCAGCAAGCATGCCTTGCATCAAAGAAGGTTTCCTTGCTTCTACCACTGCAAGCAAGCCGCCTCGTTTAGAATCGGGCTTTTCGTCCGGTATCGTCGAGATGGCAAGACCAAACGTTCGGGTGAGAAGATCAAATGGTGGGAAAGACGCGACGTCTGAAGCGAAGATCGTCTTGTAATGTGTCCGATTGGGCTCATCTCTGGCTAAAAGCTTGGCGAGGGTATCCACGGCGCAAGGAAGGTACATATGAACTGCGGGGTCATACGAAGAAAACGAGACTGTATCAGAATTCATCGAATTTGGCGGAGGGCAAGGTGCAAAGGCAAGCAAGAAGTGAATCATGCACAACGCTTGCTCCCGTCCAGGTAATTCAATCGACTGAGCCAAATTCGACAAGAACGTGATCACATCCTTCATGAAGTCCAAGGTGTTCTGGTTCGTTCGCAATAGCATGTTTCGAGTGCCGAGGTATCGAATGACAACACACAAGAACTTGATGACGAGTTCATCGGCCAGAAGAGCATGGTTGTGTTCCTCGAACGAAAGGTTTCGGAGGATGGTTGTCAGGCACAACAGTCTCTCAACAGCCCTGTCCAGCTCATACTCAGGAGAGCCAAAGAGTGGGATATCTCGAAGCCCCTGGTTGTCGGACCGACAGCCACGAGCCACGTCCTCATATGAGCTAATGAGCATCACGTCCGAGACCTCTGCTGCATTTTCTGCAAGCAGTTCGACTTGAACTTCGGCGCAGTCAACTATCGTCTCCACAAGATCCTCGCATTGGCGCACGTCTAGTCGCACCGACGATAGCGTTAACATGGCCAGAGTATCCAGAGCCATCCGTACTTCAGCATTGATCCCGGATTGCAGACTCATGGTCAAAGCATGAATGTCAATCATTCCCATGTCTCCCACGGGAGGCATGTCAGGTCGGTAGGTCAAGATCTTCTTTCCACACTTCTCTAGCGACTCCAATTCATATCCACCCCAGTTGTCTAGCACCCGTACCTTTGGCTGTAACGTTTCAGGTAGATCGTGTGGTTTACTCGCAGCCTGATCGGTTGCACTGACAAGCTGTGGCGATGCCAGGGTTCCAAGCTTAGTTGCAGATATGGGGGATGGCATGGTGAACGCAGGTCCATTCTGCGTCGGCGTTGCATCAACACTTCTGGAGAGGCTGTTTCTTGAATGGCTTTGCTGCGCCACAGCCATTGGATGTGGTCCTGGAGCTTGTGGAGTCGAGAAGCCATTTACCGATGCTTGTTGGGCATGATGTATTGGAGCAATTTGCTTGACGGGAGTTGTATGAGGGTGTTGCTGTTGAATGTGGTGCTGTTGGCCCATGAGCTGCTGTTGCTGAAGAAAGCTTTGTGATTGCTGCATAGCCTGAGGGTTCATTGGTTTCGTTGGAGACATCTGGGGCCCTCCAGCCATATTCGGATTTTGTTGCATCATAGCGGCCCTTTGGCGTTGTTGATTGAGCTGCCATGCCTCTTCGAATAGCAACAAGTTCCGTTCATAGTGGCTCTTCAATTGCTGAGGCGCTGCTTGGTTTTGCAATGGATGAAACTGCAATGCTTGGGCAACTTGACTCCAGCCGTTCTGCTGTGTCACCTTCTTGTATCCACCAAACTTTATGACAGCCATATACAATGTCAGCAGTGATACTTGACGGTCACCCACGATCGGGTTCATATCCAGTGGGAGATTCTTCTGCTGCATAAAGGCAACCAGACTCTTCATAAAGCTCTCGGGGTTGGGACCGCTTCGAGAAGGATTTGGAGGTTGTTGAGGACGCATGCCAGCGAACTGGCCATTAGGAACCTGCATGGGCCCCTTAGCCATGGGGTTGGCGCCAGGTGGAATGTTTCCTTGACGCGCCGCCATCATATTTCTCTGCTGGATCTGCTGTTGTAATTGCATCTGCTGGTACATCATCTTCTGTTGCTCCAAAGCATTCTGAGGTCGTTGTTGTCCGGGTTGCGGTGGTTGTTGCCCTTGCTGATACATCTGAGGCTGCTGCATATGTGGTTGCTGCATTTGAGGTTGCTGCATTTGAGGTGTTGTCATGCCACTTGGAGGGGGCGCCGACGTCCGTTGAGGTGGAGGCGTGAAGTTCTGAGCAAAACCCTGAGCAAAGCCATGGTTTTGGGCATAAGGATTGCCCGGCTGAGGTGTCTCAGTCCGACCTCCTTGATCTGACTGTGATGGCGATGCTTGAGGAAATTGTTGCGCCGCTGGGGAGAAGGGATGTGGAGAAGCAGTAGAGACTCGTTGCGGGACGCCACCAGGACGTAGCTGGTTTGCCATTATTGGAGATGGACTGGCATTTGCTGAACCATTCTGCAGATGTGCATATGGAGGTTGCTGAGGCGCATGTTGTGGAGTGCCGTTCTGAGGGAACCCGGGATATGGAGCTTGTTGGGGTGTTTGTGATCGCGAGTTTGGCAGCATACCAGGTGCTTGACGCGGCGACGTTCCCAAGCTGTCTTCCCTTGGTCGTGGTCTCTTCGCAGGTACCACAGGGTTGGTCTGATATACGGGATTGTTGAAGGCAGGGGAGCCATTGCGCATCGCGCTGCCGTTCTGCATCCTCTGTTGCAGCTGCTGATTCTGAAACTGGGAAGGATCGAAGGAGGGAGGGTTATTCATGAAGGTCGAATTGTCGAGCATGGCTCCGTTGGGGTTGGGATCGAGGTTGAAGCCGGCGCCATTATGGTTTTGGACGGCAGCGTCGTTCATCCAGGAGCTCATTTCTGTGAGATAGTGAGGCAGCCCATCTGCAGGCGAAAGTCAGCGACACTGAATTGGAACTGGGCCTCCATAGATGGCCGCGAAGGTCAAATGGAGATGACCAAGCGCGAATCGAGGTTCACGCGATGGAAGTCGCGATGGGGATGCAAGGCAATGGATGACACCAATGCCTCAGCATCCGCAGCATCAACGACAATGAGCAGCAGGCGCGTAAGTATCTACGCCATCACGAGACATCGAGATACGCGCAACAGAGGAGGGTTGGGATGGAATGGAGGTCTTACCTAAGTTAATATCGCGCCTGGCTGTTGATGTATGCTCAGAGGGTTCTCTGCTCGCCGTAAGTCAAACCACGCGAAGCCAAATCGGGGCGGGCAATTGGTGCTAGGGCGGACTAGGTTCTATTTTTACCGACGAGATGTCGCAAATTACGGTGAGATCGCTATGGAAAACACATCGTCAGCTTGTGCTTGTTGGTGTGCCGTGTGTGTCATTTGATCTGCGCGTTCGAATTGATGGATTGCGCAACGGTGTTGAACTGTTGATTGGAGTCACGTGTGGGTGGTGTGACCAGTCGTCGCCGGTAAGGTGGCAAGTTGCCGACCGTATATCCGAAGAGGCAGCAGCACTGAGAGGGAGAGGGAGGACACCCGGGACAACATACCTAGTAATGATGATAAGTAGCAGCTCGGGCCTGGAACATGAGCCTCGAGATTGGATCTGGATCCAGCTCGCTCGCTGGTTACGACTGGCGGAGTGGTGCCGAGTGTTGTGGATGGGGCAGGCCTGGAAAGCCGGCTGGTGGAGTGTCTTTTCCCCTCAAACGCAACGCGGTGACACTGAAGTCATGCGGCGGGCTTGGGCTGGTGCTGGTGCGCAAGGAAGGATAAGCAACGAACCTACCCAGAAGTCGATCAAAGGAGTGACAAGATCTGTCTGCTCTGATCTGATCTGCTTTGGCTGGTTCTGATCGAAGCTACGCCTGTAAGGTTGTCGGTCGATTAGTCCGGGAAACGGGACTCTCCTCTCCTGAGTGAGTTGGCAGCGCGGCGCGGTGCGGTGAAGGGATGAAATAAGGATGGTTGAAGGCTACCTTTAGGCGCAGACCGATGACTAGGCCGAAGAATTAGACGTTCTCTGGGCCCAGCAGGGAGGCGAATAGGCACATGAAGTGCAAAGGGAGGTGAGGAGCAGGGAGGTCGGCGTAGGCGTCCAGAGTGCGTTATCGTTAATTGGGGGGAGGGGAGTTTCTGCTTCTGCCACGGTGCAAGCTTGCGCTGCTGTGTGAAAAACCTAACCTGAGGGAGTTGGCTAGGCAAGCGATCGAATCAACGCCCGCCGCCGGGCTTGAAGGCAGATCATCTCGTCCCAGCCACCAAACCAAACCATTTGCAGTTGCAAATTGAAGCCCGAGAAGCTCTGCTGGCCTGTGAACCGTGTATCGCGAATATCGTCTCATTTCTGTCCCGTGAATCTGTCTGTTAATTTGCCCCGAAGACATGGTCAGTAATGTATAGCAATAATTGTCGCCATTCGACTGCAATCCTTGGTTCCGTTTCTCCCTGTGGTGAAGCTGCAGGCTGCTTTAAGCCGGTCTGAATAGTGCTCGAGCCGGCTGTGAAGGTCGAAAATCCAGAGATGTGTGACACATCAAGAACATGGTCGTAGAATAATTCCAGGAAGTCGTGATGATCTGGGAGAAGAATCATGGGCTTCAGGAATGCCAGATCAGGCGTGTTGGCGGTGATCGAAGCTTCCATGCCGTCCTTTATTCGTCGTTTGAAAGGCTCCAACTCTCGGCTGCTACAGCGGCATGACAGTTGGCTGACCATTGAATTCCAGTCATGAACGGGAACGTCAATCGACAGCATTCAGTACAGAAAACGACAAGGAAGGACAAGACGGAATAATGGGAGTGGAGGAGGAGGAATGAGAGGGCCGGCGGGCGGCGAGGGGATGGAGGGTCTTTATGTAGAAATGCCGAGCGATCAATAGTAATAGTCGTCAGAAGAGGACGACAGGGCCAGTCTTTTTTAAGCACACCTCACACTCCACAGGTCGTGACAACCAGCACGTAGGCAGGCAAGGAATGAAGAAAGAAGAGCAGACCAGCCTGACCAGGGCAGGCACGGATAAGCTTCTGCATGGTTTGGCGTCATAAAACACTCCACGCTGGATCTTACCTGTTGGGACTGGACCTATCTCCTCTGGCCCATCCGAATCCAATCCAAAGATTCGTGCTCTTTGGTCCTGTTACACTTCACACAGACCAATGTGATCTTGTTACAGACCGGCGTCCTTCGTAGCATGATCCCTTTTCTTTTCCCACCGCCATTGTCCCCGCAGATATTGGGTTAGGTTTGTTCTGATCTGATCTACGGGGAGCTGTTCTCTCGGGTGAGATGGAGATAGAGGGGCAAATAATCGAGGACCGGCATTCTGGGGGCTATCCCGGCTCGTTCGTTTGACCTCACCCCAAACACCACTTAGTATTCTCACGGTTCACCTGCGACTACGTCCAACCTTTATTCCCTGATGCAAATCTCCAAAATATTAAGTAGACATTCAAATCGTTCTTCGCTGCCCGCCTTCTGCCCTCTCAAGCTTGTGCCACCGGCTACACACCGAAATATCATCTGAGACCGCTCACAAATAAGGCTATCGGCGGTAAAGTAGTGCTTCCTTCCTTGGACCCGGCTTCCGAAGATGTCAACTGTTAGTTTTGGGTCAATTTAACAGCCAGTAGTGGAGACTCTTTATCTCCCACACCAGCAATCCGTAAACTTGAATGGACAGAATTCGATGAATGAGCAATGGAGCCTTGGTTATGGACGGGAGGCGTTCTCTTTCTTGACCTTTTCTTCTTCTTATGAGCAAGGATGATAGTCGACGCATGCCAGCTTCCCTGCATGAGACAGCGTCCAATCCGTTGCCGCGCATCACAAGCCCACGCTGCATGGATTAGCACGGATATGACCAGAAAAGGATGCGCTGCTGGATAAAAGCAGACGGCCGTATTGGGCTGGATTTGGATTTTAGGTCAAATGCGGACTGCAAAGGATGTGGTGCAGGAAATCGGGACCGTCCTTGAAGTTGGAGGAAAAGCAACTCCTAAAGATTGCCTCCCATCCCGAGCTGCTTCGGGAGCCAAGCATATTAGCGACAGTCACGTGGGGATAGCTTCCAACACCTGTCGGGAACTTGTGACATCTGGAGATACGCTACTTGAGTACATCGGAAAAGGAGGTGACACACATCCACGAATAATTTACGCGTTCAGGTATCAATTGCGAGTCCCGGTATTAGGCTAAAGTTCGACGATATGCCCAAAAGAAAGGCAAAGGATGTGGGCGAAACGGAAGAACCTCGAAGGTCGAGTCGTCGAATCTCGACCAAGCCTGATGATGCTGCACCGGAGCCATCAGCGAAAGTCCTAGCCAAGAAAGCCAAGAAGGCGTCGAAGAAGGGATTAAAGGCACCGGAAGAGGACGAGCCAGTAGTAAATTTCAAGGACGAACAGGAGCCAGACTCAGTAGGTTGTTCCGAATCTTTGTACTCTATGCTTGCTTCGCGTCTCAAATCGAGTGCCCAGTTGTCAACCAGCCAATCACGTGTATCACTTTTCTACATTCAACATTCTTTTCTCTCATCTCTTTTCCAATAGCTCTAACGTACACTACAGAAACCCATAAAGCCAGTTAAAAAGTCCAAGTCTACCACTGCTTCTACAGCGAAAGCCAAAGCTGCCGAAGTAGATGGTCCAACCGGTCGGCAATACTGGCTTCTCAAGGCAGAACCGGAGTCCAGAATCGAGAAAGGCAAAGACATCAAATTTTCAATCGATGATCTAGCTGCCAAGACTGAGCCAGAGCCATGGGATGGTGAGTCTCTTCTCCTCATATGCTATATGTTCAGCACTAACACGCGGTACAGGCATCCGGAATTTTGCAGGTACTTCATTCTCACAGTACAGAGGCATACTGAACCCGTGCTAACATGACCAGCACGAAACAACCTTCGCGCAATGAAAAAGGGAGATCTCGCGTTCTTCTACCACTCAAGCTGCAAAGTGCCCGCCATAGTCGGTACAATGGAGATCGTGCAAGAACATACACCTGACTGTCAGTAAAAGTTATCTCTCTCTTTCACCAAACCCCCGGTTCATCCTTCACCACGGAAAAAAGGTCCAACTCAACTTACACACCCACAGTGACTGCCCATGATCCGTCAGCACCCTACTACGACCCATCATCGAAGCCCTCCGACCCAAAGTGGTCAGTAGTCCACGTGACATTCAAACAAAAGCTCAACGCGCCAGTCACGCTCAAGGAGTTGAAGGAGTGGCAGGCTGAGAAGGGACACCCGCTGGAAAATATGCAGATGTTGAAGTTGACGAGGATGAGTGTCAGTAAGGTGAGTGAGGGAGAATGGCGGTTCTTGGTTGATGAGATGAAGAAGAGGGGTGATGTTGTTGAGGAGTAGGATATTGGCAACATGGACTCTACTGAGGAGGAGAGAGAGGTGTATCAGTATGTCGGTAAGTTCATGGCTATGTACGATATTTTGCAGTGAGATTCGGCTCATAGTAGCAATATCTATGTTTTCCAACATTCTCCTCGTGCTTCAGCTCAACAAGCACGCCCAGCCTGTCGTTGGGGTCTTGTATGCACATGATTAAAGCCCTGACGACGCATTTTCTAGGCTCGGAGAGTCAGCAGACTTCGCTTTCAACCTTTTCCTTTACTTGACATAATACATGCGGCTAATGCCTTACTCCCATTTCTCCATACCATGTTTATCTAAGGTTCCTCTTTCAATGGTCGTCAAATTGTTGTGAATAGCTGATAGGGCGTGGAAGGCCTATTCCATTGTGCTGTCCCAAGCTCTTTGTTCTCGATCATCGGTTCTGATGGCCAAGGCTTGGCTAGGATGTGAGGGTTGAGGATTTAGAATGGCATTATGATGTGAATCTGTGAGAGAAGATATTTCTGAGAACTTGGGTGGGGATATAGTTCCAAAGAATGGCTTGTGTTAAGCATACAAATTGATGTTGTGAATTGTTCACTAGATATCGGAATGTCGTACCGGATTACCGAACCCTAATAACTTGTCAAAGGCCGGTACTGAGGTGATCCAAGTGCCTCGAGGTTGTAACACAAGAGCATGTCATCTTCCAATGAAGGTGCAGCGAATTAATACATTACAAGACCATTATCGAAATCTGGAGTGTTGCTGAAGAGGACAGAGGGCATACTTCGGTACTCGCTAAACTCTCCCCCTATCACGAGCCTAAGTCTCAGCACTCCGACGCTGTAAGCGACTCCGATTTCGCTACGCCTTCCCGTGACAAGAATTTCCAGATCACCTCAGGGCCTTCGCCTCCCGCGCCCTCCTAAAACACCATATAACAGCATCCAATTACCAACCCAAAGCAGTGCTCGCATAAGGACCATCAAGCTAGAATCAGGAGTCAAGGCTCAAACATGGACGGGGTAAGACACAGCGCCCATCGTGTACCCATATATCCGTGCTTTCTCGAATTTCAAAGAGGGCCGTGCTGATCAGACTCGTTTTGATGCCCAGACCGCCGGGACTGCATCGCACCAGCAACATCTAGATCTCGATTTCAGCCAGCTACAACTTCCTGGCTTTGGCTTCGATGATCAGGATTTGCCATTGTGGGATCCATCACTGGATATTCAACCTCTTGAGAATTGGAATTCACTGGATGGGCTGGATTTCTCTGCCAATGCGGATTTCTCGCTACCCCTTGCTACAGATGATGGGCACAACGATGTGTCTTATATAGCCGAGAACGATTTATTGCGTGACTGGCCCACGAACGTCGAGAAAGTTGTTCCGAATGAACAGGATTTCCTGCGCTGGGTCAACGGTGCTTATAGGCCAAATGAGCCATGTTCGTACTGTCGGTACCATCGCTTAGAATGTCTCATTATTCGGACGACGTTCTCGAACCCAAACCCGGTGGCTGCATGTTCTAGCTGTGTTGCGTTGTTCAGAGAATGTAGTCTGGCGATCGGGGAGAAGAGGAAGCCGTCGGAGTTTGAGAACAATCAACCTATTATGGGTCACTTGCATGGTGTGAACGAGGAATTTGAAGATGGGCTTCAGTTTGTGGATTGGGGAGATGAAGCAGATTTCTCGGCTCCAAACACACTGCCCGAGGCATCCTCAATGCCAGAAGAATCATCAGTCGTTTCTCCGACCAAAGGAAAAAGAGCGATCTCGAAGCAAGATATCCGAGTTCTCAAGGCATGGCTATCTGATCATCGACACGCACCTTACCCAACAGAGGAGGAAAAGTTGGAGTTGAGAGCTGCCACTGGTCTCACTTTGATGCAAATTTCGAATTGGTTTGCCAATGCAAGGAGAAGACAGAGACATATCCAAGGAATACCTATTCCAGGACGAGGACGAGGTTCAAAGCACAAACCATCTTCGCCAGGAGCTGGAGATCTAAGTCCAATCTCTCGATGGCAGAACTCGCCTCCCGAAGATGATGCTGTCGACCCTTCAGCTGTAGCCAGGGCACTTGCCGCCGCATCAGGCACCTACGGCCAACACGGCGGCAAAGTAACACTCACCAGACACTCATCCTTCGACAACGTCTCCGTCTCGAGCATCGACACCAACCGCTCCGACCTCTCAACATCCTCCTCCAATTCCGGCTGGAGCCACAGCTCCTTCGCCTCACGACAATCCTTCACCCGCCCCAAACGTCGCCGCCGCCAAAAACGAGAACACTCAGACAAAACCACTAACACATTCACAGCCCACTTCCACTGTACATTCTGCTCAGATTCATTCAAAAAGCGGCACGACTGGCAACGCCACGAAAAATCCATCCACCTTCCCCTCGAACACTGGATCTGCTGCTCCAGCTCCGGCACACTCACCACCCTCCTCAACGGCACGCAATGCCTCTTCTGCGGCCTACAAAACCCCACACAAGAGCACCTCAACAGCCACGAGCACAACTCGTGTTCCGAGCGTCCCGCCTCAGAACGAGCATTCAGACGGAAAGACCATCTACGACAGCATCTCGTAAAGTTTCATAGGTGTTCGCAGCCGCTGCCGGCGGTCTATGAGATGTGGAAGGTGGAGTGGGGGGAGCTGAGGAGTCGGTGTGGGTTTTGTGGGGAGGGGATGGTGAGTTGGGAGGCGAGGACGGAGCATTTGGCGACGCATTTTAAGGAGGGGGCGGTGATGAGTGAGTGGAGTGGGGATTGGGGGTTTGATGAGGAGGTTTTGGCGCTGCTGCAGAATGCGGAGGTGCCAGGGATGGAGAGCCTGGGTGGGGACGCGGCGGTAGGCATTTTGTGAGATTACTGAAGTTGTTCTTAGAGCAAACAATCAATCGATTGTACCATTCGTGAGTTCTGTTGACTATCCATTGTCCAATCATTGCTTTGCTCCATGTGGCGGGTATGCCGCATAAGGCGTCCTTCGAGAGAGCACAAAAATGCATGTTCAACCTTCGAGACCTTTAAAACATGTAGATGAGTTTCCTTGAACCACAAGCATCGACAGATTTTCAGCTTGATGCAGACCAAGAAGAAATATTGGTTCTTCTCTCACACGTTCGGGAGTCTGCAGGAAGCAAGGAGCGTCCTGAGCGTCAAATCACTGGATACTCACGAGCGTTAAGCAAGAAGGATTCAGGGGCTGGTTGATGTGATGTTTGCTTCGGATGCCGTGTGACGATGTGGTACTCGAGGGTGAGGCTCAGTGGATTTGCTTTTTTCTCTGGGTCTTTCTACCCCCTTGAGCGAGGACTAGTCAGGAGTTTAGCGGCTATGTTTGCTTCGGATGTCGTGTAACGCTGTGGTACTCGATGATAATGTATGCTTCAAGAAGGAGCGAGTTCTTGCTTCTTCTGAGCTGACCGATCATTCCGGGAATTCGGAAGTATCTCGTCAAGCTAAAGCTCCTATCTTTGCTCCTCCAAGGTTACTTTCTCCCAAGGCATTCTTTGGATATCGATCTAAATCTCATTACAATCTCGATACGAGGATGAATCCTACCAACGACGAGGCAGATATCGAGTTGGCAAGTCTGTCCGAGAAGAGCTCTTCGGTCGATGCAAATATAGTCGAAGACCCTGAGCAATCTGTTCCGGACTTGGACGCCGGCAGAGACAAGGAAGAACGAAGCTCTTCTATCCATAATCGACGGGCAGAGCCTTGGTAGCGAGGGTGAGAGTGGGAATACCAAAGAGTTTCCAGTTGACAAGGCGACATCTCCAGAAACAGATGAGAGATTCATAGAGGTTTTCACCCAAATAGCCAAGGAGAAGCTTGAAGGGATGATGGGATGATGGGCGGCCTGCTAGAAGCGATATTCGAGAAAGTTGAGATGTAGTCAGAGAACAAGCGAGCTAGACGTTGAAGCAAGCCCTCGCTCAAGAGGAGACAGGTTCCGTAGTATGTTCGCCGCCATAGACACAAGTGACGCGGCAGGAGTTGTGAAAGCCACCGGTGGAGAAACTGGTGCAGCTGGATGGTGATTTCTGGCCTTTCAAACCGACGAAGACACATGCGAAGATCAAGCAAGAAGATCAGGAAAAGAAGGAATATTTCTAGAAGTAAGTGCATGTGGAAATCGCCAGAAGTATTCAAGGTTTCCCTCACATTCCCTCTATTTACAATTATCGCTTCTAAGTGGGCTTCTAAGTGGATGCGAGAACATTTGGTTGCCAAAAGAAGACATTTTGGCTTGTCATGACTTTTATCACCAGCAAGACTTCTTCCGACGACTTGATCGTGTAGAATTGGCTAGTGAGAAGGAGTGGATGACTGATCTCAGTTCCCCGTCTGGTGTCAGCTAACTTGATCTAAGTCCCGAATTCGAACAATTCCTGACGTGTGGAGGCATGTATGGACTTGTGACAGTGACAGCGGTGAGTTACGACACTCCTTGGCAAAAGAACTTGCTGTTACTATACGTGGGACACGAGGCTGGGCTCGCAGTAATCACTGGCCTCTCCCAACATGGAGACCTGACTGTCCGGATGGTAGCACTTTGGATCCGTTCGATCATGGTACCCTGTTCTCGATTGTCTGCCAGATCGGCAGAATGGTCGAGTGGAGTGTCCAGAGCCTCAAGGATCAGGAGTGCTTCTCCAAGGGTCAGTCAGATCTCCATATCATTCTGACCAGAGTAGCCATCGAAGCAATCAAAATCATTCAACACAACGAAACCATCGATACATTGCTTCGTCGTTGTTTTGAAAAAAGGCTGCTTCTCGATCCTTTTATGTGCTATTTCGACCAGATACCGACGATCTGTCTCTGGTCATCCTGGCTTTGGACAGCGTATCACTCACGGGGCATTTTTACAATGCATTGACCACATTGGAAAAGATTAAAGGCAAAAGCAAGACCGTTCAGGCGACAGCCGCAGAATAGGTTGCAGTGAGAGACAGCTATATGGCCATGAGTTTCAACAACGTACAAAATGAGAAACGAAAAGTAAAATACTTCGGACTCCTCACTAAGAAGCAGATGGCTGTTAGGAAAAAGACCGAAAAGTTCAGAACCGACGATTTAAGACTCTGCAGATTGTTAGAATTGGCCGAATTCGGGTGTCCTGGACTACGGATCCGACGGATCACCTTCACTTGGAGACCTACCCCATTGGCGCACGGCCGAATATATATTGGTTCATACCGGCTCACGAATATTATCTTTCCAGGTAGGAATTCGATGCAAGCAAGCATGGCAGCATGTTGATAAAGTCTTCAGTGTCAACAGCAATTTTGACTATTTCCTAGAAATGGAGCTTAGTGAAACCATGGACATCATATTTGGCTACAGCACCAAATCCCAAAAAGCTGCGGCTAAAGAAGCATATGCGTCAATTCAAGCCCCGTACTGGCTCTATCCTCTGCATAGAGACATGCTAGCCAGCCCAAGAAGGAGTGTCACGTTGATGCACGATCGGCTGCCGCAGGGTGATCCACCATCAATAGGAGGCTACCTCACGATGTATCCGCCGAATGGTGTTGGAGGGACGGGATTTCACTTGAGGTTCAACCGCAGCGAGATTTCATACTTAGACTATAGTAGGTTTCGAGTTTATGGAGACAGGCTTCGGACATTACGAGACTAGTAAGTAAACAAACCGACCAGCCTTCTCATGTTTTATTAAACAGCTGAATAGTATGGATTCCGTGAAGCCGCCAGGTCTTCATGGACTTCTCAAAGACGACCGGAACTCTATGGGTAAGTAACAATACCCTGCTTCGTGATTCCCACAGATCATCGTCAGTGCTTAACACAAGCCAGGATTCTACACATTCTGGTTCGCAGTCATCTTCGGCACAACGAGCGTCATTCTGGCACTGGCCTGTCTGCTCGTCTCATTACTACAGACTTGGGCTGCACTCCATCCTCAAAGTGTCAACGGAAACAGGTCGGCTCGAGAGGCTGCCTTCGAAGTCACATGAAAGGCGGCAAAGGGAGACGACTCGCTGTACCCCGAGGTGATGAGATCGACACAGGAGATTTGGACTGGGAATGGAGGTCAATTGCAACTCTTTTGGCAAATTTCTTCGTTGAATGTGAACTAGATCGAATTAGAGAATATGGAATAGGACCTAACAGTCATTATAGGATATTAAACAGGCCTGCAATCAATCCCTGGTAAGACCCTCCCACTTTGCCGCCTTCACTTAGCGGATAACATGACCCTCCTCCGCCTCTGGCTGGCTCTGCTCGGTACTCAACTTCGGATTTCTCAAGCAGAATGCGAACACAATCAACGGTACGCAAAGGCAGATACCCGTGATTGTCAACAGTCTCTGCACATGCTGATAACTATCGATAACCGCAGCCCTCTCGTCCGTTCCAACAGGATATTCAGCAACAAGCAAGAACGGACTTCCGTAGAAGCTAGCGGCCAAAGTCTCGTTTCCGGTGAAAGCCAGTCGGTTTTGGAGCTGCGAGTAGAGGGTCTGCGTCCAGATGGCGCCCGAGACGCAGTTGCCGAGTGCGGAGCCAACGTTGTAACTTGCGAGGTAGATACCGGTGATGACGGCAACATGTTCGTGCTTTGTTGCGGCTTGGATGGAAGCTTGTGCTGGGTATGGGAAAAGACCTCCTGCGATACCCAAGAGAACTTGGGCGCCGATAACACCGGATTGAGCGGCGTTGTCGTGACCACCTCTGTAGTGGATAAGAAGGCCAAACGCAACCAGGAAGAGCATCGTTCCGGCCAAGATGAAGTATTTGAGGCGTCTGACCTTGAAGATGACGAGCGAAATCAGGACACCGGTGATGACTGAGCAGAAGCTGTAAAGTGAAGAAACTCTGGTAGCTGCCTTGATGCTGAAGTCAAAAGCCACGATCAAGACAGTGTACAGGAAGTCACCCTGGAGATACCACGCAAAGTTGAGGAACATCGCTATTCCGAGGGCAGCCCAGACAGCACGATCCTTCAGGAGGTGGAAAGGAAGCAAAGGATGCTTGGCTCTCAACTCCCAGAAGATAAATGCTGGAATGCAGAGAATGCCGATGATTAAGGGAGCGAGGATATGTGCTTGATGCCATTTGGATGCAACGGCTCCAACTGCAGTGGATCCACCGGCCAGAGTGAGAGGCACAAGGATGAGTGCAAAGACTGCAATCAAGAGAATAATTCCGATGACATCGAGTTGCCAGAACAATTCTATCGCGAGACCTTTAGGACCTAGCATCTGGAATGGAGACTTGTAGGTGTCTAGAACACCATTTCTTCGAGCCCGACGTCCAGCAATGAACAGTGCTATCATCAAAGGAAGAGCACAAACCGGGTAAATGATGCACCACATTCCAATTCCCCATCTCCAGGAAGTAGCTCCCAAAACGGCTTGAGTGATGTCGCCAGAAACCCAGGTGTTGATAATAAATGGTGTTGCCGGGATATACGAGAAGAAAACACGGCTTCGCATGGAGGTAATATCTGCGATGATGACTTCAACAAGTAGGATGACGCAAGTATATCCGACTTGGTAGAGGACTGCACCAGCGCAGAAAGTCTTCACTCCCTCTGCACAAGTCTCTACGATCGTGCCGAGCGTGTAGAAGAAGACGGACAATGCGACAAGTTCGAGACGGCCGAAGACATCAGCGACTTTGGCAGCTGTTGGCTGAGCCGCAGCAGCGATGACACTTCGGAGAACATTGATGGTGGAGAGAAGCGAGTGAAGAGCATAGCTGTTCGTTGCGGTCGCTTGGTAAGTGTACCGAACTGTTCCGTCAAGTCCGTATGCGTAGGCAATGAGAAAAACGCCGAAAAAGAGGAAAATGCGGTCAGCAAGTGTGAGCTGACTCGCTACGGCTTCGATACGAGCTACACCAGGCGACTTTGCACCTATAATCTGGCGATCGGGATTGGTTTCGATTGTCTGAGGATATTTGATGCCGGAATCATTCTTCTCTTCGTGACTTCCCTCCCTGGTCGTATCTGGGTTGAGGTTCATGATTGCTACTGTTCCTAGCCAAGCCTAGCTGCGTCTCGCTTCAGCTGCCACACGGATGACGAGTGGAATTATTGAAGGTCGATAAGAGAGATAGATTCATATTATCTTCACGCGGGGGGACGTCGTTGCTTTATACCATGTGGTTGAATCGGGCCGGGATCGACTCCCACGCAAACCCAAGCAGTCCGAATCCCGGTCGATTTCCATGACTTGGTGGCTGCTCCATCCCAGCTCTTGGGAATGAAATGTGGAGCGAGTGAAGGATTTTTGGCTGACAAGGAGCGATGTGACTGGGCGATGGTCGGACACCCCGTGAGATGATCGCTGCAATCTTATCAGATCAGAGTTTTCATCTAATCAGATGATTCGCCGCGCGACTTGTGGGCTTGTCCTAGTGGGGGCGTTAACGTATGGGGTAACCGGATCCGTTGGAGCTCAAGAAACTTTGAAAAAATTGATAATAACCTTTCGGCTTGGCGATACCAAACTCTGCTGCCCAGCAGTCTGGAACTGCAGGTCGGTTATGTGAGCAAATGGTTCATCCGCAATCGGAGATTTGGACTTTGGTGTATTGAGGTTTGAACTGCATGTGATGCTATTGACCATCAACTTCAATTGTTATCATGCTGAACAGACTAAGAAGCTTTTATGAATTGCATTCTGCCGAGGTGAATATTGATAAGAAACCGTACAAAGGCAGAGAACAGGGGTGTTAAAGTCCCGACTAGTACACTATTCCTTCCTCCCGACTTCACGACACTCCTGAGGAATTTCATGAGGACCTGTGCGACTTTCGAAACACTTATTGTGGTGGTAGGAATCTTGATCGCACCAAATGAATGATTTCAGAGATTTCCCGGAAGGGCCTTCCCAGTCGCCGTCTCAAAGACCGCTGTACCGCCCACAAGACTCTTAATTGTCTCCCAGGCGCAAAGTGCGTACATAAGATGCATACGACCAGACCTTGTGACTAATCTAGACCTCTACGTCCCAAAACAATGGGCTTTGTTCTGGTAAGAATATGAGACGAAACATGAACAAGGAGATTGTTACGTTCACAAAGAACACACCACATCTCAAGGTGACCGTCCCGAAGTACGTGGACAAGGCCACCTTTCTTTTGTTCGGCCACAAGAGATTGTTTCTTTGGGAAATGGATCTAGTCCAAATGTGTATAAATTCTTCTATCTCAATCCATTGCTCAATCCCTTGCTCAATCCCTTGCTCAATCCCTTGCTCAATCCCTTGCTCAATTCTTTCCAATTCTTCGATAACTCAATCGAGCTCATCACCCACGAAGCAAAACCGTACAAGAAAGCATCATGACAAAGCTAAACGATGAATACAGACTTCAACGTGAGTCCGAGAAAGACGCAGCTCTTCGTCACGAGTTCGAGAAAGCTCGCAGAATCGATGCTGAAAAGGTGCGTCAAGAGATGTTACGGAAGGATGAGCTTGAGCGTCAAGGCCAGCTTGCCAAGAACTCTGCAATGCAGAGCCAACATGGTAGAACGGCCTCATTTGAAAATCCGTACTCACAAATGCCGGCTCCGCAGCTTGGTCTTGTCCAGTCGTTGAATCCTTACAGACTTCCGTATTCACAAATGCTGGCCGAGCACACTGCGCATGGCTCACCAGTCAGTCCTGCGACTGAGCTTCAGTATCCCCGAATGATGGCTGAACCGATGGGTGCTTCCAATGCATTCACCACCATAAGTGGAATTCAGTGCCCACAGATGCTGGCTGGACAGATTGGCCATACATCATCCTCCACTCTCGGGAGCAGACTTCAGAACGTACGAAGAATGGCAGGACAGCTCAACTCTACCTCTGCATCCAATCCCGCAGGTAGACTTACGTACTCGCTCATGTCGGCTCAGGGCGTGAATGCCGATACTCCTTTCCGTTCCTTGCATGGTCGGGATCGACGCTTGCCGAATCGTATTGCTCCGGACTACACACCCGGAAATCCCAATCCGGACACAGGAAATCAGTATCGATACCCACCGGGACCTTACTCAGCTCAGCAGACTGAAATGGCTTGGAGCAACGACCCAGCATACATCGCACTACGAGACAGCAAGGGCTGGAGCCAAGGCCCCCCATTCATCGATCCAGGATGGTACGATGAGAAGAATCACCATCGATTTGATGGCGACCTTTTCATCCCGAAGGGCCTGTTCGACAACGTCCCAGTCCCGGCTGTCCCAGTCTCGGACGTCCCAGTCCCAGTTGCCACAATCCCAACTGCCCCGATCCCTACACCAGAAGCTGCCCCTCAGGCCATGGCGCCAGCGGCACGCAAAGACAGCTATGAAGGTAAATATGCTGTAATCTACTGGTGGAGCAAGGCCCACGCATCAGCATCCGATTGGAAATTTAACAAGTGGAGTTCATACATTCCCCGAAAAGATATGAACTGGCGCGAGCTGTTCCACGAAATGACCGGCGAGCCTATCGAGGACATGGATGATCAATGGGTAAGTACTCAGTCCCATTGGATTAAAGCCTCCGCCTCTACAGAGGCACTGATGAGAGGCGGTTGGCCTACAACCAGACGGTAAGTGGTCTCTCCTTGAAGAGGTCCAGGGACTGTAATATATGTTGGGCCTTCGTCTCACATTTTGAAGCTTAACCTCCCACATTGCCCGAACGCTGGCAATCTGGGGGCAGCGATTCTTTGATCGGTCAATTAATATGTATTTTAATACTATATGAACAAGTCTTTTCCCCCCAACGCGTGACACGTAGTTTTCAAGGTCGTGATAGAATATATAGAGAAAATGACAAGTGAGAGACGCGACAACAAAGAAACAACCTTCGCTTAGAGGTGGGTCCATTTTGTTGACTTCTCTCTCCAGAACGCAAAACAAAAGAAAAATACGCAGAAAGAGCAAAACCTGGAAGAGAGCGCGAGAAAATCGATCATTGAAAGAATCAAAATGATAAGAGACAAAAAAAACCTTGTTAAGTCTTCGATATAAACTCTTCGCCGAACTCTGATGGGGGGTACTCATGAACCCCGCGTTGGAAGAAACGGGTAGCCTTGCCCAATCTGAACTATGGAGGAGTAGAGGAGACTGATGAAACCCGCTTTCACTAATCGTGGGATCTGCTCTTGCTTGAATGTCAAAAAGTGCTATTTGGTTAGATAAAGCTGGTAGAATTTTGTATGCGAAGTTGGCGTTTTAGTGGGGCCTGGAAACGAAACGACGCGAAGCCAGGCCGCACTTTGGATAGAACGCGATGACAGAGCCGCAATAAAGACCTGATTTGTTGGAATGACTGTCTGGTGATGAGATGTATCATTTTTACTTCTTTGAAAAGGCTTCAAGATGCCTACACAGCTTCAATTAGCCACCTATGGGTCTTTTCAGGCTTCAACGCCTTCACAGATTCGAAAGCCTCATCCATCCTCTCAAAGAGTGAATCCCAGTGCGCCATTTCTCTTTCGCGCCCATCGAAAGTCACGAATTGCATTAAATCCATGGTTCTGCCAGTCTCAGCCACATACACGGCATCGAATGAATGGGTCAACATACCTGATATTCCTCTCTTCTATTCCTCCAACGCTCCCCGGCTCTGGTAGGACACCCTCATTAAGCAACACTCTCTCCCCAGGTTTCAGTATAGGGACGAGAATTGAAAGATTTTGATAGCGTACGCGTCCGACCAGTTGTGGCAGATCCACGTCAGCAGAGACAGGCGGAGGGGTAAAGAAGTTGTGAGTAGTCGATTCGACTCGAGATGCCATTGCCTGCTCTGGAATTACCAATCTGCCAATCATATGTGGAGGGCGCAAAATTGGTAGTTCTTAGCCCACGGATTTGAGAGATGGAAACTTCTCCACCATGGCTACAGACACATGTCCTTGGCAGCCACCGAGCTGTTCAATGCCAGACCACGCATTTATCAACGAGACATGAACATACATCGACGACGGTTGCTCTCCCATGCTCTCCCAAGAATAGTTCTCCTACAGGCTGTACGGGGTGCAGATCAATTCAGATCAATTCCGAGGACTGTTGCACTGGGATATTCATCTTCAACTTTAATCGTTTTCGAGAGGCTCGGATTTGACTTGAAACTAGTTGGAGGAATTTGACTCACTATCAATCGTCCATATTCCAGTCCAGCTCCAAGATTGAGAGTTCCTTGAGGATCATTATGAGGCACATAGTGCAAATTTCCAACACAAAGATTAACCACTATCGCATGCTTCATATCTTCGCGAGCTTGCTCTGGTTCATCATTCGAGAACTGATATTATCCCTCCCAAAACTTATGACAACTCCTCCCGTTTCCTAAGCATAGTCTCTCACGCTTGAAGATAGCGACGTCGATGCTGCACGGGCGCTGTCAATCTCATACCCATCGTCAGTCTCTCCATCTTCGCTAGCCTCGATCGCTGTCTCGGCTTGCTGTGCGATTGTCTGTGCCTCGTCTACATTCTGAGCAATACCTTGACTGGGACTCTCATCTGGGGAGCGCTGCTCACTCGGCGAATCTTTCATCTCGTGTACTGTATCGAGGCTCGTTAATTGTAACACTCTTAGCCGATGATGGAGATGTCGTCAAAGACGAGGACAAAGTTGGACTTGGCCATCTCGATGTGGGACATGTCTGACCACTGGGTGATCCTGGTCAGGTAAATCAGCAGAACTAGTATCCCGTCAGGTAGCCCTGATGCTTATTATCCTTTGAAATGAATCGCCTGCGTGATCCTTTTGGCACCGACGCCTCCCCCAGCCATTCCCATTGCAGATTGCAGCATGGCATACTTGGAGTTGTGCAGAAACGTGACCTTGAAGCTCATTCTCACGCAATCCAGTTGGGAAATTAATTCTTCTGATACAGAAACTCGAATCCACAAGACATGAGGCTTTGTATACTCTTGAAACATTCAAGATTCGCGAAATGTATCTTTCCGACAAGTCGATCGGATCAACTAATTGCTGTTGAGCGGCATCCCTTCGCTTACGTCATGAACTACCACCAGCTACTCCCCTGAAACCAAACAAAGTCATTCTACATTAACAAACTTATATAATTTCGTCCGCCATCCTTTAGATGATACGCCCAGCCTCCCGAGTCTCATTGTTTACACTCCCAAAAATATATCCATCATTACTCGTCAAACAATTCAGCAATCAAGCCCAAACAATGAAGCGCAAAGCCGGCCTATCGCCAGAACCTCTGAGAAAAGTGGCCAAGCTTGCAGACTACTGCAGTACTCCCACACGTCAAGATTCAGAAGGGGTCGAGATATGGCCAGCTCCAGAATCTCAGATGATAGCTGCACGAGAATTCCTGCTGAAATGGTTGGTATTCGAACAAAAAGAAGGGTTGTTCGGCTAGAGCATCTAGCTAATGTCCGAGATGACAGTGTCGCGGCTCAGAAGAAAACTCTCATAGTCCCGGATAAAGATGCAGATGGTTTAAGTTCGGGCGTTATTGTTCACAGAACTCTGGTGAAGTTAGGTCTTGTAAGTTCAGCTCATGAATCTTTTCTCACATGTTATGGAATTCGGGCAGCTCATATGGATGCCCGTACAATGTCTCAACCTTCTCAATTTACACGGCTTTTTGGGCTATTTCGAAATTCATCATCGGGGAAACCATCAGCTGATATTTGCTCGCACGGTCAAGGACCCAAAACTGCTTGACGTTCACCTCGTTCAGAAAGGATCGAATATCCATGAAGCTCTTGAACGAAAAGCAATGTCAGAGAAAGAAGCAGATTTCATCATTGTGCTCGACCAGGGAAGCAGAGGAGCTCCTCCAGTGGTCGACGACGCAGACACCAAATCAATTGTTATTGATCACCATCTAAGCGATGACTTCCCCGAAGGTGCAGAAGTAAGTAAATCGATAGGTGAAAGCTGCTTGTGCTCGCTTAACGACGAAATTTAGGTTGTATCAGCATGTCACTGTCCGCCAGTCGCTACCTCAGCTCTCCTCATCTATGAGATATGTAAAGAGCTTCATCCAGACATCGCTCCAGAGTGTGGATACCTCTGCGCAATTGGCACGCATGGAGATCTTGGTAACACCCTGAAATGGCTACCACCGTTCCCAGATATGACAGAAACATTCAAGAAGTACACCAAGAAGGTTCTCAATGATTGCGTTTCATACCTCAATGCTCGTGAGTCTTCACCTAGTACAAGCTTTTATGCAAGGGTTGACATGGTATAGCTCGACGCACTGGCACCTATGATGTGATCACCGCATGGAATGCACTTCTCCAGGCCAAAGATCCCAAGGAGATACTGAATAACCGGCGTCTAATGCAAGCACGCGATGAGATCAACATCGAAGTCGAAAAACAAACACATACGCCACCAAAATTCACCAAAGATGGAAAGATAGCCGTGCTGAAGATTAATAGCCAGGCGCAAGTACACCCTGTGATTGCTACGCGATGGGTGAGTACCTGTCTCATCTCCATGAATAACATCTGACGAGCATTCAGGCAGGAACACTAAAATCCAAAGCCCTCGAAATCATCATGGTAGCCAACTACGGCTACCTGCCAGGCAAAGTGAACTTTTCCTGCCGTATCGCCCGCTGTGCGCGGGATCGGGACCCTCCAATCAACATCATCGAGTCCCTAAAAGCAGTAGCGAATCTCGATACAGGCGACTTGATACAGCGGATGGGTGAGAGTTTCGCGAGGGGTCACAAGGAGGCTTCGGGAGGTATCATCCCCACGGCTGAGTTTGAGGAGTTGTGTCTTTTGATGAAGGTTGGTGAGAAACCGGATAAGGTGGATGGGGAGTCACCGAAGAAGAAGGGGGAGGAGAAGCAGAAGAATACTTTGAATAATTATTTCAAGAGATCTTGAGGGTGGATCTGGGGCTCGGCTAAAAAAAGGGGTCCTGTTGAGTTCAGGTCTCGCTTGTGGTGAGAGTGGATATAAGTGTTAGACTGGCAACATGACAGGAACGCCGAGAATTACATCCTGTCCGTATTTTGTGCCATTGACTTCCTTGACGCCTTCGAGTCGTTCTTCTGGCGCGATTTGCAGACGAGTTTTGATTTCTGCCAGGTCAGCTTGAGCGACTTTGCCGAGATGAAATACTCACGAGCTTCTCGCCATTCTTTGTTCGTCGGGACCTGAAACCTTGTCAGCGCCAATAACAGCTACACTGATGTAGGAATCCCACCGGACGACCAGAATCCATGAGATTCTTGAATTGCATGAATATCCCTTGCTTGAGTACGAACCCCTCGCGTTGGATCAAAGGTGATTCTACCATTCGCCACGAGTCAGTCTGTCGTAAGTCGGACATCGAGAGTGTGCTTACCAGTCACAGGCTTCAAACGCATATCGCCCTTCGAACCATTGAAGAGCACCAGCGACAGACGCTGCTCATGTCGTTGATCTTCAGGAGGGTCGGCAACCTTGTGCAAGGTTGCTTTGAAATGCCCACCAGATATGACTGCGAGCAAATCTCGTCAGTAGTTGCAAATAGACCCGTGTGTCACCCGGAGGAACGAACCTTCAAGTGTCTCCCCTAAATTCACGACTAATGCCCCGGGGTTATACTTCACGTATCTCCACTTGTCATCTTTCCAGATCTGAAGTGCGGTGACAGGCACAGAGAATAGGAAGGTTGTTGTTCCGTAGTCTGTATGTCTATGAAGCTTTTGTAAATTTCCACCATTCAGCGTGAGGATGAATTGTCCACTTACCCGTACATCCTCACCCCTTTCCTCGAGACTCTACTGTCGTCATCCAGAGGATAGAAAAGTGCATGCCTGAAATAACCATCACCTACCAATCCATCATGAGACTGCACCGTATCTAGATACTTTCGTTAGCCATTCTTATTGTCTATCAATCAGCTCTGAGCAGTTGCTACTCACCCCACAAATAATCATCAGGCAGCTCAAGAACCATCGACAGCAGTTTCAACAGTCGCCTGTTCACGGAATTGACAAGATACTAATGGTCGTTAGCTTGATCTCTCTTTCCTCCATAGTCATATACACTCACATCACAAAACGCGATAATCTCATCCATAAACGGAAGAATACACCCCGGAACACGATTGAGATCTTCGAATTCCGGCGAATAGAAGTTAAACTGCTCAATCCCATCATACTTTCCCTTCTCGCGCTACAAATCGCAATCAGCGTTCCAAATCATCTACAGGAAGGATTTGATATCTTACCTTCCACCCAAACCTCGGCTTAAACCCCGCAAAAACACCAGTTGACGGATCCCACAACAAGCGCTCTTTATCTTCCTGAGAAATATTCACATGCAGGTACTGAGCAAGTGAAAATTGCCGATGAAGCTATCGAAGCTGTCAGCATCGCGCCACAAGAAAGTAATTCTCCGCGTCTCGGGCAATAGGTAAGATCTGACCTGCTCAAGCGAAACACCATAATTCGTCAAAAAGAGAAACCCATCTTGTTTGATAGCAGCTTTCGTCGTAGCCACAAGCTCAGCAACGATAGCTGGATCACCAGAGTCGAGAAGAGATAACTCGATAGTCCTCAGGTCTGCCCAATCGAGATCCATCTTTGTTTCCTGCGGAGGAATCCATGGCGGGACATCGGGCTTATTGATACTTGAAGCTGGTCCTTTGAATGGAGATGTCATTTTTGCTGTCTTCTTGGAATTTTCCGATGGTTTTGTGAGGTCGGTTGAAGTGGAGAGCTCGTGTATTGAAGTGTTTGTGAGCCCCTCCTGTGAGGAGGCGGGATCGCTAAGGGCTGGAGTTGATTGCTTGGGTTCTCGGTTACGGTCCATATTCGCCTATCTGCAAATGGCTGTAACGGCGACGTCGATCGATTGGCCTGCGTGTCATTCGGCTTCAGATAAGACTGTCCGCTTGTGATACCTTGCTTCGATCTGAAACAAGGGCCATTCTGTCAGTATCAGCTCCTCATGGCCATTGGAGACCAGAAATCGATTTGAAGCTTATCACGATTGTGGATTCTCTACTCATGAGGCTCCCGAAGCCGCCGGCTTGAGGGCCTATGGACAAGGATCTCGTGTGCTACTACTGTACCAACTGTAGAATCGCTCTGTTTGATGATGCCATGTCATGTTTATTCTTTCAACACGAATGTTCAATGTATTAAGACTAGTCCTGGCTAATCGTAAAGACAGTCAATGGCGATTTATCTAACCAAATCGCTCAAATAACACCAGAACACCACCAACCGATTGCCGGTCCAGTTATATATCCCGAGACGCCTCGACATAGTCGTATATTCCCATGCTCATTCATACCATCCGTCAAATGTGCGCATCCACATCGCTCAAATCATGTCCCGAACATCACCTCCTTTCACTCCCCACCAGAAAAGTCAGACTTCCCGAGATCCCCTTCATCTCCACGATCGAGCCCTGCCCCTTCTCCAGATCGCCTTTCCTGGCTTTCAGCTCGCTGTATCCTGGGCCGTTCCTCGAATTTATGACCCTGACGCCATCGCCTTTCGCCACGATATTGCCCGAGACACACTTTCCGTGTACGGTCCCTTCCCATGCACTAGGATACCTCACATTGATGGAAGCAGAATTGGAGGAATGTATAGAAGATAAAGTGTGCAATTTGGTGGTCTCAGCTGTAGCTCGGGGATCGACTTCGAAGAGTGCTTGAGTTGCTATGTTGCCAGGCGGGATGACCAGGTAAGGCTCGTCATCCCCGACAGGCTTTTGACTTTCCAAGGAGTTCGAGAGAAGGGAGATGAATATCGGATCGAGGACATTGACGGTAGTGGTTCCACTAATGGTGTGTGTCTCAAAACTGTTGTTGGGAGCTGTGGGCGAGTCGCCACCACGGAGGACTGGGAGGCCGGTGATACTAATTGTGCCTGATGTAGTCTTGAAAGTATTGGCGGAGCCCAGATAGTAGGAGCCGCTGATAGTTGATGAAGTGGAGTGAACTGTAGTGATGTAGTTTCGTGGCGGAGGAGTGTACATCCCGCCAACAGGGCAATTGACGTGGATGGTGCCAGATGATGACCCGACTTCTAGATCAGCTGGGGCTGGTGCTGAAGGGAGAACTGGCTGTGGAAAGACGTCAACATGTATGGTCCCTGATTGCGAAGACAAGCTTAGAACATCCATCAGAGGATAGTTGCCTTTGATGCTGCCAGACATTGTTTCGACGAATACTTTGCGTGAAGAGAATGGAAATCCATCCGAGGATCGCCAACTCGGAACGTCTGCTTGAACGTCGGTCTCTGTTGAATTGATTACGGGAAATCTGACGCCGCCAGAGATTGTTGTAAACTTCGAACGGCCACTGACGCTAACTTTGACGTCGTCAAGAACCCTCAAAGTAAGTGAGATTGCCTCAATCAGAAGATTACTGAATTGAGCATCTTCAGGAATCCACGCTGTGATTTCGAGTGAGACACAATGGGTCCCTCCAGAGCTGAGGGGTGCTGCCCTTGGCGTGATGATTTTAAGAATTCGCAAATCCTCGTCCCATGTCTTCTCGACATGCAGACTTTCATCACTGACTTGAACGTCAACTGTGAAATAAGCACGGTTTCCATGCTTCGAATCTTTTGGTAGTCGACGTAGTCGGATTTCACCGACAGTGCTCACATATTTCTGGGATAACCCGCCACCAGATTCATGAGTAGTTTGTAGCACTGTGAGATCTGATCCGACGGGGAATTCGTACGTTACAACATCCTCCTTGTGTCTGGCTGCAGCGCAGTATGGAGTAGATGAATCGATGGGCCTATCGTCTCCGGAGTCGTCATGGCCAGGCTGTCCCTTATCAGGTTGGCTACCTCCATTATCTGGTGGTGGTAGTTTGTCGGCCTATGATTGTCATTAGCACTGGATTGAATGCCGCTATAGATGGGAAGTGAACCTACCTCTTTATCGTGGCGGAAGGTAGCTGTGGTAAACATAGTGAAAATAACTAGAACAAGAACCGCAATTCCCATATGTTTGAGCCAACGCTTCTTTGTAGGTGTCAATTTCTTTATAGATGCCAGTGGTGTATTTTCCGTCGGCTCATATGCAGGCGCTCCCATGCTTTCCGGCTCGCGGGCAGGTGGAATGCCAGATTCCAAACGATGCTCTGGGAATGTACTGTATGATCTCTCGGCTGGTTCACTGGTTGTGATATGGGACACTGGACTGGGAGTATACGCAGGAGGAGGACCGTTCAGTAAAGCACTGTTCTCTGAGAACATTTCTTCGTTTCGCCGAGGTGAGACAGGTGAGACGGGAGTATATGAGGTCGGAGTAGGAGGAGACTGTGAGCTAGCTGGCTGGGACGCGTAGCTCTGTGAAGGGGGTGATCGTGATAGTAAAGGATGCATTGACGTCCTCGAACTTTGTCCTGCGCGTTGTTGTACGTTCGGGGTGGGTATCAACGTCTTGTCCTCGACCCTTTCTTTCCTATCGAGTGATGGATCCGCAACCATTGTATTGGGCGGCATCCCGCTTCCTCCTCTGAAGTATCCATCGCTAGGACTCAATTCGTCACTGAACGACTGTCGGTCAAATTGGTTGTCGTCCTCCTCATCGTTTGCGGAGTACAGATTATCGGACGGGTGCGACATCTATGCTGCTGCCTTGGCGATTAGGGGTTTGGCAATAGTACAAAGCAGTACAAAAGTAGATGCCTTGAGGAATCCACGATGTTTGAGGTAGCAGCAGACAGAACAAGCAACTTACACTCGTGAGAAAAAGATAGACAGGTGGAGTAGTAAGCACGGAGGAATTGACGATTGATTGGGAACTACGTAGGCTGTCTGAAATGCGGCGTACCCTAGGTAGGCAACAACGATAACACCACGGAGAATTGGCCAGGATATCTCAACCCCACTATCGAACTACGAATCACCACGGACGTGGAGGGAGAGAAGGACGTTGGGTTGGCTGCAATTGTCAGCCCACAATGAGGCTTGCATTGTTTGGGAAGGTGGGTGAGGCGATTGCAGGGGCAGATGAGGTTAAATCTGATAAGAGCTTGGTAGACACGTGCCTCGGCGTTCAAATGCAGAATTTCGGAGTTGAATTTCGAGATGTGAATATAGGCGAAACGAAACTTTGTAGGATGGAATTGATTGATCATTAGAATCGAAAAGAAGAAAACTTCAACATGTTCGAAAATTCGGGTTCATCATTACATAAGGAGACTCAGAATGAGTTGCAAAGCTAAGGTGTAGGGTGTAGTTTCAACTCCACAACCTCGCTTCCCCTTCAATAATAGGCCTGACTTGAGCACCTCCAAACATTGAATGGCACCCAATGGCTCGTTCTTCCCCGGATTCTCGCTAAATATTGTTTACCCAAAGAACTGAAATCCCCCACAATGGCCCCCACACCAAGGATCCATAGTAAGTATGGCACTTCACTGAGCAACTCATCGCTCCTCCCCGATACTATGCCCCGAACTGAATTTGATACTCTTGAATCATCCTTCGTAGCATAATACTGACTGTGATTCAGTCCTCGGCCTGGGTAACTTAGGTCGTCTCTTCGCCCACGCTCTCGCTACGTCTCCCCACCCACCGTCGATAACGCTCCTATTCCATCGGCCCGTACGTATTCTCGAAAAGCTCCAGGGTTTCTGAACTCATGACCCATCGGTCACTTATTCAACTAACGTCCCCCATTTAGAGCCTATTAGAAGGCTGGGAAGCCGCCGGCTGCCAAATACAAATAACGTCCAAAGACCTCACCAGCACCTCGACATCCTCAAATTACACAGTAGAAGTCATAAATCCCAATCCATCTTCCCCCTCAACCTCTATCCCCAAATCAGAACCCATCCAAAACCTCCTCATAACAACCAAAGCCCAACACACCCTCTCGGCCCTAATACCGCTCCTCCCCCGCCTTACCCAAACATCCACTCTCCTCTTCGCCCAAAACGGCCTCGGAACAATCGATGAAGTGACCACCGCCTTATTCTCCAACCCCTCCACTCGACCCCGATATCTAGCAGCCATCACATCTCATGGCGTTTATTCAACAGGACCATTCAAGTCCGTTCATGCTGGATTAGCGGACGTGAAAGTCGGACCTGTAGATGCTCAGTCCTCTTCCACTTCCAACTCCAATGAAGGAACGAAAGCCCAAGATCAAACTCACCCCCTCCTCAACGCCCTAACATCCGCACCCATCTTGTCCTGCACATCCGTCTCAGCCCCCACACTCAGAAATCTTCAACTCGAAAAGTTGACTATAAATGCGATTCTCAACCCCTTGACCGCCATCCTGGGTATCAAGAATGGAGAAATCCTTCACCACGCCCCCGTAGTCAGGATCACGCGTCTACTTGTGGAGGAGTGTAGCCGGATCTTGATCTCATTGCCTGAACTCCAATCCTCGTACTCGGACTCCACAGAAGGTCATGAGATGAGTACAGAGGAGAGATTTGCGCCTGACAGATTGGAGGGTCTGGTCAGAACTGTGGCGCAGAAAACGGCGGCGAATACGAGTAGTATGTTGCAGGATGTTCAGGGTGGGAGGGAGACGGAGATAGAGTATATCAATGGGTATTTTGTGAGGAGGGCCAAGGAGGCGGGAGTAGAGTGTTCGACTAATGAGAGGATTGTAGAGTTGGTGAAGGCTGGTGTGAGGGTTGGTGTTGAGGAGTTGGAAGGGTTGTTTGAGGGTTTGGATAGATCAGTAAGGAAGAGGTAAGTAGTGATCAAATAGTGGGGTAAGATGGTGTGGCTGTATTCGTTTATGTATCTGTGTTTGTTTACCAGTTAGCCTCCTATGACCAGAAGCATGGCCATTTTGGAGGGCAATGGGTTTCAGCATGAGTGTTTGTTGAACACATATTTTGTAGTGTAGTGTTCTCTCAATTCTTTTGCTGACTTCTTGCTTCATACAATATGTACAACGCCCCTCCTCCCATTCCATGCACCCCTCTTTCGCGAAGATCAGATATCACCTCCACCCAGCTCTCAATTCCAATCTCAAACTTCCTCCCAGAACCCCACTCAGCTTTACTTCGATCTCTCACTTGGCGTAACAGCGAATGTCGGTCTCACGAATCTATAGAACACGCAAAATATCAGCCACTGCTCTTCCACGCTTTCATCTTGTCCCGTCGTGTTCCAACTCCACCTCCACCCCCACCTCCGCCAATCAACCAACCCAGATCTCAATTCCCCTTCAGGAACCAATGAGAAGAAGACATACCTATCCGAGTTATACGGACTCGTCTGGCTCCCCAACAACGCCTTCTCCCTCGCCTGATCCGCATAATGCCTCCTCACCAAATCACGGTCTTCTTCCGCCGTCAGGAGAGGAATGAGGTGGATTCTCGACCACATCTTTTCGCGTGCGAGCTCACTGTAGACCAAAACAATCAGCATCGCAATCCCAATCAGACCAGAATCTCCCCATTCTCTCGGCTTCCCTCCTCTACTCTGCCCCAACTGTCCCCTTACGGGTTTATGCTTGAGCACGACGCAGACAAATTCGGGATACTGGTATGATATTGTGACGAGGAGTGGCAAGATATGTGCCAAAGGTGTGATAGACGTACTTCTGCTCTCTAATTCCCTTCCCGACCTTGTAGAAGCCGAATGTCATCACGCCAGCCATAGCGACGAGCATGACTGATGGGCGGAATCCTCGCGCGGGCAGGTTTCGCTGTTGGTTGAACGATATGTTAGCATGCAATCTATTCCCTCAATTCGTGTCCAGTCCTAATCTGTCCGGTGTGGTGTTGTGCCTCGTCGTGTAGCTGGTCTGCTGCGTGTTGCTATGCCTCTGGTTTGGGTCTGGCTTCTGGCTCCTCTTCGATTGATCCAGCTTCATTCCTCAATGTCCTCTCCCTCCTCCTCCCTCCTCCTCACACTTCATCCTCTTCTCAACCCATCCCATCCTTTCCTCCTGCTCCCTCCAGCTGCCCTTCCTCCCCTTCCTCCCCTCCCCAAATCCGAAGCAAAAGGAAACCTCCACGTACCTTATACTGAACGGGCTCATAGCCCCCCGTAGGCGGCAGATCTTGAGGCATGGTGAGTATGCGTATATGTTCGTAGGTGTGCTGGTGCTGTCTCAATCGCAATCGCAATCGTCAACCCAGTCTTGTAGCTTAACTGATGGTCGTCGTTCAATGGCGAGCTTGAAGTCGCGCTAAGCTCATTCCGGTGAGTGCCGAGTTTCTGCCGGGCGGTGAGACCATTTGAGGAACCAATGGGAGGAGAGGGGAACAAATCACCCAGGTGCCCCAAAATCGATGGACATTGAACCTATGAGATTGCAAAGGAATTTTTGTTTTACATTTTGTTACATTGAGCTCACGGATTAGTATGCGTGGAAGAAGAAGGGGGTTGAACGGTGCAGAAGTTAAAAGCACGAAGAAGGATTTTTCATTGAGAGCAGCATTTTGCCGTAAGTTTGTCTGCTGAAATGTCTTCCTCGCTACAATCAAGAAGAAGCATACAAAGATAACCTGAACAAACGCCTTTGCTATGCTCCGACCAATAAATCCTCAGTCCATACCCTTCCCAATCCATCCAAACCATCCCAAACCGATGTCACTACCTCGCTACTATGAAGAAGGAAGCAGAAAAAGATACGCCCATATGCAACTCCTTCCATAATCGGCAGGAAAGCGAGTTCAGCCAAATATTCAACCGGAACACCAGGCCCAATCTAGCCCGTCTAGAAATGGGATATGCAAAGATCGTCGTCTCTTTTTGTCGCCCTTCTTCCCTCGTCTCGTCTCTTCGCTGCAAAGAAATGTGTTCGTATAAAAATGAACAAGAATGCGACCTCAGACCACTTCTTTCTGTGTAGATCAGGTAGACCCGTCAGCACCTTGAGCCTCCAGCTCCTCGCTCGCGAATGCCGCCTCAAGATCAGCTTCCAGATCATCTCCGAAGCCGTCATCGCTGGCGTCTTCTTCTTCACCGGGGGTAGGAAGGTTGGTGATGTCTTGCGATAATGCGCTTGTGTTGTTCGGGGTCTTCACGGCATTCAGACCCGTCGTTCTCGTCTTCGCAATGCGTTGCTTCTTCGCCAGAGTGCTCTCCTCATCACTCTCTTCATCCTCAGTAACCGTATCATGATTTCTCTTACGTCCTCTACCGGCCTTGCTCTGTTGGCTCGACGTACTTTGTCTGCTGACATCGCTCTCATTACCAGACTCATTGGCTTCCGAATCGGAAGCCATGAACTCGTCAAGTTCATCGTCAACCCCTCCCCAGTCGAAGCCCTTAAGATTGTCGATAGGTGATGTGCCTTCTTGTATCTCATCTGGCATCACCCCCTCGTCGTCATCGGCCGTCTCGTCCTGGCTGCTAGCAGGCACACTCTCGCGATCTTCATCCTCACTCGCAGAATCTTCAGAGCTCTCTTCGGAATCACCTATCGATGATGGCGCATCCGAGTTGAATCCATCATCTCGCACTCGATCGGCTTCATGGATTGTGACCTGGTGGATGTTAGCATCTACGTCATGCTTTCTTGCTTTGTACATACAAGATATGGTGTCTCGTCCTCCTTCTGCCACTTGCTCATAGAGTTCAACAACCATTGTTGATTGACGATCTTGATATTTGGGTATTTGGCAGCTTGTCGGACCTTGTGAGTGCGGGTTCTGCTTGTCGAAGCTACCAGATGCGTGACCTTTCTATTGACCCTGCAAGATATTAGCAAATAGATCTCTGGCGATATGAGAGATACATACTTTGATTGGATGTCCGCACCAAAGCTGGCAGCTTGGAGTCCAATTTCAGTCCTACAATCGATGTGTAAGCTTCTGTCCGCCTGATCGTGTAAAGTCCACATGTCTTCATCATGTTCAAATTTTGATATATCAGATTCTAAATACCTCATTATATCTGCCTGCAGTGGGACGAGCCCGGACATCACAATTGTACACCCCGCTAATGTCTTAGACCTAATTGGTGTAAGTAAAGAGAGTCGAGGGGAAACTTTCGGAAAGACGTACTTCAATCGTGGCATAACTTCTCCAATATCGGGCACTACCTTACGGTCGGCGCCATTGAGGGGCATCTTTCTGTTGAGTCCTGGCTTCAGTTGTGCAACTCTACCTCCAGAAGCATTGATGACGCGACCCTCGTATTCATCGTAAAATGCTTTGTGTAGTTGAGTGAGATGTTGCTCCAGGTATTTGAGCTCCACATCGTTATCGACTAATAAGTTGTGTCTGTGTTGAGGTTCTTGAGCCGTACCGCCGTTGGCTGCTTCGTCAACAGGTGCTGCGTTGTCCTCCTTGTCGAGCTTCTCTTGCATGTGTAACAATGGTCGATCTGTCAATTGCTTTTCCAAGAACTTCTCTTGCTCTGCAGCTTGCTCAAGTCGCAGTGCTTGGTCATCACCACTACCCATCCGGACTAATTCTTCCAGAGCACTGATTTTTGATCCGTCGTCAGGCTTGGCTGCTTCCGGCTTTGCCGCCTCAACAGGCTTGACTTCGTCGGACTCTGGTTTCTTCTCATCAGAAGCTTCGGCGTTTTCACTTGTTTGGGCATCCTTCAGTTCCGACTTGGATGACTTCTTCTTGAGAGGTGGCGGCTGCATCGGCGGTAATTCTTCTCTTTTGGGCAAGAAGCTCGAATTGATGTCGCCAATGCCGAGAAAGAAGTCGTATGGAACGACCTTGATAAGATTTGGTCGATTATTTGGCCATACATCTGCGCGATCATCTATAATGACGACCATCTTGGTATCCACAGGAAAGAGCCGCGCAAGACTCTTTGCTGTAACATTGCCATTCTCGTCTCTGCTGATAATGCGGTCTCCAAATAGCTTCTTGTCTGGGTCGACGATCTTAGCGATGTTGACGGCGTATGCTCGAGTACCCATGGTGTATACATGCAACTCGTACAACTCTGAGATCTTGGCCAAGAATTCCTTTAGTCCGGGACGCATCTTGATATAGTACCAGCAGCCGGAAGCTAGACCTCGAGGCCCATCATCGTTCAACTGGAATGACCTGACATCCTTGACTGCTTCGTAGTTGGGTGATGACTTATCCCTCTGCCACTCTCCAACTGTAGGCTCGATACAGGCGTGAATGATAGTTTGGTCCAGATCTACCACCAGGGACAGCTTCTTGTGAGCCAGTAGTCTCTTCTGCAACTCGCTCTCAGCCTTTGATGCCTCATCTTGGCTAACCTTCAATGAGGTCTGGTCATGAATCATGTTGATCTTAGCTCGCTCCGTGTCGTCCGTGGCGCTGGTCCAATTGATCTCGGTCATATCCTTGCCGCAGAGGCCACACATTCCCTTGTATTGGATGGAATGCGGACACGTCTCCTCGACCTCGACGAAATCCATATTCTTGTGGATGACCTGACCATCCTTAACCTTCCACGACTTCAAAGTGCCTTCGACAGGACTCTCCCAATCGGCGATGGCGACCTGTTCCTCCGGCCATTGTCCCTTTGGATCACTGGGATCGCCCACCATCAAGGTCCAGTTCCATTTGTATTGCAGAATCGGGTCGAGCTTCTTGATACTGTCGCCAGGCTTCTTGAGCACCTTGATGATTGTAACGGGGTACTTCAGCTTCGCCCCTAAACTGAGTAGCTTGGTCATCTTCTTTTCCTCCTTCAGGGTATCGCAGTTCTTGTGATCATGCGGTTCTCGCCTTTCTCGATCTGTTGCAGAATCAAGTTAGTGAAAGATCGATGTGAAGAGAAGAGAGGCAGGGCATGGAAGGGCGAGCGCGCAAACTGAACTCGAGATCGAGGACAGAGGGGCGAGCAATCAAACGAGCAGGCTCGAAATAGCTCCCAGAAGCTTGCGCAAGCTCCACGCACATACGATACGGCATCTACAAGCTGTCGGAAGACCTACGATCTCGACTTGAGCTTTGGAGAAGCTCTCATAGATGTCGCGTGGGGTTCAGCCAGAACGTAGTGTAATAACCGGTGCATCTGCGCCAAAGCTCCTTCCAATCCCAACACCCAAGTAATCACCTTTTCTATCTCCCCCAATTCTCTTCTTCTAGTGCCCTCAGACGTTGTTGCAGTTGCTGGTTGGTGAAAGCAAAGTACACGGAGTTTGGTTGTTGGGGTTGACGCGGTATTGACTCTGGAGCTGCAATACTAATAAGTTCGGTTCGCGGTGGAGTAAACGGCGTGATAGGCTGGTTGCGACAGGAAGGGTGACTCTGCCAGATCAGGCAGACAAAGTGCAGTGCAGATTCGGTAAAGTGAATCGGAGAATTGATTGATTGATTGCAGATCGTGCTATTGTGCAGGTGTTGTGTTGTATTATGATGCGATGTGAGGTGACGTTCGCAGCTTGATCTGGACTTTTTGGGAATTCGCGTCCGCTTGGGGATGGTACGGTACGGTACGGTGGTGGGTAGCTTGGGTCAGGTTGGTCGGTGTGTGGCAGGCTGCTCTGGCCGTGTCTGTGTCTTTCGCTGGGGAATCCAGAGCCTTTTAACCCCGTAGAGCATGGAAAGTGGAGTTGTGTCGATCTACCTGCTGATTGGAGAGTTGCCCGCATGCTTGCAGGGATCCTTAGCATGATGATTGGCTGATGGTGGAATGCACAGGGTCACGTTTCGTACCATTTCTGGTCAGTCTTCAGCCTTGCCAATAATGCATGGGATGCTCGCAGCCAGAATATATATCTGCGCCTTTGGCATTGAACTGTTTATGCTCGGTATCCAGATTCTAAGCTAGATAATGCTGGAATTTTGAGGTTGTTTTACAACTCATTAGGGATGCAAGGTATGCTCGATATCTGCAAGGGAAGCCCTTTTAGGCTGAAGCGGGTCAGGATCCAGCAGAACATCTACCAAATCCCGGGACCAAGCACGACACTCCCTGAATAATACTGTACCGTATGTCTCCATTATGTTAGGACTTTTGCTTAGGGACAAATCATTCTTTGACAATTCATACCACGCCCGCAACATTTACAAAGGAGAAAGCGTAGCCAGGAACCGTTGTTCCCGCCTTGGCACCGGGGACACAGCTAAGAAAGCAGCTAGTAGACCACAAATGCGTCTCCTTCCAATACAGAACTTACATCTTCTACTCGCACGAAGTCCCATCTCAGAATCAATGCTTACCGTGACCATCTTTCTCGTCATCCTCTGATACTGTCTCTGCCGGCAATCTCCTTCCCCGAGGCACTAAAGCAAACGTCCTCAGTGAACAGAATGGCTCAAAGAACAGAGTGGAAGGAACCACAGCCCTATGAGCTCTAATTTTAGGATTTTATGTATTCTCCAATAGAAGAGAGCAATTGTTCTTGAGCATCAAGAGATCTCTGGAACCTTCCACGCCTATGAGCAGGAACAAATGAGTGAAGGCTTGCACTGGTGATCCAAATCTGAGATTGGGCTGGCACTTCTTAACACCTTATTGTTATGACCTCCTACCTCCTTGATGCTTGGCACAAGACCTTGGATGACTGGAAACAGGGCACCATGCCATAAGAAACATGCTTTAGGGTGAAGTGATCTTGGACAGTGCTTCAAGGACTTGCGGGTGCAAAAGGGGTGGAGACAAAACAGAATCTCCACAAAACCAGCCCACCAAACAGCTCCTTCCTTGCCCTTCAATTCCAAGGAAGTCTTTTTTGGATATTTTTCACAAGCCTTGAAGCCACGCTGGGTGGTTCAATGAAGTATCAAACCCATGTTTTTATCGAGAAAATTAAGCGAGAAATCCATCTTCGCCAAAACACGACGCTGAAAGGCGACCACAAAATGTGAAGAGATCAACACTTCTCCTTCGCTCCAGAAATAGCTTCCCCAGAGCCCAGAAGCACGTCCACGAGTACATGGGACAGGTGCTTGGATGTCGCATCACTCGAGCCTGCCACCTCATGATTATCTGGGAATTCCAGCCAAGCACAAATTGTCTAGCACCAGCAATGGGCATCCGTCCGTTGAAGATGAGGTGCGACCCATACTTATCCTGACGACTGGAGGGACTCTGAGCGCTCTCGAGGAAGAAGATTTCCCGTGCATAATACATCGGCACTGAAGCAACGTCGTTGGGTCGTACGATTGACAGTCTGGGTTTGGTTGTTGCTGGTCATGATAGTTGGTTGGTGTGGGGTTTTGGAGAAGCGCTTATTTTTTACAAGGTGAAGGTAACGCATTATCGTGGGCCGAGGGAGGTCCATTACTCCTGGAAGACGGAGGATCGTGGTCGCTTCAATGGAATGACTGAATTAGAGTGGCCTGTAGGCGCCAGATAAATATGAATCAAGCACCCTCCAATGTCTCAAATGCTTCTCTAAATCTCGCCAGGCTGAATCAAAAGTTAAATTCTGATCGAGGTATTGGGTTCTCACAGGATTCGTGAGGCTATTGTCGCCTTCATATATCTTGGTTGTATGAAACAGCAGTACATTCATATTTTGTTCGTTGACGCAAGCAAGACGAGCCCGAGTCTTGAATACTGCGAGCAGAGATGCCATGAGCATCCTGGACATGTTTCTCGAGAGACCAGCGCAGAGGGCAAAAAGGGAAAGAAAAAAAGAAAAAAAGAAATACCATTCACCCCGAGAGGCTGGTGTGGAAGTTAGATAGAAGATTTATTGGGTCCTTGGCTCCACTTCCCTAGCCACACCGTGGATGGAGGTCCACCAAGGAGCCCAGCCAACCGTGTGTGTTGTCATAGACGTCCGTCCCTGCGAATACACACGCAATCCGAGGAGGGGGTCAACACATAATAGACGTCCGTCCCTTAGGGTTGCCCCGCCCCCCGGTTACATGACTGGATTTTTGCGGAAGCGTGATCAACAGACCGACGCCCTAGCAAGTAGACGGATTGCAATGATAATTTTGCAGGTCGGGTTTACGGATGGTGCGTATGTAAGAGTTAGCAGGAGTCCAAGATGAATGGGGTGGGCAGATCACGTACCATTTGTACCGGTCGGGGTTGTTGATTTTACAATTTGGCCTTGCTTAATCGCTTGGAAAAGAGCATGGCAGTGCTTAATTTTTGCTTATCTCGATGTATCTACCTGGCGACTTGAATAAGCGAGTCGGCAATTAAGCGAAGTCCATCTGGGGAAAGACCTACTCCGAAGTAAAAAAAAGGCAAAGAAAAAAAAGAATTAGCCTTTCTCTCATCCCAACTCGGGGGAGGAAGTCAAACAGAAAGGCTTTGGGTCTCTTGCGCCCTCCCCTACCCTCACCTAGGCGTGGACACCTTTTGAGGGGAAACCTAGCCAACCGAATGTATCGTTAATAACAAACATGCGTCCCTTGGGATGCAGATGCAATCCAAGCAGAGGACACCATGCAATAGACGTCCGTAACTTAGTGATCTCCTGCGATACTTGGTTCATGACTAGGGCCTTGCCGCTGTAACCTCATGGGTGCGGCTTTCTGGGTGCTACAATGAAATATTGGAAACGCATTGCAACACACATGGCCAACGTGCGAGGGGCGTGCGAAAATTTATTAGCTAGGATTGAGTTGTCTAGGGGGGCAGAAGTAGGGGAGGATTGAAACTTGCCAATCTGTGGAGCGGTGACATGTTAGTGATTCTGCTCATTTGTACATAAGCATGTCATGAACAGTGTTCTGGCGCACGTGTACTTCGTTGACTACATGGGTTGAGCAGGCGGGGCGCGAATTAAGCGAATGTCAACAACGGCCATGACGATGTCATGTATAGCAATCTAGCTTTTGACCAAGGCCCATTGTCGTTTACAGATACCCGACAATAGAAATCATTCATTGTTCCAATCTTGAAATTCACTTTCCCTCCGCGATTTGGGACTAGCGTAGATAGCCCAATTGCTCGCGACGTCGCAACTTTCGCGTCCTCATCTTGCACAAATCTTTTTCCCTTGCCAGATCTTCTTCTGTTTTCGCAAAACAACCACGTCAAGACTCTCGATATCAACGTACTCATCAACATCAAACCTCAGCACAATGGCACGCGTTCCCCTTGAACCATACGATGAGAAGAACAACCACGCTCTTTCTCACCTGTGCGGCGTAGCAGGCTGGAAGCCACCGCCCGGCACCCTTAAGCACAAGCTGGTCGAGTATCTAGCACGTCATAACATCAAATAGCAAGTTCATCATTATGATACGAAGAGATATGAGTACAACGCGAAGAATGACCCAGATGGCAGTCTCCGCGTAGCGTTGATCAAGGAGAATAGAAAGGTTCATCAACATTGGACCGAAGTCGAGTTGAAGTCTGCCATCCAGTACAATCAGAAGAAGGTCGAAGAGTTCAGTAAAGCACAGACGGCAAGTGAGACATCACTCGAGGCTAAGGTCAACCAGTTCTCTGTGATTGAAGAGAGACTGTTGAGAGAGAACGCCACAAAGGTCCAAGAAGAACAGAACAGACATACCAGGTCGCAAAACATGACAACGAGTAAGGGAAGCTTTCCGATCTTGAATACGTTAGCTGATAAAACTTTGCGGATTAAGATTTAGTACAGAGTCAGACTCAGCCAACGTCAACGACCTCTTCGAGGGCTCCGAACCTGAGACCGAAGAACCAATCGAGACGCCAGAGAGCAGTCTAGATGCTCTAGGCTGTGAGAATGAGACGGATAAGGAGGAAACTATTGCGGATGAATATAGCGAAGTCTCAGAGGAGAAGGATGATGGTCTTGAGCGGAAGTCATATGTAACCGCAGAGGACGTTGGTGCAGCTGCTGCAGAGAAGGGCTCCGAAACAACAGCGGATGGCGATTATGCTACCGACGAGGAGCTTTCCGAGGATGAAGTTGGAGAGTACGAAGAGGATGACGAGGACTACGAAGAGGAAGAGGTAAGTTTCAGCCACAGAATCAACAGCAATGCCTCCATTCAGTGCTAACATGGCTCAGAACACGACGACCCCCTCCAAGAAGCGGGCTCGATCTTTCTCTGTCAGCGAACTCGACGAGACAAGACCTCCATGTAAGATACGATTCGTCGAGGAATCGAGCTCTGACGACACTCTGCATCCATGTCTAATCGAAGCCGGACCATTGTTGGCAAAACTCCTCCAGCATGACGCCAAATTTTTGCAACTTGTACTCCACGAACGTACCGCTAAGAGCTTCCTTCGCCAAGATGTCATGGAACATGCCTTTCTGATTCAGCAAAACATAAGCAACGATTGGGAGTACACCGCAATGTTGGCTGATCAGTCCGCCATTTTCATCCTCTTTCCCAACACTCATGACGGTCAGGAGCATCTGAAGCAATGCGCGTCGTTCATCGCCGTCGCTATGTGTGGTAACGAGTTTCACAAGATTCGCAAGGAGATCACCGCATTGAGACCGCACAGCGGTAATACAGTGGAGGACGCCGAGTGCGGTGAGCTGGATTTGCTCGAGATCTTCAAGGGAGAGAAGATCTGCTGCTTCAGTAGCGAGGATGAAAATTTCCTGATCACATCGGCTGCTGATACCATGGAGATTTCAAACGAGGCAGATGAGGTGGTGGGAGATGACATGCCAGAGGAAGATAGATCAGCAGAAGAAGGAGAGGGAGAAGCCGACACAGGTCCAGCACCACCTCCCGCTTCTGCCCCAGCAGTTGCGGATGAAAGTGAGGAGAGCGAAGAGGAGTAGAGACGCCAATGTTCTTGAAACGATCTGCGACTTTCAACCTCAGAATGTCGATCATCAAGATTCGTTACATACATGTTTGGGAGTTCTTCGGCGTTCTTTGTCTGCTTCCATGATACCCCTTCTGCAAATGCATACAATGGAATTTCATTTTCTGTAAATTGCGTTACTATTCTGGGAAACATTTGGAGAGAAAGACTAGCAGCGAGCCAGGGGTCTACACATGTTGTTTGGGGATCAGCACAAAGTATTGAATACAAAGCAGAACATGTACAACTCACTTGACATGCCACTATTACCACAAAATAAGGCGGTTTCAGTGTACCACCGCAAAGTTCAAGACAAGTGATAATGGTATATTCATCTATAACTCACACATGCATGAAATCTACAACTTTCTCCTTTCCTTCCCACCCTATACTCTCCTCTCAATGCTAGACAACTCATTACAAGAAGACCTCAAGATCTTCATCATGCTCGTGTGCCCTTCTGCTCTTCTCTTCACAATACAAATTATCCATCATGATCACAACACCCGCTAGTATATCATATCGTACCAGACCCAGACCATGCGTCTCTCAAGTTCCCGAACGGCCAAGCCCATCTGCCCAATACTGACCAATGGCATGATCCGCAACGAACTAATCACAAGAAGGAAAATCGAGGAACTAATAAAGAGGAAGTGGAATATTTCGCCCAACGAAAACATGCCCACTCCTAAACCCCACGCAGTACCAACAACGAAAATTACGAAGTAAGCGACGAACGATAAAGAAGGAAGAAGAAGAAAAATAAATCCCATAATCTCGTGCTATGCCATTACCATACCCAATCAATCCCACCAATCCCAAGCCAACGCTCTCTAAACGGTAAACACAAGTGCAATAGTTTCATGTCGTCTCATCTCATCATGCAGCCATATCCTTAGCAAAACTCTCGCTTCCTCCGAACGCCTTCCCATCGGAGCTCTCAGATGCCTGGCCCCCAGCATTCTGCGCCAGAATGCCGCTCTGAGCCAAAGCATCCCAATCGTGAATACGCTTTACGAGAACAGGGTCGTTCTCATCACCAATAAATGTCCAGCTCTCCTCTGGATCTTCTGTCACGTCGTCCGTAGGCTTGCCATCTCTGCGCTTGATCAGGGATTTAGCGTATTCCAGATCGCGGTAGATGGATTGGATGGCAGTGTCGACGCCATTTTCCTGCTGGGCTGTTAGCTTTCTTCTGTTTGTGGATATATGGATTAGAAATTACCTGTCTGATGGTCTCGCCCAGGACCCTGGCTTTGACGATCATTCTCTGGCTGTTGCATGCTTCCCACATGGCCCGGGAGAAGGAGCTCACGTTGAGCTTCTTCAAACATATACCGACGCCTAGATCCTGTACACGAGAGCCGAAGAAGTATTGGTCTCCGAAAAAAGGCTTGATGATCGTTGGAATGCCGGCTCTAAGACTGGCCCCTGTTGTACCGGATCCACCGTGATGGGCAGCTGCGTCAATTTGTTTGAAGAGCCAATCGTGAGGAGCGGACTTGATTAAGAGGATCTCCGCAGGCAATGGCTCTTCGACAATTGCGGCATCTTTTCTGTCAAGTCGGTCTGACCAACCCTTGGACAGGATGCATCTAACATCGGCTTTGAGAACTGATTGAACAATCGTATCTGTCATAGCTGCTGAATCCTGGACAACGATTGACCCAAAGCCAACGTAGACTATCTTTTTGCCGTCATCTTTGGCCTTTTTGATGAAGTCAGTCAGTTCCTTCGGTGGTGTCCAATCACTTCCACCCTCGTCGAGGAACCAGTATCCAGTCACACGGATCCAATCACTGTAGTCCAAAGGCGGCACAACTACAGATGGACTGAAGTTGTACAAGAACGGCACCTTGTTTGGTTGCATTCTCTCAAGACTTGTGGCTTGCAGACCCAGCTCTTTTCGCCTCCAGCGGTTGACTTGAGAAGATATTGCTTTCCAGAACACGTTGTCGAACATGACGTATGTAATGTAATTGTATGCTCCACCCATCTTGTGATCTGGAACTGCAAATGCATGAGGATATGCGCGAGTTCTCGTCCATGGCATAGAGAAAGCTCGGAAATATGGAATGCCGAGTGCTTCAGCGATGTGGATGCCGCCCATGGCACTGGGACTCTCAATCAGAAGATCTGAATCCTGACAAGCTGTCCAACCTGATGAAAGCAACTCATCAATCCACCCCCGAAACTTTGTCGAGGCTTCCTTCAAGAAGGAATAGGTGAACATGCCATTCTCGACACAAATTCGCATCAGCTCAGCAGGGTCTCCTTCCACAGGGCGGAATTCTATCCCGTGGCTCTCAATCCAGGCCTGGAATTCTCGATGGGTCGCAATTCTCGTTCGGTGTCCTTCTGCCATTAGACCCTTGCACAAGGCGATGTATGGCTGGACATCGCCACGCGAACCGATCGTCAAGCAAGTAACCCGAAGCGACTCGGTCGGCTTGAAGTTGAGAATCGAAGCTCGCGGATCATCGAACAATATAGGTGGGCCATCAATTTTAGCTTCCTCAGCTGACTTTGGCATCTTGATTTCGTGTTCAGCATAGCCATCCATTCGGGCCTGTTGGAGAGATCTGTGCTCGTCACTAGCGTTTTGAGCACTTTCTTTCTCTTCCGCGCTCAAAAGCCCTGATTCCTTGAGATACCTCATAGTTTCCAGGTTCTGGAGTAGCGTGACTGCACAATCATCTCGCAGCTCAGCCTGGGGAAATTCAAAGAAGAGCTCCTCGTGCCCTCTGATAACCACAACCAGTCCAGAGTAACCAAAACGGAATCCTTTCTCCTTGTCGACATTCTCGATATCTTTCAGCGGTAAGATAAGCTTGGTGCGTGTGCCGGGTAGCAGACTGCGGAAGCAGAATGATCTATCACTGATATAGATTTTACCGTACAAAGGTAATACTCGATGGAGAAAGCCAAAGTACGAGGCTTGTAGCTTTTCCGATGCGGGAAGTGCGAAATGTTCTCGAAAGCGGTCTCCATAAGCAGCTGTCTGATCTTCATCATCGTCGTACATCTCGTCGTCTGGAGCTAGTCCCTGGGGTTCATCATAATGCTTCTTGCCACCCTTCCACATTCCTGATACTTTCTCGACGTAGCCCATTGATTCAGTTGCCAGCAAAGTGCTCATACGCTTTGAATGCCGGTTGAGATACCCTGCAAAACCAGCAGCGCGTTGTAACGGATATGCACCTGCTTTCACGAGGCTTTGTAACGTTGGGGCGGATGCAGATGGTTCAATCTGGCTCGTGTTTGATTCTCCGACCGAACCGGATGTGGCAGTATGACGTGGCGGCGGTCTCATGGTTCTGGTATTTGTTGTGACACCTGGTGGTGAGTCGGATCGGGAATCATCGTTCTGGGAGTCAGGATCTCGTCGCCGAGAAGCTGAGGCAGAGCGCTGAATGGTCGGCGACAGAAAAACATCAGAACCTCTTAATATTTGACTAGCCGAAGCCTGTGTATCATCACTTGCCGAGGGAAGTGCGCCAGACGATCCAGGTTCCTCTAATGAGTGGACGAATGAATCCGAAGAGCCATGCTTTTCAGAAGCCCTTCTCTCTGGAAGACGATGCCTACTCAGACTTCGCCTACTGGCGCTCACACTTCGACGTCCAGGCGCACCATCCATAGTTAAGCGATTGAGGTCTACACTCCGCCTTCCAAAATTCTTGAGGTCCATGCTCCTTCGGTACGCATCAGAACTTGCACGGCTGAGCTCGGTGCTAGCCCGAGGGCTTACAGCAGCACCTATCGGTGACAGTGTGGCCTTGACACTGTGCTCCAAAAGTGGTGTGGTAGTTCTGATCGGTGGAGGCGGCTGTGGGTTCGGACGCCTATCTCTGGGTGTCTGAGAGGAATTTCGCTTCGAGGGGCCTATGCTTCGTGAACTAGGACTCTGATTGCCATCAAGATGAGGAGGCGAAAGTAAGACCTCCTCAGGAACTTGCTGTGCAGTAGTATCCTCGACCAGGATTCGGAGTACATTTAGCGCCTCCTTGCCGAAGCTGAAGAAAGAGAAGAAGTACTACAAGAAGGTCAGAAATGTGGTCGACATAAAGAGCAAATAAACTGACCTCGTCGATGGCATAAGTCTCATCATTGTCGATAACTCGAATCTTGCAGGTGTCCGCAAAGTCAATGATCTGACTGTCCTCGATATCAATAATATTCTCGATTGGTAGTGAAATCTTGACGCTGTCTCCCTCGTTGTGAGAACGGAAAATGATCTTCTGTAGCGATTTGACCCATTCTTTGGCACTCGGTGCACTATCGGCCTTGAAGTTGTACTTCCTCTGGTGTGTTACAACAATGAAGTGTGTAGCATCCTTTCCCTTCTCCTTCTCTGCCACGTTCGCAGATATGCCATACCGTAGGTCAATATTCCCGCTAGGGAAGTACAAGTCTGAGGGGTCCGAATAGTATGAGAGGACGTCGTCTTTCAGTCGGAACCAGTATCGATTATATTTCGGATTTCGTCGGCCAGACTTTGAGAGATATCCGGACTTCACGACTTCATTCTAGACAGCGTTAGCTACGACCAGCTTGTAGCTTGAGAATAGGACTTACAGATTTCTTGGGCAAATAAGCATAGAAGCATATGTGCTTTGTCGTTATATACATGTACCCTTGAAGTAAGACGCTCTTTAGTAACCAGCAAGGATATTCTACAACAGTTAGCTTTTGCACTATAGAAAGTCCCTGGGAAAGCCTCCAGAAATTCCGTTGCCGTCGCCAGCATATTTATGAATTGTCCCGAGTGGAACCAAGGGTGGCATACCTTCTATTACATCCTCCGCGGTCTCGAACTCAAATATGTCCATAAGCTGCTTAGCCAAACTGCTCGAGGTTTGCTCCTCTGCTATAGCCCCTTCCCTTGTATGTCTGGGTCGTGGTAAGTCGAAGCTCGGCCGTAGAGATAGCTCTGCCTTAGCTTCCAGCATCCTACTCATCACCGGAGCATCTCTGGAGGGTGTGCGAGCAACTGGAGCGTCTGCCGTAACCGCTTCGGAGGACGGACTTGGTGAAGGAGATTTGGAGCCGCTTGGAGATAGCTTTGATTTCGACCTTCCCATACCCGACAGAGACCGCAGAAGCTTACTTTCAGAGAACTTTCGTCTGTGATTCTTCTCCGGTTTGGCAGGTAGCTTTCCCTTCCGCGTCTTGTCGACCTTCAACTCGGTAGTAAGTGAAGCTGGCGGCTCCCCGTCATCCTCCTCGTCGCTTGATGGGCCATCGAACCTAGCATTGAAGTCGACCTGGGATCCAGCTGCTGCTATCATGCCAAATACCGACTGGTTCATGTATGCGTTCCGGCCATGGAGAGCAGTGCAGTCCTCGTCCGCGTCGTCGCCGTCTCGAAAGCGCTCTGGGATCTCCATTGTGACCTGACGTCCCTCTTTCCTCTTCTTCGTCAACTTACGCGCCACGCGCTTCTTTAAATCCTCCTCCGGCGGCGCCATCTTGAATATCGGGGCCCAAGGTAACAACGGTCAACCTCGTTGGGAGTTGCAGGAAGTAAAGGGTCAGCAAGGTTCCCTACCTAAAGGATAGCCTTGGCGCGAGGCGTAGACTGGAGTCGTTATCGATAAGCCCCCAATATTGGGAGGATGAGCTAAAGCGGTACTTGCAGCCGAAGAATCACAATCACATGCCGGTATTTTTGGCATGGAACAACACTGAGGTGATGTGAGGTAGGATGAGGTGGTCACGATATGGACTGATCAGAGGGTGAGGTCGGTAGCAGTCTGTTGGTAGTGGAGTACAGCCAATGTTGGGAGAGTCAGTCACATTGCACAATGAGGACGTTGAGTTCGGGACTAGCTCAAAGCCAAAATAACATACATGCACGATTCGAGCAGAGCCTGGGGATTTGGGTAGCGAATAGTACATTAATCCAGGACGGATGGAGGTTTAGTAGTAAACAACCTAGTCGTCCTTAAGGTTTGGACCCTCCGGTTTCCGCAAGTTCTACTCTAGGCGCATGCAGCTGTCAGCCTGTCAGAGTAGGCATATTTGCTGCTAAGTTGACTCAATAAGGGATAGTCATCCGTCTCATAGGCTCCCTTCTGACTCAAGATAGCAAGACATCCAAAGGGCAAGGAGCGTTTTCGAACCAGTGGTTCATGAACCTGGACTTTCGTACAATGTCAGAGCCGACTGCACTGGGATGCATTGCCAACAGGACCAAACGAACCTGGACACCGAGTTGAAGTGGAATAATCAGATGCAATGTTAACACTTTCACCAGCCAATAGCCGATTTCAAACAAATTCCGGGGACGCCGTGTTCCCCTTCCCGTCAGCGCTCCCAACCAAGCCCATGCCTATCCAGATAATACGCTATACAATTCCGACCACAACATGGTTATTCACATCCAGAGACAAAGCTTTCCGCTGGCTGTTCCGCCTGCAACCCAATCTTTTGTCGGATGAAAATGCGCAACTGCCGGAACAGCTGTAATTCCCTCTCCGCTCAACTGCGCCAATTGCTCACCATCGGAGCTATAAACATCAACGAAACGATTCATATTGCCGATAGCGAATTTTTGAATCCCATCTTCCGGTCTCTCTTGCCATTGCGGTTTCAGGATAGTGACCCAACGGCCAGTTTGATTGTTGTGCTTGATAATCGCAGTAGGCTTCATGGCATCATCGTCAAGATCTTGGCCGGGTTTGAAGGTACCTGCAGTAGGGAAAGAATGGATTTTGATGGTATCATCGTATGAACTTGTTGCGATATGACCTCCAGCAGACCATGAAGCGTGAGATACTGAAAGCCTAGATGTGTGCTCACCCATAAGAGCGGGAACCCGGGAGTCTCCTTTTCCTTTGATGCTCCGCAGATCCCAGACTTTCAGCATGCGATCTAAGGACGCCGTTGCAATCAAGTGAGGATGCAGTGGGTGATTCGCAAAACCACCGATTTTCTTGTCTGTGAGTTGCCATATCTCTGCATCCGCAGGCTTCGTCCGCACATCGTACCTGCCAAAAGAGCCTTCCAGTGTTGAAAAGTAAAGAAGGTTCTGATCGGAAGAGGGTATGGATATGCAGGAGATCGGTAAGTCTTCGTTCAGTGATGCAGGAGCAAAGACCTCGACTGCCACTCCTTTTTGAAGATCAAATTTTCGAATGGACGAATCGTATGAAGCAGAAAATAGGTGACTGCCATCAGCCGGGAAGACAAAAGAGGTAATTGTCCTGGAATGTATTTTCAGGGCAGTAATCGCGGGCTCTGGAACATCAGCCTCTTCATCATCATCTTCTTCGGCCTTGACATCTGCTCCGGTCTGAGAGGCATCAAAGATACCCATGTTGCCCATTTTATCTCCAGCGAAAATGAGGGGTTTGTCCTGTGAAGGATGAAATCCAAGCGAATAGACACGCTCAGGAGTGATTTTGATTTCTAGGAGAATTAGTATCACACCGTTGGGTCTGAAATGGAAGTAGCTTACGATTAGGCTCATAACCATCGTATATTTCTAGCCCGCTCATTTTCTCCCTTAATGCCTTCAATCCTTCGTCCGTGGTCTCCTTTACATCGTCCTCGGTAAATGTCCTGACATTTGGCTGTGCTCCCCTCATGATACCCGACAAGAAACCATCATCTTTGTTCCACTTCTTCCCATCAACGACAATATCACTGAAGTTAAGATCTCCAGAAACTCTCAGCTTCTTGGCCTTTGCCTGCTCCACCGCGAATTCATATTCGACCTCCGCTTTTCGTTTCTGGGTCTCGCTATCTGCCTCAATGCCAGCAAGTCGGGAACTTGTCCGCGTAGGTCGCGGCTCTTCTCTCTTAACAGGTGCTGCTTTCTTTCGCGAAGCTGGTGTCTTGGGTCTGCCCACGGGTTTTGGCGCAATCTTCGCTGCTGCTGAGGAGAGGTCCTTGACAATTGCTTGATTTGTCGCAATATTCGCCAGCCGACTCCGCTCGAAAGCGCTCATTTCTTCTTTTTCTTTCTTGACTGGAGCCATGTTGATTTCTGAAAGATTTTGAGCCGATATCGTGTCCTTGTTGAAGTGGAAGCTGGTCAGCTGGAATATTGTTGAGGTCATTTCAATCTACACGAAAGGGCGCGCGCGCGTTGTTGGAACGCGAAGGCACGCGACTAAATTATGCCGGCAACGGTTTAGCTGAATTATCCCTGCCATTATTTTGTTGCCCAAGCTCGAAGGTTCATTATCGTCCAGATCAACACCAGGACTTTTACAGCCAGCACCGCAATTTCTCCAATCATCAAAGAACTTCGCGCACCCGAACTCCGTACCAATGTTGCAGTAGCACTTCATCCTATTTCCAGAAGCCATGCTCGGTCCAAGAGCTGCTGCAGAAGCTGGCCCTAGTGTTCTCTCCACCATGTCAACGTCTATGCCATTCCTCTACCACACGAGGACATTGTCTGCCTGGGGTCTGACCGGTGGGAATACGGCAAATAAAGGCTATAATGCTTTGCTGCGGAGGCACTACAGCGATTTTCGCAACAACGCCCCGACATCTCCCCCAAGATTTACAATCAAGCGAACGTCGAACATGTCAGGAGCGGAGCCTCCCCCGGCTAGGAGCTGGACATACAAGCCCAGAAATGCAGATGAGGCAGGCTCAGCAAGTCCGCATAATTCCTCAGAACCAACCGCACGCTTTTCGAACGAGTCGGATGCTGAGCCGTTTCCCTCCAGCTGGTCATTCAAGCCTGGACAGTCGCACAACACATATCTGGAAAAGTCAGGGTTCGATAATAACAAGAAGTTCTTGAATTCGGAGTCCAATGACTTCAGGTTGGAAGATGGCTTGGGGTTCGACGAAATGTCGGAATTGGATGAAGATGTCAAAATCCAAGATCCATTCTCAGCTGGAATGCAGCCAGAAGAGATTCAAGATTTGACAAGGAAGCACGGAGCCCGCGACTCGACGATTACGGACCAGGAAAGATCGGCATTCCAAAAGATCTTCTCTGACATTTTCAAGAGGTCGAACCGTTCAGGAGCGAGCTTAGGTTCTACTTCTGCTTCCGAAACGTTAGAAGATGACCCGTTCGGAATGGAATGTGTGCCAACAGATATTGGAAAAGCTAAAAAAAATCTTGGCAACATCCTCACTTCTGCGATGCAGAGAAATCCACAGAGCCGACGGGAGATGGAAACAGCGCTCGAAAAATACCCACCTGCCCTTCGTGCAGCTGCAGCAAAAGCTATGGGATACATAGAGGACGAATCAGATGTGGAGCAGATCCAATCCAATCGAAATGCCGTGTTGGACACGGAAGCACTCGAGGCTTTGAGGGAACCAGAGCGAAAACGTGTAGAGGGTCTCATGAACGCCGCTACTACTGATTTCGAGCTAATGGAAATTATGGAGAAGGAAGTATTTTCCCTGATCTCGAAATTGGGGCTGGACGATGGCTCTCCAAAGGATACAGATGCACAAATTCCGCCAAAGAGCAAGAAAAAGAAGGGTTCGAAGAAGGCGAAGAATTCTCCTAAACCAGAAAATGTGACAGAGATCGAGCCACAAGAGCAATCAGAAGTCACAAGTAGCGAGCCTGCTGTCGACGGAGTGTCTCCTCTAGCGCTCTACGGCCCTCTTTACCCATCGTTCCTCTTGCTTGGCCTTCGCCTCCTTGATCGTTCTTTCGCGAAACCATCTCCACTTGCCCTTTCGATACTCCCAAGAATCAAGTCCTTGGGATACATCTCACAGATCTTGGGAGGGACCACTCCGCTCTATAATGAGCTTCTCAACATTTATCGATACCGATACGATGACTTCCGCGGAATGCTGGATCTGTTAAATGAAATGGAACGCGCTGCCCTGGATTTCGACGAGGATACCCTAGCAATTGTACGAAACACTGCCAAATTCCAGCTTAGCATTCATAGAGGCGAGAAGGGCAATACAATGAAAGCCTTGTGGGCAATGCCCGAGTTTGCACCAAATGGTTTCAGAGTTTGGAGAGAAAAGATCGTCAAAGCCATCATGGAGAGAGAGGACAAAGCTAGAGATCATTTTCAATTTGATCTGGGTCGCTAGGAAGCACACTTTGTAACATATCCGCTTTTGTACCATATCAGAAATCGCACATAGCTTGTGGTAACGTCCCAGAAACACGCCTCCTTCCGACCTGGGATCTTCAATCCAGCAACTCCGCACTACAGATTATCGCAGAACAAATACTATCGACTCGGCTAATCTTTAGTTCCTCCCTCCCATATTGACCTCTTTGAATTCGACCTTGTCAGTGTCGTTCCGTTCTGAAATGCCATCCTCAACATGCACGCTGTTTCTTCTGAAAAGACCCCATATTGACGAGCGTCTACCATCAGGACTCGTTCCTGGAGACACTGACACGGACATAGTCGACCAGACACTCGACCGTCTCGTCCCATCTGTATTGACTCGAGGTGGATAGATGACATCGGAAGGTCTCCCTATCATCCACTATCAGTACCGAGAAGGAAGAAATGTCCCAACGAAGATTGACTCACGAATGTTTCCTGCACCACCAATGCCAAAGCTCTTCTTCCTCTCAATATTCATAGCACCAGTCTCATTGCTCGCCATTTTGATTTTTGCCCTCAAAGTCCTGGCTCTCTGTAGTCGTTGGCTTTCAAGCTGTGGCCTCTGTTTCAGCACGAGTTGTTCAAGGCTGTTGTCCCGACTGAATTTATATCCGCACGCAGGAGGTTGAGAATGTGAGTGTGAGTGCGAGCTGTAAACACTTGCTTGATAGTTCAGACTTGGCGCAGCAGATGCATGGTCCGAGCCTCTGCTTATAGATATAGTCAAAGACAGGGCGATCATGGTGACGGAGAGCTATAAGCGGCGAATCCTCGCAGACGCAAGCCGGCAGTCAAGATGTGGGGGGAGATAGGGCTACGATCCACGATTCGAGAACTCAGAACAGTAGAGGGAATAAAGATACGTCTTGGCGCAGATATATCGCCCCATCTCGCACATCCCCAGGGCGAAACCTCTCCCTCTTAAGTCGAGCCCAGATAACCTTACACGACGCGATTCGTCGTCCTGACCTGATCTCCATGCCGGGCACGCAAAGTCACTCGTGACCCCTCGTCCCGCTCTGTGTTGCCGATCGCGCCGCACAAACGTCCAAGTTTGTCAAACCTTGCAAACCAGCGGGTCCAATGCCTCGACCTGGGCTTATCAGTGGCTTCAAACGTGCAGGATTACTCGCGGGGGATGTGCGAGTGTCCAGGTAGTGGATTAACGACGACCCCTGCCAAGATTGGAGGAGATACAAGCTTTGTGGGGGGCGGCAGCTACATTAGCATGCAGATCGCTGGAGCGCGTGAGTTGAGACAGGGTTCATGATAAGCTGAATACCAGAAGGAGCGGGGTTAAGTATAACCTCACCTATCTCAAGGCTTTTCTGATTCGTCTGTCTTACCCTTTTCTGCCTATGGCACGTCACCAGGCGTCAGCAATTTGCTTCTTCAATTCTCATTTTCGACACTTCTATCTTGCTGATCAGAGGAGAAGAAATTAAGAAAACAGCAGCTTCGGTTTCAGTCTTCTCCAACAAATTTTGGGCGGAGAAAGACCCAATGATCGGTCACGGCACATCTGCTTTCCGACGGGAAGAAGCAGTTGCCGCAAACACGAATTTCCTGGAGGCCAGGCTTCTCATCATACTTTGAGCAAGCTCGCCGTAGCTTCTGTCCAATGATATGAAGTATCAAGCAAAAGCCTCCTCGAGATGAGAAAGCCACGGCAATTGGCAGGGATGTCTCGGCTTCCTCGGCGCCAGTATCACGTCACTACTTTGACGGCTGTCACTGTCACCTGCAGCTCTCCCCGTCCGAAAGTTCAGGCTCGTATCTCTCCGCCAGTGGAATTCACCCTTAGATCCACAAGCCTCTGTGTCCGATGCGAAAACCTGCTGACGATTCTTGATCCCGTGAACCTTAGAATATTAAACTTCCACTCTAGCATTCAAGTCCTGAAAATGGAGAGGGACATAGAGCTTCATATTTTCACTTGTTCGTTGTAGCCTCGACAGCCTCGCACCGAAACACAAACAAATCGCTTATCTCGGGACGCGACAGCTTTTAACGGCTGCAGAGCTCATGTCTCAGCTGCTAGTTCCCGCTTCTGATCTGTCAATACTCTCGACTTGACTTTGAGATTCGATGGCGGTGTCTGCCTTTGACTTGGTTGGGGAGAATCGTCAAATTGAGCTGCAGGCAGGCAGACTGTCTGTCGCAGACAAGAAGGCAAGAAGTTTAGTAGTAGCCAGGTAAGGCTTCGACCTGTAAGATCAGTAAGTCTGACGATGCTGTTGTCAACTTTGCATTTCCAAACTCAACTAAATCATTGCTGTCTCGGCTTTGGACTCTCAACACGGGCTCGTAGCGGAAATTGCGAGAACGAAAAGTCCTTCGTCATTTTAATCACAAACTACTGATGACAGACGTTCTTGTTTTATCTCAGAAACTGCCAGGCATGCTCGCTCCCACTTGTCAGCCTCCTCGATCGCATGCCCAGGAACAACGTGCACCCCGCCTCATTCCAGGTGAAATACACCAAGAGTCCGACTTCATGGCACGGAAAACGATTCTTCAGGAAGTACACGTCCCGAAATAACAGTCTTCACTGCAACGCATCGCATCGTTGCTTCAGGCTGTCTCAAATCTCGTTACAGAGTTCTCAATATACTTTCATCAAGACCTCATGCCCGTAAGCCTCCTCACATCTACCATGACTGATTTGACGTCTTTCTCACCACACAAACACGAGCACAAGCCCTTGCCTATCTCGGCACACAACAGCTAGGCAACCACATGTCACCATAACGGCCGCACGTATCGCACAATTGAGTCTCGCCTGCACCTCTCCGAAATGCGATCCAAGGTCAAGCACCGGAATCGAAGCGAGCTCGAGTCTCGGACATCGACAGCTAACAGCTACCTGGCTCAACGTTCTACCCATTCCGTGCTGCGAAGAGATAAGCATGAAACGAGTTTGGGCGATCGAAGTGCACTCTGTTATAAATGGTAATCTCTGGCTGTGTAATCCCTGGCTAATAGGTTTTTTTTTACCTCAATCTTCGGCTGTGTACAGTCCATGGTCAAGGTCTTCAAAAGTCTTTGGTGGCATATCCACAACTAGTCTTCTCAGGTCACCAATGTGCCCTGCAGCATTCATTCCAAGATCACGCTTCTCCGGGGCAATAATCTACTCCTTGAGCCTTTACGAAGTGCTCGTAGTGCTTGCCGGAGAAGTTGACGTGTGTCTGTTACGATCCGGTACCATATCGAGGAATACCCATCTTATCCATCTGTACAAGAAACATCGCAGATCACTATTACCATTCCAATGTCTTGCTATCATGACCATTATTGACTAGCTATCTCACTCTCCTATTACCACTCCGACTGTTCTGACCCATGTACCGACTAGTCTGAAAGTACGCCATGAAGCCACCGTTATCGACAGGTACATACTTTGGCGGCGAAATAGCACTGCCTACTCCTATCGCTCTTGTCTCCATGTCGCTAGTTGGAGCTTCTCTTGACTCCAATGGCGTGCCCACTCTTTCCCGTCGCACGATGTCATTTCGGAGGTCTTGGTGGTGTAGCTCATCATTTGATGCATCCGCGGCTGGCTCATTTGAGAGAGATGGGGAGCTTACGGCTGGGGGAAGTGGGCCAGACATATGGTTCAGAGTGATTAGGTGGCTGTCGTACCTCGGCTCAATCACTGAGCGCTGTGCAGGTTTCGTTTTACTGCAATATGGCCTTTCATGTATGAGGATAGGTCTGGTATTGGGTAAGCGGTGACGTTGAGTTCTGCTGCCTTGGACACGATCTGCGAGGGGAAAATCCAACTGATGAGGTGGAATCGCTTTCGAATACGACTCGTTCCGCTGCTGCTGCTGCTTTATATCACGCGGAGTCTGACTCTGACGCTGAGTTGGAAGAACGACATCTCCATTGTCGTCGGCGGACAGGAGGTTTATAAAAATTGGAGGCTGCTTGCGTCTTGGTCTAGAAAGTAGCTTCCTTCGGTGTCTCCTTGGCTCGTGCGAATCGCGAGATTGAGCTCTTGTTACCAAGGAAGCAGATATTACCTCCAAGTCACTGTCTGCATTCTCATTGCTTCCTTGGCTGGGAGCGAGTCTATGATCGATCTGCCTTAAGCTTTCTCTTGCGACTTGCTGCAACTTACTTAACGCCGCCGAACGTCTTGAAGCACTCTTTTCGTGTACTTCACGAGACGACCTATCACCATCAATATGAGTATCTCGACAGGCAGGTGATGTGGATGACGCTCGCGGTGATTCCTTCCTTCTATCAATCGATATGCTAATTGTCTCTTGAAGTGCTTTGTGAGGACGCTTTAGTGATTCTTTGGTTCGCCTGACACTGCTTGAAGCCGTCGCAACATTTGTGACAAGCTTCAGAGCTGGCTCGGGGTCTCCGGATGGCGTAAGATCAAGAGGCATCATGAAGTTGCATGTCCATTCTGTGAGACCACTCTCATCGTCTGAGGGATTCACACTCTGAGGTAGAGACGGTAGAATATTGTTCGCACGCACGCCATGGCCTGTCGACCTGCGGATTTTTTTTGTTTTAGTGGCCATTGGAGGCTTATTTGGTAGTCTGATGCCCCTAATCCTGCTGAGTCCTAGTAAAGCAGCTTCAGAAAGGACAGGCGGTCGATAAATCGCAGGATCGTTCGAGCCATGCATCCCGAAGCGACAAACCCAATGCTAGAGAGACATTTCGATTGACGCTATTTCCCAGAATCTTCCAGACTTCACTCGGAGTTCCCAGAAAGACCTCGTGCTCGGGTACATTTTGAATTCGGCTGCCTTCCATGGCGGTAAACATTCGCTGCTCGTCCCAATGGATACCGTAACCCATGACGATGTCTCCAGGGCTCACAGCGACGGTTATGCATGGAAATATACCTTTCGGGTCGACTCGGGTATATGCTCGTGATTGGGGCTTATACATAGCTAAGAAGCGTGAATAGTCAGTTCCTACTACAGATACCTTTCAGAGCTCATACAGCATGACCGGGGCTCTGGGGCAGGCCGAAAACTTACCTCGCATCGTTCCATCCTTCTTGTGAAATGGAGGAAACTGATCCAGCTCCTTGGGAGTCATCGGACCTCTGCCTTCATTCCAAGCTTTATAAAAGTTCATTCCTCGAGGATGGGTTGGAATAGACTCAATTCGCCTTCTCAACTGCTCGGTCAGAGTTCCAACCATAACATGGCCTGGAAACGGAATACATTGATACGTAGCGCCATCTCTTAGAGCAGGAAGATCTGACATGCTCTCTTCCAGAGTCACCCATTCGAAAGGGGTCGGTCCACTCCTCCTCACACCGAACGCCTGGCCGTTCGCAAGCTTGCCAAGACCACGAGACAAGGCGTTGGGAGGATGTGAATGCGATAACTCTGGATGTTCCATTGGCTTGAGACCTGGTGCTGCAAAGGTCTCAAACAGTCGACCACGAGATTGAGGACTGCCGAAGCTCCATGCATCAAGAACGCTGAGTTGCACCTGGTAACCCATTCCCACGATGGCACATATCAACTGGGACATGACATCTTCGTCACGGCCACGTCCTTTCTTAGCTATGCTAAGAACGTTTTCCAGGATACCGTATTTAGGACGATAGAAGTCAACATACGCAGCTACAGAGGCAATCAAAGACTGGTTCCTTAAGCCCTTCTCATTGTTCGGTTCGTTGTTGAGACTACTGAAACCTTGACATGGACTGCCTGCTGAGATAAAATCGACTTCGCCTGGAAGAGGTATGAGATCAGAGTTTTTGGGATTGCCTCTCATCGCTTGGGCAAGTATGTCATTCACAGATCCAAAGAATAACTTCGTGGGGTCGGACTCGTCCAGATTGGCATTGTATGTATGGATCGCATTCTTGTCGATGTCCACCGCCCAGCGATTGCGTACAGCTCCGCCCTCTTCAAGACCCCGCCCGAAGTTGCCACCCCCGCAGAAAAGATCCAATCCATTGAGCACGTTTCGAGCTGGCGGATCTAGGGGATCAAAGCCTTGTATCAATGATTTGGGGATGGTGGCTCCTATCGGCTTCAGTATCTTCTTGCCATTCTTCTCAACCAAGCGAGTAGTGATGTAGAAGGCAATTCCATTTCCCTTTCTGTTGTATGGTACCGGTATTGTCTGGTTGCTAACATCGGACTCCTTATAGAATCGGACGAGGCATGTCCTCTGTATTTTGTGTGTTGGCACTTTCTCAAACTCGTCTGTGTAGATAAGCTCGTTCTTCTCGCCACTTTTGTCGAACTCTTGTCTCCTTAACAAACGTCTGAGAACAGTAATTTGCTTCACGCCCTCAGCTACGTAACTGTCAATCTCAAACGGCTCCAATCCGTGTTTGGACTTGTAGGGTGCTGGAACTAAAATTGTACTTCCAACGGGATACACGGGTTCGAGCTTGCTGAGAGATGTGTTTGGCTGTCCGCGAAGGTGCTCACATATTTTGTGCTGCTCGTCAAGCGTAACAAATCTGTCATTTTGAAGATACGTTTGGCGGATGAAGTAACCTTGGTCTGCTTCCGACGGCTGCCCATACCATTGCACAGGCACGATCCCCAATATTTCATCTGCTGCGATCCTATTTCTCAAACACGTGCAGTTGTCGGACATGAATAGCTCCTTAGGGTATGGATATTTCATCTTCGCGCACGAGGTATCAGAAGGTCTGTAAAGCCAGATTACGTCATACGTTGATTTGCCGTCTCTCAGTGGATAGATTTTTTGTACATATACATACCAGCAGTCATCTGCCACTTTCCATCTGCTGGTCTCATCTTTCCGTAGGGATTGAGTGCCATCTTTGGTGACGGAAAGCACGTCGCCAATCTTAATGTCTTGATCCATGGTCGGCCGAACCGCGGAGAGGCTGACAGACTGGTTTCTGACAATCGACGGTGCGACAGACGGGCTATGTATGATCACCTCGTCCAAATTGTGCTGGGTAGATTCAGCCGCTGTCGTAATCGAAGGTTTTCGGGCCGATGAAAATGATGTCGAAGGGATCACTTTCAAGTGATGAACAAATCGGATGTCTTTAAAGCACTCGTAGACATATTCGGTGACGATGGTTTCCTGTTCTTTGATCTCTTGTTTGAAAACACTGTCTTGTAACATGACCTCACCCTCATACAGGGTGTGATTTAAGATCCGGATTGACTCCCATACTCTCTGTGAACAGAAAGGCGATATTGACAGAAACTGCAGACCTGAAGTCTTCTTTGTTGTACCTCTTGTACCATTTCTGGAACTCCGATGATATTGAATGCGTTTCAACCAGCCATTCATTAAAATTCCTCCTGAACCTGTGCAGTGAGATGGGGCGATCAGAAGCCTGGAGATAGTCGACGAAATGCTTAGCGAAGTCTGCTAGCCAGATGAACTCATCGTGAAATCGCGCATATTCGGGCGATGGTTTTCCCAGTCGATAAAATATGTTGGTCTCGGCATTCATTTCGGACTGAATCCAGATGTGGTGTCCAACGACGTGGAGGTCCTCTCCATAATTTCCAATAGATCGTACTTTGAATGGTACGTCTTGAACGTAGTGGGATGTTGTACCCAGGCTCAGTATCCCATCAAACAACAATCCGATATTATTGAACCTTGTTCCCAAGTGCTGCAGCCCTCTCATTGAAAATGGCTGAAACTTGTTATCGGGAAGATATATCGAAAATTCGGAAAGCTCAAGCTCGATGAAGCCATCGCAATTGGGCGAAAGACGGGATGAAACCTCGCAGCTTTGCCTGTCTGTATGTGCGAGAGTATGATTGTGCGACAGCTGTTCAACGGCAGTTGCCTCCGTGGATACCGGTATTGGAGAAAAGAAATTGTTCTGTTTAGAGATCGGCTTGATCGCTTGCAACTGTCGAGGTTGAAGTGTAGGAGAATCTGGAGGCTGCTCAACGTTTACTTTTTGTCTATGGCATGGAATGGGCTCTTCTTCGCTGGCACCTGAAACCCTGGGCATAGTCTCGCCTTTTTCACCTTCTGACAACCCGAAGAAAGTATCAGAGAGCTCAGATAGATCACTCGTGTTGTGAGCGTTGCTCGTAGACAGTGTTCGTGAGTCATGACTCGCCTGTGTTGCATGTCTCCGTCCCGACTGCATATCACTACAGTATTCCGATCCGGAAGCATTTGAGAGAAGCGTTGATTCGCCATGGTGAAGTGCCTCTAGCGAAACATCTTCCAGAGACCTGAGTGGAGCCTGTGTCGAGCGAGAAACTGAGCTCTGAGGATGGACGTATGGACGAATAATACGCTTGTCCAAGGTTGCGTTGCGACTTCCAATATCGTCAGAATACTGGGGAGGGTCTCGGAAATCGCAATATTCCAATCTCCTGACGCTATTTGCGAGCTCCATGCCGTCGTAATTGTGAACTGCTACATCTTAGCGATGGACTTTCGGCCTTTCCACTCCATCAAAATAAATACCTAGTGTTGCTAGCGCGGCATGCTAATCTATTCACAAGCTCTGGGTTGAATTCGGAGATGGAGCTGGCTGCCGTTCAGAAGCCGCTGAGACGTCCTAGAATTCGAGCCATGTGTTTATCTGGCATGATCGCTAGAGAAGATCTCGCAGATGCAGCTCCCAAGGCAGTCATAATGCCGGTACGCTGTATACTTCGAAGTTAAGAATGGGGTCTAGGAACAAGGAAATGATAGTTGAAGTTGATCCTACATGCCAAAGTCTGTTGCCACTTTTGCAGGACTTGGTTGCCGCATATGGAAGAGTCGCATCATGGCAACAAAGAAAATTCTGCTTAGGATCAGAACACTCGCATTCCTGACTCAGAATGGCATTGTTCACACAACAAGAGGTTTCCCTCCAAGTTCACTTGTTCGAAGACTGCAAAGTAAAGATCCCTTTGAAGATACAGTAAGCTCGTTTGATCAGAAAACCCAAGTTGGGCAATCGCAAAGATCCCTACGCCCACGCTCTTAGCCTACAGTCTCTTTCGAGTCTCAGCTGGCGGGGATGTTGTGTTGAGACCAGGAAAGTCAAGCGCATTACTGATCTTTCCTCCTCTGTAACACAGTCAGCAAAGGAAGTTCTTTCTACAGAAAATGCGTGTGCGTGTACAGCGAGCTCCTGGTCCCATGATGATCATTTTCTCTCACGGCTCTTCTTTCCTGCTCGGTGATTTCAACAGGCTTGATGGATCCATCAACAGGTTGATCCATGCGCTCTTCCAAGGAAGTATCGGCTGCCACCATGGATGAGCGGGATGCCGACAAAGAGGATCAAGGAATTCACATTTCTGAGTACTGTGGGAGTTCTAGGAAGACATGCTTTAGTTGGGAAAATGTGACGCTTTGGTAAAAATCAGAGTACAAAATCCAGGACAGGTGTGCCCTGTCCTTACATGGAGGGAGAAGTTTGAAATCAACTCAAATTGTTCTAAAATGACGATCCGCCACTGACATTTAGGTTGATTGCGAAAGCCTCAGAACGAGCCATTTGAGCATGTGTCCTTGCTAAAAAGGACTAAAGATTGTTTTCGTTCAATAGGATCTCTCAAATGATTGGTATCTTCCAGCGCCAATTTTGGCTTCTCTGAGGTATTGATTGAGGGCTGATTCAAATACCGTAGCCAGTGATCCGCTTGGAAGATGGCTATCAGCTTGGGTTTCGATCGCCTCAATCATAACTATGAATGAACATTTGCATAACGCCGAATTGTTCTTCAAGGCCCTCAGGCATATCTTGAGCTAGTGATGGATCAAGCAAGTCGATGAGATGAAGGTGGAGGAGCGAATAAAGCCAAGTGATGACTCTCCAGCTTCTGCTAGTCCCAGATCGGGCTAGACTAGCCTCGCGGCCGCCCCCCCAGGGACTCGTCTTCGTCATTATTCGAGATCTGACTCTAACCAAAACAATAAACCAACTATTACCTTCTACAACATCTACAGCTTGCGATCTAAACCAAACATGAACACAGCAATCATTTATTCACGGCAGATCGCTACCACCACATCGTATGTCACTTTCTTCACCCACTATGCAACGACGGAGACCAGCGTAGCTAACCTTCCCCTCCTTGCGTAGCATCGAACTTCTATTCCTCCAAGCTCCTTATACCCCTCGATCGAATTCTGATTCAATATCATAGCATGGACTCGGACTCAGATAGTCAAGATGACGGGTTGTGGAACTTCCGCCTGGCTCGAAGGTTCAATCGTGCTTTTGGTTGCTGCTCAGAATCATCAATCGCCACCCCGCCTCTCGACGTTCCCGATCCGTCTCTCTACAATCCAAAATCCAACGTTCCGAGGAATCTAGGAGATTTAGATCGCCTGTTCCAATTCTGTGGAAAGCCAGTTGGTTTACCACCACCTGAAGTTCGCAGACTTTCCACTGGCTCTTCCTCATCGTCAACGTCCCATTCCTCCCATCAATCCACGCCCCCCACCTCAGGACTTGATGAAGATGGACCTCAAGACGTGGCGGGAATTGATGTCAAAGTGAAAGGAGTTCGTTGGCATGACCGGGTCCCCGCAACGTTTGCCCCGAAAGAGGCACGATCGTATATCAACGCTACGACGGACGAAACCGATACTGCACTTGGTTCTCCCTTTATCTTGGTTAACTCCGATACCAGCGACCAAGAGTCGGATACCGAGGATGACGAAGCAGGCCCTGAATTCAGTCCATCGAAGCACTCTACCGTGAAACGCTCAATCCTTGCCTCGCCTGGCAGGCCAACTCTAGTTCCAGCATCCGTTAGAGTCTTTGGCCCCATTCCACCCCCGATACCCAAAATATATCTCGATCCATCGATTGTTCAGCCAATTTTGACGCTTACAGCAAAAGAGCAGAAGACTAGACTCATCAAGAAGCTTGCTGAGCAATTCTCGCACGAGAACAAGATTACCAGAGCACTGTCTCATTTGGGTACCACTGATCCTAACGGCATTCATGTTTTTGTCGACTTGTCGAATATCATAATTGGCTTCTTTAACAGGCTAAAATTCAACCGGAATATTCCATTAGCGGCGCGCATAAAGCAACCGCCCTTCGCATTCAACTCCCTGGCTGTCATACTCGAAAGAGGCCGAAAGGTAGCTAGGCGGGTGGTTGTTGGCTCGACCATCAGCAGTCTCTACAACCAACAATTCAAAAAGCCTATTCACATCGACGACGCTGAAAAATGCAATTACGAGATGAATATTCTGGAACGGGTTTCCAAACCTCAGCAACTCACTCCGAGGAAGAAGAAGCACGGAACCGGCTCCGGCTATGTTACCTCTGGGTATTCAAGTGCATCTGAATCAGCATCAATCCGACTAGCTATGCAAGAACAAGCTGTGGACGAAATTCTGCAAATGAAGATCCTGGAAAGTTTGGTAGACACCGAGAGTCCTTCTACTATTGTTCTTGCTAGTGGTGATGCTGCCGAAGCAGAATATTCAGGCGGGTTCTTGACGAATGTGGAGCGAGCTTTGAGGAAGGGTTGGAAAGTGGAGGTTGTCGCTTGGTCGCAAGGATTGAGCCATGAATATCGACGGAAGGAATTTTTGACAAGATGGGCATCCAACTTCAAACTTATCAACCTGGACGACTTTGCGGAGGACATGTTTGCCGTTTATACTCAGAAGTACACGTACTCAACAAGTTTGGGTCAATAGAGCAGAACATGCTCCCGGCTCACAGTGGCAATGATCTATGGCGTTATTATTGGTTGGGCAGGACTGATCTCATGTATTGGTATGCATAGCGATTGGCAGGACTCAGGTGGGCGCATATCTTCGGCATCAACCTTGGTGAGCTATAGCATGGGTCTATATGGCGTTGAAGGGTCACAAGCGATACCATTGTTTTTATTGCATTTCGGCATAGCGAGCATAGCATAGCAGGCACTGGTGAGACCAAATGGCCGATTCAGTGTTCAGCATGGAAGCATCGAGTTTTCAGAATACAACTCGATATCTTCATCCAGTTCGTCATTTTGTAATTTTCGTCATGTTCGTTGCAAGCAAACCGAATCCGCGACCCCAAAGCGAGACAGAAAGGGCAGCCACGCTAGTGGAATTGCCGTTGACCTTTCAACTGTTTGGCATCAAGTCTTCCTTCTCCCTGAACCAAGCTCCTGAAATGAACGTTCAATGTCTGACAACATCACATCACGAGTCCAGTCCCCCTCTCTGTCCTCTGAATCTGACATCACTTGATCGCCAATCTAAGCACAATGCTTCAGCCGCGCACCTTTCCAACCACTATTGGCATCATCGCCAGTTTCTTCATCTTATTCATTATCTGTTCTTCCAAGCCGCGGTCCTTACGAGACTACCCGTCTCAGATCATCAGCTCGTACACCAAGATCACGTCTACGACTTCTAATTCAGACATTGACCCGGTCAACAACGGAACACTGGGATTCGAGAAGGTCTTTGGTGTAGGCCTGTCGGAGCGCAGTGACAAGAGAGATGGGCTTGCACTCATCAGCAGTCTGACCGGTTTCAAGGTTGACTGGATCGAAGATGTTCGCGGAGAGAGCGTGGTGGATAAAGCGCTCCCATTTGGCGTTGATCGTGTGAAGCTGTGGGAAAACAATCTGGGATCCTGGCGGGGACACATGAACACGGTCAGAACGTGAGTGTACTCGGTGAATCTATCTCACCCTGCTGAAAGGCTCGCAGCATCGTCGAGCAAGGCATCTCCACAGCATTAATTTTGGAGGATGACATGGATTGGGATGTGCGCTTGAAATCACAACTACAGCTTGTTGCACACGGGACTAGGACTCTGCAGGGTTCCACAAACCCCTCGAACTCTCCTTATGGTGATGACTGGGACCTGATCTGGCTTGGAAACTGCGGCGAGGTCTTCCCAGAACAGCTGGAGGAAAACGCTTCCAAAGCGCCGGATTCGCCCGAGTACATCTCCCTTGCGACGAAGTTCATTATCCACGGAGACCCAACAGTTCCACCTCCTCCATACGTACGCGGGTTTCAAAATTTCACGTAAAATCCGCATATTCGCTGGGTACACGTCACAGGAGGGCCTATCTGCACATTCGCTTACGCGCTGAGCCTTGAAGGAGCGAGAAAGGTGTTATTTGATCTAAGTGTTGATCATTTGGTGGGCCCCTTCGACAATGCGTTAGCAGGCCTTTGCAGATGGGGAAGGGAGAAAGAGAGGTTAGGAATGCGATGCTATAGCATTACACCACCGGTTTTCATGCATCACAAGGCCAAAGGGTACGTCAATGGTGATTCGGATATCCAGCTGGTCGGTGGTGGTCAGAAGGGAGAGCTCAGAGAAGTTGGCGCTACAGAGAATATTGTCTGGAGTGCTAGGAGGAACATCAGGGAAATGATTATGGGAGAAGACATGCATAGCTAATTTTACGAGGAAGATGAGCAAGAACAGGAACAGGTTCAAGACGAGGGAGAATATGACGAGGAAGCCTAAGAGGAAAAGAAGGAGAGTCCCTTTCTCTCACTTGCTCACCACTGAACTACTAAGGGAGTCAAGGTTGTAAACCATGTGATAGCTGAATAGTCTCTAGCTCTAACAACAATTTAGACAGAATTGCCCGCTTGAGGTATTGCTGACGGCTTCCTCTGCAACATGATTAGCCGACTTCTAGAGGAAGTCAAATATTACTATCCAAGTCGCTCGATCAAATATTCCGCACTTCTGCTCGCCCAGAAAATGGGCGTTCTGCTATTACCTATCAAACTATATCGTTCCACCCTCAGCCAACCAAAGCCATTGATGTTGTCCAATAGAAGGTCACACAAGATCATCACGTGTCGCAACATGACCAGGGTATGCAGCACGCCAACCTCCCCTCCTTGCCCCTCTTCTCAATCCTCACTTCAAAGTCCAAGTCTCACTCCAACACTGAGCTCATCATCAACAGTCATGACCGACTCAAACATCAGCTCTCGGCTACGCAAGCTACGATTCGGGCGTCGTGTCTCACCCAGCCGCTCCGTTCCAACACCCAGCAAAGCTTCCTCGGTCTCCTCCCAGAAGTCCAAAACGCAACTTGCGAAAATAGACATCTACCACCCTCTCTCACCCCCTAAACGTGAAATTCGGCTCCTCCACATCCTACCCGAACAGCCAGGCTCTCTCCTTCTAGGCCCCGACCCTATTAGCTGCGTCCTAAGCCATGTCTCGCTAGACGACAAGCCCACGTATCATGCGCTGAGCTATACGTGGGATGACGAGAGTCTCGGCCAAAGTTTTGAGGATCCAGATGATCTGAAGAAGAAGAGGAAGGTCTTGATTTCGGGATTCATCTTCCTAGATGGTCAGGCGGTCGAGGTCACGCCGAACTTGTGGGTTGCACTGTGGCATCTGAGGAGAGGCGCGAATTGGTTCAAGAATCATCCGGATGCGGATGTGGGAGAGTTTGGGGAGAGTTTGGATAGTCAGAATCAATGGCACTTCACTTATGAGACTCCGCTTTGTAAGTGTTGAGTGTGAGCCTCTTCTTAGACGTTCCGAAACCCCGGCCAAAAATCCGATCTCAGATTTTCGTTGAACCATACTGAAATTGAGATCTTATAGGGATAGATGCTTTATGTATAAATCAACTGGATGTATTAGAACGAAACCAACAGGTCCAAATGATGGGTGCCATCTACCGAGGAAGCCAAGCTGTTCACTCATGGACGGGCCTCGACATTCCAGATACTGGACCTTTCATCGATATGATACGAGGCTTCTATGAAAAGTTTGGGAATTCTGACGATGCAAAGATCGAAGTGCGCAAAATGCTCCTCGATGATGACTTGCAAGCCAGTTGGAAACCTTTGCCTTTGATAAACAAGCGACCGTACTGGGACCGCTTGTGGATCGTACAAGAGTACCTCCTAGGACAACAGTGTGCTGTTCACGTCGGCTTGTATGTCATCAGTGCTACTCAATTAACTTGGGTGACTCGCGAGTTGCTTCGATCTCAAGCAGATATCAAGAGCAGCGACTGGACGACTATTGACAGAGAGACACCAATCTGTCATACACTCCAATCACGACATTCCACCTTTAGCAGCCCGAACTTGTCAGAAGTGTTGACCATATTCAGGAAACATAAATGCAGTGATCCACGAGACAAAATCTATGGGCTGCTTGGTCTAAGCGGCAAATCCGCTGAGGGAATTCGTGTTGATTATACGCTGGATGCCGATACGGTCTACTTTGATGCAATCAGAAATATTATATTGCATGAACAGGATCCAAGGCTAGTATTCAATCCAAGTAGATATTCTTGCCAATGTTCTGAAAGTCAACATGCACAATCTTTGTTACCATCCTGGGTGCCTGATTGTAAGTTTCCCGATCCCTTCGATATTGCATACACTTGAACGGGACGAACTTCATTGTTAAGGTTCAAGACAATTCCCGATTAACTTCTAATTTAGTGCGATGTCTGAACGATGTACCCTTAGCCCTCATCGTCGACCATTCATGGAAACCAACGGGGTCCAAAATGCCTCGCATATCGGGATCCACACACGACAACATCCTTAGATGCCACGGCCTACTCCTCGGCACAATCAACAAAATCCACACCATCAGCAACTCCAACTCCAGCCCCAGCAAAAGTGACCAAGTTCGAGATCTAGCATCTTTCACTGCTACTGCAGATAACGCACACGATACCACAGCACCAGCAGACGCATTGTCCCAAGCACAACTCCAACGCTTCAAAGCCCTCTACTCGACGCTAATTCCGAATAAGAACATACACTACAGCGAAACACTCGACGAACAGACCTTCACGGATTTATGCACGAAGGCCATCTCGCATGGAAACCCTTTCGACGACGACATAGCCAGCAAAGTCCTCAACATGGCTCCATATGCAGCTATATTCTCCCTTCGACTCGCGCGTCTCTCAGCTAGTGCCACAGACGAGAAAATTCCGGCTGGACCAGTATTTGGGCTATGCTATCCATTTTGTCAAGAGGGCGACACGATAGCTGCTTTCTATGGGTGTTCGGAGATAGCTGTATTGAGGCCTGATCCTAGTGAGCCTGACAAGTTCAAGGTTATGTGTCAGGCTTATGTCAATGGTTTTATGGATGGGGAGGGGGTGGGAGTGTTTGAGGAGAGGGAGTTTGAACTTACTTGATGGGCCTTGATATGAAGTTCAACACCATGTGGGCTTAAGAATCATCGAAAGAAGCGAGATGAAGGACGGTGGCGACCTTGCGAGACGATGTGTCAACTCGAACCCAACATTCCGATGAGATTCAGAAGTATATCGGCAGGGTGATTGCTTAATGATATGTTTGATAAAATGGGACAGCAGTCGTATGCCGGAGACAGAAAACCTCAGGGGCTGAGAGCGAGGACGAAGCGAGAGAGGCAATTCGCGTAGCATCTGACACACTTGAATAAGAATGTGAAAGTTGTCGAGATTGCATGATCTTCTGGTGTCTTAGTACGTTTACGAAACCTATCCAAATATCCCTTCGATCTCCGACCTTGACGTCTATAAAAATACCACCCAGCTCAAGCCCTGTCACTCCATCCAACATCACCCACTCTCACTCCACTACCCCCACCTTGAGCAGCACCACCACCAAGACCACCCCTTCCCCTCACAAAATGCTGCACAAGCAACTCCCTCCCCTCCCACATAACCCTCCTCTCCTCATCCCTCAACCCAAACCCCATCCCCTCATACAACCTTCTCGCGGCCATCAACCCCTCAAAAGTCCACAAATGCGTCTCCTCAAATCCCCTCTCATCCGCCCAACTCACCGCTGCATCCAATAACTTCTTACCAACTCCACCACCACGGGCTCCTTCGTCGACAATGAAGCCCCGGAGGTGCACTTTTTTGGCTGGGTATCTGTTTACGGAGGATAGGTACTCGTGGCCTTTGGTGGAGTGGGTGGAGGGGAGGGTGAGGTCGATGCCGTCCATGAAGACTGTGCCGATTATTTGGCCTTGGGGTGAAGAGAAGGCGTAGAAGGCTTCTGTGGTGAGAGGGTCGAGCCGGGTGAGGAGTTCGCCGAAGCCGGTTGAGAGCATGGTTTCGAAGTCGAGGCCGAAGCCGTAGCGTGTATAAGTGTCCATGTGCATGGTTAGGCAGCGTGCTAGGAGGCTGGGAGCGTAGCCGGTGTGGATTGTGATTGTTGGGGTTGGGGATGGATTTAGGAGAGCGCCTGCGTTGGAATTTTGTGTATTGATTGTCGGTGCTGTTCCAAGTCTGTTGGAGCGGAGGGCATTGGCATATGCACTGATGCCTTTGAGTACTGTGAAGGTTGGTGAGTTGATATTGCTTATATTGATATGCTTGATGCAAAGAACGAAATATTGCACGGTGAAACGAAAAGAACAGAAAGAGAACATGAATATGTCAAGACACAAGTACAACGACATTAGATGAAAATGACATACGGGTGAACTTACTATCGTCAGGTGTAGCAGTCACTGGCAATTGCGCAAACGCAGCCAAAATCTGGGATTCTCCAAAAGCCTGCGGGACAAGTTCAAATTAGCACCTCGATTTCTAAAATTAACGGAAGAAAAGGAATTCAAAAAGAAAGCCGTACATCAATACCCTTCAAAGTCTCCCTCCCCTTCTCCGTCAACCTCAACACCTTCTCCCTCGCATCATCACCATACCCCTCACTCACCTCCCCAGCCTCAACCAATTTTTTCAACAAGCGACTCACGCTGCTCTTCTCGAGATTGAGCTCGGTGCAGAGCGTCGCGGCTGTGATGCCTGCGCTGGTGCTTTTGCTCTTGGATCCGAGATCTGTGGAGGTAGTGGTTTGATCTTGGGATTGTTTTGCTCTTTGTTCGTGGAGTCCTATCTCGACGATGGCGTGTACGGCGCTGATTGAATATGAGGTACCGGCTAGGGAGCTGGACATGAAACCTAATTCGCGGACGAGGAGGCGGGAAGAGGCGCGGAGGGCGGGTATTATGGGATGTGGTGGTGATTGGGAAGACATTTTTGTTTCAAGTTTGCTTGTTCGGAAATGATTGCAGCTTTTCTGATTGATGTTTGAGTTGTCGATCTGGAAATGGTTGTCAGGGGACTGAGGTGGTGAGGGAAAGAAAGCCGGGAAGGAAGGAAACAGGATAGTTGTATTTTGCAACTTCTTGGCTTCGCTTCAAAAGTGGGGGATGCCCTGGCTTTTTAGCGAACTTGCAGGTAAGGTGTTGCTGGTCTGGTTGGCGGCATCGAGTCGTCATCGTACATACATAACTCCAGGCAAAAAGTAGAGTCGTTCGATGTGTAAGCCTCAGTAATCATGTCTGCTGCAGGAGGAGAGGAGTCTCTGAACAGAGAGCAGTGAACATGTGTGGAAGCGCTGCCGCCTCCATCTCCAGTCATCGTTCATCTCAGGTAGCGAAGAACCAACCTCTTGACAGCTATTTCAACCTATCTGAAGCCGATGCTCGGTATTTATATACTCAAATGGATGAAGTTCCCGGCCCCGACGCCCAGCTCTATGAAGTGTTCTTCATAAGAGGTTCTCGCAGTCAGACTGGGCCAGGGTCTAGATTGCCGAGAGACGCGCACAGGAGAGTATCGAACACGTTACAAGGCCTCAAACTGTCTGATCATATGGTTAAAGCGCATACTCGCGAACCTCAAGCAGTGAAAGTGGCTCACTTATTGTCGCTGAACGCCGTAATGCCGTCAAGAGAAGCAGCGCTGCAGTCGCCTTAAATTTCATGTAAGCGAGATGGCAAGGACAACTAAACTAGAACTAAATGTTGAAATTAAGATGTTAACAAGCAAACAGGTAGCCTCAACGATATCTACATGAGAAATTGGACTGAGTAAATAAATTATTGTAGATTCAAGTAATTCGCCTGGTGAAAAGTAAATAAAACTGCAGCCATTAAAACTACCTCATTGGTGAACTAACCCCTTTCTCTCCCTACATAAACATTAACACACAACCGAACAAACAGAAACAAAATGGAATGAACAAAGGACCATCTCTCCCATCGGTCGTAACTCACCAGTCGGCTCAATGCACCTCCGGACCATCAATACGACCTCTGGTCGCCACCCAAGCAAAAAAGATCTCCTGTCAATCACGTCTCGGAATGCTGCCGATCCGGGAGGACTTTTCTCCTCCACAATCCCTACTCAGAACATCAACATCCCAGTAAGCACGGCAAAGCCAGCCCGCTCCGCTCTCAGCCGCCCCCGGACTTTTTCTCTTTTGTACTAGCAGGCTGGCAGGCTGGCGTTCTTGGGCTTGGATGGCATGGCATGGCAGGAGACGGGAGGGACGTTTGATTGCCGATCTTCTATTGTGGGCTTTTATGATGAGGGGAGTTGGGCATGAGGTTGTGTGGATTTGGATGACGTGGGTAGTCGGAGTCGTTATCTCCTTCCTTGAGGGAGGAGTTTGTTGGATGCGACTCGTGTTTTTGATACTGAGGTTTCTTGGTTGAGGAGATAAGGGAGAGAGGTGAGGATGATCTTGATACGGTGAAGGGAATGGAGGGCGAGGAGGGTTTTCTCCGAAGATAGACAGGGGCGTGGGAGGAGGAGGTCGGAATGGATGATGGATGATGGATGGATGAATGAAGGGATGAAGGGTGCCATTGTCGTACCGTATCGATGTCGTCAGCACGAGAATTTCATCTCAGGACGATTATCTAGCCATCTCTCAAGTGATGATATATTTGGGCTTATTTTGAGAGTATGTTTTTAGGCAAAGCACTTCACGTCGTCAGTCTCTCCTTTCATAATGGGGTGTCAAGCACATTTCCCAAACACGTCGAAGATCATCACTTGATCTTTGATAGTACAGGGAAGGGGATGAAGGTCCTCCCTCGCAAGGCCCATAAACAGAACAGCGCTTCTCTTCGCTAGAGTGATGAGAAGAGGCCGTGCTATCGCCATCCCCACATCGGCGTCGCATCCTTGGAGTCTTGGGTGCGGCTTGGAGATGAAAAAGTGAAGCAGGCTAAGCACTGTACCTTAATTTCGAATTCGATTCAAGTATTTATCGCGCGGCTATCTCGCATATTGAGTCCACGCTATTCTGAAGAAGAATTCAAGGAATGCGATAAGGAGGCGAACTAATAATTGACTACTGCAGGAAAGAGGCGTTGTGGTTACGGTATTAGACTGCAGCTGTAATCGAATATGAGAGTTGGTTAAAAGTTAGTTTGTGAGAGCGGGAGTTCGCGACTGTGATCCTGGTCTTCTTAACTTACGAGTGTCACCTGCACCTGCTACTGCAGGTTTTGGTTTCCGGGCTTTTGCTCTATTGTTTGTTAGTGGGCGAGGTGAGCTTGGGGATGTCGTAGGCTCTGGTGTTCCCGCTCCCGTCTTGCCTTGCCTTGCCTTGCCTCCTGCTGTGCTTTGCAGGATGTAAGGGAGGATAGAAAACGACTGTGTGTACAGGTGCAGATACAGGATGGGGGTTCTGATTCAGATTCATGTATGTACAACGGGTCGGTTGTATGCAGGAACAGGAGGGCTCTGACTCGCTGATTTTCAGGCTGAATGAAGATACCTAGTACTATGTTGGTGCTGGGTTGTTTACTTAGAGATAATGTAGTTCACCTGCAACCTTTGCGAGTTACAGATTTGCAGCACGGCAGATACTGTACGAGACGAGGACTCGAGCGAGTGGGGGGTCGAGTGATGCTCCGTAGAGTTTCTGGCATATACGCTGCTTGGACTGCTGCTACCGTTGTTTGATTGCGCTTGTAATCTTGTCTTCGAAGTTTATCGTCATCCTTTTGACTAGATGTGCAGCTGATCAACACAGAGATTTGACGTTTGAGCTTCGCCGACCGTGCGTACGGTGACAACGCGGCTCTGTGGAAATTATGGATTGTTCCGTGCGTTCGATGACATGTTGTCATTGTCATTGTCGCATTGCTCGCTTTCAAGATTGTCTTCAACTTTCTGAGCCAAGTGCAGCCCCTTTCCCACCAAATCGCTTCCCTCCCCTTCTGAACCCCTGCTGCGCTGAGCTGAGGCCACCGCCGGATAAGCTAAGCGAAAAGTAGATCTTCCCCAAGGCGCTAAAGCAAAGTAAACTGCTCTGTGTCCCTTGTTCGATTCTCCACCCCTTGCATTCCTGACCCCCATGCATTCCTCAACCGTTGCCGGTTCGTTCGTTTGCATCCATGGCCTATCGAGCATCGTGGAGATGGGACGGAGTGATGTTCTGAATGCGATCTCCCACATGGTTTTAGTCGCTGTGTGGCGCTGAGACATCAAGTGTTGAAGTTTCTTTTCGGAGAGTTCGCCGGCCGAGGCCAAGTTGTGGTGTCTGCTTCGGGAGGGGATGGGTCGGATGACTCTCCTTTTTCAGGTACGGTATTACGGCAATACTCGACATTCCAGGTACAGCCAGGTTCAAACCCACGCAAGTACAAACAAACCAGGTACAGGCACCGTCGGCATGGAGTTTTTGCTTTCAGGAACAACCAACGGCTTTCGGGTACCGCTTCGCTTGACGGCAGGTTGCGGACTTAGAGACTCGACTTTACCGAATGAGGATGGTGGTGGGAGGACAAACCATGGTTGAAGGCTTTTGGAGGAGGGGTTAGATCTTGATAGTGCCGTTCTACCGCCTGGCGGAGTCGCCGTTGTGGAGGTTTCCTTGATATTTCGAGCCGGCGTGGCAACCATCAGCTTTGGTTCAGGTACAAGCTCGCAAAGCGGATTCGAGTATGGAGACATTTCTTTAAATCCGATTTATCAGGCGTTTGGATGGGTCTTTCTTCGATAACGAACGATAAGTGGAAAAAGAAAAAAATTGCATTAGGGAACCGATGGGCCGGACGAAGGCTGAAGCCGACGATATCGAAAAAGATTTCTTCCTTTAGCAGAAGCTCTGGCTTGTCCTACCTGGATCTTATTCGCTCAGAGTTTCTTTCCTTTGGCTTGCCTGCCATGAAGTGCTGGGATTCAGTGGACTGCGCCGTCTGGATGCGTGATGGCGGAGACAAGAAACTGAGGAGTCTGTTTCCTCCACGTGCACAGGATAGGGCCGTGCGTAAGTGGTTCGTGTCGAATCTACAGCTTTTTGAGGTCATCGTCATATCGATTAGATGAATTGGACGTGAGGTAGCACGGATGCGGAGTAGCGGGTACATACCTTGCGTTGGCTTGATGCCCTTTCGAGTAATACAAGACGAGGAAATATAAGCTCGGCAGTACTTCACCCTAATGCAGTGGGACTTTCAAAGACTGTTATCAATTTGCAGGATGGAGTGCGTCTAATCGATCAGTAGATTGCTGTGTGGCAAGAGATATAAATGTAAGATGTGTTGATAGGAAATGGAATAGGGGCAAGGCAGACATTCTGCTCCACTGAGAAATGCATGTGGAAACAAAATTGACATGAAGGCCCTCGATCGCCACAATCACGGTAGTATCAGAGTATCAGAATAGAAACATGAACAGAACATCCCATCCCCTGAGAATGAATCATCCGGTGCTGACAACCACCACACAACCACCACCACAACCATCAGCTTCGACCCTTGAATCCCGATAAGTAGCAGGGCAACAAGTGGTTAGTGTTGACTGCGGCAGCCAATCTGCAAGCAAGCCCCTCCACACTCTGTGCCCCTGTTGACCCTGCCTGCCTGCCCTGCCCTGCCCTGCCCTGACCAGCACACTTCATGTTTCGAAATGGGGCCTGGTGGTCTTGAAGTTGGGTGTCTTGGTGGTGTCTTCGGCAAGCACGTCCCCTCCTGCCAAGCCACTTCGCTCAAGAATGGCAGACTGGCCCTGTCTGCCCTGCATCACTTTCTTCTCCTCTCCTCTCTCTCCTCTGCTCTCCTCCGTCTCTCTTCTTCCCGTGTCCTGCTTGTCATCCGCTCACATCCCCTCCTTTAATCCTCTTTTAGAAGAGGCCAGTCAGTACAGTCAAATAATAATCAAATCACTAAAGCCCGCCCCAAGCCCAGCTTGTACCAAGACCCAGGGCCAACTTTGTCACCCCCGACCCCAACCCAACCCATACCCAACCAGCCAACTGCCAACCAACCTAATCAAGAGCCGAAGCTCCCTTGGTGCTGCCTCAACTCACCCACTCTTCTTTAACTCTTCGTTCCTCCATTCTCTCGACACCACTATCACCACCCACCCAGCCCTTGTGTTGCGCCCGCCCGCACAGCTCGTCGTTCCTTTTCCTACCTCGGGTCGCTGGATCATCGCCGATTGATTGCAGCTCATGCCAGACGCCGCAATCTGGATCATTCTCCGACCAGAAACATTCACATTAGGGCCTCTTTGCGACGATCGCGCCAGCCTTTGAACGACCCTCAACGCCACAAAAGACCTCCACTGCCTGTCCCGAAACTCGATTTGAAGAAGCAATCACTTATTCTGTGCTCGTAATCCACCCAATCCAAATCGCTGGTCGAAGTCAAGACGCAAGCCGTCTTCCTCCCTCAAAAGCATCGCATCCCCACTCTGATATCACCACCGCACGATAATACCCCTCTGCCGTCTTTTGCGTCCGTCGAAGCTTTCGAATTATTCTCGAGCCTCCCAATTACCGTAATTTCAACTTGACTAGCGCTCCCGACTGCCGTTGACTACATTCCTCGTTCTTTGTTCTTCTTGGGCGAGACAAACACTTCGAGCATCTGCGAAACTTGACCTGGACGACCGAACACCCTAAATCCTGAGAACAATTGCATAACTCAACAAAATTCGCACTAATAATGAGCGTCATGCTTCAGACCCCTTCGCGGGCGTCAACAGCCTCCTCTTCTTCCTTCCAACCAGTATCACGCCAGAACACGATGTCTTCACACGACGGAGGTCGGTCCGTCCGACAGTCAAAACGGTACTCCATGACCACACTGTATATGTCGATGTCTGCGAATGAGAAAGACTTAGAAATCGAAGATGACTTGGCTAAAGGTAGGCAACAATTGCGGCGGGAAGTGGGATGTTCATGTGCTAATTATTTGTCCAGCCCAGAAGATCCTCCGCGACCTCAAATCGAAGATCTCGTCCCAATCAAAGAAGAACTTCGTGTTAGAGAAGGATGTCAGATATCTGGATTCAAGAATTGCCCTCTTGATTCAAAATCGCATGGCTTTGGAAGAGGTAAGGGGATGCGGCTCAACCAACGTGGGTACTCTAGGCTGACAGTGCGCAGCAAAATGAGGTCGCGAGCCATCTTGAAGATGCTTCTGATCTACAAGAAGGTTTCTTCCCAAATGACGAGAAGACACAAAAATATGGAAATTTGCTTTTCCTGTTACAGTCTGAGCCTCGACATATTGCACATCTCTGCCGTCTGGTCACAATGGCCGAGATCGATTCACTCTTACAGACCGTCATGTTCACCATTTATGGGAATCAATACGAGAGTCGTGAAGAGCATCTTTTGTTGACTATGTTCCAGGTATATAAATTCCATGCTACCTACCTTTCTTTCGCTAATAGATATAGTCTGTGTTGACCTATCAATTCGACAATACCCCAGAATACTCCTCCCTCTTGCGAGCAAATACCCCTGTTTCGCGAATGATGACCACATATACTCGACGTGGGCCTGGACAGAGTTACCTCAAGACAGTGTTGGCTGATCGAATCAACGGGCTTATCGAATTAAAGGACCTGGACCTCGAGATCAACCCACTAAAGGTTTATGAGCGAATGATCGAGCAGATTGAGGAAGACACTGGTAGCTTACCAGCATCCCTACCGAGAGGAGTGACCGCCGAGCAAGCGGCTGAGAATTCACAAGTTCAGGCGATCATCGAGCCGAGATTGACTATGCTGATGGAAATTGCGAACGGCTTCCTTACGACGATCATCGATGGACTAGAAGAAACCCCATATGGAATCAGATGGATCTGCAAGCAGATTCGGAGTCTGACAAAGCGAAAGTACCCGGATGCCAATGATCAGGTCATTTGCACCTTAATCGGTGGATTCTTCTTCCTCCGCTTCATCAACCCAGCGATCGTCACACCCAAATCCTACATGCTCATCGACGGCACTCCAGCAGAGAAGCCAAGACGGACACTGACTTTGATTGCCAAGATGCTCCAGAATCTTGCCAACAAGCCTTCCTATGCAAAAGAGCCTTACATGGCCAAGCTCCAGCCATTCATTCAACAGAACAAGGAACGTGTGAATAAGTTCATGCTTGATCTTTGCGAGGTACAGGACTTCTACGAGAGTCTGGAAATGGACAACTATGTTGCGCTATCAAAGAAGGATTTGGAGCTTTCTATCACCCTGAACGAAGTCTATGCTACTCACGCCCTGTTGGAGAAGCACAGCGCCGAGTTGAACAAGGATGAGAACTCTCATTTGGCCGTCATTTTGAACGATCTCGGACAAGCGCCCGCACAATTGCCACGGAAAGAGAACAGAGCCATCAACTTGCCACTCTTCAGCAAGTGGGAAACCGCAATTGATGACCTCACAGCTGCACTTGACATTACTCAGGAAGAAGTGTACTTCATGGAGGCCAAGTCCACTTTTGTCCAGATCATGCGTTCAATACCAACCAACAGCGCGGTTGCACGGAGACCACTTCGCCTCGAAAGAGTTGCAGATGCCGCAGCTACGTCCAGGAACGATGCAGTTATGGTACGCAAGGGTATTCGTGCGATGGAACTTCTCAGTCAATTGCAGGAGTTGCAAGTGATTGACAAGTCCGATCAGTTCAGTCTTCTCCGTGACGAGGTTGAGCAGGAGCTTCAGCATCTTGGCTCGCTCAAGGATGGTGTGGTTGTGGAGACGCAGAAGCTCGAAGAGGTTTTCAAGACCATCCGTGATCACAACACCTATCTTGTCGGTCAACTCGAGACCTACAAGAGTTATCTTCACAACGTCCGAAGTCAAAGTGAAGGCACGAGGAGGAAACAACAAAAACATCAAGTGCTCGGTCCATACAAGTTCACCCACCAAGCACTGGAGAAGGAGGGAGTCATTCAGAAGAGCAACGTGCCGGACAATCGGAGAGCTAACATTTACTTCAATTTCACGAGTCCTTTGCCAGGGACTTTTGTCATCTCATTACACTACAAAGGTATGTTCCCTTGACAACTCAGAATGTCTGCGAGAAATAAGCTAACAGCCAACAGGCCGCAATCGTGGACTTCTAGAGCTTGATCTCAAGCTTGATGATCTATTGGAAATGCAGAAGGACAACCAAGAGGATCTCGATCTCGAATACGTCCAATTCAACGTGCCGAAAGTCTTGGCTCTTCTCAACAAGCGATTCGCAAGAAAGAAGGGGTGGTAGACCAGCGCTCTGGGTTTTCACTCAATCGTTACGACGAGGTTCTTTTCTTCAGCTGGGTGGTGTACGATTGTTAGGTATAGGGTTAAGCAAAGGTGTTAATTTGACGACGGACGCAAGGAGTGAAGGCTTGTGTAGGATGGGTGGCGGATGGACGGATCGGGCGGACTGGATGGGACGATATGACTTTGATTTGGGACTGGGACTGACCCCGGAGGAGTTTAGTTGAGCTTTGGCTTTGGCTTTGTTTTGTTTACCTACCGATGATATCCGGCGGACTTTGGCTGGTTCGGGTTACTACTGTGTTTTATTATATGATGGCTGGCTGGAGGTGCACGCTATATTATTGTGCTTTGCAGGCGAGGCCAGGTGAAGCAAGCAGGCAGTAAGTAGTAGGAAGGCTAATTGTCTGGTTCTGATTTGAGTGATGAACGATCGAATGAAAGCACGAATTACATATTCGATATTTTAATTGTTTGATTATCCAGTGTGGAGCCTCAAAGCTTTTCTAGTTCGTGACCTGTGAAGTTGCTCGATGAGTAAGTATTGAAAGTAAGTTCTTGTCTGTTGACATGTTGGAATCGGACTAAGCTGCGCGAGCTATATTCTCACACAAAGATCCCCTTTAGTCTTTACAGGAGAATGATTCAAGCAAGTCTTACAAACACTGACATAGATTATACAATATTCCACCTTCTCTGTGTACATATTTTTAGGATTTCTGTACCTCAAAGTCACACATCTATTATCCTGCTCATACATTGTGTCACTATAGGGGCACACACCGCTGCGCAAAACCTCTCCACGATCTTTCTGTCTATCGCCACGAATTGTCCCATCCGCTCTGCTCGACGGTAAAGGCAAGTGCTAGCTCGGTGAAGCGCGCCATATGCTATGCATCGCAAATACGGTTAGCAATCATCCCATCATCTAATGACCCAGACAGAAAAGTATGTCCTGGGCACAACGCCCCTTCCAACGGAAGTGTAGAAAGAGGAAACGGGAGATAGCTTGCAACGAGAGCGAGGAGATGCTACGAGGGCAAGACTTACATCAAGTGAGAAATATCCAGTCTTGTCATCGACATCCATGGTGTCGTTAACGCCATGTACATATGGATCATATTCTCCAGGGAAGCCGTCGCCGGACAGTGGGTTGCCTTCGGATGCGAAACCAGCGGGGTATTTGAGTTGAGTGTATGACATGTAGTCAGAGCCAGCGCCACTGAGGGTCGTGAATGTCAGTAAATCATGGTGTGACATGAGGTCTTGAGGAAGGAAGGAAAGAGGGTCGGGAAGTGGCGGAGGGAAGAGAGGCTTACGGGAAGAGTTCGTAGATACCAGCAGGGATCGATATATATTCCTTAGCGAGCTTCAGAAGCCATTTGGTAAGTGCTTCATCTGCGGATGTTGAGATGAACCCGATTGATTCGGTGGCGTTGCGGGCGATGAACGCTGTCATGTCCTGTATTACTCATTAGACATCTGTTCGCATTGCAAGATCAAAGATGATTGGAACAACTCACAAATTCCATCATTGCCCCGATAGTCGCGCCCGACTCTTTCTTATACCTCGCAATCGCCTGACTGCCTAATAATCCGCCTTCTTCAGCTGCATACCAGTGGAATTCTACTGGTCCGTTTTTCGGGACATAGCCGCTCTGGGCTAGGATCCGGAATGCTTCTAGAATACTGACTGTGCCCGAGCAGTCATCATCTGCGCCTGGCGCAGGGAGAAGAGGGAATAGGTAGTTTGCTGAGTCTTGATGCGCGCCGAGGATAGTCAATGGATGCGAGAAATTCCGGATCTTTGGCTCAAATCGTGCGATGATTGAGGATTGCGGGAAAGAGTGTGTAAAGTACTCGAGTGAAATGTGTGTTCCGAATGGAGCGGACGCGATGATCTAGGAGGATGTCAATACACGTATATGTCGCAGGAAAGTAGTGGTTCTTTACCTGAGCAATATGATCGTGCAGCCATTCGGCGCTCAAAGCTCCAGTCGTGCCTCCATAGTAACGATTGTAGTAACTGGTCATGTGCTTGAGAACATCATGCATTCTCCCCGTGGAGACACGAGGGAAGAGAGGCTTGACGAGGCGCTGATGGACTAAGTCTGGAAGATCTATGTTTCAAGACATCAACACTATACTCGAAACCCCATCATGTTATCAATTATCAAATATCAAAGGTCACTTACTAGCTTTCCCCGACTCCGCATCAACCTGATTAGCATAAAACTCCTCATGCTCCGTAATATCCACGAACTTCCTCCCCTTCCTCCTCAACCGCAATTTATCTCCTTCAGTCATCCATTCCGGCTTCTTCTCACCAGAGACATGTAGGAGTCTTGGTTGAGAGAGATCAGATGAGAGTTCTGGCTGAAGGGAGAGAAGGGCGGCGACAGGGTCGGAGTGGGTGGAGAGCGCGGAGAGGACGGCTGGGTCGACTACGTGTGGGGTATGTGCATTGGCGTTTTCAGGTGCAGCTGGTGAGGAACCAAGGATTGCTTGATTATTGGGGAGTGAAGATCCTGAGATGAGATGTGAGCTGCTCAGCAGGAGCACTAAGGCGGAACGCAACATTGTCGTTCGAGTGAGCACTAAGGTTTTGCGGTCCCAATAGTGGGGTTAGAAGTTTATGAGCACAATAATGAATGCTATCTTGGGGAGATAGGATACAATGTAAATACAGATGTTCGATGATGGTTTAAATATCTTCGGGTCATCTACAGCTCCGTCATGGACCTGGAAGACGCGATGAGGCTAGATGAAATGAGGAAGGTACGGAGATAATTCTGGTGGCGCAGGGGCCGAAAGCTTGATTTAGTCACGTGCAACGTCATCTCGTGACACAGAATTTGCTGCTTCAATGAATCCGCTAATGCACTGCACGATAGTATGAAAACCGTCATCTTTAAGATTAAGACAATATTCGTATTTGACCTTACACTCAAATGCTTTGCGGGTAGATTATGGCAGAAACAAGTTGTGAGCATAAGTAAACAAACTGTAAGCGAGTCTCTGCCTCTGGCTGGGCGGGTCTTTTGCTCTCCTCCTTTCGACTTCTGAAAGAATAGCGAATCCACAAGTAGTTAATAAAGAAAAGACTTTTTATGTGCGCTATTCGCCAGAGGCAAGTATGCGGCAAATCATCATATTACTACAGTAAATGCAGAATAAATCAAAGCTAAACTCATGGAACTCAATGAGTCCTCACATTCAGGTCTCGGAACTCCCCGTGCAAAATCTCGATACCATGCTTCCTCACATCTTCAACCAGCTCCAATACCTTGGGCGCTATCGCATGTTCATCAAATCCAAAATACTTGTACGCATCTGCTCCAGGCAGCGAGTGACCAAATGTAGACATCGAGTACCCCGCATCAGCATATCTCTCCCATCCATTAACAGCGTAAGCTTCGATCACAACTCGTGGTGCCTTGCTCCTATACTGTAATACTTGGCGTTTATATTCCAACGGCTGTTTGTCAAAGAGCCTTTGGCATGGAAAGCTGACGACACGGACTTTCAGGCCGGACTTCTCCTCGAGAAGCTTTGCGGTCTTGACCGCAAACACCATCTCGGCACCGATACCGATGAGAGTCACGTCCGCATACTCTCGTTCGATAAAGACGTAGGCTCCTTTCTGAACGCCTTCCCGTGATGAATGTTGAGGGTATTGTTCGAGAGCCTGCCGCGAGAGAGAAATGATGCTGGGCGTGTTGGCGGCGTTCAGTGCAGCAATATATGCACCGGCAGTCTCCTCACTATCAGCAGGCCGAATGTACAATATATTTGGCATGGCACGGTAGAAATTCGCCAACGCAATGGGTTGATGGGTCGGTCCATCTTCTCCCGTGCCGATGGAGTCGTGCGTCGCGATATGAATTTGCTGCAATTGCTGAAGAGCACCCATTCTGATTCCGGGAGCAGCGTAAATATAGAACATGAAAAAAGACGAGGTGACAGGAATGATCGTTCCTTTGTTGAAGGCTGCCAGGCCGTTGGATATCGAAGCCATTGCATGCTCACGGATGCCCCAGTGGATGTACCTCCCAGAGTAATCTCCATTGATGCCACAGGAAGTTTTCAGATCCGGATGCTGGAAATCGACCTTTCCTTTCCAGATCATGTTCACAGATGGTGATAGATCAGCCGTTCCAACCATGAAGTTCTTGATGTTCTGCGCGAGGGGGTTGCAAACCAGCCCAGATGACTTCCTCGAGGGAGTCGGGCTTGTAGGCAGGTCTCCCTTTGCAGGAACGAACTTTGTCCAGTCATCTGTCAACTTTCCGGCCATTCGAAGTGCGAATTCCTCGTATAGCTCAGGGTGGGCTTTTGCATATGAGTTTAGCAAATAATTCCAGTCTGACTCAACCTTTCTCCCCCTGGTCTTTGAGTCACGGAAGAACTCATAGACCTCATCAGACACTTGAAAATGCTTGGACTCGTCCATGCCAAAACTTCGCTTGATATTGGCCACGTCTTCTGCTCCAAGAGCTGCTCCATGCGTCGTCGCATTACCAGCCGCTTTGCTCCCGATGCCAATCACGGTCCGAATATTGATAAATGTGGGTTTATCCTTGCTACTCCTTGCAGCGATGAGTGCTCGAACAATCCCTTCAATATCCCAATTGCCGTCTTCAACATCAATGACACTCCATCCAGAAGCGACCATCTTGACGTTGACATCTTCGTTATTGCAGAGATCTACAGATCCATCGCAGGTGATCTGATTGTTGTCGTAGATGACCACCAAGTTGTTGAGCTTCCAGTGGCCTGCCAAAGAAATTGCTTCCAGCGCAACTCCCTCCTGCAAGCACGCATCTCCAATCATGCACCATGTCATGTTGTCCACGACTGGATAGTTCGGTCTGTTGTATGTAGCTGCAAGATGCTTCGTAGCCATCGCCAATCCCACTGCATTTGCGATCCCTTGACCCAAAGGTCCTGTCGTAACCTCGATTCCTTCGTGCTCAATCTCGGGATGTCCAGGGCAGATGGAGTCCGTTCTCGCAGAGTGGTAGGATTTGAGTTGTTCGAAAGTCATATTCTTGTACCCGACAAGATGTAAAAACGTGTACTGAAAAAGACATGTGTGACCTTCTAGAGTTAGCAATGAGATATCAATCATGGATGGGTGGAAAACTGATTCCTACCATTGGAAAGAACAAATCTATCCCGATTGAAGTAATGTGGATTCTCCGGTGTGTACTCCATGACATATTTCCACAGAGCGACACCAATTGCGGCCATACCCATAGCACTTCCAGGGTGACCGCCCTTGAATTGCTCGCAGAGATCTGCAATCAAGCATCTGAAAGTCTTCAGGACGCGATCATGAATCTTTGCATCCTCGAAATCGACATGGACAAGCTGGTCAGAAATGCCATTGTTGGAAGATAGCTGCTTCTTCGATTTCGGAGGCAGAGACGACGAGACTTCGTTTGCGGAGGGAGCCATGATGAGAGAAGTAAGTGAATTGATACAAAACTGTGAGGAAGCTCTGAAAGATGGATTGCTGGAACGATCGAGGTAGATAAGATATATTTTGGCCACTGTACGTGCCATCAACATTATTCCCGAATTACTTCATCTCGCGCTTGAGATTTCCTCAAAGGGCGAGCACTTGCAGCTAGCACTTCGTAGGTGATGCCCGGGATTTATTTAGTTTTGGGCCGAGACGACAAGTTGATGATGCCCTTGCATGATTCGTGCAGATGCGACGCTATCAAGGCGGTTGCGACTTCTTCTTTTAGTAACCCCGCATCCAACCCCTCTATTTTCTCCATCTAAGCGAGCCCCTGTCGTTTTCAAAACAAGCTCCAGAATCTGGAATTCACAGGTTGAATTAACAGGAAGTCATAGGCTCCTCCTCCGAGGAATCCTTGACACTTTGTGATCCCATTGAGTACGGGACATACAGCTACTTGAATCGTGATAGATTTGCCCCAGTATTTTTCCCGAAATGTGGTTTCTCGTTTTCTCAGTCGCTCCTTGTAGTATTTCTCGTCGGTTAAGCTCGACTCCCGTCGTGCTTTCCTTCCTCCCTTGACGATTTGTTCTCAAATATCCAAACATCACTCATTCTACCTTCAAGTCTTCAGATCTTCGACTCCCTTCTCACAACTCCAAGATGGGTAGCATAGCAGAGCCAATCGCTATAGCCTCCCATGTTCCGTACCCCACGAATCCTCTGTTTTCTCTCGCAGGTCGCACGATAGCAATAACGGGAGCAGGAAGAGGCCTTGGAATAACTCTCGCAGCGGCAGTTCTCGAGGCTGGAGGCCATGTAGCATGTATCGATATCCTGTCCGCGCCCTCCGAGCTTGAATGGGCATCTCTACAAGCGATCGCAAAGTCCTCGAACCTCACCGTAACATACCACCGATGTGATATCATTCTCGAAGACGAAGTTGCCGCGACCTTGGACCTGATCGCTGATACTGGTTCCAAAATTGGTGCGCCGCTGATGGGTACCATCGCCTGTGCTGGCATCCAACAGAAAATACCAGCCGTCGAGTATCCTGTCGATGGCTTCAGACGAATGATGGATGTCAATGTGACGGGGACATTTTTGACAATCAAGCATTCAGCAAGGGTATTTATGAAGGAGGGGACAAAAGGAAGTGTGGTGATGATAGCTTCGATGTCAGGTCAAGTCGCCAATAGGGTAAGTTTGGGTAAATTGGACAACATCAGAACGTTCTGACAGAAAGCTGCAGGGCTTGACGTGTACGGCTTACAATACTTCCAAGGCAGCTGTACAACAGATGTGCAGGTCGGTTGCTCAGGAATGGGGGGCTCATGGCATCAGAGTGAACACATTGTCTCCAGGGGTATGCTTTCTCGTCCAACATGTCGCACTCACATGTCACTGACAATTTGCAGTACATACGGACAGCGATGACAGATGCGCTTCTACTTGCAGAACCAGAAGTCGAGAAGACATGGATGGCAGGTGCTTTACTTGGCAGGCTTGGTGTACCTGAAGATTTCAAGGCTCCTGCTGTTTTCTTACTCGCTGATGGCAGCTCGTGGATGACTGGCGCTGACCTCAGGGTAGATGGGGGACATTGTGCATCGGCATAATTCGTGTTTGTCAACATTAGGATTTGACATAATTTAGAGAGCATTCAAAGAGCATTTGATGTTTGTCAACATGAGAATTTGATAGAAACTAGATGAAATTTAGATGGCTTTTGATTTAAACAAGTCTTGTCTTGGTATAGAATAAGAACAAAGTGTATATATAGCAGATTAACAAACCTGGACCTGGCAAATAATCGAGATAATAAGCACATCGGCACCTCCCATCTTTCAGCGCCCTTTCCGCATCTTCTATACTGCGTCATAATACAAAGAATAAGTCAGAATACATCAAAGCATCTATCGAGTTTCCGTAAGTTTTTTGATTGCTATATAGGGACAAAATAGTTGATGAGGTTGCTCTCTCGGCAGGATTCGCGACACGGCTGGGGGGTTTTCCGGAACAGAACATCGGCTCATGGCGGGTCTTCAGATTGCTCAAAAGTGGGATGCGGGAGGATATTTCTGCTCGCGTAGGTGCCTAAATATTCCTCTCTGGGCATCTTGCATCATCTCCATGACTCGCAAGACAAGGAACAAAACTTTTCTCCACAAACATGTTGCAAGTTTGCGGGCTCGCTTGCGATGAAGGCATGGGGGCCCCAGATGGGACTCCGCAAAAGTTGGAATTGGGACCTGAAATGATACCGAGTCATCGAGGATGGAGAAATGTATAAGATCTTCGTATTGCCACGAGTTTGAGTTTGTATTCATACTTGCAGATTGATTCTGAATGCATATTCTCCTGTGGTTTTGAAGTACACGTCCTACGACAGATATTTCGCGAAGATGACGATTCTCACTGGTGCTCCCCTCAATTGGGCTATCACGGCTACTGCTGGAAGTGGTTTCCTCCTGTTAGTGATACTAGATTCCATTGTTCAGAGTACCGAATGCTGACCACCTTTTAAGATTTGGATATGATCAAGGTGTGATGAGTGGACTCCTCACAGGAGCTGCTTTCACCCGTCAATTCCCAGAAATCGACACCACGTCCACGGGTACTGGTAGCTCGTCACTTCAGGGAACCGTGTAAGTCAAGTCCTCAATTTATTTGCAGACATTGTGCTAACGCTGTTAGGGTTGCCATCTACGAAATTGTAAGATGCCCGGACACCAATTCTACTTCTTGACATTAATCGCTGTAGGGCTGCTTCTTCGGTTCCATATTCTGCTTCCTCTTTGGTGAAAAACTGGGTCGACGAAAGTGTATAATGCTTGGCTGTATTGTCCTCTCGATCGGTGCCGCCCTCCAGGCTTCTGCCAATACCATCCCTCAAATGATTGTTGGCCGAATTGTGGCTGGGCTTGGGAATGGAATGAACACGAGCACAATTCCAGTCTGGCACGCCGAGATGATGAAGGCACACAAGAGAGGGAAAGGATTGGCTGTGGAGCTCGCAATCAATATCTTGTGAGTGGATATCCAAGTCTTGCAAAGTCATTGGGTATTTTACTGACCTCTTCAAGTGGTGTCATGATGGCATACTGGGTTGACTACGGCTTCAGTTTTGTCAATAGTGCTGCGCAATTCCGAGTACCACTTGCTCTGCAAATTGTATTCGCTGTCATCACATTCGCGGGTATTATTGTCCTCCCAGAAAGTCCTCGATGGCTTCTTGCACACGACAAACACGAGGAAGCGAGACACATCCTCTGGGCTCTCGAACTTGACGCCAAATCCATCGAAGCCACAGACCCTAAGGTACAGAAGCAAATGGCAGAGATTCAGCACGCAATTTATGAAGAGCGAGCTGCTGCAGAGGGCGCTGGTGGCAAGAGAGCAATCATGAAGAATGGTCCCCAACGATTCCTGCACAGAACTCTGCTCGGTATTGGCAGCCAGTTTATGCAACAACTCAGTGGTATCAACCTGATAACTTATGTAAACCCCCCGAAGCCCCAATTTCAAAGTGCTATCTTTGACTGACAACATCTAGTATGCTCCCGTTATCTTCGAAACCTCGGTCGGATTATCGCACAGTCTGTCTTTGCTGATATCTGGTTTCAACGGAGTCGCCTATTTCCTGTCGTCTCTGATACCAATTTGGTTGATTGACCGGTAAATCAACCTAGGCTCAAGGAAATACTCAATTGCTGACGTCTCTAGTCTTGGCCGAAGAAAGCTCATGCTGTTCGCCGCAGCAGGACAGGCAGCATGCATGGCGATTCTGGCTGGTACAGTCTCCAATGGATCGACGAGCGCCGGATACGTCGCAACCGTCATGCTCTTCCTCTTCAACTTCTTCTTCGCAGTTGGCTTGCTGGCTATTCCTTGGCTTCGTAAGTTCGCCAGTGCAAATTCTTCTGACGATTCTGACTATTTCAGTGCCCGCCGAGTACGCACCTCTCGCAATCCGAACTCCTGCGGCATCTCTCGCGAGTGCATCCAACTGGATCTTCACTTTCCTAGTCGTTGAGATCACACCTGTGAGTATCAACAGCATAAAGTGGAAGACCTACATATACTTTGCAAGTAGGTTACCACATGTCCGGAGGTTTCTGGTGTTACCACTAACAGAACACACAGTTTTCAATGCTTGCTTCCTTCCACTCATATACTTCTTCTATCCTGAGACCAAGAACTTGTCTCTGGAGCAGATAGATGAGCTCTTCACTGGCGAGAAAGTCTTGTTGCATTGGAAAGGATCCATGAACGCCTCTGAATTGCCAAAAGATGATCTTCGAGAAAATTTTAGTGAGAAGACGGATGTTCAACATGTGGACGGCAAGGATGTTTCCAAGGACTCTTTGTAATTGCAAGTAGTATGATAGGCCGATTGCTGGGCCTCCAGGAGAGTCATGTCGCACCGAGGACAGGCAACATTGAAAGGCTCTTGCTGTAGCATAAGGTTGATCGAGATGCCTGGGAAGATATGCTGGAAAATGAAATGCACTTGTATTACAGTAACTCCCGCACGATCGTGATCTGATTGTGCGGCGAACACTGATCACATTACTGTTGTGTTCAAGCCTCGGGATTCGTATTCCTCCCTTTGAGAAGAGCAGAGTCTTCGTCCTTGAGAGCGTAGATCGAATCAACTTGAGCATGTATGAAATTGTCCTTAGTCGGGCTTTTAGTAGCCGAGGACGTTGGCGTTCTTAGCTGAGCACCTTTCCCCGCCACCCTCTTCTCAAAAGAACCCCGGTCCCCACAGCCCACTCTTACCAAGATCCAGCACTAAGTTTTGCACTAACTGCGCTTCTAATCTCCAATTCAGGAAATACAGAGCTTATGTAAGGTTCAATTGCTTGAACTGGTGGACGCAGGACCTTCGACCACGCCCTGGTCTCCACCCTCGACCAAAATTGCCAATGAATAATTCATCTCTTCCCCAAATCCGATTCTATCTATACTATGAATGGCAGCGATGAGCTCTCATCTTCAACTCCAAGAGGATCTGTCGTAGCTTCATCGACCAAGAAGACGCGGACGAGATCGGGTTGCCTCGTGTGCCGTCGTCGACGAAGAAAATGTAGAAGCCTCCACCCTACGCCGCTAGACTGCCAGGCTGGGCTAATGCCTAGATTATAGGCGATGAGCTTCGGCCAGAATGCGCGAATTGTCACGAGAGAGGAGAGAAATGTGAATGGGGAATGAAGATACAGTTTCGAACGGACAATGCAACGCAGATTGGTTCGGAGCATCCTTCGATGCGTGAAGGATCAAGGAAAAGAGCTCGACATTTCAAGGTGATTCCGAGGCCAAGTAGCAGGCGATCTGACTAATTGATATGTAGATAGTAGATGTGACATCGAAGTTCGAGCAAGGCAACCCGACAGAAGCCTCCTTGACCCAAGATCGCAGAGAGTCAGAGGCGCTTGCCAATCTCGACAGCCCTCACAGTACCACATATCAAGGAGGGGGTGGCTCTCCAGCGCCATCGAGAGAAGAGAGCCATCTTCACTACTCTCAATGGCAGTCGGAATCTCCACCGTTCAATACTCCCGATTCTGTGACTGTCTCGTTTCCAGACAACAATTCATTGGGAGCGGAAAATGGGCGCTATGCACATCCAAGTCCAAGGAGTGCATCTCAGATATACTCCCATCGAAGCTCTGACAGTCAGATCTATCCCGGAACGAGCCAGTATCATACGTCAACAGATGGGCTGACTCCCAATCATGCATCACCAAACAGTCGAAATCGACCAGAAGATGCAGCTGCTGATCTGTTGGCTCTTCGGTACTTACAGCAGTCGAAACCCCCAAACACTATGTCTCAAGTGCTAATGGGCCCTCCTAGCGACCGAACCATTCTCACGAATGTCGGTCAAGCAGAGATGGTCGACCATGAGATCTTTGATGACCAGCAAGACGGGATCTTCTTACCGGGATCGGTATTTCAAGAATTTCATTCGACTTTGAGAGACCATTTGATCTTCACAGCTCAATCAAACTGCCCAACCCGTGCAGGTACTCCAGAATTCCAAGTACCAGATCAAACTTTCCCGAAGAGATTGGTATCAAGAGGCGAAGGGACAGAAGTCGACCCCGAATCAAATGGAAGCTCCAGATCTCTTGAAATCACACCACAGCGAGAATATGTGTTATGGAAAGCTTGGATCAACGAGCTCGCACCCTGGGTAAGTTTCACCCCGCCATACAGTAGCCCCGCACCATACTGACTAAAGCCCAGCTCGACAAATTTGACAACAACCGGCACTTTGAGCACAAAATACCTATGATGGCGAGGAAAACGGCCCATCTTCGTAACTCGATATTGGCTTTATCGGCTCGGCAGATCGAAATGAAAGAAAATTCCAAATCTTCGTCGGAGAGCTTGGCCTTGTATCAAGAAGCAATTCATCTTCTGCTTCCTGAGCTGCAGAGTAAAGGCACTGCTGTGATAGCATCATGTGTGATATTATGCGTTCTGGAAATGATGAGCTGTGAGTCGTGATATGCCAAGAGATGCCTGTTCTGACGGTCACCAGGTTCTCCCAAGGAGTGGAGGAGGCATTTGGAAGGATGTGCAAATCTACTAGAAGCTGTTGGGATTAATGGATTCGTTGGCGGAGTCGAAGAAGCCCTTTTCTGGTGTTTTGCTCGCATGGGTAATGCACTCTATCCTTCATTCTCAGAAGTTGTCTGACAGTTTTAGATCTTTGCGGCGCTTTGATATCGCAGGATATCACACTGATTCCCGTAGCTCGATGGGCATCAAATGTGGACTTTTCAACAGATATCAAGCTCTTCAGAAATCCTGCCAATGGATTCGATACATACGCCAATTATGCAGTCTTCCTGTGCGCCAATTGCGTCGCATATCTGAAAGACTGCGAAGTTTGGGCGATAGATAGCCGCAAGAGCCGATGGATTGAGCTTGTGAACCTCCTCGAAGACTGGCACACGGAACGACCAGAAGAGATGAAACCAATTTTGACTATCTCACTTCAAGAAAGCGAGGCATATCGCCCTTTTCCAACTGTGTTATATGGAAATGGACCTGCAGGTGAGACTGATGTTAAATTGCTTTTTGGGTTGTGGACTGGACTGACAACCTTAGTGTCTGGTAATCAGCTGTACCACACGGCAATGTTGTTGATGCTGCAAGAAAGACCAGCCAATATTCAGCTTCCACGAAAACTAGTGAGCCAGCTTTCTCTTACTTTCTCATTTGTTCCAGATAATGATCTGGTTCATTTTGATATCTAACTTAGACTATCACCTTGTTCGATTTTATGATTTATTTACTACCTTCCTTATTTGGTTCAGTTAATAATCTGATTTGATTCGATTTACCTTAGACTATCATCTTATTCGCTTTCATATCTACTTCACCATCTCGCTTATTTGGTTCAGATAATAATCTGGTTCAATTTGACATCTATCTCAGACTATTATCTTGTTCACATTTATAAATGATCTACTGCCCCATTTACTTAATTTGACCATGTCAATTCATCAAAACCTCACATTGTTACTTCACAAAGCGGGCTCCTCAGTGCCAATTACGCACTCCGCTAACAACCCCATCTTCTAGAAATCAACATTCTGGCACGCCCGACAAATCTGCGCCATCTCCGAATCCAACACGCACCAGTAAGTCAGCTCTCCCCAGCCTCCAACACAGCACTAACAAATCCAGCGGCCCATGGACAAATTCCATCCAGCCAATATGGATAGCTGGAAAAGTCATGAGCCACCCTAGCGAACACAAAGCCATCCTGAATATATTGGAAAGAATCGAGCGTGAGACGGGCTGGGTAACGAGTTGGAGGAGGGAGGATTTGAAAGCTTGGTGGGGTGATTGTGATGATTGAGTGATCACTACCAAAGTTTCGAATACGACACAAGATTTCTGCTGGTCGACTGATTCACGGGAACTCGCCAGTCGGGTTGGCGCCACTGGAAAGTGAATAATGCTATCGAAATCAGAACGACATCTAACAAGGGATAGATTACAGACAGGTTTGTTATCGAGAGTCAGGCTTTCAGAAGAAAGATTCGAGGTCTGAACGACATGGAATGGGAAAAACTTTGACGTCGAGATCACGATGAGGAGCGATAGAAACAGATGAGCCGAATCGAGAGTTGAAGGGTAGTTTGGGAGTCAATATATTAGAGATAGAGTCTACAAGCACAAAGAACGTGGGATCGTATTGCGAAGTTTCCTCGACGCACGAACAATCAATGTCTACTTTCAAATACGACTTTCTGACTTCTTGAAGAACGAGAGCTATAAAGGTGGACAGAGAGATGAGCGAGAAGGGGAGCAGAAGCGACGAACAGAGCAGAGGGGTGAGCAGAAACGATCCGTAGAGGCGTGAGCTAAAGTTAGATGATCTTGGGTGCAAGTCCCCCGCACATTTGGACTGAGATCGAACCGCATGTTACTGACCAATCTGAGCTTCTACAATTACTATTGCCTACCAGAGGTTTAATCAGCACAGCAATTTAATGATTGTTCAAAAGTTCTATGCCATTACCAGCCAAGGTGATTCGGAACTCTAAGCTACACTTCTACTGGATTTGTGATAGGATTTCGCTTATTTATTACAACAAGGAGGAAGTCAGATAGCTTGCTAGTATGCCACGAGGAATTGGGCAGTCAGGTGTCGCGGAACGTCACTTATTATTTCCATGGCTTATTTACGATAAAAGAAAGCTAGTTTGTCAATGAAAGCAATGTCAATAATGTTACATACGAAGCTCTACTTTACACTCGGAGACTCCATCTTATCCCCGTTCATCTCCCAACATCAAACTTCGCCCTCTCCTCCTCTCCATTCGAAACATTCTCCAACGTCCACCTCCACAGATCCTCCTGAAACTCAACCTTGTAACTATCAACACTACTCTGAATCTCCCTGTTCCCCTCAAAATACTTCCCTGACACGCCCTCAAACTCGCTACCCGTCGCCAGCTTCGCCAGCGCAGCACCCGACTCCTTCGGCGAATGGATGTTAGGATTGACCAATTTCCTCGCCAACGGAATCAGCAAAGGAATGATTTTGAACCAGACGAAGCTCGGGATGTAATTGTAGATCTTCCAATCTCTTGCTAGAGATGTGCCAGGCATGAGACCGGGATCCATAGCGTTGATGGTGATCTTCTTGCTCGGGCTCTGAGCCGAGTTTGAAGCTGAGTTCGAGTTCTCGAGGTGACGATGGAGAGCATACGTCCACAGGATGTTGGTCAGTTTACTCGTTGCGTATCGCTGGAGCCCGTTTTTCATGGTTGCCCATTCGCCGGTGGGATGGGCGAGCATTTCTGCAGAGATGTAGACTGCGTCGGGCAGACCTGTTTTCTGCGCTGGGTCGTGAGTTCCACTGGCGGTAATGACGACGCGTGCGTTGTCTGCGAAGTGTGGCGTGAGGAGATGGTAGAGAAGTGCGTGGCCGACATGCGTAATGCCGAAGGTCTTCTCGATCCCGTCGTCGGTAAAGTGTAGTCCCTCCGGGAATTGCAAAGCGGCGTTCAAGAGTAGGGCTTTGATTGGAGGGTACTTGTTTTGGGAGAATGTTGAAGCAAATGCTCTAACGTTTGAGAGGTTTGCGAGGTCGAGAGGAACAAAGACGGCGTTTTTCTGGTTGAGGGTTTTATTGATGGAGGAAGCGGATGTAGGAGAGTCTTTGCGAGAGGAAACAATGATGAGCGAGTCGGGGTTCTGTTGAGCGAGGATAAGTGAAGCATTATATCCTAGACCGGATGTACCGCCTGTAACTATGATGGTGGATGTGTAGGACATGATGATTGATTTGTTGGATTGTCTGGTGTTTGAACTGTTGAATGCGAGACTTGAAGAGGAATGAAGAGGAGAAGTGCGGGAGACGCTCGCATACTTAAGCAAAACAATCTGAACCAAATTGAAGCACTGTAGATAAGAACTTAATGGAATGGACAAGAGATCGAACCAAGCGGACTTTGGAATTGGAGATAAGTCGTCGAAGACGCCAAGAACATAGGAACGATGCAACACCCATGACAGAAATCCCGAAAGAGCCAATCAGAAGCCAACCTCCTCACCTTGCTGCAGGAGATTGCGTAGCTCTTCACGGGATGGGACTTCCATCAGCGTATTCAATACGCACCCTGATGTCGATGTTGTTGTTTTCAGTAGTGACTAATCCCAGATCTCAGATCTGCCACTGGAACGGCACCCGTCGTTCTGCCCCAGATTGCCCCTGGTTCAAGGCAGTAGATTAGATGCTGACGAATAACGATAGGGCAAATCGACGTGCTGTTCCATCACCCTGTCGCCTGTGGTAGTGGCGCATACACACAAGGGCTTTTGGTTGGCGCGATATGTTACGATCCAGCTGGTTTCGTTGGGGGAATGGAAGGGATTGCTGGTAGGGGGCGCCCAGCATCAGCGGCGGCCTGTTGGCACAAGCGAGAGCTTGGACGGAACGGCACCGTCGATTCCCTTCTCACTCTTTCCTACCCAACCCGAAAATCACCCCAGCCAGGCAATGAAGTCAGAATACTCATGATTATACGGCATGCCTTTCCATGGTCTCGGGACGATTCGGTATTGCAATGAACAGTACACACGTATCTTGGTAGTAGGACCGTTGGTTTATCCCCGATATTCCCGTTCATACCCTCGCTTCGAGTCCAGCGTCCTCGAGGACGTCAACGTACAGCCTAGAACGCCGCAACCATTAACAAATGTCTCATCGGGCACCTTCGCCGCTCTGTTAATGAACACCTGAAATCGACGGTGCTGTTCCTCCTAGCCGACCATTTCATCAACAAACATGCCATCCTCCAGCACCAGCTCACCACCACCAGACCCTCTTCCATCACAACTCCTTCAATACCTACCGGACCACAAAGCCCTGGTTTGTACCACATGTCAATACGCTATCCAACCGACAGCCGTTGCCAGGCATCTCAAAGACATACATCTGATCCACCGAGCCCGCCGCCGTCCCTTCATGAGCTATGTATCGCCCCTTGATCTCGCTACGCCTGAGCAGGTGATACAGACGCAGGTCAAACTTAAGGTATTTCCTGTACCTGAATTACCTGTAATCGGGGGTCTGATGTGTACGTATGATGAATGTGGGCATCTCTGTGCTAGTGGGAAGAGAATGAAGAGTCATTGGTTGGCGGTTCATGGTGTTGCCGCAAGGGTTGGGCTGGATTGGAAGGCTGTCAAGCTCCAGACCTTCTTCAGAGGGAACCTTTTGAGGTACTTCACGAATGAGGGAATGAGTGATGGTGGAGCGAATGCAGCTATAAATTCCGATATGGCTGATGCCATGAATTTTGAGGTATGCTCATCCCTGATCCCGGAATATGCTGCAGCCCAAGCAAGCCCACTGTCAACACTGCATGATCGACGTGACTTACCTACATGTGCTCAATTGTTTACGCTACTTATAGTCTGGCATGATTACCCCCGAAAGTTCTATTCCATCTCCGACACCTTCATCAACAATCGATACATCGGATGCAGCACTCCTTGATCACTTCATAATAAGCACAGCATCCACCCTCTCGACAAATCCGGCAACGAAGTCTCTGTGGGAGAATCATGTCCCGTACCTCGCCAAGTCCCACTCCTTCCTCTATCGTAAGTCTTCAGTGGGATCATTTCCAAACTTTAGTTGTCTCTCTCCCTTCCAGTTATCCCCTTCACTTAAAGCCCTTCCTCTCGGATAGCATACCCACAATCAGATACTGATGTACGTCTTTGTCCATCGACAGATGGCATTCTCTCCTGCTCCGCCCTTCATCTCGCCCACTTGAATCCCAACTTCCCCCTAACCACCCACCTCAACCTCCTCTCCTCCCAACACCAAGACACGGCCATGCCCCTCTTCCGACAAACCATGCTCAACGTCACACCCCAAAACTGCGACGCCGTCCTCGCCTTCGCCCACCTCCTCATCATAATCTCCTTCGCAACATCCACCCAAACCTCCAACGACAATAACAACAAAACCGACCAACTATTGATCGTATCTCCCTCCGCACCACCCATACCAATCCACACCATCAACGGCTCCTCCAACTCCCAAGAAGGCGACAGCGTCCTCCCACCCTGGCTCTACCTCATCCGCTCCGGCTGCTCCATCCTCTGCGACATCTGGGATTACCTCGAACTAGGACCCGTCTCAGCGCTCGCCGAGCAATGGGAGATTCCAATCCAAGTGCCGGATGGGACACCGCCTCCTCTGCTCGCGCACCTACTCTCGCTTATTCCCAGCGGATCGAAATATTCGGATGGTGGCTGTAGTTCAAACTCGGTCTCAGATGATTTTGTGGATAAACGTACGAGAACGTGGACGGAGCACGAAATCACCACTTACATCTCTTCCGCCCGTGAACTCGATCTCGCTTTCCGGTACCGCGATGTCCTGGGTAAGGCGTTCTCGACGTGGGATGCGCTGCGCGTGTGGCCGATGGCTATCTCGGAGGCGTATCTGGATATGCTTGCGAGGAAGCACGAGGGTGCGCTTGTGCTGTTGGGCTTTTATTGTGTGTTGTTAAAGATGGTTGAGAGTCGGTGGGTGGTCACTTTTCCGTTTGAGTCTCTTCGCATTTTAGCCCTCCAATGCTCCTCTCAAGAACTATGCAATGTTTATGTGCTAACGTATTTACCCCTCACAGATGGTATTTCGCCAACCGCGCGCAACGTCTCCTCCGCGCTGTACTTGCTCACCTCGATGAGCAGGGCGATGCTGGGAAATGGAGAAAGATCTTATGCTGGGCTATCAAGGAGGTTGGTATCAATGATGATGAAGTGCCAGTTCCGGTTTCGATGTCGTGCTGAGCTGAAGAAATTGAGGTGAGACGAGGCAGGGGCTCTATTCTTGAATGAAAGTCATGGCAAAGACCTTTTTCTATTCCAAGTCTTAAGCAACATCATATATATAGGTGTGATAAGTTCGAGACTTACGTGTCAACTGGATGTGGTCGAGGACCTGGGATCTGGATTCTGGAGTCTAGAGTTTTCAGGGCAGATTTCTGGGGAGCGGTCTTTTGAGATGTTGTTTTTGTAAATGCTAGATTACGGATGGGGTGGAGTGGTGCAGAGTTGGGATAAGGAATATAGTCTGGACTTTGGATGAAAGTCATCACTGCTGTTAGAAAGAAGGGGAACTTGGCAATTCGATATTAACGAGTCTGGATCGTGCAAGGAAGCGATGAGTCTCTGCCAAGACTAGCCACCTGGTTACTGTTCCTCATCTATTCTCCCGACCAGCACCTAGGTATTGCCATGCTCACTTGAGCGGCTGTCGCCGCGATGCCACTGTCACTTCAGAATATGCAGATATAGTTCCGCAAGTAGATTTCGGATCTTTTCATTCAAGGTCAGCAGAAACCATAGTATGAGAACTATGATCCTCACTGCCACCTCATCATATAAGTACAAATCTCTTCATCCATCCATCCATCATCGAGCCCCCGTCTCTCCCTCCTTCCATACCAATCCCAGCATCGCATTTTCGTCTAACCACTGCACTTCGCTTCACAGCCCACGCCAAACCCCCCAAATGCTAGCTCGCAAGCACAGGAAAAACAGACAACGCCATTGAACCCTGGCACCGCGCAAACAGTGCAGTGCATCGTTCGTGAACCAGTGGAAAAGCGCAAATAGAGAAATGATTAAAAACAAAGCTCCCTGCCAGGACTCGGCGGACAGAGAACGGGATCTAGTAGATGGAGAAAAATATGTACAGGTAGGTCGTAGTGCATGCTTTTGGGGAGTCGTTCTTTCGCAAGATGCCTTCTTTCAATCGTGAGAGGTGGATCGATGGGGTTTGGGCTGATCGAGATCGGGTATGCAAGCGATGCCATTCTATCCTGGAAAAACGGGCTTGGAATCGTCGACAAGAGCACAAGGAGCGCAAGGCGGGCTTGCAATCCATAAGGTATGTATTATGTGGGGAATTTTTGGCGTACGCTGAGGTGAGATGGCGATCGCGCACCACGTTTCGTCGTTATTGCTTGGTCGATTAGACGACTACATCGTTCTGCTTGATGAAGTATGCCCTGTACCTGTTAGTATTTTATCCGTCTAGCGGAGATATCGGTAAACTCACTTGCAGGCCTCATAAGCCGACCAACAAATGGCCGTACTGGGCATCGTAGTCACAACGCGCGGCTTGACACCCTTGAAGAATCCTCTGAAGCCCTCTCTCCGGTTCAGCAACCGGACACCTTCCATAAACCCATTGACATTTCTTAACTCCGGATCGTTGGCGGTTCCTCTCGTCTGCAACATTGTCTTGACCACATCCATTGGGGTTGTCAGCGCAGCCGCAAATCCACCAGCCACAGCACCTGCAGAACAATGTGTCAATGGGTCGTAGGTCTTCGAAGGATTCATCGCAGTCGAAATCGACTCGTACGCAAGAAATTGTAATGCGGTAAAGGGGACGGTCATCGAGAGGGTGGTGGGGTACGACACATAGAATGCCGAGACACCTTCGCTTCGGTAGACATATCTGGCGCAATCGAACATCGATTTGTACATTTTGCTCGAGTTGTGGATTTGCATGCGCTGCTTGATGACTGCAGGGGATCAGTACACGATGTATCGAGAGACAGAATTATCCATACCATCAAAAGGATTCATCAGAGCATCACTGGCAATGGTTGCGCAAGCTCCGCTTGTAGCTAGATAGAATTAGCAGGTGCCAAAGCAAGTTAGGAAACAAAAGCAAACATACCTGCTGCAAGAGGATGATGAACACCTGCTTGATTGCCCCCCATAACATGCTTCACTGCTTCGTAGGTAGCGAAATAGACCGCATGGGCAGGACCTATCCGGATATTAGTGATTATCGCCTCCTAGCCACGCAAATGTACATACCAGCTCCGACCACCACACTGGACATTCCTCTCCATAAACTGAGGAATCCCTCGCCCGTAGCTATTCGGTAACCTCCTTGGATCATTCCATTGTAGACTGCGGACGGTGTTGGGTTGAGGATCTGCATTCGGGTCTGCGCAGCTGTCAGTTAATATCTGGACGTCATCAAACCACCCAGAAAATATTGCGCACCTTGATAGCATCAATCGGGTACATAACCGTGTGTTCCTACGCTAATGTCAGTCTGCGAACTCTCTACGGCCCCTGGGGCAGATATCGGAGCGGCTCACAGCTATGCCAGCAAAAGCGCCCGCAGCCATGTTCTGGAGCAGCGAGAAGTTGGGTGGCAGGCCCTCATAGCTACAGATACAGTGTTAGCGATCTGTACATTCGGGGGAGAAAAGACATAGTGCGAGTCTTGCGGTTGCACGTACTCATACTCATCTACTGGCTCTGCATCTGGTTGGGCCATTGGGGCGGCCACAACCACAGATCCTCCTCCGTACGCCGTCGATTGCAGAGCCAGGATGTCGATTACACCGGGTGCAGTGGGAAGTCCTCAAGGTAGACGTCTTGTTTAGACGGTCGTAATGAAACTAAGGTAAGGGGAAAGGTGTTTTGAGGTGGGTGGTGCTGGTAATGGTGAGAGGAAGCAGAGAGGGCGTCGATGTTTGTCGATGATGCTTTGGTCTTTTGGACTGTAGAAAATCAACTCGAGGTGACAGGGGTGCGTAGCCTCGAATGGCTGGCTGGGCATGGGCATAGGCGTGGGCGTGGGCGTGGGCGGTGGAGAAGCGAAGTGCAGTGCCCGGAGAAGAGAGGCGAGGGCGACGAGAGGAGAGGAGAGCAGACTTCGCCGAGGCAAAAACAACACCAGAAATTTTAGATCACCAAGATTCACGACGTTGATCAACACCGGACTCTCTTAGGCCTTGCGCTGGTCCGATCAAGAGCCGTACCCTACCACAAGTACCATTCATGTATTTCAAATTACACATCGGACGAGGGCGAGACCACACCAATTAGTACTACCATCGCTAACAAAGTCCTTCCATCAACATTGAATATCAACAAGAAATCCATTACAGCCTGCCTCTTTGATGGAGACGCGGAGTTGCGGTCTCGCAACCTCTCTGTCCTTTGCTGTGGCATTTCAGGCAATGCAAGGTCTCCTCGGAGCTATGCAGCAGGGCAATACAGACGATAAAGATATTTAACCTTGCAGGGGCAATCTATTTGCCAGATCTGTCAGATCCCTCCAGCCACGAATGGACACAAGAGACCTGGGGAAACAATAAGCCGCTGGATTCTGCGTCATAATGGCATGAATTCTCGTACGACACCTGCTCTTTCAACATGCGATTCTCCATTCAACACCGCATATCTGGAATCCCATAGTCATGGAAGGGGAAATCAATCTCTGGGGAAAGAGTCAGCCTCTTTGTGGGGTTATCACGTCTAGAAAAACTGCTTCACGACTGCTGTGAAAGAAACCTTCTCATGTTTGCTGTCAGGAGATGCCCAAAGCCGCATAAGCCGGTGCGCTGGTCAGTCAAAGGTCTCGGAGTGGCCCTCGCGGCTGTAAGCGCGCGAAGCAAAGTAGAGCAAAGCAAATTTGATCTGATAAGACCGGGGACCAGGGAACAGGGCATTCTACAATGCCTTCAAAAGGATCTGATAAAGAATTTTTGCTGAGCTAAGATAGCCAAGGGATAGCCAGTAAGATTACTCCGAACACATGCCTCCTGCACCTTTGGCATACCAGATCTTCGGAGTGGACTTTGGATAAAAGGGACCGGGCAATTGCCTACAGGTGCTATGAAGAGCTCCGTGGAAAACCCACGGTCCGACATCGCTCTAAAGAGTAGACCGCCGGACAGCCTGTCATCAAGATAGGTGGCCATTCAGGACATTTGCTGCGGGCTGTCTGAACGCTTGACTGTTTGTTGATTATTCTACATACACTCTTACTGCTTTCAATTTCCTTCATTTTCATCGCTTTTCGTCCTTTCTAGAGACCTGCTTACTAGAAAGCTACAGCAGGCTGCAAGTCACTGAAAGCAACATGTGCACCGACAGTCCCATGCCTTCCTTTGCCATATGGGGAGAGAGTATTGACAATACACTTGGACATTTTTATCTGCCATGTCAGTCCGTTCGAAGTGGCGACGCCTGCCACAAAGTTTGCTATGCTTCAATGAAAGGAAAGACTCAATTGGCATTTTCGGCTAAGCGAGCGCCCGTCCAAGTCCCACGAGACATGTAAAATGCAGTCTCTTCAGCTGAGTCTCGAAAATTGATTTTTTTTTCATTCGTATGATATGCTTGAAAGAGCATCTTGACGCCGTTGATGAAGTCCTGACGATGCTCTGAACATGTTTTGGTGCTTAAAGTGTTCTGCATTACCTGGACTTGAGGCTGGTCACAGCTTGCGAGTGAGCACCGGAAGCCTCAATTTGTGCTTTCTACATACAACGACAAGCCTTCTCCAAAGTTCCGAACTTTTATGTTGCTCATAGGTTGATCGCAAGGAGCTGAATACAATCTTCAGAGGTAGTATTGGCATCTCATGAAGACGGCATAGAATAAGCGAGCCTTCTAATGCGGCAACAAGCTACCAAATGAATAGAGCAGCTGCACCCAAATTACAAGGGTGCTTACTCACTTACTCCTCCCGTTAATTCTGAGCCTATGTGGTCACAGGAGGGAAAGTCAAAGGCACTCCCAACAACCTCATCCATCCCACCAAACAAATCCGTCGCCCACAACCAGTCATCCTGCAGTCCCCCTCCAAACGGCACATCAAACCACACCGTACCATCATTACCATCCAATACACCCAGTTCAGCTCCAATTCCAACACCCACATCCCCACCAACCTCATTCCCAGTCCTATACTCTCCATCTCCGCCCTCGCTCTCCACACTTAGCCACCACTTCTCAATCCTCCCCCTCTTCATCCTAATCTTCCTCGCCGCCAAATCCCAAATCCCATTCTTCCAAACCCCACCCTGCGCAGCGCTCATCTCTACTTTAGCAGCTTCAAAGCGCGTCGCTATGACATCGAGAATGCTCAAAATATCAATATCATCTTCCTCCTCGCCAATCACACAACTGTAAGCCTGACTAGTCTCAGAACGCTTGACACTCTGACCTCGAAGCGAAGTACCCGAGGACGTTTGACGAGGCCGAGAGAAGAGCAAAGCCCATTGCGAGAGCATCACCATGCTGTATCGCAATTGTGCGGGCACCGGCTCGGACATGTAGAAGTAGGAGCATACGGGGATGATGAGCCAGTGGTCGAACCATTTCTTAAGGGCGCGATGGCAGGCGTTGAACCGCTTGAAAGTTGTGGGGTCTGAGAGGGAGCGTGTTGTATATGATCTGGATGTGCCGTCGAGGAGAGTGGTGTCGTAAAGGAGGGGCTCGTAGAGTCGGAGTTGGGCGGTGTTGAAGTGGGTGGTAATGAGATCTGGATTTCGTGTAAGTTGAAATTCCCATCTGGTGCTTGACTTTTGTACTTACAATTTGCCCTCAAGCTTGGGTGGAGCATCGATTCAAGTCTTTCGAGTTCTGTCTGAAATGCTGCATGGAAAATTGATGCGGATGTCTGTATGATACCTGGCAGCTCATCCGGTATTTGATCTCGCTTATTGAAGTCCACGATCCTCTGAGTAAGATGCTGAATCCGAACCAGATGCACAAGCAATAAGTCAAATTCGTATTCTGCTGCACTTTCCAGTTCTTCGAGACATTGATCATGGTATTTTGTATATTTCTCCGACTGGCCTTTGTTGAAAGTCAATGCAACACTGCCGAAATTTAGCTCAGATGTTACGAAGACAATGGCGTACTTACTTGGAGCTCATATACCACACCCCAGCAACTGCTCTCCTCTCATCATTAGTCCTCGTTTTTGGCGGATCGTGATCGATTGCAAGGACTTGCTGTTTGATGATCCTCCCAGGATCCCGATTCAGATCCATATCCCCCACAATACTAATCGCCAACTGCATCAAATTATTAAACTGAATATGCACCAAACAGTGATAGTGGTAGAACCCCAAGAGTACAAGTATCCCTTGCAAGAGGTCCAACGAGCGCTCAGAGCGTACAAACACAGCCTCGGAGAGGTATTGCATGATAGCTCTACGCTGACCCCACATCGAGTGGATGTTTCGAAGCGAGGATACCAGCCTAATGGCTTTCAGAAGGAAAGGCCGACAGGTCTGGAGTTGTATAGCTGTTGTACCAGGTGGAATGATGACGAACGGGAACCATGAACAAAGCTGGTTCATGTATATTGACAGTAAAACGTCGTCAGTGTCGACTGGATGGGAATCTTCTTTGCGGACTGGTGCTCGACAAATACATGTTGGAGGTGCTACGGAGGTGAATTTGGACGGAAAGTCGTCATGGATAAGCTCGCTGTCTCCATTCTGCGGTGTGTCGGATGAGCGATTCTCTCGTTCGTGTTCCTTTTTGGATTCTTCTGTTTCCTTGCTCGTGCTTGTTGTAGATCGGCTGGCTAGAATGGACTGGGCCGCAGAAGTGCCTTCTGGTGTGGCTTTCAGTAAGTCGACAAGGCTGTCGAGCTTTTCTTCCAGTAACGCTGTTCGACTGTTTTGACACGTTCATTTGATCAGACCGGCATTTCTGGTTATTTTGCAGAAAGCTGAGAAGTAGCATCTCTGGTGATGGTGATGCTGGGAAAGACTTACGATGGTTTTGATTGCCGCTTCTTCCTGGTTTTGTGCACTTGAGATGTGCAATCTTTCCGCAAGGTTCGGCATCTTGAATTTGAGATACGCGTCAGCAGGGACTTGATTAGTACTTGTTGATGTCCTATATGTTCTGTTGCTGTTTCACGACATGGTCATCGGTCATTGGAAAAGGGCATCACTGATGTGTTTTTGAGGCAGAAACACACAGTAATAGAGCGCCTGACTGACTTTTTTAAAATCTCCGACCTCTTCCCTGAACAACAGAAATCCAGACAAGACTCACCTCTCACATTTCCCGGCCAAATCAGTGGATCGAATGCACCTAGATTTTGCAGATGCACAAGCAGAACAAGCCGTACCCCATTTCGCCGCACTACGTATCGCAACACTCATCTTCACTGCTCAAGGTAAGATCCTGGAAAGTGGAAAGTAGAGAAATCTCCAAGTTACCTGCCGAAGTCATCACAACCGCGACGAGGCCATCGGACTTTATAGAAAACTCCGCATCTCCAAGCGAGAGTGGGTGCCCGGGGTAGCGACCAATGGATTGGAAGCGGTCAAATTCAGGTGCCACGCGGACTATTGCCGACTCTCCGTCTTGACCAACTTCACAAATTTGGGCATCTACTACAACGCCATGTACGGACATTTGGAGGTGGGAAACTCCACGCTGATCATGTATAAGAAGATTCGACGCGCCATTCCCTTGGCAACTCGGCGAGATCAGAAGTTCAGCGTCGTTCGAATCATTGGTCCACAGGCTTACGTGAAGTGTTTACTTTCTCGCTTGAGATTCCAATATGCCGGGCTCGAAAGCTGTCGTCGATGCTTTGAACCAGGATGTCGAAGCTTCAAACACTATTACAGACACGTCTGCCTCTGTAAGGGAAAATATCAGCGCAGGTGCTGTAGCCGATGATGACTCCGTCGCCGTCGCTGTTGTCCAGGGTCCGACAGATGTGCCCGACGAGGCGCGCTCGCGTGGTATTGCCCACATATTCATGATGATGTGTCTTATAATGGCAGTATCATTAGTGGCATCGAACGCAACGATCTTAGGAACGGTCCGCGTTGCCTTCTATCAGACTCTTCGGCCAATGCTGACAGATGCCAGGCCATACCTTCCATTACTTCGGAATTCAACACAGTGCAAGACGTGGGGTGGTATTCAGCAGCATATTTCATCTCAAGGTAACAAAATATCCCTTCCAGACCGATCCATGCGTAATTGACGTCTTATCAAGCTGCGCGATGACTCCTCTAACTGGCGTTCTGTATCGAATATTCAACCTCAAGATCATGTATCTGGGATCCATTGGCATGTTCGAACTTGGCTGTCTGGTAGCTGGAACTGCGCAATCATCGAGCGCCATCATCGTGGGGAGAGCCATCTCTGGTATTGGCAGTGGCGGTTTGATCACAGGAACGACAACAATCATTGCGGCAACCGTACCTCTAAGTAGGCGGGCTTTTGTGATGGGAATTGGTATGGCGTGTCTTGCTTCCGGCCAAGCTGTTGGTCCTGTACTAGGTGGTGTACTGACTAGCGTTTCTTGGAGGTGGTGTTTTTACATGTGAGTTTGCTGGGAGAAGATGACTTTTCGCCTGCTTATCGCTGACTGCTTCCAGAAATCTACCTCTGGGTGGTCTCGTTGCCATCGTACTTGGTTTCTTCATGAAATTACCAGTGAGCAGATTAACGACAACCGAGCTCACTGTATTCCAGAGAATCATGACCATCGACGTTGCTGGATTCTTTGGTTTTGCGTCTGGCTGCATCATGTTGCTCCTCGGACTCGAATGGGGAGGCGACAAATACGCTTGGAACTCAGCAACAGTGATTGGACTTCTCTGTGGCGGCGGTGCAATGTTCGCTTGTCTCGTAGGCTGGTTCGTCTACCAAGGAGATACCGCTCTGATTCCACCGCGTCTATCAAAAGACAGGATTAACGTAGCAATTGGAATCACTGCATTCGTACAGTCTGGCGGCGTGTTCACTGCAGCTTACTGGCTGCCAATTTGGTTCCAAGGCGTCAAAGGTGCATCTCCCATATCAAGCGGGACTATGATACTGCCCTCAGTCATTTCGCAGCTCATAGCGGGAGTTGTTTGCGGGAGTGTTGTACAGAAAACAGGATATTATCTCCCAGAGGTCATTGGGGGAAACTGCTTAGTTGTTGCAGGAGCAGCTCTGATGTCCACGATGCGACCAGACACATCGATGGGCCAGTGGATAGGCTATCAAATCCTGCTCGGAACTGGAAGAGGATTCGTAATGCAGCTGGTGAGTATTTTCTTTATCTCGATACATTCCACCTCGAGTGTGTGACGGGAGCGCTGACATATCGAAGTTGGTGACAGCAATCCAAACGAATCTTCCAGCGGAAGATGCCTCTCTTGGGTCCGCTTACGTGCTGTTTGCTCAATATTTCGGAGGCGCAATCTTCGCGGCTGTGTCGAAGACGGTCTTCACATCATCGATCCCGTCAGCCGTTTCGAAATATGCGCCAGGCCTCAACTCAACTCTTCTTATAAATTCTGGCGTCACCGAGCTACGTCAGAAAGTCCCTACAGAATATCTTGAGGGGGCTATCTTAGCTTACAATCAGTCCATCAATCATGTCTTTGTAAGCTGAAACATGTGTTAAAAGGAGGTTATACTAATGTATGTGATACAGTATGTGCAGCTGGCTGCAGCTTGCAGCGCTCTGATTGCAGGTTGCTTCGTGGGATGGCGGAAGGTTAATGCGAAGAAGGGCTCGAAAAGGAACCTAGAAGTGAGCGATGCAGAAACTGCCAGAGCTGGTAATCCACCAGTCAAGAGGGAAGATGCAGAGAAGGACGCATCAAAAGAATAAGTGGCAAGCATATTTTGGCATTAAAGACCATGTGAAAAATTCTTTTTGATCGATGGATCCTTGAAGAAATTGTGCTCGTCCAGCATTGCTTGAATTGCCTCTCTTCTATTGACAATCGCTCTCTACAAATTCCTGCCGAGTGAGAAAATGATACGACATGAATTTCATTGCAGAGAACACAACGGCGTTCAACCAGAGGAACATATCCAAGTCTTTACTTTCCTTGCCAAGCCATATGAAGGCGTCTCTGCAGAGGCATAGATCTCCACCATCAACACTATCTGAACAAGTGCCTACTCGGCATTGCTCTGATCGATACATAGCGCATCGATCCACAGATCCCAGACTGCTTCGCGAACGAGGAGGCAGAAATGTTGCTCGAGACAGCAGAGCAGAAAATCTGACAAGTCAGGTCCGATTCTGACCAAGTAAAGTTGGTCCCTGTCCAGTTGGGCTACTGGCCTCGGAACTTCCTGTAACTTTTTCTTCACTTTTGTGGATTGCAGTAGGGATGGCTACATATCAGTGACTTGGAAGGTCAAGGACCCAATTGACGACAATGTCTCAACTTGAATAGGTTGCTTTGAGGTTCTTCCTGGGACTAGGACAGCCATGGGGGCCCCCTTCTGACATCCAGAAATCATCCATAATTAATCGGAAATGGAACAAGCATGATCTCACGATCAAGTAGTGGGCTCTCTATAGCAGTACATGGATATAAGGGAGACCATAATGAATTATTCGGGAGTCCTTGCTCTCTTCCCGAGTGAGATGATGCTGGAGTCTGGTGAGGTATCTCCTGAGTTCTGTCTTCCCACTTGGAAAGGACGGTCTGCAGCCGCACCGGGACCGAATTGGAGAGAAGCAGCTCCAGAATCATCATCAGTATCAAATTCCCCAAGAGGAACCAACATGTTGCGCAGATAACAAAAAACAAACAACACAAAAAGTAAAGAGGAGTGTTGATTGGAAGCGAGGTCCAAGTCGAGCTCCGCCCCCCTTGTCACGGAGCGGAAAAACCAGACTGACCGATGCTCTCGAAATCATCAACACCATGCTCAAATCCGAAGCTCTCCCCAGCAGTACAGCGCAACCAGTCGACCTGACCCCTTTGAACTCAGAACAACATGTCGACACCTAAAGTCGTGGCATCTGCCACGCGGCAGATAAATGCCGTCGTGGTATCCGCAGGTCTTATGCAGAAGACAGTAAAAGCACGAGTTGGCGTACAGAAATGGAATGGGCACATTAAGAAGGTAAATATTTCTTCCACCTACCTTTCTCTACCACTTCAATACCCAAGTCAGATCTCCCACCATTCTTCTTCTTCTAAACTTTGACAAAATCCCCATAAGCAAAGCTAACATCCCCTCCCCCTCCAGCATTTCAACCGCAGCACCAACGTCCTCGTCCACGACCCCAACTCCTCCCTCCGCATCGGCGACATCATCTCCATATCCCCCGGCTGGCGATATAGCAAACACGTACATCACGTAGTGAACAGCATTGTTGCGCCGTTCGGGAAGCCGATCGAGGAGAGACCGGCGGTGCCGACGCTGGAGGAGAGGTTGGAGAGTAGAGAGGCGAAGAGGAGGGCGAAGGAGGAGAGAAGGTGGGCGAGGAGTGGGAAGGAGGGGTCGCCTTGGGATTCTGAGGGACAGAGGGACGAGGGGAGAGTGGAGGAGATGCAGGCGGAAGGAGAGAAGATACTTGCTTGATTGAGTGGACGCAAGATCTTACATGTCAGGGGATGAAGGTTGTCGAGAGACCAGGAAGAGAAACTCACGAGCCAGGAACTATCCCGAGGAGAAGTGGTCGATATGGCCAGGCGTTCAGGGTCCCATTTGATGGATTGTAAAATATTGTACATTGCAAGAGAGGGATGAGGACTTTGCATTGCTCGGCGTCCAAATGTATAAGATGCGAAAGGGTTAAGGTAGAAGAAGTGTATCATAGACACTATTTCTCTTCAATTGAACGGTATCAATGTTCATACAACAGACTATCTGTCCTGCCCATGCACCTTTCCATTCCCTCGAAACCATCGAATTCCTCCCAGACCCAAACTCGCCTATCCAACCAAGCCATGACCCACTCCCAGTCCACGCAAGGATAAATAAGAGCAATACCATGAAACAATATGTCTATCCGCCCCGCTCACCGAACTCCTTAGCCCAATCCTCGAATTCTTTCAAGCCCTGTTTGCTGACACTAGGTCGGATATTGACGAGACTTGCCTCAAAGTCTACGAACTGTATCGGCCTGATCTGGTCCATAGACATGTGAAGTAAAGCTTCACCAAGAGAACGTAAAGGACCCATGGCAGCATCTTTAGCAAGCGCTGTGATATCGGAACCAGAGAAACCTGGAGCAGTCAGTAAACCACCGGTGCACTTTTAGTAAGCATAACGTACCATCAGTCAGCTCAACCAGTCTCTGGATATCCTCCTCCTCCAAGCTGTGTTTCTGATGTCCTAACAAAGTCCTCAATTGTGTTGCCCTGGTCTCATCCTCTGGCAAGGGAATATACTGTCGTCTGACGAATCTCCGTCTAGCAGCTTCGTCAATCGCCCATGGTAGATTGGTCGCAGCGAGCACAAGAACTCGGCTAGCATCTCCTCGCTCCTTCTCCTTCTCGCTTTGCTCTCGCCCGGCTGCCGCGCGCTGAAGATCGCTCCATTGTATCAAGAATTCCGTTTTGATTCGTCTGGTGGCTTCGTGCTCTCCTGATCCAGACCGTGATGAGAGTAGGGAATCGATTTCGTCCACGAAGATGATGCTGGGTGCCAAAGCTTTGGCAAGCGAGAACAGGGCTCGCACCAGCTTCTCAGACTCTCCAAGGTACTTGCTTGTCAAACTACTCGCCGAAATAGAAAAGAATGTAGATCTCGACTCTGTTGCGACAGCTCTCGCCAACATCGTCTTACCAGTTCCGGGAGGGCCGAAAAGAAGCATACCTCGCGCTGGTTCGCGAAGTCCCATGAATAGATCTGGACGGAGAAATGGATACACAACCGCCTCTTTCAAAGCCTTCTTGGCTATGTCGAGACCTGCAACATCATCCCAGTGAACCTCGTCACCCTGCACCACAATCTCATTAAAAATCTGTTTCGCAGCTCCCTCGTCCACACCTTTTGGTAGATTTTTCATGAGCTGCTGAACCTTAGTCTCCCATGCGCTCTTCACCAAGTCAGCCTGAGCCTCTGAATCATCCGAAGTTGGCGTCGTTGGGTCCGCTAGTATCTCGGTCTCTTTTTGCTTCTGTTTCTGCTTCCGTTTCGGCTTTGCTATTGGACCGCTGCTCCCAGTATCTTCATCAACACTTTGCGACGATGTGTCATCGTCCTTAGGGTTCTTGACCCTTTGTGCCTTTCTTGCGGCGTCCTTCTCCTGAAATCGATCTCTATGTCGAGGCGAAGATATATTTGCGGCAACTGGCTTTCTTGACAACTTGATTTTGGATCCTTCGGAATCGCCTGAGTCTCTGACTGCTGGCTTTCGTCTTAATGGCAATTCTGTTTCAGCCTTACTCTTCCTAGCGCTAGTTTCGGGGTATTCCTTGAGATATGTCGGGTATGACACAGGTTCAAGCTTCGCTGCACTTCTAGAATGAGGCGGCGGAGGAGGTGGAGTCCTCTTGGTTCTTGGAGAGCTAGGTTCACCGATAGGTGGTGAAGGAGGACCGAGATCTATTAAGTCTTGTAATGCTGATGGAGTAAGCATTGAGCCAGCAACAGCACCTGGTTGGCCCGGGTCCGTAGGCGGGAAAGGATAATTACTTGATCGACCAGAAGAGCTATACAAGTCCGCCTTGCCAGACAATAAATCTGGAGGGCTCGGCCCGCGTGGGTGGGAGTGTGAATCTGGGACCAACGTACGAGTTCTACTATCGTATCGAACATTCTGTGAGGAGCTTGACCTTCCCGGCATTGGCTCACTAGAACTATCCTTGCGGCCAGACTCTGGCAGAGCGGTCGAGCTCCTATCGGCCTCAGAGTCCAAACTTCGCCCGAGTCTCTCCTTGCTTCCCTTTCCCAGAGATTGCCATGCCAGTGACGCAGCTTGGTTGGTAACAACATCTTTTCTAGAGGATGACGTTCTTGGAGCACGAGGGCTCGGCTTACGTCCATTTCTATCCCCTGACCGTAGAGTATGAAGCATAGTCCTGCCCTTGTCAGGACTTGGGCTTCTCGAGGACTTCTTCATTGGTGGAACTAGGGAGGCTGAAGAGGACGGAGTGATGGTCCTCGACGAGGAGGACGAGGCAAGATTCGAGGATGATCCCGCAAATGAAGGCCGGCTTCCTACAACAGCACGTTCTGAGCTGTTCTTCGTGATCATAGCAGGCCGTTGTGGTAGTGGTGGTCCTGGGCGTGACAATTCTGGATAATTCACAGCTGGAATTGTTCCATTCCCAATGTATCCCTTCTCACCAGGTTCTATCTCAGAACTGTGTCTCGGTGTCCTTGATGGGGTCTTGTGAATCTTTCCATTTGATCCCTCGGTCCCAGCCTCACCTGCAGCCTCTTCCTGGCGTGACTGCTTCAGTGCTTCCAAAAGATCCACGCGCTCCTTGCACTGCATCTCCATATCTCGCAAACTGTCCTTTAGCGCCTTCTCGGTCTCCGACCTTGGAATATAGCCTGCAGGTACTCGGTAGGCATTGTGATAGTATATTTGGTCCAGCGCCGAACGCCATGATCGTAAAGCTTCGGTTTCGTTGCCCTGTAATACCCCGCCGTCAGCATTTGTTTTGATTCGCATATCCTTCCAGCGAAGAACAAGCTTCAACTCAGTCGCACGCTCTAAGGATGGCTCACCTGGCCCTCGAAATACACGGCTGTGGAGCAGATCAGATAGCATTCATCGTACGTCTTCTGCAGCGACGAGGAGGTCTTGTTTCGCATCATGGCCGCACCGTTGAGGGCTTTCCCTTCGTCGGATCATGAATGAGTGTGCGCCGGATGCAATTCTCGTGTGCGACAAGATGGGAATCTGAGATGACTGTTTGGTGTTTCCTGAATCGTGCGCGTGTGATAGTGTGCTGGGAGGACCCTTCTTGGATGGAGGTGTGCAGGTGTGCAGGTGTGCAGGTGGTGTTGACAAGGCTCTCAGTGACGTAGCGGCCCCTCGAGCCAGGCTGTTTTGGGTCAAACCAGCCCCGCCAATAATCTAAATTCCACCTCAAGAGCAGATCTTCTGTCAAGAAATTGAAGCTATTCACAAATTTAGTGCTATGTGATTTGAAGAATCGATTGGGGCTCTACGTGTGTGTTGGGGGAGTGATACGAGGGAGGCAATTCTGGAAGTCCACAGTGGGATGTGGAATTTGCTAGTGGGCGAGTTGCCGACCAAAGGGGGCTGTGATGACTGCGACTTGCTGCGATTGCGTTGCAACTTCATCATCACTCGAAAGGGCAAGTATTGCGCCCAGGCTCAGCGGGATCATGTCCAAAGCGAAGAGTAGAAACCAAGAATTCTGGATGCTGAAAAAGTGATCATATGGCAGCTTGGCACTGATAGTCATCAACCATTTTCGATTCTTGTGTATTTACGTAAGTTGAGATTTAGTGATTCAAATTCTGATGTGGCTTTTTTTTATGCTAGAAATCAATTATACGTAATTCACGATGCTCATCTTTGAAGCGTTCTTGAGGACTTGGAAAGGTCGGCATTTGGGCAGAGAGTGCGCTTGGCTTTGCCATATTTCGCATCAAACATCGAATTCAGTAGATGATCCTAACTTCAAGAAAGCAAGACTCTGATTTCTCCACTCGTCCTCGGGAACAGAGCTCTCAGAGGCTCCTCTCCTTCCTCTCCCTCCTCTTCCCAGATCTCATCCGCTGCGGTGAGCTTTTCTTCCACCTCCTCGAAATCATCACAGAACTTCTCAGCAGCCTTTTCAGTAATCTCCGCTACCAGTTTCGAGCTCTGTAACTGCTTCAAGTTCTCTGTCGCATCCATGAGTGCCGAGGGCAAGAAGTCGTCTAGAATCTGACTCGCTTGCGATAAGGCAGCGGGCTGGAAGGCTTCCAAGGTGCGGATAGATCTCAGGTCTTCTTTTGAGGAGTCAACCGGGGCCAGAGCTTGGAGTAAAGGTTGCAGTGCAGAGGAAGTGCGGAAGAAGGTATACTGCGAGTCGGTCAATGCAGTGCTGTATTCCTCTATGCTTTCGTCAATTTCTTCGATTCGAGACGTGGTGAAATCGAATGGCGCGAGGGTATTGCGAGCAGAGAGCAGACAATTGATGGAGAATATGGCGTCGGAAGGAGCTGTGAGGTTCTTAGTGAGATTTTGCGCTCCCGTCATGAAAGGATCGAAGGCTTCAGTCAAGATAGGACGGAAGTCTACTTCTCGGCTATCAGGAGACGTGAATGACGTCTCGTAAGTTTTCATGATAGCAGTCAATTGCTTCAATCCTTCATGTAGGAATTCTGGTGGTTGTAAATTCGATGGTGGAGGCCGTGTCTCGCTCTGTAGACTGGCGACGTGGTCTCTCATCAGAATGCGGAATTGGCGGAGCGCAGACTCTTCGAGGGTAGAGAGTGATTCGAGGAGAATAGATTCGTCTCCGAGTAGCTTGGAAAATGTGACGCGGTAAAAATTGAGCAGATTGGCTATTTTGTAGGCTGTGATAGTTTCTTCATGGCTCTGAATCACTTGTCCAATTCGTTGGCGGAGGACTCGCGCTACACCTGTGACATCTCGATCGACCAGTTCATCTAGTGCTTTCAGTCCGTCGAATGAGCTGCTTTCATCATCTTCGTCAGCAGCCATGCGGTTCCATGGTTCACTGTCTCTCCCCGCCTGAATGCCTTTGGCGATTTCGTCACCGTCCGAAATGAAGAGCACTTCTAGGGCTTCTCGCTCACTGACGGTTGCGGAATGCGTCCATGCCAACATATCACCTACGTAGCGGAGCGGATCGTGGGCTGCTAACTCGATTGGCTTTGTTGATGCATCCTCCTCACCATTTACAGTCGATCCTGTCAATGCCGTATAGAACGAGTCTGAGAGAATGTGTTCTCGAGCTTCAGCAAAGAAGTCGAGACAGTTCTGGAACAAGGATGGCCGCTCAGCCAGTACCCTCAAGGCTCTTCTTATAGATGAACTAATCTGTGGATTCTCCAAGTTGAGAGATTTGAACTCTCGTTGAATCCATCTGTAGAGCTTTTGAAAAGCTCCGTTAAGGTTCTTCGATACCTGCTCCATGATCTCGAGTCCTAGACGTTGATTCTCTGTCCCAAGAAGAATTTCGCAGTCACTCTGGATCTTCTTGGCTCTTGCTAGGATCGAGAAGAACTTGTCATTGACAGGCTCGGCAGTGAATGTGAGGGTTGCGATATCATCATCTGACATGATGAAATGCGCGTTGAAAGCTTTCAACAATTGCTGCTTGCTTTCGACCTGCTCCTTCTGCTTCATGAGCTCAGAAGCCTCTTCGAGGACTGGGGCAGTCTCTAGGTGAGCTGCTGAGATGTGACGCTTCATTTCTTCACAACCCTGGTTGAGACTAGCTATCGTAAGACCGATCCGCTTGAGTTGCTATAGATTGTGTCAATATGTGTCATTAGAAGTAATTTTTGGATAAGTTCTACCTCAGCAACCTGACCAAATTCTCGAACAATGTCTCCATTACTCTCAAGAACCTCTTTTTGAACATCGAGTCTCAACTGTCGCCGAGTTTCTGCGTTATTTTGAATATTGCGCTTGTCTAACAGGGTGAGAGCATCTCTTATATCCGAGTCTGTGTAAGATGCGGAAAGGACAGAAGTGACTTTTGATGCAAGTGGATTGCTTCGAGGCTGTGTTCCCGTAGGAGACGTTGGCGAATCGAAGCCATCAGTCAAACCTGAAGCTTTTCGAGTCAAGAAGTAATCAGTCGTCATACTTCAAATTGCTCCATCCCGGTGTGTTGATGTTCTACTGAACTGAGGTCTCATCGACTGTCTGTCTGTTTAATGGTTATCCGAGACTATTCCCGATATGCTCTACGGCGAGGCTGAAAGTCAACCGGCATGGATGTCGCGCTAAACGCGCCGAGAGCAAGGCAACATCACTTGCTCATGCCCCCCATTATTCCCTCGAGGATGCATCCAGGTGACTCTCGAGATCACAACAACATGGCATAACTTGCCTCGCTTCCAAAGTCATAAGACGAGACAAATACAGCCAAAACCCATAACATTTTCAGTCAAATGCTCATTTCCTTGCTTTGTACCAGTGTGGCGACCCATGACTCTACACACTTATCGCAGCCTAGGCTCATCCGTCCTCTGCCTTCTCTCTCAACATCTGCGAATTCTATGAGGCTGACAAAAGTCTCTGCTCCTCCCATCTCTTAGAAATATGATGACCTCAAACCTACTCTCACGGCTCCTTCCTACGAATCCTCAAGGACGATCCATCTACGATGATCTGCGGGCCCATGACGAGGAGTCGGACTTGGAAGAACAGGCGGGGCTAGCACTTGATGAGGAGAATTTAAGATTCAGAGATGATGAGTTGGGAGCTGCAGATGCCTTCGGAGAAGACAGCCGAATAACAACTGAGTCTACGGCATTCCTGCCTCCCAACCAACATAATACACAAGCTGGGACGGCGAATGTCCCGAGAGCCAAGTCACGTAGTCGATGGATGGCACAGTCACCCAGGCTGTTGGAGGAAGATGGAGATGGAGATGACGATGTGCCAGCTTCTTTGCTGATCGAAGGCAACGAACCCCCAGCTCCAAGCACCCCTACAAAACCTCGACCAAGGCAAGGAAAGGCTCCGAAGAGGCATACTGCCATCCCTGGACCTTCCAATAGAGAGACTCGAGCTCACTGGGAAGCTGCTCAAGCGCAGCAGCGGCTACATAACGAGGAAGATATATCTCCTGGCTTACCACAGCCAGCACGGCATAATTTTGGACCACTGTCTGGAAGTGCGCGAGAAAAGGCAATGTGGAGGTGGATCAATGTTGTAAACCTTGATGGTTTCATAGAAGAAGTCTACGAGTACTACATTGGTGCTGGGATATGGTGTATAGTTTTGGACAAAGCTTTGAACCTCCTGTAGGTCACCTCCTGTCTGGTGTTGGTGGGAAGAAGCTAATGTTAGGTTAGGCAAATCATCTTCGTTGCTGTATTTACGACATTCCTCACGCAATGTGTCGATTACTCCGCAATTCCGCAAAGCAAGAAATTATCACAGGTGTTGGTTCCTCAGTGCACCAAAAAGATATCAGGAATGCCCAATGTAGCAATTTGGCTTTTCACACTGCATATTTTCTGGAGGGTATATCAACTTTTGATCGATATTCCTCGCTTGATGCGAGTACGAGACTTTTTCGTTCATCTTCTCGAAGTGCCCGATGGAGATATGCAGACGATTTCATGGCAAGATGTTGTAGCCAGGATCATGGCACTGCGAGATGCAAATCCTGTCACAGCTGAGAAGATATCGCCCCAAGCTCGAAAGTACTTGGGAAGCCAGTCAAAGCAGAGACTAGATGCACACGACATCGCAAATCGATTGATGAGAAAGGAGAATTATTTGATCGCAATGTTCAACAAGGATATTCTCGATTTGACCTTGCCATTTCCTTTCTTGCAAGATCGACAACTCTTCTCCCGGACACTGTTGTGGAATCTTGATTGGTGTATTATGGGGCTGATCTTCAACGACTCTGGACAAGTCAGACAGCTCATACTGAAGGACTCACACAGAAGGCAACTAAGCGAGGCCCTACGCGGTCGTTTCCTGTTCGCTGGGTTCATGAACGTCATTTTCGCCCCAGTCATTGTCATTTATCTCATGATTGTTTATTTCTTGAGATACTTCAATGTAAGTCTCTATTTGATATGCTCAGCGATACAGTGTTGACAGTCCTAGGAATACAAGAAAGATCCGTCAGCGATTGGCTCTCGTCAATATACACCACTAGCCGAGTGGAAATTTAGGGAGTTCAACGAGCTGCACCACCTGTTCCACAAGCGGGTCAACATGTCATATCCGTTCGCTTCTCGCTACTTGGACCAATTTCCGAAGGTCAAAAGTGTCCAGCTTGCAAGGTTCATGTCGTTCATTGCTGGTGCAATAGTATCCGTACTTGCTGTTGCTACCTTGTGGGATCCCGAGTCATTCCTTAGCTTCGACATTACTTCCGATAGGACAGTGCTTTTCTACTTGACCGTCTTCGGTGGTATCTGGGCCGCTATGAATGGAATGATACCAGAGGAAAACCTGGTGTTCGAACCAGAATACGCATTACGGCAAGTTATTGAGTACACTCACTACATGCCAACACAGTGGCAGGGTCGCCTTCATAGCGACGAAGTGAAAAGAGAATTCGCCACACTCTACCAGCTGAAGATTGTAATCTTCCTAGAAGAAGTGCTCAGCATCATTGTCACGCCATTCATTCTCTGGTTCAGCTTGCCGAAATGCAGCGATCAGATTATCGACTTCTTCAGAGAGTTCACTATCCATGTTGATGGTGTTGGATACGTTTGCTCATTTGCTGTTTTTGACTTCAAGAAAGGCGATGGACGAAAGCCCCTGCATGGAGGTGGGAATGCAGACATCAGAGACGAATACTACTCCACCAAACACGGCAAGATGGCTGCTTCATACTACGGATTCCTAGACAATTATCTTCTCAACCCAAAGACCGCCGTTCAAGGCCATGTGCCTCCCGGCCAACGCCATCATCACCCACCACCCTCCTTCCCAGGGCTCATGTCACCCACTCTCGCCGCAGAAATGCAAACCTCACGCATGGGACGCAGCGAGCGACGACCTGGCAGCCGAGCAGTCAACATGCCGTCAACCGCACGCACCCCACGCTTCGCACCATCCGCAGCTCACGGCTCGCCAATGCAATCCATTCTCCTCGACCCGCATCACCAACCCTCCAGTTCCGGCTTTGGCGGCCGCAGCGCCGTCCGACGCGGCAATTCTCGATCTAGGTACCAAGCACGCCAGAACATCATCGAAGAACCCATGGAAGACGAGGATGAAGGAGCTAATACCCGGGGAAATCGCACTCCGGGTAATGCATATGATAGTGGCGGTGGCCTTGATGAATCAAGATGGGAGACTTCGCCTACGAGGGCGGCAGCTAATGATGCCGTGGAGGAGGAAGTCGAGCCGCCTGGAGGCGGCGGTGTACTAGGACTCTTATACCAATTTCAGAAGGCGCAGAATGATGGACGGCCGGGCGTTATTTGAATTTGTGGAAACCGATAAGGCATTTTTGTAGGCGTTTGGGGCATTGGAGCTGGGCGCGCATATACAATATCAGATGGAGCTTTGAGCATGTGATTAGGAAGAATTTGATGTTTAGATTTTAGGTAGATGTGGAACTCGCCCTCGGGAATCCTTTCGAACATGGCTCCCTAGTCTCAGGTTATCAGAGACTTGTCAATGACTCTCACATATGAAGCATTGTCACAACCATACTTGATAAGAGCCAGCAGCATTTGAGAGGCTCAAAGAATCGTTTTAATAGCCCAAAATTACAATCTGGGTATGTACCAGAACTCCAGTACGCCATGCTTCGTTGCTTACGCATGCCATTGCTTCCCAACTCCATGCGAAGGTAGGAGAAATCCCTTGGCAGATCTCAACGCCTCAGTCTCTCTTCATACAAGTACAGTTGGACAGAAGCCCAGTTGGACAGAAGCCGTTCAATCGGCAGATCTGGAAGACGACGGTTGATGCGAGTAATTCTAGACCATAGTCTCCGAACCGTGGTGGTGACCATTCGCAGCAACGGGTTTGCGAGAAGTATAGCTACTTCCATTGCCAACCCCGTTGCTATGATGCCCAACGCCATTACCATGGTGTCCGCCAACATGTCCTTCACCCATACCAACACCCTGTCCACCCCATCCAACCTTCCTCGTGAAGACAGCATGTTCCAAATCCACCTCTCCACCAACACCAGTACCAGGGAACGCAGTAGCGCGGTTCAATGGGATATGGTTAGTGCGCCAGTCCCAAATCGAAGCGTAGACCATGCGGTAGGAGGAGAAAGCCATGATTGTCCCGATGATGGCGCCGGCGAGACAGTCATACCAGTTGTGGAATTCGTCGATAGTGAGAGCGCCTGCAATGAGGGTTGCGCCGAGGATAGGAGCGTACGTTGCGATGAGTTTCCACATTGCTGGGCTAGGAGAGGAGACAAAGGTCAGCATGATCATCCATGGGAAGAGATGGGCAATGATAGGAAAGAGGGAGAAGACATACTGATAATTCGACCAGACCTTCAACTTAGCATTCAAGTAGATACTCAAGAACACGAAACCCGCGAACGCAGCCGTCGAATGTCCACTCGGGAAGCTCTCCAGCGAATCATCAATCTCACTCTCATCACCCGTGCAAATCGTCCGGTCATACATAATCTGTCGCAATCCATTCCCCGTCTCCTGTGTCGTGATAGCAGGGATATTCGGTTTGCAGACTGTGAGGAAATGTGGACGCAGACCACCAATCAGCCATTTGAGAAAGACTTGGAAGACGGCAGCGGTGATGAGGGAGTAGAGGAGCCCGATGGTAGCATTATTGACGTCCCAGAAGGAGCGGATCCGGATCTGCATGATCAGGAAGATGGCGATGGGGACGAGAGAGGCGAGGAGTGCGGCGGCCCAGATGGGAACGATCTCGTTGCGCATCGGGTAGGCGAATTGAGGGTAGACGATTTCGCCGTCTTGGAAGTAGACGGGGAAGGATCTTGAGGGGGCGGGGTGTGCGGTGTAGACCTGTTCATATCTGTGTTAGTGTTGGTTCTCTTTTCTTAATTCCTTTTGAAACTTGAGGACTTAGGTGTAGACTAGGATAGACATACTCCAAGGCCAATCATCCCCATAGCAGCCATGGTGAACAAGTCAAGCCAAGTGACCTTCAACCACTGACCAAATGTAGGACGTCTATTCATGTTCGTGGCCGCGACAGGGGCTCTCTTCTCGCGGTGGTGGGTAGTGCTCGTCTCTGCAACGGCAGGATCGCGTTGTCTGCGCTTGAAGAAATTCATCTTTTCGATGTTGTTGTGTTGTATTCAGAGTCTGCCGTGGAAGGACACAGAACAGGGGACTGGGACCGTGAAGTACTTGTGTCGAAGAACTTTTCTCGCCTAGTAATAACTATGACGAGATCACGCTGCTGCACGGTGAATGGCAATGTGAATCTCAATTAAAGTATATGGTTTTCAGCATTATGCGACAGCAGATTCCCATGTACTTATCCATTTGTTGATCACCATGAACGCGCTACGTCACAGCAAGCGAGCGAGCGAGTGGCTTGAGCGCAGGGGTTAAAAACCAAGGAAATCAAGAAGTTGGCCAAGGACAAACAAGCTATGCGGGGAATATCATGAAACCGTTACGTCTGTCATTCAAAATCGAATCCGCGATTCGTTGAGATGCGATCATTTGATACGTCGAGGCTTGATTGACTGTTTCATGAAATGGTGTTTTTGGATGATGAGCGGGAAGGGCTGATTCAAGCTCTTGATGGCGTGGCTTGGTGGTCTTGGTGTTCTTGGAAAATGCTGGGCATCACGATTTTGCGCTTGAGCACTTGCACTGGCGTGAATGAGTTCCTACAGTCGTCTCCAAAGTCCCTATGTTGAACTGGGAGAGGTCAAAACAATCGAAATTACTTAATTTGGTTTGGCCACTGGAGAGTCAGGCTTCGAGGGGTTCAATTTGCGAGACCTTGTTTTGGTGCCCCTGCGGCAGACAATCTAGACCCAGCAGGGGTTTTCAAGAGCTCTGGTCAATTTTTGCTTGAGTGGCAAGGTGGGCAGCTAGCTATTCTGTGTACTCACACAACAGTGAGTAGAAGGCGTGAATCATATATGGCAAATACTTTTTGTAGGCCAGCTTTTGCTTGTAATAGCGTAGTCTACTTGGATGGCTTTTGTTTCAAATCCTTCAAATAAGTCTATTTCTAGAGATAAGTAGATATACTCAAGTCTAAAAAGGTGGTCCAGTTTTGTACAGATACTATTAGATTAACATTTATCTCTTATAATTATTTAAACTTCATTTTATTTTATCTTGCAGTTATCACAACCCAGTGTTTTATCGATATAATGAATTTGAGAATCACTTGTTTTCACATAGCAGACGAAACGAGCACCGAGTTTCACATCCTTTATAACTGCTTTGCTTGTTACATCCGTTACTTTCTTTTCTCTCTCCATTGGCCGAGCGGATTATCATTCATACACTGTTTTGGATCAATTAAACGCCAAAAAAAAAAGGATTTAACCGAATCGTCTTCACACTCTTCACTGTGACTGAAGTACATGATGCGAGACACCCTCGTTAAGGATATGTAAAAGGCGAATACAGCATTTCAAAATGTCGTCTACCTAAAAAAGGACATTCAAGCCAGGGAACTGTGATTTTGCGACTCTATATAAAGCCGAGCAAGTCGCAGATTTGAAGAATGAGACATTAGATCTGTTAAGTATAATACAATCTGGTTAGAGTCACTCTACGGGATAGCATCTTTGAAAATGGTCTTTCGTATTAGTAAGCACTCTTGTTAAGTATACAGTCCTCAGAAAATAACCGCGAGAAAGATTCATAGGTATAGAGTAGACTAGTAAATCACAAATACGTGCATTCACCTGGAGTGCTGATCGAGAAGGGGGGGGGTTTGGAGCGGGGAAGGCGAGGTAATCGCATTTACCAGAGAGACAGAAAAGTGACTTTCTACTGAGAAGCTATCTCACCAGGGATAAATAATGTCAAATAAGTAATGTAACTACTATCCTTTGATATCCTGATTCTATCCTGACCTTATGAGTACACGAATTTGGTCATGGCATCACGAGAAGGTATCGAGGGGAACATTTGTTACCCCAACTAATACCTTGCCTGCTGTACGAAATTGCGGGGTTGGAGAATAGCTTGGAAGTAAAGATGCTTCGTGAAGAAAAAAGTATGGGTATTGGTATTTCTGCTAGATACATGAAAGTGCACTCAAAAGCTGACAAGTCCAGCTGCACTGTGGATTCTCTTCCTCGACTTAGGGCCTTGGGACCAGTAAGCAAAATCCCCTGTCTGCCTCCAACCACCTTCCACCAGGAAGTAACAAAGCCAAAACGCCCCCGCCACCTATCCACGATCATAAAGTCGTTATAGAAAAGACTGCTGGAATCAATAAGGAGAATTGACAACGTCCTCCTTGCCAAGCTTATATCTGCCGCTTTCTCTTGTCCCAACACGACCGGCATCACTTCTTCTGCCACCGAAGCTTCCGCCGCCGATGCGCACTGGTGTAGCGATACTTTCCCGGGTGGGCTTCTTGAAAGATTGTTTGGCGACCATGTTTACCTCATTTGGCAGAGCAACAATGACGTTCTTGTCGCTTCCATACTTGAAGTTGTCTGCCTTGACTTCTTCTGCATATCGCTTAATACTGTATGGATCTTTGCTACCACGGAGAACCTTCTTCATATTCCACGTGACGATGAATGGACCAGTAGCTGTGATGATTGATGTCTCGTTCAGACCTTCTCCAGTATTGAAGCGCGCGGGTGTGAAGGACAAGGCTGCTCCAGTCTCGTGCTGGAATTGCGCGACGTGAGATGGAGTGAGGCCAAGACGACGAGGCTGTGGCTTCGAGTCCTTGCCAAAGGACTTCTCGAAACCAAGCTTTCCTTCATTCTTGCCGTCCTTTTGCAGTGCGTCGATGAGGAGCAGATATGTGCGGCAAGTAGCCAGAACCCAACGACCATCAGCACTAACATCAAGACCGATGATCGGTTCACCAAGTGCGGGAATGTGTGTCTTCGCGTTGATGCCAAGTCGGTCGAACATTCGGATATCACCCTTGTTGCTCGCCACTGCGATGTAACCCTTCTCGGTTGTTGCTGCAGCTGAGAAGTCATTCTTGGAGACGTACTGCTTGAGCTCCGAATCAACGAGCTTGTTGCCCGCAAGACGAGGATCAATCCGATAGAGCGCATTTCGCGATAAACCAAGGAATGTTTGTTCGCCAGACATCTGTGCGAATTTGCTCTCTGGAGCAAAAGTGTTGACAGGGATGTCGTCATGAACCTTCCATTCATCGACAATCTTGCCATACTCCAAATCCATTCGATACAGCGAATTAGGATCCGCCTCGTTCTGAAGGATCATGTTGGTATCTTCAGCGTGAAGCATGACCTTCTTGGGACTGAACAACTTCCCATTCGGCGTCTCAACCTTCGAAATGTTCGTTGAAAATTCAAGATTGTTGTTTGGAGTGTGTTTGAACACGCCAATCTTGGATCCTCGAACGACGAATGACCGATCGTGCTTGTAGCCCACTGCTAATTGCGAGTTGACATTTCCATCGTCGTCTCTGGTGACCACGTCATCTTCGTCTTCATCGCTGTCGTAGTGTTCGCTCTTTTGTCCGTCATCTTCGACTACTTCCTCCTCGACCTCTTCCTCTTCTTCCTCCTCTGGCGCATCCTCCATTGCAAGATCTTGGAATGCCTCGAGAACATAGTCGCGCTCATCTTCCTTACTCTTATTCCATTTAATCTCGTTCAGCTGCTCCCACAGTGCTTGCATCAGACCTTCCTGGAATCTCGTCTCAGTCTCCTGGTCCTTGAATCGAAGAAGCCATGAATATGCATCTCCGTTTGGTGTATATGCATTGAAGATGAAGGACAAGTATTCGAAATTGAATACTGGGTTGATATCGGCAATTACTTCTTGCCCAAGCCAGTCTCTGTCATCGCTCGAAATTTGCAACCAGTACTTCCACTTGCCTACTTCGGACACAACAGCGCTGACATTGGGGTCTTGAAGGATGAAAGCTCCGGACTGGAAGTCGAACAAATGAAGTTCTGCCAGTTCATTGGCTAGGATGGAGTGAGCTTCTGGATGTGTAAGAACAGGTGGAGCTGCTGTAGGAGCCTCATCTTTGACAGGCGCGTTGCGAGACTTCGTTGGTGTGCTTTCTCTTTTCAAGGCCGAGTTGGCCGTGTTTCTTGATGGTGGCGGCATTGGGTTAATAGGCGACAATGTCTCGGGACTATGCGTCGGACTCGCGCTAGGTATTGGTTGCTCGCTGTCGAAGGTGAACTTTGCAAGATCCTCGACTGTCGCGGTTTGGTGGCCCTTCCTATGCTTTCGCTCGTATTGGCACTGAACAGCGATTAACTCGAAAGCTTCAACTTCCGCGCTTCCGATCGAGTTGTCGCAGACGAATTCGTAAAGGTCGCCGACGTCACCACTCAAGTCTCTCCAAGCCAAGACTTTCTCTCCGCCCTCTCGAATCTCTGATCTGAAATGTAGCCCTTCGTCGAGTAAGAATGTCTTCTCGTCCCGTTCGGCGCCCAAAGCAGCAATCTCGGCGTCTTCACCGTCCTCGTCGTCCAATAGCTCCTCTTCACCCTCTTCGTATGCGCGCTGTATGACGAGCTGGTATTGGAAGTCTTGGTTCGTTCGTCGAATTCTCGCCGCCGCGTCCTTGAAGATGAGCTCCGAGTAACCCTTGGGAGAAAGTGGGCGGACAAGATAGAGTTGTCCTTGGGGTAATTCGACGAGTGATTCTTTCGATGTATCGCCAAATATCAGCTTCCCCACTGCACACGAAGTTAGTACTCATGGCGGGAGGGGGCAAATTCAGTCGTCGTTGCCCTTTCAAAAGCGCGCTGGAGGGGTAAACAAAGGAGCGAGCAACTTACCATTTCTAAGGACAAACATGGCTCAATAGATCCGCGGTTGCGATAAGGAAGGTATGAGATTTGCAGGCACCTAGAGGTACCTCGAGATTTCACCGAGTCTTGAAATATTTGTAGTTTTAAGAGGATGTTTGCTCGCATCAGGCTTCAGGCCTGGATAGTCTAGAAATCTTCCGGTGTAGAGGGGGGGTTGCCGTCATTGTCTAGAGCCTTTCTGGACTAGTACGGCAGCCACTGTGGCTGTGTTGATCACGAGTCCCTCGAGTGGCAAATGTGGCTTGACACATACCTTTATTTACACTCATTCCTTTCATCCTCAAATTGTCTCTCAGGATTCACGATCTTGCCGAAATTAGCATATCCTTTCAATCCAAAAGTTCGGGGCCAGATTGAGAAACAGGCCGAGTTCTGAGAGAGTGGCGACGTCTTTAGGACGTTGTGCCTTTTCCGAACCTAACCGTGGTCGAGATCTCCCCTATTCTTAGACGCCGTCACTTAAGCACACAGGACTCCTTTCTTTCGAAATTTCATCGTTTCACTTATCATAACCTCAGAGCCAAACTCGTTGCAGTAAATCCTTTCTATTCCGATACAGTTTCATTCCAGGCAAGGTCCATGAGAGACCGAGACCTGTCTATCGACAACGTTGAAGCCTTGCCTAAGATTTAGCATTCTCTTCTTCGTTACTTGCATAATCTCCCTGGGATAATTCTGCCGTCTGTCTTAATAAGTAATAGCTTATCATAAAAACAGTCACGCCCAATGCTAGGACTAATACAAACCAAGCTACGAAACATGCAACGCGTCTTACACAACTTCTCTTTCTCCTAGCCTGCTTGGTGACAGAAGTAGCAGGCGTGTAAGTATTGTGATTGTCGCCGCGCCTGTTTTTGTTGGGCGGGACTTCTTTGTAGGTAGCTTGTATGTCTCCCAACTCAATATCTCTCCAGCCCTGTTCTGCAGCGGTATGAGCTAAGGGCCTGGGGAAGGTAGACATGTTGAGGCTCTTACGGTCACAAAATTTTGAGATCGAAGCTCGGGGCTGGGTGTAAGATGGACTGAAGGAGAGTACTGAGGTAGGTATGGAGATTTACGTACTAAATGCAAGAGGGGACAGAACCTTTTTACAAGTCAACAATACCTGTTCGTTTGGAACAACATAAAAGAGTAGTTAGCCTCACTCGTGCTCAATTCAGAGCTCTGTATGATGACCCTTCTTAATGCCTTTGAGGAGCCGGCCCCACATTTGACCCGTTGCCTTCTCCAATTAGCTCACTAAACGTGACATGCTCAAGTCATCCTTTACCATTTCTCTTGCCCAGCCGTAACTATTTGGTACGGATCCCGATCAACCTGGCTAACATCAATGCTGAAATCCTCATCCCCACCTAATTCTTCCACAACCGTCTTCCTCAGCGCCGGCACCATTCTCTGCTCCAAGAATGCCCTCTCGGAATTACTGTGAAAAGCCGTAACAACACATCTTCCGGCCTCAACAGCAGCCAATGCTTCATGATGGCTCAATTCACCTGTGAATAGGAGATCGACATCTAGCCCGTTGAGCATCGAACCGCCTGATCCAGCACATATCCCAATGGTTTTGATGGGAATATCAGACCTCTGTCCGGGCAAGTATTCCTGAGGGACGGCGACAGATACGCCGGCTTGGACCTTGGTATTGGAGGAGGTTGCGAGGCCTTCCGTGATGCGTTTGACGAGAGTTCCGAGAGTTTGAGGTTCGGAGAGAGTTACAATCCGACCGTAACCTGCGGACGAGAATTGATCCGGAAGATTTGCGAGATTGGGGACTGTGTTGATGATCTTGCGGGTATGCTCGCTTGTCAATTGTTGGCATGATTCGATTGAAAAAGGGGGGTTTGATTACCTCGTATGTTCGCTGGTCATCGTAATAATATCGGCTAGCCAGTCATTGAGACCTCCTGGCGCTGCATCGACAGCTGTATGAGGGCTGTAGACGCTGATTCCTTCTGATGCGAGACGGAGAAGGGAGTTTTGCTGAGTATTGGCGAGCGTGAGTGACTTTAGGGCGCGGAAGATAATGGGATCTGGTGCTGGTGGTCAATGACATGGTTTTGACTCGATTGGAGGCGAAATGGCTAGATTCTTACGATAGCTGATAACAATTGAATGCTGTCCCTTGATAGCTTCTTCTGCTACTGCTTGGGTGAGGTCAATTGTAAGTAGCGCGCTTCTCGCGAGCCTGGCGTTTGACCTTTCAGGCGCTTCAAGCAAGACTAGCCTGCTGTCAGATCATGGGAACACGACATAGACAGTTTGAATACATACGGCCTGTATTATCAAAGGATTTATCTGCTAAAGCCTCCGGGTAACTGCGATAAAGTCAGCTAGTGCCAAGTTTCAATGTGCAAGCTCACGTGGTATAGAACTTACAGCTTTCTCATCGCTCCTACTACGGCATTAGAGAATGGCGAGGACGTCGCGGCTGACGTAGACATGGCAGAAATTGTAGTGAGGGATCTGCGGAAAAGTCTTCGCGCGTTCATCACAGTCCGAAGTTGAGCTTCGGAGATATTGGGTTGTTCGAAGCTGTTCCAGCTCTATTTGGATAATCTAGCTCCTTGCTCGATCTCTCCATTCTGCCAAGGTCTCGCCTACCACCCCGCTTTCGAATTAGCGCTTGATGACTACTCCAATGCCCTGCATTTGCTTGGTCGTAAAGCTCAACTTTGGGACCGCTCGGACATCCTGTTGTTGGGTTGCGACATAGATTCCGACAGCATACAGCTGCTTGTGGCGAAGACTCAGATATAACCAGCTGTGACATCAAAATATTCTATCATGGCTTCCGTCCGTCAGCTCCACCATTCCGGCGCAGCTTCCATTTATTGGGTCAGATCTTACAGACATCTCCGGCGGAGCTAAATCCGAAGGACAAGTTACGATCCTATACGCTACGTCCTGGCAGATCAGTAAGATCTGATTATGTCAAACTGAGATTGGCGAATCAGAGACTGTGAGCCGTGACGGCCGCGATGATGATATTCTGGGAGCTTTTGCGTAGGCTCAGCCCTTACAAGACATAAGCATCTGCCACTGCCAAGCTGCGAGAGGCGGATCTTTCTCTGAAGATCGCATCTTACACCAAGTGGCTGGAGAGTATAATCAGGTATATAGTACGTGGTGAGCCTGCTCTTGTGCCGTATGATTGCAGTGCCCATCATCTCATTTGCTTATAGCGAGTTTCCTTGCCATTAACTTTCAGCATCATCATTTTCCTGGCTTCCATTTGTCATTTCTGAATTTTGCTGCCGATTTCCATTACCATGACATTCCTACTTCAGATATCTGCATTCCTTGCTCTTTTGAACTTTGCTGCTGCAACTCCAGTTCCTGCCGAGAACAAAATAGAAGCATGCACCTTTAATCTCCCATCATCGTACGCCGCGCTTGGAGACAGCTTCGCTGCTGGACTTGGATCCGGCTTCCCTGTTGATAATGACGGTACGCCATGTCGATAATGTCTCTGGTGCGAGTGATGCTAAGTTACTTAAGTTCAATGCCAACGCCAAAATGGCTCCTACCCATCTCAACTATTTGAACTGAGTCCATTCGATGGCAATCCTTCGAGTTTTGAATTTCAGGCTTGTTCTGGCGATGAACTTGACGACATCGATGCTCAAGTTGCAAAGCTTGCTCAAAAGAAATTTGACCTCATCACCTTGACGATCAGTGGAAACGACTTTGGGTTTGGTGATATTGCAGTATGTTGCACAAGTGCCACAACACCACATTTAAAGCTAACTCGAAGCCTTTAGGAAGCATGTGTCTATCAAACGCTCTCACCCAACATCACAAATCCGCAAAAGGTCTGCGATGCAGCTTTCTCCATTGGCGAAGCACAGGTAAAGGACAAAGCAATCTGGAAGAAATTCGATCAGAAACTATCCCTCATCAAATCCTCGGCGCTCAACAAAGGAGGTCGAATCTTCGTCACAGGCTACGCCAAGTTCTTTGCTACTCCTATTGATGGCGATGCTTGCGACTCCATCTCATTCTTCCCCATCCCTCAACTTGCAGCTCTCAACATGACAGCCGCCAACCGCCGTCGCGCCAACGCTATTACCGACGCAGTCAATCATGGTATCCAGAAGTCCGTCTCAAAAGCTGGGTCGAACGTCCAGTTTATTGATTTCGACAACTTATATGAAGGCCGAAGGTTTTGTGAGGCGAAGAATGCTGATGATCCTATCGGAGCCAATAATCCAAATGTGTTTTTCAACGATCTCAAGACAGTCTTGCCGTTCCCTTGTGTTGCGGAGGCAGCGAAGCAGACACCTGGCTTGGAGGTCGATATCACCGATGTTTTGCAGCAGAATTCTGTCTTTCATCCGAAAATTGGAGCACATCGCATCTTAGCTGCGGAGTTGAACTTCAGGATATTACGTGACTCGATCATTTCAGGCAACTCTGGTACTTGAGAAGTTTTTAAATATGTCACTTTGATTGGTGTTTAGGAGTTCAGGCGGAGGAAATGTATGCATGGATTTGGCGTTGATGGTTTTCTGCACCGGACAGCTTTTGAAAGATATTAAGAAAACAGAAAAACACAATTGGACTACTCTAAGATGAGATCAAAGTTCGGATGATCGCCTCTCGCATTCAGTGACTTGATATTCGAATACTGTAAACGACGACCTCAAGGGGTAATGAATGCCAAGCGAGCGGCCGCACCCATCCTAAAAAGTTGCGACTTCGGATATTGATTTCAAAGTGCTTTTCCGAGGCGCTGCCACAACTCAACTCACACGGTGCCAACAAGATCTCGGCAAAGAACCATGGCAGAGACATCAGGGGTCACAGCATCGGTGCTGAAGGAGAAGATTACACAGAGTCTGGCAGCTGTTCATGTCGAGATCGAAGACATGTCTGGTGAGTGATGACCCCGCCAAATGCCCCTCCATCCACGTTTCCAGCTCTTTGCGACTTCCAATTTCGCGGTCTTCTCCGTCTACCTGTCCAATTATTTCCTTCGATTCATGACTTCAACAGTCCGCTTCAACAGAGCTAAATCTTGCCACCAGGCGGTTGCGGACAAGCCTACTCAGCCATTATCGTATCGCCGCAATTCGAAAAGAAGACGACTCTCGCTAGACACCGACTCGTGAACACGGCTTTGAAGGCAGAGGTTGCTGCCATTCATGCTTGGACTCCAAAGTGTTATACGCCCGAACAGTGGGAGAAGATGAAGGCGGATGGAAACGCTGAAGCTGCGCCAGGGAAGGAGACGAATGGGGAGGTTGTTAATGGGACAACTGCTTGAACAAAGACGAAGACTATATGGATGATGCTACGGCATTCTAGAGCGACGGATCCGACTGTATTGATATACCGGTATTGGAAGGCGATGGGTGGTAAGGCTTGATTACATGGGGGAGTCATGGGCCGGTATTACATCTGGTTGATTGAAGTTGAAGGGGCTCTCCAGACGAAGAGGTTTCGGCCAGGACGAGAAAGGCATGGGAAATCATGGAAATATATCCACTCCACATGAGAGTCATGCATAGCACGAGAGACCAGTGGGATTGAGCGCAGACTTGAACATGGAATTGTGGTCAGGATTATGCTCATTTGAAAACGTTCACTGGACGGACATTTGATGCAGGAAGGGAAGCCCAGCTTGTGAAGGAGTTCATTTCAACGTCTAGAGGTTGACATCCGGATGCGTGTATTCCTCTAAGCTTGGCAAGGCTGTGGATGTTTGTCGGCCAAGATATACCAGCTCATGCATGTCATTAGTGACCAGAGATCCGGGTCGTCTTTGCTGTACATATAGTCGTGACTTGCGGCCTTGACATCGGCCAGCAAAGCATCTTCCCATGCTTCATTCAGAGACTCTTCCCACATCTTCAAGTCACCCACTCTGAGTCGACTCTAGCTACACCAGTGCGGTGATCTCTGCTATGGTCCCGGTACGGAGGGTTTCCTTTTGACCAAGCTTAAATCAAGTTGTTTTACTCATTCGCTGAGCAACGAGACTGAAGACAGCGACTGAAGACATGAATAGTACGATATTGTAGAACTAACTAATAAGCATCGTTTCAAAAACATCAGAAATTATTGCTTACTGCGTTTCTCGAATAAGCACTCTCCTCGGCGTCTGTTCGAGCTTCGACGAAAAGCCGGCGGAGGTTTGGAAGATTGGCCTTTGAAGATGCGATTAGACTCATGATGATAGAGACTCTTGTGAAAAGGGGTAATGAACATCTCCTTACCATTTTATTTCACGACAGTTGAGAGACCCGTTGTTTCAAGTCCCGTGTGTTTGGCAGGGACCTGCAAGTGAGGTCTGCGGTTGCCCCCCTTGTTCTCGATGACACTAGCGCCAAAGACCTGAACCACAGAAGGCTGAAGCTGTCAACATTCGGGAGACCATCAACCTCCACTTTCCACAACCACGATCTTCCTAAGCACCTCAAACGCATACATTCGAACCGCATATACGTCCTCGATTTTAAGCATAACGAAAGCGACCCAGGCGATTTGCACAAAGCTGCCGCCTTACCGCACAATCAGGAGAGCCGGGGGCGTATGAGGGGCACCTCAAATCGCCATCTGTGTGAGCGATGGCGGTAAACAGGATCAAAGGGGCCTTCGCGGTACCCAAGAAAGGCGAAACATTCGAGTTGAGAGCTGGTTTGGTGTCACAATATGCCTACGAGCGCAAGGAGGCTATTCAGAAGACGATCATGTCCATGACCTTGGGCAAGGATGTATCTGCGCTATTTCCAGATGTGTTGAAGAACATTGCAACAGCGGATCTGGACCAGAAGAAGCTTGTGTATCTATACCTGATGTAAGTCTTCTGCTGGGTGTGTTGCTGCCGCGGAGATCTAAGGTGCTGATACGTCTGTCAGGAATTATGCCAAATCGCATCCAGATCTATGTATTCTGGCGGTCAACACATTCGTCCAAGATTCCGAAGATCCAAATCCTCTTGTACGAGCGCTGGCGATCCGGACGATGGGTTGTATCAGGGTGGACAAGATGGTGGATTACATGGAGGAACCTTTACGGAAAACGTTACGAGACGAATCTCCCTATGTACGGAAAACTGCCGCCATTTGCGTTGCGAAGCTCTTCGACTTGAACCCCACGATGTGTCTGGAGAATGGTTTCTTGGAGACGTTGCAAGAAATGATTGGAGATCCAAATCCTATGGTAGTAGCTAATTCGGTCACGGCACTGGTGGAGATCAATGAGGCAGCGCCAGAGACGAAAGCATTACGGATAACTCCTGCCACACTTAAGAAGATGCTGATGGCTCTCAACGAGTGTACGGAATGGGGAAGGGTTACGATTCTCACAACTTTGGCCGACTACAAGGCCCAGGATGTGAAGGAGTCAGAGCATATTTGCGAGAGGGTTTCGCCGCAATTCCAGCACGTGAACCCCAGTGTTGTGTTGGCAGCTGTGAAGGTGGTGTTTTTGCATATGCGAAATGTCAGCCAGGAGTTGAACAAGCAATACTTGAAGAAAATGGCCCCTCCGCTAGGTATGATGAGCAGTTGGTATCACAGGATTTGCAACTAATGTCCTGTAGTTACCCTTGTGGCGTCAGCTCCAGAAGTTCAGTATGTTGCTTTGAGGAATATCGACTTGCTCCTCCAGGCCAAGCCAGATATTCTCAGCAAAGAGCTGCGAGTTTTCTTTTGCAAATATAACGATCCGCCATATGTCAAGCTTCAGAAGCTGGAGATCATGGTACGAATAGCTAATGACAAGAACGTCGATCAGCTCTTGGCAGAACTGAAGGAGTATGCTTTGGAAGTCGACATGGATTTTGTCCGAAGGGCGGTCAAGGCTATTGGTCAGGTAGCCATCAAAATCGAGAGCGCCAGTGAGAAATGTGTCAACACGCTTCTGGACCTCATTGCTACCAAGGTCAACTATGTTGTTCAAGAGGCTATCGTGGTCATCAAGGACATCTTCCGGAAATATCCTGGCTATGAAGGCATCATTCCCACGCTTTGCAAGTACATCGACGAACTCGATGAGCCAAATGCACGGGGTGCTCTTATCTGGATTGTGGGAGAGTATGCCGAGAAGATTAGCAATGCCGATGACATTTTGGCTGGCTTCGTTGAAGGTTTCATGGAAGAGTTCACGCAGACGCAGTTACAAATATTGACTGCGGTTGTCAAGCTGTTCTTGAAGAAGCCTGATAACAACCAAAGCCTGGTCCAGAAAGTTCTCCAAGCGGCCACAGCCGAGAACGATAACCCAGATATCAGAGACAGAGCGTATGTCTACTGGCGTCTACTATCAGGCGACCTTCAAGTTGCAAAGGTATGTGAAACACCACCTAGCTTTTCAGACAATGCTGATCAAATAGAACATTATCCTTTCCGACAAACCTCCTATCACTACAACCATGTCATCTCTCCCTCCTGCGCTTCTAGAACAACTCCTCACTGAGCTATCTACCCTCGCGTCAGTCTATCACAAGCCACCCGAGACTTTCGTCGGTCACGGGCGCTATGGAGCAGACGCCATCCAGCATGCTGCTATTCAAGAACAACGCCAAGACGCTGCCGACAACCCTATCGCAGCTGCAGCCATTGCCGCCCAGAATGGTACTCAGAATAACGCCGAGAACCTGCTCGATATCGACTTCGACGGAGCGGCTCCAGCATCAGCTGACTTGCCTCCTAGTGGCGGAGCATCCGGATTGGAAGGATTGGCTGGCACGCCTCAAAGAGTGGCCAGTCCAGCAGCTGGACCGCCGCATGGTGCGAGCAGTATGGATGACATGATGGGTCTCTTCGATATGAACGGAAGCAGTTCTGCCGCCCCAGCATCAGGTCAAAACGATATGATGAATGGGTTTGCAGGATTAGATCTGGGTGGGTCTCAACCTCCTCCTCCACAAACACAATTGCAAGGCGATTCGTCGAAGAAGACAAATGAGGATCTGCTGGGCATGTTTTAGACAGTGAATGAGTTGGTAGTGTTAGTTTTCTGTAGCGAGGGAAAGCAAAAGAACTTTGGGCTTGGCTTGAACAATCAATGGATGCATTGAAGACCGGCGAATAGGGAGCAAATGAAATCTTGATTCTCGAGGACTTTCATGATCTTCATTGTGACTTTTGGTTTCGTGATGCAAAATCCACCTAACTAAGTGTACATGTATATTATGCAGAGAATCCAAATCTGATGCCTGATGTCTCCATTTCCCTTTCGATGTCCTTCGTCACTCATCACTATCCGACTCGCTCCCCAAGAATGCCAATTCCGGGTTTACTCTGCGTTTCCTGGCAGGAGGCTGGTCCTCACCATCACTCCCACTTTCCTTGCTCCCACTCCTTGATTTCCTCTTTCTCGGGGCGCCTTCCTCACCACTCTCCTCCTCGTCATCATCACTAGGCTCCTTCAAACTCTTCTTCATAGCCGCACTTCGACTCCTCCTGCCACTGTCCAATCCCCACGCCTTCTCTCCCTCTTTCACAGCCTCCAAATCCGCCTGCAACTCCCTCATCTCCTTGATCTCTCGCGCTCTTGCATCGCTGTATCGCCCCACCATCCCGATGTCCTTCAGCACATTCTGCAGATGCCTGATCTTAGCTTTATTGTCGTCGCCGTACTGCTTGAGTTCGAACTGCCAGATCTTCTTCATACCGCACTTGACGAGTTGAGATTGAAGTGTCTTGATCTGTACCTCGTCTGGAGAGAGATCTGCGGTGGATTTGGCTTTGGGTGCGGCTTTTGCTTTGGGTGCTTTGGGCTCTTTAGCTTTCTTTTCGCCTTTGTGGGCGCGTTGCCGTTTGGGCTTTGGAGTTGGGTCGAGGACGATTGACATTTCTGAGTCTGAACCTGCGTCTGGCTTAGACGGTGTCTTCTCCCCATCTTCTGCGTCTGAGCCTGCAGCGTTGGCAATGTCTTTCTCGGATGTTGAGATGGACTTGGGGTCAGGCTTGTCTTCATCCTCAGACCCGGCATCTGAGTCTACGACGGCTTTTGAGGACTGTTTAGGTGTGGCTTTCTTCGGTGTGGTCTTCTTCGGCGCAGAGGCATCACTGTCTAACTCCTCCTCAGACTCATCACTTTCCACTACCATTGCCTTGCTTTTTGATTGGCGCTTGACTGGTGTTCTGGTCTTGAATTTCGCCTTGCTCTTCTTCTTAGGCGCCTCACTGTCGTCCGATTCCTCAATGCTGAGTTCTGCCTCCGATTCTTCATCCGAGATATCTTCGCTCTCCGAAGAGGCTTTCGCTTTGCTCTTCGATTGCCTCCTAGCTGGAGCTGCAACTTTCCCCTTCCCCTTCGCTTTAGAACCCTTCTTCTTCTTTGGCGCGTCACTATCTTCCGAGTCGCCAAACTCAGACTCCGCCTCACTTCCCTCGGTTGGTGTAACTTCAGTAAGCTCGGAGGTCTCATCCTCGCTCGGCGTGTCTTCCTTCTTCTGTCGCTTTGGAGCGCGCGCCCTGGGTTCCGGAGCTGCTCTCTTTGTGGGTTTCTTGGCTGGGGCTGCAGCTTTCTTTGGTGCGGGCGCAGCTTTCTTCGCGATTTTGGTCGTGGGCGCGGGAGGTTCTGGTGCTGCTTCTGTCGCATCGGCCAATTCGCTCTAGAGAAGCATCAGATCAGCTCTAGAATCCCTCTGAGCGCAATTGAGAACATACCGCATAGTCTTTGATTATCTTCTTGGACTTGTCCTTCCAAGATTCATTGGAGAGAAGCCCTGCCTCGAGCCCCAAGTCCGCTTCGGCTTTGTTGCGAACATTGCGAACAGTGAGGGTTTCTGGATCTGCAGAGTGAATTGCTTTGATTGCGGCGTATATGCCGTCGACAATTGCTTTCTCGGAGGGAGCCATTGCGGGTAGAGTTTTACGAGAGATAGATATGATGCAGGTCGAAATCTTGTTGTTGAACTTGGGTGGAGACGAGGCTGAAGAAGGCGCGTTCACGCGACTTGAACGCGGAGTTGGGCTGACGGCCGAAGGTTTTTGCAGGGGTGTCGGATTAGCCGAGACTTTCCAAGGAATCAAAACAACTTTCCCGAAATCACATCAATCCGATTCGGGGTGGCATACCATGCTACTACGCTGAGATTACGTTGAGATGATAGGTTTCCTGTGGATTCTTGGTGGCCAAGGAAATCACTACTTAGCTTTGTACATAGTTTTGGACCTTCAACTGCACTCAAAAATTCGGCAGTTCGCCGCTGGTGAAGAGCTCAAATTCCTTTCAGGGCCAAATTTGCCAGATATAATGCACGCAAAATGGCTAGATCATCCTATTGAGTCCACTGGAGGTGATAGGTCCGAGCAATATGTGGCAAATGTACGATATGTATCTTCTGGTCGAGGCGAAGTGGTCTCGATACGAACTGTCGACAGCTGTTTTGCTATGTGAATTCTCTCCGAAAACAGAATTCTAAGCGGGATTTGTCACTGTGCTGGAACTCATAAAATAGCTTCAACGTCAGACATGATATATTCAAGGAAGTAATCAGACACAGGCTTGGCAAAATGTGACGGATCGACAATTCACCCATACTGATTTTACATGTGTAGCAGACACAAAATACCTCCAGTATTACTGGAGGCGAACAGCTTACATTCAATTAGAAGATGCTTGAAGAGCATGAACCGGATTACGGCTGCGCGCCTCCAAGAATGACTAGTGTGGCGACTGCTTATGCGCAGCGGCTGAGGGGCTGACTGGCTACGTTTTGCTAGGAGATATATGTGAAGTCACTGCAACACGACATTTAATGCCGAGTTCTTGCGCCCTAATGTCATTGGAAAATAAAATACTTGAAGTCTCATCAGAATGCCACAATGGTAAACGCTCTCCATTCAGTACAGTTTCCTAGACTTGAATCTTTGAAGGCTTACCTCACTGCTCTTTGGAAGCAGTCCATTGGTAGTGTGGTATGGCTAACCGATGCCTAGTTTTGATGATGTTGAGATTATGTCTCCAATATAAAACCCATGTTTGCGCTATTAAGCAGATAGCATCCATAATCAGACAACGCCGCACTATCTTCACATCCACACATTCTCAAAACTTCTAAATATTTCAAAATGGTTGACCTGTTGTTTCGTCTGGCAGCAGCCACACTTCTCTCAACCGCGGTCTTGTCCGCACCAAACATCGCAGAAGGAGAAGGGTTCAGGTTCGAGCTTCAAAACACCACCAATCAAGACGGAATTTTTCGAACCAAATGAGTCCCCACTCAAGCTCTCCTCGATGAGCAACAAGCTCGTATGGAGTGTTACTATATCCTCGATCCAGACACCAACAAAACGATCTTGAATCCCGCCAACCAGGATCCACTGTCTAAACGCAACGACTTCAACCCATATAATGGAGCGGAGTGTCGCATGGTTTCCATGCACCATTACAACATTGCACAATGCTGCGGAGGCCAACACTGTGAGGACTGCTTCACTGAGACTACCGAGTTCAGGATCTTGGACAACAAAGACTCTGGGCGTGGTTTTGCTGTATTCGATATGAATCCAGGTAGCTGGGACTACTATCAGGGAGCGAAACTCACATGCCAATTTGATGAAGCTTATAATATTTGGGGTTCAACACACTGAAAATTTTATGCAGATTGAATGGCCATCGAGGTTGGTGGGGTATTGCGAACTGGGGCTGGGACAAGTGGTATGCAATTGATTCTGCATACGGGCATATCGAAGGCGAGACACCGGATCGTGGTAAGTTTATACTTTCTCCGGACCTGGATGATGGTAAGTGCTTTCGTTGACTCTGTCTAGATATGAAAGGAGGGGAGTATTGCTGGTACAGTCAAGGGTCGGCTAGGTGGGGTTATTGGGGCGAGGCGGCATGCACTTCGTAAATGGAAAGTACCAATCTGTGACTTCGGGCTTTTTCTAACTTGGATTTTGCTCAGTTGGTGTTCCGCCTTCAATTGGTAGAGCGACTCGACATACCGAAAGTGTCATGGCTTTATTGACTCGATTTTCTTTATCTCGCTTATCACTGCAGTCGTTACGGAATCCTTGTGTTTGTTTTTCCTGGATTGTTCTTATGTCAGATCAATATCTTATTGGCAGATTAAGTCAGAAGAGGCTGCTCCTATATCGTTACCCTAAGTTTGAAAGCGTGATTGAAAGCAAAGTTCATGAGTGATCTCTTTCAGTTCACGAGTCAGGGAGCTATTCAACTGTTGGAGACGAAGTGCTTAAACATTACGCTCTAATGCTATAATTCTATGTGCAGCTCTCAGCTTTGTGTCGATTTCCTTTTGGAATTTCTTTTTGAGAATCCCCATGACTGTTGTGACCAACGATTCAGAGATAACTCTGGCACATCGAGACCAGCGAACGTGACCCTTAGAGGAAGCATGGTAGGATTCGTCATTTCACGATCCAACTCCAGCGTCACCGCGCCCTCGTCACCGCTGACCGTTGCTTTGGATAATTCAGAAGAGCTTTCCAGTTGTTGCATCTGTGGCTGCTGCCTTCGCTCTGACGTATGAGATGGACGCATGGGCTCGCTAGGCACTACCTCAATCATGGCTGCCTCGATGTCACCGTCCGTCAGTCTACTTTGTATAGCTAGATCCGTCTCTAGATGTGTAGACTCGCTTTGTAACGTCCCGTAAGCTTCTTCCTGGGCTGGTACAGGCTCGACCCGCAGCGTAACGATGGTTCTGACGAGGCGAATATCCCAAAATCTCGCAGCGAGGGGACGAAGTACGGACAGGCAGACAGCGAACAAAGCGATTCCTGGCTCAACAGTAGACCAGATAGCTACTCCGAATGTGTGATCTGAATTGAGTTAGCTCAGCCCACGCTTTATGAGGACCATACGTACAGAGAAAGTCTTTCTTGATTACAAGACTCTCGATGAAGCGAAGACGAATCAACGTGGCAACGACTGCGATCGCACCTAGTCCCATCATGACTCCAATCCAGAATTTCTTCCAGAAAGCGAACCGAACGTTCCACAGAAGGACTATTGGAAGACCTGCAAGTGTGAAGTCTGAGACTGCGCTCACGGCGGAGTGTATGTATGTACCGCCGAGAACGATCCCTCGTGGCAGACATACGCCCTTATGTGTTGTGTTCGGGTTGTATCGGTGCCAAATGTAGGGAACAGGCACACATGGTAGCACGACGGCGAGGAGGTAGGCAACTCCAGTGAGGATGACCGTTATCAGTGTTATCCAGATAACTCGACGTTGCCATTTCTCAATAAATAGCCGAAGGTAGAGAACTGGAGGCTGTGAGCGTGCATTTGGAATTTAGGCAATGGAGCGAGGGACTATCAAACTACCTACTTGTGATGGCGACTTTGATCAAGCACATGGTGATCACATATGCCCACTCACAATAATACCAATACTAAGACGAATGTCAGCCACGAATGATACATTTATGGTGCCAAGGCCAACCTACTCGATGTGCCGTCAACAGGTCTTCAACATCGAGGTCCGCATCAAGCCGTCCGGTGCCATACTGGACACCGACGAGAACGAAAGAGCAATAAATGCTGTAGAAGACTCTAGTACAATGGGTCAATATTCGTATCGTATGGCCGCACACCAAACTCTGGCGGAGAAACGCAGACGTACAAGCTTGCAGCAACGAATCTATCGTCCCAGGTGATCTTCTTCACGATGTAGAATCTGGTGTATGCCCGCAGGGCAACACCAAGCCATGCCAAAGAGATAAGGGCCAGAGCCAAGCTTTGCAATTCTGGCCCCTTCTTCTCGACAGCGTTCATCGCAATACAGGACCTAGGGAGATGGAACGAGATTTCTCTTCTGATCACTCATCAGATCCGACGCACAAAAATCTGTGATCATGTCGGCGTAACCTTATACTGCATATCACTGAGGGGCACTTCTACTTCTAGAGAAACAGGTATAAGTAGCTACTAAGGATTAAGGTTCGCAGAATTGACCACACTACTGTAGCTTATTCTTTCGAACTTCGGGCTTTGTAACTCCATGTACTTGGCTAGGCATCATCAGTCTTTAAACAGCTCCAGGGATTGGGTCGCCTTCACAAACCATGTCAGTGCGTCTCTACGCCGGAGTATCTTGGCTATGCTAGAATCACCCTAATTCCAGCGCCAAACGAAAGAGAAACAACAGACTCTCTCGCTAATCCCTCGGCCCCGCACTATTGTACCGAGCCGGGCATCCTCGTCCGAGAACGCTCTGCACATCGTCCACAGAATGGCCAAGCCATCTGCGAATTACCAGCATTGGGCTCACGAAGCAGTCTGTGCATGCTTCTAGCTCATGATCTACCGACAGGATTGCAGATGAAGGTCTTACTGACATACACTACCACAGAAGTCGGTAGTGCCAAAGGCCTAGAATCAGGCTTCTTCCCTCGTGAGAAAACCCCAGGATTGCTCAACGGCTATACGTTGGCTTGGAGAAGCAGAACCTATCAGAAGTCGATGTTGTGAAGCGTCGAGAAATTGAAAAGAGGCAGGTATTCAACAAGCAAGCAATGAAGATGTGTCGTGGGAATTTCCCGTCCTACACCATCAAGCATTGCTGGTTCAGCTTGAACTCAAAGGTTGAGCAAATTATGCGAACCCAGCTGGGCAAGCATCACTCTGGCAAAGTTCAGCGTCACTCATCAAACCTCGATATACTTCATCTCAAACTCGCCGATCAAGGATTTTGGCTGATTGTGAAGCGTCTCCGTAAGGTTCAGCTCCTTCCTCACTTCAGCAATGGATGTCTCCTACGAAGTGTATCGCTCTTCGCCATCAGTCATCCGATGGGGTGTTCATCAACGGCAATTATAATTTCCTGAAATGCGTGAAACTTGCTAAGTATCAAACCGTTCTGTTGGTTTCCATCAGCCAAACTTAAGCAGCTCCAATCAATGGTCCATTTGACGAGGCCTTTGCTAGCTTATACTCAATGGAAATCTCAATCTTTGTCATTCGATTCATACACGGGGGCTGTAATACAATCGTGTCGCCGAATCGCTGTTTTCGCCTCTTTCCACGTCAAGATGCACACCTAAACGATTTCGATTCTCCACTATCTCAAACGGCGTATCGCTCTCCTCAGCCAGCCTAAACTTTTGCTTTATGTTTCTTGCTTTCCTGTCCTGGTCTTGTAAACATTTGCTCAGGCAGCGAGCTCACGAGATAAGGTAAATAGATCCGTCTCCTTCGCGATCCCGGTCGCCGTGACGTGGGCTGGAAGGAGCTGACGGTCCACAATAAAGTACTGAAGGAGGATAGAAACTTGCTGGGGCTGATGGCCATGATGACCAGGTGCTGTTGATGGAGATGGAGATACCTTAGGAACTGAGGTCGTTTGGCGACAGGGAAAAATTCCGAGTGGTAGAATCTGAGACTCGCTCACACATTTGATAGAACTACTCCCGCATGTTCATCGATCCGACATTTTTTGGCTTTGGTATTTATGCCGAACCTACTAAAAATGAAGGATAGGAGAAGCTGCCTCACGAGGAATTTGGCAAGTACGCTTTTGATTTTTCATAGAAGTGGGCCACTTTTCATATGAATATGGAAAACACTAAGCCTTGCTGTCTAATAACTATCTTCTACGTAACCGTGACTCAGAAAAGTAAATCTCGCATCCAGATTCCACAAAACGTCGTCACTCTCAGTGGCCATAGCCACCATAGTTTCCACTATTTCAGTTACCCCTCAATAATCATATCAACCCAGCTTACCGAGGGTGATTTCCAGGATAGTTCGGATTATAAGGATTCGCAGGAGGCGTGAAGACAGAATCAAATACCTGGCCTACCGATTCAGAAGAAGCGGAACCTTCAGCATCTCCTGTATATCCTTGCTGCTGGCCAGCTGCAGCATTAGGATCAACTGGATATCTTGGATTCTGATGGTATCCTTGATCGACTGGAGAGCCTGGCGCACTTCCGTAGTATTCTGGAGCTGCTTGGTATTCTGGGTGTTGTTGGCATGGATCTGGCGCGTATTGGGCTTGTTGGTTGGGGTCTGGGGCGTATTGAACTTGTTGTTGTTGGGAAGGAGCTTGCTCGTAGCCCTGGGCTTGATACGGGTTTGGTTGAAGTGGCTGATAGACTGGGGCTGGTGGGAGGATAGCTTGGACTCCTTGCGCTTGTATTGTTGCTTGTACTGCTTGGGCTCTGGCCTCGATCTCATTACGATGAACGCCGCGATATTTGCAGTCAGGACAATAGTCATACTCGGGGTATGCTTGGACATCGTTTCCCTTATTGGAGTTTGGACAGTCTTCAAAAGATGTTACTGGATAGGCTTGTTTGTATTGGCACCACTCGTCTTCGTAGGCTGGCATGACGCCGCTGTAGTGGTTGCATCTGGTGTAAAATAGTTTCTTGACTCGGCACATTGTAATATGCTCGTTTGTGTTAGTTGTGGAGATATTTGAGGTTCGACGATGAGTGTTGGTGGTATGGTGTGCTGTACTCTTGGAGACTCTAGAGTCTGAAATGAGCTATGTAGAGAAGTTCGTTCAAGGGCTTAAATAGACATGATTTTGAACTGGCGATTCTTCTGGCTTCCTTCCGGTGCCCAATCTGAATCAAAGCATAACTTGGGTTGACTTTCATGTTCAGACTTGACTCGGTCACTTTCTTTATCTAATACAAAGCAATCAGTCATTCCAACCAAAAAGTCATAATATTTAGCAGACTAATGTGTCAAACATAGTTATTACAGTAGCACTCTTGTGTCGACATGTGTCATGCGATCATCAGCTTCTCATGCCAAGGAGGGAGAGGGGTATGAATTCGCTTATTTTAATCCCAACACAACAAACAAAGACGGCCTTTCACCTAGTAAACCCAGATTTGGGCTGCTAGATATAGACTATGAAGAAATTTACGATGCATTGTTCTAATATCTTAAAAGTCTCTCGAGTTGGAGCCAAGCACGAATGTGAACCTTTCAAGAGAAGCTTCGACACGGGGCACTGCGGGGGCAAGCAAACTCGTGTGACCTCGACTTTCGGAGGAGCCATGTCTATGAACTACTATAAGATAGTTCTATGGCTCACAAGGCCCAAAAGTAATACCAAAGAAGTCAAGAGTCAAAAAAGGCAACCGAATTCACGGCACCAAAAGTTAGGCCAGAAAATTCATCGCTGAATGTGCATCTCACCTAACCTACAATCACCCGTTCAGAGCACCTGAAAATAAAGTCAAAGGTGGCTCATGAGCCCTCCGTACTCAAGTCATTCCACAACTTGCAGATTCAATCGCGCCTATGATGTTCCACTCGACCTCATCATCTATCATCAGAGATCAGGTTGAGTCGCTTGGCTTTGGGAAGTGTCAAGAAATCGAGGGGAGGACACACCCCGCACAAAATAAGTGGGACATTTGCCTCTCATCTCCTCCAATAATCCGTTGGTATCGATTTAATTCTTGGGCACCGACTTAAATCACATTATCACGGAGACAGCTGGCATATCTATCATCAGGGCTGTCTCGGGGCCCCATCATTGATGTTTGCAGGTGTCGCATCAGAAGAGTTTGAAGTAACACATTCTGAGGACCGAAAGATATGTGGTGAAGTCCTCTTTGAAACGGAAACACGCTTACATGGCTGAACTGCCAATTAAGTGAAAATACTGGATTGAGGATAAATATGTAGGTTCTGTGGGAGTAGAGCAATGGAGGATAAGAGAACACAGCTTAGGTCTTTCATAGCTTGGACTTGATGGAGTCACGAACAATGACTGGTATGCAGCGATTCAATGTCAAATTCTGCCGGACTTTGTATCGCCCGGAGACTTCTTCGTGAATGTTCTTTGGAGCTTCGCAAATTGTGACACGAGTACATACCGCGAGATTCATCGGATAGAAATCGAAGTGCAACGCACAAGTTCGCGACACCGATCAACGAAGACAGGACAGTCGAAGGGTGAAAGCATCATTGGGCGAGAGATAATTGATTTCGATTGTGCAGATTTGGAACTCACTTTTAGTCGAAAGTACATGTCACATACTAGCAACGGGAATGTCTCGATCATTGGCCCTGGCGAAGTCTCTTGAAGCAATCAAGTCGAAGAAGCCCCCGATCATTCATGATTCCGAGTTTGACTCCAACATATGAGACAGAATTGTGACCATGCATGCATAACTGGTAGTTGCCTGAGGTGAATTCCACCCAGCTCACACACCGCAATATCTATCGAAACAAGCAAATTCTCCCTCGCCGCAAGGCACTTGGTCAATGTAAGCTGCGATCTTCCACACGATTTGTAACGTCACTAACACATCTCAGTTGAAACGATACAGAGAAGATTAGCATGGCGTAAGTCTCCAGCGCAGCAGCTCAAGCGTTCAACAACTAATCCTTTCCAGCCCTGCACTAAGGATGTGAGTTTATCCTTACATACATCTTCCCAGAAACATCGTGCTGACCATATTCTAGGACACGCTCAATCAAAGAGAAGCTACCAATTTTTTTGGCCTTTTTTTCTGTGCGCTCTCTGAAGAGGGTTTTTTTGTTATTTTATATTCGGCCTCCGTAGCCAGTGTCGTGACGTGATATGGAAGGAATAAAGGGGGTGGCTGAAAGAGATGAGGTGAAGTCACGGAGCCGCTCGCTAAGCGAGAAAAGTGTTTGTATATTTGGCTGGACAGGCAGTCGATCAGCAGAGCAATAGCACGTATGAGATTCGATTTATTATAATATTAGTTCCGAATATTACGTGTGCACTGAAATTATACCTTTTTGCAATGGTTGATGAAAACTAAGTCCTGTTCATTGTCCCGTTTCCCATCGTGTTTTGTTTCGGTGATGACGTTTTTCGGAGGCCATGAATGATTCATTGATCACCGATGCTCGACTAGCCATTTTCAAATCCTCAAGAAAGTTGAAAGTAGTCGCGATAAATTAGAAGAGACTCTTGAAACTCTTGAAACTGAGTCGAGAAACAAACCAGAGGAGAACATACCTACCTGGTTACGAGGTGCTACGATATCACGTGACAAGACAAATCCAAGTATCGTTTGATGCCATGCTTCGACCTTACACACCACCGAGATACGTTGCAGAAGATTCATCTCGGAGCTCTGAACGCAAATGATATGATCCTCAGCTCATCCACACATACCTTATATCCTGTATCACGGGCGAACCCGCGATGGGCTTGCCGACGTGGTCAGATCATTGGTTCCTGAGTAGTTGTGCATTCTCACAGTTTGCCATGTTCCCATCCCTGCCCATTCGGACATTCGGGCCCATTCTGCCATTCTTTGCATGCTGCAGAAGCTTCTTAGCCGGTCAAACTCCTAGCACAGCTGCTGTATAATTGTAATAGCTGAAGTTGTCATTTTTGACCGTGAGGGATTTTGATATTGGGCAGCATTGGGCATTCTTGCGGGAGGTGTTCGGCCATATTGCAAAGAACGGAAGGGTGGAGGTTTTGCTCCGAACAACATTCGAAAGCTTTTACTGAAGCCTTGGATCTTTCATTATCAAAAGATATTGTTTGTCCCTCACATGAAGTTCTGATTCGACGTGCAAGCTAACAGGTGGGCCGCGCTTGCTGGTCGCAGATCCTCTCGACCCCTGCAGAAATTTGCAGCTGCAGCTCTGGAACAATTACGTCGCTGGAAATTCCATCTGCGACTGCCCTGCCCTGCCCTGCCCTGTATTCTGTGCCCGCTCGCGACGAATCAAGGAACCTGGCAACCACGAAACAAAATATATCTGCCCGAACTATCTTCTTCTTTGTGTTCCCATCGGAAGCGGGATAAACAGGAACGAATATTGCAATCATCTTGACCAAGTCAATAATCAACAAATATTCCCCTCCTCACCCCGCCCCTCTCCACCTCCAGAAGATTCGACTACGCTTCTGGCCAGTTGCGACACCATCCTCAACGACCCCAAAAGTCGATGTGATTGCTAGTAAAGCTCTACAGCTTGCACAATAAACTCTACGATTTCCTCGAACATTCTTCGAAACTGCAATAATTTCCTCGTACCACCACCGCGAATACCCGTCGAGATCATCCGGACTTCTTCAATACCTCACACCACGTTAACGACCCCTCCAAGCCGACCCTTCTATATTGCTTGAAGCCACTTTCGACCCTCCTTCAATACTACAAATCCTCGAACAGCTGTCCACTTCAAAGACCCTCACGATGCCCTCAGTCGTACAAGAGCCTGCCGTGCAGGGTAGACTTCTGCTTGTCTCGAACAGACTTCCCATCACCATCAAACGCTCCGACGATGGCTCCTACAGCTTTTCCATGTCATCCGGTGGTTTGGTTACAGGTCTGAGTGGCCTGTCAAAAACAACTACATTCCAGTGGTATGGCTGGCCTGGCCTGGAAGTACCAGAGGCGGAAGCTGGACCTATGGTGAAGAGACTCAAGGACGAACACGGCGCAGTGCCAGTCTTCATTGACGATGACTTGGCAGACAGACATTACAACGGCTTCTCTAGTAGGTAGGCCTGTACAATGGTATGTCACATATACTAACAGTACTCGCAGACTCTATCCTTTGGCCTCTGTTCCATTACCATCCTGGAGAGATTACGTTTGACGAGTCAGCATGGGAGGCATACAAGGAAGTCAACCGACTTTTCGCAAAGACAATGGCAAAGGATGTACAAGATGGAGATTTGATCTGGGTTCACGACTACCATTTGATGCTTCTGCCGGAGATGCTACGAGAGGAGATTGGATCGACGAAGAAGAACGTCAAGATTGGCTTCTTCTTGCACACGCCATTCCCCAGTAGTGAAATCTACAGAATTCTGCCAGTCAGAGAACAGTTGCTTCTTGGAGTCCTCCACTGCGATTTGATCGGTTTCCACACATATGATTATGCTCGACATTTCCTAAGCAGTTGCTCTCGAATCCTGTAAGTTTGAGTTTATGGGCTACTAAAAATCTGGTCTAATTCTTTACAGGGAAACACAGACTACTCCCAACGGCGTCGAATTCCGTGGAAAATATGTTACAGTCGCGGCATTTCCTATTGGAATCGATCCCGAGAAGTTCATCGAAGGTCTACAGAAACCATCGGTACAGGACCGCATCGCCGTCTTGGAGCGCAAATTCGAAGGTGTCAAGCTGATTGTCGGAGTTGACCGATTGGATTACATCAAAGGAGTTCCGCAAAAGCTCCATGCACTCGAAGTATTCCTGACGGAACATCCAGAATGGATCGGAAAAGTTGTCCTCGTGCAAGTAGCAGTACCCAGTCGTCAAGATGTCGAAGAATACCAGAATCTTCGCGCTGTGGTCAATGAGCTCGTCGGACGAATCAATGGTCGTTTCGGTACCATCGAGTTTATGCCTATTCATTTCCTCCACCAGTCTGTCAATTTCGATGAGCTGACAGCTCTGTACGCCGTTTCTGATGCTTGCCTGGTCTCTTCTACTCGCGATGGCATGAATTTAGTTTCCTACGAATATATCGCAACTCAAAGAAAGCGTCATGGAGTGATGATCCTGTCCGAGTTCACAGGTGCAGCGCAATCCCTCAACGGAGCCTTGATCGTCAACCCCTGGAACACGGAAGAACTTGCAGGTGCTATCCACGATGCAGTCACGATGTCCCCCGAGCAGCGCGAGATTAACTTCAAGAAGTTGGAGAGATATGTCTTCAAGTACACGAGTGCTTGGTGGGGAGAGTCGTTTGTGAGTGAGTTGGTTCGGATTAGTGAGCATGCGGAGAAGAAGCAGAAGAGGATTAGTGGTGCTACTGGCAAGGTGCAGGAGCTGGCGGATAACGTTAGGGAGATGGTTTTGGGGAAGGATGATTTGAGTGACTGAGGAGGAGAGAAGGAAGTGTGGGGAAACGGGTGGCGTGATGATTTGATGGTCGGCATGGATGAATGGATGGACGAGATGAGATGTTACGATACCAAAGTGAGCTCTGCATACAAGACTCTAGGCGTTAATGGAATGCATTTGTTATGAAATCCAACATGAACAGCTACAGAATCCCTCCACTTCAGGCACGTTTCCTGTTTCCGAACTCGATTGTTCAGCAAACCTTTACCAAGTGGTCCACATCTTCATTGTGATACAGCTGACCTGTCTGCCTGCTCGGATTGCGCATAACTTCCAAGGCTCGGATTTGCCAGGGGAATTACTTATAACCGGGTCTTCCCAGCTTCTGGACGCGGGTCTAAGCGCTAAAGTTTGAGATACGCGACGCATCGGGACCTCAGTCGGACTTCAGTGAACTTAAAGAAGTGACACCAACTTCATCCCGCAGACACGTCTTGTTGCCCCCAGATAGCCGTAGTTGTCTCTACTGCCGGAAGGGAAGGAAGGCAAACTTTGATACACTGCCTCGCCTAAGTGGACAAGTGCGATTGCCCAAATCGCTCCCTCCTTTCGCGAGCAACATCTTCGAACTTCGACATAGATTTCGAATTTCCTCCACTGGGACCGATTTTGTAATTGGAGCTATCGAACATTGAAAAGTGAAGTCCTCTCTGAAATAGCGCAAAGTCTTCGTGGCTACAAGTACTTCTCTACCTGGTCAGCAAACGGACACAACTCGAAACTAGCTCGATAGACGTCAACACCCAGAGAAGATCGCAACCATGACTTCTCGGGCCTCTCGACAGACATTCAACGAGTTCCATCCCGGATTACGCAAAGCTGCGGCACGAAGTCGCCGTAAGTACTTCGATGAGGGGTGGGACAGCTTCGAAGCGCGAAATTCTATCTGGGAGCAGCTGGAGTGGCAGGACGACAACAATAGCCAGGCCATTTGTCTTGAATGTAAAGACCAGTTTCATTCGATGCGAGACCTTGCGTTTCATCGCGATAACTACTGCTGGGCTAAGGAACCACAGTACCAAGATGAATGGACAGCAGCACTCACTGCCTATGTAAGAGCTGCACTGCATCGAGACAATGGCGCGCGGGAATGGAGCGCACCAGATATCATCAAGGCGCTGCAAGAACTGATCCTGTGCAATCCAACAGTGAAAGCATGCTGGGAAACACTGGAACTGCCACAGCACATTCCACAGCCTCCTCCACGTCTATATGCTGATATTTTCGACACGGGCAACTCAGTCAACCCAACTCCCAAAGGTCTTTTCAAACACAAGCCCGGAGAGCCCTTCACAGCGCTACGCGACAAGGGTGAGATGCTTGTTTACACAGATGGATCTTGTCTCAACAATGGCCAGCTTGGGGCCCGAGGAGGATGTGCGTACGTCTTCCGTTGTAGCAGCAACATCACGTGGCCTTGGACAATCCCATCGGGTGCATACATTATGCATGGTGCTGTGTTCTTCCGTCTTGAAGACGTCGGTCCAAAAGGTCTACCTGAACAGCCAACCAGCAACCGAGCCGAACTTCATACCGTTGTTGCCGCACTCCGATGTATTGGTACCGGAAAAACCCAGAACAAATTTTCTGCACCAAAGAATCAATCTAAACTGGTCATTGCCACAGATTCAACCTATGTGACAAAAGGCGCTACGAGATGGGGTAAGAGGTGGGAGACGAATGGATGGAAGTCGAGCACTGGGGAAGCCGTGAAGAATCGAGATCTTTGGGAGGAGCTGTTTTCGAGAGTCAGGGTCCTTCTGTCAAAACATTGTGCAAAGGTTTCGTTCTGGCAGATACCGAGGGAGCTTAACACGGAGGCAGACAGGCTCGCAAATTATGCTGCGACCTTGAAGGCTCGTCAGCGCTTTGGTGTGCCGTCTTCGCCTATTGCGGTCGTCGAGATGGATCAGAGTTGAGAGAGAAAGCAACCTTTCACTGCTGGTGGGAAATACTAGGTGGAAAATTGGGAATAGCTGATAGAAATGCCACCTTGCAACGAACGTTTTTGATGGCGAGAGGGAACGGATGTACAGATAAACAATTGCACTATTTATGACTCGGCTATTCTCAAACATCTCGGCCGCTGCGTTCGTTGCATCTCGTATCTGTCCTCCGGTAGCCATGTTTGACAATGCTATCATCGTTCCCCTCTCTCGGTCGTAATTTTCTCCACTCGAATTTTCACGAACAGACAATGACCACCCAAAGTCTAGGGATATGCGCCCGCTTGAGGATCGACACTAAAGTCGTCAACTCTCGTCAGTAAATCTACATTACAGATTCTCAGCCCAAATCCCTAAATCGACTCACCTGAACGCTCACCCAGCAACAGTTCCCGTTCCTCCCCTATTACATCGTAATCAAAACACCCAGTTCCTTGAAGCAATCCGCATCATCGAGATCGAACCCAGCATTCTGGTTTAGGTTCTTGACAGCTAGGATAAGGTGACCGCCGACACCAGGATTGTTGTTGATGCAAGCCTGCTTGTTCTGGCCTGCAGCGAAAAACCCCTGGAATGCTCCTGCGTTACCGCTGCAGCCTTGACAGGCTCTTTTGACGTGGCAATTTACCCCTTTGATCCCGCATCCATCTCGCGAGAATGAGAATCATTGTTGATGGCTCATTGCATGGTATCGTTTCCGTCGAGGCACATGAAGGGCTTTAGTGGCTGCTCGGATCCCCTTCGTTCATCGCGACAATGCTACCTTTTTTAATGTCAGCAAATGTTTGTTTTACATATACGTATGTTACAAACTTCTTTTGGATACATTGCTCTTACACACAGTCCGGAATTACGGGCCTTGGAACTTGCTGAAGTAAATATCAACAGTTGTGGCATATTTCGGGCATTCGGTAGACGAACCACCCGGTCACCACCACCACCACCATTGTGTACGACCCTTTCAATTATTGGTGAAGTCAATAACAATTTTCTTGCGATATATGCCTCCAGCTACATCCCTGCATGTGTTGAGGGGCTCTCAACAATTCGTGCCAGTGCAGCAAACTACGAGTGGTGGTACTGGGACAGCGCGACTCCACGTTCCGATCCTACGGCTGATCCAATTAATACCACACTTCATCGTTTGCAGTCTCTTAGCAATACAAAGGAAGTTACCCCAAAGAGTTAAGTTAATAAGTATTTCTTTAGCATTTTGACATATCGCATGACTCTGATTGCTATATTCTCATGGTGACCAAGATCAACAATCTAGAGCTCGCTTAGCAACTCCTCTTATTACAGATCTGATTCCTCCTACAATCCCCTACCATGTGCTATACACCACAGGTAAGAAACCAAAATTGACTAATCGCACGGGTAGTTTGCCTTCCCAAGCGACTGGGCCGCCCAATTGTAATATGCCTCAGAAGCGCTGCAGACTGGTATGACAAAGACCCCTGGCGCAATGATATTCAGATCAACCATGCTGTTGAGATTGTCACGAGACACAAGCTTTTCATCGTTCTGCTTCAGTCCGTTCTTCTTGCCATTGAATGTCCATGAGTTCATGCTTCTGTTGGATGAGAAGATATTAGCGCCAAGAAACTGTATTCAGAATGTGAATTGTCTGCTTACCCCTCAATTATATGGCCTCTGTTGATACCAGCCCATTTTGTGCCGTCTAAGGTAGTAATTCCTGGAAGCATAGAGAAGACGTCGAATCCGTTGCATATGGTACCTTGATGCGTTTCGAGGCAGTTCCTTTTGCCTTGAGCACTGACGAGATAGCTGAGTTCGAGAGTTTAGCAAAAATGTACTCATCAAATGGCCGTATGGGTCTCCCCTTGGATCTGAGATTGAAGGAGAACTGAAGCGTAAAGAACTTACTAGACTCTGTTGTTGAGACAAATTCCGGATTTGGCTGCAGTTTCTCTTTTCATTCGCAGGATTTCTTCGTGATCAACGTCATCCCATTTAGCAGCAGTATCGCAATCGGTGTCTAGAGGACAGGTCAGGATACTTTCCGATATAAAATGCGGAAGAACCTACCAGCGTCGAGAATAAACGGTGCGTGACCATCTCCGCCGGCACTCCATGCCATTGGAATGAGGAAGGAGTACATTGACTTGATCACTGTGTCCTTGATTTCGACGGAGGTAGGTGGAGTGAAGTCTTGTAGCTTTCCACCGTCGATCATCGACGTCAGTGTCTTCATGGAGTCTTCTGAGCCATCAAATAACGACTTGAGAATTGTTTCGGAGGCCTTATACCAGCCCGAAGCCATGAGTGCGACATTGGTCCCAAGTGCATTTTGAACACTCAGTGTTTTGTCTCTGTTTAGATTAGCGTCGAATTCTAAAAGCAAAGCCATGTCCTTGGGTTCGGTACTGACTTGACTTGAGTGTCTTTAATAATCGTAATACCATTAGAGACCAAGGTGTTAAGTGTGTCCTTATAAGTGTCGAAGTCGATTCCTCTTCCTGGTTGCTGAAAATATGGAGCTGGCTTCACTGTGTTGGGAAGTGTTAGCTAATGGTAGAACCACAGCTTGACGTAGACAGTGAACGAAAAATAATGACTTGCATCGAGCCCACCCAGACGCTGCAAATACCCCAAATCCGAGTCCAATAACATCCAGCATTATCTGTAGCGCTTTTTCAGAGTTTTTGACATTGGCAAACTAGGTAAGGATCGAGTCAGTAATTGTTTCTTCGCATTTCTTGGGAGGGTCGGTCCTGCAGAGCTATCTGGATAGTGTGGGCACTGCCGAAACTGCTAGTGACAGGCCGTCAATACACTTACAGTGCCTTGAACTGAGCTGATAGTGCTGTCCACTAAAGCGTGGGCTTGGTCGATGGCGAAGTAAAAGTTGTTGTAGTACTAGATACAGATCAGCCACTGCTCTAGTCTGCTGGCACGATCAGTCAGGAGATAAGCGAAAGCGACCCACGTTACTGATTGATACGAAAGCATTGAGAATCAAGTATCCTGCGGGGTGACTGGTGTCATCGCACTCAAGGAAAGAGTTGCAGCCGTTAGCGGTGTTGACTTTGGAAAATGGTCAGCATCATGTCTAAGCGAACAGAGACTTAAGAAAATAGTTCAACGAGCCAAGATGCACCCTCATTGTACCCTCATTGTGGAACTGAGGTCCAGCAAGGTTGAGACCAATCTTGAGTCACGGAAGATGGAATAAAGTTACGTAGAAACATAATGACAAGATGGGGGGAACACGGCCTGAAAGGGCAATGGGTAGGGAGACAAGTGAAAGTGAGGTAACGTACTGCTCTCGCATTGCATGCCTTCCGGGCCCTGGCGGGTGTTAGCAATCTGTTGAGTTGTCGTACACATTGAGATATATATACATTGAAGTAGTTGCTTATTTCTTTCGCAAAGGTCAATTTTCCACCCTTCCTGCTGTCCCAGTAGCTGAACGCAGCACTGGCATGTTCTTAGTTTCTCTTCAATGACGATACGCAATATTGGGGTAAGGATCATACGTCAAAGCTGTGCTAGTGTCTACTCCATCCCATCTGTCTTTCGGCCATATCGCGGCGTCGGTTATGACTTTCTCAGTGCACCTAAAAGCGTTGTAAGGTCAGCAAACAAGCCCTCAAATGTAATTCCGGACATCGCCTCGGAACATTTTCGTGCAGTCAGAAGTTGAGATTGGTGATTGCTCAACTTACTGTACGGTTTCCCACTTCCCAGGATTGGGGTTAACTGGCTGCTTGATTGGAAACCCATTACCATCGCAGCCAGACTGGCAGCCACCTTTGATAGTACCATCGTCACCAGTCAATATAGTGCAGTGAGCCGTGCTACTTCCACAGAACCCTGACGATGAACAGCAAGGGCCTTGAGTCCAATTACCACAGTAAGAGTCCCCTTGCAATGCCCCACAAGTACCATCGGATGTTTCGAAGTCCGTCTAAGATCATGGTCAGTGCTATATCAAGGTATGAAAGGGTTCAAGACTCACTAGACATTTACCGGATTGACATCCACTGCCACAATGCGCATCGGTGGAACCGCACCAACCACCCTTGTAGAAATTAGCAAGTTTGTTCGTTAATAGCAGAATCGCAGCAAAGACTTCGAGCGAGTGCATAAACGACTGGTACTGACCGAAGAGCAACAATCTCCAAAGCCATTTCCGCACACCTTTTGGCCATTCTGCGGGCCGCATGTACCATCTGTCGTGACTTCTGGCTCCAGGCCACCTTCTCCGGCACCGGAATTGAAGTCGATGCTCCAATACATAGTACCTCCGAAGCACAAAGAATCGGCGAACTGCCGTTTCAATTCGAAAGACTCTTCGTCATCATAGCCGATCCATTGATCATCCCAAGTTATCTCCATCATCATCGAATCGGGATTCAATCTTGGTGTAATGCCTTGCTCTTTCACGAGGAATTGGTTGATCTCGGTCAAAGACATAACCCCATCAGAGCCAGTGCAGCGGGATTTCTTGCTTCCTCCGATGAATTTGCATCCTACGGTGTTGCAAGTGGGGTCAGCGAGAGTGTATCCTCGACCATAGTTCTAGGTGGTGTAAATCAGCAAAGGCTCAATCGGAACGGCCAGGAAAATCGTTCATGACAACAAGACATGTGAGAGGACACGCAAAAACAAAGCTTGAGAACCTACTGCTAGTCCAAAATTAAGTTTCTGAGGATTGAGACCGGCGAACCACTAAAAGGATGGAGAGTCAGCAATGGGACACTTTTATGAGAAGATATTGAAACTGCTATTACTTACCAGTGGCATCGTGTTATTGTAAATCTCTCGAATGTCTGCTTGACCTCGAACAATTGATCCAAGTGTCATGACATCGGAGTCCCATGGACCGTGCAAGTCGTAAGCCATGAAGCCGAACCAATCCACCTGTACACAACAAAGATTAGTGGGGACTCAGATTGCAGTTGGGCCAGCTCTGCGAGCCAAACATACATAGGGTTCCTATTCGCAATGTCAGTTTGAAGTCTGTCAATAGCGAGGCTAAGTGTGACCACTGCTGAAGAGAGCATCTGTGTCTGACTTACCATCGCCTTGGCATCGAACCATCTGATTATAGAGTGTCAGTAAACTGGCCTGCTAATTCCATGAGGATTGGCTTACCTCAAATACCAATAATCTGGAGCGATGGCCATCGTTATACCGTACTTGGTCCCGAAAGCCGCTCGCATCTCCTGCAATAGGAGCACAAAGTTCGCGGTATCTTCTTTTTTACCGCCACGCTTAGGATCTCCCGGATATTCCCTTTTTCAACTATCAGCGGAGAAAATGACCGAGGAACTTGCACCTTGAAAATTTGTAATTCTTGATGCCTCGGGCCAAAAGCCAAATTCAAACATGAGGCATTGAAATGCAGACTCACCAATCAAGATCCACCCCTTGAAATCCGTATTGGTCCATGAATGGAATCAAGGAAGAGATGAAAGCAGCGCGATTAGCAGCTGAGGAACATACGTCGCTCCTAATACAATGTCAATTACTCTGTGCGTCCGCGATGACAAATAGATGGGTGCGGTACCATGTGGTATGCGTGGGACCAGGATCAGAGAAGTCATAGCCTCCAATCGCGATCCACGTCTGCAACTTGGAACTTTTCAAAGCTGTGAATTCAGTGAACATGTCGACATCCGCCGGATTGGCTGGCGTTATCTTGAAGCTATTGGGATCTATGCTTGCAAATGAGAAATACAGATGCGTATAAGCTTCCGTCTTCAAGTCTTTGGGGGCAATCTTCATGCAGGCTCGATCACGAACGTTCCAGCTCTGGTAGTAACCAATGGTGCGGCCTCTCGATGTACCAGATCCTTTACCACAAGAAGGAGGTGGCACTTGAGTGCACGAACCAAAGCCGACTTGGCATTCGTTTCCGACTTCGCCTTTGCAGTGAGCATCTGCAGTCTGTGGTAAGACGTAAGAATCAGTAATGGTACTCGTATACCAGCAGCAGGAAACCAGAATGGGACTAACCCCGCACCACCCAGCACCTCCTACAAAAGAATTAGCGCCTTACTTTCTGGATATCCCAAGATGGAGTCACAATGACAGAAGGCTCATTTGGTTAAGCCTTCAGAATAGAACCCTAGATAACTTACCACAGCATAGATTCATTCCACATTTTGTTTTTCCGTCGGCGCTATACTTCCCGCACATTGCAGTGGCATCGCATCCATTCTTGCAACCAGTTCCACAGATGTCCGGGCCATATCCACATCGACTGTTTGCGCCACAGCAACTGGGTAGATAGATATTAGATAAGTCAAGTTAAACAACGAACGTGTCGGGCTTACCTTCCATCTGCACACACCAAATTGTCGCCGCAGATAAGTGCTCCATTTTCATCCAGCTCTCGGCCTACAAGATAATGATGACCTTGGCTATTGAAAACTGTGCGCTCAATAAGACTATAATCAGCCTGAACACTTGGACTTGCATTGAGAAAGGTTTTCGGAAGAGCAGAGCAGTGTGCAACAGATGACACAAGAAGTGTGAGAAATATAGTGGTGGTGAACATTGTACTCGACGTTCAGCTGCACCTAGCAAAGTAGAAAGATTTAGGATATTACTGTTCACTTTATAAGGAGCAGACTTGTGCACTAGCCTTCATTGTCGAAAGAATTCATACCCTGATCGTCGTGCTAGATTTCGCTCATTTCAATACAGGCAAGTCTGCGGCGAAGTTTCTTCTTGAAATAGGATAGCAAGGGTTTTCGTGTCCAGACCTTGTAGACGATGTGCCTTCCAAATGCTCGATGTCACTTCGTTCGTCCGGCAAAGGAGTAGCCAAGACTTTTACAGCCTTAGCATGGGATGCTTCAACTATTGTCACCTCCGTAACTTCCTTAGGGTATTCCTCCGTAAACGCCATCTTGGCAAAGAGTCCAATGTACAGGCCCGATTTCTGAACATATACCTATCAGCGAGGTGTAATTAACGCGTGTTGATCGGCTCGGTCCGCACAAGATTCCCGCAACGCCACAGAAACAGCCGTGAACAGGAGGAACAGCATCATATTGCATTTGCTGACTAAGTCTCGCGATTCACATTCCGGGAGGAATTGCAAAGAGGCGGTGAAAATTGCTTTCACGATTCCGACACTCGACCACTCCCCGTAATCAACAAAGGGCTCATCCACTACCAGATTGCTCTAGAGAACCGGCAACTTCCCTGTAATAGGCTCACTGAAGAGATTACCATCGCGCCTGGCTAGGTACCTTTTGACGTGAAAATCGTGAAGTATCTTTGAAATTATAGATTCAATGTTTCCTAGTGTTACAAGGATAATGGGACACGTGCGTTGTAGACTGGCCCGGACAGAAAGCTCTATGTTTTCTACAGGCATCGACTGGACTAGTACTACAGGGTCCTCTAGCCTATGGACACCTACATTGATCTTCAAATTCAAGCTAACGATATGACCAATTGTATGCGAGATATCCTACCTTGCTTGAGTCGCAGATGCTTGATCCTCGTCAAATAGTTGTGGTCCAGAAGTTCCACAAGGGGAGCTAGGCGCTAGCAGATAGCGTCGGAGTCCTCACCAGAAGTAAGCTTAATCCGACCGTATTCTATCCCCTGTTAAACGAACGTTCTCGCGCATGATCGAAAAGGAGCTCGCGAATGAGAGAAATTTTGGCACCCTCGTCATGCTAATAATACCGAAAGAAGCTCAGTTGGTGGTGAAAATGACCTTATGTAATCCTCCAGATGTTCCGACCACTGGCTACCTCAACGTTTAAACACACCTTGCAACTTAGGTTCATACATCATTTTACGAAAGCAATTGAATTTTAATCAAGAATTTTGCATTACATCAGGTCGAGCTCGACAGGTAACAACTTGACAAGTAATATTAATAAATGCTTAAAAATGAGCTACAAAGTCACGTCAATGTTAGATCCACGGTAGCCAATTTCAGACAGCTGGCTTGTCCGAGACTTATTTGTGATTAACATCATGTTTTTCTCCCAGGCGGACCTAAGCTCCATTGAAATGCGCAGGAGTACCAGACTTTTGCCATGTATGTATCTCACCTCTCATAGCTGACCAACGGATGAGCATCCCCATTCGAGTTGGCTGCCTGCCAGGGCCGTCACTGCCAGTAATGCTAGCTTCACAGTCGCCCTGGACCTCGTGGTGAGATGCATACCCCGGGCTGAACTCATACATTTAGCATTGGCTTTCTCTGCAAGTCGAGTCATGAGTGCATATCGCTGTGTTTTCAGTATGGTGCGCCTACACTAATTGAAAATTGAACCTGAGTATCGATCACTTTGATTGGATTCCCCTCTCCCATACTTCGCCTCTTTTCCGACTCTTCATTTTTAAAATCCCCTTTGCCTGTAGCACCATAGTGTGAGTGTATGACATTTGGTGTGACCTTGCAACGGCAATTTACTGCTGTAAATTATCGATGACAGTGATCGAGAGCAGCGAAAGTCCTATCGTATATATCGTTCATTCACTGCCGTCTTTTCGTGTTTCGCGTGATGACCTCCGACCAAGTTTTGTGCATCACTTTCTCTAGGTCTTACAACCTCGATTATTCGAAATGAATTGCAATGGCAGATATTTCACTTGGTGATGACTGTCAAAGCAAAAGTGGAACCCCAAATCATAAGACAAAGTCTTAAAAAACAAAAGATTAGCGAAGTCAAGCCCACAAGAAAACGACAGAACATGGTTATTTGGACTATCACCAATTTCTCTTATTCATCAATTATCCTTATTATCCCATGTCCCTTGGTGCTCAATGATCGGAGTAATATATATCTGCTTGATGTCAACAACGCTAGGGGTACTAAGCGAGCTGCGAAAATGAAAAGGTGACTGTAGCTTGACGTCGATTAGTCTGTTTCATAACAGAACCAAACAGCTTTCCGATCAAAATCGTCATTGAATGAATAGGTATCGTATTGATATGTAATCGCGAATACGGACGCAAGGACGACTTTCCAAGCGATGTTTGGTTTGGAGGATCTGCGACGCCTCATCATCCAAATTCAGGGGGAGTGGGTCTTTTTTCGCTTATTCACCCCGCCTTCGTGTCATCTTTTTTCTGAGTTTACCGGGCGCCCGTTTGGAAAGTTGGTAACAGAATTGAAGGATCTGTCGGGAGATCAGCTAATCTGTCTTCATCATTGGTTCGTTTCTGATCGTGGACAATGTAATGGAGCTGATTCTACTGCCAAGAGAAACGGGCGGCATGTTGAAAACCCCGAAAATCTCGTGGCAAGACCGAGACGAGGCATACCAAGGATTTGTGAAGAAGGTTGAGCCGTGTCCGTGTCATTGAGACCAAGCTCGGGTGGTCGCAGATGAGATGGCAGGTCTTTCATACATAAACATGACCGACCTCCCGATATGCTACCTCACCAGTTTAGAGATTCCCTCTCTTCTGAACCCATCTCTTGAAGCAGACTGGTCTCTTCCTAAGCTCTATTCAACCACGTTCTTTTCATAAAATACTTTCGCTTTTTAATTGCTTTTCTATCTAGCCACTTGTATATTCGCGATCATGAAGAACTTCGCTACCATTCTCGTATTTTCACTAACAGCTTTCGTCGCGGCATCACCCGCACGAGGCGACCGGGCGAAAGCCAAAGCTGCGGCGGCGGCGGCAGCAGCAGCAGCCGGTGGTGCGGGAGTTACTGCTGGGGCTGGTGCCACTAACGGCAACTCTGCAACGGGATCTGGCAACACAGTACCAACGGCGACAGGAGGAGATGTCACACGTGGTGCTGACACCATTGTTATGAAAGAAGTTGGAGGAATCCCAGGCAATGAATGCCTTACATTTAGAAATAACGGTACGACCGCTTTCCCAAAATTTACATCTACATGCTGATATGTCGACTTCAAGGGGAGATAGTCGATGCAGCTTGTGCCAACACTGCAGCAGATCGTCAAGTAACTCCTTCCACCAACGCAGCCGGTGTAGACGTTCTCCTCGTACAGAGAGGTTTCGATGCGGGATTCAGACCTGATCTAGTTGGAGTTCAAGCATGTATTGGTTTCAATGGAACGGCCATGAAAGCGGTTGATTGCGCTGGAAGTGATGAGATGGTCAGCCTCGTGGGTGGACAGTTGACAGCCACAAGTGGCGCTTGCCAGAGTGGACACGACGACAAGGTGAGACTTCTAGACTCTTACACAATATGGCCACTCGACTGATTACCTTTTCAGGCTCAGCTGACAGTCGATCCGGCCGGGACTAATTGCGTTGGCGTCACTTTGACTACTGTCACCCCAACCGCTCCATGAAACCCAAGATTCGCGAAGACAATTACTTTTAATGTGCAATTCATCGAAGTCCTACTTCCGGACAATATCAATCCAAAAGACCCCGGATCAAGCTTTTACTCCCCAAAAATTCCATCTTCTCTCCGCCTTTTTGCAAGTTCTGAACCAGTTGCAAAGACGCTTCGCTCCCTGATTTTCAACCTGGCGTGGTGCCCATCACCTCGGCCAAGTCCGTCTTCTTCGTCGTCGTTAGGAACCCAGTTGAAATCAATGTCTTCATACTCCAAAACCTTGTACTCGTTCTCTGTGTGGAACCAGAGCTTTCTTGTGACCAGCAAGTATCGGCCCTTGTGATCATGGCCGATGTGAGGAACGACGAATCTAAAGAAAGCCCACCAAATGGCCCCAAAGGCCAAAATTGACCAGCCAACGACTCCAGTGGTGTACCATGGATAATCTTGAGCTGTTTCGAGTTGAGGAGGTACCCATTTCGTGACAACTGGATACAGGTTCGCGAGTCCAAAGATCAACCCAGTGGTGCAACTGATAAAGGTGTTGACCTTAAAGCCAGAATTTCGTGAGTGTTCATTCCAATCACGACTCGAGAACAGACGTTGGTAAACGAGACCAAAACCAATAATTGTGCTGAATGTAGCTTCAATTGTGTAGCTATAGAGGTCCACGAGCAAAGAATAAGTGGCGAAAGCCGTCAGTTGCCAGGTACCGAGAACAAGCAATACCGACATGGAGAAATGCAATATTAGAGCACCAAAAGGTATATCTTCAGGCAAGGTTTCAAGCTTGGATCCCCAGAGCTTTCGTATTGGGATCCGTGCCGATTTGATGCTGGATGCGAAAAAGCGTCGGAAGGGAATGATACCTTCTTTCGCTATCTCTTGCTTCACTCTAGCGGCAGTATATGTGAAAACTAGAATGTTCCCGAGACTTGCAATGGCCATGAACGCTGACAGTAAGCGAGGTGCGTTTGGTGCCCAGGAGGACGAGAGGGATCCCAAAGTGAGGTCGAAAAACTCATGAGCGACATTTCTCGTAAGTGCTTCATCGAACTTAATCGTAGGCACAACGATGAAGTATGCAAGGTTGACCAAGATATAGAGGACTGAAACGATCGCCACTGCGGAGAATGCTGGCCATTTATAGCGTCGTCGTGGATCATCGACTTCGCCAATGACGTAGTTGGCTTGATTGAACCCTGAAAAGGCGTATATCACCGAAAGAAAGGCTTCCGCATAACCATAGGCATCCCCAGCTCGACGATCCTTGTTGAAGGCACCCTTTGTTGAGAGAGCACCTTCGACTTTCCCGAAAACCCCGCCATAAGCGAGGAGGCCGATTATGAATATCAAGACCAGGATAGCGATCTTGATAAACGCAAGCAGATTATTAAGGTACAAGCCACCTTGTCGCCATACTCCGTGTATGAGGCAGGAAAATGCTATGCAGGCAATTGCAATGCCGCGGACGACTTCGTCATAATTTTCGAAATCGGACTCGGACTTGCCAGCTGCGTCGAGGACACTCATGCCAAAAGCCATCGAATTCGTGGCCACATTGCCTAGGAGGATGAACGAGATTCCAAAGATACATATAGCAAAGTATAATGGTCTTTGATACATATATTTGAGCTTTGGATGCGTTAACGTCAGCAAAGAGTTGGTCCAGCAAATTAAGAGATATACGAACATAGTTGAGTTCACCTCCGCTTCTCGGAACAGACACTGTCTTGCCATCGAATCGGTACAGAGGCAGTGTAAGACCTAATTCCATGTATACCACTGAGAAATGAAGAGTATTCGTTAGCATTTGAAGCATTTCAAACTTTCGACAACTTTAGAAACGCGTGGCTTGACATGTAAGATGTCAATGTTAATTACTCACGAATACCACACATGGCGACGACAAGCCCCAACGACCACCAAAGCATGCTGATTCCAACACTTTCTGTATAGTTGTATACGATAGCTGGAGTTCGAAAAATACCCGTGCCTGATCAAGTTAGGACGCGGAGACTCATTACTAGAAAGCAGAACTTACCAATCATCCGGTTGAAAATGAGGCACATTACAGTCACTTGACGAAGCCTCATTGGCTTTGCAATACCCTTCCATTGTATATCTGCTCGCAGGAACTGCTCATCTTCTTCTTCGAGTGGTAGCCCACCAGGCTGGTCGAAATTTGGGGTAGGGCTCATTTCCATTGTGGAAGTGCTCTGGAATCTGGCCTCACGATATGTTGCCATTGTGCGCAGGATACGAAACAGTGATGCAGTATCAGAATTCAGGCATGAAATGAACTGACGTTAAGATCCAAGCTTTGGAGATCTTTGCGGACAGAGCAAAAGGTAAAGTTAAATGGAGACCAGAAGGCAAGATAGAAAGTGGTGGCTTCATGGAGACCAGACCACCTATTGGACCCATTGTCAGGCTGTGCAATCTTGGTAGCACCATCTCACGCTTTGAGACAGCAGGAGTCATTTGATGCTTGTAAGTCTTGGAATATCTCAGAGTCTGTAAAGTTGACGAGGCTGGTACCGAGACAAATTCGCCCAATAGCTCTTCGGCGAAGGCAGCTTGCAAGGCAGACTTGCGAAGGATGTTTGACTAGGTACGAATAGTCACATAACTTTTACTCGTTACCACAGTTGCCAATAATTGGCGCTTGCAATTGTTCTTGGCTATATGCGATGGCCTTCTTATCACAGCCTGATCAATAATTTGATGTAAATCTAGCCCCTACGCAGCATGCTCACAACTGTTGAGATCGAATCGGGTAGTGCGGATACGGACAGAAGAGGATTTATACTAAAATGTCTTGGAAGTTTCTATATGATCAGAATTTTTGAGGAATGAACAACATACCTGCGTGTCCTACAATATTGGGAGGTTCAACCCGAGCGAGAGAGCTCTCGGCAGCTGAACCAGAATGTCTTGCCGCACCCTCCACACTTAACTTGGTCAGCATATCGCGCCCGGAACACTACAGGCATTCCTCCTCCGCCCTGCATACCCTTATCTTGTGTTCTTGTCCTGTACGGTTGTGATTGATTCAATCATCTCATAATTTCCAAGAGAACTCCGCCCCCACCGCAAACGGGCTGCTTCGATTCTGATTCGACAACCCCGCATGAGGCGCAAATTGCCCTCTGTGGTATCAACAGTGGGTGCACGAATTCTGTGCGGATTAGTCAGCCCCACCAAAATATAATGAGGTTCCAAAAGCACGATTTTTTGACTAAATGACTATATTACATAACAACATCACCATCCATGGCCTCTAATAGGTTTCCCACCTGATTTTGCTACTA